>Ga0102591_1000014_pt1 | contig 609033 bp, 615 predicted proteins | sample AraplaCol_mCL_r2_2_FD_76860 | JGI IMG/M metagenome (GOLD analysis project Ga0102591, IMG submission 76860) | Arabidopsis root microbial communities from North Carolina, USA - plate scrape MF_Col_mCL_r2 (SPADES assembly) (version 2) | ecosystem: Host-associated > Plants > Roots > Endosphere...
ATCGGCCACCGTGCCGGAGCGGATCTCCGGCAGCGCGAAGGTGGCGTGCTCGGCGGCGAGGATCATGTCGGTCGAGAGCGCGATCTCGAGGCCACCGCCGCAGCAGATGCCGTTGATCGCCGCGATGATCGGCTTGTTGAGGTCGCGCAGTTCCTGCATGCCGCCGAAGCCGCCGACGCCGTAATCGCCGTCGACCGCATCACCGGCGGCGGCGGCCTTTAGGTCCCAGCCGGGGCAGAAGAATTTTGGGCCCGAGCCGGTGATGATGGCGACGCGGAGGCTGTCGTCGTCGCGGAAATCCTGGAAAATCTTGCCCATGATGCGCGATGTGATCAGGTCAATCGCATTGGCCTTGGGGCGGTCGATGCTGACTTCGAGAATACCGCCTTCGCGGCGCGTGAGGATCGGTCCGGTCATCAGGGTCAGTTCCTCCGGCGGATGAGGGCGTCGGCCGCAACGGCACCCTGGCCGTTCGGCAACACCATCAAAGGATTGATATCGAGTTCTTCGAGCTTCGAAGCGTTTGAAACGACATAGGATGCCGCTGCGGCGACAGCCTCGACCAATGCCGCGAAATCGCCTGCAGGGCCGCCGCGATAGCCGTCGATGAGCTTGCGGATCTTCAGTCCGGCGATCGCCTCGTTTATCGCTTCCGGCGTCGTCGGCAGCGTCAGGATGGCGGAATCGTCGAGCAGTTCCACCAGGATGCCGCCGGCGCCGATCGTCAGTACGGGGCCCGCGACCGGATCGCGCATGGCGCCGATGATCAGTTCGGCGACGGGTTTTGCCACCATCTTCTCGACCAGGTAACCCGAGGCGACGGCGGCCATGGTCTTTGCTGCCGCATAGACGTCATCGCGGCTTGCAAGGTTGAGCTTCACGGCGCCCGCTTCGGTCTTGTGGGCGACGCCCAGACCCTTGAGCACGACGGGGAAACCGAGGGCCTCGGCAGCGTTTGCGGCCTCTTCGGCGGTCGCCGCCGTTCTGCCTTCAGGCACCTTGAGGCCCGAAGCGGCAAGCTCCACCTTCGCCTCATGTTCGCTGAGCGTGATCGCCTCGCCAGCTGCGCTGCCGCTGCCGTCGAGCAGGCGGGGCGGGACCGGTTTCGCCCAGGCGGCGCCAATGTCGGCGGCCGTCTCGATCGCGGCCAGCGCCTCCTCGATGCCGAAGAAGGGGACGACACCCGCCTTCATCAGGAAGAGCGCCGTCGCCTCCGGCATGTTCTCGCCAAGGCTGGCGACAATGCCGGCGCGGGCGCCCGTTGCCCGTGCCGCGTCGATCACCGCGTGGCAGGTCGTCTCCCAGTCGGTCGGGTCGCAGCGGTCAAGCCGGGGGAAGTCGAGCACGAGGAGATTGATTGCATAGCCGCCCTTCATCATGGCGGTAAAGGCGGTCGTCTGCTTCTCCCGGTTGCCCCAGACGAAGGTGTGGTAGTCGAGCGGGTTGGCGATCGTCACCATCTCGCCGAGCGCGTCCTTCAGCGGCTTCTTCTGCTCGTCGCGTAAGGGTCGGTAGTTCACCCGGTAGCGCTCGCCGGCATCGGCCATCAACGAGGCCTCGCCGCCCGAGCAACTCATCGAGGAGATGTCGTTGCTCTCGAGTGGGCCTGCCACATGCAGCAGCTTCAGCGTTTCCAAGAGCGCTGGCAGCGTGTCGACGCGGCCGATGCCGAGGCGGGCAAGAAGCGCCGAGGAGACACGGTCGTTGCCGGCAAGCGAGGCGGTGTGCGACACCGTCGCAAGCTGGGCCGCTTCCGACTTGCCGACCTTCAGCGTCACGACCGGTTTGCCGAGTTCGCGCGCACGCGTTGCCAGCCGCTCGAGGGCAGCAACGCTGTCGAAACCCTCGATATGCAGGCCGACGGCGGTGACGCGCGGATCTTCGAGCACGGCGCAGGCGATGTCGGACAGACCCGTCTGCGCCTGGTTGCCGGCGGTCATGACATAGGCAAGCGGCAGGCCGCGTGTCTGCATCGAGATGTTGCAGGCGATGTTGGAAGATTGCGTCAGGATCGCGACGCCCTTTTCGACGCGTTGCATGCCGTGCTGGTCCGGCCAGAGCAGGGCGCCATCGAGCATGTTGATGAAGCCGTAGCAATTCGGCCCGACGATCGGCATGTCGCCGGCAGCCGCCACCAGCGCCTCCTGCATGTCGTTGCCGTCGTCAAGCTCGCTTGCCGCCTCGCGAAAGCCGGAGGCGTAGCAGACGGCGCCGCCGGCGCCGCGGCTCGCAAGATCGCGGATGATATCGATCGTCAGCTGCCGGTTGACGCCGACGAAGGAGGCATCCGGTGCGCCTGGCAGTTCTGCCACCGAGCGATAGCACTTGCGGCCGAGGATTTCGGCTTCGCGCGGGTGCACTGGCCAGATCTCACCGGTAAAGCCCATCTTGTCGCATTGCTCGATGACACGCCGGGCTTCCTTGCCGCCGAAGACGGCGATGGTGCGCGGGCGGATGAGGCGGTCGAGGGAGCGTATCATCGGCCGATCACGCTCCCAGCGGCCGCAGCAGGTCGCGGCTGATGATGTGGCGCTGGATTTCAGACGTGCCGTCCCAGATGCGTTCGACGCGAGCGTCGCGCCAGAAGCGGGCGAGCGGCAGGTCGTCCATCAGGCCCATGCCGCCGAAGATCTGGATCGCCTCGTCGGTGACGCGGGCGAGCATCTCGGTGGCAAAAACCTTGGCGGACGCAATCTCGCGGTTCGAGGGCAGGCCGTTATCGAGCCGCCAGGCGGCCGAAAGCGTCAGGAGGTCGGCGGCGTCGATCTCGGTGATCATGTCGGCGAGCTTGAAGGAGACGCCCTGGTTGGCACCGATCGGCTTGCCGAACTGCTTGCGTTCGGCGGCGTAATTCAGCGCATAGTCGAAGGCGCGACGGGCACGGCCGACCGACGTCGCCGCCACCGTCAGGCGGGTGGCGAACAGCCAGTCGTTGGCGACGTCGAAACCCTTGTGCACCTCGCCGAGGATCTGCGCGGAGGGCAGGCGGCAATCGTCGAAGGTCAGGACACAGTTGTTGTAGCCGCGGTGCGACACGGAATTGTAGCCCTTGCGGATCTCGAAGCCGGGCGTGCCGCGATCGACGAGAAAGCAGGTGATCTTCTTCTTCGGGCCGCGCGGCGTATCCTCTTCGCCGGTCGCGATGAAGACGATGACGAAATCGGCGATGTCGGCGTGGCTGATGAAATGCTTCGTGCCGTTGACGATCCAGTCGTCGCCGTCCTTGCGGGCAAAGCACTTCATGCCGCGCACGTCCGAGCCGGCGTCCGGCTCGGTCATCGCAAGCGCATCGAACTTGTCACCTTTGACGGCCGGCAGCAGGTACTTTTCGCGCTGCTCGGCGTTGCAGGCCATCAGGATGCCAGAGGGGCGACCGAAGAAGACGGTCAGGCCCATGGAGCCGCGGCCAAGCTCGCGCTCGACCAGGGTGAAGGATGTGTGATCGAGACCGGCGCCGCCGACTTCCTCCGGGAAATTACAGCCGAAGAAGCCGATCTCCTTGCATTTGCGGGCGATCTCCTGACCGAGTTCGCGCGGCACTACGCCGGTGCGCTCGACCTCGTCCTCATGCGGATAGATTTCCGTTTCGACGAAGCTCCTGACCGTATCGACGATCATCTGCTGTTCTTCGGTCAGTGCGAAATTCATTGTGTTGTTTCCCTCGTTTTCGCGCCGCTGACGTCGGTGCCGCAAACGATGGCCGCCTCCTCAAGCGTCCTTCGGCTGCGGCTTGCGGCTCCTCCGGAAGGCGAAGCTGCCTGTTGTTGCTGGCCTGCCGCTGTTGCGGTCAGGCGCGCTTCTGGCCGACGAAGCGTCCGGCACCAACGGGCGTCGGCAGTTGCGCATGGGCTTCAGTGATCGCGCGGAGCTTGCTCAGCACCGCCTCGGGTGCCGCGACCGCCTTGCCGGCCTTGCTGTCGACATGCAGCATCATCTGTTCGGCGGTGGCGACGGCCTCGTTGGTTGCGGCGTTGTAGATCGTCGAAAAGATGTGAAGACGCTTTTCGTCCGACGACAGGATCTGGCAGGTCGAGTAGAGCGCCTCGCCGAGCTTGGCTTCGCCAAGGTTCCGGATATGGGTCTCGACCGTGTAGTAGCTGTGACCGTCGCGGACATAGTCGAGGTCGACGCCGATGAGGCGCAGCACGCCGTCGGAGGTGTCGCCGAAGACCTGGAGATAACGGTGCTCGGTCATGTGGCCGTTGTAATCGACCCAGGCGGCGCTGACCTTGGTGTCGAGGATGCGCAGCGGCTTGACGTCGCCGAGGTCGGCTTCCGGCTTCCGGGCGTTGGCCCAGAGCTTGGCCTCGAAATCGGCAAGTAGCTTGCCCGCACCCCAGCCTTCGCCGCCGTTACCGGATTTCAGCGCATGCATGATGCCGACGAGGTTTTCGTCGCGGATGCGTTCGAGCTCGCGGATCGAGCGACCGGCGGCCTGCGCGTCCGACTGGGCGCCGATCTTTTCGATCAACGCATCGTCGAGGTCGACGACGTCGGTGAACTTCGTCCAGGGCCATTTCAGGCAGGGGCCGAACTGGGCGAGGAAGTGGCGCATGCCGGCCTCGCCGCCGGCGATGCGGTAGGTCTCGAACAGGCCCATCTGCGCCCAGCGCATGCCGAAGGAATAACGCATGACGTTGTCGAGCGTTTCGGTATCGCAGATGTCGTCCTGGATCAGCCAGAGCGCCTCGCGCCAGAGCGCCTCGAGCAGGCGGTCGCCGACGAAGGCCTCGATCTCCTTGGCGATGACGACGCCCTTCATGCCGATCTGCTCGACGCCCTGCATGGCGCGCTCGATCGTCGCCTTCGACGTCTTCTTGCCGCCGACGAGCTCGACGAGCGGCAAGAGGTAGACGGGGTTGTAGGGATGCGCCACGAACATGCGCTCGGGGTGGTGCATCTCGGACTGCAGGTCGGAGGGCAAGAGGCCCGAGGTGGAGGACCCGATCAGCGCATCGGGCCTTGCGGCGGCATCGATCTTGGTGATCACGCCGCGCTTCAGTTCCAGCCGCTCCGGCACGCTTTCCTGAATCCAGTCAGCACTTTCGACCGCTTCCTCGATGCTCTTGCAGAAGGTGAGTTTTCCCTTCGGCGGCAACGGCGCCATGGTCAGCATGGCATAGGCGCGCTCGGCATTGGCCATGACTTCGCCGATGATGCGCTCGGCTTCCGGATGCGGGTCGAAGATTTTTACGTCGATGCCGGCAAGCGCAAAGCGCGCCACCCAGGCGCCGCCGATGACGCCGCCGCCGACGCAGGCTGCTTTGGTGATAAAGCTCATGGTGTCCAGTCCTTGCTCAGCGCTTCGTCAGCTTCAGTTTCTCGCGGACCTCTTTCGGTCCGATGATCTTGGCGCCCATGCCCTCGATGACGCCGACCGCCTTTTCGACGAGCTGGCCGTTGGTCGCGAGCTGGCCCTTGCCGATATAGAGGTTGTCTTCGAGGCCGACGCGGACGTTGCCGCCGGCAAGGATGGCTGCGGCCGGATAGGCGAGCGCGTTGCGGCCGATAGAGAAGGCGGAGAAGGTCCAGTTGGTGGGCACGTTGTTGACCATGGCCATGAAGGTGTTGAGGTCGTCGGGCGCGCCCCACGGAATGCCCATGCAGAGCTGGATCAGCACCGGATCCTCGATCAGGCCTTCCTCGACGAGTTGCTTGGCGAACCAGAGGTGGCCGGTGTCGAAGGCCTCGATCTCCGGGCGCACGCCGAGTGCGGTCATCTGACGGGCCATTTCGCGCAGCATCGACGGCGTGTTGGTCATGACGTAGTCGCCGAGCGAAAAGTTCATGGTGCCACAGTCGAGCGTGCAGATTTCCGGAAGACATTCGGCCACGTGGGCGACGCGCTCGGTGGCGCCGGCCATGTCGGTGCCTTTCTCGCTGAGCGGGAGCGGGCTTTCGACGTTGCCGAAGATCAGGTCCCCGCCCATGCCGGCGGTCAGGTTCAGCACCATGTCGACATCGGCAGAGCGGATACGGTCAGTCACTTCCCTGTAGAGATCGAGCCTGCGGGCCGGCGCGCCGGTCTCCGGATCGCGGACGTGGCAGTGGACCACGGCAGCGCCGGCCTTGGCCGCCTCGACCGCCGCTTCGGCGATCTGTTTCGGCGTGATCGGCACGTGGCTGGACTTTGAAACGGTGTCTCCCGAGCCGGTGACGGCACAGGTGATGAATACCTCGCGGTTCATGCTGAGCGGCATTGCTGTCTCCCTTTTATTGCGCCCATTACGAGCCAAGAAAGACCGCGTTGCTTTTCATTATCGGCTTCATTCTATACATTATCGGCGACAGAGTGGAGAAGTTTGGGCATGGATCAGAACGTTTCGCAGGTGCAGCACGTCGATGTCCTGGTGCTGCCGGAGACCAATCTGATCCTCGTTGCCTCAGTCATCGAGCCGATGCGTGCCGCCAACCGCATTGCCGGCCGCCCGCTCTACGACTGGACGATCTTCAGCCCCGACGGTGCGCCGATCGAAACGAAGAGCGGCATCCCCATTCCGGTCTCCGGTATCTTCCGGCCGCAGCGCGAGACGTCGCCGCTTTTCATCCTCTCGAGCTACAACTGGCAGCGCAGCGCCACTTCGCAGCTAAAGATGCTGCTCTCGCAGACCGCGCGGCACCGCGAGCTGATGGCAGGCATCGAATCCGGCTCCTGGCTGCTTGCCGAGACCAGCCTGCTCGACAATTTCAAGGCGACGACCCACTGGGAGGATTTCGAGGATTTCACCGCCGCCTACCCGCAGGTGACGATGGTGCGCGAGCGCTTCGTCATCGACGGCAAGCGCATCACGACCGGTGGCTCGTTGCCGACGCTCGACCTGATGCTGGAGCTGATCCGCCGGGCGCATGGCTATTCGCTGGCACTCGAAGTCTCCCGCCTCTTCATCTACGAGCAGGAGCGCACCCGCGGCGATCTCCTGCAGATGCCGACGATCGGCAACATGCGCATCCTCGATCCACGCGTCGGTGCCGCCGTCAAGCTGATGGAGGAAACGGTGGAAGCGCCCTTGACGCTCGCCAGGCTCGCCCGCCGCATCGGCGTCAGCACCCGGCATCTGCAAGATCTCTTTCGCGACACGATGGGCGTTGCGCCGCACGAGCACTACCTGGCGCTTCGTCTCAATGCGGCGCGGCGCAAGGTGATCGAGACGCGGATGGAATTTGCCGACATTGCCGCGATCTCCGGCTTCAACTCGTCGTCTTCTTTCTCGCGCAGCTACAGGGCGCACTACCGCGAAAGCCCGAGTGAAACGCGCAGGCGGCTGAAGCTGAAGAGCTGAGCGCGCGCTTCAAGTATCGATTCAAGCGGGAATTTCAGAGTCGTTTCAGGCGTTTGGCGGCCGATGATCAGGAACTGATTCCGCGGGCGATCTCGTCTCGGCGCTCATCTTCATCATCGAAATCATCAACTCGCCGATCTCGGCGGCGAAGGCGCCGCGCGGCCAGACGAGGGTCAGCGACTGCCGATAGGCGGGGCCGAGCCGGATCATGGCTGGCGGGCGATGCACGCGGGCGAGCGAGGATTGCGGCAGCACCGAGAGATAGCCGTGCTGGCGAACGAGGTTGATGATGACGGGGATGGAATCGACCTCGACGAGGGTGATGCGCCGCCGTTCGGCTTCATCAAGCGTGTCGTCGAGGAAGCGCGCGGCCTCGCGGCGAAGGCCGCTCCGGACGCTCGGCACCGCGATCGGGCAGGCGGCGAGCAGCCGGGGCAGGTTGCCGCCCAGTTCCGAAAGGGCGGAGGCTGGCCCCGCCAGCACCAGCGGCGTCTGCGACACCAGCCGGCCGTCGCAGTCGGCCGGGATCTCGGCGACATCGAGCAGCGCGGCATCGAACCGTCGGCTGCGAAGGCCGACGAGCAGTTCGTCGGCCGTGGTGCTGGAAATGAACAGTGGTTGGCGCGGGCGGGCGCGGTGCCAGTTCGCCGTCAGGGCCGCCAGCATGCGGGCGATCTCGCTTTCCGGGCCAAGCGGCATGACGGCGCCGAGCCGCCAGGTGGCGACGTCGCGGCGAAAGCGGTCGGCAGAGGCGTGGGTCAGCCGCGCCCAGATATCGAGCAGGGCCTCGCCGAGCGGAATGATCCGTTCCGCGGTTGGCGTACAGAGGACCCCGCCATGGGAGCGTTCGAACAGCCTGGTGCCGAGATGGCGTTCGAGATCCGCCATCTGCCGCGTCAGTTGCGGCTGGCCGAGGCCGAGCGCCTTTGCCGTGGCACGGATGCTGCCGGAGCGGGCGATGCGCACGAAGCGGTCGAGCGCGACGAGGCCGATCGGCGGCACGGGGGCGGTCGTCTCCCGTCCGACGCCTTCCAGGATGGCGGTGATCTTGCCGGTTGCCTCTTCGACGTCGACGGCGCGCGCGCGCGCTTCGAGCGTCGCCACCAGCGCTGTTTCTTCCCGACGGAAAAGCGGCATGGAGATCGCCTGCTCGAAGCGCTTGACCGCGGCGCTCACGCTCGACGGCGCCCGGCCGCAACGAGTTGCGGCGTGGCGAACGCCACCTTCACGAAGCACCGCATCGACCAAAGCGATCGTCGCCATATCCATTCCAATGACCCCGGACGTGGCACCTTCACCAGGTGCGTTCTGAAGTATGCATCACCCGTTCCGGATTTGGGATATAGCATGGATGCGCGATAAGCGCATAGCATGCATGAAGCACCCCGGCGTTTTCGAGCGTCGGGTGCGAGACATCAGAGCATCCGCGCACCGTTTCGAAACCGAAGCGCGCTCGGCGCGGAAGGATATTTATCGGCATGCTGTATCAGGTCAAAACCACCGTTCTCTGCGGGAAACCGCTGGACTTCGCGACGCTCGAGGATATCGGGGCGGGAAGGGCGCGACCGGTGGCCGACGACGGCGGCATGGAACGGGTGGCCACCGCCCACAAGGTGGTTGCCGAACGTGTCGCGATGGGGCTTCCCGTCTACGGCTCCAACACCGGCGTCGGCTCGATGAAGGACCGGCTCTGGACCGCCGACGATCTCGCCGAATTCAACAATGCGCTGGTCAGAGCCCACCATTTCGGCACCGGCGAATTCTTTGCGCCGGCAATCGTACGCATGGCGATCGCCATCCGCGTGAACACCGCGATGCGGGGCCACACCGGCTGCAGCCCGGACCTGATCCGGGCGTTTCTGGCACTCAGCGAGCACGACATCATTCCGGCGGTGCGCCGCCACGGCTCCATGGGCTGCGCCGATATCGGGCTGATGGGCCAGATCGCCTCGGTGCTGACCGGTGTCGGCGAGGCCTATTACCAGGGGCGCCTCGTTTCGGCCGATACGGCGCTTGCCGAGGCGGGTCTCAAGCCGTTCGTCATGCAGCCACGCGATGCACTGGCGGCTCTCAGCGTCAACGCCATTTCCTTTTCAGCGGCCGTAAACGTGCTGCGCGAGGCGGCGGCCGCGATCCGCGTGTTGCTCGTCACCGGCGTCATGTCGTCTCAGGCGCTTGGTGCCTCCGCCGACCCGTGGCGGGTGGCCGCGACGCTCTCGACCCGCGGCGAGGCGCTGGTCGGCTCCTGGCTCTATGGCCAGTCCGGCATTTCCGACTGGCCGTTACCGACGGCGATCCACGATCCCTTGAGCCTGCGCATGACCGCCCAGGTCTTCGGCGCGGTCGTCGATACGCTGCTGGTCGCCGCCGGCCGGCTGGTGGAGCAGACCTATCTCTCCGACGACAACCCTGTTGTCATCGGCGGCCAGGTCCATTCCTCCGGCGCATCGCTGCCGCTGACGACGACGCTCTATATCGAGGCGGCGCAGATCGCCTTTTCCCATGCGGCGCGCAACGTTTTGAACCGCTGCATCCTGCTGTCGAACGGCGGACGCCGCAATCTCTCGGTCAATCTGGTGGCGCCGGGGGAAGTCGCGACCGGGCTCGGGCCGCTGATGAAGCTTGCGGTCGAACTCTATATGCGCGTGCAGTCGCTCGCCGTGCCGCTTTCGGCGCAGTCGATCGTGGTTGCCGGCGGTCTCGAAGAAGAGGCGACCTTCCTGCCGCTGATCGTCGAGCGCATGGAAACCCAGGTGCGCGATCTGCGCCAGCTCGCCGCGATCGAGGCGATGCTTTCGGCCCAGGCGATCGATCTCGTCGGCGACCAGCCGCAGGGGATCGTCAAGCGCGCCTATGACCAGACCCGTTCGGTCAGCCCCATGTATCTCAAAGACCGGCCGCTCTCGAAGGAGATCGAGGCGCTGCAGGATGCGTTCACCTGCCACGACCTGTTGCGCTCCTTCGTCGCTCTGGCGCCGATGCCGGAATTCGATGACTTCTTCGCGCTCGACAAATAATCCGATTGGGAGAGCAGCATGTCCGATTTCGATCTCGTTCTGAAAGGCACCGTTGTTCTCCCCGAAAGGATCGTCGAGGGCGGCCACGTGGCGGTGCGCGACGGCAAGGTGGTGCATGTCGGGCAAGGGGCTGCACCCGCCGCGCGGGAGCGGCATGATCTCGGCAACGCGCTGATCCTGCCCGGAGCCGTCGACGCGCAGGTGCATTCGCTGTCGCAGAAGAACCAGGAGGATTTCCTGTGGTCGACCCGTTCGGCGGCGGCCGGCGGTGTGACCACTATCGTTGACATGCCCTATGACGAGGGCAATCTCGTCTGCTCTGCCGAAGCCCTTCGCCGCAAGATCGACCATGCGGGACCGCAGGGGCGCGTCGACTTCGCGCTCTATGGCACCGTGGACCCGGAGGAGGGACCGGCGCGCATCGGCGAGATGGTGGAGGCGGGTGTCGCCGCTTTCAAGTTCTCGACCTTCGGCACCGATCCAAAGCGCTTTCCACGCATTCCGGCAGCCCTTCTCGAAGACTGCTTCCGGGCGATCGCGCCGACCGGGCTTTCAGCCGGCGTCCACAACGAGGATGACGAGGCGGTGCGTGCCGCGATCGACAAGGTCAAGGCGGCTGGCATCACCGACTACCGCGCCCATGGGCTGTCGCGTCCGCCGCTGACGGAACTGCTCGCCACCAACCAGATCTACGAGACGGGTGCCGCCACCGGCTGCCCGGCGCATGTGGTGCACTGCTCGCTCGGGCGCGGCTATGAGATTGCCGCCGCCTATCGCGCCCAGGGCTACAAAGCGACGATCGAGTGCTGCATCCACTACCTGACGCTCGACGAAGAAAACGATGTTCGCCGTCTCGGCGGCAAGGCCAAGATCAACCCGCCGATCCGGCCGCGCGCCGAGGTGGAAAAGCTCTGGCGGCACGTGGCCGACGGCACGGTGACGATGGTCTCGACCGATCACGTCAGCTGGTCTGAGGATCGCAAGACCAATCCGGACATGCTGGCGAACGCATCTGGCGTGCCGGGGCTCGAAGTCATGGTGCCGCTCTTCGTCAAGGGCGCGCTGGAGCGCGGCATTCCCTTGACGCGCGCAGCCGAGCTGATGACGCTGAACCCGGCCAGGCATTTCCGTCTTGATCATCAGAAGGGTGCGCTGGAACCTGGAAAGGATGCCGACATCATCGTCATGACGCCGGAGCCCTATGTCTATGATGCGGCCGAGAGCGGTCACAACGTCGTCGGCTGGTCGCCCTATAATGGCATTAGACTGCCCTGGCGGGTTTCAGCGACCTATCTGCGGGGCAGGCTTGCCTTCGATGGTCGCCAGGTTTTGGCCGAGCCGGGCGCGGGACAGTTTGTCCGGCCGCTCGCCACTTTGGCTCTGTAAAGCGGAATGCGGAAAAGTGCGTGCGATTTTCCGCCCGCATCCCGCATCGAGATTTAGGAAATGTGATGAGCAAGACCGCCCACAAAGCTCCGGCCAATCTGCCCGTCAATGCCAGCCGCATTGCCGGCATCGTCAACGGCCTGGCTGGTATCACCGAGCCGGACCGGCCCTACACACGCCGCGCCTTCACGCCGCTGTTCCTCGAGGGCCGGGCCTTTCTCGACCGGCGTTTTCGCGCGGCCGGGCTCGAAACCCGCATCGACGCCGCCGGCAACCTGATCGGCCGGCGCAAGGGGAAAAAGTCGGCGCTCGGCACGATCCTGCTCGGCTCCCATTCCGACACGGTGCCGGATGGCGGCCGCTTCGATGGCATCGCCGGCGTGGCGGCGGCGCTTGAAGTGGCGCGCGCGCTTTCTGACAACGGCATCGACCTCGACCACGATCTGGAGATCGTTGATTTCCTGGCCGAGGAAGTGTCGATCTTCGGCGTTTCCTGCGTCGGCAGCCGCGGCATGGCGGGCGTGCTGCCCGATGGGTGGCTCAGCCGCACGCAAGGGGATCTGAGCCTCAGGCAGGGTATCGTCGAAGTGGGCGGTGACCCCTCCAGGCTTTCCGGCTCGAAACGCTCCGATATCAAGGCCTTCCTCGAACTGCACATCGAACAGGGGCCCATACTGGAGACTGGGCGGCTCGATGTCGGGGTGGTCACCGCCATCTCGGGCATCACCCGCATCGAGATCATCGTCGAGGGCCAGGCGGACCATGCCGGTACGACTCCGATGGGGCATCGGCGCGATGCGCTGGTTGCCGCCTCGCATCTGGTGCTGGAGATCGAGCGGCTGGCGACAGAATTTTCTCACGGCGACGGGCATTTCACCGCGACGGTCGGTGAATTCTCGATCGAGCCGAATGCAGCCAATGTGGTGCCGTCTCGCGTCCGGCTGCTGATCGATGCGCGTGCCGAGCTGCGGCCGCAAATCGAGCGGTTCCTGGCTACGCTCGCCTCTCTTTGCCAGGGTGTCGCCGAGGCATCGGTTGTGACGATCCCGCCCGCCAATGTGATCTCGGACAACCACCCGACGCCGGGCGATCCGCTCCTGCTTTCGACGCTTGAAGAAAGCTGCGATGCGATCGGCGCCAAGCATCGGCGCATGGCCTCCGGCGCCGGTCACGACACCGCCTGGATGGGACGCATCACCCGTTCGGCGATGATCTTCATTCCCTGCCTCGGCGGGCGCTCGCATGCGCCGGAGGAGTGGGCCGAAAACGATGATATCGCGCTCGGCGCGGCCGTTCTCTTCGATGCGGTGAAGCGACTCGACAAGAAATTGCAGGAGAAGGTGTGAGATGGGCCGGATACTGAAGGAAAAGGATGTCGAGGCAGCGGTCAAGGGCGGTTCCGTCTATGCCGCCGGGGGCGGTGGCTGGGCCGATCATGGTCGTATGCTCGGCTATGCAGCGGTCTCGATCGGCAAACCCGAGCTCGTCTCGATCGACGAACTCGAGGCACAGGACTGGGTGGCGACGGCCGCCGCGATCGGTGCACCGGCCTCGACCACGCCTTGGGAGATGCGTGGGGTCGATTACGTCAAGGCCGTGCAGCTGTTGCAGGAGGCGCTCGGCGAGAAGCTCTCGGGGCTCATCATCGGCCAGAACGGCAAGTCCTCGACGCTGAACGGCTGGCTGCCGTCGGCGATCCTCGGCACCAAGGTGGTGGACGCGGTCGGCGACATCCGCGCGCACCCGACCGGCGACATGGGCTCGATCGGCCTTGCCGGCTCGCCCGAGCCGATGATCCAGACGGCGGTCGGGGGAAACCGCGAGGAAAATCGCTACATCGAACTGGTGGTGCGCGGCGCCACGGCCAAGGTCTCGCCGGTCTTGCGCACCGCCTCCGACATGTCCGGCGGCTTCATTGCCTCCTGCCGCAATCCGGTCAGGGCATCCTATGTGAAAGCCAATGCGGCGCTGGGCGGCATCTCGCTGGCGCTGGCGCTCGGCGAGGCGATCATCGCGGCGGAAGCCAAGGGCGGCAGCGCAGTGATCGACGCGATCGTCAAGACGACCAATGGCGCGATCCTCGCCGAGGGCACGATCACCGACAAATCGGTCGTCTATACCAAGGAAGCCTTCGACATCGGCACGGTGACGCTGGGGAAGGGCGCTGACTCAACGGTATTGCACGTGATGAACGAATACATGGCGGTTGACTCTGCGGAAGGCACGCGGCTTGCGACCTTCCCCGACGTTATCACCACGCTCTCGCCGGAGGGCGAGCCTTTGAGTGTCGGCCAGCTGCAGGTGGGCATGAGGATCTTCGTGCTGCATGTGCCGAAGACGGTGATCCCGCTGTCCTCCAGCGTGCTCGACCCGACGGTCTATCCATCGGTCGAAAAGGCGATGGGCATCGAGCTTGCCCGCTACGCGCTTTCCGGCCGTAGCTGACGGGAGCAGGGTGATGGCGCGCGATGCAGGGCTAGAGGAACTAATCCGCGAAGAGCTCGGTGACCGCGCCGGGCTTTCGGAAAAGGCCATGTTCGGCGGCTGGGCCTATCTGCTTCAAGGCAACCTGCTACTTGGCGCGCGCGAGGGCTCTCTGCTCGTGCGCCTCGGCAAGGGCAATGACGGCTGGGCGTTGGCGTTGCCGGATATCGAGCTGATGGTGATGAACGGACGGGCGATGCATGGCTGGGTGCGCGCAGGGGCGGATGCCTATGGCGATGATGCGCTGCGCCGGCGGTTGCTGGATGGGGCGATCGCGTTCGTCGAGACGCTGCCGCCGAAGTGAATGAGGCTCGCTGCCTCGGCGGCGAGCCTCATTGGCCGCTCTCGCCAGTGCGTGTCGGGCCGTCACCACCCGTCGCCACAAGCATGAGAGGCGGCGACTTGCGCGTGCCACGAATGCAAGGGAGCAGCGATCTGCCCCCGCCATAAACGAGAGGCAGCGACCTCCCGTCGCCATGAACGCGTGGGGCAACCACCCCGCCGACAAGACAAAGAGGAACGAGACGATGCCCAAGGCCAATCCCCGTCATCCTGGTTTTCCCATCCCCGGTGGAGCGGAGCTGCGCGCCAAGGGCTGGCGGCAGGAAGCGCTGCTGCGGCTCCTGGAAAACGTGCTTTCGGTCGGCGAGGATCCGGACAATCTGGTCGTCTATGCCGCGCTCGGCAAGGCGGCGCGCAACTGGCCGGCGCACCGGGCTATCGTCAAGACGCTCATCGAAATGGACGAGGACCAGACGCTCGTCATCCAGTCCGGCAAGCCGGTGGGGCTCTTGAAGACCCACGCCAAGGCGCCGCTCGTCATCATGGCCAATTGCAACATTGTCGGCCAATGGGCGAAGGCCGAGGTGTTCTATGATTTGCAGCGAAAAGGGTTGATCTGCTGGGGCGGGCTGACGGCCGGCGCCTGGCAATATATCGGCAGCCAGGGCGTGATCCAGGGCACCTACGAGATCTTCATGCGCATCGCCGAACGCCGTTTCGGCGGCGATCTCTCCGGGCGTTTCGTGCTGACGGCTGGGCTTGGCGGCATGGGCGGCGCCCAGCCGCTTGCCGGCCGGATGGCGGGGGCGGCGATCCTCTGTGTCGATATCGACGCGGAGCGGGCGAAGAAGCGCCGGGAGATCGGCTATCTGCAGGAGATCGCGCCCGATCTCGATACGGCGCTCTCGATGATCGACGCGGCAGTGAAGGACAAGCGGGCGCTCTCCGTCGGCCTCGTCGGCAATGCGGCTGAGATCTATCCGGAGATCGCCCGGCGTGGCATCGTGCCCGACGTCGTCACCGACCAGACGTCAGCGCATGATCTCGTCTACGGCTATGTGCCGAAGGGCATGAGCCTCGACCAGGTGAAAGCGTTGCGCGACGACGGCCAGGGGCAATTGATGGTGGCGAGCCGCGCCTCGATCGTCGAGCACGTCAAGGCGATGCTCGACTTCCAGCAGAAGGGCGCGGAAGTCTTCGACAACGGCAACCTCATCCGCACCCAGGCGCGCGAGGGCGGCGTTGCCAATGCCTTCGACATCCCGATCTTCACCGAGGCCTATCTGCGTCCGCTCTTTGCCCGCGCCATCGGCCCCTTCCGCTGGATGGCGCTTTCCGGCGAGGAGAGCGACATCGCCCGGATCGACGATCTGCTGCTCGACATGTTTCCGCACAACCGCATCGTCACCAACTGGATCAGGCTTGCGCGCCAGCATATTCCCTTCGAGGGCCTGCCGGCCCGCATCGCCTGGCTCGGCCACGGCGAACGCACGGCGCTGGCGCGGCGCGTCAACGAACTGGTGGCATCTGGCGAACTCAAAGGCCCGATCGCGTTTTCCCGCGACCATCTCGATGCCGGCGCCATGGCGCATCCGAACATCATGACCGAGCGGATGAAGGACGGCTCGGACGCGATCGCCGACTGGCCGCTACTCGACGCCATGCTGCTCTGCTCCTCCATGGCCGATCTCGTGGTCGTCCATTCCGGTGGTGGCGGTTATGCCGGCTACATGACGAGCTGCGGCGTGACCGTTGTTGCCGACGGCACGGTCGAGGCCGACGAGCGCCTCGACTATGCCCTCACCAACGACACCTCGCTTGGCGTCATCCGCTATGCGGATGCCGGCTATGACGAGAGCCTTGAGGAGATCGCCGCCAAGGGCATCGGGCATGTGAAGGTGTAAGGACCTGGCAGCGGCTTTGCCATAAGCAGTTTTGCACCTGTCACGGCACTCTGGAATCCATTTCAGGATAAAGTACAACGCTCTCCTGCGCGGTTGGCTCGTTGCGCGCCCCGATAAATACGGCTGGTTGGTCAGCTCGATTAACGGCCACGTGCAACACGTTGGCGGGGATGTATAGATAGTCTCCTGGGTGCATCACATCCCGGTACTGAAGTTCATCGCCACTCCACAGTTCCAGCTCTTCGCCGCTCAACATGTAGAAGGCAGTTTCGTGGCGTTCATGCACATGCGCCTTGGTGCGCTTTCCAGGCGGTATCGTAGCGATACCGAGCCACAGTGCGGTGGAGCCAACCGACTCTGCACTGACGCCGGGCAGGTAATCGGGGCCCTGTTCAGCCCGGTAACCTGCGTCCCCTTTGGATACGAGGGCCTTGCCCCGCGAGAAGCCTGGACGGGCGTCGGTTCGCTCTTCTGAAATCGTCATTTTTCGGTCTCCTCTGTGGTAGTCTGGTCGACCTGCGCAAAGGATCGCAAGAAGACCGGCTGGAGTCCTGAATGGGAGGGCGAAAAGTTCCGAATTCTTCCGAAGACGTCGTGGCCGATAGTGTCGAGCCGCAACTGTTCGCGTTCGGGACATTCATCCTCGACATGGAGCGCGGCGCACTGACGCGTGAAGGGCGGCGGGTCGCAATTGGCCATAAGGGCTTGTTGCTGCTGCACGCGCTGGTGCGAGCGTCGATGCAGGTCGTGAGCAAGTCCGCGCTGATGGAGGCAGCCTGGCCCGCGGCTGTCGTCGAGGAGAGCAATCTCTCGGTTCAGATCGCTGCCTTGCGCAAGATGCTGGGCCCTCAACCGGAGGGGAACGAATGGATCGCCACCGTGCCGCGTGCGGGCTATCGTTTTGCCGCCCGGGTGAATAGCCTGCATCCGGCTGCCGCTGATGCGTCGCCGGAATTGCCAGGTTCGCCCGCGAACCCGGGCAGACCATCGATCGTGGTCCTACCGTTTGCAAATCTGAGCAGTGACAAGCAACAGTCGTATCTGGTCGATGGCATCACCGAAGATGTGATCACCGCGCTTACGAGATTTCGGTGGTTTCGGGTCATCGGGCGCAATTCAAGTTTCGTCTACAAGCACAAGTCGGTGAGCGCCAAGCAGGTGGGCCGAGACCTGGATGTCGATTACGTGCTCGAAGGAAGCGTGCGCCGCTCCGGCGGCCGTCTTCGGGTCTCCACGCAACTGGTCGAGACCACCTCGGCCAGCCAGGTCTGGGCCGAACGGTATGACCTGGAAATGGAAGAGGCATTCGCAGTTCAAGACGCCATCGCAGAGAGAGTTGCAGGTGCGATTGAACCAGAACTGTTGAAGACGGCATCATTCCCCTCGCCGGCGCGGCACACGGGAAATTTGTCGGCGTGGGAGATCGTGCGGCAGGGGACCTGGTATTTTCACCAGGTTGGCCAGCAGACCCACTTGATGGCGCGAGAGCTATTCAGGGAGGCGTGTCGGCTTGATCCCGAGCTTGCCGAAGCGCATCTCTGGCTTGGTCGCGTGAGCGCAGGCATCGTCGCCTATGGATGGAGCGAGCTTCCTTCCGATGACATCAGAGAGGGTTTGGACGCCGCCTTGGCAGCCGTTCGGCTCGACGAAAAGAACCCGTACACACACTATGCGCTGGCGATCTGCAGCGCGTACGCGAATGCGCCCGAGCAGGCGGTCCTCGCCGCCGAAAGGGCGATCGAGATCAGCCCGAGTTTCGCCCTTGGCCACCTTGTCCTGGGGATGGCGGAGCTGTTCAGGGGGAACGTGTCCGGTGCCATAGCGTCACTGGAACACGGTCTCATGTTGAACGCCAATGACCCGCAGAACTTCGTCTGGCTGAATTTTCTGGCGCTCGCCCACCTGTTTGCAGGCGACGGAACGAACGCGCTCGCTGCTGCCGTGAAGGCCCAAAAAGTGCGCCCTGCATGGCGGCCGGTCCAAGAAACGCTGGCCTGCTGTTATGCGGCTACTGGGCGTCTTGCAGAGGCTCGATCATCGCGCGCGTTGATGAGCGAAATGGAGAACGTGTCAGGCGATGCTCTGGAGCCGCTGAGACAGCGCAATCCACATTGGCAGGAACGATTGGCGGAATTGTTGCAGCAAATCCCGAGCAACCCGCTTCAGACGCCTCAACGTTCCTGACTTTGCAGGCGATCTGACGACCGTTGCTCCCACCGTTGCTGCTGACGGCGCTCGAGCGGTGAGCCGGTCTCTTGGTGTCGCGCCTGCCGCACGTTACAATGCACGCCTCACTGCCCGGAGGCGATCATGACATCGAGCTTCAATGTGCAGAGTGCTGCCGGCTACGAACAGTTGATGGGCCGGTGGAGCCGGCAGCTTGCGCCGTCATTCATCGACTTTGCGGGTGTTGCCGACGGTGAGCGGGTGCTGGATGTCGGTTGCGGCACGGGCAGCCTTACCTTTGCCTTACCGCGCGCGGCCGATGTCAGCGAGATCGTTGCAATCGACTTTTCGCCTGTTTTCGTCGAAGCGACGATCCGGGCGAGTTCAGATCCGCGGATCAAAGTCCAGCAGGCCGACGCCTGCGCGCTGCCCTTTGCCGATGCATCCTTCGACCGGGCGATGGCGCTGCTGGTGCTGCACTTCGTGCCGGAATCGGGGAAAGCGGTCGCCGAGATGCGCCGAGTCACCCGGCCGGGCGGCGTCGTTGCCGCCGCTGTCTGGGATCACTTCGGCGGCATGCCGGGCATGCGCATGGTACTCGATGTGGCGGCGATGCTCGATGGAAATGCCGAGCAGGTGCGCAGTCGCTATTGTTTCCAGCCGATGATGCGGCCGGGTGAGATGATGCAGAGCTTCGTCTCGAATGGCCTCGCGGACGTCCGGCAGACCTCGCTCCTGATCCGCATGGACTATCAGTCCTTCGCCGATTTCTGGGAGCCGATTGCCGCAGGCGAGGGGCCGCTCGGCAAGTATGTCGGCTCACTGGATGCGGGGATGCGGACGAAGCTCGACGCGGCCATTCGCGCCGCCTACGAAGCCGGCCAGCCGGATGGGCCGCGGTCCTTTGCGGCGGTTGCGTGGGCCTGTCGGGGTATCGTTCCGTCCTAACGGCTCGCTACACCACCGTCTCGCCGCCATCGACCACCAGGATCTGGCCGGTCATGTAGGAGGAGCGGTCGGAAACGAGGAAGAGGATCGACTCGGCGATCTCCTCGACGCTGGCCCAGCGGCCGAGCGGCACCTTCTCGCGGATATAGGATTCGATTGCGCCGCGGCCGCCCATTTGCGCGATGAAAGGTTCGTTGAAGGGCGTGTCGACCCAGCCGGGGCAGAGCGCGTTGACGCGGATGCCGTGGCGGGCGTAGTCGCCGGCCATCTGCTTGGTCATGGCGATGACGGCATGCTTGGTGGTCGTGTAGGCGATCATCTCGCGGTCGTAGAGCACGCCCGAAGATGAGGAGGTGTTGACGATGACGCCGCGGCCGGCGGCCCGCATCGACGGCATGACGAGGCGCGCGGCCATGAAATGGGCGCGGACATTGAGGTTCCAGGAGCGATCGAAACCCGCGACCTCGACCTCTTCGAGATCACCCGCAACCTGGGCGCCGGCATGATTGTGCAGGATGTCGATGCGGCCGTGGCGATAGAGGATATCGGCAATGCCATCGGAAAGCGCTGTGTCGTCCGTCACGTCGATCGCCAACGCCTCGGCGCTGCCGCCTTTGGCGGCGATTGCCTCGACGGCGGTTGCCGCGGCCGAAAGGCTGCGGTCGATGACGACGACATGGGCGCCTTCGCGCGCCATGATGGCCGCACCCGCCTGACCGATCCCGGAGCCCGCTCCGGTCACGATCGCGACCCGGTCTTTCAGGATCATGGTTTCACTCCCCGGATTTCGTTTTCTTTTCCCGCATCAGGATGCGGGCGGTCAGGATCAGAAGCAGCGAGGCGACGAGCACCAGCGTCGCGATCGCGTTGATCTCGGGCGTCACGCCGCGGCGGATCGAGGCGAAGACGTAGATCGGCAGCGTGGTCTTCGAGCCCGCGACGAAGAAGGCGATGATGAAATCGTCGAAGGAGAAGGTGAAGGCCAGAAGAAAGCCGGCAAGGATCGACGGCAGGATCTGCGGCAACACGATCAGCCGGAAGGTGGTGAGCGGTGTCGCGTAAAGGTCGCTTGATGCCTCGACGATATCGCGGCCGAGGCTGGCGATGCGGGCCTTCACGATCATCGTCACCAGCGCCATCGAGAACAGGCCGTGCGCGGCGATGATCGAGCCGTAGCCAAGGCCGAGCTGCGGCGGCTGGTCGCCGGGCCAGATCGTCGCCAGCGCCGGGTTGACGAAGGAGAAGACGGCAACGAGGGCGACCAGCGTGGCGATGCCGATGACGACACCGGGCACGACGATTGCGGCTGCAAACAGCGCATCGAAGATCGCCCGATTGCGCGGAGCCATCCGCTCCATCCCGAGGGCTGCCATGGTGCCGAAGATCGCGGCGAGTGTGGCGCTGGTAAAGGCGATCAGCAGGCTGTTCTGCAGCGCCGAAACCAGGAAGGTATTTCCAAGCGCCTTGCCGTACCAGGCTGTCGAAAACCCGGTGAACTCGCTCGCATTGCGCCCGGCATTGAAGGAGAACAGGACGACGAGCGCGATCGGGGCGTAGAGGAAGAGGTAGACGGAGGAGATGAAGGCGCGCATCAGACGAGATCCACCTGTCTTGTGCCGGCGACGCGGAAGGCAATGCGCATTGCCACCATCAGGATCACCACGACCACGGCAACCAGCGTGACGGCGATCGCGGAGCCGAACGGCCAGTTTCGCGATTGCAGGAAGAGATCGACCAGTGCATTGCCGATGAAGAACACCTTGCCGCCGCCGAGCAGCTGCGGGATCAGATATTCACCGAGCAGCAGGATCGTCACCAGCGCGACTCCGGTCATGACACCGGGCAAGGAGAGCGGCAGGGTGACGCCGAAGAAGGTCGACACCGGCCTCCCGCCGAGGTCGGCGGAGGCTTCGAGCAGGCGGCGATCGAGTTTTTCGAGGCTCACGTAAATGGGCATGATCATCAGCGGCAGGTAGCCGTAGACGATGCCGAGAAGCACCGCGCCCGGCGTGTTCAACATCCTCACGTCCTCGATGCCGATCATCGAGAGCAGATTGGGGATCCCGCGCGAGCCAAGAATGTACATCCAGGCATAGGTGCGCACGAGCAGGCTCGTCCAGAAGGGCACGACGACGAGCGACACGAGGATCAGCCGGTAGCGCGGGTTCGCCTTGACCGCCAGATAATAGGCGACCGGATAGGCGATCAGCAGGCAGGCGAACGCGCCGACCGGCGCGAGGATCAGCGTGTTCCAGAAGGCGGCCGCCCGTGTCGGCAGGTTGGCGAATTGGGCAAAGGTGAAGGCTGCCTGATAGCCGCCTTCCGGTGCGCGTTCGCCGAAGGCGAAGACCAGCATGGCGATGAAGGGCAGCACGAGGAAGATCATCAGCCAGGCCGCGGCCGGCGCCACCAGCGCCGCCGTCACCAGGTTTCTCTTCGTGTTCGTTGCCGCGGTCATAAATTCTTCCGTTCGCGTTTCATCAGCACTTCGATGCGAGCGGGAGGGAAAGGCCCCTCATCCGCCTGCCGGCCCCTTCCCCCCGCAGGTGGGGGAAGGGGATTTGTGGCACCCGCCCGGTCCCTTTCTTCCGGCAGAAGCAGGAGGGCGGGGAGCTTGCCGCTTGTTCCTTCTCCCCGCTTGCGGGGAGAAGTTGCCGGCAGGCGGATGAGGGGCAGTCACATGCCAGATCAAGCCGACTTGAAACGCGCCATCAGTTCGGCGCGGCCGGGGTCGGTGAGGGTCACGGCGGCGCCGAATTCGAGCGGCGTCAGCGCGGCCTCGTCCGGATAGACGATCTTGTTGGAGGTGATGTCGACCGGCAGCAGCTTCATGACGCGGCTGTCGGTGGTCGGTGCGCCGTTGGCGATGTGCTCCTTCATGGCGTTTTCCGGCGCCATCAGATAGTTGAGCAGCGCGTAGCCGGCGGCCTTGTTGGCGGCACTCTTCGGGATCGCGTAGAAGTCCGACCAGATCTCGCCGCCGTCCTTGCCGAGCGTGAACAGGATCTCCGGCATGTCGCGGTTGAGCTGGGCGCCGTCATTGGTCCAGCACATGGTCATCCAGGCATCGGTCGCGCGCATCGACGGCTGGTAGTCGCTGTTGATGGCGTAGAGGTGCGGCTTCACCTTGATCAGCAGTTCCTCGGCCTTGGCGAGTTCGTCCGGCTTGATCGAGTTGAAGGAATAGCCGAGCGACACCAGCGCGTTGCCGATGGTGGTGAGCTGGTAATCGTGCACCATGGCGCGGCCGTCGCCTTCGGTCATGGCGATCTCGAAGAATTCCTTCCAGCTGGTGACCGGTTTCTTGATCTTCGCCGAATTGACCGCGATGCCGGTCGTACCCCAGTTCTTCGGCACGGCATAGGTCTTGCCGTCGACGATGCCTTCGTTGGTAAAGCGCGCCGTCTCGGTCGACGCGTCATAGTTGGGAAGCTTGGAAAGATCGAGTTCGTCGATGAGGCCAAGCTTCACATAGGTCGAGATCGTGTAGTTGGTGGGAACGAAGAGGTCCCAGCCGGTGCCGCCGGCCTGGAGTTTCGCCAGCATCTCTTCGTTGGAGCCGAAGACGTTGACCTCGACGGCAACGCCGGTGGCCGCCTGGAAGGCTTCGAAGGTCGCCGGATCATGGTAGTTCGGCCAGGTGGCGATCGACATCTGCGTGCCGAGGTCGCCGGCAAAGGCGGTGGAATTGAAGAGGCCGGGCTGGCGCGCGAGCACGGCGGTCGCAAGACCGAGGCCGGTGACGCCGAGGAAGTGGCGGCGCGTGACCGAGCCGCGCTTCAGGCGCATCAGTTCGTCCGCGAGCTGGTCGGCGGTGATAGGGGCATTTTCTCTGTACCATTTGCTCATGACGCTGTTCCCTTTATCGTTTGACGTTCATGCGTAGGCGGCAGAACCGGCTTCGGAAGCCGGGCGATGTCAGGCTGGAAAGACGTGAAGCGCGTTCGGATCGAAGGCGAGGCCGACCTTTTCGCCGGGCTCGACCAGCTCGCTGTCGCCGAGCGTGCGGCGGTCGGCCGTCACGAGGAAGTCGCCGAGACCGTCGACCGCGACGGAATATTCGACCGCTGACCCCAGGAAGATCCGGTGGGTGACGGTGCCGGCCAGCGCCGCCGTGCTGACGGCACCGTTACGCGTCAGGCGGATCGCCTCGGGCCGAAGTGCCACCATGGCCGCCCCCCGTGTGCCGTTGATCGCGGGGGCGGCAAAACGCGTGCCGTTGGCGAGCTCGATCGAGGCGTTGCCGTCGACGGTCGCCGAGATGCGGTTGGTCTTGCCGACGAAATCGGCGACGAAGAGGCTTGCGGGCCTGTCGTAGATTTCCTGCGGCGGGCCGACCTGGACGATGCGGCCGGCATTCATGACGCAGACGAAATCGCTCATCGACAGCGCTTCCTCCTGGTCGTGGGTGACGAGCACGAAGGTGATTCCGAGTTCGCGCTGCAGCGTCTGCAGCTCGATCTGCATGGCGGTGCGCAGCTTCTTGTCGAGGGCGGCGAGGGGCTCGTCGAGCAGCAGCACCTTCGGCTTGTTGACGATGGCGCGGGCGAGCGCCACGCGCTGCTGCTGGCCGCCGGACATTTCGTGGATGCGGCGCTTGCCGAAACCGCCGAGCCGTACCATCTCCAGCGCCTCCTGGGCGCGGCGAGAAATCTCGGCGCCGGCGATGCGCGGCCGCATCTGCTTCAGCCCGTAGGAGACGTTCTGCTCGACGTCGAGATGGGGGAACAGCGCATAGTGCTGGAACACCATGTTGACCGGGCGGCGATAGGCGGCAACTCCATTCATCGGCTCGCCGCTGATGAAGACCGTGCCTTCGCTCGGCTGCTCGAAGCCGCCGATCATGCGCAGACACGTGGTCTTGCCGCAACCCGATGGCCCGAGAAGCGCCATGAAGGCGCCGCGCGGCACCTGAAGATTGATGTCGGAAACGGCCGTCACGGCGCCATAACGTTTGGCGACCGAACGGAACTCGATGTCGTTCGTCGAAGCGGATGTCACGTCTGTTCCCTGCGGTTGTTATCGGATGTCGCCAGGATCTTGCATCCTGGCACTCCACCGTCATTGACACACAGCCTAGTCACCGCATGCCCTGCCGGTATATACCCCGAGAGAGGTATTTCAACGCAGATTGCTCTGTGTGAGGAGTATACCCCAGAGCAGGAAACACCGGCCGGGAGGGCGGTTTGAGCGTCGATCTCGAAGGACTTTTTCAGGTCATGGCGCCGCTGGTGGCGGGTGCCGCGATGGACGACGATGCCGTCGGCTCCACCTATCGGCGGCTGATGTCGACGCTGATGACCTTCGACTACGTGGTTGTCTTTGCCTACCGCGGCAAGGAACGACCGATCGACCTCTACAGCACCTTCAACGCCAAGGATCACGTGCTCTTCGTCAGCCTCTATCAGGCTGGACCGTACCTGCTCGACCCGTTCTACCACGCGGCGATCAAGAGTGAGCCCGGCGTCTGGCGGATGCGGGAGCTGGCGCCCGACCGGTTCTTCTCCTCGGAATATTATCGCACCTATTATGTGCAGACGGGGCTTGCCGAAGAGGTCGGCTTCTTCGTGCCGATCGACGAGCAGATCACCGTCGTGCTTTCGCTGATGCGGCGCGAGGCGACGGGGACTTTCAGCGCGACGGAGTTCGCGCTGTTGAAAAAGGTGGAGCCGCTGGTCTCCGGCCTGGTGCGCCATCACTGGGCCGATCTGGGCCGCCGGTTCGATGCGGCGCTGGCGAAAACCGGGCGCAGCAGGCGCAAGGCGACGCACCCGCCGGCCGACGGCGTCTGGCAGCATCTCAATCTGACGGACCGCGAAGCCTCGATCATCGAACTGGTGCTGCAGGGCCATTCGTCAGAATCGATCGGCCTCAGGCTCGGCATCTCCACCGGCACGGTGAAGGTTCATCGCCGCAACGTCTATCGCAAGCTCGGCATCTCCTCGCAGACACAGCTTCTGTCGCTCTATCTGAGAAATCTCGGGCAATAATCCTGCGATCCTTGCACCGCTGATCGGCCGTTCGATCTTCCGCCTGCGTTGCCCTTTTTCCGCTTTTAACGAGCCTACGCCGTCTGGCGCTTGCCTGCGACCGCTGCCCCTGCGTGCAGCCGCCGCAACTGCTCAACCGTCTCTTCGCAAACGTGATCGCTCATTTGTCAAACGCTATTGACAAAATTTTCACGCCATGAAATTTCTTTCATTAATGGATAAAAATATCACGCGGTGCAAAAAATATCATGCAGCGCAACAAGAGCCGGGTGGAGACAATGACGATTGGCGGGACGGGCATTCGTGATGACGAAACCAGCATGGCGACACGGGCGGCGTGGCTGCACTATGCCGGCGGCCTGACCCAGGCGGAGGTCGCCAAGCGCCTGGGGCTCACCTCGCTCAAGGCCCACCGGCTGATCATGAAGGCCAACCAGGAAGGCCTGGTGAAGGTTTATATCGACGGCGAAGTCTCCGAATGCGTGGAGCTCGAACAGGCGCTTTCGGCGCGCTACGGCCTCGACTATTGCGAAGTGGTGCCGGACTTCGACGCCGATGACCTGCCTCTGAAGGCGCTTGGCATTTCCGGCGCACAGTTCCTGAAGCGTGAGATCGAGCGTGGCGAGACGGCGCTGGTCGGAGTCGGTCATGGCCGCACGCTTGCCGCTTGCGTCGAGTATCTGCCGCGGATCGCCAGCGGCAACACCCGCTTCGTGTCGCTGCTCGGCGGGCTTACCCGCAAGTTCTCCGCCAACCCGCATGACGTGATCCACCGGCTCGCCGAGCGCACGGGGGCAGAGGCCTATGTCATGCCAGTGCCGTTCTTTGCCAACACGGTCGAGGATCGCGACGTGCTCTTCAGCCAGCGCGGCGTGCGCGAAGTCTTCGATCTCGCCAAGACAGCCGATCTCCTGATGGTCGGCATTGGCACCGTCGAGCGCGAGGCGTCGCTGGTTTCGACCGGCATGATCGAGACCAGCGAGATCGAGGACATCCAGAAGGGCGGGGCGATGGGAGAGTTGCTCGGCCACTTCTTCGACCGCGACGGCAAGCCGGTCGAGACGACGCTTTCCGACCGGACGTTTACGCTCAGCCGCGAGGACCTGAAGAACCGCCGCACGGTCGCTGTTGCCGGCGGCAAGATCAAGGTTCCGGCCATCCGGGCGGTGCTCGCCAGCGGGCAATTGAGCGGTCTCATTACCGACGAGAGGACTGCGAGGGCGCTGGCCGCCGACGGCGCATGAGGCGCTGACACATTCGAGGCCATGCGGAGGGCGGGGAGGATCTGCCATCCGGGCCTTAACGGGAGGAATACCGGTGGGGTAGCCGGCAGTCGCAATCATACCCGCAACGGAGGAGAAGACGAATGTACGAGAAGGAGAAGGACCTCATCAGCGCATTCCTGCGTGGGGAGGTGGACCGCCGCGGCATGCTCAAGGGATTGGGGGCTGCAGGCCTGGCAGCCGGCACGGCCGGCACGTTGTTCAACATGATGTCGACGCAGGCGCTCGCCGCCGATTTCGACTGGAAGGCGCATTCGGGCAAGAAGCTGAAGCTGCTTTTGAACAAGCACCCTTACGCCGATGCGATGATCGCCAACCTGCAGGCCTTCAAGGACCTGACCGGCATCGACGTTACCTATGACGTGTTTCCGGAAGACGTCTATTTCGACAAGGTGACGGCGGCGTTGTCTTCGGGCTCGGCAGAATACGATGCCTTCATGACCGGCGCCTACATGACCTGGACCTATGGACCGGCCGGCTGGATCGCCGACCTCAACGAATGGATCAAGGATCCGGCCAAGACCAACCCCAACTACAACTGGGACGATTTCCTCGCAGGCGTGAAGAATTCCTGCGCCTGGAACGGCCAGCCGGGCGGGGCGCTCGGCTCGGAAGACGCCAAGCAGTGGTGCATTCCGTGGGCGTTCGAGCAGAACAACATCACCTATAACCGCGAGATGTTCGACAAGGCCGGCGTCGAGCTGCCGAAGAACCTCGACGACATGATCACGGTTGCGGCCAAGCTGCAGAAGGACATCGGTGGCATCTACGGCATCGGCGTTCGCGGTTCGCGCTCCTGGGCGACGATCCATCCGGGCTTCCTGTCGGGTTATGCCAACTTCAACCAGAAGGACCTGAACGTCTCGGCCGACGGCAAGCTGTCAGCGGCGATGGGCACGGCAGAATCCAAGGCCTACCACGCCAAGTTCGTGCAGATGATCCAGGAAAGTGGTCCGAAGGACTGGTCGACCTACACCTGGTATCAGGTCGGCACCGACCTTGGCGCCGGCGCCTCGGCGATGATCTTCGACGCCGATTGCCTCGGCTACTTCATGAACGGTGGCGACAACAAGATGGCCGGCAAGCTCGGCTATGCCGCCTTCGCCGCCAACCCGGAAGCCACTGCCTCGACGCCGAACATCTGGATCTGGTCGCTCGCCATGTCCAACTTCTCCAAGGACAAGGACGCCACCTGGTACTTCCTGCAATGGGCTTCCGGTCCGGAGCATGCGCTGTTCGGCGCCACCAAGATGGACTTCGTCGATCCGGTTCGCCAGTCGATCTGGAAGGACGAGATCTTCCGCGAGAAGCTCAACGGCAAGTATCCGGGTTACGTCGAAATGTTCGACGCGTCGGCCGCCGGCGCCTCCATCAAGTTCACGCCACAGCCGCTGTTCTTCGACGTGACCACCGAATGGGCGTCGACGCTGCAGAAGATGGTCGCCAAGCAGGTGCCGGTCGATGAAGGTCTCGACCAGCTCGTGGAAAGCATCAACCGCCAGCTCCAAGAGGCGGGTCTCGGCTGATAGGCCTCCCAAGCGATCCCCGGCGCCAGCACGCGCCGGGGATCCCGAGATGCCGGCTCGACCGGCCTGTTGCGACCGGTTTGAGGTCGCGCCGAAATCAACCTGAGATGCCGAGGAACTGGCGCGGCGCCTGAAGGCTGCCGCGTGCCGCGTGCTCTTCAAAGACTTCAGGAACGGAGCTCGACATGGCTTCAACAGAAACCCTCAAGAGACCAGCCTCCGGTTTCAGGATCAGCAGGAAGATGCTTCCCTATGTGCTGAGCCTGCCGGCGCTGCTCGTCTGCATCGGCATCCTCATCCCGTTCTTCACGGCGGTCATCTACTCCTTCCAGCGCTACCGGCTGAGCCAGCCCTGGGCGCGCCAGTTCAACTGGGGCGAAAACTACCTCAACTTCTTCACCGACCCGGCCTTCTGGAACACGCTGAAAGTGTCGCTGCTCTATGCCGGCCTCACCGTGACGCTGGAGCTGCTGCTCGGTCTCGGCATCGCGCTGCTGCTGCAGCGGCGCTCCGCGGTCAACAATTTCATCTCGATCATGCTGCTTTTGCCGCTGATGATCGCGCCGGCGCTGGCGGCCTTGATGTGGAAGCTGATGACCAATCCGAGCTTCGGTATCCTCAGCTATCTCGCAAGCCTGATCGGACTTCATGATTTCCGCTGGGCGTCCTCGCCGGACACAGCGCTGCTCACCGTCGTGCTCGTCGACATCTGGGTCTATACGCCCTTCATCATGATCCTGCTGCTTGCGGGCCTGCGCTCGCTGCCGACGCAGCCCTTCGAGGCGGCGGCCCTTGATGGCGTGCCGCGCAGCTTCGTCTTCTTCCGCATCACGCTTCCGATGCTCACACCCTACATCCTGACGGCAACGCTGTTCCGGTTGCTCGACAGTATCCAGCAGTTCGACATCATCTACGCGATGACCCAGGGCGGGCCCGGCAACACGCTCACCGTCTTCCAGGTCGAGGCCTATCTCAACTTCTTCCAGTCGACCAATGTCGGCCGGTCGGCGGCACTGCTGATCATCCTGTGGGCGATCACCTACACGCTGTCCAACGTCTTCATCAAGAACTGGCTGCGGCTGCGCGAACGCGCACGCGGCGAAGCGTAAAGGAGGGACCGATGGAAACCATGTCTCCGCTCGAACGGACCTTGCGCGGTCTCGCCCTCACGCTCGTCGTCGTCTTCTTCATGTTCCCGATCTTCTGGATCTTCCTGATGTCGTTCCAGACGAACGAGACGATCCTCGCGATCCCGCCATCGGTCGTGTTTTCGCCGACGCTTTCCAACTATGCGGCGCTGATCACCGGCAAGCTGCAGACGGCGGCCGGAACGCTCGACATCGCCTTCATGCGCAATCTCGGCAACTCGATCTTCCTGTCGGTCGCCTCCGTCGCCGTGGCGCTGGTGCTCGGCGTGCCAGCGGCTTATGCCTTTGCCCGCCACAAGTTCAAAGGATCGGAAGACATCGCGTTCACGCTGCTGTCCTTCCGCTTCGCGCCGCCGCTGCTGGTGCTCCTGCCGCTGACGCAGTACTTCCAGTGGCTCGGGCTCTCCAACACTTACTTCGGCCTGATCTGGGTCTACCAGCTGATCTGCCTGCCGCTGATTCTCTGGATCGTGCGCGGCTACTTCGAGGACATTTCGGCCGACGTCGAATATGCCTATCGCATCGCCGGCCATTCCTGGTTTGCGACGTTCCGCAAGATCGCCCTGCCGCTTGCCGGACCGGGCATTGCCGCCGCCGGCCTGCTCGCCTTCATCTTCGCCTGGAACAACTTCGTCTTCGCGCTGGTGCTGGCATCTGCCGACAAGCAGCCGGTGACGGTCGGCGCGCTTGCCTTCGTCACCTCCTCGGGCATCCAATACGGACAGATCGCCGCGGCCATCGTGCTTTCGGTGACGCCGACGCTCGCACTTGCACTCTACGCCCAGCGCTACCTCGTCGAAGGCCTGTCGCTCGGCGCGGTGAAAGGGTAACTCATGACCACGCTGCAACTGAAGAATATCGTCAAGCGCTACAAGAGCCAGACGGTTCTCGACGATCTTACGCTTGACGTCGCCGACGGTGAACGGCTGGTGCTCTTCGGCCCTTCCGGCGCCGGCAAGACCGTGCTGCTCCGGCTGGTTGCCGGCGTTATCGAGCCGGACGAGGGCAGGGTGCTGATCGGCGGCGAGGACATGACCGATGTCGATGCCGAACATCGCGGCGTCGGCATGGCCTTCCAGAACTTCGCGCTCTTCCCGCACATGAGTGCCTTCGACAACATTGCAAGCCCGCTGACGGCGACGCGATCGTCGAAGGAGAAAATAGCGGCAGGCGTGCAGAAGGTCGCCAAGCTCTTAAAGATCGACCATGTGCTGACGCATCACCCGAAGGCACTGTCGAACGGTCAGAAGCAGCGCACGGCACTTGCCCGTGCTCTTGTCGGCTCGCCGCCGCTGCTTCTCCTCGATGATCCCTTGCGCAACGTCGACGCGAAGCTCCGCTTCGAGATGCGGCTGGAACTGCCGCGACTGCTCGCAGCGCAAGGCGCCACCGTCGTCTACGTCACCCAGGACTACAAGGAGGCGATGGCGCTCGGCGACCGGATCGCGGTCATGGCCTCAGGCCGCATCCGCCAGATCGGCACGCCGCAAGAGAACTACAACGCGCCCGCCGATATCGAGATCGCACGGCTCTTCGGCGATCCGACGATCAACCTGCTCGATGTCACGCCGCAGCGCAGCGGCGGCGACGTCTTCGTCGAGCTCTCGAATGTCCGGGTGCGGCTCGGCGACTATGGCGCCGATGTCGTCGGCAGTCCGTGCGTTATCGGGCTCAGGCCGGAGGCGATCAGTTTCGTCGATGCGGCAGCACCTGGCGCCATTCCCGTGACGGTCGAGGCGGAAACGCCGCTCAACGAAAAGACCGTGACGCTGGCGCTGACGGCACGCGGCCGCGAAATCCTGGTGTCGCGTCCGGCCGGCACGCCTGGTCCGACCGCCGGACCTGCCCATATTGCCGTCAATGGCGCGCAGGCCTTTCTCTTCGACAAGACGAGCGGCGCTCTTTTGCCGCGCGCCGACCTTGCAGCCAAGCGCAATGGAGAAGCGGCATGACCGACACCGCTCTTTTGATCAAGGACGTCGACAAGTTCTACGGCCCCGTCGACTTCGGCGTGCATGCCGTGAAGAAGCTGAACATGGATGTGCGAAAGGGCGAGATCATCGCTTTGCTCGGCTCCTCCGGATGCGGCAAGACTTCGACCTTGCGCATGATCGCCGGCTTCGAGGCGGTCTCGCGCGGAACGATCTCGCTTGCAGGCAAAGAGGTCCAGACGCTGCCGCCGGTGCGCCGCAACGTCGCCATGGCATTCGAGGGCTATTCACTCTATCCGCCGCTGACGGTGCGCGAGAACATCGCCTTTGCGCTGAAGGCCTCGAAGCTCTCGCAGGGCGTCGTCGACGAGAAGGTGGCCAGTATCGCCAAACTGCTCGAAATCGAGGACATTCTCGGGCGCTATCCGAGCTCGATCTCCGGCGGCCAGCAGCAGCGCGCCTCGCTCGGGCGGGCGCTGATCCGCGACGCCAACCTGCACCTGCTCGACGAGCCGATGGGACAGCTCGAGCCGCAGCTTCGGGCGCTGCTTCGCGGCCGCATCAAGCACTTCATCAAGGAGCGCGGGCTGACGGCGATCCTCGTGACCCACGACCAGACCGAAGCGAACGCGCTTGCCGACCGCATCGCGGTCATGGAGGGCGGCGTGCTGCAACAGTTCGATACGCCGCAGAAGATCAAGGAGCGGCCGGCCAATCTGTTCACCGGCACCTTCGTCGGCGAGCCGCCGATGAACGTCTTTGAGGCCAGCGTCACCGGCTCGGACAGCAAGATGGCCTTTGGGCTCAAGGACGGCGTGCGGCTCGAATATGCGGCGTCGGATTTCTCGCATGCGGTGCGCGACGAACTCATCAAGCGGCAGAAGGTGGTGCTCGGAATCAGGCCCTATTCGGTGCGCCGCAGCGCTGATGGTGTGACGGGCCGCGTCGCCGTCAACCAGTGGCTCGGCGACCAGACCCATATCGCCGCGGACTTTGCCGGCGGCACCATGGTGCTGGTCGAGCACGATCGCACGGAGCTCGATGTCGGCCAGCCGATCGGCATTCATCTCGATCCGTCGAGCCTGCATGTGTTCGATGGCGAGAGCGGACGGGCGATTAGTCACGGACAGGAGCTCGCCTGATGCGGGACATCCTCATCGGCATCGATGCGGGCACGTCGGTCATCAAGTCGGTGGCCTTCGATCTCACCGGCCGGCAGATCGCCACGGCGGCACTACCGAACGCCTATGAGGCCGTAGGCCGCGCCGGCAGCGTGCAGGATCTCGACCGCACCTGGGCCGACGCGGCAACGACGCTGAAGCAGCTCTCCGACAAGATAGAGAACCTCGCCGGCCGTGTCGCCGCGATCGCCGTGACCGGTCAGGGCGACGGCACATGGATGATCGACAAGGCCGGCGTGCCGGTCGGCAAGGGCTGGCTGTGGCTCGACGCGCGCGCCGGCGAGACCGTCGAGCGGCTGCGCGCCGACAGCGGCGATATAGCCCGCTTCGAAAGCACCGGCTCTGGCCTTGCCGCCTGCCAGCAGGGGCCGCAGCTGCGCTGGATGCGCGACCATGCGCCCGAGATGCTGTCGGGCGTCGCTACCACCTTTCATTGCAAGGACTGGCTCTATTTCAAGCTGACGGGCAAACGCGCCACCGATCCCTCCGAGGCGAATTTCAGTTTCGGAAATTTCCGCAGCCGCAGCTACAGCGACGATGTCATCCGCTTTCTCGGCCTTGAAAAGCTGAAGCATGTGCTGCCCGAGATCGTCGACGGAGCGGCGACCCATCACCCGCTGTCGGCGGAAGCGGCCGGGATCACCGGGCTCACCGAGGGCACGCCCATCGTGCTTGGCTACGTCGATGTCGTCTGCACAGCGCTTGGCGCCGGGCTCTACGATCCGGGCACCGATACCGGCTGCTCGATCATCGGCTCGACGGGCATGCACATGCGGCTCGCCAATGGCGCCGACGATGTGCGGCTGAACCGGGACCTGACCGGCTACACCATGTGCATGCCGATCCCCGGCGCCTATGCGCAGATGCAGTCGAACATGGCCGCGACGCTCAATATCGACTGGATCCTCTCGCTGGCCTCAGGCCTCTTGAAGGGCATGGGGGTCGAGAAATCCAAGAGCGAGTTGCTCGCTTTTGTCGACGGCTGGCTAGCCGATGCCAAGGACACGCCATTGATCTTCCAGCCCTATATCTCGGAAGCCGGCGAGCGTGGCCCCTTCGTCGACGCGACGGCGCGGGCGTCCTTCGTCGGGCTGTCGATCACCCACGGCTTTCCCGACATGGTGAAGGCGGTGTTCGACGGGCTCGCCATGGCGGCGCGCGATTGCTACGCCGAGATGGGGCCGCTTCCAGGCCGCATCCGGCTGACGGGGGGAGCTGCCCGCAGCGCCTCGCTCCGCCGCATCCTCGGTGCGGCCCTCGGCGCCAGCGTCCAGACGAGCGAGCGGGAAGAGGCCGGTGCTGCCGGTGCCGCGATGATCGCCGCCGTCTCGCTCGGCATCTATCCCTCGATGGCCGATTGCCTCGGCGATTGGGTGACGCCCTATCAGCGCCCCGCGGAGGCCGCCGATCCGGCGCTTGCCTGCCGCTACAACGAACTCTTTCCCACCTACCAGCAGTCGCGCACAGCGCTCAGGCCCGTCTGGCACGCACTCTCCCAAGGTGCGGCCGCGGGAACTCAACAGGAAACATCGAAATGAAGAAGATAGCCATTATCGGCGACCGGTTCATGCTGCCGGACGTGTTTCGCGACAAGATCGTCGAGGCGACCGGCAACGGCCATGACATCCGCACGCTCGAACTGCCCTGGCCGGATGTGCCGATGGAGCACGGCTATGCCGTCGAGGGCATGGACGGGCTCAAGGAATATCTCGGCAAGCCGGAGGACATTATCGACTTCATCGGTGACGCCGAGATCCTGGTGACGCAGCTGGCGCCTCTGTCGCGCGGAATGCTTCAGGCACTGCCCGGCTTGAGGCTCGTCGCCGTCTCGCGCGGCGGTCCTGTCAACATCGACATGGGGGCCGCACGCGATGCCGGCGTTCGCGTCGTCAACACGCCCGGCCGAAATGCCAACGCCGTCGCCGAGTTCACGCTTGGTGCCATTCTCGCCGAAACGCGGCTGATCCGCACCGGCCACGAAGCCTTGCGCAAAGGCGAGTGGCGGGGCGATCTCTACCGCGCCGATCGCACCGGTCGCGAGCTCTGCGAAATGACCGTCGGCGTCATCGGCTACGGCAATATCGGCACCAAGGTGGTGCGCCTTTTGCGCGCCTTCGGCACCAAGGTGCTGGTGCACGATCCCTATGTGCAGCTCTCGGCCGATGATCTGAACGCCGGCGTCGAGCAGGTGTCGCTCGCCACGCTTCTCTCCCGTTCCGATGTCGTGACCTTGCATCCGCGCGTCACGGAGGAGACGCGCAACATGATGAACGCCGAGACCTTCGCCAGGATGAAGCCGGGCGCGATCTTCGTGAACACGGCGCGCGGTCCGCTCTGCGACTACGACGCCCTTTATGAGAACCTGGTGAGCGGCCATCTGTCGGCGGCGATGCTCGAAACCTTCGCGATCGAGCCGGTGCCGAAAGACTGGCCGCTGCTGCAACTGGCGAATGTGACGCTGACGCCGCATATTGCCGGCGCCTCGGTACGCACCGTCACCTTCGCCGCCGAAATGGCGGCCGAGGAAGTCCGCCGCTACATCGCCGGTCTGCCGCCGGTCAATCCGTGCTGATGACAGGAGCAACGATGGTGAGTTCCGAGACCGGAATATACGATCTGTTCGTCGTCGGCGGCGGCGTCAATGGTGCGGGCATCGCGCGCGATGCGGCCGGGCGCGGGCTCTCGGTGCTGTTGTGCGAAAAGGACGACCTGGCGCAGGGCACCAGCTCGCGCTCCGGCAAGCTGGTGCATGGCGGCCTGCGTTATCTCGAATATTACGAGTTCCGGCTGGTGCGCGAGGCGCTGATCGAGCGCGAGGTGCTTTTGGAGTCTGCGCCGCACATCATCTGGCCGATGCGCTTCGTGCTGCCGCATAACCCTCAGGACCGCCCGGCCTGGCTCGTCCGGCTCGGGCTGTTCCTCTACGACCATCTCGGCGGGCGCAAACGCCTGCCGGGCACCCGCAGCCTCAACCTTGCGACGGCGCCCGAGGGCGCGCCGATCAAGCGCGATTATCGCAAAGCGTTCGAATATTCCGACTGTTGGGTCGATGACGCGCGCCTCGTGGTGCTCAACGCTCTCGATGCCACCGCTCGTGGCGCCCGGGTGTTGACCCGGACCGCCTGCAGCGCGATCCGAAGGCGGGACGGGCTCTGGTTTATCGAGATGACCGACACGCGCACCGGCGCCAAGACCGAGGCGAGGGCGCGCTGTGTCGTCAACACCGCCGGTCCGTGGGTCAACGACGTCATCGGCCGGATCGGGGGCCTGAACTCCACCCGCAGCGTGCGCCTCGTCAAGGGCAGCCACATCGTCGTGCCGAAATTCTGGGAGGGGCGGCAGGCCTATCTGGTGCAGAACCCGGACAAGCGGGTCATCTTCATCAATCCCTACCAGAACGACCTGGCGCTGATCGGCACGACGGATATCCCCTACGAAGGCCGTCCGGAGGACGTGACCGCCGACGGCAACGAGATCGCCTATCTCTTGAAATCGGTGAACCGCTACTTCAAGCAGCAGCTGACGTCGGACGATATCGTCTACAGCTTCTCCGGCGTACGACCGCTCTATGACGACAATGCCGAAAACCCCTCGGCCGTCACCCGTGACTATATTTTCGAGGTCGATGCGACTGACAACCAGGCGCCGTTGCTCTCGGTCTTCGGTGGCAAGATCACCACTTTCCGCAAGCTTTCCGAACATGCGCTGGAGCGGCTGAAACCGTTTTTCCCCAAGATGGGGCCGGCCTGGACGGCGAAGGCGCATCTGCCGGGCGGCGACATGGCGGCGGCCGATTTTGATCTGTTCCTGGGTGAGTTGAAGGCGCGCTATCGCTGGTTGCCATCGGATCTCGCCAAACACTATGCGCGGCTCTATGGCACCCGCACGCATGCGCTGCTTGCCGGCGCTACATCGCTTGATGATCTCGGCCCGGCTTTCGGTGCGCTCTTTCGCGAGCGCGAGGCGCGTTTCCTCATCGAAAACGAATGGGCGCTGACGGCGGACGACATTCTCGACCGGCGCACCAAGCATGGCCTGCACATGACGCCGGCCGAGCGGCAGGCCTTTACTCATTGGCTGGACCGCCAGCAGGCCGCGGCCTGAAGGAGAACGGATGCGAAGTCTGGAATTCGAAGCGCTTCTCGATCTTTCGGCCCGCGTCGGGGCGGATCCGCTGCTGGTGCAGGGGGCGGGCGGCAATACCTCGATCAAGGAGGGCGGTACGCTCTGGATCAAGGCCTCGGGCCTGTGGTTGGCGCATGCGCGCCAGCGCGACGTCATGGTGCCGGTGGCACTCGAGCCCTTGCTCAATGCGTTGGAAGCGAACGACCCGGCAACCGAGAAGGCGCAGGATTTCGTGATAACCGAGCGCAACCCTTCGGGCCTGCGCCCCTCGATCGAAACCACCGTGCATGCGCTGATGCCGCAGAAGGTGGTGGTGCATGTGCACTGCGTCGAGACGATCGCGACGGCGGCGCAGACCAACGGTGCGGCGATCACTGCTGAGCGGCTTGCCGGCTACCCCCATGTTTTCGTGCCCTATGCCCGCCCGGGCCTGCCACTTGCAAGAGCAATCGCTGAGCGGATGCAGGACAACACGTCGGTTCTGATCCTCGGCAATCACGGCCTGGTCGTCGCCGCTGAAACCGTGGTCGACGCGGCGATCCTGCTCACCGACATTACCCGCCGCCTGACCGGCACGCGTCGGCAGGCGCTGGCCGCCGATCTCGCGTCGCTCGGTCGGCTTGCGGTCGACAGCGATTACCGGCTGCCGGAGGACATTGCCCTGCATTCGGTTGCCGCCGATCTCGACAGTTGCCGGCTTGCTGCCGGCGGCAGTCTCTATCCCGATCATGTCATCTTCCTCGGCAAGGGGGTGTCGGTGGCCGCGCCCGGCGAGACCGCGCTTTCGATCGAGACGAAGCGGCGTGCGAGCGGCGACAGCCTGCCACCCTTGCTGCTCTTCCCGGGCAAGGGCGTGCTCGTGCAGAAGGAGATTTCTGCCGGTGCCTTCGCCATGGCGCGGTGCCTTGCCGACGTGACGGCACGCATTCCGGCGGACGCACGGTTACGCTACCTGACCGAGGCGGAGAATGCCGAGCTTCTCGGCTGGGACGCCGAGAAATACCGCCAGCAGCTCAACCGCGCCGGACAGGTGCTGCAATGAGCGGCGACAATCGCAAGCTGGTCGTCGGCATCGACCTTGGCACCTCGGGCGCCCGTGCGGTCGCGATGGTGGCGGATGGTACGATCGTGGCATCGGGTGCAGCGAAGCTCTCGGCTTTTTCTGCGGATCACCGCGATCCGATCGGCTGGTGGAAGGCCGTGCAGGCGGCGCTCGAAGAAGCGCTTGGGGGTACCGACAGGCAGAAGGTCGTTGCACTTTCGATCGACGGTACATCAGGCACGATGCTGCCGGTCGATCATGCGGGCGCGCCGTTGGCAACGCCTATGATGTACAACGACCCGGTTGCCGAACGCGCACCGCTCGATGCGGTCTCTGCCTATGCGCCGCGCGAAAGTGCGGCCCATGGCGCCACATCCGGCCTTGCCAAGCTTCTCGCTTTCCAGACTGTGCCGGGCGTGTTCCGGGTGATCCATCAGGCCGATTGGCTGGCCGGGCATTTCACCGGGCTCTACGATGTCTCCGACGAGAACAATGCGCTGAAGACCGGCTACGATCCCGTGTCGCGGTCGTGGCCGGATTGGATGGAAAAGACCGGCGCCCGCGTCGAACTGCTGCCGGATGTGCTGCCGGCTGGTGCGCCGATCGCGACGATCTCGCCGGAAGCGGCCGAAGCCTTCGGGCTTTCAAGTGAGGTGGTGGTCGTTGCCGGTACCACGGACGGATGCGCCTCGTTTCTCGCCACTGGCGCCGATCGACCGGGCGACGGCGTCAGCGCGCTCGGCACGACGCTGACGGTGAAGATGCTGTCCGAGCGTCCGCTGTTTGCGCCGGAATACGGGCTCTACAGTCACCGCATCGGCGAGATGTGGCTCGCCGGCGGGGCGTCCAATACGGGCGGGGTGGTGCTGGCCGAGCATTTCTCGCCGGAGCGGATCGCTGCACTTTCGGCCGGGATCGATCCGGCCGTCGACACTGGGCTCGACTATTATCCGCTGGTGAAGCCCGGCGAGCGCTTCCCAATCGCCGATCCGGATTTCGCCCCGCGCATGAGCCCGCGGCCGGCCGATGACGCGACCTTCCTCAAGGCAATCTTCGAGGGCATCGCCGTCGTCGAGAGCCTCGCCTATCAGCGGCTGGCGTCGCTTGGCGGACCGGGGCTCCGATCGCTTCGCAGTGTCGGCGGCGGCGCCAAGAACGCGGCCTGGAGCGCGATCCGGGCGCGCAAGCTCGGCGTGCCGTTCCAGCCCGTCCTGTCCGAGGAGGCAGCGGCCGGCACGGCACGGCTGGCGCTGGCCGGTGCCAGAAAGGCTGGTGTGCTGTGACGTTTGCTCAAACGACTGCGATCGCGGGACTTGGCGAGATTGCCGATCGCTACGACGCCTTCCTGATCGATCAGTTCGGCGTGCTGCGCGATGGCCGCGGGCCCTATCCGGGTGCGGCCGAAACGCTGGTCAAGCTGAAGGATGCGGGAAAGCGCATCATCATCCTCTCGAATTCCGGCAAGCGCTCGGCGGAAAACGACCGTCGCCTCGTCGATCTCGGTTTCGTCGCGGGGAGCTGGGATTGGTTCCTGACCTCGGGCGAGGTCGCCTGGCAGATTCTCAGGCGGGAAGGCGAGGGTGCCGCCGGTAGGCGGCGCAAGTGCCTGCTGATCAGTCGCGACGGTGACCTCTCGCCGCTGACGGGGTTAGACCTCGAACGCACGACCAGTGGTGCCGATGCCGATTTCGTGCTGCTCGCCGCGAGCGAGGGCGATGTCCATCCGCTTTCCCACTACGAGGCGCTCTTGGCGCCGGCCGCCAGACGCGGCGTGCCCTGCCTCTGCACCAATCCGGACAAGGTGATGCTGACCAAGGAAGGTATCGCCTTCGGCGCCGGGCGTATCGCCGAGCTCTACGAAGAGCTTGGCGGCAGTGTGCGCTGGATCGGCAAGCCCTTTGCCGACATCTATGCAGCCGCGCTGGAATTCCTCGGCCATCCGGATCCGACGCGTGTCTGCGCGATCGGCGACAGCATCGAGCATGACATTGCCGGTGCCGCGAGCGCGGGACTTCACTCGATACTGGTGACGACGGGGATCCTGGAGCGCGCCTCGGACGCGGAGCGCCGCAAGCTCTTTGCCGAACACGGCGCCAACCCCGATTTCATCCTTCCGAAATTTCTCTGGTAGCCGGGAGTAAGGTCGTGGCCTTCACGCTGTCGCTCAACACCAATCCGCTGGTCAACCGCTTCGCCGAGCCTGACGACCTGATCGACACGATCGCCGAGAAGATCCGCATCGGCTACGTCCAGCTCACCCACGAGTTCGTCAATCCCGGCTGGCCGGCGGCAACGATCGCCAAGACCGTCAGGCAGTTTCGTCGGGCGCTCGACCGTACCGGCGTGAAGATCACCTCCGGCATGACCGGCCCCTATGGTCGGCTCAATCATTTCGGCCATCCGGACCCGGATGTCAGGCGCTACTATGTCGACTGGTTCAAGACCTTCGCCGATATCTCCGCCGAACTTGGCGCCTCGGGCATGGGCACGCAGTTCGCGATCTTCACGCTTCGCGATTACGACGACCCGTCGCGGCGCGAGGCGATGATGCGGATCGCCATCGATTGCTGGCGCGAAGTTGCCGAGCACGGCAAGGCGGCGGGGCTCTCCTATGTCTTCTGGGAGCCGATGTCGGTCGGGCGCGAGTTCGGCCACACGATCGAGGAATGCCGTGCGCTCGACCGGCGGCTCGCCGAAGCCCATTTGCCGATCCCGATGAAGATGATGGTCGATATCGACCACGGCGACGTCACCTCCGACAACCCCAACGACATCGATCCCTATGCCTGGGCGGCGGCGTTCCCTGCGCGCTCGCCGATCATCCACATCAAGCAATCCTCGATGAACAAGGGCGGTCATTGGCCGTTCACCGCCGCCTATAACCGCGACGGCCGCATCACGCCGGAGAAGCTGATCGGCGCGGTCAAGGCCGGTGGCGGCACCGACAACGAGATCTGCCTGGAGCTTTCCTTCCGCGAACGCGAGCCGACGGACCACAACGTCGTCGAGATGATCCGGGAGTCGGTCGAATTCTGGGAGCCGCATATCGATACGGGCTTCAATCGCACAGAAAAATCACACTGAAAGATCACAAAATCACGTTAGATAAATTGAAATATCACAAATAGGTGTTATCTTCTCACGGTGAGCGTGGTCGAGGCTGCGCGGGATCGGGACCGAGATGATGAAGCCGGAAGACAGGCGACAGGCGATCATGGATGTGCTGATGGAGGCCGGAACGGCCTCCGTCGAAGACCTCTCCTTGCGCTTCGGCGTCAGCAAGATGACAGTGCATCGCGACCTCGACGACCTCGAGCAAGCGGGCCTCTTGCGCAAGGTCCATGGCGGCGCCTCGATCCAGTCGAGCCCGCAATTCGAAAGCGATTTCCGCTACCGCGAAAAGATCGCCATCTCCGAAAAGCGGCGGATCGCCGAACATGCGGCGAGCCTGATCGAGCCGGGGCAGAGCATCCTCATCGACGACAGTTCGACCACCGGCGCGATCGCCGATTGCATCCGCGACATCCGGCCGCTGACGGTCATCACCAACAATCTCGGCGTGATCACCAGCCTCTCAGGTGCTGCGGGCATCAACGTCATCGCGCTCGGCGGCCAATACAGCAAGAAGTTCAACGGCTTCTTCGGCATCGTCACCGACGAGGCGCTGCGGTCGCTGCGCGTCGATATCGCCTTTCTCTCGAGTTCTGCCATCGAAGGCACCACGGCCTTCCACCAGGACCAGGAGGTGGTGCAGGCCAAGCGCCTGATGGTGAAGGCGGCCAAGCGCAAATACCTCGTAGTAGACCACGACAAATTCGGGCGCTCTGCGCTCCATTTCCTGACCGGGCTCGATTCCTTCGACGCGGTGCTGACCGGCGCTGAAGTTTCGGCCGTACATGCCGCACCGCTCGAAGAGGCAGGCATCCGGCTGGTCAGGATCGACAATCTCAAGGAGAAAGCATGAGCAAGTCAGGCCTTTGGGTCGGCACCAGCTGGAAGATGAACAAGACGCTTGCCGAGGCGATGGTCTTTGCCGACGGCCTGGCGGCTGCCGACGCATCACGGGACGAGCGGATCCAGCGCTTTGTCATTCCGCCGTTCACGGCGGTGCGTGAGGTCAAGGCGCGACTTTCCGGCACCAGCGTCAAGGTCGGCGCGCAGAACATGCATTGGGACGATGCCGGCGCCTGGACCGGCGAGGTGTCGCCGCTGATGCTTGCGGATTGCAACCTCGATGTGGTCGAGCTCGGCCACAGCGAGCGGCGCGAGCATTTCGGCGAGACCGACCGCACCGTCGGCCTGAAGACGGCAGCCGCCGTGCGCCATGGTCTGGTGCCGCTGATCTGCATCGGCGAGACGCTTTCCGAGCGCGAAGCGGGCGAGGCGGATCAGGTGCTGAAGCGCCAGGTCGAAGGCGCGCTGGCACTTCTCGAAGGCGCGGCGAAGAAGGCGACGATCCTGCTGGCCTACGAGCCGGTCTGGGCGATCGGCGTCAACGGCATTCCGGCGACGGCTGACTATGCCGACGAGCGCCACAAGCGCATCGCAGAGGTGGCGGAAGCCGCCCTCGGCCGTCGCGTGCCGGTGCTCTACGGCGGCAGCGTCAACCCCGGCAATTGCGAAGAACTGATCACCCAGGCGCATATCGACGGCCTCTTCATCGGCCGCTCCGCCTGGGACGTCACTGGCTATCTCGACATTCTGCAGCGTGTCGCCAAGGCGATCTGAGCCCCCGGCCGTTGCAGCTCAAGAAGAACGAAAGGAACAATCATGAAGATTGCAATCGGAGCCGACAGCGCCGGCAAGCCCCTGCTGGATGTCATTGCCGCCCATCTCGGTGGCCGCAGCGACGTGGAAGTCGTGGATCTCAGCCAGTCCGGCTTCTATGCGGACCTCGCACAGAACCTGGCGCAGCAGGTTGTCGAGGGCAAGCATGACCGCGGCATCCTGTTCTGCGGCACCGGCATCGGCGTATGCATCTCGGCCAACAAGGTGCCGGGCATCCGCGCGGCGCTGACGCACGACACCTATTCGGCCGAGCGGGCCGCCAAGTCGAACAACGCCCAGATCATCACCATGGGCGCCCGCGTCATCGGTCCGGAGCTGGCAAAGTCGATCGTCGACACCTGGCTCGCGTCCGAGTTCGACCCGAACGGCTCTTCGGCCGGCAATGTCGAGGCGATCAATCGCCTGGATGCCGCAAGAGCCGGTTGAGGAAAGGGGCGGGCGGCTTGCCGTCTGCATCCGGTTCCCGGTTCAAGCCCTACCTTATCTCGCGATGCCGTTGATCCTCCCTCAGGCATCGTGACGACACGCCCGGCAGCGATGCCGGGCGTTTTCATGTCCGGTCTCCCGCTTCGCCTTGACGAGGCTTATGCAAATATTTGAATATTCTTGCGGATCGTCAATTGAAGGGCGTCGCCGCATGAGTGAAACCACCCCGACCGAGCCGCATCAAAGCGCGCACCACCATGTGGCGCGCATGAGCGGTCGCGACACGCATGAACATCACAGGACGGCGACGACGCTCGAACTCTTGTTCGACCTGACCTTCGTCATCGCCTTTAGCCTGGCGGCTTCGCAGCTTGCTCATTTCCTGGCCGAAGGGCACTTCTTTTCCGGCCTCTTCGGCTTCGCGCTTGCGACCTTCTCCATCTGCTGGGCCTGGATCAATTTCAGCTGGTTTGCCTCCGCCTACGACACGGACGACTGGGTATTCCGCATCGTCACCATGGTGCAGATGGTCGGCGTGCTGATCCTTGCGATCGGCCTGCCGCCAATGTTCGAATCGATCGACAAGGGTGAGCATCTCGACAACGGCATCATGGTGCTCGGCTATGTCGTCATGCGGGTGGCAATGCTCTTCCAATGGCTGCGCGCCAGCCGGCAGGACGCGGCCCGACGGGATGCCTGCATGGCCTATGTCAAAGCAATCAGCCTCGCCCAGCTTGGCTGGGTCGTTCTGATCTTCTTCGATTTCTCGCTGCTGGTGACCTTCGTCATGGTCGTGGGGCTGACGGCGATCGAGATGCTGGGCCCCTATGTCGCCGAGATGCGCTACGGCGGAACGCCCTGGCATGCCCATCACATCGCCGAGCGCTACGGGCTGCTCGCGATCATCGCGCTTGGGGAAGGGGTGGTCGGCACGGTCGCCTCAATCTCCGCCGTGGTCGAAGGGCAGGGCTGGAACCTCGATGTCGCGCTCGTCTGCCTCGCCGGTACGGGGCTCACCTTCGGCATGTGGTGGATCTATTTTCTGCTGCCGAGCGCCGAGATCCTGCACCGGCACCGTCAAAAACGCTCCTTCGTCTGGGGCTACGGCCACATGCCGATCTTCGCCTCGATCGTCGCGACTGGCGCCGGCCTGCATGTGGCGGCCTATTACATCGAGCACAAGGCGCATATCGGCTCGGTCGCAACGGTGCTGACCGTTGCGGTGCCCGTCGCGTGCTACATCGGGCTGCTCTATGCGATGTACGCCTATCTTATGCAGCAGGTGGAGCAGTTGCATCTCTGGCTGCTCGCGGGCACGGCAGTGGTGCTGGCCGCGTCAGTGGTCGCGGCCATGGCCGGGCTCGACATGGCCAAGTGCCTGATCATCCTGATGCTCGCGCCCGTCCTCACCATCGTCGGCTACGAGGTGGCGGGGCACCGGCACCGCGTGGCGGCACTGGATCGCAGCCTGCGCAAGAACGAGGCTGCGCATTGATTTTGCGAGTCGAAACAGCGCGTTGCCGGCTCAAGCTGGTGAGCCGATTCAGGTGGTTCAGAGGTTGATTCAAGCGCAGCGTTCGGCGCTGTTCGCCCCTGCCGCTGCCCCCTCACGCTAGCCTTCTCCCCGCAGGCGGGGAGAGGGAACGAGAACTGCCTCGGAGTTTGTGATGGACCCGGGTGGAAGGCCGTTCTCGGTAGCCCCGGGGAGAGAGTTTGCGCGACAAGGGTGCCGCTTGTGTCCTTCTCCCCGCCCGCGGGGAGAAGGTGGCCGGCAGGCCGGATGAGGGGCATTCCCCTCACCGGGCGGATGAGGGGCAAGCCTTCACCGGGCGGATGAGGGGCGAGCCAACCTCAACCGCATCTCGCCGATCAGGCGTTGACGAGCGCCAGCTTGGCGCGGGCATCGAGGATCTGGGCGCAGGCGTTGGCCGCCTCCGTACCCTTGGTAACGAAGTGCTCGCGGAAGAAGGCGATCAGCGGTTCGCTTTCCTGGAAATTGTGCGGCGTCAGTACGGCGGAAAGCACCGGCACATTGGTGTCGAGTTGCACGCGCATCATGCCGTCGAGCACGGTGCCGGCGACGAAATCGTGGCGGTAGATGCCGCCGTCGACGACGAAGGCGGTGCCGAGGATCGCGGCATAGCGGCCGGTCTTGGCCAGCGTCTGCGCATGCAGCGGGATTTCGAGCGCGCCGGGCACGTCGAAGATCTCGACGTCGGCTGCCGAGCCGCCAAGCTTCGTCCATTGCGTGACGAAGGCATCGACGCAGCGGTCGACGATATCGGCATGCCAGCGGGCACGAACGATCGCGATCTTGGCGGCGGGGTGGGAAAGAATGGTCATGGTCTCAAGCCTTTCAGGGTTTGGCGTTTTCCAATGATCCCGTCGGGCGAACATGCATGCGCGCGAGGTCCCGTCGCGGGGACCCACGTTGCTGCTTGCTCTCTTCCATCCGGACTGTGACCGTCGGCTCCGGAATCTGACCGGATCTGCTGACCCCCAGGGTGAAACCTTGAGGCGCTCGCGGGCTTCGGCCTTTCGGCCGCTACCGCCGGTGGGGAATTTCACCCCGCCCTGAGAACAACGCGACTATATAGCGCGACCGCGCGCGGTCAAACGCACGGTGCGACGAAAATGCCGGAAATCACGACAGATTTTTCCAGTGTTTGGAGCCATCGGAAGAAATCGTTCCGATGGCTTCCAATCCGCTTACTCGCGGATGACCAAGAGGTCCTTGGCGGCAAATCGCAGCGTGACGTTGTCGCCGGAAACCGGCGGGGCCACACCCGGATTGTTGAACATGTCGAAGGAGATGACGTCGCCGCCGACGCGAAGGCGCGTGCGGATGACCGAGCCGAGGAAGCTCGTCGAGACGACCTCGCCGGCAAGCGACGTGTCGCCCGTGGCGCCCTCGGCGATCGAGCCCGCTTCGGGACGAAGCGCCAGCGAAATGCTGTCGCCGCCCTTCATGCCGGCAATCGGATCCTTCAGCGCGATCTGCTGGTTGCCGATCGTGACGGCACCCGCGGCCGGGTCCGCGACCTTGCCTTCGATGATGCTGAGCGTGCCGACGAAGGAGGCGACGAAACGCGTTGCCGGCGTGTTGTAGATCTCGAAGGGGGTGCCGATCTGGTCGGCGCGGCCGGCATTCATGACGACGATGCGATCGGAGATCGACAGCGCTTCTTCCTGGTCATGGGTCACGAACACGGTGGTGATGCCGAGCTGTTGCTGGATCTGCCGGATCTCCTCGCGCAGCGAAACGCGGATCTTGGCGTCGAGCGCCGACAGCGGCTCGTCGAGCAGCAGCACCTGCGGCTTGACCGCAATGGCGCGGGCAAGCGCAACGCGCTGCTGCTGGCCGCCGGAGAGCTGGTAGGGGAAGCGGTCCGCCAGGTGCTCGAGCTTGATCAGCCCGAGCATCTGCTTCACCCTCGCGTCGATCTCCGACTTGTCTGTACCTGCGACCTTGAGGCCGAAGGCGACGTTGTCATGCACGTTCATGTTGGGAAACAGCGCATAGGCCTGGAACACCATGCCGATGTTGCGCTGGTTGGGCTTCAGCGAGTTCTGGTCGCGGCCGTTGATGACGATCTTGCCGCTGGTCGGGCTTTCGAAGCCGGCGATCATGCGCAGGACCGTGGTCTTGCCGCAGCCCGATGGGCCGAGGAACGAGACGAACTCGCCCTTTTCGATGTCCATGTTGAAATCGTGCACGACGTGAACCGGGCCGAAGGACTTCTTGATGCTGGTGAGTGACAGGAAACTCATGGGTGCGGTCCTCAGGCCTTAGGAGGCGCGCTTTTTTGAAAGCGCGAGACGAGCTGGATGAGGCCGAGGCAGCCCCAGGTGATGCCGAATGCAATGACGGCGAGTGCGGCCGGTTCATAGGCGCGGTTGGCGCCCAAGAGCTGCATGTAGGGGCCGAAAGCCGGGCGGTTGAGCAAGGCCGCCATGGTGAACTCGCCGATGACGATGGCAAAGGTCAGGAAGGCGCCCGAGAGCACGGCGACGAGCACGTTCGGCAGGATGATCTTGGCAAGGATCGTCGTCCATCCGGCGCCGAGGCTTTGGGCGGCCTCGGTCAAGGTGGCGACGTCGATGGTGCGAAGGCCGGTGTCGACCGCGCGGTACATGTAGGGCAGCGCAAGCGTCGCATAGCCGAACATCAGGAGGATGTTGGTGCCGGTGAGCGAGCCCGTCAACGGCAGCCAGCTCGAGGTGTTGTAGAGCCGGATGTAGCCGAAGACGATGACGATCGCTGGGATGACCAGCGGCAGCAGCGTGATGAACTCGATGACGGGGCGCAGCCGCGGCAGCTTGAGGCGGACCCAGTAGGCTGTCGGCACGACGAGGAGAACACCGAAGAGGATGGTGAACAAGGCCTGCAGCACCGAATAGGTGAAGGTCTCCTGGAAGCGCGGGTCGGCGAAGACCTTCTGGTACGCGTCGAAGGAGTATTCGCCGCGGCGCATCTTCAAGGAGAAGTTGGTCATGCCGATGAGCGGCAGGGTGAAATAGAGGAGGCCGAAAACGAGGGCTCCCCAGGCCCAGATCTTCTTCATTTCAGCCACCTTTCGCTGCGGCTGCGCAGCCAGATGTAGATCGCGTTGGCGATACCGGTGACGACGATCATGCCGAAGGCGAGCGCGTAACCGAGATGCGGGTTGCCGAGTACGTCGCCGCGGATCTGGGCAAAGAGCAGGATCGGCACGATCGAGAGCGACGAGCCGGTGAGTGCGATCGCGGTCGCAACGGCGCCGAAGGCATTGGCGAACAGCAGCGCCAGCGTGCCGAGCAGCGACGGAAGCAGGATCGGGAAGGCGACCATGCGCCAGTATTGCAGGCCGGTGGCGCCGAGGATCTCGGCGGCCTCGCGCCATTCGCGCTTCAGGCCGTCGAGTGCCGGCGTGATGATCAGGATCATCAGCGGGATCTGGAAGAACAGATAGGTGACCGTCAGCCCCCAGAAGGACAGCAGGTTGAAGCCGAGCATCCGGAGGTCGAGCCCGAAGTTCGAGCGCAGGAAGACGGTGACGATGCCGACAGGTCCAAGCGTCGCGAGAAAGGCAAAGGCGAGCGGCACGCCGGCGAAGTTGGAGGCGACGCCCGAGAAGGTCAGAAGCGGTCCGCGGATCCCCTTCGGCAAGCCGCCGAAGACGATGGCGGACGCCATGGCAAAGCCGATCAGGCAGCCGAGAAGCGCCGAGGCGATGCTGATCTTGATGGAGATCCAGTAGGCAGCCAGAATCGAGGGCGTGAACAGGCCGCGGATGTTGTCGAGCGTGAAGCTGCCATCGGGCGTCTGAAACGCGCCGACCACGATCTTCATCGTCGGCAAAAGCAGGAACAGCGTCACGAAGGCGGCAAAGGGAAGAATGCCCAGCCAGTGAAGCGGTAGGCGACGCGCCGGCGGGCTGGCGTCGGGTTTAGCAGATGACATTCCGTTCGCGCCCCTGAAGCCGCGTTTTCCACGCGGGCGTTATCGATTGTTGCAAGCAAGAAGCGGGAAACCGAGGAAGCCGCGCACGGCTACCGGATCTCGCTCCAAGGACTTGAATTTCTTACGAATAACCTATGCGCCCCGACTGGAAAACCGGTCGGGGCGACATGTCTGTGGAAAGGCTTACTGAACGTTCGCGCCGACGACGGAATCCCAGCCGCCGGTGACGGCAGCCTTGTTGGCGTCGACTTCTTCGAGCGTCGGGAAGTAGGCCTTCTCGTAAGCGGCTGCCGGCGGCAGGGCGTCGATCAGCTCCTGGGGAACCTTGCCGGCTTTGACCATGGCGTTGAAGCGGGTCGGGTGGCAGAAGCCCTTGAGCCAGCCGAGCTGACCTTCGTCGGAGTAGAGGTGCTCCATCCACAGCTTCGCTGCGTTCGGGTGCGGCGCGTAGGCGGAGATGCCCTGAACGTAGACGCCGGCGAGAACGCCGCTGGCCGGAACGACGACTTCGGTCGGCGGGTTGCCGTTGAGCGTCTTTGCCCAGCCGAGCGCGTTGTAGTCCCAGGCAACGACGATCGGGGTCGAGCCCTGGGCGAGCGTGCCCGACTTGCCGATAACCGGAACGAAGTTGCCGGCCTTGTTCAGTTCGGCGAAGTAGCCGAGACCAGCTTCACCGGCTTCCTTGCCGGACTTTGCGCCCTTTGCGAGACCAGCGGCGAGCACGCCGAGGATGGCCTGGTTGGAGGCACGCGGGTCACCGGCGAGAGCAACTTGGCCGGCATATTCCGGCTTCAGCAGATCAGCCCAGTCCTTCGGTGCGTTCTGGACGAGGTCCTTGTTCACGAGGAAGGACATGACGCCGTAGTAGTCGCCGTACCAGTAGCCTTCGGCGTCCTTGACGCTGTCCGGGATCTCGTCCCAGGTGGAGACCTTGTAGGGCTGCAGCAGGCCTTCGGCCTTCATCTGCGGGCCGAAGGCGAGACCGACGTCGACGACGTCAGGCGCCTGCGGCCCCTTGTTGTCCTTGTTGGCCTTGACGGCTTCGACTTCGTCGGCCGAGCCTGCGTCCGGGTTCAGTTCGTTGACCTGGATTTCCGGATACTTGGCCTTGAAGGAAGCGATGACGTCGCCGTAGCCGCACCAGTCGTGGGGCAGGGCGACGGTCGTCAGCATGCCTTCCTTCTTGGCGGCTTCGATGAGCTCGGCGCTCGGTTCGGCAGCGGCGATTGCCGTCGTCGCCAGGAAAATGGCGGTGGAGAGCGAAAGCAGGCGTTGGGTTTTTGAAATCACTGGAGTTCTCCTTATGGGTTTAGTCAAATTCGTGGGGTTTCAGTCGATTTCGGCGAAGCTGTTAAAGAGATGCGATGAAAGTAATGTGACAGGGGTTTATCCGTTCGCGCCGCGTATGTCGTTGGAAGAACATTTCTTTTTTGGCTTCGGCGGGCCACTGTCGCATAACTGCATGAAATCCTGTGAACGTGTCGGCGAATTCTCCTAGACCGGTTTGCGAAAGATGCGGGTGGAATCGAACAGGCCCTCGAGCGTCTTCATCCGATCCCGGGTTTCGTCCCAGTTCGAACTCTGAACGGCCTCGATCAGAGCCTCGATCAAGAACAGGATGACGACGGAGCTGTCCCAGGCGGACGGCACCTCGATCTGCGAGCGAAACACCCTTGAGGCGGACTTGGCGACCGGCGAACTCCAGCGATCGGTAAAAAGGATGATCTCGACACCCCGCTCGCGGGCGGATTTGGCAAGCGTCACCATCTCCTGCTCGTAGCGGCGGATGTCGAAGAGAATCAGCACGTCGCCCTGGCGCATGTCGAGCACATAGTGCGGCCAGGCGCTGGCATTGGTGGCGATTTCGGTGACCCCCGGCCGAATGACCTGAAGGTGGGTGAAGAGATAATCGGCGAGCGAGCGGGTGATGCGGCCGCCGAGCAGATAGATGCTGCGCTTGCGGTCGGCGATCAGCGCGGCCGCCTCGTCGAATTCCTGCGGCTCGATCTGGGTCAGCGTCTCGCGCAGATTGCTGGTGATCGCGTCGGCAAAGCGGTTGAGCGTGTGGGTGCCGGGTGCATTGGCAGCCCAGCGGTCGTGCTTGGTGATCGGATTGGAAATCGTCGCTTCCAATTCCTGATGCAGCCTTGCCTGAAAATCCGGAAAACCGCGGAAACCGAGCTTCTGCACCATGCGGGCGACCGTCGGTGTCGAAACGCCGGCGTTCTCGGCAACCGTGGTGATCGAACCGAGTCCCGAAACGGGATAATTGTCGAGAAGCGTCTCTGCCAATTGCTTCTCCGCGCGGGTCAGCACGGTGAAGTGGGCGTTGATCACATCCGACACGGTGGTGGACGTCGCCTTGCTGCTCAAATTGTCTCCCCTGAACCGATCTTAAGCCGGTTTGTGACAGATTAAACATCGCTGTCACAATTGGAGTCAATCGCAATTTTGAAGAGATCGTTTCAGATTTTGATTGACATGCGTCATCCTCTGAAGAATTCTTTTCATTAACGAACGTCTAACGGGGCAAGAGGGGATGCCGGTGTTGACGCGACTTTTGACCGAAGCAGATGGCGATCCGGTTGCGATCGAGAACGCCGCAGGCAAAGGCGATATTGTGCTCGTCTGCGAGCATGCCTCGCGCCTCGTTCCCGAACGGCTGGGCACGCTTGGCCTCAGCGAACAGGCGCTCGAAAGTCATATTGCCTGGGACCCGGGTGCGCTTGCGGTTGCCAAGCTGCTCGCAACAAAGCTCGACGGGTCCCTGATCTACCAGCGCTTCTCCCGCCTTGCCTATGACTGCAACCGCCCGCCGGAAGCGGACGCGGCGATGCCTGCTGTCAGCGAGGTCTACGAGATCCCGGGAAACCGGACGATGTCGGCCGACGAGCGCCAGGCGCGGGTCGACGAGATCTATCGGCCGTTCCACGATGCCGTCGCCCGGTTTGTATCCGATCGCAAGGCCGCGGGACGCCCGCCTGTTCTCGTGACGATGCACAGTTTCACGCCCGTCTATTTCGGCAAGCCGCGCGCCGTCGAAGTCGGCGTGCTTCACGATGCCGACAGCCGGCTGGCCGACCATATGCTCGCGACCGCCACCAAGGGGCAGGTTGCCTACGACATCCGGCGCAACGAGCCCTATGGGCCGGCCGACGGCGTTACCCATAGCCTGATCGAATATGGCGTCCACAACGGACTGCCGAATGTGATGATCGAGATCCGCAACGATCTCATTCGCAATGACATCGGCCAAAGGGTCATGGCCGATTACCTGGAAGGGCTGCTGCGCAAAGGTGCTGCGGCTGTTTCAGCACAATAAAAGACCCTGGGGAGCGGCGTTGCCGCGGTCCTGTTCCGGCCAGCCGGGGCAGGTGGTTGATGGGACCCTGCCGCAATGGGGCGGTGTGGTCTGAAGAAATCAGGGGAAGAAAAATGTCGGACTACAGTGATTCAGACAAAAAGCAGGACATGAGCGTCCTGCACTCGATGGGCTATGCCCAGGAGCTCGAGCGGCGCATGAGCCAGTTCTCGAACTTCGCGGTGTCGTTCTCGATCATCTGCATTCTTTCGGGCGGCATCAACTCACTCGCCCAGGCGACCGCCGGCGCGGGGGGCGCCGCGATCGGCATCGGTTGGCCGCTTGGCTGCTTCATCTCCTTGGTTTTCGCCGTTGCCATGGCACAGATCAGCTCGGCCTATCCGACGGCGGGTGGCCTCTATCACTGGGGTTCGATCCTCGGCAACCGCTTCACCGGCTGGCTGACAGCATGGTTCAACCTGCTCGGTCTCGTCACCGTTCTCGGTGCGATCAACGTCGGCACCTATTATTTCTTCATGGGTTCCTTCGGCACGCCCTATTTCGGCCTCGCCGATACGACTCTGACGCGCATCGTCTTCCTCGCCATCATCACCGGCGGGCAGGCGCTGGTAAACCACATGGGCATCGGGCTGACAGCCAAGCTCACCGACTTTTCGGGCTACCTGATCTTCGCGACGTCGATCCTGCTGGCGCTCGTGTGCCTCGTCGCAGCCGACAGCTACGACATCGCCCGTCTCTTCACCTTCTCCAACTACTCCGGTGAAGCCGGCGGCAACGTGTGGCCTCAGACCTCGGGCACCTGGGTGTTCCTGCTCGGCCTGCTCCTGCCGATCTACACGATCACCGGCTATGACGCTTCGGCGCACACCTCCGAAGAGACGGTCAAAGCCGCCCATTCGGTGCCGCGTGGCATGGTCTCGTCGGTGCTCTGGTCGGCGCTTTTCGGCTATATCATGCTGTGCTCGTTCGTGCTGATGATCCCGAACATGGACGAAGCCGCCAAGCAGGGCTGGAACGTGTTCTTCTGGGCGATGGATGCGCAGGTGCACCCCATCATCAAGGACATCCTCTATCTCGCCATCCTCGTCAGCCAGTGGCTGTGCGGCCTGGCAACGGTGACCTCGGTGTCGCGCATGATCTTCGCGTTTTCGCGTGACGGCGGCCTGCCGGCCTCCAAGGCGCTTGCCAAGGTGAGCCCGACCTACCGCACGCCGGTTGCCGCGATCTGGATCGGCTCGATCCTGTCGGTCCTGTTCGTCTGGGGCTCGTCGCTGGTCTCGATCGGCGAGACGCCGGTCTACACCATCGTCGTTTCGTGCACGGTCATCTTCCTGTTCTTCTCCTTCGCGATCCCGATCACCCTCGGCCTGTTCGCCTGGGGCACTTCGAAGTGGGACAAGATGGGTCCGTGGAACCTCGGTGAGAGCATGTTCAAGCTGTTCGCGGTGCTCTCGATCATCGCCATGGTGCTGATCTTCATCCTCGGCGTGCAGCCGCCGAACGACTGGGCGCTCTACATCACCGTGGGCTTCCTGGTGCTGACCGGCGCTGTCTGGTTCGGCTTCGAGAGCCGCCGCTTCCGCGGCCCGCCGATCGGTGACGAAGTGGCACGCCGTCAGGCAGAGATCGCCGCTGCAGAGAAGGCCGTCGGCCAGATCTGATCAACGACAAAAGGGCGGAAGCGCGACCGCGACTTCCGCCTTTTCTTTGGGGCCGGACGAAATCGAAAACAATGTGCGCGGCTTCCGGCCCGCACTCCGCGCCAGAAAATTTGAGCTGATCACGTTCACGCGGCCAAAAAATATCGTGACCTCAAGGGAACGGCCGCGTGACAAAACATGGGATGGAAGTTGATGAGCTATACGTTTGACGAGTTGAAGGAAGACGTCGCCGCCGGCCGCATCGATACGGTGCTCGCCTGCCAGGTCGACATGCAAGGCCGGCTGATGGGCAAGCGCTTCCACGCGCAGTTCTTCGTCGGTGGCGCCTGGAAGGAAACGCATAGCTGCAACTACCTGCTGGCGACCGACATGGAGATGGAGACCGTTCCCGGCTACAAGGCGACAAGCTGGGAAAAGGGCTACGGCGACTATACGATGAAGCCGGACCTTTCGACGCTTCGCCGCATCCCCTGGCTCGAAGGCACGGCGCTGGTTCTCTGCGACATGCTCGACCATCACACCCATGAGGAAGTGCCGCATTCGCCGCGGGCGATCCTGAAGAAGCAGGTGGCGCGTCTCGAGAAGATGGGCCTCAAGGCCTATATGGCGAGCGAGCTCGAATTCTTCCTCTTCGACCAGTCCTATGACGACGCCCGCCAGTCCGGCTATCGCGACCTGCAGCTCGTCAGCGGCTACAACGAGGACTACCACATCTTCCAGACGACCAAGGAAGAGGACGTGATGCGGGCGATCCGCAACGGTCTCCAGGGTGCAGACATTCCGGTCGAGAATTCCAAGGGTGAGGCGTCGGCCGGCCAAGAAGAGATCAACGTACGCTATGCCGACGCGCTGACGATGGCCGACCGGCATGCGATCATCAAGAACGGTTGCAAGGAAATCGCCTGGTCGCGCGGCAAGGCCATCACCTTCCTCGCCAAGTGGAACTATGCGGCCGCCGGTTCGTCCTCGCATATCCACCAGTCGCTCTGGAGCGCGGACGGCAAGTCGTCGAAGTTCTACGACGAGAGCGGCAAATACGGCATGTCCGAGATGATGCGCCATTACGTGGCCGGGCTTCTCACCCATGCGAGCGAGATCACCTATTTCCTCGCCCCCTACATCAACTCCTACAAGCGCTTCATGGCCGGTACCTTCGCGCCGACCAAGGCGGTCTGGAGCAAGGACAATCGCACGGCCGGCTATCGTCTCTGCGGCGAAGACACCAAGGCGATCCGTATCGAATGCCGCGTCGGCGGCTCCGATCTCAATCCCTATCTCGCTTTCGCCGCTTTGATCGCGGCGGGCATTTCCGGTATCGAAAACAAGATGGAACTGGAAGCGCCCTTCGTCGGCGATGCCTATGGCGGCAAGGACGTGCGCGAGATCCCGCGCACGCTTCGCGATGCGACGGCCGCGCTGACGGAATCGAAGATGCTGCGCGCCGCCTTCGGCGACGAGGTCATCGAGCACTATGCGCGGGCAGGGCGCTGGGAGCAGGAAGAATATGATCGCCGCGTCACCGACTGGGAGGTCGCACGCGGTTTCGAACGGGCCTGACCCGCGACATAATCATTCACAAGGATGGCCGTTCCTGACCGGAGCGGCCATCGCATCATTCGCAATGAAAGCAGGAAGACGATCATGAGCATGATCAAGTGCATTTCGCCGGTGAACGGCGAGGTCTACGCAGAACGCCCGGCGATGCCGCTGGACATGGCAAAGCAGGTGGTTTCCCGCGCCCGCCAGGCGCAGAAGGCCTGGGCGCGCCGTCCGCTCGACGAGCGCGTCAATCTGGTTCTGGCCGGTGTCGCGCGCCTCAACGAGATGGTCGACGAAGTGGTGCCGGAGCTTGCCTGGCAGATGGGCCGGCCGGTGCGCTATGGCGGCGAATTCAAGGGTTTCAACGAGCGCTCGAACTATGTCGCGACCATCGCCGCCGATGCACTGAAGCCGCTGGTGATCGAGGAGAGCGACCGCTTCGAGCGCCGCATCGCCCGCGAGCCGCACGGTGTCGTCTTCGTCGTGGCGCCCTGGAATTACCCGTACATGACCGCGATCAACACGGTCGCGCCGGCGCTGATGGCCGGCAACACGGTCATCATCAAACATGCGAGCCAGACGATCCTCGTCGGCGAGCGCATGGTGCGCGCCTTCGTCGAGGCCGGCGTTCCCGCCGACGTCTTCCAGAACATCTTCCTCGACCACGAAACAACGGCGGCGCTGATTGCGGCCAGGAGCTTCGACTTCGTCAACTTCACCGGTTCGGTCGAAGGCGGGCGTTCGATCGAACGGGCGGCGGCCGGTACCTTTACCGGTCTCGGTCTCGAACTCGGCGGCAAGGATCCGGGCTACGTCATGGACGACGCGGATCTCGACGCGGCCGTCGACACGCTGATGGACGGCGCCACCTACAATTCCGGCCAGTGCTGCTGCGGCATCGAGCGCATCTACGTGCACGAAAAGCTCTACGACGCCTTCGTCGAGAAGTCGGTCGCCTGGGTTTCCAACTACAAGCTCGGCAATCCGCTCGATCCGGAAACGACGCTGGGGCCGATGGCCAACAAGCGTTTTGCCGCCACCGTGCGCGAGCAGATCGCCGACGCCGTTGCCAAGGGCGCCAAGGCTCTGATCGACCCGAAGCTTTTCCCCGCCGACGACGGCGGCGCCTATCTCGCGCCGCAGATCCTCGTAAATGTCGACCACTCCATGGCCTTCATGCGCGAAGAGACCTTCGGCCCTGCCGTCGGCATCATGAAGGTGAAGAGCGACAGCCAGGCGATCGAGTTGATGAACGATAGCCAGTATGGCCTTACCGCATCGCTCTGGACCAGGGATGCCGAGCGTGCCGCGCGCATCGGCGCCGACATCGAGACTGGCACGGTGTTCATGAACCGCGCCGACTATCTCGACCCGGCGCTCTGCTGGACCGGCGTCAAGGAAACCGGCCGCGGCGGCTCGCTTTCGGTCATCGGCTTCCAGAACCTCACCCGTCCGAAATCCTATCATCTGAAGAAAGTCACCGCATGACCATCACCGCCAACTGGAGCTATCCGACGTCCATCAAGTTCGGTGCCGGCCGGATCAAGGAGCTTGCCGACCATTGCAAGGCGGTCGGCATGAAGAAGCCGCTGCTGATTACCGATCGGGGCCTCGCGCCGATGGCGATTACGCAAAATGCGCTCGATATCCTCGAGGCCGCCGGCCTCGGCCGCGCGATCTTTGCCGACGTCGATCCGAACCCGAACGACATCAATCTCGCCGCCGGCGTGAAGGCGTTCAAGGATGGAGGCCATGACGGCGTCGTCGCCTTCGGCGGCGGCTCTGGCCTCGACCTCGGCAAGTGCGTCGCCTTCATGGCCGGGCAGAGCCGCCCGGTCTGGGACTTCGAGGATATCGGTGACTGGTGGACGCGGGCGAGCGTCGAAGGCATTGCACCGATCATTGCAGTGCCCACCACCGCCGGCACCGGCTCTGAAGTCGGCCGTGCCAGCGTCATCACCAATTCGGCAAGCCATGTGAAAAAGGTGATCTTCCATCCGAAGTTCCTACCGGCAGTCACGATCTGCGACCCGGAACTGACGGTCGGCATGCCCAAGGTGATCACGGCGGGCACCGGCATGGACGCCTTTGCCCATTGCCTGGAAGCCTATTCCTCGCCCTTCTATCATCCGATGTCTGCGGGCATTGCGCTTGAAGGTATGCGGCTGGTGAAGGAATACCTGCCGCGCGCCTACAAGGACGGCACTGACATCGAGGCGCGCGCCAACATGATGAGTGCGGCCGCCATGGGTGCCGTCGCGTTCCAGAAGGGCCTTGGCGCCATCCACTCGCTGTCGCATCCGGTGGGCGCGATCTACAACACCCACCACGGCATGACCAATGCGGTCGTGATGCCGCCGGTGCTGCGTTTCAACCGTCCGGCGATCGAGGACAGAATAGCGCGCGCTGCCGCCTATCTCGGCATTTCCGGTGGCTTCGACGGCTTTTACGACTACGTGCTGAAGTTGCGCGAGGAACTCGGCGTTCCGGACAAGCTCGCAGCCCTCGGCGTTGGCACCGACCGGATCGACGAAATGTCGGAGATGGCGATCGTCGACCCGACGGCCGGCGGCAACCCGGTCGAGTTGACGCTCGACGCCGCGAAGAAGCTCTTCCGCGAGTGCATCTGACCAATTCCCGACGCCTTTGCCCCCAGGCGAAGGCGTCGGCCTCTCGGTTTAGTTAACCCAAAAATACCACTTGCCATTGCGGCGGATCTGTCACCTAATCGTCATCGAACTGTCACGTTTCGGGCTCGCGGAGCGTTTTCTTTACGCTTTGTTTACCGCGGTCTGGAACGCTTGCATTAGGGTGTGCGTATGTATCGGCCCGCGAAAATCCGGGCCTGCGTTGAGTTAGGGTCGACCGATGGCGATTGTATCCCTCGCGAATGCGAAGGGGGGAGCCGGCAAGACAACGGCAGCCTTGCTGCTTGCCTGCGAATTCGCCCGGCGCGGCGATCGCGTTGCGGTTCTTGATTGCGATCCACTCGCCTGCATGACCGACTGGTTCCGCCACGGCCGCAACGATGGCAATCTCTTCGTTCTCTCAGGTGTCGCGACAACCACGCTCAGCGATCATCTCCGGCGGCTGCGCGGTCAGGTCGAGCATGTGATCATCGATCTCTCCGGGGCGGCCGACGTGCTGGTGGCGCTGGCGATCGGTCTTTCGGACCTGACGCTGATCCCGGTGCAGGGCTGTGTGATGGATGCGCGCGGCGCCATCCAGGTGCTGGACCTGATCCGCCACATCGAGAACAACGCGCGCGCCAACATCAACCACGCGGTTCTGCTGACCCGGGTCAACCCGATCGTGACGACGCGGGCGATGCGCCGGGTCAAGCTGCTGCTTTCGGAGAACCGGATCCGGCTCGTCGATACCCCGCTGGTGGAGCGTACGGCCTTCCGCGAGCTCTTTGAGCGGGGCGACACGCTTTCCTCTCTCGACCCCGCGAAGGTCAGCAACCTTGCCAAGGCGCAGGCCAACGCCCAGGCGTTTGCGAATGACGTGCTGACCCTGCTCAGCCCGACAGGCGAGGCGGTGCGGCACGGGCCGTTCTCGTCGATGTGCTATCGATCACAGCACGTGAGCGAGCCGGCAGTTTTGCCGGTCTGAGGCCAGAACTCCTGCATTTTCATCACCATAGCAGTGTCGCTGGCACGCAGCCTTAAGGCCGACTGTCAGGTTTGACGTGCCGGCGTTACCATTTCGTTAACCAAATTCTGTAAGGTTTCGTTAAGAAGCGAACCACCGGCTGTGGCCGTCCGGTTCAGCGCGATACAGGCATAGAATGGGGAATATCATGGCGGTCATCACTTTCGCCAATGCAAAGGGTGGTGCGGGCAAGACGACCGCGGCGCTGATCCTGTCGACGGAACTGGCGCGGCAGGGGCACCGGGTGGTCGTCCTCGACGCCGATCCGCAGCGCTGGATCACCAGCTGGGCGGAGGCTTCCGGCCATATCGCCAACCTCACCGTCATTTCGCACATCACGCCCGGCTCGCTCGAATGTCATATCCGCGAGGCGAAGGACGAAGCGGATTATATCGTCATCGATCTCGCGGGCGCCAAGGACCAGATCGTAGCACTTGCACTCGCCATCTCTGACCAGGTGCTGATCCCGGTGCAGGGCTGCGCCATGGATGCCAAGGGTGCGGCTCAAATTCTTGAGCTGATCCGCCAGATCCAGGACCGTTCGGGCCTGCGCATCAACCATTCTGTGGTGCTCACCCGCGTCAATTCGCTGGTCACCACGCGTGCGCTGCAGACGATCAAGGCGATGCTCGCCGAGCGCGGCGTCTCGGTTCTCGACACGCCGATCGTCGAGCGCGCCGCCTATCGCGAGATCTTCGATTTTGGCGGCACGCTGCAGACGATGGATCCGAACCGTGTCAGCAATCTCGACAAGGCGCGCGAAAACGCAGCAGCCCTCGCCAAGGAAGTGCAGGCGCTGATGCCGGTCAAGACGCGCCGCTCCTGGGCTGCGCGCATGCCATCCTGGGCTTCGCGAAACGCCGCCTGATCCTTCGCCGTTCCACCGTTTATTGCGTATCAACCGGAATTGATATTCGTCAGTTCCGGTTGAGTTGTATTTCAGGCCTCGCGAAATAGCTGTTTCGCGTAAGGCTTCCTTTACCCTGCGCTTCTATCAGTGGCCCAGGACACAGCTTGCCCCTGCGATCGACTGAACAGGGCAACCAGCCGCCATGATTGCGGCCATGATCTCAGACGCTTCAGCGCCCTAGATCCTGTCTCCATGATCCAGAAATGAGCATGCAGGGAAGTTCGCGCATGAAAACGGAACACGCCGCTGCCGGCACGCAAGACGTTGCCGGTCGTCTGAATTTCATGGCGCTCGATGACGCCGCCAAGACGAGCCTGAAGGCGCTGAAGCCGATCCTCGAGAAGGAACTTAAACCCGCGCTCGACAAGTTCTACGTCAAGGTCAAGACGACGCCCGAGACCAAGCGCTTCTTCTCCTCCGACGCTCATATCGACCGCGCCAAGGGCGCCCAGGTCGGCCACTGGGCCAATATCGTCGATGCCAATTTCAACGAGGATTACAGCGCCAAGGTTCGCACCATCGGCCTGGTGCACGCCCGCATCGGGCTCGAACCACGCTGGTACATCGGCGGCTATGCGCTGATCGCCGAGCATCTGATCACCGAAATCGTCAAGGCGCACTGGCCGAAGGCCGGCCTGTTCTCGCGCAAGGGGACCTCAGCCGAGGACATGGGCGCGATGCTGTCGAGCCTGATCAAGGGCGTCTTCCTCGACATGGATCTGTCGATCTCCGTCTACATGGACGCCTCCGACGTCACCAAGCAACGTGCGGTGCAGGAAGAAGTGCTGGCTGCCGAACGCGCGCTGATCAGCAAGACCTTCGGCGCGGCGCTGAAGAAGATCGCCGATGGCGACTTGACGGCGCGCATCGGTGCGGACCTGCCGGTTGCCTATCAGGAGCTTGGGGAAAATTTCAACCACGCGATCGGCGAGCTTGCGCGCGCCATCGGCGGAATCGAGGCCGGCGCCAGCCAGATCCACACGAGCGCCAAGGAGATTGCGGCGGCTGCCGACGATCTGGCCCGGCGCACGGAACGGCAGGCGGCCAACCTTGAAGAGACGGCCGCTGCCGTCGAGCAGGTGACGCGCACGGTCAAGCAGACGGCCGAAGGCGCCAACCAGGCGAATTCGACCGTGATTGCCGCCCGCGCCAATGCCGAACAGAGCGGCGAGATCGTCAGCCACGCGATCGAGGTGATGCAGGAGATCCAGACGTCTTCCGCCAGCATCGCGCGGATCGTCGACGTCATCGACGAGATCGCCTTCCAGACCAACCTCCTGGCGCTGAACGCCGGCATCGAAGCGGCCCGCGCCGGCGAGGCGGGCAGGGGCTTTGCGGTTGTCGCCTCCGAAGTCCGGGCGCTGGCCCAGCGTTGCGCCGAAGCGGCCAAGGACATCCAGGGCCTGATCGCCAAGTCGCGCGGCCAGGTGGACGACGGCGTCAATTCGGTCAATCAGGTGGCGCAGTCGCTGCAGCAGATCGTCGCCCAGGTCGTCGAAGTCAGCTCCGTCTTCGGCGCCATCCGCGCCAGCACCGCCGAACAGGCAACCGGCCTGCAGGAGGTCAACACCGCGATTACCCAGATGGACCAGATCACGCAGCAGAACGCCGCCATGGTCGAGCAGGCGAACGCCGCAAGCCAGGCATTGACGGGAGAGGCCGAGCACATCGCCACGCGTCTGCGGGCGTTCCGCACGTCGGGTCAGGTGCAGGTCAGCGCCGGCTCGGGTTACCGCGCAGCGGCGTAATCGCGCCTTCCGTTCGAGAGACAACGCCTCGGGTCAGGGATGATCCGAGACGTTTTGCTTTGCTGATCGCGGCGCAGTGAAGTTGGGGGCAGCTTCACCGCGCGGCCAGGGACTTTCTACGCCGGAAGCGATCGATGGTGGCTTTCGCTCTTTGTCCCGATGGAATTAAGATGTCCGCGCGCTCTGCCCCGCCCGGACACCTGAAGTTGATCACGCCGCCCGTTGAACTAACGACAAGCCGCCTTCACCTGCGTGCAGTCCGCTCTGAACACGCAGCGTCCGTGTTTACGGAATACACCGGCAACAACATGGCAGCACGATTTTTGCCGCGCGGCGCTCATCCCGCGCAATCCAGCACCGAGGCGGTCATCCATGCGTGGGGAGAAAGCAACTGGGCGGATGGTGACCGCTTCATCTGGAGCATCATCGACCGCAGCGACCAGCGGCCGATGGGCCTCTTCCTCATGTTTGTGGATGGGGACCGTGCGGAAATTCACTATGGCATCGGTCCGGCCTATTGGGGACGGGGGCTGGCGACGGAAGCCGGTCTTGCGATTATGCATTGGGTCAAGCAGCAGTCACCCCTATTCGAGGTTCATACCATATGCGCGGCTGCACATGAGACCAGCTGCCGTGTTCTCGAAAAGATTGGCCTGGTGCGTGGCCAGTTCCTGCCTGACGCCTTGTTGCTGAAGGCCACCGAGGAGAGGATCGACGGTTGGTCGTATCGCTGGAGACGCTCCGAGTGAGAGCAAAGGCAGCACCAACTTGCCGGAGCCGCAGTTCGCGGAGCGCTCATCTGGCTTGAAAGCCAAGGTCGCATCTGAAAAGCGAACCGGGTCGAATGCGGATTTCGCCGTGCCGATCGGGCGGCAGGGAAGTCAACACTGCTAGCTTTCGGGCAGCGCAAAGCACAGAGCCGCTCGCTGACGGGACCGGCAAGTCCGGCGACTAAGCGGGAACGTAGACCAGCCGCACCACGTCCTCGCCGATCCGATCATGAGCGATCAGGCGGAGCCGCGGGCGGGGGCCGGCGAAATAGGGGTTGCCGTGACCAAGGACGACCGGGTGCAGGTAGATCCGGTACTCGTCGATCAAGCCCAGTTCGGTGAGGCTGTGCGCGAGGACGGGGCCCGCCACTTCGATCTCGCCGTCGTGCTCGGCCTTCAGCTTGCGCACGGCGCCCGCAAGATCACCGTCGACGAGCCGGGCATTGGGGCCGACGGACGCCGAGGAGCGCGAGACGACCCATTTCGGCTGCTTCCGCCACGCGGCTGCGAAGGCCTGTCTGTCCGCATCCCATTCCGGATGCTCGTCGTCCCAGTAGCGCATGATCTCATAGATCCGGCGACCGTACAGGCTGCCCGTCTGCTGTTCGGCCTCCTTGATGAAATGGCGGAAGAGCGTGGGACTTGGCGCAAACTCCATGTGGTCGACGTAGCCGTCCAGCGACTGGTTCATTCCGAACACGAGCTTAGCCATGGCCAGTTCCTTGTCTCGAATGGCCCGTTCGCACGGGTCTGCTTGCGACGTGCAATCGGTCAACGCTAAGCCGACTGATTTCAAATCGCAAGCGGTTTTTGGGCTTTGCCTTCGACGGTCTCTACCGTGCGCGGGCCACCGATGGTCGCTGGCTGCGCTATTGCGAATTGGCCGCTGTCGGCCGTCTGCGTTTCGTCACGGCCTTTTCAAGGTGCTGATCGTACCAGGTATCGGGGAATTTGATGTCCCACATCAGGTGGCGCAAGTCTCCGGCGTCGATATCTCGGTATCCCAGTTCCTCCAGCCGAAGCAGAAGCAACATATGATCGGTGATGACGATCAGCCGGGCGTGGTTGCCGACCTGAAGCAGCGCCGGGCGCAATGCCGCATGGGATTTGAAGCCGAACGACGCGGCGATTGCCTCGTCCAGGTGGGATGACTTGATGTGCGGGTAACGATCCCGGAGTGACTTCTTCAGGGCGGCGATATTGGACAGCGAGAACCTGACCTGCGGGTGCAGCATGAGACGATCCGATGCTCCTGGTCGAAGTCTGCCGATTACGCTTCGACGTTGATGAACATGGTCGTCGAGTAAAGTTCCGCGGCCCTTCAACCCGGCAGCAGGTTTGGAGGGCACCCGCGGCGGACGCTACACCTCAGGGTTTCAACATTCAAGATAGGTCAGCATGGGCCGGCGCAGTCCGGCTGGCGCGCATTTCACCCCGTGGCGAAACCGCATGGCATGGTCGCGAACCGAAATGAACGGTCCGCACCGTGCGCTACCTCAGAACCGACGGTCGATGAAGTGCTTGGCCTGGGCGCCTGCGTGGTAGAAGGCGGACTTCACGCCGCGCCAGGTGTCCGGGGTCACGGGCGTTTCGGCGAGCGGGATCGCCGAGGTTTCGCCGGTGACGTGGCTGGCGAGTGCGCGGCCGAAGACGGTGCCCGGCGCGATGCCGCGGCCGTTGTAGCCGCTGACGGAAACGACGTTGGGGGCGAGCGTGTGCATGGCCGGCAGGTTGTTGGTGGTCATGCCGATGCGGCCGTCCCACCAGTACTCAAACCGGAAATCGCCGATGAAGGGGAAGAGCTTGCGCAGCGAGCGGGCGGCAAAGGCGCGGTGCGTGCCTTCAGCGATCGCGTCGAGCCGGCCGATCGAGCCGAAGATCAGCCGGTTCTGCTGGTCCATGCGGAAGGAGGTCATGACGAGGCCGGTGTCCCAAGTGCCCTGGCGCTCCGGCAGGATGCGCTTGGCGACGGCGTCCGGCAGCGGATTGGTGGCGAACTGGAAATAGGGCAGGATCGTCAGTTCCTGCGTATGGGCCTGCCAGGGGCTCTCGGCGAAGAGGCCGCCATAGGCATTGGTGGCGAGGATCACCTGTTTCGCGCGGACCGTGTTGTTGCCGGCCTTCAATACCCAGCTGTCGCCCTGGTGCTCCGCACCGGTCAGCGGCGTGTCGGTGTAGATCTCGGCACCGGCGGCAAGGGCAGCGCGGGCGAGCCCGCGGGCATAGGCGAGCGGCTGGATGGTGCCGGCGCGGCGGTCGAGCAGGGCGCCGGAAAAACCTTCAGCGCCGGTGAGCGCGTGCGCCCGCTCGGCCGAAAGCGCCTCGACCGGCGCGCCGCGCTTCTGCCACTGCGCTTCGCGGTCCTTGATCTCGGTGACGCCCTCGCTGCCGACGGCCATGTGCAGCGTACCGTTGCGCACCGCCTCGCAAGGCATGCCGTGCTTCTCGACGAGCGCATAGACCTGTGACGGGCCGTCGCCGAGTTCGGTCAGCAGCCGGTTGCCGGCCTCGGGGCCGAGGGTAGAGATCAGGTCGTCGGGCTTCACCCACATGCCGGCATTGACGAGGCCGACATTGCGGCCGGAGCCGCCAAAGCCGATCATCTTGGCTTCGATGACCGTTGCCTTCACGCCTTTTTCGGCCAGGTGCAGCGCTGCCGAGAGGCCGGTAAAGCCGCCGCCTATGATCGCCACATCGGTCGTCAGGTCCTGGCTGAGCGGCCTGGTCTCAGGGGCGGCCGGTGCCGTCGCATGCCAGAGGTTGGGCAGGGTGCGCTCCGTCGCCATTCAGGCCATCCTTCAAGTGCGGCCGCAGGTCGGCCATTGTCGTTGAGATATCCGGTGATAGCCGATTGCCGGAAAAATTCTCATGACAATGTTTCATGAAGTCATGATGGACGGGGAGAGCGGCGGGAGGGCTTTTGCACCCGGCGCTCGAAAAAAAACCGCAGCTGGGTCGTCGGCAGCTGCGGTCTTCGTAAATGGATAGGTCTGAAACGATTTAGCCGACGGGTCGGCGCAAAGAAATTTAAAAAAGAGTGCCTCGTCGTGGATGGTCGGCCAGGCAACTCCATCATCTATGCTGCAGGCGCGAAGTCACTCACCCAATTGGGGGAAGCCTCAAGAAAAATGCCAAAAAAACAACGGTTCGGTTAACGGGCGGCCGGCTTCGCTCAGTCGACGAACTCGACCGTGACGCCCGTGCTCACCATCTTGGCAAGCTCGGTCGCGTCCCAGTTGGTCAGGCGCACGCAGCCATGGCTCTGGGTCTTGCCGATCTTCGAGGGTTCCGGCGTGCCGTGAATGCCGTAGGTGGGCTTCGAGAGCGCGATCCAGACCGTGCCGACGGGACCGTTCGGGCCCGGCTGCAGGGTCAAAATCTTGTCGTTGTTGCCCTGCTTGAAGTTGATCTTCGGATTGTATGTGTAGCCCGGATTGAGCGCGATGCGCTCGACATTGACCGTGCCTGACGGAGACGGCGTGTCGGACGAGCCGATCGTTGCCGGATAGGCGGCAATCAGCTTGCCGGCGTCGTCATAGGCGAGCACCTGCTTGCGCGCCTTGTCGGCGAGGATGCGGGCGACCTTGCCGGTCTTGTTGGCACCGGGGTTGATCACCTTGATGATCGTGCCTGGAATGGTGAAATCGACGCCCGGGTTCAACTCGCGCAGATAGGCCTCGTCCATGTGGAACTTCTCGCCGAGCATTTCCGTCGTCGAGGTGAAGGACATGTGCGGCAGCATCGCTTTGTGCGCGTAATCCTCGGGGATCGACGCGACATAGGGGCCGGCGGCGTCGGCGGCCGTGATCGTGTAGCTGGTGATCGGCATGCCGCCGTTCATCCGCAGCCGCTCGAGAATGTCGTCGGTGTTGTTGGGATCGAGCGTTTCGCCGGTCGACTGCTGAAAGGCTTCGATCGCCTTGGTGACGTTCGAGCCCATCTTGCCGTCGATCACGCCTGGTGAAAAACCTTCGCGGTCGAGGAAGACCTGAAGTGCTGTGATCTCGGCGCGCGACTTCGACTTGACCGAGATCGCCGGCGGCATCGACTGGCGCATTGGGTTGCCGTCGTTCGGATCGACGGAAGCCTCCTGGGTGCCGTCGATCAGGCCGGGCAGGCTGTTTGGCAGTTCGTTGCCGTCGGTCGACGGCGGAACGACGTCGCGGTAGTCGGGAACGGAGCCGGTGACGTCGCCGGGCTCGGAATAGCCGTAGCCGCGCTCGGTTTCCCGGTAGCGTCGGTTGGAATAGATATCCACGTCACCCTGACGGCGATAGCCGCCGTAATCGCCCTGGCGGTTGCCGCCGTAGTCGCGTTGGCGGCCGCGATTATTGGGCACCACGGTTGCGACCACATTGCCCCAGCTGTCGATCAGAAGCGTGCGGCCACGGCTGTCGCGCATGGTCTGCACTTCGTCGGAGCGGGGTACATAATCGAGGATTTCGCCGTCGGGCGTGACCAGCATGACATCGTCGCCATAGCGATTGTAGCCGCGATAGTCCTGCGCGAAGGCGGCCGTCAGATCCACGGCAAGAAAGCCGACTGCGGCGAGGAGCGAGAGGCCTGTGCGGGTCGCTGACGTCACGAGAGAACCTGTTTTCATTGTGGTGAATGTGGCGCGATACATTTCGATTTCGACGTTAATGTGAAAAAAATGAATTCATCATGAACAAGCAGTTAAATTCTATCTAGGCGGCGCAATCCCGGCCTTCAACCGCTGAAATGCGTCTCTCCTCAGCTATCATCTCTTTGTGATTGCAGTGATTCTGCGGCCGATTTGAGGAAGAGAACATGCTGAAGACGCTCGAAGAACCTCAGGATTTTCAAGAGAATCATGTGCTGTTCGACCGGCTCTCCGCGCTCGATATCGCCGCCTTCGTCGTCGACGGCGTCGACCTGTCGCCGGGTGCTGCGATCCCGTCGGATGGGGACCCGAGGATCGACCGGGCGCTGGCCGGTTTTCTCTTTACCTGCGGTCCAGACCATATCCGCCATCCCGAGGCGATCGAAGGTGGCGCGGAAGGCGCATGCTATCCGCTGCACGGGTCACTGGCCGGAACAGCCGTCAGCCACACGGAGATGGCGAGCGACGGGGCCGAGTGCACGGCGACGATCGAGGTGGCGCTCGCCGATGGCGGGCGGGCGCGGGTCGAGCGGCGCTGGCGAATCGATGCCGCGCGGCACGAAGTGGTGCTCGAAGATCGCGTCGTCAATTCCGGCGTCACCGCCTTTCCGCCTGTCATGATGTATCACCTCAACATTGGCGGCCGGTTGCTTGGGGACGAGACCCGCATCGTCAGCGCTTCGCTTGCAGGCGGGGAGAGCGCCTGGCGCTTCGGCACCGGCGAGAGCGCACATTTCTGCCTGCCGGCGGCCGTCGGTTCCGATGGCTGGTCGGAGGTCACGCTTGCGGATCTCGCGGGGCTCGGCGGCCGAAATCTGAAAGTGCGGTTCCGGGCCGATACTTTGCCCTTCCTGCAGATGTGGCGCTGCCAGCGCGGCGAGGCCAACGTGATCAGCATCGAGCCGGTATCGCACCGGATCGCCAAACGGCCGGAGTTGGCTGCGGCCGGGGAACTGACACCGCTTCAGCCGGGCGAGGCGCGCAGCTACGCCATCGCCTTTTCGGTCGTCTGATCCTGCGCCTTGACGATGCGGCTTTTGAATTGACGGGAGATAAGGCTGCGCCTACATCAGAGGCCGGGAAATTTGCCTCAAGGAAGACGACCATGGACATCCGCCAGATCAACGACGAATACTCGGTTACCGGCCAGATCGCGGTCGAGGACCTCGACCAGATCAAGGCGCTCGGCTTCAAGTCCATCGTCTGCCACCGCCCGGACTTCGAGGCGCCGGACCAGCCGACCTTTGATTCCATCGCCGCCCGTGCCGAAGAACTCGGCATCGAAACCAAGCACATTCCCGTCGGCCCGATGGGCGTGACCGCCGATGCCGTGAAGAGCATGGTCGACGCGCTCGACGAGTTCCAGCGGCCGATGCTCGGCTATTGCCGTTCCGGCGCGCGCTCGACGGCCGTCTACCAGCAGACCCAGCATATCCGCGGCTGAGCCACGCAAAATCCAAACTCTCGCGCTCGGCCGCATCGTTCCATCTGACAGTGGAGGATCGGCATGGCCGAAGCGCATCTCATTTCGCGGGAGCAATGGGCGGATGAGCCCGACGCCTGGAAGGGCGAATTCGAGGGCGGCGCCTATGGCGCAGGCCTTTCGGTGATCTTCGTTTCCACCGACGAGATCGGGTACGGGCCGAAATTGCACCGCCATCCCTATCCGGAAACCTTCATCGTCCGCGTCGGCCGCGCCCGCTTCACCGTCGGCGACCGCATCATCGATGCCGAGGCCGGTCAGATCGTCGTGGCGCCGGCCAATGTGCCGCACAAGTTCGAGAACCTCGGGCCAGGGCGCCTGGAGACGACCGACCTGCATGAAGCCGGTGCGTTTTCGACGGAATGGCTGGAGTAAGCGGCTGGACGTATCTCGTAGGCAGTTAGCGGGCGTGATCGTTCCCCGCGCCGCCGAGGCGGCGCTGCTGGATTCCTGTGACAAGCACAGGAACGAAGGAGATATAATGGTGGCCGATCGGCGTTCAATTGGCGCACGACGCCCTGAGAACCGTCGCTTCGCCCGCGCGCTCGCAGGCACAGAAGCGCGGGCGCGTGGGAAGAAGGCCCCCATCGCAAATGCTCAATCGTCCTCATTCCTGTGCTTGTCACAGAAATCCAATCACGGCGCGTCTGCGCCGTGATTGGACCCTTCACGAACAAGACTTGCTCAGCCCGCCCTGATCTCGCTTAGCGTGCGCGTCGGGGTGATCGCTTCGGGATCGAGCTTGATCTCGATGATCGCCGGCTTGCCGCTGGCGCGCGCCCTGAGGAAGGCGTCGGCAAACTCTTCCGTCTTCTCGACCGTCTCGCCGTGGCCGCCATAGGCGCGGGCAAGGGCTGCAAAATCCGGGTTGGTGAGATCGGTGGCGCTGACGCGGCCGGGATAGTCGCGCTCCTGGTGCATGCGGATCGTGCCGTAGATACCGTTGTTGACGACGACGGTGATGATCGGCAGGCGGTAGCGCACGGCGGTTGCGAATTCCTGGCCGTGCATCAGGAAGCAGCCATCCCCGGCAAAGCAGATGACTTCGCGATCCGGATGCAGCTGCTTGGCGGCGACCGCCGCCGGCAGGCCGTAACCCATTGAGCCCGAAGCCGGGGCTGCCTGTGTGGCGTAGCGGCGGAAGCGGTGGAAGCGATGCACCCAGGTGGCGTAGTTGCCGGCGCCGTTGGTGAAGATCGTATCCTCCGGCACGTTCGCCTCGATCCAGTTCATGATCGGCCCCATCTGCACCGCGCCCGGTCCGGTTTCCGGCGGCGTCGACCACTTCAGATAGGCGGCGTGCATGGTCTCGGTACGTGCAGACCAGCTCGGTTCGCTCGGCGGTGCAAGGCTTTCGAGCGCGGCGACGAAGTCGCGCGGGCTGGCGGCGATCGCCAGCTCCGGACGGTAGACGCGGCCGAGCTCGGAACTGTCAGGATGCACATGGACCAGCGTCTGGCGCGGGTAGGGGCTATCCATCAACGTGTAGCCGGACGAGGGCATTTCCGAGAAGCGGCCGCCGATAAGCAGGATGAGATCCGCTTCCTTGACCTCTTTTGCCAGAGCGGGGTTGATGCCGATGCCGACGTCGCCGGCGTACATGGGGTGCAGGTGATCAAACAGCATCTGGCGACGGAAGGAGCAGCCGACCGGCAGCTTCCAGCGTTCGGCGAAGCGCTGGAATTCAGCAACGCTTTCCGCTGTCCAGCGAGTGCCGCCGAGGACGGCGATCGGGCGCTTGGCGTTGCTCAGCATTTCGCCGAGCCGCTTCATCTGCGCCGGACCTGGATGACCCTCGACCGGCTGGTAGGGTTTGGCGGCGGGCGCCTCGGCGCTGCGGGTCAGCATGTCCTCGGGGAGCGTCAGCACGACAGGGCCGGGGCGGCCGGACGTGGCGACCGCGAAGGCGCGGGTGACGAATTCCGGAATGCGGGCGGGATCGTCGATCTCGCCCACCCATTTGGCGACCTCGGTGAAGGCGCGGCGGTATTCGATCTCCTGGAAGGCCTCGCGCTCGCGCGCTTCGCTCTGCACCTGGCCGATGAAGAGGATCATCGGGATCGAATCCTGCTTGGCGACATGGAGGCCGGCGGAAGCGTTGGTCGCGCCAGGGCCGCGGGTCACCATGCAGATGCCGGGCTCGCCGGTCAGCCGCCCCCAGGCATCCGCCATCATCGCGGCCCCGCCTTCCTGGCGGCAGACGAGCACGTCGATGTCGGTGTCGTAAAGCGCGTCGAGCACGGCGAGATAGCTTTCCCCCGGCACGCAGGCGATGCGCTTCACCCCGTTGGCGACGAGCGCGTCAACGATGAGCTGACCTCCAGTTTTCATGATATTCCTCCCGATGGTCTTTCTTTTGTTTTCAGATGGCTTTGTTGTCAGATGGCTGGCGACACCGGAGCGACGCTCGTGTCCTTGTGCACGCGGCGCTCGCGCCAGATGATGTAGAGGCCGGAGCCGATGATGATGGCGATGCCGAGCCACTTCAGCGCGTCGGGCAGGTCGCCGAAGACGAGCCAGCCGAAGATCGTGGCCGAAACGATTTCGAGATATTGCAGCGGCGCCAGCACCGAGGCCGGGGCGGCGCGATAGGCATAGACGCCGAGCACGCCTGAAATGGTGGCGGTGACGCCGACGCCGAGCAGGTAATACCAGGTGTACCCTTCCGGCCAGACCGGATCGAAGATGCCGGAACCGGTGCCTTCGCCGAAATAAAGCAGCACGAGACAGAAGAGCGCGCCCCAGACGCCGGCGTGAAACTGCATCGACCAGGGGTCCTCATTTTGCGCGACCATGCGGGTGACGAGCAGAAACACGGCAAGACCGAAGGCGGCTACAACAGGCAGAAGGGCGATCCAGCCGACCTCCTGCATGCTCGGCTGGATGACGAGCAGCGCGCCGAAGAAGCCGACACCGCAGGCGGTGTAGCGCCGCCAGCCGATCGTCTCCTTCAGGAAGATGCTGCCGAGGATCGTGAGGATGATCGGCTCGACGAAGAAGATCGCGATCGCGTCGGCGACTTCCATGACCTTCAGCGTGGTAATGAAGGAGAGCATGGTCACAACCAGCAGACCGCCCCGCAACGCGTGCAGCCCGGTCTTCTTCCAGGTGAGATCAAACAGGCTGCCGCGGACAAGCACGATCGGCAGGATGAAGACGACCTGCAGCAGAAAGCGCACGGCGGTGATTTCGGCCGAGGGAACGGTGGCGATCGCGAGCTTGGCGAAGATGTCGATCAGCGGCGACAGGAGCACCGAGATCACCATCAGCGTCAGCCCGAAGGAGATGCGGTTGTGGTCGGCGGCGATCTTGGGAAGCGACATGTCGGCCATGATATTCCGGTCAGCGCCGCCCTGCGACGGCGCGCAGGCACCAGGCGGCAAAGTCGGCCGTCGCCTGGTCCCGGCCGAGTTCGTTCAGTGTTTCGTGGCGCATGCCGTCATAGACGGTGACGCTAACGTCGCTGAGACCGGCGGCTTTCATCTTCGTGCCAAGCCAGCGGATGGCGTTGCCCATCTCGGTCGACGGGTCAGCGCTGCCGCCGACGAGATGAATGGGCAGGTTTTTCCGGAGCCGCGCGAGCCGGTCGGGCCGGGCTCCATCGAAGGACAGGCGGAAAAGATCGAGCCAGAGCGAGACCGTCGCATCGAAGCCGCAGAGCGGGTCGGCGGCGTATTTGGCGACCTCGGCATCGTCGCGCGACAGCCAGTCGAGATCGGTCTTGCGATCCTTGATGGCGCCGCCCCACATGCCGAAGGTGAGCTTGGTCAGAAGCGGGCTCGGCACGTCAGACCCTTTGAGCGCCTTTTCGATCTTCAGGATCACCTGTCCGCCACGGCCGGCAAGGCCCGGCCGGAAGTTGGAGTTCCAGACGGCAAGCGCATCGTAGAGGCCGGGATCGGTTTCGGCGGCATTGAGCGCGATCAGTCCACCCATGGAATGGCCGAAGAGGATGACCGGCAAGCCCGGATGGGCGGTGGTCGCAATCTCCCGCACTGCCCGGATGTCCGCGAATATCTTGTCGAGGCCGTCGCGGCTTGCGAACATCCCAAGCTGGGCGTCAGGCGCCTGCGTCGCGCCGTGGCCGCGATGGTCGTGGGCATAGACATGGAAGCCGTGGCCGGCCATCGCCTCGGCAAAGCGGGCATATCGGCCGGAATGCTCGGCAAGGCCATGGCTGACGAGAAGGATGCCGCGGGCTTCTGTGGTTGCCGGAAAATGCCGCCAGCTCAAGCTGGCACCGGTCGGGCTCTGATGCGTCTTCACCTGCCCGAACATCTCTACTCCCGGAAGCAATCGACAGACCTTTGAGATTTCAAATCGATTTGCGTGGCAAAGGCAATCGCCGCTTGTTGATCGTTGCGCATGAGGTCACAAGCGATTTGACGGTGCATTACATTAGGGGTTGCAATTTTCCCGTTTTGGGCGATATTTGTTCCCGTTTTGTTTTTGCAGAAGGATATCATGGTCCGTTTTTGTAAAGCGATATCAGGTTCTGTGGCGGGCATCCTGGCAGCGCTGACGCTGTTGCTTGCGTCCGGCGCCTTTGCAGCCGGTGAAGACGCATCCAGGGGTGCTGCGCCGGCAAGTTCAACCAGCCGCACCGACTATGTGCTGGCGGTCAGTTGGCAGCCCGGTTTCTGCGAGACGCGGCCGCAACGCAAGGAATGCGAGAGCCAGACGGCGGAACGCTTCGATGCCACCAACCTCTCGCTGCATGGCCTGTGGCCGCTGCGCAAGAGCTATTGCGGGGTCGCGGCAGAAGCGCGGGCAACCGACCGCAAGGGCAGCTGGCTGGAGCTGCCGAAGCTTGCCATGGCCGACGACACCGCGGCGCGGCTGCTTATCGCCATGCCCGGCGTGCAATCCGGTCTCGACCGGCACCAGTGGCTGCGAAGCGGCACCTGCCAGAGCGGCTCGGTCGACGACTATTTCTCGGTGCAGCTGCGCATGCTGGAAGAGCTCAACCGCTCGGCGGTCGGGGCACTTTTCCGCCAACGTGTCGGCGCGGAACTCGATGAGGCGGCGATCAAGCAGGCCTTCGACCAGAGTTTTGGCGCTGGAGCCGGCGACCGGGTGCGCATGCGCTGCCAGACCGTGCAGGGCCGCAGCATCATCACCGGGCTGACGATCGGGCTCACGGGCGATGTCATGAAGGCTGCGAGCCTCGGGCCGCTGATCCAGGCCGCAGGCACGACCGAGTTCAAATGCGCCAAGGGTATCGCCGATACTGCCGGTCGCGGGTAGGGCGTTTCGCCCGGTCGGCCATGGCAGCGCCTTATGGTGCGGCCTTCACCGCGCCGGCTTTAGGCGCCTTCCGGGAGAGCCTGCCGGGGGTGCCGATGGCGATGTTCGTTTTGGGATAGGGCGGGGGCGGATGCCTTTGATCATTGCCCCCTTCCTATAATTCGCCTACATAGCGGGCAAATTTCCTTATCCCTGCGGAGCATTCCCTCATGGCACGTCAGTTCATCTATCATATGGCCGGACTTAATAAGTCCTACGGCGCGAAGAAGGTTCTTGAGAACGTTCATCTGTCGTTCTACCCGGATGCCAAGATCGGTATCCTCGGCCCGAACGGCGCCGGTAAGTCGACGGTTCTGCGCATCATGGCCGGCCTCGACAAGGAATTCACCGGCGAGGCCTGGGTGGCCGAAGGTGCGACCGTCGGATACCTGCCGCAGGAGCCGCAGCTCGATCCGACGAAGACGGTGCTTGAAAACGCCATGGAAGGCGTCGCCAAGAAGAAGGCGATCGTCGACCGCTACAACGAACTGATGATGAACTATTCCGACGAGACGGCGGAAGAGGGCGCCAAGCTCCAGGATATCATCGACAGCCAGAACCTCTGGGATCTGGAAAGTCAGGTCGAAATGGCCATGGAAGCGCTGCGCTGCCCGCCGGGCGACGCGGAAGTCACCAACCTGTCGGGCGGTGAAAAGCGTCGTGTCGCGCTCTGCAAGCTGCTGCTCTCGCAGCCGGACCTGCTGCTCCTCGACGAACCGACCAACCACCTCGACGCCGAGACGATCGCCTGGCTCGAAAAGCACCTGCGCGAGTATCCGGGCGCCGTGCTGATGATCACCCACGACCGTTACTTCCTCGACAACGTCACCGGCTGGATCCTCGAGCTCGACCGCGGCCGCAGCATCCCCTACGAGGGCAACTACTCGGCCTACCTGGTTGCGAAGGCCAAGCGCATGCAGCAGGAAGGTCGCGAAGAGGCGTCCCGCCAGAAGGCGATCGCTCGCGAACAGGAATGGATCGCATCCAGCCCCAAGGCTCGTCAGGCCAAGTCCAAGGCGCGTATCCGCTCCTATGACGAACTGGTCAACGCGGCGGAAAACCAGCGTCCCGGCGACGCGCAGATCATCATCCCGGTCGGCGAACGTCTCGGCCAGGTGGTCATCGAGATGGAAGGCGTCACCAAGGGCTATGGCGATCGCCTGCTGATCGACGGCCTGTCGCTGAAGCTGCCGCCGGGCGGCATCGTCGGCATCATCGGCCCGAACGGCGCCGGTAAGACGACGCTCTTCCGCATGATCACCGGCCAGGAACAGCCCGACAGCGGCTCGATCCGCATCGGTGATACCGTGCACCTCGGCTATGTCGACCAGAGCCGCGACGCGCTCGACGGCAACAAGACCGTCTGGGAAGAAATCTCCGGCGGTGCTGAAGTCATCAAGCTGGGCAAGCACGAGATGAACTCGCGCGCCTATTGCTCGACCTTCAACTTCAAGGGCGGCGACCAGCAGCAGAAGGTCGGCAACCTCTCGGGCGGTCAGCGCAACCGCGTTCACCTCGCCAAGATGCTGAAGAACGGCGGCAACGTGCTGCTGCTCGACGAACCGACCAACGACCTCGACACCGAGACGCTGGCAGCACTCGAAATCGCGCTCGAAAACTTCGCCGGTTGCGCCGTTATCATCAGCCACGATCGCATGTTCCTCGACCGCCTTGCCACGCACATCCTCGCCTTTGAAGGCGACAGCCAGGTCGAGTGGTTCGAAGGCAACTTCGAAGACTACGAAAAGGACAAGATCCGCCGCCTCGGCCCGGACTCGGTCAACCCGAAGCGCGTCACCTACAAGCGCCTGACGCGCTAACTCGCAATCGGCGCTGCCATGTTGCGGCGCCGCGGCATGCGGCCCGCGTTGGGGCGGGTGCTGCAACAATTGTTCAAGGAACGGGCGAGGCGCAGGCTTCGCCCGTTTTCCTTTGTCTCCTGACCTGAGGCGAAGACCAGCTGTCGCTCGGTTGCGCGCCAGGGTCTGTTTGTCGCTGTGCCCGCGCGGGGGATGAACGTGCGGGACGCTCCAGGGGTCGGCGTAGCGATCAGCTCTGCGGTTGCCGTCCCGATGGCGGGCGCGAACGGGCATTTGCAGGTTTGTCTATCGCTGCGGCGAGATGGGCTGGCGGATGACGCGTACCTGGGGCGGCAGAGACGCGGATAGGGTGGCGTCCCAACACCGGGAAGGGCGCCGGGTTTGTCACGGTTGGGTGGGGCTGCCCTCATTCGGGTCGTGAAGTCGGCCTACTAGCGGGACCTTCGCAGGTCTCCTGACGTGCCGCCCGAGACATCGTTTGTGGCGCATGGCGTCCATACACAAGCATCTGTTCCGCCGGCGCCATTGTTTGGCCTCTCCGCGCAAATCCGCTTGCGTCACCACCGCAAATCACATAAACATATCTTTATGTGTTGATGGGGATCGCTATGGCTCTGCAGAGAGAACTGGGTCTGGATGCGTTGGTGGACGTGCTGAAGGCGGCGGGCGAGCCGACCCGCATGCGTCTCGTCGCGCTTCTCGCCGCCGGCGATCTGACCGTCACCGATCTTACCGAAATTCTCGGTCAATCGCAGCCACGCATTTCCAGGCATCTGAAGCTGCTGGCGGAGGTCGAGCTGATCGACCGCTACCAGGAGGGCGCCTGGGCCTATTTCCGCCTCCGTCAGGACGGTGCCCGGGTCGGGCTCGTGCGGGCGATGCTGGCTTCCGCCTCCGTCGACGACGCGGTGTTGGCGCGTGATGCAGCCCGGCTCACCACCTTGAAGAAGGCGCGCTCGGAGAAGGCGCAGGCCTATTTCAGCCGCAACGCCGCCGGCTGGGACGAGCTTCGCCGCCTGCATGTCAGCGAGCGTGACGTCGAGGCGAAGCTGCGCGAAATGGTGGGCGACGAGCCGGTCGAAAGCCTGCTCGATCTCGGCACCGGCACAGGCCGCATCCTGCAGCTGTTCGAGGGCCTCTATCGTCGCGGTATCGGCGTCGACGCCAGCCGCGACATGCTTGCGGTGGCGCGCTCCAATCTCGATCGCGCCGGCATCACCAAGGCGTCGATCCGCCATGGGGACATCTTCAACCTGCCGCTCGACGGCCAGACCTTCGACCTCGTCACCATTCACCAGGTGCTGCATTTCCTCGAAGAGCCGGAAGCCGCGATCGCGGAAGCCGCGCGCATGCTGATGCCGGGTGGACGGCTGGTCATCATCGACTTCGCGCCGCACGGGCTTGAGCATCTGCGCGACGAGCACGCCCATGCGCGCCTCGGCTTCTCGCATCAGGCGATGGCCGATTGGCTGGCGAAGGCTGGCCTTGTGCTCGAGAAGACCACGGATCTTTCGCCTGAGGGGGCGAATGATGGAAAATTGACGGTGACGATCTGGCTCGCGCGTGATCGGCGGGCCGTGAACGAGAATGAAACGCCGCGGCCGCGTGTCCAGGCGGGGGGAGTATAATAATGACGGCACAGACGCTTTACCCGGCCGAACGCGGCAATCTCCGGCTCTCCTTCGAATATTTCCCGCCCAAGACCGACGAGATGGAAGCGCAGCTCTTCCAGACGGCAGACGACCTTTCGGCCTTCGGTCCGGCCTTCATCACCGTCACCTACGGCGCCGGCGGCTCGACCAAGGCGCGTTCGCTGACGACGGTCAGGCGCTTGATCGCGGAAAGCGGCTTTGCCAATACCGCTGCGCACCTGACCTGCGTCGGCGCGCCGAAGGCGGAGGTCGATGCCGTGATCGACGAGTATCTCAGCTTCGGCGTCCGCCACTTCGTGGCGCTGCGCGGCGATCCCCAGGGCGGCATCGGCAGCACGTACCAGCCGCATCCCGAGGGTTACGCCAGCAGCACCGACCTCGTGCGGGCGATCCGTGCGCGCGGGGACGACATCGAGATTTCCGTCTCCTCCTATCCGGAGAAGCACCCGGAAAGCCCTGACGTCGCCGCTGACATCGACATGCTGAAGCGCAAGGTCGATGCGGGCGCAACCCGGGCGCTGACCCAATTCTTCTTCGACAACAATGATTTCGAGCGCTACCTGGAACGAGTGCGGCGCGCTGGCGTCAACATCCCGATCGTGCCGGGCATCCTGCCGATCAACAATCTGGCGCAGGTGCAGAAATTCGCTGGCCTCTGTGGCGCCACCGTGCCGGAGGCGATCGTCACGCGGCTCGTGCATCTCGAGGACCAGCCGGTCGAGCGCTTCAAGGAGGCGACCCACATCGCCGCCGAGCAGATCGTCGATCTCGCCCGGCGCGGCGTACGCGATTTCCATATCTATTCGATGAACCGCACGCCGCTGGTGACAGCCGTGCTGGATCTCGTCGGTTTCGAACGGGTCTCTGTGGAAGCGGTGGGCGCGATCGATGCACCGCGGATGGTGGCGGCCGGCGCGGCCGCCTGACCTTCGCTCGCACCTTGCGACGGGCAAGGTGCGCTTCGCCATGTTGAACTTCCGAATGGCTGCGAACGCGCCGCGTGTCCTGGCAGACAGAGGTCGCCGCCGCGCTTTGGTATGGCTCCATGCCTTTTGGGGTCTCTTCGGCTGCGGTCGCAGCAAGCGTCCCGATCGCTACAGCATCCACCAAAAAGGAAAGCGCCCGAAGATCGATCTTCAGGCGCTTTCTCGTTTGTCGCAGCGTCTAGACCTTATGCTCTCTTGGCGGTCTAACTGGCTTGGTGCTGCAAAATGGTTTCCCGGAAATTTAAGTCCCTATTCGGTTTGGACTCTCAGCGGCCGCTCCTCAGATGAAGAGCATCGTGGCCACGAATACGAACGCTGCACTGATCATGATGACATTCAGCGAATGTGTAAGGCCCATGGAAGACCCTCCCTGCGTTAACGCGTTAAAACATAGGGCGAAATCACGACACGTTAAAGGGAAACTTGTGCTGCAGTGCGAAATGCGTGAGCCGGCGCTGCCTTATTCACAGGCCTATAGTTCTGATTTTATTTAATTTTCCAGGCTGCCACATTTTTTTCACAATCGCTTCAGCAAGGTTAATATAAACGTTTGTTACCGTGCGTGAGTGGCCCGGAGCGGGACGAAAATCGGCCGTCGATTCCCCCGCAAACCATGTCTTTTTCACGCAGTGCGAAGCACTCAAGGTGTGTGGGCTTTTCCTGTAACCGACCACGATCAGATGTCAGGCGACCCGCCGGAAACGCAGGATTCGACCGTCGAGCACGGCGAGGCCGAGGGCGATCAGCACCATGCCGGCGAAATCGGCCGCCTGCAGCGTCTCCCCGAGAAAGAGGTAGCCGAGCAGGATCGCGCTTGGCGGCACCAGCAGGGTGACCAGTGAGGCATTGGTGGCGCCGGCCGCGCGCATGATGCGGAAAAAAAGGATGTAGGCATAGGCCGTCGAAACCAGCGCCAGGCCGAGGATCGACAGGATCACCTCGACGGGCGGCATCGGCAGCAGCCAGGGCGTGTCGGTAAAGGCGGCCACCGGCAGCGCGATCAGCGTCGAGGCGGTCAGCTGGCCTGCGGCCGTCACGGGAGGCGCGAGATCGCGGAAGCGTTTGCCGTAGGTCGCCGCAAAACCATAGCTGATGGCGGCAAGCACCGGCAGCAGCAGCGCCCAGAGCGGCACGCTGCTTGTGGTGCCGAAGAGACCGGCAACGGCGCTCGGCCCGATCAGGACGACGGTGCCGGCGAGCCCGAGCAGACAGCCGGCGATCTTGGCGGAACTCAGCTTCTCGTCCTCGGTCGCCATGTTGGCGATGATCACGGTCCAGACCGGCGTCGTGGCGTTGAGGATCGCCGCCAGTCCGGCGCCGATATGGGTTTGTCCAAGGAAGATGAAGGCGTGCGGAATGGCGTTGTTGATCAGCCCCATCAGCGCGAATTCGCGCCAGCGGCCGGCAAGCGCCTCGTACATGCCGAAGCGGCCGCGGATGTAGATATGCAGCGCCAGGGCTGCCAGGCCCAAACGCAGGAACACCAGCGTGAAGGGCGGCACATGGGCGACGGCAACGCGGGCGAAGAAGAACGATCCGCCCCAGATCAGGCCGAGCAGGGCAAGCAGCGCCCAGGTCCCGGCGCTCATCTGATTGCCATCGACGGTGCTTCGCGCATTCATGGTGATGCCTATCGTGCTGATTGCGTGGTGGCGTCAGTCTCCCTCCGCCGGGTGGACGCCATGGCGCAAGCGCCTGGTTACCGCTCCCGGATCGGTTGTGCTCCGACACAGGATACATAGCCCGGCACGCCCGGCGGAACCACCCGGTTCTTGCGGCGATGATGAGGGCGGCATGCGTGGGGGCGAGCCGGTGGGCTCTCATCAACCGGGATCCGGTCGGCCGTTGTGGCATGAAAAAACCCCGGAGATCGATCCGATCTCCGGGGGTCATGGTTTTGAAACGGCGGTTCGGGCTTAAAGCGCGTTCAGGAGTTCGAGCGTCGCCCAGCCGTCGGCCGGACGGCCGAGGCGGAGCTGCTCCTTCTGGAGTGCCGCGCGGGTGCCGGAGCCGAGGATGCCGTCGATCTTGCCGACATCGTGGCCGAGCGTCTGCAGCTTGCTCTGCAGTGCCTTCATGCCGGTGTCGTCGAGGCCCGGTTCCGGATTGCCGCCTTCATAGGTCGGCGCGCCGCCGAGACGGGTCGCGAAATAGGCGGCAGACGTCGTGTAGATGAACGACTGGTTCCACTCGAGATAAACGTTGAAGTTGGGGTAGGTGAGGAAGGCCACGCCCTTGCGGCCCTGTGGCAGCACCAGCGAGGCTTCAAGGTTGCCGAAGGCGGTGTCGCCGTTGCGCGGCTTGACGCCGAGCGCGAACCAGTCGCTGGCCTTCATGCCCGGCTGCAGGCCGGTTTTTTCCCAGGGGAGTTGCTCGGGAACGCTGACTTCCTGGATTACCGGCTGGCCAGCCTTGTAGCCGAGGCTCTGGATGAACTTGGCGGCGGTCAGTATCGCGTCGGGCGAGCTCTTCTTCAGGTTCACGTGGCCGTCGCCGTCGCCATCGACGCCATAGGCGATGATGTCTTCCGGCAGCATCTGCACCTGGCCGATCTCGCCGGCCCAGGCGCCTGTCGTCGTCGCCGGGTCGAGGTCGCCATGCTGGACCATCTCGATCGCAGCGATCAGCTGCGGGCGGAACATCTCTGGACGGCGGCAGTCGTGGGACAGCGTCACCAGCGCGTCGCGGGTGTTGAAGTCGCCCTGGACGGCGCCGAAGTCGGTCTCCATCGCCCAGAAGGCGGTGATGACCGGGGCCGGCACGCCGAATTCTTTCTCTGCGCGAGCAAAGACGTCAGCATATTCCTTCATCTTCTGCTGGCCGATATCGAGGCGCGACTTGCTGACGGTGCGTTTGGAGAATTCGGTGAAGGTCTGCTTGAAGACGCCCTGGGTGCGGTCGCGGCTGAGCACCTTTTCATTGATGGCGGCACCGGCGAGCGCCCGGTCAGCGACATCGGCCGGAACGCCCTTGGCGACCGCTTCGGCCTTCACGCCCTGAAGGAAGGTTGCGAGATCGCCACCGCAGGCAACGGCCGGGGATGCCGTCTTCGCGCCTGTCGAGGCTGCGGTCTGGGCGGCGGCGGCCGAGGCGGTCAGCGCCAGAAGAGCGACGGAGGCAAGCGCGCGCCGGGCTGTGCGGGTCATCATGAAATTCCTTTCTTTGCCGTGGGGCGCCTTGCACCACCACGGGCAATCAAATCGCTGAGAAATCTGCCGTTGCTCTCTCAGAGCATTATGACCGAAAGAAGAAAATGGGTCTTCCTGCCGCACCTGCCGGCAGGAATGTCAGTTCTGCTTCGGCTGCGAGACCGCGGCGACCCAGTTCTTCCAGTTTTTCGCCGAGCCGGCGAAGACATTGATATCGGTGGCGCCGTCGATGCCGGGGATGACCCCGGTGCTGGTATATTGCCAGAACGCCCAGCGGCGCTCGACATAGACCTCACCCGGATGCTTGGCGACCGAGCGCACCCAGAAGTGATGTTCCTTGAACTGGTCGACGAGATTGTCGCGGTGGAAGTCGACCGAGGTGTAGATGATCGGGCGCTTGCCGTAATGGGCTTCGAGCCGGTCCATGAAGCGCTTCATCTCGACGCGCACTTCGTCCGGCGTCGGGCGATGGCGGCAGGTCTTCGATTCGCCGTTCCACTCGACGTCGAGAACCGGCGGCAGGTAGACGGCGCTCTTCGGCACGTTGGCGATGAACCAATCGGCCTGGTCGTCGGCGGTCGAGCAGAAATAGTAGAAGTGATAGGGCGCATAAGGGATGCCGGCGGCCCGTGCCTTCTGCCAGTATTCGGGAAAGCGGGTATCGACCCGGTCCTTGCCTTCCGTCGCCTTGATGAAGGCGAAGGAGACGCCCGAGTTCTTCACCTTCATCCAGTCGATATCGCCATTCCATTTCGAAACGTCGATGCCGTGGATATTGTGGTGCTGTGGGGTCCGGTCGCCGAAGTTCTGCGGGTCCGTATCGTGGAAGCGCGGCGGGATCGATGCCGTCTGCATCAGGTCATAGTCGGTCGACGAGCAGCCGGAAAGAAGGGTGGCAAGCGGCAAGAGAGCCAGGAGAAGCCGGCGCATGATTTTCCTGTCTAGAGACGATCGATGATCCTGCCTCACACGATGGCTTCCTGTCGGTGATTTCCCCAGTGAGGCGTGAACCCCATTTTCACCATATCATCGTAAAAATTGAGTTAGCTCAAGCGGGAATTGCGGACGGCAGAAAAGCGCAAAAGCGCCGAAAACCAGGCGGTTTCGGCGCTTGCCGGAATGGCTGCCCTCAGGCGGGATGCAAAACCTTTGTGTAAACCGCCTGCCGCTCAGGCGGCGATCGCCACGGAAGGGCGGTGATAGACGGCGAGCCAGGCATAGCCGCGGCCGATCGTGCGCCGCTCGAGATCGGCGCCATTTTCGCGGGCTTTCTCGCGTAACACGTCGAACAGCCGCTCGCGCGGCGTCACGTGGAAGCGGTTGAGCCAGCCGTGCAGCGCCCGGCGGAAGCTCGTCGGCAGGCGTTCCTGCTGGCCGAAATCGGCAATGTGCAGCGAACCGCCCGGATTAAGCGCTGCGATCGCCGCGTCGATCGCCTTCTGCCAGTCGGGGATCATCGACAGCGAGTAGGAGATGACGATGTGATCGAAACCCCTTTCGCCGAAGATCGCCGGGTCGAAGTCCGTCGCGTCGGCGACGTGCAGCGTGGCGCGCCTGTTGCCGCCGCGATTGAGCTTCGCATCGGCCGAGGTCAGCATTTCCTGGGATATGTCGAGCCCGAACAGGCGGGCCGACGGGAAACAGCGGCCGATCAGCGCCAGATTGCGGCCGGTGCCGCAGCCGACCTCAAGCACCGAGGCACCGGAGGCCGGGTTCATGTCGCGGATGAGCGTGTCGCGGCCGAAGAGGTAGTACTTCCGCGTGAGATCGTAGAAGTGCCGCTGATAGCGGTACATATGGTCCATGCGCCGCGCGTGGGAGATCCCGGCCTGTTGCACGTCTCAGCCCTTCCTGCGGTAGATGTGGAAGCCGCCATAGATGGCGGAGCGGTCTTCGGCGCCGAGCCGTAGCGAGGTTTCGGCATCGTAGTGCCACTGGTCGAGCAGGGCCGGGGAGACACGGCCGGGCAGGATGCTGTCTTCCGCCGCGGTGCGGAAGATCACCACTGCGCCCTCATCCGCCGTGCGGGTGATCTCGGTCCAGAGGTCGTTCAGCTGCTGGTCGGTCATCCAGTCCTGCGCGTCGAGCAGGATATAGCGGTCGACCGAGCCGGCGGATTTGCCGGCGAGAAGCTCGGTGAAGCTTGCGTGATGCACCTCGACGCGCTCGGCATTGTTGCGGATCGCCTCATAGGCGCCGGCGTCGAGATAGGGCGGCAGGTCGCCTTCATGCGGCAGCGGGTAGCGGCGGCCGAAGGCCTGCCAGGCGAAGTAGTTTTCGCGCAGCGGGAAGTGACAGGTGAGCTTCTCCAGGCGATGGCGCAGAACGGCGGCGAGCGACTTTTCGGCACTCAGGCTTGCGAGCTCGTCGAACTGCTGCGGCGGAATGCCGAGGCCGAAGAGCGAGCTCTTGCGCCCGGTGATCCAGCGGATGACGGGACGATCGAAGAGCGGTGCCAGGCGCTCGTCGAAGAACTGCCGCTGTTCGCGCATGGAGCGCGCCTGGACGAAGTCCTCCGGATTGACGCCGTGCAGGCGGGCAAGCAGGTGGCTGGCGGCAATGAAGCGGCCGAGCAGACCGGTGCGGTAGATATTGCGGCCAAAGACGCCGATACGCCGGCGACCGGTCATGTCGCGGCGGGTCCAGTAGCTGCGCGTCGCTGTATCAAGCTTCGGCGCGAGGAATAGATCGAAAGCCTGGACGTTGGTCGTCGTGCCCTGGATCGCCAGGAAGCGCGTGACATCCTTGTGGCTCGGCAGATGGCGGAAGGCTGCGAGCTTCAGGCGGTTGAGCGCGATATGGTGCGGGTTGAGGTCGACGACGTCTATTTTCCGTGGGCCGGCCGACAGATAGGTCAGCATGTTGCAGCCGCCGGAGCCGATGGTGACGATCCGGCTTTCCGGGGTCAGTTGCATCGCCTCCATGTCGACGATCGGATCTTCCCAGATCTGCGGATAGACGAGGCCCGAAAAGAGCAGGCCGAACAGACGTTCCGAGAAGCCTGCGAGGGAGAGGGTCTTGTGCTGGAGCAGGGCGTTTTTCAGCTTCGTATTTTTTCTGCCAAAGCCAACGTCGGAAGCGATTTCATTCATCTCAGACGGTCATCCAGTTGAAACTTAGGCGCTTCTAAAGTGACTCGGCTACACTTTGATGACGGGCTTTCTCACAGGGCCGGGGCGGTCTCCGGAATGCAAATCTACAATTTTTCACCCATAAGAATTCATTAAACCCTGACGTGCTAGCACCGCCTTACATACGGGGGGCGTCGACATGATGTTAGGTACGTTTCTGCCGAAGCCCGAGCAGCGATTTGCGGCTGCCGGCGCGGCATTGGGGGCTCTGGTTTCTGTGGCGTGGCTTGCCAGCGGAACCGCTCTTCCCGACCAGATGGCGCCGCATTGGGACGTCCCTGCCGTTATGGCGGCCGGCGCCATGCCTTTCATCCTCGGCGGCTCCTTCTATCGCTGGCGCTACTCGCGCCGGCTCGAGCTGGAGCTGCGTGCCGCGCGGCGCGCCGAGCGTCGCCTGCGCAACGAAGTCCATCGCGACAAGCTGACTGGGCTTGCAAACCGCGCTGCGCTCGAGGCCGATATCAGCCAGGCACTCAGCGCAGAAGGTGCCGCGTTTGCGCGCAACGCCTTGCTTCTTCTCGATCTCGATCGCTTCAAGGTGATCAACGACACGCTGGGACATGACGCCGGCGACCGGTTGCTGGCTCTGTTCGGCGCCCGGCTCAGGCGTGCCTTTGCCGGCGAGGCAACGGTCTACCGCCTCGGCGGTGACGAGTTCGTGCTTGCGGCCGCGTGCGCGCCGTCTCAAGCCGATGCGGAAATGCTCGCAACGCGGGTGGAAAAGCTGTTCGAAGCGCCGTTCGATCTCGGGGAAACGCGCATCGCTTCCGGCTGCAGCATCGGCATAGCCTTCATCGAGCGGTCGGACAAATCGACATCCGACGTGTTGAAAAGGGCGGACCTGGCGCTTTACGAAGCCAAGGCGATCAGCGGCAACAGTCATGCCTTTCACTCGGAAACCTTGAGCCATGCCGTGCGGCAGCGGGCGGAAGCCGAGCGCGATCTTACGCGCGGTTTCGAGGCAGAGGAGTTCTTTCTCGCATTCCTGCCGATCCTCGGCATCGAAAGCGGCTCCATCGGTGGGTTCCAGGCGCTGCTGCGCTGGCGGCATCCGCATCTCGGCGTCATCGGCGCGGAAACGTTCGAGCCGCCGGAGCAGAGCGCGACTACGCTGGCGCTTGCCGCCTGGGCGCTTCAGTCCGCCTGCAGGCAGGCGGCCGGCTGGTCTTTCCCGAAGGGGCCGACGATTGCGCCCTTCGTCTCGCAACTGCGCGACCGCGATTTCGTCACGCAGGTGGAGCGGTGCCTTTCGGATGCCGGCCTTTCGCCGGAACGCCTGACGATCGAGGTCGCCGAGGGCGTCTCGACCGACGATCTCGTCATCGTAACCGAAAACTTGCGGGGGCTGCGCGCGCTCGGCGTTCGCGTCGCGCTTGGCGGCGGCTCCGCCTCGTCGCTGCCCCTGAACCAGATCTCCGACGTTCAGCCCGACCAGGTGACCGTCGATCTCGCCGCCGTGCGGGCCGCACATGGCAGCGAACGCAGCGTGGCGTTGCTCGCCTGCCTGATCAAGACCGGACAGGTGCTGCGGCTTTCGATCGCCGTCAGCGGTGTCGAGAAGGAGAGCGAGGCGGATTGCGCGCGGGCCTGTGGCGCTGCCGAGATCCGCGGTCCTTGGGTTTCGCCTGTTATGGCCGACGTGTCGGTGCTCGTCGGCGACGGCGAAGCGGGAGAGGCGCGCCTCTCTGCGAGTGCGTGAGCGAGAGCTCGAAGCGCTGCACTTTTTTCGACTGTTTGCGCGTTTTTCCAATATGAAAAGTTGAAGGGGCCGGGGCTTTCCCTTCCGGCAAAATGCTGGTTCTCTTTGCGCATCAGGCCGGAGGATCGCATGGCACGTTTGTTGAAGATTTCGGGTGCCGTGCTGGCGCTCATCGTCGTCGGTCTGTTCGGTTGGCTTGCGCTGGCGCCGCCGGAACTGCTGAAGGTCGGCGACGGCTATGCGGCAAAAATCGTCTGTTCCAACGTCTTCATCGCCGGGCGCGATGCCCAGGCTGTGCTCGCCGATGACGTGCAGGCCCCCGGCCATCCCTTGCTCAAGCTGGTGCGCGTCGGTGTCGACAAAGAGAAACAGATGGTGACGGCACGCATCCTCGGTTTTGCCGCCCCCGGTTATGCGGCCTATCGTCCGGGTGCCGGCTGCGCCAGCCTGCCGGACGGCGATGCCGCGGCTCTGGCACCGATCGAAACGAAAACCGCCGCTTCAGCGCCCGTGCCGGGTGTGGCCTGGCCCGAAGGCGAGGGGGCCGTGATCGAGCCGACCTTGCAGAAGCTCGTCGAGGACGCTGACCTCGCCGGGCCGGGCATGCGGGCGATCGCCGTGATCCACGACGGCCAACTGGTGGCGGAAACCTATGGCCAGGGTTTCGACCGTTCGACGCCGTTGCTCGGCTGGTCGATGACCAAATCGGTGACGGCGGCGCTGATTGGCCTCAGGATTGCAGAAGGGCGCATGGACGTGTCGCAGGGCGACCTGCTGCCGGAATGGGCCGGGGACGAGCGGGCGGGCATCACGCTTGCGGACCTGATGGGGATGCAGAGCGGGCTTGCCTTCAACGAGAATTATGGCGCCGTCACCGACGTGACGCGCATGCTCTATCTGGAAAGGGACATGGCGGGTTTTGCCGCGACGCGGACGTTGGGTGCAAAGCCCGGCACGAACTTCAGCTATTCCAGCGGCACCAGCACGCTGCTGTCGCGGATCTGGATGCGCACCTTCGACGATCCGACGGCAGCGCTTGCCTTTCCCTATGACGCTTTGTTTGCGCCGCTCGGCATGACGAGCGCCGTCCTGGAGACGGACGAGAGCGGCACCTTCGTCGGTTCCTCCTACATGTATGCGACGACGCAGGACTGGGCGCGGTTCGCGCAGCTCCTGCTGCAGGACGGTGTCTGGAAGGGGAGGGCGATGCTGCCGAAGGACTATGTCGCCTTCATGCGCACGCCGACCAAGGCATCGGGCGGCAAATACGGCCAGGGCCAGGTATGGCTGGAGGAAAACGGCGCGCGGGCGGGAACGGGCAGTTTCCCGGCAGATGCCTTCTGGATGCTCGGGCATGACGGCCAGGCGATCATGCTGGTGCCTTCGCTGAAGCTGGCGGTCGTGCGGCTGGGGCTTACGCCTTCGCGGCTCGGCTATGACGTGCAGACACTCAACGCCAAAATAATAGAGGCGCTCGATTGAGCGCCTCGTAAGGATATTCCAGAGCCGTCGAGAAGCAGCTTCGCTTCGGGCCAGCCGGGTGGCCGGCTTACTTCATTCCGAGTTCTTCGAGCAGGCCCTTGCGCTTGGCGTGATAGTAATAGCCGCTGGCATAGAGCTTTACTGCGCTGTCATGCTGGTTGTCGGCCACCATCCAGGCGCCGTGCAGATACTTGGTCGCGTATTTGAGGTTGGTTTCGGCGTCGAACAGACCTTCCGCCGGACCGTCATAGCCGAGACCCTTGGCGGTGTTGTAGCGGATCTGCATCAGGCCGTAATTGCCCTTGCTGTAGGCGCGCGGATTGTAGTTGCTCTCGCGCTTGACGACGCGGTGCACCAGTTCCACCGGAATGCCGTTGAGATCGGCATAGTACTTGATCATCTTGTCGAGTTCGGGACGCGAGCTCGTCGGCGTCTTGGTGAACTTCATCGAATCCGGGATGACGTTGGCGACTGCGGCCACCGTCGAGCCGATGACGCCGGTCTTCGGGCGCTCGGTCGGAACGATCATGCGGTTGGCGACCAGAGTTTCGAGGCCGACCGGTTCGCCGGTGTCGAAGTCCGATTCCATCGCGGCTGCAACTGCGAGCGTCGAGACCGGCAGATCCTGGACGCGAGCGGTCTTGGTTGCCGCCGGCGAGAGGGCGGCGGATGCCACCTGAGTGGAGTCGGCGGGCGAGGGGGCTTCCGCAGCGGCAATCGCCGCGCTGGCGCCGGTCTGCGTCGTCGGGGCAACCATGGCAAGCGCCATGGTGTCGCCCGGCTTGGCCGCGGGGACCGCGACCAGTGCGGGTGCTGCTTCTGCACCCTGTGCCAGATCGGTCGCGACCGGATAGGTGGCGGCGACCCCAGCGGTCTGAGCCGTCAAGGCCGCGCTCGTTGCGGTAGCGGCGCCGTCGGGCGTCGGCAGTGCATAGGCGGTCATTTCTGTGCCGGGCTTTGCGAGGGGCGTAACCGTCTGCACGGCCGTGAGGTCTGCCAGCGACGTGTGCTCTACCGTTGAGCATCCCGAGACGATGGTCGCCGACAACAAAGCTGCCACGCCAAACGTCTGTTTGGAAAGGGAAATACGGTAATTCGCCATTCTGTCACTTTCGTGCTTCTGGGCCCCGTAGCCCCTGCAAATCAGCGGTTGCCAGCCGCCAAGCGTGAATCTCCATTAACCTATGAGGCTGGCGGCGGCAAGCGTGGGGTCGAATTTCAGGCCGTGGCCCGCTTCATCGTGGCCGTCAAAAGCCCGGCGCCGATCAGCATGGAGCCGCCGGCGCGGTTGACGATCCGCCGCACATTCGGCTTGGAAATCGTGCTGCGGGCGGCGGTCGCAAGGGCTGCATACAGGCTGGCATTGAGGATCGCGAGCGTGAGGAACGTCAGCTCGAAAATCGCCATCTGGGTAAAGAGCGGCTGGCTGAGATCGAGGAACTGCGGCAGGAAGGCGACGAAGAAGACGATGCTCTTCGGGTTCAGCGCAGTCACCGCATAGGTATGAAAGAAGATGCGAAGCGGGCGTTCCGTCGACGTGGTTTCGAGGTCGGCGTCGCCGCCGGCGGCCACCGGCGCGCGCCAGAGCTTGATGCCGAGCCAGATAAGATAGGCAGCGCCCACCCATTTCAAGACGGTGAAGATGGCGGCAGAGGTGGCAAGCAGGGCGCCGAGGCCGAGCATGGAGGCGGTCATGGCGGTGAAATCGCCGAGCGCCACACCGGCGACCGTCGCGCCCGCCGTCTTGCGGCCATGGCCGAGCGCGTAGGAAATGACGAGGAGAATGGTGGGGCCGGGGATGGCGAGCAGCACGGCCGAGGCCGCGGCAAAGGCAAACCAGTGTTCGAACGACATGAAAAAGCTCCGCGCTAAAGGTGGTGTTCGGCAATCAATTCGCCGAGCCAGCCACGGAAACGCGGAGCCGTCAACGTCTAATCAAGCGTTGTCGGCGGGTGGCATATCCACCCGCCGGCAAGTGTCGGTCAGTGCTTCTGGGCCTTCCATTTCTGGCCGATGACATCCATCACCTCGCCGAACCACTTGGTGGAGGTATCGAACTGCTTGCCGCCCTTGATGCGCGGGAATTCGATGGTGCGCAGCTTGCCGCCCAGGTCTTCGTCGTGACCGGTGACGCCCGAGACCTTGTTGAGGGCGCTTTCGACGGCAAGGTCGACCATGCCCTGGATCAGGCGCAGGTCGTCGCCGTTGGCCGGGGCCGAGCGGGCGTAGTAGCCAGATTTCTGCACCATCGAGCGTTCGGCGCCGAGAAGGGCTGCGAACTGCTTGGAGAACCAGTTGCCGACATTGATCGTGTCGATCTTCACGTGGCCGAAGGCATCACGCTTGATGGTCTCGCCGGCGGCTTCCCGCTCGGCGACGATGGCGTCGAGGCAGGCGCCTTCACTGACGAACAGCGTCACGAAGCCGGTGCGGTCCATAACCTTGCGCAGGCGATCGGCTTCGCCCTGCAGGTCGAACTTCATCTCAGGCAGATAGAGGCCGTCGATGTTCTTCATCTGGCGGTTCATCATGAAGCCGTCGACGAATTCCTTGTCGTCGGTCATCTGGATATAGGAGCGGGCGGTGGCTGCCGTCAGCCAGCCGCTATGGCGGCCCATGACTTCATGGACGACGAGCGTGCGCGGGGCGGCACTCTGTTCGTTGCTGACATTGTCGAAGAAGCGGGCGCCGTATTCGGCAGCCGTCCAGGCGCCGAGCGTCTGGCGGATCGGAACGACGTCGTTGTCGACGGTCTTCGGCAGGCCGACCACGGTCAGGTCGTAGCCGTTGGCGCCGAGATAGGCGGCAAGGTCGGCAGCGGTCGTGTTGGTGTCGTCGCCGCCGATGGTGTGCAGGATCGAAATGCCGTCCTTGGCAAGGCGCTCGGCTGCGACACGCAGCGGGTTTTCGCCTTCCTTGACCAGGCCCCGCTTGACGCAGTCGGCGGCGTTGGTGAGCTTTACGCGGCTGTTGCCGATCGGCGAGCCGCCATGGCGATGCAGGATATGGGCCTTTTCGCGCATGTCGCGCGTAATTTCGATCTGGTCTCCAAGGAGTACGCCCTGGTAGCCCGAGCGATACGCGACCAGCTCATATTCGGGTGCTACGTCCGTATAGCGCTCGATCAGTCCTCCAACGGCCGATGACAGACAGGGCGCGAGCCCGCCGGCCGTCAGCATTGCGACTTTTTTCTTGGCCATGTTTCCTCCTCGGGACTTTGGCATGCGATGTGTGCGGCCTCCATAGCGCAAATCAGATGGAATTTAAATGACGGGCCTGTGGATGTTGTGTCGAGGCTGCGCGAGAACGGCCGCCGGCCGCCGTCGGAGACGCGGGGCGGGCTCGGTGTCGCGCCGATTGTCGCAGCCGGAGGAGCGCAATCGGGCGGCGCGGACTTCGCGGCCGGTGCATTTGGCGTGTTTTTCGGCATAAATTCGCCGCTTCGGATCGCTAGGTTGTTCCCAAGGGAACAGCTTTCCGTCTACCAGCTGTCGCAAGTTCCAATCGATGGATTGACAATAGTGAGGTGCCATCACAAATTCGTCATCCTCGTGGTTCGGACCATCCCACCGCTTGCAATTTGCCACCACATAAGTCCATGCTATACGCTGGAGAGACAGGGATTCTCGCATGTCATTCTGGGACAGCCTCCTCAAAATCGTTACCGCCACCGGCAATGCGCTTGCCGGTGTGGTCGAGGCCGTGCGTACCCTGTTTGAGGGCGACCCGGAGACACGGCGCAAGGTTGCCTTCTCCGTCGCGATGATCGCGCTTTCGGCCAAGATGGCCAAGGCCGACGGCATCGTCAGCGAGGCCGAGGTCGCTGCCTTCCGCGACATCTTCCAGTTCCCGCCCGACCAGGCGCAGAACGTCGCGCGTCTCTATAATCTCGCGCGCCAGGACGTCGCCGGCTACGAGGCCTATGCCGAGAAGATGGCGTCGCTGTGTTCGTCCTGCGAAGAAAACTGCCCGATCCTCGAGGATATCGTCGACGGCCTGTTCCACATCGCCAAGTCCGACGGTGCAGTTCATGAGCGCGAACTGGCGTTCCTGGTGCGGGTCGCCGAGATCTTCGGCATGGACGAGGCGCATTTCGAGCTCATCATGGCCCGCCATGTGCACGGAGACGGTCGCGACCCCTATCAGGTGCTCGGCGTTTCGCGTAAGGATGATTTCGCCGACATCCGCAAGCGCTACCGTGTGCTGGTTTCCGAAAACCACCCGGATATGCTGGTGGCGCGCGGCGTACCGCAAGAATTCCACGCGATCGCCAATGATCGCATGGCGGCGCTGAACGCCGCCTATGAGGCGATCGAGAAAGAACGCCGAGCTGCATGACTTCGAAATACTGCGACTATCCGGGGGCTCGCTTCATGCCGTCGCCCAATTTTGGCGACCGCGCCGACAGGCGGGCACCGGATATGATCGTGCTGCACTACACCGGCATGGCGACGGGCGCTTCGGCGCTCGAATGGCTGTGTCGCGAAGAGAGCCAGGTTTCCAGCCATTATTTCGTTCATGAGGACGGACGCGTCGACCAGCTCGTGCCTGAGACGCTGCGTGCCTGGCACGCGGGCAAGAGCTACTGGAAGGGCGAGACCGACATCAACTCCTGTTCGATCGGTATCGAGATCGCCAACCCGGGCCACCCCGGCGGGTTGCCGGATTTCCCGAAGAAGCAGATCGATGCGGTCGTCGAATTGTGTCGGGACTGTGGCCAGCGGTGGTCGATCGCCCCGGAAAGGGTGCTGGCGCACAGCGATATCGCCCCCATTCGCAAGGTTGATCCGGGAGAAAAATTTCCCTGGCATGTTCTTCACCGCGAAGGGGTCGGGCACTGGGTTGAGCCGGCTCCGATCGGCGGCGGGCGCTTCTTTCAGCGCGGCGACCGCGGTCAGCCGGTAGAGGCCATCCAGTCGATGCTGTCGCTCTATGGCTACGGCATTGAAGTGACTGGTGATTTCTGCGAAAAAACCGAGGGCGCGGTCGCCGCGTTCCAAAGGCATTTCCGGCAACAGAGGGTAGACGGCATCGCCGACATCTCAACCCTCGATACGCTCCATCGCCTGCTTTCCGGGCTGCCGCAATTTATCGCCTGACGCGGAAGAATTTTTCGTCCCGAAGCCTGTTTTCCGGATGTTCGTGGCATGTTTTTTTAGCTTTGCCACATGTTTACCATGATGCGCCGTTCATTTCCCGCTCATTGAAACTGCAGGAACTTCGGGGCGCAACGCTCACGTCCTGTGAATGAAACGATCGGGACGTGAGGCTCGAAGCGGGGTGCGCTTCGGTCCAATCCCCAGACCGGAGAATTCAAACTACATGAGAATATCGTCTGTTGCTGCGGTGGCGGCATGCCTTGGCATGTTCTTCGCCGGGATGGGTACGTCGTATGCGGGGAATGTCGACAAGACCATCAAGACCTCTTCCATCCCGACCGTCACCCGGACCACAGGCTTCCCGAAACCGGACCTTCCGCAGAACGTTCAGTATACGGCCCTGATCAAGAGCTATGCGAAGCAGTACGGCGTTCCCGTCGATCTGGCGCATGCGGTCGTCAAGGTCGAAAGCAACTTCAATCCGAAGGCACGCGGCAGCGCCGGCGAGATCGGCCTGATGCAGATCAAGCCCGCCACGGCGCGCATGATGGGCTATTCGGGCTCCTCCAAGGGTCTCTACGACCCGGAAACCAACATCAAGTTCGGCATGAAGTATCTCGCCATGGCGCATGAACTTTCGGGCGGCACCACCTGCGGCACGATCCTCAAGTACAATGCCGGCCATGGCGCCAAGCGCATGAACCCGGTTTCCAAGCGCTATTGCGGCAAGGTCCAGGACATCATCGACTAGAACGCCGTGGGTTCCAGCGAACGCACGAGGGGCGCCTTGGCATCCCTATTCTAGAGCATCTGGCCGCCTCGGTGTTTCCACCTGAGGGCGGAATGCTCCAGTGCCTGACAGGCGTGGGTGATCCATTTGCCCACGCGACGAGAGAGCATCGTCCGCCGGCCACGCGGCAATGGCGGATGCTCCAGCCGGACAGGTCTCGCGTTCCGGCGCACCAATTAAATCCTTGAGTGGTGGTGCCCTATCAGCACCGATATGCTACCTCCTTCCGTGTCAGCGGAGCGGGGATGAGCATGTCGGAAAGCTTTGATTTCATTGTCGTCGGCAAGGGCATGATGGGCGCTGCGGCTGCCCGGCACCTGGCGCTCTCGGGTGCTGGCGTCGCGCTCGTCGGTCCTGACGAGCCGACCGACTGGGCCAGTCATTCCGGCGTCTTTTCCAGCCACTACGACAATGCCCGCATCACCCGCACGATCGACGACGACCCCGTCTGGGCGCGTCTCGCCCGTCGCTCGATCGAGCGCTACGACGAGATCGAACGCGAAAGCGGCATCCGGTTTTATCACGAGGTCGGCTGCCTGATGGCGGGGCCAGCGCCGGGCTCGAGCTACGACTATATCGAGCAGGTGGAAAAGGCGCGGGATGCGCTCGGCGTCGAAGCGCCGCTCTATGACAGCGAGGCGCTGTCGCGGCGCTTTCCCTGGTTCCGTTTTCCCGAGGGCACGGCCGGCGTTTATGAGCGCCTTGGCGCCGGCTACATCAATCCACGCGCGCTCGTTGCGGCGCAGGTCATCTGTGCCGAGAAGGCCGGCGCACGGATCGTGCGCGACGAGGTCGGCGCCGTCTCTGAAGCGGACGATCGCGTTGTCGTCACGACGGTCTCGGGCATGCGCCTGGAAGCGGGCCGGGTCATCGTTGCGGCCGGCGGATTTTCCCTGTCCGACAAACTGCTGCCGCGGCCGATCGACTTGACGGTCAAGGCTCGCACGGTGCTGTTCGCGGAGGTGGCGACGAGCGAGCTGCCTGACTTCGAGGGCATGCCCTCGCTGATCGGTGCAGCGCCCGAGCAGGAGAAGAGCTACTACCTGCTGCCGCCGGTCGGCTATGCCGACGGCAGGACCTATATCAAGATCGGCGGCGATCCGACCGACAGGATCCTGGGTGACGAGCCGGCGATACGGCACTGGTTCCGCGGGCCGGGCGGTGCGGCAGCGGCCGAGCATCTGCGTCGGCTGCTGGCCGAGGTGATGCCTGACTTCCGGCCGGTCTCCACCCGCTTTTCACCCTGTGTCACCTCGTTTACCCGCGACGGGCTGCCCTATATCGGCTTTGCCGAGGGCGACCGCATCGCCGTCGTCACTGGCGGCAACGGCCAGGCGGCAAAAAGCTCCGACGAGATCGGCAGGCTCGGCGCTGTCCTTGTGCAAAATGGCCGGATCGATGAGCCCGAATACGACGCCGACTTCGCGGTCGCCTTTCGCTAGGTGCGGCGGCATCCACCCGGTCTCGGCCGAACTGCCCTGTTGGCAGCTTGAAAAACACTGCCGTTTTTTCTGGCGCCGGGCGGGGGCTTGCGTTAAGGAGCGCCTGCCAGTTGGCCGGGCAGCCGCTCTCCGCAAGTGCCGAAAGGCCGCGGGGGGAGGAAAGTCCGGGCTCCACGGAAGCACGGTGCCGGATAACGTCCGGCGAGGGTGACCTCAGGGAAAGTGCCACAGAAAGCAAACCGCTCCGCTTGCGGAGTAAGGGTGAAAGGGTGGGGTAAGAGCCCACCGCGGACATGGCGACATGGACGGCACGGCAAACCCCACCGGGAGCAAGACCGAATAGGGATGACGCGGACGCGCAAGCGCCCAGCCTGTTTCCGGGCCAGTCATCCGGGTGGGTTGCAAGAGGCTGCGTGCAAACGTAGTCCCAGATGAATGGCTGCCACGTTCCGTTGCCTTCGGGTGGCGGGGCCATACAGAACCCGGCTTACAGGCCAACTGGCGATTTTTTTTCTCTCTCTCTCTCTCTCTCTCTCTCTCTCTCTCTCAATGCGGGCCGAACGGTTCAGCGCGCGCGGATCGCGCCTTGCAAATCGGGCTGATCCGCATGCCATTTTTGCGGCCGGCAGCGGTGCAGGTTTAGGCGGTTTTGTCGTTGCCGCCGTGCATTCTTCTCTTGCGATGACGCGCAAGGGCCTCTGCATAACGGTGTGTCTGCGCTTTTTCTCACATTCTGATTTTTCAACGATTTGAAGCCGTTCGACCGTCGCATTCCCGCACGGTGGGGGTCTCTTCGTAACCCTTCGTTAAACTTAACAACCTATCAATATTTGATCAGCCCGACGGCTGTTTGTGATCCATTCCCATTGACGCCCATATGGTCCCATGATATCCCATAATGGCACTGCGCAGGGGCTGCTTCGCGGCCCAATATCGCAAGATTCCAATGCCTTCCGGCTTCGGAGGGTGGTCGGACATTCCACTGTTCGGCGGGGCTGTCTTGCATGCGGAGTGACGTGTTCTCGCGGGTCGATGATCGTGGCCCGTCAGTCTTGGGCGGCCGTTTCGCGTTATGAACCGCTTCTTGTCACATGCCACCAATCGGATCGATGCGAAGGGGCGGGTCTCCGTTCCCTCGGCGTTTCGCTCCGTGCTGTCGGATGGGGGCGTTCGGGAGCTATACTGTTTTCAGGATTTCGTCTTTCCGGCGATCAGCGTCGGCGGGCCGGAGCTCCTGGATCGGTTCGAGAAGCAGATGGCGGCCGAGGATCCATTTTCTCCGGAAGCCAACGAGATGTCGCTGCTGGTTCACGGGGGTGGCGTCTTTGTGAAGCTCGATCCGGAAGGCCGGTTGATGATGACGGATTTTATCCGCGACTTCACCGGCATCTCGACCGACGTGATGTTCGTCGGGCGGGGCGATTATTTTCAGCTCTGGGAGCCGCAGGCCTTTCAAAAGGCGCAGGCGGCGGCCCGGGAAGGGCGCAAGTCACGGGGGTTGCGTCCAGAATAGAATGGAGAGAGGGAATGGTGACGGATCAAGGCGGAGGTGTTTCTGAAGCCGAAGGCGGACCGGTTCGTCACATTCCCGTTCTCTTGCCCGAGGTGCTTGCGGCTCTCGAGCCCGCGCCCGGCAAGGTCATCCTCGATGGCACCTTCGGTGCCGGTGGCTACAGCTCCGCAATCCTCAAGGCCGGTGCCGACGTGATCGCGCTCGATCGCGACCCGACGGCGATTGCCGCAGGGCAGGCGCAGGTCGCCGAGTGGGGCGGCCGGCTGAAGCTCGTTCATGCACAGTTCTCCGATCTTGCTGCCCATGCGCCCGAAGGCGGGCTCGATGGCGTCGTGCTCGACATCGGCGTTTCCTCCATGCAGATCGACGAGGCCGAGCGCGGCTTCTCCTTCCAGAAGAAGGGGCCGCTCGACATGCGCATGTCGGCTTCGGGCGTTTCGGCGGCCGATGTCGTCAATCGCGCCAAGGTCTCTGATCTCATCCGCATCTTCGGCTTTCTCGGTGAAGAGAAGCAGGCCGGCCGCATCGCGCGTGCAATCGAGAAGCGCCGGGCCGAACAGCCCTTCGAAACGACCCGCGATCTTGCCGGCCTGATCGAGGTGGTGACGCCGCGCAAGGCCAAGGACAAGATCCACCCCGCCACCCGCGTCTTCCAGGCGCTGCGCATCTTCGTCAACGACGAGCTCGGCGAACTGGCAGAGGCGCTGTTTGCGGCCGAGCGAGCGCTGAAGCCCGGCGGCCGTCTTGTCGTCGTCACCTTCCATTCGCTCGAAGACCGCATCGTCAAGGCCTTCTTCCAGGACCGCTCCGGCAAGGCCAGCGGCTCGCGTCACCTGCCGATGGTGTCCGCGCGTGCCGCAACCTTCACGCCAGTTGGCAAGCCTATGGTGGCAGCCAGCGAGGAAGAAGCGTCCCTCAATCCGCGCGCCCGCTCTGCCAAGCTTCGCGCCGGTATCCGCACGCAAGCTGCGTCGCCGGGAAACGATCTGTCCATTTTCAATCTGCCGGAACTGGCAAGCCTTGCACGGCTGGGGGGCTGACAAGACATGCTTCGAACGTTCGATATCGTTCTGATCGTCGTCATGACGGCCGCGGCCACGGTGACCTATACGATCAAGCACCGCGCTGAAAACAAGCTTGAGGAAGTCCGCAAGCTCGACGTGGCGATCAAGCTCGAGGAAGACACGATCGACCTGCTGCGGGCCGACTGGGCGCTTCTGACCCAACCGAACCGCCTGGAGCGCCTCGTCGGTGCCTTCGGAGCCGACCTGCAGCTCGTGCCGACCCCCTCGACACAGCTCGCCCAGCCGCAGGAACTGCCGATGCTGAAGGCCGATCTGCCCGTGCCCGAGGACAAGTCGGCCAAGGATGGCATCGCCGCCATCATCGAAAAGACCGATAAGATCGCAACTGGCTCGGTGGCGCGCTGATGTCGTTTCTCTCCCGCATCATGGTGTTGAAAAGCAAGGCGCACTTCTCGGCGGGCGGCAACAACCGACCGGCTGAAAGCGGCGTCAACGTCACCTTCCAGGGGACGCGCAAGAAGACCACGAACCAGGCGAAGAACCGCGTCGCCATCGTGATCGCCAGCTTCGGCATCGTCTATGCCGTCATCGGCGGCCGCCTGGTGCAATACGGCATGGCGGCACCCGAAACCGTTTCCAGCATCGGCCGGGCCGACAACCTGATGGCGTCGCGCCCCGACATTCTCGACCGCAACGGCGAGATCCTCGCGACCGACATCCGCACCGTCTCGCTCTATGCCGAACCGCACAAGATCGTCGATGCCGACGAAGCGGTCGAGCGGCTGTCGACGGTGCTGCCCGACATCAACGCCCGCGAAATCTACAACAAGCTCAAGTCGAAATCGCGCTTCCAGTGGCTGCGCCGGCAGCTGACCCCGAAGCAGCAGTCGGAGATCCTGGCGCTCGGCATTCCCGGCGTCGGTTTCCGCCCGGAAAAGCGCCGCTTCTATCCCGGCGGCCACACCGCCGCGCATATCCTCGGCCACGTCAACATCGACAACCGCGGCGTTGCCGGCATGGAGCGCTACATCGACAGCCAGGGGCTGGCCGACCTTGCCGCGATCGGCATGACCAGCGACGCCAAGCTCGAGCCGGTGAAGCTTTCGATCGACGTGCGCGTGCAGAACATCGTGCGCGACGTCATCGACGCCGGCATGAAGAACTACCAGGCGCTCGCCGCCGGCGCCGTCGTGCTCGACGTGCATACCGGCGAAGTGCTGGCAATGGCGTCCGTTCCCGACTACGACCCGAACAAACCGGCCGAAGGGGCGGAAGAGGGCTGGATGAACCGCATGTCGAACGGCACGTTCGAAATGGGCTCCACCTTCAAGACCTTCACCATCGCCATGGGCCTCGATTCCGGCAAGGTGACGCTCAACGACAGCTTTGACGCCTCGGCGCCGATCCGTATCGGCGGCTTCACCATCAAGGACTTCCACGGCAAGCGCCGCGTGCTGACTGTTCCGGAAATCTTCCAGTATTCGTCGAACATCGGCACCGCGAAGATTGCCGATCTCGTCGGCATTCCCGGCCACAAGGAATTCCTGACGCGCCTCGGCCTGCTTTCGAAGCTGCCGACCGAACTGCCGGAAGTGAAATCCCCGACGCAGCCGCGCGAATGGAAGAAGATCAACTCGGTCACCATCTCCTTCGGTCACGGCGTCTCGACGACGCCGCTGCAGACGGCGGTCGCGGGTGCCGCACTCGTCAACGGCGGCAAGCTGATCGAACCGACCTTCCTGCCGCGCACCGAGGAGCAGGCCGACGCCGTCTCCACACCGGTGGTCAAAAAGAGCACCAGCGACGACATGCGCTTCCTGCTTCGCTGGAACGGCATTGCAGGCTCCGGCAAGCGCGCACTGGTGCCGGGCTTCAACGTCGGCGGCAAGACCGGCACGGCCGACAAGGTGGTCAACGGCCGCTATGCCAGCGACCAGAACTTCAACGCCTTCCTCGCGGCCTTCCCGATCGACAACCCGAAATACATCGTGCTGACCTTCATCGACGCGCCGAAGACCGGCGAGGGTGGCGGGCGCACCGCAGGCTCGAACGCGGCTCCCATGGTTCGCGACATCATCAGCCGCTCTGCGCCGCTGCTCGGTGTCGAACCAAAGTTTGGAGAAGACGGTTCTGCCTTGCTTGTGTCTTATTAGACATGAAATGAGAAAGCGGACGATTCGCGATTCTTGCGGATCGAAATCGATGCGAGACGTGCGTTCATGAAGATCAAAGACCTGGCGGGATCGAGCTTCCCGGAACTTTCGGCGCAACTGAGCGGCGCTGCCGCCGATATCGACGTTGCCGGACTGACGGCCGATAGCCGGCAGGTTCAGCCAGGGGATCTCTTCGTCGCCGTTTCCGGCAGCAAGGCCAATGGCAGCGCCTATGTCGCCGATGCCCTGAAGCGCGGCGCGGTCGCCGTCGTCACCGAAGCTGGCTCGGACGTCGACACTTCGGCAGCGCCGGTCCTGAAGCTTTCCGAACCTCGCGCCTTTCTCGCCCGCGCTGCCGCTGCCTTCTATGGCCGCCAGCCGGAAACCATGGTCGCCGTCACCGGCACCGCTGGCAAGACCTCGGTCGCCTCCTTCACCCGCCAGGTCTGGGCGCATTCCGGTCTTGCAGCCGCGATGATCGGCACGACCGGCGTCGTCGCACCCGGGCGTAACGATTACGGCTCGCTGACGACGCCCGATCCGGTGTCGCTGCACAAGCTGCTCGCCGAACTTGCCGATGCCGGCGTCACCCATGCGGCGATGGAGGCCTCCAGCCACGGCCTCGACCAGAGCCGGCTCGACGGCGTGCGCCTGTCGGCTGCCGCCTTCACCAATCTCGGCCGCGATCACATGGACTACCACCCGACGGTGGAGCACTACATGGCCTCCAAGATGCGGCTGTTCGAGGCGCTGTTGCCGAAGGGCGCGCCCGCGGTGATTTTTGCCGACGACCAGTGGTCGGACCAGGCCATCGCCGCTGCCCGCAAGGCCAAGCTCGACGTGCGGACGGTCGGCCGCAAGGGCGATTACATTTCGCTGAAGCGGGTCGAGCACTTCCGCCACAAGCAGTCGGCCGAAGTGCATGTCGGCGACGACATCTTCGAGATCCACATTCCGCTTGCCGGCGACTTCCAGGTGGCCAATGCGCTCGTGGCGGCCGGCCTTGCCATGTCCACCGGCATCAGCGCCAAGGCGGCCTTCTCCGCGCTTGAAAAGCTGCAGGGGGCCTCCGGTCGTCTTGAACTGGTCGGCCAGACCAGGGACGGCGCGCTCGCCTATGTCGATTACGCCCACAAGCCGGATGCGCTGGAAAACGTGCTCGCCTCGGTGCGGCCGTTCACGACCGGCCGCGTCGTCGTGGTGTTCGGCTGCGGCGGCGACCGCGACAAGGGTAAGCGCCCGATCATGGGCGAGATCGCCACCCGGCTTGCCGACGTGACGATCGTGACCGACGACAATCCGCGCTCGGAAGTGCCCGATGTGATCCGCGCCGAAATCATGGCGGCGGCCAAGGGCGCCATCGAAATCGGCGACCGCGCCACGGCGATCCGCACGGCGGTCGGCATGCTGAAGACCGGCGACACGCTGATCGTCGCCGGCAAGGGGCACGAGGAGGGGCAGACGATCGGCTCCGTCACGTTGCCCTTCTCGGATCACGCGGAGGTCCGCAAGGCATTGGGAGGCTTGTGATTTGAACTGGCTCTGGACAAGCAGCGATCTCCTGGCCGCCATGAATGGCCGGCCGGTCGGCAATCTGCCTGAAGGCATCTCGGGGATCTCCATCGACAGCCGCTCGATCGGCAAGGGCGAAGCCTTTTTCGCGATCAAGGGTGATCGCGTGGATGGCCACGACTATGCGGGTATCGCGCTCGCCAATGGCGCCGCGGTGCTGGTCGTCAGCGAAGGCAAGCTGCCGGCGCTCGGACGGCTGAATGCGCCGATGATCGTCGTCGACGACGTGCTCGAAGCGATGATCCGGCTCGGCTGTGCGGCGCGCGACCGCAGTGCCGCCAAGATCATCGCCGTCACCGGTTCGGTCGGCAAGACGACCACCAAGGAGATGCTGCGCCACGTGCTTCAGCCGCAGGGCCGCGTGCATGCGTCGGTCGCCTCCTTCAACAATCACTGGGGCGTGCCGCTGACGCTTGCGCGCATGCCCGAGGCAACCGATTTCGGCGTCTTCGAAATCGGCATGAACCATCCGGGCGAGATCCGGCCGCTGACCGCCATGGTGCGCCCGCATGTGGCCATCGTCACCAGCATCGCTGCCGCCCATCTTGGCAATTTCGAGAGCCTCGACCAGATCGCCGAAGCCAAGGCCGAGATCTTCGAAGGCGTCGTCAATGGCGGCCACGCGCTGATCATTCACGACAGCCCGCAGTACAAGCTGCTTGAAGACGCCGCGGCAGCGGCCGGCGTCAGCCACATCCATTCCTTCGGCGCCAACCCGAAGGCCGAATTCCGGCTGGTTGAATTCAGCGGCGGTGCGGAGGGTTCCATTCTCTGGGCCGGCATCGGCGGTCGCACGTTGGAAGTCGCGATCGGTGCCCCCGGGCGTCACATCGCCGAGAATGCCGTTGCGGTTCTGGCAGCGGTGAAGCTTGCTGGCGGCGATCTCGACTATGCGGCTTCGGCGCTCGCAACCATGCAGGCCGAAACGGGCAGGGGCCGGCGCCACACGCTTTCGATCGGCGGCGGTACGCTGAAGCTGATCGACGAGAGTTACAACGCCAATCCGAGCTCGATGCGGGCGGCAATTTCGCTGCTGCGCGACAGCGAGCCGCCGGTCGGCGGCCGTCGTGTCGCCGTGCTCGGCGACATGCTCGAAATGGGCGAGCACGCGGCCGAGGTGCATGCGGCCCTTGCCCGTCCGCTCATCGAAGCCGGTATTACCGATGTCTGGCTCGCCGGACCGCTGATGGCGCACCTGCGCGACGCGCTTCCGCCCGAAGTTTCGGTGATCTATCGCGAGAGTGTTGAGGACCTCAAAGCCTATGCGCTGGCCGCTGTCGCGCCGGGCGACGTTGTCATGGTCAAGTCGTCCAAGGGGACCGGCTGCGCCAAGATCGTGCAGGCGCTGATCGAGAGCTATCCGGAGACGCAAGCCGAGGAATACGGGGCCGAGGGAACCGAAGCCGAGGGATAGCCGGCGTAATAAAAGCCGGCGGAACCGCCCATGATGGCGCGGTGGATACAGTTTGAGGTTAGGCGGCGCGCCCTAACACTTTCGCATGCAAGCGCGTATCGTTTTTCAGATGATTCTGTTGGACGTGTTTCGAAATACTACGGCGCCGCGTCTCCCGGGGCGGGAAAGCTTCGCTGTAACACTTTAAACTGCTGCATCATTGTGCAGGAAACCTTTGGGGAAAGGTCCCTTATGCTCATTTGGCTTGTGGAACTGGCGGACCACTTTCAGTTTTTCAATCTTTTTCGCTACATCACGTTCCGCACCGGCGCGGCGCTCTTCACGTCGGCCATGATCGTCTTCCTCTTCGGGCCCGCGATGATCGCCTCGCTGCGCATCCGCCAGGGCAAGGGCCAGCCGATCCGCGCCGACGGGCCGCAGACGCATTTCAAGAAGGCCGGCACGCCGACCATGGGCGGCCTGATGATCCTGGCCGGCATCGTCGTCTCGTCGCTGCTCTGGGCCGATCTGTCGAGCGTCTACGTCGTCTCGACGCTGCTCGTCACGCTCGGCTTCGGCGCCATTGGCTTCTACGATGATTACCTCAAGGTTACGAAGCAGTCGGACAAGGGCTTTTCCGGCAAGGCACGCCTCGGCATCGAATTCGTGATCGCGGCGATCGCCGTGTTCTTCATGATGCAGGCCTCGCTTTCGGGCGGTCCGTCCGGCTCCACTTTCGGCTCCTCCGTCACTTTCCCCTTCTTCAAGGACCTGATCGTCAATCTCGGCTATTTCTTCGTGCTGTTCGGTGGCTTCGTCATCGTCGGCGCCGGCAATGCCGTGAACCTGACCGACGGTCTCGACGGTCTTGCGATCGTGCCTGTGATGATCGCCGCTGCCGCCTTCGGCCTGATTGCCTATCTCGCTGGTAACGCCGTTTTCGCCAACTATCTGCAGATCCATTTCGTGCCCGGCACGGGCGAGCTTGCCGTCATCCTCGGCGCTGTCATCGGCGCCGGCCTCGGCTTCCTCTGGTTCAATGCGCCGCCGGCCGCCATCTTCATGGGCGACACCGGGTCGCTGGCGCTTGGCGGCCTGATTGGCACCGTAGCCGTTGCCGTCAAGCACGAGATCGTCATGATCATCATCGGCGGCCTCTTCGTCATGGAGACGCTGTCGGTCATCATCCAGGTCTTCTGGTTCAAGCGCACCGGCCGCCGCGTCTTCCTGATGGCGCCGATCCACCACCACTTCGAAAAGAAGGGCTGGACCGAGAGCCAGGTCGTGATCCGATTCTGGATCATTGCCGTCATCCTGGCGATGGTTGGCCTCTCCACCCTCAAGCTGCGGTGAGCGGACGATGATCCCGGTCACTTCCTTCAAGGGCAGGAAAGTCGCTCTCTTCGGTCTCGGCGGTTCGGGCCTTGCGACCGCGCAGGCGCTCGTCGCCGGTGGTGCCGAGGTTACCGCATGGGACGACAACCCGGATAGCGTCGCCAAGGCTTCGGCCGCAGGCGTGCCGACGGCGGACCTGCGCACCGTCGACTGGGCGGCCTTTGCCGCCTTCGTGCTTTCGCCCGGCGTGCCGCTTACGCATCCCAAGCCGCACTGGACCGTGGATCTTGCCCATGCTTCCGGCGTCGAGATCATCGGCGACGTCGAACTTTTCGTGCGCGAACGCCGGGCGCATGCGCCCGATTGCCCCTTCATCGCGATAACCGGCACCAACGGCAAATCGACGACGACGGCGCTGATCGCACATATCCTCAAAGAAAGCGGCCGAAACACGCAGCTCGGCGGCAATATCGGCACCGCGGTGCTGACGCTTGATCCTCCGGAGGCCGGGCGCTTCTACGTGGTCGAGTGCTCGTCCTACCAGATCGATCTGGCGCCGACGCTGAACCCGACGGCAGGCATTCTGCTCAACCTGACACCCGATCATCTCGATCGCCACGGCACGATGCAGCATTACGCCGACATCAAGGAACGGCTGGTCGCCGGTAGCGGCACGGCAATCGTCGGTGTCGACGACAGCTTCTCGGCGCTGATCGCCGATCGCGTCGAGCGCGCCGGCACCAGGACCGTGCGGATCTCCCGTCGCCATGTGCTGGCAAGCGGCCTCTATGCCGAGGGCCCGCGCATCCTCAAGGCTGAAGGCGGCACTTCCAGCCTGTTCGTCGATCTCGACGGCATCCAGACGCTGCGCGGCGGTCACAACGCCCAGAACGCGGCGGCGGCTATTGCGGCCTGCCTTGCGGTCGGTGTCAGCGCGGGAGAAATCCACGCGGGCCTGAAGAGTTTCCCTGGTCTCAAGCACCGCATGCAGCCGGTCGGCCGCAAGGGTACGGTGGTCTTCGTCAACGACAGCAAGGCGACCAATGCGGATGCGGCGGCGCCGGCGCTTTCGAGCTATGACCGCATCTACTGGATCGCCGGCGGTCTGCCGAAGGAAGGGGGCATCACGACGCTTGCACCCTTCTTCCCGAAGATCGCCAAGGCCTATCTGATCGGCGAGGCCGCACCGGCTTTCGCCGCGACGCTCGGCGAAGCCGTACCCTATGAGATCTCGGGCACGCTGGAGCAGGCGGTAGCGCATGCCGCGGCCGATGCCGGCAGGGACGAGACGGGCGGCTCGGCGGTGATGCTCTCACCGGCTTGCGCAAGCTTCGACCAGTATAAGAACTTTGAGGTACGCGGTGATGCCTTCGTCGGACATGTGCGCGCGATCGAAGGCGTGACGATGCTGATTTGATCCCTCGGCCGGCGCGCATGCGTGCCGGTCGATGCGGAAGGTGGTGCGGGATTTCGGACGTGGGCGCGATGGGCGCCGGAGAAGGGGACTGACAAGATGGTAAGCCGAGCCGAACGTGGCCCCGTGGCCGACTGGTTCTGGACGATCGACAGGTTCTTTCTGGCGACCTTCATCCTGTTGATGGGTGTCGGCTTCATGCTGTCCTTCGCCGCAAGCCCTGCCGTCGCCGAGCGCATCGGCCTCGACAGCTTCCACTTCGTCCGGCGCCACGCACTCTTCCTTCTGCCGTCGCTGGTGGTGATGGTGGGGATTTCCTTCCTCTCGCCGCGCCAGGTCCGGCGCGCGGCGATTCTGCTTCTTGCCGGTTCGCTCGGCATGATGGTGCTGGTGCTCTTCATCGGCGAAGAGGTGAAGGGCTCGATGCGCTGGATTTCGCTCGGTGGGATTTCGATCCAGCCGTCGGAGTTCATGAAACCGGCCTTCGTCGTCGTCTGTGCCTGGCTGTTTTCCGAACATGCGCGCCAGCCGGAAATCCCCGGTAATCTCTTTGCCATCCTGCTCTTCGGCATCGTCGCGGCCCTGCTTGTCGCCCAGCCCGACCTCGGCCAGACGATCCTGACCACCGCCGTCTGGGGCGGCATGTTCTTCATGGCCGGCATGCCCTGGCTCTGGATCATCCTGCTCGGAGGTGCGGCCCTCGGCGGCTTCTTCGTCGCCTATACGTTGCTGCCGCACGTGGCCGCGCGTATCGACAAGTTCCTGACGGGCGAAGGCGACACCTTCCAGATGGATACCGCCCGCGAGGCGATCATCCGCGGCGACTGGTTCGGCCGGGGCCCGGGCGAAGGCATCGTCAAGCGCATCATCCCGGACAGCCATACCGACTTCGTCTTTTCCGTTGCCGCCGAGGAATTCGGCATCGTCTTCTGCATGGTCATCGTGCTGATCTTCGCCTTCCTGGTGATGCGCGGCCTCAACCATGCCTTCCGCGAACGCAACGACTTCAACCGGTTCGCCGTTGCCGGCCTGGTGCTTCAGATCGGCATCCAGTCGATGATCAACATCGGCGTGAACCTCGAACTGCTTCCGGCCAAGGGCATGACCCTGCCGCTGATCTCCTATGGTGGCTCGTCCATGGTGGCGATCTGCGTCACTGCCGGCTTCATCCTGGCCTTGACCCGTCACCGCCCGGAGAAGCGCGCCGTGGAGCGCAGCCTGTTTCGGTCCGGCATTGGCGTGCCGGCGGAGTAAAATATGACTAAAGGCATCATCCTGCTTGCCGCCGGCGGTACCGGCGGCCATCTCTTTCCGGCAGAAGCGCTGGCCCACGAGCTGAAGGCCATGGGCTATTCGGTGCATCTGGTCACCGATAGCCGCGCCGAACGTTATGCCAGCAAGTTCCCCGCCGACGAGGTTCATGTCGTGCCTTCGGCGACAATCGGCTCGAAGAACCCGGTCAGCGTCGTCAAATCGCTCTGGACGCTGTGGAGCGGCATGCGCGCGGCGCGAAAGCTGATTGCCCGGCTGAAGCCCAAGGCCGTCGTCGGCTTCGGTGGCTACCCGACCGTGCCGCCGCTCTTGGCGGCAACCGGCATGGGTGTGCCGTCGATCATTCACGAGCAGAACGCGGTCATGGGCCGCGCCAACAAGGCGCTGGCCTCGCGCGTCAAGGCGATCGCCGGTGGCTTCCTTCCGGAGGGCACGGGCGCCTTTGCCGCGAAAACCGTGACGACGGGCAACCCTGTTCGCCCGGCGGTGCTAGCCGCCGCCAACACGCCCTATGCGTCGGCTGTCGGCGACGCGCCATTCCATCTCGTCGTCTTCGGCGGCAGCCAGGGCGCACAGTATTTTTCCAAGGCAGTACCGCAGGCGATCTGCCGTCTGGACGACGAGGTTCGCCAGCGATTCAAGGTCACGCAGCAGGCCCGGCCGGAAGACAGGGACGGCGTGATCGCCACCTATGAGAAGCTCGGTGTGCCCGCCGAGGTCTCGCCGTTCTTCACCGATATGGCCGAGCGCATCGCCGGCGCTCAGCTCGTCATTTGCCGCTCCGGCGCCTCGACGGTATCGGAGCTTGCGGTCATCGGCCGGCCGGCGATCCTCGTGCCTTATCCCTATGCGCTCGATCACGACCAGGCGGCCAATGCGGCCGCCCTTGCCGCCAAGGGTGGCGCACGCGTGATCGCGCAGGCCGAACTCACCGCCGACCGTCTCGCCGGCATCCTCAATGATGCGATCGGCAAGCCGCAATCGCTCGCGGAGATGGCGGCAAATGCCCGGGAAACCGGCAAGCCGGACGCAGCAAGCTTGCTTGCATCCCTCGTAGAGGCTATTGCCAGCGGTTTGACAGTCGAGAAATTCAGGGAAACACGCTCATGAAAATGCCGAAAACCATCGGGCTGGTCCATTTCATCGGTATCGGCGGCATCGGCATGAGCGGCATCGCCGAGGTGCTGCACAATCTCGGACACAAGGTCCAGGGTTCCGACCAGTCCGACAGTGCCAATGTGCAGCGCCTGCGCGCCAAGGGCATCGAGGTCTTCGTCGGCCACAAGGCGGAAAACCTCGGCGAAGCAGAGGTGATCGTCGTTTCGACCGCGATCAAGAAGGACAATCCGGAACTGATCGCCGCGCGCGAGAAGTTCCTGCCGGTGGTGCGCCGCGCCGAGATGCTGGCCGAGCTCATGCGCTTCCGCAATGCGATCGCGATCGGCGGCACGCATGGCAAGACGACCACGACCTCGATGGTCGCAGCGCTGCTCGAGGCCGGCGGGCTCGACCCGACCGTCATCAACGGCGGCATCATCAATGCCTATGGCACCAACGCCCGAATGGGTGAGGGCGAGTGGATGGTGGTTGAGGCCGACGAATCGGACGGCACCTTCCTGAAGCTGCCGGCTGACGTTGCCATCGTCACCAATATCGACCCGGAACATCTCGACCACTACGGCAATTTCGATGCCGTTCGCGCCGCGTTCCGCCAGTTCGTCGAGAACGTGCCCTTCTACGGTTTCGGCGTGCTCTGCCTCGACCATCCGGAAGTGCAGACCATGGTCGGCAAGATCGAGGACCGCAAGGTCGTGACCTACGGCGAGAACCCGCAGGCCGACGTGCGCTTCCACAACATCCGCATGGACGGCGCCACCTCCGTCTTCGACATCGAGATCCGCCGCCGGCGCACCGGCCAGGTGATCCCGATGAAGGACCTGCGCCTGCCGATGCCCGGCCGCCACAACGTGTCCAATGCGACCGCGGCGATCGCCGTTGCGCAGCGCCTCGGCGTCAGCCCGGAAGCGATCGCCAAGGGGCTTGCCTCCTTCAGCGGCGTCAAGCGCCGTTTCACGCTGACCGGCGAGACGAACGGCGTGCGCGTCTATGACGACTACGGCCACCATCCGGTCGAGATCAAGGCGGTGTTGCGCGCCGCACGCGAGGCCTGCCAGGGCCGAATCATCGCCGTGCACCAGCCGCACCGCTACTCGCGCCTTTCGAGCCTGTTTGAAGATTTCTCGGCCTGCTTCAACGATGCCGACACGATCCTGATCGCGCCTGTCTATGCGGCCGGCGAAGACCTCATTCCGGGCGCAACGGCCGAGGAACTGGTCGATCGCATCAAGGCGGGTGGCCATCGCGACGCCCGTTACGTCTCCGGTCCGGAGGCAATCGCGCCGGTTGTCAGCAAGATTGCACAGCCCGGCGATTTTGTGGTTCTCTTGGGGGCTGGCAGCATCACCTACTGGGCGGCTGCCCTGCCTAAGGAACTCGCGGATATTTCAGGAAATTGAGCATGAAACAGGTCAACGGTCAGAAACTACTGGAATCGCTCGGAAGTGGCGTCAGCGCTGTGCGCGGCCGTATCACGCCGGATGCGCCGATGGATCGTGTCACCTGGTTCCGCGCCGGCGGTCTTGCCGAGCTGATGTTCCAGCCGCACGACACCGACGATCTCATCACCTTCCTGAAGCTGGTCCCGGCTGAAGTGCCGGTCATGGTTGTCGGCGTCGGCTCGAATCTGCTGGTGCGCGACGGCGGCATTCCCGGCGTCGTCATCCGGCTGTCGGCCAAGGGTTTTGGCGATCTGGAGCTGGTCGGCGAAAACCGCATCAAGGCCGGCGCGATCTGCCCGGACAAGAACATCGCGGCCATGGCGCTCGATCACGGCATTGGCGGCTTCTACTTCTACTACGGCATTCCCGGCTCGCTCGGCGGCGCGCTGCGCATGAACGCCGGCGCCAATGGTGCCGAGACCCGCGAACGGGTCGTCGAGGTGCACGCGGTCGACCGTCAGGGCAACCAGCATGTGCTGTCGAATGCCGACATGGGCTATGCCTACCGCCATTCGGCGGCGGCGAAGGACCTCATCTTCACCCACGCGGTGTTCGAAGGCTACGCCGAGGACAAGAACAAGATCCGCACCGACATGGATGCCGTGCGCCAGCATCGCGAAACGGTGCAGCCGATCCGCGAAAAGACCGGTGGCTCGACCTTCAAGAACCCGGAGGGCCACTCGGCCTGGAAGCTGATCGACGAGGCCGGCTGCCGCGGCATGATGATCGGCAGCGCGCAGATGTCGCCGCTGCACTGCAACTTCATGATCAACACCGGCCAGGCGACCGGCTACGAGCTCGAATATCTCGGCGAAACCGTGCGCCAGCGCGTGCTCGAACATTCCGGCGTCCGGCTCGAATGGGAGATCAAGCGCATCGGCAACTTCATGCCGGGCTACGAGATCAAGGAGTTCCTCGGCCGCGGCATCGCGTAAGGCTCGGTTGCGAGACGTGATCTGAAAGGCCGTGGCGGAAGCGCTGCGGCCTCTTGTTTTTCCGGCGGGTGGCAAGCGGCTGCCAGCGCCTTTGCAGAGTGCCGGGTCGCCTATTCAATCACGGTCGAGGAGAAAGCTCGAGTGCGTTGCTTGCAAAGACTGTCGTATGCGAGGTTGCTCGCCGTTTCAGCCCTATTGGCCAATCTTGCGTTCTTTGCGCCCGTCAAGGCTATGGATGAGGTGCGTCTGCAAGCTGCCGTCGCCTCGCTCGGTGACGGTGCTGACGCCCAGCGTCTCGAAGCCAGGGTTGCCGATCTCGTAAAATCAGGCGACCAGATCGAGCTTGCGAAGCTGGCCGAACAGATCCGGATGAAAGACGGCGATTTCCTCGACATTCTGGCAAAGTTCTATGAGCAGCCGGAGCAAGCGAACGCGACGCCCGGTTGGCAGCAGATCGCACTCTCAATGGGGCCATGCCACTACGCCAATGCTGCCATCCGCATCGTCGCGATGACGATCGCGAACGGCACTCACCCAGCCATCCGAAACGGCGTTGTCATGATCGACGGCACGGAGGTCGACAATATTTTCGCGGAATCGATGCATCGCTGCGAGTTGATTGCGCGTCTTCCCAAGTCCACGCGGCAGGTCGGCTCTAGCTGCGCCATAACCGGCGACTGCGCCGACGATCCGGACCTCATGGAGTGAGCCGAGCCACCCGCGCTTTGCTGGCGCCGGGCCATTGCCTGCTGCGATCGTCATCGGTTTGGCTTCGGAGGCTTCGCAAACAGCACCCGCTAAGCGAAAGGGCCGCAGCGTTGCCGCTGCGGCCCTTCTTCGTTGTGATCGGCCGCGCTAGGCGGGGCCAGTCGTGATCAGGCCGAAACCTCGTCTTCCGTCGACAGCACCAGGCACAGAAGCGTGATGGCGGCGGCGGCCAGCAGGTAGTAGCCGACGTAATCCAGGCTGTAGTTGGTGGCGAGCCAGGTGGCGATGTATGGCGCCAGCGACGCGCCGAAGATGCCGGCGAGGTTGAAGGTCATGGACGCGCCGGTGTAGCGCACCGAGGTCGGGAAGGGGGCTGCCAGCGCGGCGCCGATCGGGCCGTAGGTGAGGCCCATGAGGCCGAGGCCGATGATCGAGAACAGGAAGGCGCCGCCAAGGCCGCCGGCAAGAAGCGGCGCCATGAACAGTCCGAAGACTCCGATGCCGATGGTGGTGATGATCAGGATCAGGCGACGGCCGTAGCGGTCCGAGAGGATACCGGCAACCGGGATCATCAGGCCAAAGAAGACGACGCCGGTCATCTGCACGACCAGGAACTGCTCACGCGAATAGCCGAGCTTCGCCGTGCCCCAGGAGAGCGAGAAGACGGTCATCAGGTAGAACAGCACGAAGGTCGCAAGCGCCACGAAAGTGCCGAGCACCAGGCTGCGCTTGTGGAAACGGAAGATCTCGGCGATCGGCACCTGCACGCGCTCGTGCTTGTCGACGGCCTTCTGGAACTCTGGCGTTTCGGTGATCTTCAGGCGGACATAAAGGCCGACGGCGACGAGCAGGATGCTGGCGATGAACGGCACGCGCCAGCCCCAGGCGAGGAAGGCTTCGTTGCTCATCACTTCGCCGAGGATCAGGAAGGTGCCGGCCGACAGGATGAAGCCGATCGGCGCGCCGAGCTGCGGGAACATGGCGTACCAGCTGCGCTTGCCCTCAGGCGCATTCTCGGTGGCAAGCAGCACTGCGCCGCCCCATTCACCGCCAAGGCCGAGACCCTGGCCGAAACGGCAAAGCGCGAGCAGCAGCGGAGCTGCGACGCCGATCGTGGCATAGGTCGGCAGAAGGCCGATGACGACCGTGGAGATGCCCATGGTCATCAGCGCCGCCACCAGCGTCGCCTTGCGGCCGACCTTGTCGCCGAAATGGCCGAAGATCACGGCCCCGAAGGGGCGGGCGAAAAAGGCGATCGAGAAGGTCGCGAAGGATTGCAGCATTGCCGAGGTCGGGTCCGAGCCCGGGAAGAACAGGTGCGGGAACACCAGAACGGCGGCGGTGGCGTAAACGTAGAAGTCGAAGAATTCGATGGTCGTGCCGACGAGGCTTGCGAACAGCACCCGGGCAGGGGAGTTCACTGCCGCGTGCTTTGACGCATTGTCCTTCGGCGACAGGGAGGTTGTCGCGTCTGTCATTATCATTGTTCCTATGGATGTAAGACCGTCTTGGGAGGCGGGTGCGGGCGTCTTAACGCAAGTTTCGACATGACGAAACCCTGATATCGTAAGAAGTGCGAACGATATCGGCGTCATGCGCATCATTATTCTGTCGGCGCTCCGCTCTGGGGCCGCGGCGCGGGACGGCCTTTTCGCTTGCGCCTCAACTGCTTTGCCGTAGGCAGATTTTCACGTTTTGCGGGAGGTTCGCTTGGCGGGACAACCCGGATTGACGAGAATCAAATTGTGGCAAACTCTCGACGGCGAAGCGATCGGCTTCGTTTTTCAGGAGCGAATGCATGTTCAAAAGGCTTTCTGCGGAATTTCTCGGTACATTCTGGCTCGTTTTCGGCGGTTGCGGCAGCGCCGTGCTGGCGGCTGCCCTACCTGAGGTCGGTATTGGCTATCTCGGCGTCTCCTTTGCTTTTGGCCTGACGGTGCTGACCATGGCCTATGCGGTCGGCGGCATTTCCGGCGGGCATTTCAATCCGGCCGTCTCGGTGGGGTTGCTGGTTGCCGGCAAGTTCCCGGCGCACAAACTTGTCGGCTATGTCATCGCCCAGGTGCTGGGTGCCATCGCCGCGGCGGCGGTTATCTATCTGATCGCCAGCGGCAAGGGGGATTTCCAGCTCGGTGGCTTCGCTGCCAACGGTTACGGCGAGCATTCGCCGGGCGGCTACTCGCTGACGGCGGCGCTGGTTGCCGAGGTGGTGCTGACCGCCTTCTTCCTGTTCATCATTCTCGGCTCCACCCATGGCCGAGTGCCCGCGGGCTTTGCGCCGATCGCCATCGGCCTGGCGCTGACCCTGATCCATCTGGTCTCGATCCCGGTGACGAACACGTCGGTCAATCCGGCCCGCTCGACGGGGCAGGCGCTCTTCGTCGGCGATTGGGCGGTCGCGCAATTGTGGCTGTTCTGGGTGGCGCCGATCGTCGGCGCGGCGATCGCCGGCATCGTCTGGAAGATCGTCGGTGATGACGACTGATCCAATTCGGATGCCGTGACGCCTAGACCCGCCGCCCTGGCTGCGGCGGGTTTTTTCATTTTTTCTTCTGTTTATGCATTAGATTCAAGATTGCTCCGCAACCCTTTGATCTCTCGCTAAAATGCCTTGTTCCACATGCGCTTGCGCCTGCAACCGGCGTTTCATTTCCTGACCGGGGTTAACGAAAGTAAACGGTTCGTTAACCTTAATGACGTTCTAGTGACCCCAATGGCGCAGCTGACTCGCGAGGGCGGGAGCCAGCCAGACGCAAGGAAGCCTTGCGATAGTGGCGTATTGTCTGGGGGTTTGAATGAACGGCAAGCATGTGGCTGTCCTGATGGGCGGATTTTCTTCGGAGCGACCGGTTAGCCTGTCGTCCGGGGCTGCCTGTGCGGATGCCCTGGAGGCTGCCGGTTATCGCGTCACCCGGATCGACGTCGATCGCAATGTCGCAGAGACGCTGGCCGCGCTGCGACCCGACGTTGCCTTCAACGCCCTTCATGGACCGTTCGGCGAGGACGGCACGATCCAGGGCATCCTCGAATATCTTGAGATCCCCTACACCCATTCCGGCGTACTTGCCTCGGCGCTCGCCATGGACAAGGCGCAGGCCAAGCACGTTGCGGCTGCTTCGGGCATTCCAGTTGCCGATGCGCAGGTCATGGATCGCCATGCCTTTGGTCCGAAGCACCCGATGAAGCCGCCTTACGTGGTCAAGCCGGTTTCCGAAGGCTCCAGCTTCGGTGTCGTCATCGTCCAGGAAGATCAGTCGCATCCGCCGCAGGTGGTGACATCGAGCGAATGGCGTTACGGCGACCGAATCATGGTCGAGCGTTATGTCGCCGGCCGCGAACTGACCTGTGGTGTCATGGGCGACAAGGCGCTCGGCGTCACCGAAATCATCCCGCAGGGCCATGCCTTCTACGATTATGATTCCAAATACGTAAAAGGTGGTTCGCGTCACGTCATTCCGGCACAGATTTCACCAAATATTTACCAAAAAATACAAACACTCGCTCTGAAGGCGCATCAGGCAATCGGTTGCCGGGGCGTCAGCCGATCCGACTTTCGTTTCGATGACAGTTCCTCCGGTGAGGGCGAGCTGATCTGGCTGGAAATCAACACCCAGCCCGGCATGACGCCAACCTCCCTGGTGCCCGAGATGGCCGCGCATGCCGGCTATAGTTTCGGTGAGTTTTTGAGTTGGATGGTGGAGGAAGCGTCGTGTTTGCGTTGAGGGGCAGAAGGGGCAAGAGGGTTCGTCACCTCGATGGCGCTGCAGCCGTCGATGTGGATGGCGGCCGTGTGCTGCCGCGTCCGCTCCGTCGTGTCGTGCGCTTCTTCGTCAGTCTTGGTGCCGGCCGCGTTCGCTTTCCGGCCCATACCGGCACGATCTCGGCGCTCGCCTTTTTTGCTGCGACGGGCTTCTACGGCATGTCGCTCGGCGGTCATACGCAGAACTTCGCGCAAGCTTCGACCACCGCCGCGGGATTTGCGATCGAAGACGTCAAGGTTTCCGGCAACGACCAGACCTCGGAGATCGATATCCTCCAGCAGCTCGGCCTGGACGGCACGACGTCGCTGGTGGCGCTCGATATCGCCGAGGCCCGCAAGCTGATCGCGGAAATGCCCTGGGTTCAGGGCGTGACGGTGCGCAAGGTCTATCCCGGCACGATCGAGGTCAACCTTACCGAGCGCAAGGCCTTTGGCATCTGGCAGCACGGCTCCGATCTTTCGCTGATCGAAAGAAGCGGCAGCGTGATTGCGCCGCTGCGCGACAACAAGTTTGCGGCGCTGCCGCTGTTCGTTGGCCGCGATGCCGAAACGGCGGCCGCCGATTTCTACGACGAGTTTTCCCGCTGGCCGGAGATCCGCTCGCGGGTGAGGGCCTTCGTTCGCGTCGCCGGTCGCCGTTGGGACCTGCGCCTCGATAACGGCATCATCGTCAAGTTGCCGGAGCACGACGTCGCCCAGGCGATGCAAGTGCTCTCCGACATGGAAAGCCAGCACCAGCTCCTGGAGCGCGACATCGCGGCCGTGGATCTGAGGCTGCAGGATCGAACCACAGTTCAGTTGACTCCGGGTGCAGTCACCCGGCGCGAAGTTGCCTTGAAGGCGAGGGACAAAATGCTGAAGGCGCAGGAGACCGAAAAGAAGAAAGAGGGGCGGATATGAGTTTGTTCGGTTCCTCCAGCTTTGGCTTGCCGCGCCTGAAGCCGCTTTCTTCGAAGCGGTCTCACGTTGTCTCGGTGCTGGATATCGGTTCGACCAAGGTGGTCTGCATGATCGGCCGGCTGACGCCGCGCGCCGAGAGCCAGATCCTGCCGAACCGCACCCACAACGTCGAAATCATCGGCATCGGCCATCAGAAGTCGCGGGGCGTCAAGAACGGCGTCGTCGCCGATCTCGATGCGGTCGAAAGCGTCGTGCGGCTCGCGGTCGACGCGGCCGAGCGTATGGCCGGGCTTACCATCGACAGCATGATCGTCAACGTTTCGGCCGGCCGGCTGCAGAGCGACGTCTACACCGCGACGATCGATCTCGGCGGCCAGGAAGTCGACGCCAACGATCTGCGCAAGGTTCTGTCGGCCGCCGGCCAGCAGTCGCTGCGCTCCGACCGCGCCATCCTACACTCGCTGCCCACGGGCTTCTCGCTCGATGGTGAGCGCGGCATCCGTGATCCGCTCGCCATGTTCGGCGACGTTCTCGGCGTCGACATGCATGTGCTGACGGCCGAGCGTGCAGCGCTCAAGAATCTGGAACTCTGCGTCAACCGCGCTCACCTCTCGGTCGAGGGCATGGTGGCGACCCCCTATGCTAGCGGTCTTGCAGCGCTCGTCGACGACGAAGTCGAGCTCGGCTGTGCCGCGATCGACATGGGCGGCGGCACGACGACGATCTCGGTCTTTGCCGAAGGCAAGCTCGTTCATGCGGACGCTGTCAGCCTCGGCGGCCACCACGTGACGACGGACCTGGCGCGCGGTCTTTCGACCCGCATCGAAGACGCCGAGCGGCTGAAGGTCGTGCACGGTTCGGCACTGCCCAACAGCGCCGACGAACGCGACATCGTCTCGGTTCCGCCGATCGGCGAGGACGACCGCGATCAGCCGACGCATGTGCCGCGCGCGCTCGTCTCGCGCATCGTGCGCGCCCGCATCGAAGAGACGCTCGAATTGATCCGCGACCGCATCCAGCGCTCGGGCTTCAGCCCGATCGTCGGCAAGCGCATCGTTCTGACGGGCGGCGCAAGCCAGCTCACAGGCCTGCCGGAAGCGGCGCGCCGCATCCTCGCCCGCAATGTTCGCATCGGCCGTCCGCTCGGAGTTTCCGGGCTGCCCGCGGCTGCCAAGGGGCCGGCCTTCTCCACGGCGGTCGGCCTGATGATCTATCCGCAGGTCGCCGACCTCGAGACCCATGCCGCCCACGGCGGCATGTTCTCGGCGCTCGGCGCCGGCAACGGTCGCATCGCCCGAATGGGGCAGTGGCTGAAAGAGAGCTTTTGAGTGACGTTCGGCGCCGACAGGGACGGCGTCGGATGAAGGAAATGTTGGACTTTGAGAGATTTGGCCGGCTCGGCAAGGCGGCCAGAAAACAGAAGGAACGGGTACAATGACTATCAACTTGCAGAAGCCGGATATCACGGAGCTGAAGCCGCGCATCACCGTCTTTGGCGTGGGTGGTGGCGGTGGCAACGCCGTCAACAACATGATCACTGCAGGCCTCCAGGGCGTCGATTTCGTCGTCGCCAACACCGATGCCCAGGCACTGACCATGACCAAGGCCGAGCGCATCATCCAGATGGGCGTCGCCGTCACCGAAGGTCTCGGCGCCGGTTCGCAGCCGGAAGTCGGCCGCGCGGCCGCCGAAGAGTGCATCGATGAGATCATCGACCACCTGAACGGCACCCACATGTGCTTCGTCACCGCCGGCATGGGCGGCGGCACCGGCACGGGTGCAGCCCCGATCGTTGCCCAGGCCGCCCGCAACAAGGGCATCCTGACGGTCGGCGTCGTCACCAAGCCGTTCCATTTCGAAGGCGCGCGCCGCATGCGCCTCGCTGACCAGGGCATTGCCGAACTGCAGAAGTCGGTCGACACCCTGATCGTCATCCCGAACCAGAACCTCTTCCGCATCGCCAACGACCGCACCACCTTTGCGGACGCCTTCGCGATGGCCGACCAGGTTCTCTATTCGGGCGTTGCCTGCATCACAGACCTCATGGTCAAGGAAGGCCTCATCAACCTCGACTTCGCCGACGTCCGCTCGGTGATGCGTGAAATGGGCCGCGCCATGATGGGTACCGGCGAAGCTTCGGGCGAAGGCCGCGCACTGGCCGCTGCCGAAGCCGCGATCGCCAACCCGCTGCTCGACGAGACCTCGATGAAGGGCGCCCAGGGCCTCCTGATCTCGATCACCGGTGGCCGCGACCTGACGCTGTTCGAACTCGACGAAGCTGCAACCCGTATTCGCGAAGAAGTCGACCCGGATGCCAACATCATCCTCGGCGCGACGTTCGACGAAGAACTCGAAGGCCTGATCCGCGTCTCGGTCGTCGCCACCGGCATCGACCGCACGGCCGCGGAGGTAGCGGGTCGTTCCGCTGACTTTCGTCCGGTAGCAGCCAAGCCGGTCGTCCGTCCCTCGGCCGCCATTCCTGCCCAGCAGTCGCAGCCGGTCGCCCAGCACCAGCCGGCCCCGGTTCACCAGCCGGTGATGCAGCAGCCGGTCGCCCAGCCGGTGCAGCAGCCGGTCCAGCAGCAGCCGTCTGTCGATCACATCGCGGCTGCGATCCGCGAAGCCGAAATGGAGCGCGAGCTCGATATCGCGACCCGCACCGCCCAGGCACAGGTCCAGGCTCCGGCTCAGCCGGCGCATGACGAGAACTTCCGTCCCCAGAGCAAGCTTTTCGCCGGTGCAGCACCGGTAGAGGCCGCTCCGGTGATGCGCCAGCCGCAGCCGCAGATGCAGCCGGTTCAGGCCCAGCCTCAGCCGCAGCCGGTCATGCGCCAGGAGCCCGTTGCTCCGGTCATGCGCCAGCAGCCGGAACAGGTTCGCATGCCGAAGGTCGAAGACTTTCCGCCAGTTGTGAAGGCCGAGATGGACCGCCGCGCCCAGCCGGCAGCCCCGATCGCGGAAGAGCGTGGCCCGATGGGTCTCCTCAACCGCATCACCAGCTCGCTTGGCCTGCGTGAGCGCGAACAGACCCCAGCGGCCGCCGACATGACGGCTTCCGCACCGACCGCTGCTTCCCAGCAGCGCCGGCCGCTCTCGCCGGAAGCGAGCCTCTATGCGCCGCGTCGCGGCCAGCTTGACGATCACGGTCGCGTTTCGCAGCAGACGCGCCCGCAAGAAGATGATCAGCTCGAAATCCCGGCGTTCCTGCGCCGTCAGTCGAACTGATTGGAAGGCCCGTTCCTTCACCTTGCCGAATGCCCGGGCAACTGCCCGGGCATTTTTGCATTTTCTTCATCATTTCAGATGTTTGATTCGATGTTGCGGACCGTCGCAAATACGTAACAAAGCGAAACGAACAGTGATTTGGAATGGTGCCTCCAAACTCCTATTTTCAGACTCGGAATTGGGGACGCATGCGATTCGATCAAGCGCTGTCTGTTCGAAACGCAGAGGATCGGATTTTGCTCCGAGACTCTCGGGCGCCTTGTTTGTGCCCTGAAGTTCGCTGCGTCCGCCAGCAGGTTTTGGCCATCGGCCACAGGTATTGAAAGTGACGAGAATGGGAATCGAATTGCTCGGGTTTCAGACGACGATTGCAAACCCGGTAACGCTGAAGGGAAATGGCGTTCACTCGGGTGTAGAAGTGTCGATCACCTTCCATCCGGCGGAAGCCGATGCGGGCATCGTTTTCCAGCGCGTTCTCGCCAATGGCCGGATCAGCGAATACAAGGCGGTTTCCTCGCAGGTCGGCAACACCGATCTCTGCACCGTTCTCGGGATGTCGCCGGCGACTTCGATCGCCACGATCGAGCATGTGATGGCGGCGATCTACGCGCTCGGCCTCGACAACCTCACGGTCGAAGTGCACGGCGCCGAAATGCCGATCATGGACGGCAGCTCCGAACCCTTCATCGACGCGATCGAGCAGGTGGGCGTTCGCGCCCTTGCGGTCAAGCGTCGCTACATCCGCATCGTCAAGCCGGTGCGCATCGAATCGGGTGCCTCCTGGTCGGAGTTCACGCCCTATGACGGCATGCGCTTCGAGGTCGAGATCGATTTCGATTGCCCGCTGATCGGCCGCCAGGCCTGGAAGGGCGACATGACGCCTTCGGTCTTCAAGCGCGAGCTGTCGCGTGCCCGCACCTTCGGCTTCATGCGCGATGTCGAACGCCTCTGGGCGGCTGGTTTTGCGCTCGGCTCCTCGCTCGAAAACTCCGTCGTCATTTCCGACGACAACACGGTGATCAACGTCGAGGGCCTGCGCTACACCGACGAATTCGTGCGCCACAAGACGCTCGATGCGGTTGGCGACCTCTCGCTCGCCGGCGCGCCGTTCATCGGCTGCTACCGCTCGTACCGCGGCGGCCACAAGATGAACGCCAACGCGCTGAAGGCACTTCTCAGCGACCCGACGGCCTACGAAGTCGTCGAAACGGCAACCCCGCGCCAGCGTACCCGCGCGCGCGATATGGTTGCAGTGGCAGCTCCGGGCTTCGCGCCCTGGTCCGCATAACAAGAAAAGTCATCATCTCCTCCAGTCGCCGGCCGAAAGGCCGGCATTTTCATGATAGAGCTGCCACAAATTTGCATGAATCACCGATCATGACGTTGCGGTCTCAAGGTAACTTGCTCTAAAAGCGCATGTCTGGCGGGGTCCATGCCCGCAGAATGGAACGGGAATATCCGATGGTTCTTGCAGTTTCTGTGGATTTGAAAAAGTCAGCGCGCGTCGCCGCCGTCATTGTCGCGGCCGTTGCCGGCAGCGCCCTGATTACCGCCTGCCAGAACGATCCCGATATCGACATCACCAAGCTGACGGCCGAAACCGATCCGCCGGAAGTGCTCTACAATCAGGGCCTCGCCAACCTCAATGCCGGCAAGACGACGGAGGCGGCGCGCAAGTTCGAAGCGCTCGACCGCCAGCATCCGTTCTCGGAATATGCCCGCAAGGCGCTGGTCATGAACGCCTTCGTTTCTTACCGTAACGGTCAGTACCAGGAGGCGATCAACGCCACCGGCCGCTACCTCAATCTTTATCCGCAGTCGGAAGACGCGGCCTATGCGCAGTACATCCAGGGTCTCGCCTATACCAAGCAGATCCCGGCGGTGACGCAGGACCAGAAGCCGGCCTTCAAGGCGATCGAAGCCATGCAGGCGGTCGTAGACCGCTACCCGGACTCCGAATATGTCGACGACGCCAAGTCGAAGATCCGCTTTGCCCGCGACCAGCTGGCCGGCAAGGAGATGCAGGTCGGCCGCTACTATCTCGAGCGCAAGGAATACCTTGCCGCCGTGTCGCGTTTCCGCGTCGTCGTCGAGCAGTATCCGAACACCAACCAGGTTGAAGAAGCGCTGGCGCGCCTGACGGAAGCCTATTTCGCGATGGGCGTGACCCAGGAGGCGCAGACCGCTGCCGCCGTTCTCGGTCACAACTACCCGGACAGCCAGTGGTACAACGATAGCTTCAAGCTGCTGCAGTCGGGTGGCCTTGAGCCGCGTGAAAGCGGCAACTCCTGGATTTCGCGCGCCGCCAAGAAACTCGTCGGCGCCTGATATCTATCGGCGCCCTTCAAGGAAGATATAACCCCGGATGCTTGCCCAGCTTTCGATCCGCGATATCGTCCTGATTGAACGGCTCGATCTCAATTTCGACGCCGGGCTCTCGGTGCTGACCGGTGAAACCGGGGCCGGCAAGTCCATCCTTCTCGACAGCCTGTCGCTCGCCCTTGGCGGGCGCGGCGATGGCTCGCTCGTTCGCCACGGTTCCGACAAGGGGCAGGTGACGGCGGTCTTCGACGTGCCGATGGGGCATTCGGCGCGGCTGATGCTCAGGGAAAACGGCATCGACGACGACGGCGACCTGATCTTTCGTCGCGTGCAGTCGGCCGACGGCCGCACCAAGGCCTATGTCAACGACCAGCCGATCAGCGTCCAGCTGATGCGCCAGCTTGGCCAGACGCTGGTCGAAATTCACGGACAGCACGACGACCGCGCGCTCGTCGATATCGACGCGCACCGCACGCTTCTCGACGCCTTCGGTGGCACCGCCGAAGAAGCGGCGCATGTGAGCGAACTCTATCGCGCCTGGAAGGATGCCGAGCGCGGCCTGAAGAAGCACCGCGAGCGGGTCGAGGCTGCCGCGCGCGAGGCGGACTACCTTCGGTCTTCGGTCGAAGAACTGGAGAAGCTCAGCCCCCGCGACGGCGAAGAGGACGAGCTTGCCGAGAACCGGGCGCGGATGATGAAGGCCGAGCGCATCGCCGGCGACATCAACGAGGCCTCGGAGTTCCTGAACGGCAACGCTTCGCCGGTTCCGCTGATCGCCTCGCTCGTGCGCCGTCTCGAGCGCAAGAGCCAGGAGGCGCCGGGCCTGCTCGAAGAAACGGTCGAGTTGCTCGACGGTGCGCTCAACCAGCTTTCGGACGCGCAGATGTCGGTCGAGCGGGCGTTGCGCAACACGGAGTTCGATCCGAAGGAACTGGAGCGGGTGGAGGAGCGGCTGTTCGCGCTGCGCGCCGCCAGCCGCAAATATTCGGTTCCGGTCACGGAACTGCCGGCACTCGCCGTTCGCATGATTTCCGATCTCGCCGATCTCGATGCCGGCGAGGAAAAGCTGAAGCAGCTCGATGCACAAGTCGGCGTGGCGCGGGTAGCGTTCGACGCTTCGGCGCGCTCGCTCTCCGAAAAGCGTCGCCATACCGCGACCGCCCTTTCCGACGCTGTCATGGCCGAGCTGCCGGCGTTGAAGCTCGAGCGGGCACGCTTCATGGTCGAGGTGCAAAGCGATCCGTCGCTGCCGACGGTCGACGGTATCGACCTCGTCGAGTTCCACGTCCAGACCAACCCCGGCACGCGGCCGGGCCCGATCATGAAGGTGGCTTCCGGCGGCGAACTTTCGCGCTTCCTGCTGGCGCTGAAGGTGGCGCTTGCCGATCGCGGCTCGGCGCCGACGCTCGTCTTTGATGAAATCGACACCGGTGTCGGCGGTGCGGTGGCCGATGCCATCGGCCAGCGGCTGAAGCGGCTCTCGGCAACGGTGCAGGTGCTCTCCGTCACCCACGCGCCGCAGGTCGCAGCCCGTGCGGCAACGCATCTTCTGATCTCCAAGGGGCCTTCGACCGAGAAGGCCGAGATGATTTCCACCCGTGTCGCCCGCATGGACGACAAGGCGCGCACCGAGGAAATCGCCCGCATGCTTGCCGGCGCCTCGATCACCGAAGAGGCGAGGGCGGCTGCCGCTCGCCTGCTTTCCGGCAACGGCTAGATCATCCTGGCGCCAAGTGGAAACATTGGCGGCTGAAGGATGCGATGTCCTCAGAGTGTTCATCTGAACCCACGGCCTTGGGCTTCCTAAGCCTTTTGGTTGAATTGTTGCGCCGCTGCACCCGTGTTCTATTTCCTCTGCGGTTGGGGCACTTCGGGCATGTGGGAGAAACTCGAGCATAGACTGGAGATCCGGTTTGCGCAGATGCGTGCGCATCCGGAACTGATCCTGCTCATCGCGCTCGCCTATGCCGGCCTTATCCTGACGATAAAGGAAGCGAACCAGGAACTGGGCGGCTTCGGGGTGTTCGCGTGCGTTGCCATCGCCGTGACTGCAGCAACTCTCGTCGCAAGGCTGCGACACGCCTCGCAGGTCGGGCTGGCGGAGGAGGAGGCCGATCCTCAGCCGCCGAACGCGGACGAAGTCACGCCGTTGGCGCTTGTGGCGCCCTGTGCGCACGGGGACCGTTCCTATCTTGTCCGCGTCCCGGCGCCGACGGCGGTTGCCTATGAGGTGGTGCGCAAGGCACAGGATGTGTTTCGCAGCGGCGCGATCGATCCCGAAGAGGATATGAGAGCGTTCCATTCCGACCCCTACAGCCTGATCTGCCTGCAGGACCTCGACGGCAACATCTTCGGCTTCATCGACTACTACGCCTTCGAGAAGAACCACTTCAAACTGTTCCTGCAGGGGCATTATGCCTTTGGCAACCTGCTGGCGAGCGGGCTGCTTGCCCATCCGCAGGCGCGAAAGGCGAAGGTGGTCTATCTCGCGACCATCCTCAATATGAGCTTCCTGCTCGATTCCATGCGCGCCGAGCGCCGCAGGCAGAACGGCATTCTCGTCTGGGCGACGGTTTCGGCGATCCTCGAACACCACACGTTCCCGCCCGACGGCATCGACATCTACAGCATCGGCTGGGACAAGGGCGGGGCCGCGATCCTGAAGATGTTCGGTCTGCAGCCGGTGAGCCGGGTGATGCGTGGCCAGGCGGAAGGCAAATGGATCTACTGCAAGCGTGGTGTCCAGAAAAAGGATCTCGAGGCCATCCGCTGCCGTTATCAGAGGCGCTATGAACGCTGGTGCGAACTGGATGTCAGGCCGCTTGTCGGGCTCGCGCCGGGGGCCGTCAATGCCACTGGCGCGTGAGCCGACGGCGCCGGACGGTCTTTTCTTTCCCATCAGTTGCTCTACAAAACGACTTCGAATCCGGAGTCGTCGCGCATGTCCCAAGAATTGAAACCCGTCGAGAATCTCAACGAAACGGAAGCGGCCGAAGAGCTTGCCTTTCTCGCGGCCGAGCTTGCGCGCCATGACGCGCTTTATCATGGCCAGGACGCGCCGGAGATTTCGGATGCGGACTATGACGCGCTGAAGCGGCGCAACGACGCGATCGAGCAGCGCTTTCCGGTACTCATCCGCGACGACAGCCCCTCGAAGAAGGTGGGTGCTGCACCCTCCGTCACCTTCCAGCCGGTCGTGCACGCCCGGCCGATGCTGTCGCTTGACAACACGTTTTCCGACGAGGACGCGCGCGATTTCGTCGCCTCGGTCTATCGTTTCCTCGGCCAACTGCCGGACAACTCCATCGCCTTTACCGCCGAGCCGAAGATCGACGGGCTCTCCATGTCGCTGCGCTATGAGAACCGCCGGCTGGTAACGGCCGCGACCCGCGGCGACGGCACGACTGGCGAAAACGTCACCGCCAATATCCGCACCATCGGCATGATCCCGCAGACGCTGCCGGCAGGTGCGCCCGATGTCGTCGAGGTACGCGGCGAAATCTATATGGCGAAATCGGACTTTGCCGCGCTCAACGCCGAGATGGCGGCGCTCGGCAAGCCGCTCTATGTCAACCCGCGCAACACCGCTTCGGGCTCGCTGCGCCAGCTCGACGCCAAGGTGACGGCGAGCCGCAAGCTGCGTTTCTTTGCCTATGCCTGGGGCGAGATCTCGGAAATGCCCGCCGACACGCAGATGGGCATGGTCGAGGTGTTCAAGAGCTGGGGCTTCCCGGTTAACCCGCTGATGCAGCGGCTCTCCTCGGCCGACGCGCTGCTGGAGCATTACCACCACATCGAGCGCGAACGGCCGGATCTCGACTATGATATCGACGGCGTCGTCTACAAGGTCGACCGGCTCGACCTGCAGGCCCGCCTCGGCTTCCGTTCGCGCTCGCCGCGCTGGGCAACCGCGCACAAGTTTCCTGCCGAGCAGGCCTTCACCCGGCTGACGGCGATCGACATCCAGGTCGGCCGTACCGGCGCGCTGACGCCGGTGGCACGCCTTGAGCCGATCACGGTCGGTGGCGTCGTCGTCACCAATGCGACGCTGCACAACGAGGATTACATCAAGGGTCTCGGCAATTCGGGCGAGCCGATCCGCGAGGGCCGCGACATCCGCATCGGCGACATGGTGATCGTCCAGCGCGCCGGCGACGTCATTCCACAGATCGTCGACGTGGTCATGGACGAGCGCAAGGCGGGGAGCGAGCCCTATCGCTTCCCGACCACATGCCCGGTCTGCGGCAGCCATGCGGTGCGCGACATCAACGAGAAGACCGGCAAGGTAGATGCGGTGCGCCGCTGCACCGGCGGTTTCGTCTGCCGCGCGCAGGCCGTCGAGCACCTGAAGCACTTCGTCTCGCGCAACGCCTACGACATCGAGGGCCTCGGTTCGAAGCAGATCGAGTTCTTCTTCGAAAGCGAAGACCCGACGCTGATGATCCGCACGGCGCCAGATATCTTCACGCTGGAGAAACGCCAGGAGGCGTCGTCGCTCACCAAGCTCGAAAACATCGACGGCTTCGGCCGCGTCAGCGTGCGCAAGCTCTATGACGCCATCAATACGCGCCGTTCGATCGCGCTGCAGCGTTTCATCTATGCGCTCGGCATTCGTCATGTGGGCGAGACGACGGCAAAGCTGCTGGCGCGTTCCTATGGCACCTACGAGCACTTCGGCGAGGCGATGCGCGACGCGTCGACGTTTACGGGCGACGCCTGGAATGAACTCAACAGCATCGACGGCATCGGCGAGGTGGTCGCCCGCGCCATCGTCGAGTTCTACAAGGAGCCGCGCAACCTCGAAGTCGTCACCCGGCTGTTGTCGGAGGTGACGCCGGAGGCAGCAGAAGCACCGGTTGCCTCAGACAGCCCGGTCGCCGGCAAGACTGTCGTCTTCACCGGTTCGCTCGAAAAGATGACGCGCGATGAAGCCAAGGCCAAGGCCGAGAGCCTCGGCGCCAAGGTGGCAGGTTCCGTGTCGAAGAAGACCGACATCGTCGTTGCCGGACCGGGTGCCGGCTCCAAGCTCGACAAGGCCCGCGAACTCGGCGTCGCGACCATGGACGAGGACGAGTGGCTGGCGCTGATCGGCGGGTAATCCCCGCCGGTTGCATGCAATCGGCAGAGCGTCGTTACGCCTGCCTGCTGTCGTACTCTTCGGAGGCGGCTTTCAGGGCGGCAATATCGTCGGCGCAGATGAAACGGCGCAATGCGTCGAACTTTGACCGTTCCCACTGGTAGATGCCGAGCGCAATCAGCGTCTCGACATCGGTCGCGGGGAAACGCTGGCGCACGGGGCGGGCAGGGTTCCCCGCAACGATGGTGTAGGGCGCAACGTCCTTCGTCACGATGGCACCCGACGCGATGACGGCGCCTTCGCCGAGCGTCACACCCGGCATGATCATGGCGCGCATGCCGATCCAGGCGCCGTCGCCGATGACGGTGTCGCCCTTGCCGACATAGGCTTCGCCGATCACATCGAGGAAGGGATAGAGGCTCACCCAATCGGTGCGATGGGTGTGGTTGCCGCCCATGAGGATCACCGCCTCGGCGCCAATCGCGACATAGTCGCCGATCAGCAGTTGATCGATTGGCCATTGCGGTTCCCAGGCCCTGAGGCTGTAGTCGTCGCCATAGAGGTAGCGAACGACACTTTCCTCGAAGGATCCGGTCCAGGCGTTGCTGTAGTAGCTGTTGCTGCCGCGCACGTGAATGTTCGGGTTGCGCACTGTCTCATGCAAGAGCTCGACCTTGGACCAATGCTTGGCTTCGACCTTCGTGGACATGGGGTTCCTCATTCTCAATGCTTGCAAGCGAAGCTGCGCGTCGCTCGCCATTCGTATCCCGTCCCAACTATCGGATTCACCGGTCGCTTTCTTCTCAAATCGGGCGCCGACCGGAAGCTTTGTCAGGCACTGCGATCATTCCATCACACAAAAACGCCCGCCGCTTTAGGCGGCAGGCGCAAAGTTCGGGGCACTGCGCGAGATCAGGAGGCCTGCTGCTGGGCGGCTTCCTGGTCCATCCACATGAATTCCCAGACGTGACCGTCGAGGTCCTGGAAGGAAATGCCGTACATGAAGCCGTAGTCGAGAGCCGGCTTCCAGGGCTTGGCGCCGGCAGCGAGCGCCTTGGCGAGCATGTCGTCGCATTCAGCGCGGCTGGACGCGGACAGGGCGGTAATGACCTCGGTTCCTTTCCGGGCGTCGCTGATCTCGCCGGTGATGAAGTCGCGGAACTTCGGCTCGGTCAGAAGCATGACGAAAATATTGTCCGAGATCACCGTGCAGGCGGCGGTGTCGTCGGAGAACTGCTCGTTGAAGGTGAAGCCGAGGGCGGCGAAGAACGCGCGCGAGGCCTTCAGATCCTTGACCGGCAGGTTTACGAAAATCATGCGCATGAAATGCTCCTTGGAATGGATTTCGTGTTTTACGGATCTGATCACTTCGTTGTTTCGGCGAAACCACGAAGCGATCCAACTCTTTGATTGACGCAACTCCGGACGGAAAACTGCGTCGCACTTTTCCTGGAGTTGCCCTAAGGACGAATGCCGGTCGACGATCCCGACACCGGCTCAAAGATTTTTTGAGCCGGGCTGATGTGGGGTGCAACTACAGGTCTTCAAGCGGAGCGAGACCTGCTTCGATGCTGCAAATAGGATCGACGGTGCTAGCGGCTGCGAGCGGCCCCAAGGGCGCGCGCCGCTGCTCGATGTTATTGTCACTTCACGGTGCACACGCCGTTGGCGCCGCCCTTGCCGGTGTAGGACACGCTCGGCGAGCCGTCGGGATTGATGCTGAGCGAGATGGTGACGCCGGCGCCGTGCGCTTCGTAGTAGTTCTCGTTGAACACCTTGAGCTTGGCTTCTTTGCCGTTGATGTAGATCGGGCCGCCTTCGTCGGCATGGACCTCGATCTTGCCGGGGCAGGTGGCGTTGACGAGCGGGATTTTTGCTTCGGCCGCAGCGGCGAAGGCAAGCGTCGGGACGAGAACGCCGAGAAGGCGCAGGCAGGGTTTCATCTTGCTCTCCAGCGTGGGTTGCATGTGGCGTCGATCGCCAACCGTGACAGGCTGCCGGTGGAAGTCAAGCGCGGCTGAGCGTCACCAAGCTGTCATCAATCCGATTGTTTTTTTGCGCTGCACAAGATAGAGGATTGCAGCCGAATTTTATGCAAATGCCTTTTCGCGGAGCAGGTCGCGGCCATCTGCGAAGGCAGCGCACCAGCATCCCAAAGGGCAGGGCGCCGGCGCGGATTGGAGGGTCCGGAGATGAAGACTTTCACCACCATCGCCGAGCTGCGTGCAGCGCTTGCCGAGCATAGACGCGCCGGCAAGACGGTCGGCTTCGTGCCGACCATGGGCTACCTGCATGTCGGCCATATGGAGCTGATGCGCCGGGCCCGCGAGGAAAACGACGTCGTCGTCGCCAGCATCTTCGTCAATCCGCTGCAGTTCGGCGCCAACGAGGATCTTTCCAAATATCCGCGCGATCTCGCCCGCGACCAGGCGATGCTCGAAGCGGGCAGCGTCGACTATCTCTTTGCCCCCGGTGTTGCCGACATGTATCCGCGACCGATGGAAACGGTCGTCGACGTGCCGACGCTTGGCAGCGAGCTCGAGGGCTCCGTGCGCCCCGGTCATTTCGCCGGTGTTGCCACCGTCGTCACCAAGCTCTTCAACATCGTTGGGCCCGATCGCGCCTATTTCGGCGAGAAGGATTTCCAGCAGCTGCAGATCATCCGCCGCATGGTGGACGATCTCGCCCAGCCGGTGACCGTGATCGGCGTGCCGACGGTGCGCGAGGCCGACGGGCTCGCCTGCTCGTCGCGCAATGTCTACCTGACGGCCGAAGAGCGGCGTGCCGCGGCGATCGTGCCGAAGGCGCTGGATGAGGCGCAGCACCTCGTTGCCTCCGGCGTCAGCGATGTCGTCGAACTCGAAAAGGCCGTGACCGAGTTTCTGGCGAGCGAGCCCTTGGCGAAGCCCGAGGTCGTAGCGGTGCGCGATCCCGAGACGCTGGAGACGATCGAAACGATCGGCGACCGGCCGGTGCTGCTTCTGCTCTTCGTCCGCTTCGGCACGACGAAGCTGCTCGACAATCGCGTGATCGCCCCGAAATCCGCATCATTTGCAAAGGTTGCCTGACATGAGCGTGCAGACCGCCAAGCGCCGGCTCAGCCCCGCCAACATCGAAGCGCTGAAGGGCGAGCGCCCGATCGTCAGCCTCACGGCCTATACGACGCCGATTGCGCGGCTGCTCGATCCGCATGTGGACTTTCTGCTGGTCGGCGATTCCGTCGGCATGGTGCTCTATGGCCTCGACACGACCGTCGGCGTGACGCTGGAAATGATGATCGCCCATGGCCAAGCGGTCATGCGCGGCTCGCAGCAGGCCTGCGTCGTCATCGACATGCCCTTCGGCTCCTACCAGGAATCGAAGGAGCAGGCGTTCCGCAGTGCGGCGCGTATCCTCAAGGAAACCGGCTGCAGCGCAGTGAAACTCGAGGGCGGGGCGGAGATGGCCGAGACGGTCGAGTTTCTCGTCAGCCGCGGCATTCCGGTGCTCGGCCATGTCGGCTTGATGCCGCAGCTCGTCAACACGACCGGCGGTTATCGCTCGGTCGGCCGCAACGACAAGGAAGTGGCAAAGATCCGCCGCGACGCCAAGGCGATCGACGATGCCGGAGCGTTTGGCATCGTCATCGAGGGCACGGTCGAGCCGGTGGCCCGCGACATTACCGCGGAGCTGCGCTCGCCGACGATCGGCATCGGCGCGTCGCCTGCCTGCGACGGCCAGATCCTCGTCTCCGACGACATGCTCGGCCTCTTCAACGACTTCAAGCCACGCTTCGTCAAGCATTTTGCCGAGTTGGCGCCGGCGATCTCGAAGGCTGCCGAGGAGTATGCGAACGAGGTGAAGGCGCGCACGTTCCCCGGCATCGAGCATACGTTCCAGGTCAAGAAGTAAGGGGCGGCTGGCCCGCGCCGGCGCTTATTCCAAGCGATAAAGCGCATCGTTTTCCTGATCGGTGCGCCTTTTGTTCAAGCCTCGTTCGCCGAGGCATCATAAAATTCAATCATTGTATCAGCGCATTTGAATTGTTGCCGGGGGCGCAAGCGCCTATCAGTCCGGCACCGGCCGCATGGCGCGTCATCGCCTCGGCCGGCGGAGGTTTCCATGAAAAAAGATGAATTCTGGGAAGGGGTCCGCGGCGGCTTTCCCATCATGCTGGCAGCATCGCCCTTCGGTGCGCTGTTCGGGGCGCTTGCGGTCGACAATGGCTTCACCATTGCCGATGCGGTGTTCATGAGCGCGACCGTCTATGCCGGCGCTAGCCAGATGGTCGGCATCGAGCTCTTCGGCAATCACGTCCAGCCCTGGCTGGTGGTGCTCTCCGTCTTTGCGGTCAACTTCCGCCACGTGCTCTATTCGGCCTCGATCGCCAAATATGTCCGGCACTTCACCTTCGGGCAGAAGTTCCTCGCATTCTTCCTGCTGGTCGATCCGCAATATGCCGAGACCGAAAAGCGCGGCGAGCGCGGCTTGCCGATCACCTTTGCCTGGTATCTCGGCTTCGGTCTCGTGATCTACATCCCGTGGATCATCAACACGCTGGTCGGCGCGATCTTCGGACAGATGATCGGTGACCCCAAGGCGATCGGCCTTGATGTCCTGCTGCCGGTCTATTTCATGGGGCTCGTCATGGGCTTCCGCAAGCGTGACCGGTTCCTGCCGATCGTCATCGTCTCGGGGCTTGCATCCGTCGCCGGCATGCATTTCGTCGGCTCGCCATGGCATGTCAGCATCGGAGCACTAGCCGGCATCATTCTTGCCGCCTGTCTGCCGCCAAGCGAGCGGGCAGTGGCACCGACGGGTGTCGAGAAGGAGGCGTGAACATGGATCCGCAACACCTGAACCTCATCTACCTGATCATCGCGGCGGCCGTTGCGACCTTCCTGACGCGTGTCGGCGGCTATATCCTGATCACCCAGATGAAAGAGATCCCGCCGCGGCTGGAGGCGGCGCTCAACGCCGTTCCCGCAGCCGTTCTGACGACGCTGGTGGCGCCGGCCTTCGTCTATGGCGGGCTCGACGTGACGATTGCCATGTTCGTCGCCTTTGCCATCGCGCTTGGGCTGAATCTCTCAACACTGCGCATGCTCGTCATCGGCTGGGTGGTGGTCATGGTGATCCGGCATCTGGTGATGTAGGACGCCCGTCCGCGGCGGTGTGCGAAGCCGTGGACGGATGTGTTGCGCCCGTTTCGATTGGCGGCGCGCGCATCCTGGACTATCATCTCTGCCGTTGCCGGAGAGGCAGGACATATCCCCCCTCGTTAGGTGGCGTACGACGTCACCGCAGCATGAAGCCTCCCGGCAGTGGAGGAGCGACCATGTTGACCAGGATCTCTATTGCCCTTTTGCTGGCGCTAGCGCCGGCAACGGCCTTTGCCAATCAATGCCCGACCATGATGAAGGCGATCGATGCAGCCATGCAGACCGCTTCCTTGTCCGATGCCGACATGGCCAAGGTCAAGGAATTGCGCACCAAGGGTGAGGCACAGCACCAGGCTGGCGATCACGCCGCCTCGGAGGCAACGCTTGGCGAAGCGAAGAAGCTTCTGGGCATCTGAACGAGAGACTAGGACGTCCGGAGCCAAGGTCTGGCGGGTGAGGGCGCAGCACGCTATCGGCTGCGCGACGGCTCGTTTTATGGGCCCCCGCGACAGCAGGAGCCCAGCAGAGAGCATGACTCAGCGTGACAGCGCTTCCGTTGCCGCCTTCAGCCAGGCGCGCGTCTCGTCGCTGGCCAGCAGCGGCATCAACTTTTCGCGCGTCTCGGCGTGATAGGCGTTGAGCCAGGCGAGTTCCTCGTCGGTCAGAAGCGCCGGCAGCACCAGGCGGCGATCGATCGGGCAGTAGGTGATCGTGTCGAAGCCGAGCATCGGCAGGTCGCCGCCATCAACCATCGTTGCCGGCTGCACCACGATGAGGTTCTCAATGCGGATGCCGAAGGCGCCGGGGCGGTAGTAGCCGGGCTCGTTGGAAAGGATCATGCCGGCCAGCAGTTCCTGCGTCGAAAGACGGGCGATGCGCTGCGGGCCTTCATGCACCGAGAGATAGGAGCCGACGCCGTGGCCGGTGCCGTGGGCATAGTCGGCGCCCGCCTTCCAGAGCGCGATGCGCGCCAAGGGGTCGAGATCCACGCCGCGCGAGCCCTTGGGGAAGCGCGCCGTGCTGATCGCAATCATGCCCTTCAGCACTAGGGTGAAGAAGCGTTTCTGCTCTTCAGGCACGGCGCCGACGGCCACCGTGCGGGTGATGTCGGTGGTGCCGTTGATATACTGCGCGCCGGAATCGATCAGGAACATGGTGCCCGCTTCGATTGCCTGGTCGGTGGCCGTGGTGACGCGGTAGTGCATGATCGCCGCGTGCGCGCCGGCGCCAGAGATGGTGTCGAAGGAGATGTCCTTCAGCGGGTTCTGCATGCGCTCGCCGACGGTGGTGCGGGCGGCTTCCAGCTGGTTGGTGGCACCGATCTCGGTGACTGTGCCGGGCTGTTGGCTGTCGAGCCAGGCGAGGAACTCGACCATGGCCGCACCATCCTGCAGATGGGCGCGGCTCGAGCCTTCGATCTCGGCCGTGTTCTTCTGGGCGCGGGGCAGGCGGGCGGGATCGACCGCTTCGACGACCTTGCCGCCCTTGGCGCGGATCAGTTCGGAAATGGCGAAGGAGGCGAGATCGGGATCGATCATGACGGAGGCGCCGGCGGTGCCGAGAGCCCGCAGACGGTCGTCGAAGGTCGACGGTGCGACGATGTCGGCGATCTGGGTGAGGTAGGCCTCCTGCTCGATGCCGGTCTTGCGCTTGTCGAGGAAAAGTTCGGCGCGGCCGTCGGCGTGGATAATGGCGCGGGCCAGCGGATGCGGCGTGTGCGGCACGTCGGACCCGCGGATGTTGAATGTCCAGGCGACGGAGGAGGGGTCGGTCAGCACGACGGCGTCGGCGCCCGTCTTGGAAAGGCCGGCTGCGATCGTCGCGATCTTGTCCTTGGCAAGCGTGCCCGCATGTTCGATCGGCTGGATCGTCACCTTGCCGAGCGGGGCAGCCGGACGGTTCGTCCAGATCCTGTCGAGCGGGTTGTGATCGAGGAAGACGAGCGAACCGCCGAGGGCGGCGAGCGCCTTTTCCAGCCGGCGCACTTCGGCGCCGGTGTGGACCCAGGGATCGATACCGAGCTTGAAGCCCTTGGCTCCATGGTTCTCCAACCAGAGATGCGGCGGCTCGCCGATGAGGTCGCCGCCGGTAAAGACCGCGCCGTCGACCTGCTCCTTCAACTGCGTGACGTAGCGGCCATCGACGAAGACGACCGCTTCACGCTGCGTGATGAGGGCGACGCCGGCCGAGCCGGTAAAACCGGTGAGCCAGGACAGGCGCTCGGAGGAGGCCGGCACATACTCGCCCTGGAACTCGTCCGCGCGCGGCACGAGAAAGCCGTCGATGCCGAGGGCTGCGAAGGACGCGCGCAGGGCTTCGGTGCGCTCCTTGCCGAACTGCGGCGTGGAGGTGACTTCAAATGACTGAAACATGAGGGAATTCCGGTAGATTGAGCGGCAAACCGCGGGAAAAGATGGGCTATGTTAGCGGAAATCGCCCTTGCCGGGAAAGAGGCGATATCCTGCAGGGTGGCCTGATCCCGGTCCGCGCAACGCTGCGGTTGCACCCTGATAGGAGGGCAATTGCTCATTTACCATACATATGCGCTCAGCGCATGGCACCCATGCTCAGAAAACTCTTTCTCTATCGGAATAATAGTTTATAAGCCGCCTCAACGAACACGGACGAACATCCGGTGGTTCAAAAAGCTGCGGTTCCGAGAATAGTTGGTCACTCTGTTCTCCTCCTCCCTCAAGGGTGGTCAGCTTCGGAACGGTAGACGCCCGCTCGAGCACTCCTCCTCCTCAGGCTCGCGGGCATGGTTGGCCACAAGCCAACCAGCAGGCGATGCCTCTGGCATCGCCTTAGTTTCGAAAGGCCGCCCGTCATGATGGACGAGGCGGCCTTTTCGTTTTTCCCACTTTGCCTTGCGGCTGACGCGCCGCATTCGCGTGCGTGCGGCGGGGTGATTTAGCTGCACGTCATAATCCGATATTGTGGGAGACGTTCGATTTCCGAACGGGGTGCATCACCCGGAGGAGAGCTGGGAGCGTGGTCGAGAAGCCCATCCACCGTCGCTTGGTTGCGATCCTCGTTGCCGACGTGGTCGGCTACTCCCGCATGATGGAAGCCGACGAGGCCGGAACGTACGAAACGTTGAAGCAACGACGAAACCACGTGCTCGATCCCGTTGTTAAGGCGCACGGAGGACGCATCGTCAAATTGATGGGTGACGGTGTACTGGTTGAGTTCGCCAGCGCGGTGGACGCCGCTGAGGCGGCCATTGAACTCCAGCGAAAGATGAAGGAGGCGAATGCCGGCGTTTCCGAATCTCGCCAGATCTTGCTCCGCATCGGCATCAACATGGGCGATGTGATCGGCGAGGGCTCCGACATCTATGGCGAGGGCGTCAACATCGCCGCTCGGCTGGAGGCGTTGGCCGAGCCCGGTGGCCTCTGCATGTCGGAAAAGGTTCACAATGAGATTCAAGGCAAAATCCCCGTCGTGATGAAGGATCTGGGACTGGTGCAGCTCAAGTACATTGCGGCACCCGTCCGGACCTTCGGGATGGAAACGGCACGTCCGCTCGCGGGGGTGCCGCCTTCCCGCGGCAAGGAATTTACCACCATCGCGGTTCTTCCCTTCACAAACATGTCGGGTAATGCGGACCAGGACTACTTCGCCGACGGCATTACCGAGGACATGATCACCGAGTTGAGTCGATTCCGAAATCTCTCTGTCGTCGCCAGAAACACCACCTCGAGTTACAGGGGGCAATCGGTAAACGCGGCGAACGTGGGGCAAGAACTTGGCGCAGACTTCGTGCTTGAAGGCAGTGTCCGGCTGGCCGGCCAGCGCCTGCGCGCCTCGGTGCAATTGATCGAAGCACAGACCGGTGCAAACGTCTTTGCCGAGCGGTTCGATCGCGAAATGGCCGACATCTTTGCGGTTCAGGATGAAATCGTGGAGGCGATCGTCGCGCGGCTGTTCTTCAATCTGCAAGAGGTTGCGGGTGTCGTTCGTGCCAGGAGCGCCAAGACGAACATCTCTGCCTATACATCGTGGCTGCGGGCAGGGGCCGCCTGGCGCAATGGAGACGAACCGGGTGCGCGCGAACACATGCAGCAGGCGATTGTCCTCGACCCGGCCTATGCGCCCGCACTCGCCTCGCTGGCGCTGCTTTATGCCTATTGGCGGTTCAGCAAGCCGAACGCGGCGACGGATGCCAAGCTTGAGGCCGAGTGCCAGGAGTTCGCAGCGCGAGCAATCGCTGCCGACAAGAACGATCCATTCGTGCTTTCCACCGTTGCCGCCTGCTTGCTGTTGGTCGGGAGAGTTGACGACGCCATGCGCTACTCGGGCATCGCGATCTCGATGAGCCCGCGCGATATCAACGGTCTCGTTGCCCGAGGCATGATCGTTTCCTATGCGGGGCTACACGAAGAAGGGTTGGCTCTTGTCGAACGGGGCTGCAAGTTCGAGCCGCTCCTGCCGCCGGCGTTCCTCTCCAGTCTCGGCGATTGCCACTATCTGGTGCGCCGGTTCGATGCGGCGCTGGCAGCCTACGGAAGCCTTATCGATCCGCCGATCTTCTTCAGGCTGAACCAGGCGGCGTGTCTGGCCCAGCTTGGCCGAGCCGAGGAGGCGGCAGCCATAATGCACGCAATGCCGCAAGCGTTTGACACGGAAGTCTATGCTCGAAACACGGCGAAGATGTGCGCCTTGCCTGAAGATGCGGAACTTTGGCTGAGTGGCTTCCGCAAAGCAGGAGCGCTTATCGCTCCGTCCTCCGGTCCGGCAAAGGGGTAGGCCGCGCACCTCGGTGTCGGCAGCTTCTCATTGAAGTCTGCCGTCGATGTGTCACCTCCGTGTGGAGCGGCTTACTTCTCCAGATGAATCGTCACCCAGCCGTTGCGCCAGATGGTGCGCACGTGGCGCAGATGCTGGCCGTTGTAATGGGCGAGCACTTTCCAGCGCTGTTCGGCGAGAATGCCCGAGAGAATGACCGAGCCGCCGGGGGCGAGGTTGGCGACGAGCTGCGGCGCCATCTTCATCAAGGGGCGGGCGAGGATGTTGGCGATGATCAGATCGAAGGGGCCGTTGGTGCTGAAGGCCGTCGAATGAAAGCCAGGGGCGGTCGCAAAGGTCATGCCGGTAACGACGCCGTTGACCCGGGCGTTTTCTTCGGCGACGCGGGTGGCGATCGGGTCGATGTCGGTGGCAAGGACCGGCACGTGCATCAGTTTCCAGGCGGCGATCGCCAGCACGCCGCTGCCGGTGCCGAGATCGAGCACGTTGCGCACCGTGCGGGTGCGCGCGACGGTCGCCAGCACTTCGAGGCAGCCGGCGGTGGTGCCGTGATGGCCGGTGCCGAAGGCCTGGCCGGCGTCGATCTCGATGGCGATTTCGCCGGTCTTGACCTTGTCGCGGTCATGCGAGCCGTGCACGACGAAGCGGCCGGCGCGCACCGGCGCCAGGCCCTCGAGTGACTTGGCGATCCAGTCGATATCCGGCAGCACTTCGCGCTCGATCGGGAGATGAGCGAAGTTTTCGGAGAGCGCTTCGGTGAGACGTTCGCCCACGCTCTCCTCGTCGACCATCATCATGTAGATCGAGGCTTCCCAGATGTCGCGCTTCTCGTCGACTTCCGTCGTGCCGATGGCATAGTCCTCTTCGCCGAAGACCTCGCTCATGCGGTCGAGCACGGCTTCCGCCTGCTTCTCGGTGGTGGTGACGAAAAGTCTGATCTCGCTCAAGGGTCCGTCCTTCGGCTGGCAAATCCGCCGCCCGCACCAAGCCCTGAAAGGGGTGCGCTCAAGCGTCGGCAATCGTGTGCTGTGCGCTATCACGATTGCCCTACAAAGGCAAAGCGCCGGACGGGGCCGGCGCTTGCATCTTCAGGTCAGGATCGAAGGGCTCAGCCCTTGGTCAGGTTTTCCAGCTTCTTTACCGCCGTTTCCGGGTTCTCCTCGTAGGCGATGGTGCCGGAGAACTTGCCGTTGGCGTCAAGCAGGAACACCGATGCGGTGTGGTCCATGGTGTAGTCGCCGTCGGGCTTGGCGGCGTCGACCGGAACCTTCTTGGCGTAGACGCGGAAGCCCTTGACCATCTCCATGACCTTGTCGGCCGGACCGGAAATGCCGGTGATGCGCTTGGAGACGTTGGAGACGTACTGGCCGAGGATTTCGGGCGTGTCGCGCTCAGGGTCGACGGTGATGAAATAGGCCTGCAGCTTGTTGCCTTCGGGGTCGACCTTTTCCAGCCAGCCGTTCAGTTCGAACAGTGTCGTCGGGCAGACCTCGGGGCAATGGGTAAAGCCGAAGAAGAGCGCGGTCGGCTTGCCGGTGAAGGCCTTCTCGGTGATTTCCTTGCCGTCCTGGGCAACCAGCGTGAAGGGACCGCCGAAGGGGCCGGAGGCGGCCTGCTGTTTCGACTGGGTCATTTCATAGGTCAGCCAGCCCAGGATACCCGCCATGACGACGACGGCGGCCCAAAGGACGATGCGGATGGTTTTCATGCGTGCTACCGATTTGTTGGGGCCGAGGACGGCCGTGTCCGGTTGATCGGCCCTTGATACCGCCTTCACGGACTCCGCGCAAATGGGACAATTGCCGCAGGTTGTGACAGCGGGGTGAGCATTTTGTCGGGCGGCTGCCACTCATCCCGCTGCCGCGACCTTCGTCGTGACGGGGAGAAGGGACCGCACGGCCACCTCCCGCTCCGACAATGAGCCTCAGTGCGCCAACACCCACCGCAGAAGAACCGCACGGCGACGTTTCGCTCGCTTTCGTCCCTTCTTCCCGCAAGCGGGGAGAAGGTTAGGGTAAGGGGCAAAACTTAGAAGCGTGGCCGCGCTAAAAACACCAGGAAAGGCCGGACTGGGCGAGTGCCAGGAACATCTCGGCGCCGTTTTCCATCCAGCCGCGGAAGGCAAGCAGCAGCACGACGGCGATCGCGGCCGCAAGGGTTGCGACGAGAGGAAGGCGGATCGAGCGCTCGGTCTTCGTGTTCATGGCGTCATCATAACAGTTCGGGCGGCAAGGGGAAGCGGGCGCGCCGTCGGCGGACCGTGGGTCTGTCTGGGCCTGTCACGAGATCGGTGTCAAAACCGGCACCCGGCGTGCTGATGGATTGTGCCCTCAAATGCCGGGAAAACCGGCGCTTGCAGTAAATATGCGCGATCTCGAAAATAAGGCGCTTTCCCTGGGGATCGGCGAGGCGCCTTAGCGAATGTTTAAGGTCTGTTTGACAGTGTTTTTCCAGCGCGGGGGAGCGTTGTGCTCCGACATGACATGAGGTCATCCGGTTTGATCGAGCCCGGTTTTCCGCATCGATCCTAACGGAGGATCCGGCCCGCGCCGGGTCCGTGAGCATGGAATGTCTATGACCGCCGCATCTTCCCCATTGAAGCACAATCTTTCCGTAAGCCAGCGGCTGGCAACGCTTGCCGGTGCCGCTTTCGTCGGGTTTGGCTCCGTGCTCGGGGTCGCCTGGTACGAGGGCCGGCAGGCGAACGATGCCCTGCAGGGCGCGCTCGCCGCGCAGAACGGGCTGACCACGGTCGACGAGGTCCGGCTTGCGACCACCAATCTCGTGCTCAATGCGATGGACAGCATCATCGACCGCGAGGAGGGCGCGATCCAGCCGGCGCGCGCCGCCAGCATCGCCGAGATCCTGAAACTGCTTGAGACGAAATCGACCGATATCAAGGCGCTTGCCGGCCTCATTGGCGGCAGCGATGCGCTTTCGACCTTTGACGCCGATGTGGCGGAACTGCGCCAGGCGATCGGAACGGACCTGAAGGCACTGATCGAAGGCAAGGCTTCGGCTGACGACTTCGGCAAGATCGACGACGCGATCGACGGTGCCGGCGAACGGGTCGCCACGGCGCTCGCCGGCCTTTCCGAAGCAGCGACGACGCTGGTTCAGACGCGCGTTGCCGAGGCGCGCGCCACCTCCGACGAGGCGTTCCAGCTTCAGCTCGCCTCCGGCCTCATCGCCATGGCGACGCTGCTTTATCTGCTCTGGTTCCATGGCCGCACGCTCAGGCGCGGCATTCTCTCCCTGCGCGATGGCATGCAGCGGATCCAGAAGGGCGAACTTTCGACCAAGCTGGAAGCGCTCGACCGCGGCGACGAAATCGGCGCCATGGCGCGCTCCGTCGACCTCTTCCGCCTGTCGGCAATCGAAAAGCAGTCTCTCGAACAGAGTGCTGCCCACAGCCGCCGCGAGATCGAGAAGGAACGCGAACAGCAGCAGCAGGAACGCGAGGAGGCGGTGCGCCGCATCCAGGCGGCGATCGACAATCTCGGCCGCGCGCTGACCCAGCTTGCCGAGGGTGACCTTGCCGTTGCCATCGACCGACCGTTCGACGGCAATCTCGACCAGCTCCGGCAGAACTTCAACCAGACGGTCGAGCGGCTGCGCGTGGTGCTTTCGAGCGTCAAGGACAATGCGCTTTCGATCGAATCCAACGGACGGCAAATGCGCACGGCGGCCGACGACCTGGCGCGCCGCACCGAGCGGCAAGCCGCTTCGCTGGAGCAGACCTCGGCAGCCCTCGACGAAATCACCGTGACGGTCCGCACCGCGACCCAGCGCGCCGAAGAGGCGAGCCAGATGGTCGACCAGACCCGCACCAATGCCGAGGAGTCCGGCCGCATCGTCGGCCAGGCGATCGCCGCCATGGCCCGCATCGAGGGTGCCTCGAACGAAATCGGCAAGATCATCAACGTCATCGACGAGATCGCCTTCCAGACCAACCTTCTGGCGCTCAATGCCGGCGTCGAGGCGGCGCGCGCGGGCGAAGCCGGCAAGGGCTTTGCGGTCGTGGCGCAGGAAGTGCGCGAGCTGGCGCAGCGCGCCGCCGGTGCCGCCAAGGACATCAAGGCGCTCGTCAGCCGCTCCGGCAGCGAGGTCGGCACCGGCGTCAAGCTGGTGCAGGCGACCGGCGAGGCGCTCGGGCGGATCGGCACCGATGTCGCGCGCATCAACGAACTGATGACCGCGATCGTGATGGCGGCGCGCGAACAGTCGACGGGTCTCAACGAGATCAGCACGGCCGTCGGCCAACTCGACCAGATGACGCAGCAGAACGCCGCCATGGTCGAGCAGACCAATGCCTCCAGCCACACGCTGGCGCAGGACGCCGAACGCCTGACGGACCTCGTCGGCCAGTTCCGCGAAGGGCACACGATGCAGCGCGCCATGCCGACGGCGGCGCCGGCGCCTGTGACGCCCGCAGCGAGGACCGCTGCGCCGGTGCAGACGAAAACACCTTCGGTTTCAGCCGTTCAGCGGCCGGCAGCCAAGGGCACCAGCGAAGCGGTGCCGCTGCGCAAGATCGGCGCTGCCAAAATGGCCTCGTTTCCAACTCCATCTCCCGCCAAGGCCCTGATGGGCAAGCTTGCGGGCGCATTCGGCAACAAACCGGGCTCGGTGCCGTCGACGACGGCCTCCGGTGAAAACTGGGAAGAATTCTGAACATGAGCAACGCAATCAAGCAGTCCGGCGCCTATCTCGAAATCGTGTCGTTCCACCTCGGCGACCAGGAATTCTGCATCGATATCATGGCGATCCGCGAAATCCGCGGCTGGGCGCCGGTAACGCCGATGCCGCATACGCCGCCCTACGTGCTCGGCCTCATCAACCTGCGCGGCGCGGTGATCCCGGTCATCGACATGGCGGCCCGCCTCGGCATGAAGATGACCGAGCCGTCCGAGCGCTCGGCGATCATCGTCACCGACATCGCCGGCAAGCTCGTTGGCCTCCTGGTCGAGCAGGTCTCGGACATGATGACGATCAAGAGCGAGGCGCTGCAGCCGGCGCCGGAGATCATCCCGGAAGCGCAGCGCGCCTTCTGCCGCGGCATCGTCGCTTTGGAAAAGACCATGGTCTGCTTCCTCAACCTCGATACTGTCATTGCCGACGAGCTGGCCCAGGCCGCCTGACGCAAGCTTGTTCCTTATCTGAGAAAGCCCCGGTGCATCGGCGCCGGGGCTTTCTTGCGTTTCGGCGTGTTTTCAGACCGTTTCCGCACGTACTGGAACGATACGGTCAAGTTAAACTTCGGCAATGAACTTCACGCTTGGGCGATGCCATTGTGACAAAACGTCAAGTGGCTGGGCGGGTTACTTGTACTACTTTACCGGTGTTGCCGGGTGCCCGAACGGAGGCCGGGTGCCTGGTCCCGTCAACAGGAGTTGAACCTATGACAATCTCTCTCAGGAAACTCGCCGCCGTGCTCTCCGTTACGATGGTAATCGCCGGACCGGCCCTGGCCGACAGCTATTACCAGGGCATCGACGTCAACAATCCTCCCGGAACGCAGAACACACACAAGATGATGACGCCAATGAAGCGGCCGAGCGCTTCGGTTGACACGATGTCGACGGGCAGCATCAACAGAATGTCGGCGCCGGCGCCGACGCCGGTCTACCGTGATCGCAACCCCTATGGCGGATACCAGGGCGGTGATGGCGACTACTACCAGGGCATCGTTCCGCCGACGGCCTACTAGATCATCCCGCGGTGAAGTGGAAACGTTGAAAGCGGAAATTCGATTTGGCATGAATGCGCCAGGGAGTTCACGTAGGTTCGTGTGAACGCACGGAACGTCAGGTGCTTACAAAAGCGGAACGGGTTGCTCCCAGACTTCTCCCTGTTTCGCACCGAAGAGGTTTCGGAAGCGCCCGCAAAGCGGCGGGCGCTTTCAACCTTTGACCGATCGCCTTGCACGCCGATGCCGGCGGCAGGGACCGCTCCTACTGCGGCTTGCCGTTCTGCCAATTGACCGTCTGGCCGTAGAGCGGAATGGTGGTGATCGACATCTTGGCAGAGCCATCCGTCAATTCGCGCGAATGCGCCAGATAGATCAGCGTATCGTTCCTTCTGTCGTAGATCCGTGTGACGAGCAGGTTCTTCCAGACGAGCGACAAGCCGGCGCGAAACACTTCCTCGCCTTCCTTGGAAAGATCGATGTCGCCGATTTCGATCGGGCCGGTCTGCCGGCAGGCGATCGAATTGTTCGACGGATCCTCGAACCAGTTGCCGTTCTTCAGCCGGTCGATGACGCTGCGGTCGAAATAGGTCACGTGGCAGGTCACACCCTTGATCTTCGGGTCGCTCACGGCATCGATCATGATGTCGTTGCCGAGCCAATCGACCCCGACTTCGCCGACTGTTTCGGCGCGAGCGGGCAGGGCTGTGGCGGCTATGGCAAGGCCGGCAAAAAAGAGCGCACGAAGCGAACGCGACATGGATGTCCTCCTGCAGCGCCTGACGTCTCACGCAAGGTCGCCGTAGCATTTTGAATTGACGCATGTTTTTGCCGAGGCAATCCCCGGGAAGGCATGCGCTCGGGCAGCCAGGTTCACATAGGTTCGGGAATTGGCTTTACAAGGCGTGCCGGCTCAACCGGTGCCGCGAAGAAGCTGCGGCTCGAGGTTTCGGTGGTCGGCAGCGCGCATTTGCGCGGCGGCGGCGGCAAGAGCCCGTGCGCTGGCCTCGGGCTGGAAGCGGCCGGCGATGGTGCAGCGGTCGCGGCCGTCGGCTTTGGCGTCGTAGAGCGCCATGTCGGCGCGGATCATGATGTCGCTGATCGTATCGCCGGGCTCGGCCTCGGCAAGGCCAATGCTCACTGTCAGCCGGATCGGGCGGTCGAAGCGGCCGATCGGCGTATCGCGCACCGTGCGACCGATCTCCTCAGCCACCGCAAAGGCGGCATCTTCCGAGTGATTGGGCAGGACGATGCCGAACTCTTCGCCGCCGATGCGCCCGAGCGTGCCGCGCCCGCCGAGACAGGCGGCGACCGTGCCGGCGAAGTGGCCGAGCGCCGTGTCGCCGACCGCATGGCCGTAGCGGTCGTTGATCTGCTTGAAATAATCGAGATCGAGCAGCAGGAAGGTGACGGGTCTCTGGCGCGCAAAACCCACTGCCAGCGCCCGCTGTCCGAGGTCGAGCAGCGCGCGGCGCGACAGGGCGCCCGTCAACTCATCGCGGGCAATGGCGCTCTTGAGGTCGGTGATCACCCGGTTCTGGATCATCAGGATCACGCCGAGGAACAGCACAGGCAGGTAGAAATATCTAAGCACGACGCAGGCGAAGTCCCAGCTGGCCGACGCAAGCGGGGTTTCGGCGGTCCCATGGGCGATCGGCGAGAAAATCGTGACCGCGATCAGAGCGGAACAGCCGATGGCGGCGCAGCCGATGACGCAGAGGCGCTCGATCGGCCCGGGCGCTGCGCGCCGGTGCTGCGAACAGACGGCGATGATCAGCACGAAGGCGGCGGCGATGCCGACGGCCGACAGTGCGTGCAATGTCGCGCTGTGCGGGCCGAAGGCGGCAATCAGCACCACCACGGCCGAAATCGAGGCGGCGGCGACCAGCGGCGTCGACATCGGCCGGAGGACACCGAGCGCCCGGTGAAAGCCCGAGAGCACGAAAAGACAGGCGCCAATGAGAAAGACGATGCCGATCAGCGACAACGGCCGCAGCGCCGGGATCTCGGATAGCATCAGAAACAGCGTTGCCGCCGCTGCGATGGCGCAGGCGGCTGCAAAATCCGTGCCCCCCTCGACCATGGAGGCCCGCAGGGAAATCAGCACCGGGAGCATCGCCAGAAGAGCGATGATCGATATGGCAGGGAGAAAGCTCATTTCGAAACGGCCTGTCGTGCTAAAATCAACAAAGGCGGCTTGCGTCTCAGCCAGATATGTGACGCCAATTGGTAGCGATGGCGCCTTAACGAAACCCGGCGAAATCCGTTGCAATTTTAGCGATTGGTCGGGATTGGCACGGTTGTTCACAACGGCGCCCGATCAACCGTGGGGCGGCACGCCGGCAGGCGAAGAGGCGTGCATGAACGGTACCGCCCGCAGCCCCGGGGCGAGGCCCTTCGGGCGGCGCGATCCGAGCCTCCGGCCAGGCATGCGCGCGCCTTGTTTTCAGGGCCCGATACTCACGCAGCAGGACGAACCGGGAGAGGCGACATGTTCACGGCAACGTGGCTCTTCGAGGACAGGGCGGATGCCGGGCGCCAGCTGGCGCGTGCGGTCGAAGACAAGGGTCTTGACGATCCGCTCGTCATGGCGCTGCCGCGCGGAGGCGTTCCGGTCGCCTATGAAATCGCCGTCCATATTGCGGCGCCGCTGGAAATCCTGATCGTGCGCAAGATCGGCGCGCCTGGGCATGAGGAATTCGGTCTGGGCGCTCTGGTCGATGGCGAGGAGCCGGAACTGGTGCTCAACCGTCGGGCGATCCGGCTGGTCCGTCCGCCGAAAGGCTATCTGGAGGCCGAAACGGAGCGCCAGCGCGCCGAGATCCTGCGCCGCCGCACGCTCTATTTCGGCGACCGCGCGCCGGCGTCGGCCCGGGGCCGTGATGTAATCCTCGTCGACGACGGCATCGCCACCGGCGGCACCGTGCGGGCGGCGATCAAGGCGCTGCGGCGAATGGGGGCGGGGCGCCTCGTGCTTGCTGTTCCGGTGGCGCCGAAAAGCGAACTTACCGAACTGCGCAGCCAGGTCGATCGCATCGTCTGCCTCGCCACGCCTTTTGCGTTCCGTGCCGTCGGCCTGTACTACCGCAATTTCGAGCAGACGGCGGACGAAGAGGTGCTGGCGCTGATGGAGAAGGCGCGGCTGCGCAAAGAGCGCGATTGATCCATGTTCCGGGCAAGCTCGGCTCCGGTTGCCGCGATTTCCGCCAGGCATCCGAATAGTTGTGCGAGGCGGCCGAAACCGTCTTGCAAGCCTCCTTCTCCCGCGCCACATTCCCGGCGCGCGATGTTGCCGGGAGAGGGGCGCCAGAGGAGGCGCCCGGAGGAGATGTCATGGCCGCGAAACTGGAAATCGGAAAGACGCTTGAGGATTTCTGCCGGCCGGAGCGGATGGCGCTCATCGTCTACGACATGCAGGTGGGGATTACCAATCAGGTCAAGAACGGCCCGGCGGTGCTTTCCAAGGTGCTGAAGGTGCTGGACGCTGCGCGGGCCGGCGGGTTTCCGGTGATCTTTCTCCGGCATCTGTCGATGCCGAGGCCGCTGATGGGCGCCTTCCAGCTACGCCAGGCGATGGCCTGGCAGCGGACAGACGATCCGGATGCGGTGCACCCCTGGTTTCTGCGTGGCACGCCGGGCTTCGAGCTGGTGCCCGAACTTGCGCCCCGTGACGACGAGGCGATCCTCGACAAGATCACGTTTTCTGCCTTCGAGGGCACGCCGCTCGCCATGATCCTGCGCGACCTCGGGCTTACTTCCTTCGCCATCTGCGGTATCGCCACGGAAATCGGCATCGACCCGACCGTGCGTCATGCGACCGATCTCGGCCTGGTGCCGGTCGTCGTGCGCGACGCCTGCGGGGCAGGGCATCACGAGGCCGGCGAGCGCGCGATGGAAAACATCGCCTTCATGGGCGATGCGATCATGACCGACGTTCAGGCAATCACCGCCGCGATGACCAAACACTAGGGGCCGCAGTGCCGCTCCATCCAATCGATCACAGGACCGACAAATGACCGACAAGCTTCACATCCGCCCGATAGCCCGGACCGACTACGAACAATGGCTGCCGCTCTGGGACGGCTACAACGCCTTCTACGGCCGCTCCGGCGAAACCGCGCTGGACCCGGCGATCACCGCCATGACCTGGTCGCGCTTTTTCGACGCCTACGAGCCGGTGCATGCGCTGGTGGCGGAGAGCGAAGGGCGGCTGATCGGGCTTACGCACTACCTCTTCCACCGCAGCACGACGATGATCCAGCCGAACTGCTACCTACAGGACCTGTTCACCAATGCGGAAGCCCGCGGCAAGGGCGTCGGACGAGCGTTGATTGAGGGCGTCTATGAGGCGGCACGTGCCGTCGGCGCGCCACGCGTCTACTGGATGACGCACGAGACCAATGAGACGGCGATGACGCTTTACGACAAGGTGGCGGAGAAGTCGGGGTTTCTCGTTTATCGCAAGGCGGTCTGAGGGCTCTCCTTTCGGCTGCTCACGTCGCCGTGTGTGCGCGGATGCCAGGGGCACATGCATCGGGATCCAGCATCCGCGTGGTCCAGATCTCAGTCGGGCCGAAGCCCTTGATGTCCTCGCGGCCGGAGCAAATGAACAAGAAAGACTCGCCTAGTCGCTGCCTGATTTCTGCGGTGGTGGTGATGCAGCCGGGCTTGCCGATCGCTTCCAGGCGCGCGGCAAGGTTCACGGGTGCACCCCAGATATCATAGGCGTATTTCGCTCGCCCAAGCACGCCAGCCGTTACCGATCCCGAGGCCATGCCAGCGCGCAGCTTGAGGACGACGCCATGGCGTTCGCCGATCTCGCGGGCCGCGGCGATGGCGCCGAAGCCGAACACTGCCGCCGCCTTCTCGGGCGTGGGGTGCCGGGCGGGCACGCCCGCCACCGCAAGATAGGCATCGCCGATGGTCTTGATCTTTTCGACACCGGTTGCTGCCGCCAGGATCGTTGCGAAGCACATGAGCGTGAGCGTGATGATCGACGACGAATGGAGGAGTTGCAGGAAACGGGTGTCGTCATAGACACCCGACCGCGCCTGAGGAAACGCGATGGATGCGGCGATGACCGTGATCGCAGCCATGGCGCTGAGGACCGTCACCAGTGCGATGTTTTGAAACCCGAGGATCGCGAAGGCGACCGGCGTCACGCCGAGCAGCGTCAGCAGGACGCCGGAGTCCCGGCCGACATAGGAGGCGATCCAGACGAGGACCACCACGCAGATGCCGAATTCCCAAAGCCCTGACGCGACGCGGCCGAAGCGATGAAAAAGCGGCGTCATGGCTGCCGCGACGGCTAGCGCGAGATTGGCATAGACGAGGGGAATGAGGCTCGGCTCGCCATAGAGTGCGTAGATGAGGGCAAAGCTCGTGGTGGTGACGACGATCACACAGGCCGCGACATTCGCGACGAGGATGCCTTCACGGTCACCCTCCGCAACATTTGCGGCGCCCAGCTCCAGCAGGCTGCGAACAGCGCTCGTCCAGGACATGTCTCCACCCACTTTGCGTCGAGGGAGATCGGTACATGGTTTCGTTCAAACGCGAGAATTGTGCCCGCAATATTATTGCACTTCGCCGGTTGGCGCCATGAGGTCGATGGTTGTGCAGTCCATAGGGAGTGCACGTGAGGAGGGCTTCGACCTCCTCACGCCTTCTCCACAAACCCATCCAGCACCCGCTTCTGGCCGGCGCGGTCGAAGTCGATGGTGAGCTTGTTGCCCTCGATGGCGGCGATGTTGCCGTTGCCGAACTTCATGTGGAAGACGCGGTCGCCGACCGAGAAACGCGAGGGTTCGGTGGCCGTCGATTTCGCCACCAGTTCGCCGTCGATCGTGCGGCCGCGCGGGCCGCTTTCGCCGTAGCCGATGCGCTCGACCGCGTGGCCGGAGCGGGTGCCCCAGTTGTCGCGGGTGGCGTCGGAGCGGTGCTGCTGGGCGCGCTTCCAGCCGGGCGTGGAGTAGTTGTTCTGGAAGGGATCAGCCTTGTCGAAGCGCGACTGGCCGTAGCCGCCACGACCATAGCCTCCATAGGATTGTTCATTCTCGGCCACGTCCACATGGGCGAGCGGCAGCTCCTCGAGGAAGCGTGACGGCATGGTCGACTGCCAGAGGCCGTGGATGCGGCGGTTGGAGACGAACCAGATGTGGCAGCGATGCTTGGCGCGGGTGATGCCGACATAGGCGAGGCGCCGTTCTTCCTCAAGGCCGGAGCGGCCGCCCTCATCAAGCGCGCGCTGGTGCGGGAACAGGCCTTCCTCCCAGCCGGGCAGGAAGACGGTATCGAACTCCAGGCCCTTGGCCGAGTGCAGCGTCATGATCGAGACGGCATCGAGGTTCTCGTTCTGCTCGGCATCCATGACCAGAGCGACGTGTTCGAGGAAGCCGCGCAGGCTCTCGAAGGCTTCCATCGAGCGGATGAGTTCCTTCAGGTTTTCCAGCCGTCCGGGGGCTTCCGCCGTCTTGTCGTTCTGCCACATGGCCGTATAGCCGCTCTCGTCGAGGATCTGCTCGGCAAGCTCGGTGTGCACGGTCGTTTCAAGCAGGCTCTGCCAGCGGCGGAAATCGGTGACGACGTCGAACAGCGCCTTGCGCGCCTTCGGCTTCAGCTCGTCGGTCTCGATGATCTCGGAGGCCGCCGCCAGCATCGGGATGTCGCGGGCGCGGGCATAGTCGTGCAGCGTGCGCACGGTGGTGTCGCCAAGACCGCGCTTCGGCGTGTTGACGATGCGCTCGAAGGCGAGATCGTCGGCCGGCTGGCAGACGAGGCGGAAATAGGCCATGGCATCGCGGATTTCGAGGCGCTCGTAGAAGCGCGGGCCGCCGATGACGCGGTAGTTGAGGCCGAGCGTGACGAAGCGGTCTTCGAACTCGCGCATCTGGAACGAGGCGCGCACAAGGATCGCCATGTCGTTGAGCTTGTGGCTCTTGCGCTGCAACTGCTCGATCTCTTCGCCGACGGCGCGGGCTTCCTCTTCGGAATCCCAGGCGGCGTGCACCTGCACCTTCTCATCATCCGGATCGATGCGGTCGGTAAAGAGCGTCTTGCCGAGGCGGCCCTCGTTGTGGGCGATCAGGTGACCGGCAGCGCCCAGAATGTGCTCGGTCGAGCGGTAGTTGCGCTCAAGCTTGATCACCTTGGCGCCCGGGAAATCCTTTTCGAAGCGCAGGATATTGTCCACTTCCGCGCCGCGCCAGCCATAGATCGACTGGTCGTCGTCGCCCACGCAGCAGACGTTCTGCGGTACGCCCTTGGGGCGCTGGGCAAGCAGCCGCAGCCACATGTACTGCGCCGTGTTGGTGTCCTGGTACTCGTCGACGAGAATGTAGCGGAACTTGTCGTGATAGTCCTTCAGCACATCCGCATGCATGCGGAAGATGCGGATCGGGTGCAAAAGAAGATCGCCGAAGTCGCAGGCGTTCAGCGTCAACAGCCGGTTCTGGTAGGCGGCGTAAAGCTCGCGGCCCTTGCCGTTGGCAAAGGCGCGGGCGTCTCCCTCGGGGATCTGGGCGGGATCGAGGCCCTTGTTCTTCCAGCCGTCGATCATGCCGGCAAACTGCTTGGCCGGCCAGCGCTTGTCGTCGATGCCTTCGGCCTGGATGAGCTGCTTGATCAGCCGCACCACGTCATCGGTGTCGAGAATGGTGAAATCGGAACGCAGGCCGACGAGCTCGGCGTGGCGGCGCAAAAGCTTGACGCCGATCGAGTGGAAGGTGCCGAGCCAGGGCATGCCTTCGACCGCATGGCCGACGAGCACGCCGATGCGCTCCTTCATCTCGCGTGCCGCCTTGTTGGTGAAGGTCACCGCCAGGATCTGCGAGGGAAAGGCGCGGTTGGTCGAAAGGATATGGGCGATGCGGGTCGTCAGCACCCGGGTCTTGCCGGTGCCGGCGCCGGCAAGCACGAGCACGGGGCCATCGAGCGTCTCGACCGCTTCGGACTGTTCCGGGTTGAGGCCGGAGAGATAGTCCGGGCGCGGCTGGGCGCGATCGCGCGCCGCCATGGCGCGCGCGGCGATGCCGCCCGTTGCCGGAATACCTGCGGGGGCGGGCTGCTGCTTGCGCGGCGCCGGCTCCTCGTCGAAGAAAGGAATATCGTCAAAACCACTCATCATGCGGCTCAATGTAGTGATTCGGTGGGGAAAGGCCAGAAAGGATGTTCTTCTTTTATTCCGTTTTCTGCGCCAGCCGCACCAAGCCTGTGGAAAGACAGGCGATTTCGAGACCGCTCATTCTTGGTCGCGCGGTCTATTCTTTTGTCTTGTCGAAGGCGGTATCCACAGGCACCTGCAGCGCCGTCGCCAAATGATTGGTGCGGGCGGCAAGCGAGATCACCCTGAGCAGGTCCGCATGCTCGGCGTCGGTCATGCCTTTCGCCCTTGCCGCCGCCGTATGGGAATGGGCGCAGTAGCCGCAGCCATTGGTGACGGAGACGGCGACATAGAGCATTTCCTTGAGCAGCGGATCGAGCGCCGAGGGCGTTGCCATCACCGCCTTCACGTCGCGCCAGGTCTGTTCCAGGAGCTCCGGATCGAAGGCGAGCCACAGCCACATATTGTTGATGAAGTCGGATTTGCGGGTGGTGCGAATGTCGTCGAACACGGCTTTGACACGCGGATCGGCTTCCGGGTTCTGAGGCGGGGATACGGTGCTCATGGGGCTCCTTCGCTGTTGTTCTCGGCGGTTGTGTGCGGGCGGGCCGGTCGCCTGAAGCGGTGACGATAGCCGACGTCGCGGCGATTGCCAGCGCTGCGTTTTGGGGAAGCCGTCGCCGATGCGTTCAGTTGGGGATTTCGTTGCACGGCTGATTGTTCGAGCCGAAGGGTCCGGTCGTAAACAGCACGCCCTTGCTCGAGCCCTGATAGGCGTTGCCGTTCTGCGTGACGATGAAGACCCTGCGGCCGCAAAAGCCCGTCGGCTGCGCGGCAACCACGCGCGTCTGGCCACTGGCGTCAGTGACGGTCTTGGGGTTGCAGGCGCCATAGGGTGTGTCGGCCATGCGAACGGTTGCCGTAGAGCTGCGGCTGAGCGGCGCGGAACTGCCGGGTGGGTATGTGCCCGAAGCCGTGCCTGCAGCGGCCACGGTCGATTGCGTGATCTGAAAATCTGCCGTGCTGTCGTCGTAGCGGCACCGCTTGATGGCCCAGATCCAGACGGCAATGTCACGCACACCGCTTTCGGGGTCCTCGGCCGAAGCTGCAATCGTCAGGGGCGCCAGATCGGGAACACTTCGGCGGCGGTTGCAGCAGCTGCTGTCGTTGAAGACCGGGTCGGGATTGCCATGGTCATCCAGGATGCCGGTGATTTCGAGTTTCGTGGTCGGGCCGGTCTTGTCGTCCGCCTGGACAGTCACGGTCTGACACCCCGCAAGAAGCAGGCCCATGGAGACGAGTGCGAATGTCAGGCAAAATGCATGCGGCCCCATGACGACCCCCGCCATTGTCCGTACCGCTGCCCAAGATACTCCCGAAGACTTTTGCCCGCAAACAAGCGCCTTCCTTTGCCGCGCTCGATCAACCCCGCGGCATCGTTGCCGTCCACAAACGATGCGCGTCCTTCAGCACCTTCCTCTGTCGCTATCGCAACCTCGTCGAACGCTTCGTCAGCAACTCAGGCACTTCCGTGCCGTCGTCACCGGCTTCGACAAGCACAGCGAAAACGACCTTGCTCTCGTCAAACTCGCTTCAGCCAAAACCTGGTTGTGCTCTACAGGTCGGTGACCTAGAAGAAGCTTCGGACGCTCGGAGCGGCGTTCAGGCAGGAGCCCGACCATGATCAAGATGAGCGTCTACTATCCGGCCGATGGCGGCTCGAAGTTCGATCACGACTACTACCGCACCCGCCACATGCCACTGATCCAGGAACGGCTCGGCGATGCCTGCCTGCGCTACGAGATCGATAAGGGCCTTGCGGGTCGCGAGCCTGGAAGCGCGCCGGGGTTCGTCGCGGCGTGCCACGTCTACTCGCCGAGCCTCGAGACATTCCAGGAGGCGTTAGGTCCCCACCGCGCCGAGATTGCCGCGGACGTCGCCAACTATACGGACATCGCGCCCATCGTGCAGATCAGCGAAGTCGTTGGAGGGTAGGGGGCTTTGGCGCGTCAGGCGTAGCCGTTGACCTTTCCGCAATCGGCGTCGTGTTGGCGCACCATGATCCATGGTGACGCGGCCAGTGCGGAACCGGTTGACGATCGGGAACATGTGGTTGCCGTCGAAGCGTAAACGACCTTGCTCTCGTCAGTCTAGCTTCAGCCAAAACCTGGTTGTGCTCTATAGGTCGGGGAGCTAGGCCAGCGCGAAGACGCGGGCCGGGCCGCCGGTGCCGCCGCGGTGCTTCGGTGCGCCGAGGATGAGGGTTGCGCCCTTGACCGGCAGCTTGTCGAGATTGGCTGCTGCCTCCAGCCCCCAGCGACCCTCCGGCAGCCAGGCGTAATGCGTGGCGAAATCGGGCGAGGGGCCATGGTCGAGCGACAGCGTATCGACGGCGATACCGGCTGCCTTGCTTTCCTCGATCAGATATTTGGCCGCCTCGACGTGGAAGCCGGGGAAATGCAGCTTGCCGCCGCCATCGGCATTGCGGAACTTGTCCGTGCCCAGATGCGCGCCCCAGCCCGACAGCATGGCGACGCAGGCGTTTTCCGGGATCTCGCCATTGGCGGCGACCCAGGCCTTGAGGTCGTCGGGCGTCACCTGCGCATCGGCATCGGCCTCAGCCTTCTTTCTGATATCGACAATCACCAGCGGCACCACCAGCTTGTCGACGGGCAGTTCGGCGACCGAGAGGCCATCGGCGGAGAAGTGCAGGGGCGCGTCGACATGGGTGCCGGTGTGTTCGTTCACCCGGAGCTCGAACATGTTGAACTTGTCTTTTGCGTAGTTGAACTTCTCCTCGCGGAAGAACTGCTGCTGGCCGAAGAAGGTCGGGAAATCTTCGTGCAACTCGTGGGTCAGGTCGGTGACGCTTGAATGCCCCTGCGCCAGCGCCGGCGGGGCCGCGCCCACGCTTGCGGCGGCAAGACCCGCGGTTCCGACCGCGGCGGCTTTGAAGAAGCTGCGGCGCGAGAGCATGCGCTCTTTCACCGTTTCCATGACACAGGCATCGCACATCGACTTCTCTCCCCCAAGAGGCCTGAAGACAGGCGCAAAGCCGGCCGAAACACGCTGCCGGCGGTTGCAGGATAGCGAAGTGTCGGCGGCTGTAAACGGTAATTCTCTAGTGAATTTCTGGACAAAGCTGCGAGGCGTCGAGCGAAGCCCCCGTGCGTCATCATCCCGCCAACAAATTCGCTTTTATTACAATTGCGTAATGATGGTATTCTGTCGTTGCCCCGACACGCGCGAACAGGGATACTCCGCGCACAATCGGAACGAACCGCCGGCCGCGCCGCGCTGGGGCGTGTTTTATGTTTAATTCGGAGACTTGAATGCGGGTTTGGAAACAGCTTGCGGTGAGCGCCGCTGTGCTTCTCGTGGGCGCAGCCGTCTGGGTGCGTTTTGTGCCTGGTGCTGGTGAAACGCTGGCGGCGATTGGTGTTTCGCATCCGCTGATTGATGCCTTGTCCAAGCCCGGCGCCGGTGGCGGCGAGGGCGGCGAACGCGGCAATGGCCGCGGGCAGGGCGGCAACAACGCCATTCTCGTCATGGTCCGGCCTTCGGGCACGTCTGTTGTCAACGACCGGCTGAACGCGATCGGCAACGGCGAGGCGATCCATTCCGTCACCGTGACGCCGACGGCAACCGGCAACCTCACCGAAATCCTCGTGCGCTCCGGCGAAAAGGTGTCGCAGGGTCAGGTCATTGCCAAGCTCGACCGCGACGACCAGAAGATTGCTGCCGACCAGGCGAGGCTGACACGTGACAGCGCACGCGAAAAGGTCGAGCGCTACCGCAACCTGAGCACTGCCCGCGCGGTAACAGCCGTGGACGTGCGCGACGCCGAAATCGCCATGCAGACCGCCGAACTGGCGCTGAAGACCGCAGAGCTCGACCTCAAGCGCCGCGACATCGTGGCGCCGTCGAAGGGCGTCGTCGGCATCATCACCGTCAATGTCGGCGACTACGTCACGACCACGACGCCGATTGCCGTCGTCGACGACCGCTCGGAAATCCTCGTCGATTTCTGGGTGCCCGAGCGCTTCGCCAACAAGATCTTCGTCGGCCAGCCGGTCACCGCCTTCGCCATCGCCCAGCCGGGCAACCAGCTCGACGGTGCGATCCACGCGATCGACAACCGCCTCGATCAGGCGAGCCGGACGCTGCGCGTGCGCGCACGGCTTGAAAACCCCGATGACAAGCTGAGGGCGGGCATGTCCTTCTCGGTCACCGTGGCCTTTGACGGCGACACCTATCCGACGGTCGATCCGCTGGCGATCCAGTGGAGTTCGGAAGGCTCCTATATCTGGCGCGTCTCCAGCGACAAGAGCGAGAAGGTGCCGGTGAAGATCATTCAGCGCAACCCGGACAAGGTGCTGGTGGACGCCGCACTGTCGCAAGGCGACGAGATCGTCACCGAAGGCGTGCAGCGCCTGCGCGACGGCGGCGCCGTGCGCATCGCCGGCCGCGAGAACAAGCAGGAACCGCAGAAGGTTGCGGAGGAAACCAAGTGAGCGGCGGCGACAGTCAGGCAAGCGGCCATGGTGCCGGCCAAGGCAGCGCCGGCGGCCAGATGTCGGCCCGCGAACGCGGCAAGACCGGCTTTACCGCACTCTTCATCCGCCGGCCGATCTTCGCGCTGGTGGTCAACACGCTGATCGTCGTTGCCGGCCTTGCGGCCTGGAACGGCATCGAGATCCGCGAGCTGCCGCAGGTCGACCAGCCGGTCATCTCGGTGACGACAACGCTCGATGGCGCCGCACCCGAGACCATGGACCGCGAGGTGACCTCGGTGGTCGAAGGGGCCGTGTCGCGCGTGCAGGGCATCCGCGACATTTCCTCGACCTCGTCCTTCGGCCGCAGCCGCGTGACGCTGCAGTTCTCAGACACGACCGATATCGGCCAGGCTTCCAACGACATTCGCGATGCGCTCGGCCGGGTGCGCAACCAGCTTCCCGACAATGTCGACGAGCCGAGCATCGTGAAAGCCGATGCCGACAGCCAGCCGATCATGCGGCTGGCGCTGACCTCCGATACGATGTCGATGGAAGACATGACGCTGCTCGTCGAAAACGAGATCAGCGACCGGCTCGCCGCCGTTGAAGGCGTGGCCGACGTTGCCGTCTATGGCGACCAGGAGAAGATCTTCCGCATCGACCTCGACCAGGCGAAGCTCGCCGGGCGCGGGGTAACGGTCGCCAACCTCAGGACCGCGCTTGCCAACGCCTCCTACGACGTGCCGGCCGGCAAGCTGACGAGCGCCAGCCAGGACATTTCGGTGCGCGCCACGGCCGACCTGCAGACGCCGGAGCAGTTCGAAAACCTGATCCTCGTCAACAATGTGCGCCTGCGCGATGTGGCGACCGTCACGCTCGGTCCCGACACCGGCACGACGGCGCTGCGCTCCAACGGCCGCCAGGGCATCGGCCTTGGCATCGTGCGCCAGGCGCAGTCCAACACCGTCGATATCTCCGAGGGCGTGCGCAAGGTCGTCGAGACGATCCAGACGCAGATCCTGCCCGAGGGTACGCAGCTCCGCATTACCAGCGATGACGCCGTCTTCATCAACGGCGCTATCCACGAGGTGGAAATCGCGCTGATCGTTGCGGTCTTCATTGTGACGCTGGTCATCTACATGTTCCTGCTCGACTGGCGGGCGACGCTGATCCCGACGATCTCGATGCCGATCACGCTGATCGGCACGGTGGCGGCGATCTATCTCGCGGGCTTCTCGATCAACATCCTGACGCTGCTCGCGATCGTGCTTGCGACCGGGCTTGTCGTCGACGACGCCATCGTGGTGCTCGAAAACATCGTGCGAAGGCGCGCCGAGGGGCTTGGACCACGCGCGGCGGCCGTTCACGGCACGCTCGAAGTGTTCTTCGCGGTGCTGGCGACGACCGCGACGCTTGCCGCCGTCTTCGTGCCGCTCTCGTTCCTTCCGGGCCAGACCGGCGGTCTCTTCCGCGAGTTCGGCTTCGTGCTTGCCTTCGCGATCCTCCTGTCCTCCTTCGTGTCGCTGACGCTTTGCCCGATGCTCGCCTCGCGCATGCTGACGAAGGATACGCATACGGTGCCGGGGCCGATGGCGCGGTTCGGTGCGCGGGCGGCCGGGTTCTACCGGGTGACGCTGCGCGCCTGCCTCAACTCGCCGCTGATCGTCTTCGTCGTCGCGGGCTTCTTCACCGCCATGGGGGCTGCCGGCTTCCTGACGCTGAAATCGGAGCTGACGCCGACGGAGGACCGCTCGCAGATCATGATGCGCATCAACGCGCCGCAGGGCGTTTCGCTCGAATACGCCCAGGCACAGATGCGCCGCATCGAGGACGGTTTGCAGCCGTTGGTGAAATCCGGCGAGATCGACAACATCTTCTCGATCTCCGGGCAGGGCGGTTCGGTCAACAGCGGCTTCATGGTGCTGACGCTCGCTCCCTGGGACAAGCGTGACCGCACCCAGCAGGAGATCGTCACCGACATCAACAAGGTGACCGGGCGCATTCCTTCGGTTCGCGTCTTTGCGATGCAGCCGAACAGTCTCGGCATTCGCGGCGCCGGCAGCGGCCTGCAGGTGGCGCTCGTCGGCAACGACTACAACAAGCTCGGTGATGCGGCGGCAAAGCTGGTGCGCCAGATGGAAGACACCGGCCGCTTCGAAAACGTCCGCCTCAACTACGAGGCCAACCAGGCGCAGCTTTCGATCACCATCGACCGCGAGCGCGCCTCCGACATGGGCGTCGATATCGGCGGCCTTGCCTGGGCGCTGCAGGCCATGCTCGACGGCAACAGCGTCGTCGACGTCTATGTCGACGGCGAATCCTATCCGGTGAAGCTTCTGTCCTCGACCAACCCGGTCAACGACCCGACCGATCTGCAGAACATTTTCCTCAAGGCCGGTGACGGCAAGATCGTGCCGATGTCGACGATCGCCAGCGTCGAGGAGATGGCGGTGGCGCCGCAGCTGTCGCGGGAATCGCAGCTTCGCGCCGTTTCGCTTTCGGCCGGCCTCAAGTCCGATCTGGCGCTCGGCGAGGCACTGACCATGGTCGAGCAGATGGCAGAGCCGCTTCTGCCGCCGGGCTCACGGATCATGCCGCTTGCCGAAGCCGCAACGCTCAACGAAAACGCCAACGGCCTCTTCGTCACCTTCGGCTTTGCGCTCGTTATCATCTTCCTGGTGCTGGCGGCCCAGTTCGAAAGCTTCGTCAGCGGCCTGATCATCATGTCGACGGTGCCGCTGGGGCTTGCCTGCGCGGTCTTTGCGATGATCATGACCGGCAACACGCTCAACATCTACAGCCAGATCGGCCTCGTGATGCTTGTCGGCATCATGGCGAAGAACGGCATCCTGATCGTCGAATTCGCCAACCAGCTGCGCGACCGCGGCCAGGACGTGCGCTCGGCGATTGAGAATGCCGCCAACATCCGCCTGCGCCCTGTCATGATGACGATGATCGCCACCATCGTCGGCGCGGTGCCGCTGGTGCTTGCCAGCGGCGCGGGCGCCGAGGCGCGCATCGCGCTGGGCTGGGTGCTCGTCGGCGGTCTCGGTCTTGCGGTGATCGTCACCCTCTACCTGACGCCGGTCGCCTATCTGGTGATCGCGCGCTTCACCAAGCCGCATGCGGACGAGGAGCGCAAGCTGCACGAGGAAATGGACGCGGCGGCAGCGCTGGAGGTGCGCTAGCCGGAACGGCCGTCGCGCGACGGCTTATTATTCTAGCCCGGCGGCAACGAGAAAGATCGCTGCCGCCAGCCCGCCGAGCGCGCTGCGCCCGGCGTGAAGCCTGCCCCAGAGACCGAGGAGATCTCGGCTTTCCGGGCCGGCGTCGTCCGGCCGGACTGCCTCCAGCTGGCGATTGACCGGCATCACGAAGAGCAGCGTATAGGGCCAGTTCAGGATGATGATCGCGGCCCCCAGCCCCCACAGCACATGGCCGGTCTGTCCCCAGGCACCGGCGCCGAACAGGCCCGAGACGAGCGCGAGCGTCGCCTGCATCTCGAAGCCGCGCCGATAGGACGGCACCCACTGCACGAGTGCGGCGCGATCATCGAGATGCAGCCGTGCGGGCTGTTCTGCCCAGGTGATGTAGATGGCGGCGCCGAAGAAAACCGACGCGGTGAGCAAAGCGGTTAGACCCAGCATTTGCCTCTCCTTCCTTCACGCCTCCATCATAATCCAAGGCTCACGAAACGGCAGGTGTTTTCTGCCGTTTCGCTCTCATACGTAGCAGTACCGGAGTTCGGTCGGTCTGAGGCGTGACTTTTGCCAGCAGCAAATGTGGTGCGACGCGGCTTGCCTGTTTGCAAGGCCCTCTGTCTAAGGGCCCGCCCGCCCTATGTGCCGTCACGCCGCACGGCCAGCGCCGTCGCGCAGAGCACGACCTCCACCTCTTCTTCGAGTTCGAGGCAGATCTGCCGGTACTCGTCAGCGAGATCCGGGCGGCCGCCGCCCAACACGAGTGCGTCCCGCATGTTGACCGCGAGTTCATAACTGCAGAACAACTCAATCATGCAATCTGACGATGCCGACGCGATGCTGCCCCTCAAGTGCGGCAACCGCATCATCAGTCGCTTTCTGCCGATCTCTCCAAGCACGTCACACGTCCTTCCGCTCGGCCTTTATACGCAAGGACTTCCCGAACGGATCACCGCGCGGCGCGGTGTGGAGATGACATTTCGGCAAACGGGGACATATCGTGTCGGCTTTTCAGCGTTGGTGTTTTCCACGCTGTCATGCAGTCTTGTGACACTCCGGTCTCACGTCAGGCGTTTTCCTGCGCTACTGTGACCGGGAAGTGCGCGAGCGTCTGGACAAAGTGATTCCGATTTGCACAGTAGCGCCTTGAAATGACTGCGCTTCCCGAACATCGAAAAGGCAGCGTGGCGAATGCAAGAGGAAGGGCGTTTTCCGTGGCATTGAAGGCGATCAGGGCTGGCGCGAGAAACGAGGCGGGGATTGCGGCGGCGAAGGCGGACCTTTCCGCCCGCTTCGGCGACCGGTTCCAGACGGGCGAGGCGATCCGCGCCCAGCATGCCCACACCACCACCTATATTCCGGCACAGCTTCCCGACGGCGTGCTGTTTGCCGAAAGCGCCGGGGACGTGCGCGCGATCGTCCAGATCGCCGCTCGACACAAGGTGCCGCTGATCCCGTTCGGCACCGGCTCTTCGCTCGAAGGTCATATCAACGCGCCCCATGGCGGCATCTCGGTCGATCTCTCGCGTATGAACAAGGTGCTCGAGGTCAATGCCGAGGACCTCGACTGCCGCGTCGAGCCGGGCATCACCCGCGAGGAGCTCAACACCTACCTGCGCGACACCGGCCTGTTCTTCCCGATCGATCCCGGCGCCAACGCCTCGATCGGCGGCATGGCCTCGACGCGCGCGTCGGGCACCAATGCGGTGCGCTACGGCACGATGAAAGACAATGTGCTGGCGCTGACGGTGGTGACCGCTGACGGGCGCGAGATCCACACGGCGCATCGGGCGCGCAAGTCCTCTGCCGGCTACGACCTGACGCGGCTTTTCGTCGGGGCCGAAGGCACGCTCGGCATCATCACCTCGATCACGCTCAGGCTGCAGGGTATTCCGGAGGTCATTTCCGGCGGCGTCTGCCCGTTCCCGACGATCGAGGACGCCTGCAATGCGGTGATCCTCACCATCCAGTCGGGCATTCCGGTCGCGCGCATCGAACTGCTCGATGCGCTGCAGATGAAGGCCTGCAACGGCTATTCCGGCCTTTCCTATCAGGAGACGCCGACGCTCTTCGTCGAATTCCACGGCAGCCCCGAGAGTGTCGAATTACAGGCGCGCCAGTTTGGCGAGATCGCTTCGGAGTTCGGCGCCAGCGACTTCCTCTGGACCACCAATCCGGAGGAGCGGGCGCGGCTCTGGAAGGCGCGGCACAATGCCTATTGGGCGCAAAAAAGCCTGATCCCGGGCGCGGCGATCCTGTCGACCGATGTCTGCGTCCCGATCTCGCGGCTGGCGGAATGCGTGGCGGCAACGCAGGAAGATAGCGCCGCCCACGGGCTGACGGCGCCGATCGTCGGCCATGCCGGCGACGGAAACTTCCATGTCGGCTTGCTGTTTGACGACAAGGATCCGGCGGACGTGGCGCGGGCCGAGGCCTTTGTCGAGCGGCTGAACGCGCGGGCGCTCGCCATGTACGGCACCTGCACCGGCGAGCACGGCATCGGCCAGGGCAAGATGCCGTTCCTTGAGGCCGAACTCGGCGACGCGCTCGATCTGATGCGCCAGATCAAGCACTCGCTCGATCCGGACAATATCTTCAACCCGGGCAAGATTTTCGCTTGAGGTGAGACGCGCGACGGGCCGTTTTTTGGGACAATGCGCCGGCGACAAAGTGTGATACTGCATAATTCTCAAAGTCGGAATCGACCCCTAGGGAATTATGCGGCAAATCAAGGATGCTACGGCGCCATCAGCGGCGCTGCAGCCGGGCGCCGGCTTCTGGCGCTTAAATCGATTTGCGGCGCGGATGCGCCGATGAACGGAATGGGAATATAGGCACGGTGCTTTCGCGAATTCTTCTTGCCGTCGGCGGACTTGTGGTCGTTGCGCTCTTTGCGGCGCTGATCGCCCCGTGGTTCATCGACTGGACGGGTTTCCGCAAGGAGTTCGAGCGCGAGGCAAGCCGCATCATGGGCAAGCCCGTCGTCGTGCATGGCAGCGTCGATGCGCGGCTGATCCCATTCCCAACCGTGACGCTCAACGACGTGCGCGTCGGCGCCGCCGAGGACGGCGAGCCGCTGATCCAGGTGGCGCAGTTCTCGATGAGCGCCGAGCTTGCGCCGTTCCTGAGCGGCGAGGCATTGATCTTCGACATGAAGCTCGATCGTCCGCGGGCCAAGGTGCGCCTGTTGCCCGACGGTACGCTCGACTGGGCGAGGGGCCGCCGGGCCTCGATCCCGGCCAAGACCGTCGTGCTTGAAAACGTCGAGATCACCAATGGCCAGGTCGAATTCGTCGACGAGCAGACCGGCCGCACCCGCCGCGTGAGCGGACTTGCCGCAGACATTTCGGCCCGCACGCTCGCCGGGCCCTGGAAGGTTGAGGGGCGCGCCGCGCTCGATGGCGAAGCGGGCAGTTTCTCCTTTACCAGCAACGAAGTGGACGAGGCGGGTACGCTCAGCCTGAAGGCCCGGGTAACGCCCGACAAGCGTCCCTTCGGCGTCGAGACCGACGGTTCGCTGCGCATCGTCGATTTCAGGCCGGTCTATAGCGGCCGGTTCACGCTGACGGAGAACCGCCCGCAGGCCGAGACGAAGGATGCGGATGGGCGGGCGCCGCTGCGCATCAACGGCAACTTTCAGCTGACCAACGAGAGCATCCGCGTCCCGGAATATCGCTTCGAAATCGGCCCGTCGGATGATCCCTATGTGGTCACCGGCGAGGCAACGCTCGATACCGGCAAGGACCAGAAGTTCCTGCTGATCGCCGACGGCCAGCAGATCGACGTCAGCCGCATCGGCCCGAGCCGCAACAACAAGACCGGCCGCGATCCGGCGATCTCGATGCGCCAGCGGCTCGAAGCCATGCTGGCGATCGCCGCCGAAATTCCCATCCCGCAGGTGCCCGGCCGCGCCAGCCTGAAGCTGCCGGCGATCGTCGTCGGCGATACGACGGTCCGCGACGTGCGGATCGACGTACAGCCCGATGGCGCCGGCTGGGTGATCGACAATGTCGTGGCGCTGCTGCCGGGGCGCACGCAGCTCGAAGCCAAGGGGCGGCTGAACCTCAAGGGACAGCGCACCTTCCGCGGCGACCTTCTGCTGGCCTCCAACCAGCCTTCCGGCCTTGCCAACTGGCTGGCGGGCTCGGTCGATCCGGCGATCCGCAAGCTGAGGACCGCCGGCTTTTCCGCCAAGGTGAACCTCACCGATACATTGCAGCAGTTCGAGAACCTCGAAGTGGCGGCCGACGAGGCGAGCCTCAAGGGGCGGCTGGAGCGACAGTCCTTCGCCGACCAGCAACCGAACCTCTCGCTGCAGCTGAAGGGTAACCGCATCGACTTCGAAGCCTTGCAGGCGCTGACCGGGCTCGTGGCGGGCGACGCTTCCACCGATACCTTGCTGCAGCATGCGATTGCCGCCGATCTTTCGGCTGACGAGTTTTCCGCCTTCGGCGAGCAAGCGCAGGACGTGCAGGCGGTGCTGACGCTGAAGAACGGCCAGCTCCAGGCCGAACGCGTGGCGATCGGCTCGCTCGCCGGCGCACAGCTCGCCTTTTCCGGCCGGGCCAGCGGCGACCTCGAAAAGCCCGTCGTCTCGGCCAAGATGAAGCTTGCCGCCAAGAACCTGACGCCGTTCCTGGAAATGATCGGCCGCCACGCGGTCAATCATCCAGCGCTCCGGCAGTTGATCAAGGCCGGTCCCTATTACAGCGACACGGCCTTCGACGTGACGCTGACGGCCGGCAACAAGGAAGGCAACGCGCCCGCGACCTTCGGCATCTTCGGGACCGCGAACGGTACCAAGATCGCCGCCAGCTACCAGGCGCCCGACATGGCGCAGGCGCTGACCGGCAAGGCCATGCTTTTGGAAGCGACGCTCGAAAATCCCGAGACGCGGCTCCTGCTCGGCCAGACGGGTTTCGATCCCTTGCCCTTCGATGCGGATGCCAACGGCATTCTCTCCGTCAAGCTGCAAAGCACCGACGGACCGACGGCGAACGGCACGGTGACCTTTACGACCGAGAAGACGTCGCTCGCCGCCAAGGGCAGCGTCGATCTTTCCCGCGATCATTTCCTCGAAGGTCAGGCGAAGGTGACGCTGCAGACCCAGGACCTGGAGCCCTATCTTCTGCTCCAGGGCGTGGCCTTGCCGCAGATGGGCAGCGGCCTGCCGCTGACCGTCTCTGCCGATATCGCGACGACGCCCGAAACAATTGCGCTGACCACTGTCGAGGGCAAGGCCGACCACAACGGCTTTACCGGCAATCTGACGATCGACCGCAAGACCCCGGGGGCGGCCAGCGGCCAGCTGACGCTCGACACGCTCGATCTCGCCTGGCTCGGCGAGGGCGTCCTCGGACCGATCGAGGATACGAACGGGGCCTTCTCAAAGGGGGCTCTGGCGCAGCCTGCCTGGACCGGGCTCAACGTGGCACTGGACGTGCAGGCGCAGAAATTCTGGCCGGGCGTCTATGGCGCAGTCACGAGCTTTGCCGGCAAGATGGAATGGAAGGGCGACGAGATTGCGCTGACCGATGCGGCCGGCGACTGGCTGGGCGGCAAGCTCGCCGGGCGGGTGCAGATCGGCAATGCCAATGGCTCGGGCTTCCTGCGCTCGCGCCTGGACGTCAAGGGCGGCGACCTTGCCCAGGCGGGCTGGGCTCATGCGGGCACGCCGGTCGCGACCGGGACTTTCGATCTTTCGGTAGCACTTGAGGCATCGGGTGCGACGCCCGAGGCGATGGCGCATTCGGCAAGCGGTTCGGGTACCACAACCTTCAACGGCATGACGCTCGCCGGCATCAACAGCGCAGCTCTGCCGCAGCTGATCGCGGCAGCCGATGCGCTGAAGACGCAGATCTCGGCGGACGCGATCAGGAGTGCGGCGGAGGCGACGATCTTCTCGGGTCAATCGCTGGTCGGCGTCGTCAAGGCACCCTTCAGCATCGCCGGCGGGGTGCTCCGGGCGCAGAACGTGACGGCTGGCGACGGCAATGCCGCGATGACCGGCGAAGCTTCGCTGGACCTTGCGGCGGGCCGGATCGACGCCGGCATCGATCTGACCTTCCGGCCGGGTGACGAGGCGCTTGCCGGTGCCGAGCCGCGTGTGCGCATCGGCTATGCCGGCCTGCTGGAAGCACCGGGCGTCGATCTCAACGTTGCCGATCTCGCGAACTTCCTGTCGCTTCGCGCCTTCGAGCGCGAGCGCCGGCGGGTCGAGATCCTGCAGGCGAACGTGCTGGAGAAGCAGCGTCTGCGCCGCGAACTTGCGCTTTACAAGGCGCGGGCGGAGGCAAGGGAACTGGAGCGCAAACGCGCCGTTGCCGAGGAACGCCGGCGCGCAGCCGGCGCTGCCGAGGCCGCCCGCCTCAAGGCGGAAGCAGATGCGCGAGCAGAGGCCGAACGCAAGGCCGAAGCGGAGCGACAGGCGGAAGCCGCGCGTCGGGCGGCAGAGGCAGCGCGCAGCGCCGGACAGGGCCAGCCGATCCCGCAGACGGGACCGACCCCCCAGACCGTACCGGACGGTGCCACCGGCACCCCTCCCGGACAGAGGCTCAACTTCGACGTCCTGCCCGACGTTACCGTACAGTAGCCGGTGACTATGCCGGAGCACGACGCTCCCTGGCTTTCGGGGCCGGAGATGCGCTTCCAATTTCGCATCCGGCCATGATGCCATCCTTGGCTTGTGTCCGCTGAAGCGCGTCGCGATCTTTCAGCTTCGCTCTCTGCGCTTTTGATTTTTCGCATGTCGTTATCCCAAGACCGCTGCGCGCTTTTGCACGACATGCTCTGGCTTCAGATTTCGAACATGCCTTTATCGGGCCGGCATTCTCTTGGTTTCCGGCGCATCGTGGCGCGCGAACGGGATCGGCAGAGTTTTAACGAATTCTGAAGCACATCCTCCACTATTTATCGCTAAATTAGCAAGTTGCGTTGGATGGGGCAGGGGGGGCGGCTTGCGGGCCGCGTCTTTAATCGGCGCATGGGAAGGACGACGTCGATCGCTCCGGATTGACCCGAGCGGCGCGTCGCCGTCTGCTGAGGGGGCAACGATCAGAGATGCGCTACAATTTGAGGAAGAGAGCCGCCCGTATCTTTGCGGACGAGCGCGGCAACTTTACCGTTCTGACCGCGCTGATAGCGGTGCCGTTGTTGAGTGCCGCGTCGATCGCCATCAACCTGGCGCGGATCAATCTCGAGGCCGCGAAGATGCAGACGGCGCTCGATGCCGCTGCCTTCTCGGCGGTCAAATCCTACGGCGAGGGCGAGACCGAGGCCAGTGCCAGGGATCTCGCCAACAACGTCTTCTTTGCGAATTTCGGCCAGCCGGAGATCGTCGATCAGCTCGGCCCGGAGAGCGGTGTGGCGGTGGCGGCCACGCCGGTGCAGATCGCCTTCGGCGCCGCCGGCGTCGAGACCACGGCGACCGCGGCCTACGCGCTGAAATACAATCCGCTCTTCTTCGGGCTGCAGCCCTATACGATCGACCGGGAAAGTGTTGCCGCGCGCATGCCCGGGAGAGAGGCCTGCATTCTGGCACTGCACCCGACGGCGAGCCGGGCCTTCGAAGTCAGCGGCGGGGCGAGCGTCGACACATCCGGCTGTACGATCACGTCGAACTCGACCGACGCGCAGTCGATCTACCTCAGCGGCTCGGCCACGCTCAAGGCCGAGTGTCTCTACGCCGCCGGCAAGGTGTCCGCGACGCTCGCCAACCTGCAGCTTGCCTGTGGCAAGGCGGTAGAGGAGGTGACGCCAATTGCCGACCCCTTCCGGTCGAAGAAGATGCCGACCACGGCAGGCTGGGTGAGCCTTGCTGGCTGCGGGCAGAATTTCGTCGGCGGCGGTGGCGGCAACGGCGACTGCAACGGCACCGGCAAGACGCCGAACAACGCGCCCGACACCTACCGCGTCGAGCTGAAGCCTGGCACCTATGGCGATCTCGAAATCAAGGGCAAGGTTCTTCTGAGGGCGGGAAACTACATCATCGACGGCGACAGCCTGAAGTTCACCAGCCAGTCGGTGGTGAGCGCCGAAGGGGTAACCTTCTTCCTCCTGAACGGCGCCCAGCTCGACATTCACGGCGGGGCGACCTTCCAGGTCAGCGCGCCGACGACCGGCGACTGGGCCGGCTTCTCGATCGTGGCCGGGCGCAACAACACGGCCAGCGCCACCATCAACGGCAACAGCGCCTCGTCGCTCGCCGGCATCATCTACATGCCGGCGTCGCGCGAGATCCAGTATGCCGGCAACGGATCGACCGGCGGTGAATGCGTGCGCATCGTCGCCCAGGAGATCACCATGATCGGCAACAGCAGCTTCAAGCTGGATTGCAAGGCGGTACTGGCCAACACCACCATCAACAACCCCGGCGCAATCCGCCTGGTGCGATAACGACGGACGCGTCTTGCCTCCGGCCGTTGGGCTGCCGGCGGCGTGATGGCTTGCCGGTGTCCAGGCGCGCGTTGCCTTCAGAAGCGGATGGACAGTCCGAGGATTGGACCTTGTTGGACCACGTCGAAGATGAAGCCGTCATTGTCGTAGTTGACGCCCAGCGCTCGATAACCGGCAATCGCCGAGATCGTGTCGTTGAAACGGTAGCCGAGGCCAAGGCCGACGTCCCAGTCGATGTCGGCGCCGCCGCCACCGACCAGGCCCCAGCCGGTCAGGTAGATTTCCGGGGTGAAGAAGTAGTTGCCGCGCACGCCCACCATGCCGTCGACCCAAGTCTTGCGGTCATCGCGGCTGATACCGTCGAGCGGGCCGCCCTGAAAGGATATGGTGGTGTTGACCGACCAGATCCTGGCGCCGCCGACCACGTCGAGATGCGAGTTCTGATCCTCAAACACCGTGTAACCGACGCCGATGAGGCCGGCGAAGGTCTCCGATTCCACATCGACCGTATCGGTGAAGACGCCGCGCGCTTTGCCGTCGCCGGAGAGCTTCGTATAGATCAAGTCACCAAAGACGCTGAAGCGGTCCTTGCGCGCTTCGACGGTGGCCATGGCGGCGAAGTCGAGATTGCTCCAGATGTCGCTGAAGCTGGAGTCGATGTGAACGGTCGGGAGCCCGAATTGCGCTGTGTCGCCGGAGAGGCCCGCCATCCAGAAATAGGGCGCGAAGGTGAATTGCCAGCCGCTCTCGGTTTCTTCCACGGGGGCCGCGGGCGCCATCAGCGGCGTGATGTCGGCCGCGTAGGTCGGTAGGGCGAAAAAAAGGCCAAGGCAGGCCGTGAGGCCCAGTCGTGTAGGGATACTCATGAAACGCCTCCCGCTTGAGACAATCCCTGAAACGAGAGACGGGCCCGTCTGGAATTGCGCACTACAGACTCTCGAACACAAGGGCAGCGGAAAGTCGCCGCCTCCCTATGTGGGTATTGTTATATAAGTTTATTCGAATACAACTGTTTTGGCCCGAAACGGCGAAGCGGGGCATGCCAAATGCCGCGCGCTGTTGCATCGGCCACACAGTTGCCTTGGATCCGCCAATGCCTGTCGCCCGACACTGTACAGCGCTCGTGCGGCAACGGCGCGTGAGAACAAGGGCTCAAGGTCTCGCGACTAGCCCTTTGATGTGACAGGCCTTGGGCGAATTCTGGCCGCGAATTCTGGCCGTGCTGGCCATCGACGGCGGGAGCTCAGGTCTCGTCGGGCAAGAGCGTCGAGCGTTGCGATTTCAGCCATTCGAGCACGTGGACGCGCAGTGCCGAGGAGAGGTTGCTGTCGGGCGTGCGCTGGTCGTCGATTTCGGCGATCAGCTGGGCAAGCGGCACCGCCCGCGTTTCGGCGATCGTCTTCAGTTCCTGCCAGAAGGCGTCTTCGAGCGAGAAGCTGGTGCGGTGGCCGTGGAGCGTTGCGGAATGCTTTCGGATCATCGCCCGGCCTTAGAGACTGATTCAAGGAATTGGCATTTCGAGTCCGGAAGCTGCCGCAAGTCCTTGCTCCGGAATCGCTTTTGCGGGCTCAGTCCTTGTCGACGTCGCCTTCGGCAGGGCGCTCGATGCGGCCCTGGTCAAGGCGGGTCTCCGCCTTGTCGTTCAGCGCTTTCGTCAGGGATTTCTCGGCCTTGGTGCGGCCGAAGGAGATGCGATTCTGCTCGGCCTGCTTGTCCTTTTCCGTGCGCTCGCGACGCTTGCGGAACTGGCGCAGATTGACGACGTCTCCGGTCATGAGCCGCGGCTCCTCGGATCAGTTCTTCTTGCGGAAGGAATCGAGCGAGACGACGGAGCCGCCGCCATTCTTCGGCTCGGTGGGCTTGTCGTCCTTGGCCGAGGTCTCGGCATTTTCTTCCGGAACGGGATAGGCGGTGATCTCCGCCGATTCCTGTTCTTCTTCCTCGCCGGCCGCCACGTCGAACTCCAGTTCGAAATTGACCGACGGGTCGTAGAAGCCACGGATGGCGTTGAACGGGATCACCAGCCGTTCGGGCGTGTCGGAGAAGGAGAGGCCGATTTCGAAGCCGATTTCGGTGACTTTCAGCTCCCAGAACTGGTGCTGGACCACGATGGTCATCTGTTCGGGATACTTGGCTTTCAGGTGCTGCGAGATGCGCACGCCCGGCGCGCCGGTCAGAAAGGTGATGAAGAAGTGGTGCTCTCCCGGCAAGTGACCGGTGGTGGCAACCTCCGTCAGGACCTTTCGGATGACGCTGCGCAGTGCGTCCTGTGCCAGAATGTCGTAGCGGATGTGGTCCTGGCCCATGAGCGTCCCGTCTTTCCTCGAACTCAATCTACTGTCTGCTGCCGGCTTGGAGGTCAAGCCGTCGGCTTTTCATTGCCCGTCTGAAGCAGACGAGTCAATTATTCAAGCATCTATAGACCATTTCGAAGCGGGGGAGAAGGTGAAGGCTTCTGTTGCCAGGTGCCTTCGGACCCCGCCTTACGGTGCTACCCGGAAGGACTTGATTTGAAGTGTCGCACCGCGATTAAGCAGCGAGACGTGCTTCAGCATAGTTGTCGTTTGCAACTATAAGTTTAGCCCGATAACGGTGGTACAATGCCGAGCAAAAAGTCGATCTTTACGCCCTTGTCGATCCTATTTCGCCCCCAGCAAAAGCCGATCGATTCTGATCGGTTTTTGGTGGAGGCGCCGGGTACCGCCCCCGGGTCCAATGGGTTTATTTCATCGCCCGTTTATTGCCATAGCCGCCCGAAGACGGCAGAGTTCATATAGGTCTTTCCGGGCCCCAAGAAAAGGGGGATGTGTCGGATATATGACTTTCTCCCGGACTGCCCGGTGCCGAACCGCCTTGACTTGACCGGCATCCATGAAAAACTCCCGCTGCTGCCATGCGGCCGGCAATCTCCGGCCGCAGTTTCGAAAAGCAAAGCAAGCTGGAGGCCTCATGACGGACTACCTCGCAGATGTGCAGAAATACGACAGCGGCGCCGACGAAGCGATCGTGAACAAGATCGTGCGTCACCTTGGCATTGCGCTTCGCAACCGGGATTCCTCGCTCGTTTCGGCGTCGGATCCGAAAGAGCTCGAGCGGGTCAAGGAGAAATGGTGCGAGAAGAAGCTCGGCATCAGCGGCGCCGATGCGGACAGCGCGATCGACGCCACCGTCAAGGCGATGTCGGCGGACCGGTCGAAATCGCGCGTCACCTTCTATTATCTGGTGGCCAAGAACCTCGGCAAGCTACAGACCTTGTAGCTCCCCGCCGAATTATCCGGGATAATCGTCCCGTGGTCATTGGTTCGCCGCCGGCTTCGTCCTAAATTTAGCGAAAGTACGAATCGGCGGCGCCAGACCATGCAGCAATATCTCGACCTTCTCGACCATGTGATGACCAACGGATCCGACCGCGGCGACCGGACGGGGACGGGCACGCGCTCAGTCTTCGGCCACCAGATGCGCTTCGACCTCTCCGAGGGCTTCCCGGTGCTGACGACCAAGAAGCTGCACCTGCGCTCCATCATCCATGAGCTGCTGTGGTTTTTGAAGGGCGACACCAATATCCGCTATCTCAAGGAAAACGGCGTCACCATCTGGGACGAATGGGCAGACGAGAACGGCGACCTCGGCCCGGTCTATGGCTACCAGTGGCGCTCCTGGCCGGCGCCGGACGGGCGCCATATCGACCAGATTGCCGGCCTCGTCGAAAGCCTGAAGACCAACCCGAATTCCCGTCGCCATATCGTCTCGGCCTGGAACCCGGCGCTCGTCGACGAGATGGCGCTGCCGCCCTGCCATTGCCTTTTCCAGTTCTACGTCTCCGACGGCAAGCTCTCCTGCCAGCTCTACCAGCGCTCGGCCGACATCTTCCTCGGCGTGCCCTTCAACATCGCTTCCTATGCGCTCTTGACGATGATGGTGGCGCAGGTGACGGGCCTGAAGCCGGGTGATTTCGTGCACACGCTTGGCGACGCGCACATCTACCACAACCATTTCGAACAGGCCCGGCTGCAGCTCACCCGCACGCCGAAGGCGCTGCCGCGGATGGAAATCAATCCAGACGTGAAAGATCTCTTTTCCTTCCGTTTCGAAGACTTTACGCTCGTCGGCTACGAAGCCGATTCATCCATCAAGGCGCCGATCGCCGTCTGACATATCCTGATGCTGCGGGTGGCCGGTCCGCATTTCTGAATTCTTCTCGATGCCGATGCCGCGCCACCCTTCGGGCAGGGCAGGAGCTTCCGTCGCCCGCACGCGCAGGGGCCGGCAATCCAAGGTGAGGGGCGGCCGGGGAGGGCTGTCGTCCAAGGGAGGTATCGATGCTCACACTCGTTCATGCGCCGCTGTCGCGATCCTCGCGCATCGTCTGGCTGCTTGAGGAGCTGGGCGCGGAATACGAGATCCGCTACGTCTCGATCCGCCGCTGGGACGGCTCGGGTGAGCCCGACGACAACAACCCGCATCCGCACAAGCAGGTGCCGGCGCTCATCCATAATGGCGCGGTGATCTGGGAGTCGGCCGCCGTCGTGCAGTATCTCACCGACCTCTATCCCGATTGCAGCCTCGGCCGGCCGCCCGGCCACAAGGAGCGTGGCGCCTATCTCTCCTGGCTTGCCTATTACGCGGGGGTGATCGAGCCGACGGCGCTTGCCCACATTTCCGGCGCGACCATCAACAACCCGGCGCAGGCGCGGCTCTACAGCGAAATGTGCGCCCATGTGATCGACGTGCTCACCCGACGGACCTATCTGCTCGGCGAAACGATGAGTGCCGCCGATCTGCTTTTGGCAAGCGCGCTGCAGTGGATGCGCAAGATCCTGCCGGAAAGCACGGTCGTCGATCGCTACATCCGCGTGGTGACGGACCGGGCAGCCTATGACCGCGCCAGAGAAATCGACAGCAAACCGAACGGGTTCCATGACTGAAACGAAGACCACCCACCCGAAGATATCGATCGTCGTCGCCGTTGCCGCAAACGGCGTCATCGGCCGCGACGGCGATCTGCCCTGGCGGCTTTCGACCGATCTCAAGCGCTTCAAGGCGCTGACGATCGGCAAGCCCGTGATCATGGGGCGCAAGACCTGGGCGTCGCTCGGACGTCCGCTTCCCGGCCGCGCCAACATCGTCATCACCCGCAACGCGGATTTTGTGGCGGAAGGGGCAAGCGTCGTCCCGTCGCTCGATGCGGCGGTAGCGCTTGCCGGCCGAGAGGCGGAGGCCGCGGGCGTGGACGAGATCTGCGTGATCGGTGGCGGCGAGATCTACTGCCAGTCGATCGCGCGTGCCGATATCTTGCATGTGACCGAGGTGCAGGCGACCGTGGATGGCGATACGCGCTTCCCCGATATCGATCCCGGCATTTTCGAGAAGGTCTTCGAAGAGGACCTGCCGCAGGGTGAAAAGGACAGCCACGCCATGCATTTCGTCACCTTTAAGCGGCGTGCGACAGCCTGACGCGGCGGATCGTCAACTATTTTGAACCATTTACGGTGAACTCGGGTCTATCGCGTTGAAAGCGGTGCGGGTGATACCTATAACGGTTTCACATCATGAACGACCGTGCGGTGGCGCGGCCGTTCAGCGTGGGAAGTATTCAAAAGAGAGGTTTTGATGCCCTGGAGCAATCAGAATGGCGGCGGCGGTGGCCCATGGGGCGGCGGCGGTGGCGGCGGCAATCAGGGGGGGCCCTGGGGCCAGGGGCCAAACCGGCCGCGTGGCGGCAAGGGCGGCCCTCCGGATCTGGAAGAGATCATTCGCCGTGGCCAGGACCAGCTCAAGAACGTCGTTCCCGGCGGCTTCAATGGTGGCGTCTTCGCCATTATCGGCCTGCTGATCGTCGGTTTTGTCCTGATCAATTCGATCTACACGGTGCAGCCGGACGAGCGCGGCGTCGAGATGCGCTTCGGCAAGCCGAAGGACGAGATCTCGATGCCTGGCCTGCACTATCATTTCTGGCCATTCGAGACCGTCGAATTCGTCAAGATCACCGAGCAGCAGCAGAACATCGGCGGGCGCTCTAGCGGCCAGTCGAATTCCGGCCTGATGCTCACCGGCGACCAGAACATCGTCAACGTCCAGTTCTCGGTTCTTTACTCGGTCACTGATCCGAAGGCTTACCTCTTCAACGTCGAGAACCCGTCCGACACGCTGCAGCAGGTGGCCGAAAGCGCGATGCGCGAAGTCGTCGGTCGCCGTCCGGCGCAGGACATCTTCCGTGACAACCGTCAGGCGATCGCCGCGGACGTGAAGAGCACGATCCAGGCAACGATGGACACCTACGGCACCGGCGTTTCCGTCAACACGGTCGCCATCGAGGACGCCGCACCGCCGCGCGAAGTGGCCGATGCGTTCGACGAAGTGCAGCGCGCCGAGCAGGACGAGGACCGCTTCGTCGAAGAAGCCAACCAGTATGCCAACCAGGTGCTCGGTAAGGCACGCGGTCAGGGTGCGCAGATCCGCGAAGAAGCGGCCGCCTACAAGGACCGTGTCGTCAAGGAAGCACAGGGTGAGGCGCAGCGCTTCATCTCCGTCTATGACGAGTACTCCAAGGCGCCTGACGTTACCCGCAAGCGTCTCTATCTCGAAACCATGCAGGGCGTTCTCGGCAAGTCGAAGAAGGTCATCATCGACGAGAAGAACGGGCAGGGCGTACTGCCATATCTGCCGCTGAATGAAATCGGTCGTCCGACGACGTCGGGTGCCGCAGCAGTTTCGGGAGCAGGCCAGTGATCAACAATCGTACCTCCGTTATCCTGATCCTGCTCGCCGTCGTCTTCGTCGGCATCTATTCCTCGGTCTTCGTCGTCAACGAGCGCCAGCAGGCGATCGTCGTTCGCTTCGGTCAGATCAAGGACGTCAAGAGCCAGCCGGGCCTCTACTTCAAGCTGCCCTTCGCCTTCATGGATGCCGACCGCGTCCAGTACGTCGAAGACCAGGCACTGCGCTTCGACCTCGACAACATCCGTGTCCAGGTCTCGGGCGGCAAGTTCTACGAAGTTGATGCCTTCGTCGTCTACAAGATCTCCGATCCCCGCCGCTTCCGCGAGACGGTCTCGGGCGATCGCGACTCGGCGGAATCGCGTCTCAGGACCCGTCTCGACGCATCGCTGCGCCGTGTCTACGGTCTGCGTGGCTTCGAGGCTGCCCTTTCGGACGAGCGTGCGTCGATGATGCGCGAAGTGCGCGCCGACCTCAAAACCGACGCCGAGTCGCTCGGCCTCAACATCGAGGACGTCCGTATCCGTCGCACCGACCTGACGCAGGAGGTCTCGCAACAGACCTACGACCGCATGAAGGCCGAGCGTCTGGCGGAAGCGGAACTGATCCGCGCCCGCGGTAACGAAGAAGGCCAGCGCCGCCGCGCGATTGCCGACCGTCAGGTCGTCGAAATCGTGGCCGAGGCCCAGCGTGATTCGGAAATCCTGCGCGGTGAAGGCGAAGCCGAACGCACAAGGACCTTTGCCGACGCCTTTGCGCGCGATCCGAAGTTCTTCGAGTTCTATCGCTCCATGACCGCTTACACGCAGTCGATCGGTAGCCCGGATACGACGCTGGTGCTTTCGCCGCATTCGGAATTCTTCCGTTACTTCAATAACTCGGAAGGCACTCCGCCGGCCGCGGCACCTCAAGCAGCGACCGGAAACTAGGCGGGCGATGTCAGACTTTCTGACAGGATTCGCTTTCTTCCTGATCATCGAGGGGCTGGTGTACGCACTGGCCCCTTTGGTTTTGGTGGAAATGGCGAAGCGTTTGCCGTATGTCCCCGAACATCAGCTTCGACTGGCGGGGCTCGTTTGCGTGGCTGCCGGGGTCGGACTTGTATGGTTGCTTCGAGGATAATGCGAAATGCCACATAAACTGCTGATCCGGCTGGTCGATGCCGAATACGCCATCACCCGCCTCAATATCGGCTCCAGCATGCCGGAATGGCTGCCGGGGCCGGGCTTCTGGACCGTGTCGAGCTCGCGCGAGGAGATGACGCTGGTCTGCCGGGCCGCCCGCGTGCCGTCCAGCGTCCAGAGTTCGCTCGGCTGGCGCTGCTTCCGCGTCGAGCAGCATTTTGCCTTTGACGTGCCCGGCGTGCTCGCCTCGGTGCTCCGGCCGCTTTCGGATGCCGGCGTCGGCGTCTTTGCCAATTCGACCTTCAGCACCGACTACATCTTCGTTGCCGGCTCCGATCTCGACAAGGCGGTCCAGGCGCTGAAAGACCACGGCCACGAGCTCACCACCTGATCAGCCACGCCCGGCCTCGACCTAAAGGCTCGGCCGGGAACGCCCGTCCTTTCGCACCCTTGCGCGCAAGGATCAGGAAATCGTGTTTGGACCCTTCCGAATTCCGCCTTATCTTCAGAGGAAAGTCGGACGTCGCGGTCTTGCGGCTTGCGTTTGTCAAATCTGCCGCATAAGCCCGGCCGGCGGTTTCGGTCGAGGCGGAATTATGCGAAGAATCAAAGTGCTATGGTGTGCCGGTGTCACCGCACACAGCCAGAGGAGCTGAAGCGAATTGTCCACGCGATCAAAATCCCGAGTACACTCGCTTGGCGCCTCCCTCGGCGTTCTGGCGCTCGCAGGCGCGCTCGCCTTCAGCAGCACCGCACTCGCCCAGAACACGGCGATCCGGCCGCCGAGCAATGGCCCGGCCTCCGTCGCAGATCTGGCCGCCGGACTGCTGGATGCCGTCGTCAACATCGCGACTTCGCAGAAGGTCAAGAACGACGATGATGCGCCGGCGCCGCAGGTGCCGGAGGGCTCGCCCTACCAGCGCTATTTCGACGAATTCTTCAAGGGCCAGGGCAATCAGGGCGGTAACCGCCAGCGCACGGTCGAATCGCTCGGCTCCGGCTTCGTCATCGATCCCTCTGGCTACATCGTCACCAACAACCACGTGATCGAGGGCGCCGACGACATCGAGATCAACTTCGCCAATGGCAGCAAGCTGAAGGCGAAGCTCGTCGGCAAAGACACACAGACCGATCTCGCGCTGCTGAAGGTCGAGCCGAAGGCGCCGCTGAAGGCCGTGCCTTTCGGGGATTCGCGCAAGATGCGCATCGGCGACTGGGTGATGGCGATCGGCAACCCGTTCGGCCTTGGCGGTTCCGTTTCGGTCGGCATCATCTCGGCGCGCGGCCGCAACATCAACGCCGGCCCCTATGACAATTTCATCCAGACGGACGCTGCGATCAACCGCGGCAATTCCGGCGGGCCGCTGTTCAATATGGCCGGCGAAGTGATCGGCATCAACACGGCGATCATCTCGCCAACGGGCGGCTCGATCGGCATCGGCTTCTCCGTGCCGACCGAACTTGCCGCCAATGTGGTACTTCAGCTCAAGGACTTCGGCGAGACACGTCGCGGCTGGCTCGGCGTGCGCGTCCAGCCGGTGAACGACGATATCGCCGAGAGCCTGAAGATGGACGCGCCGCGCGGCGCGCTCGTCTCCGGCATCATAGAAGGCGGGCCGATCACGCACGGCGAGATCAAGGCCGGCGACGTCATCGTCAAATTCGACGGCCATGATGTCGGCGAGGTGCGCGACCTGAAGCGCGTGGTCGCCGAAAGCCCCGTCGGTAAGGCGGTGGATGTCGTGGTGATCCGCGACGGCAAGGAACAGACAGTCAAGGTGACGCTCGGACGCCTCGAGGATGGCGCGCTTGCAAGTGCCGACGCGGCAACCGGCGACGAGGGGTCGAAGGCTGACAAGCCGGAGGCTGCGCCGCTTCCAGCGACCGACGTCGTGCTCGGCATGAAGCTTGCGACGCTCAACGAAGAGGCGCGCAAGAAATACGGCATTGCCGAAGACGTGGACGGCGTTGTCATCACCGAGGTCGCGCCGAATTCGGTCGCGGCAGAGCGGCGCGTAGAGGCGGGCGACGTCATCGTCGAGGTCGGTCAGGAGGCGATGGAGACGCCCGCCGACGTGGCCGACCGGGTCGAGGAGCTGAAATCCAGCGGCCGTCGCCACGCCGCCCTTCTGATCTCCAACAAGTCCGGCGAATTGCGCTTCGTCACCGTTCGGGTGGAGTAGGGCGCATCGCGCCTTTCGGCAGTTGCGGCTGCGGCATCGGATCGATGCCGCAGCGCCGCTTTCGGTCGAAGCCGATTGTCTGAATCTTTTCAGTGCTATCGCCTCTGGGGCTGAGAGGCTGAATCCACATCCTCAGGTTTTGATTCAACGCTGCGGTCCGGCCGACGGGCCGCAGCGCGCTCATGATGGGCACAGACACGGCCCTTCATCCCGCTGCCGCGACCTTCTCCCCGCTTGCGGGGGAAAGGGTTAGGGTGAGGGGCATTCGAGAAGCGGTGAGGTGCCCTTCTTTCAGCAGTCGTCGCTCGCTTGCCTGGGGTGCGGGGACGGCTTGCGCGCCGGCTGGAAGGTCATCAGCCTGAGGGCTTCGAACAGAATTTCGATAATCGTATGCATTTGCCGCACCTCCTTTCTTGCAAGCATTTCACTCCACTTGCCGGCACCCCTCAAACGAGTTTACAGTCGCCTTCGGATAACTTGAGGTTATGCATGAAGCGCGGCCGACTGCCCCTGACAGCGTTGCGGAGTTTCGAGGCGGCCGGGCGACTGGAGAGTTTCACACTGGCTGCATCGGAGCTTTTCGTCTCGCAGGCGGCCATCAGCCGGCAGGTGCGCGAGCTCGAAGAGCTGATCGGCCGGCCGCTGTTTGAGAGGCTCCACCGCGGTGTGCGGTTGACGGCCGATGGTCAGGCGCTGCTCGGCACGCTGACGTCTGCCTTTGACATGGTGGGCGAAAGCCTCGACGCGCTCTCGGGGCGGCGGTTGTCGCAGACGCTGAAGGTCAGCGCCGAGCCATCCTTTGCCGGCTGCTGGCTGGTGCCGCATTTGCAGGAATTTCAGGAGGCGCATCCGGAGATCGATCTGGTGATCGATGCGGAGTCGCGGCTCGCCGAGTTTCGAAGCGGCGAGGCCGATATCGCCATCCGCCACAGCTTGACCGCGCGCTCCTGGCCGCGGGTGGAGGCGCGGCCCCTTGCCGAGGTGGAGATGGTCACGGTGATCACACCTGCGCTTGCCGGCGCCGGGCGGCCGCTCGACCGACCCGAAGACCTGTTGCAGCATCCATTGTTGCATGAGGATAACCGACAACTCTGGGAGCAATGGTTTGCGGCGGCCGGCACCGCGCCGGTGAAGCTTGCGCGCGGCGCGATCTTCGCCGATGGCTCGATGGTGCTGCAGGCTACGCTGCGCCGCAGCGGCGTCGGCCTCATCGACCGCGACCATGCCCGCGACGACATCGCCGCCGGCCGGCTGATCCAGCCGTTCGACGCCTCAGTGCCCTATGGCGCGTTCTTTATCGTGGCGCGGCGCTTCGAGGCGCTGTCGGAGGCGGCCAGGGCCTTTGTCGACTGGATCGAACGGAGCTACCCGGGGGCGGGGCGAAAGCGGTGAGGCGGCCCTTATCCTCAGGGCGAGCGCTTGCCCCTCATCCGCCTGCCGGCACCGTCTCTCTTCCCGTCTGCGGAGAGAGATGTCCGGCAGACAGAGAGGGCAACTCACGAAGCGGCAGCTTATTTCCCGGCCTTTGAACGATGCGCCCGCCATTCCTCGGCGCTGATCGCATAGAGCACATGCCGAACCAGGGTCGGCTGATCGGTTGGGACGCGGGGGTGGTCGAAGTCGCGGCTTGGGTCGCGGTGCATGCCGATCCGTTGCATGACAGCGGTCGAGCGGGTGTTGGCGGGAACCGCGAAGGAGACGACCTCGCTCAAGCCCTTTTCCTCGAAGCCGTAGCGCAGCAGGGCGTTGGCCGCTTCGGTGACGTAGCCCTTGCCCCAGTAGGGCGGAGCCAGTCGCCAGCCGATTTCGACCGTTCCTTTGGGCAGGTGCGGCTCCAAATCCGTGAGCGCGAGGCCGCAGAAGCCGATTGGCTTGTCGTCGGCCTTGAGCGCCACGGCGAAGAAGCCGAAGCCGGTTTCGGCGATGCCCTTGCCGACGCGATCGAACAGCGCGTCTGATTCCGCGCGGCTGCGGCGGAAGGGAAAGAATTCCATCACCTTGGGATCGCTGTTGATCGCGAAGAAGAGATCGCGATCGCTTTCCTTCCAGGCGCGGATGCGCAGCCGCTCAGTCTCGGCAATGATCATCCGGCGAAATCCGTCTTGCGATAGCCCTGCAGATAGAGAAGGGCGGTGAGGTCGCCGTGGTCGATGCGGACCTTGGCCTGCTCGGCAACGACGGGCTTGGCATGCAGCGCCACGCCGGTGCCGGCAAGCTGGATCATGCCGAGATCGTTGGCGCCGTCGCCGACGGCAAGGGCATCGTCCGTCGAGATGCCGAGGCGGTCGGCGATCTCGATCAGCGAATCGACCTTGGCCTGCTTGCCGAGGATGGGATTGGCGACTTCGCCAGTGAGGATGCCGTCTTCGGCGATCAGCGTATTGGCGCGGTTCTCGTCAAAGCCGAGCATCTCGGCGATCGGGCCGGTAAAGACGGTGAAACCCCCGGAGACGAGCGCGGTATAGTGGCCCTTGCTCTTCATCGTCGCGATCAGTTGTTTTCCGCCCGGCGTCAGCGTGATGCGCTTGGCGATGACCTCGTCGACGACGCCAAGTGGCAGGCCCTTCAGAAGTCCTACGCGTTCGATCAGCGCCGGCTCGAAGGCGATCTCGCCGTTCATGGCGCGGGCGGTGATCGCCGCCACCTTGTCTTTCAGGCCGACTTCGGCGGCGAGTTCGTCGATGCATTCCTGGCCGATCATGGTCGAGTCCATGTCGGCGATGAGCAGCTTCTTGCGGCGGCTCTCGGCGTCTTGCACGGCGACATCGACCGGTGCATCGCCGATCACGCCGCGCAGCAGGGTTTCGGCGGCATCCGGATCGGTGCCGTCGGTCAGCGCGATATCGCAGGCGATGCCATCGGCGAGCCAATAGAGGCCGGCTGCCTTGACGGCGTCTGCGGCTGCTTCCGCCAGTGCTGGCGTCAGAACAGGATTTGACGGATTGGCGATAAGCGTGGCAACGAGAGCCATGGACAACAACCTTGATACCGAGAGCGACGCGATCCTGATAACCGGGCCGACCGCCAGCGGCAAGTCCGCGCTTGCCGTCGAACTGGCGCGCCGACACGGCGGCGTGGTCGTCAATGCCGACAGCATGCAGGTCTATGACACGCTGCGGCTGTTGACGGCGCGGCCGGACGAGGCCGACATGGGCGGCATCGAGCACTGTCTTTACGGCCACGTGCCGGTGGCATCCGCCTATTCCACCGGTGCCTGGGCGCGTGAAGCGCAGGCATTGGTCGCTCAGCTCAAGGGCGAGGGACGCTTGCCGGTTTTTGTCGGCGGCACCGGGCTCTATTTCAAGGCGCTGACCGGTGGTCTCTCGGATATGCCCGAGATCCCGGCCGCGATCCGCGAGCGGCTGCGCGAGCGGCTGAAAGGGGAAGGGGCGGAGGCGCTGCATCGCGACCTCGAAGCCAGGGATCCGGAAACGGCGGTGACACTGAAGCCCGGCGACGGGCAGCGGATCGTGCGGGCGCTCGAAGTGGTGGAGGCGACCGGCAAGCCGATCCGCTTCTTCCAACAGCAGACCGGACCCATGATCGTCGACCCGGACCGGGCGGCAAAATATGTCGTGCTGCCGGAGCGAAAGCTCCTGCACGACCGCATCAACCGTCGCTTCCAGTTGATGCTTGCCGGCGGCGCGATCGACGAAGTGCGGGCGCTGCTTGCGCTCGAGCTGCCGTCGGAAATGCCCATCATGAAGGCTATCGGCGTCAGCCAGATCGCAGCCCTTCTGAAGGGCGACCTCGACGAGGCCGAAGTGATCGAGATGGGCGCTGCGGCAACGCGACAATATGCCAAGCGGCAGATGACCTGGTTCCGTAACCAGCTCGACGACAGCTGGCAGCGCATTTCGAGCGCCGAGGAGGTGCTTTGACGAGCGCCGTTGCTGCGGATCAGTCGGAGAGGTTCAGCTGCCAGGACACGCCGAAGCGGTCGGTGACCCAGCTGAAGCGCTGGCTGAAGCCGTAATTGTCGAGTGGCATCAGCACTGCCCCGCCTTCGGCGAGCATGCCATAAAGCGTGATGATCTCATCCTCGCTCTGGCATTCCACGAAGAAGGAGAACGACGGGGTGAAATCGAAGGCGTGCCGGACCGGGCTGTCGATGCACTTGACCCGCTGCGCGCCGAGCCGGAAAAGCGCCACCTTGACGCTGCCTTCGGGACCTTGCTCATCCGGTCCATAGCGCTCGACTTCCAGCACCTCGGCATTCGGGAACAGTGAGACGTAGAAGGCCATGGCGTCGTCGGCGACGCCATCCTGGAACATCAGAAAGGGCGTGATGCTTGTGACCATGGCGCGCTCCCGTTGTCGTCGGTGTCAACAAAACCGGCTGACTGATCCTACCCCAGGATGTCGCCACGACAACGGTCTGCCCGCGGCAAAGTTCCCTTGCAGGATAGGCGCTGATGCCTTGCTGTGAGCGGGGCGGCCCCGCAGGTTCGGGCGGCGCATGCCATGTCCCGATCATGACAGACGAGCAGAAAACGTCTCCTGACAGCGCGGAAATCCGTCTGTCTCCCGATGAAGCCGTGGTGCTTTTTGAACTTCTGTCGCGTTGGAGCGAGGAGAACGCAGTTCCAACGCCGGACGCCTCCTGTTTCGAAAGCACGGCCGAATGCGCGGTGCTGCTCGCACTGCTGGCAGACCTTCAAAAGCAGTTGGTCGTACCCTTTCGCGAAGACTACGCCGAAGCGGTGAAAGCGGCACGCTGCCGTCTGGCGCCATCGTGGGATTACCCTGACCTCAGGGGGTGATTTGCTTGCTTGTGCCTGCGCTTGATCAGCTCGGACCAGTCACGCCAGCAGCGGCCACAGCACCAGTCCGATCCCGATGATGCTGGTCGCAAACAGGACCGAGCGCAGCACGGGAATGCCGATCGCATAGGCGAGCCAAAAGGCGAGCCGTGCCGAAAGCCAGACGATCGCACCGAGTTCCGTCGTCGTGTTGTTTGCGCCGGTGACTTCGACTGCAAGCAGCGCGGACGCGGCGAAGGGAAAAGTCTCGAGGAAATTTGCCTGCGCGCGTTTCAGCCGTCCGACGAGGGGCGTTGGCGGCGGCCGGCCGCTTCGCGCGAAGAGAGCGACCAGGCCAGTCCGTTCTGGCGCGTCTGGAGTTGCGCCGCGACAAAAACCTGGATGATGCCGAAGATGCAGCCGAGCGCCAGCACGGTCATCTCCATGCTCATGACCGCGCTCCGAAAGCCGTCTCGAACTTTACTGTCGCGTGTGCCTGCGCCATGTCAGCCATCGTGCTTTCCTCCCGCATTGTTTGCTGAAAGCACGCTAACTCTCTGGTACGATATCGTAAATATGGACAAAAGGGATAGTACGGGGGGCGCCGACATGACGGAACAAGCCGTGGCATCGGACCGAGGTATCGGGCCGAAAGTGTCCAGCCTGACCGGTCTCGACATGAGCCATATCCGGCTCTGCCCCGCCATCGCCTTCAACCAGATCGTTGGCGGGCGCTACAAGCTGCACATTCTTTGCGTGCTCGAAGGCGGGACGCACCGCTATGGCGAAATCGGACGGTCGCTGCTTCGTGGCGGACTCGGTAAGCCGATCACCCCGCGTATTCTCAGCCGCGAACTGCGGGAACTGGAGGAGCGGGGCCTGATCAGCCGCCGGGACTATCCCGTGGTGCCGCGCAAGGTGGAATACAGTCTGACCGCCCAGGGGCAGGCGCTGCTGCCGATCCTTGCCGAAATCGTCCGCTGGGGCGCAACGGGCGCGCACGAGCAAATCCTCGGGATATGACTTCCTCCTGCTCGGCCCTTCAAAACGTCGAGAAGGCTGTCGCGCTCACGCTTTCACGGCCGAGAAGAAGAGGAAGCGCGGTTTGGTCGTCAGGCTCCTGTAGGCGTCCGGAAAGAGCGTGCTGGCACGCGGATCGGGCTCCGGTTCGCTCACCGTCTCGGTGGCAAATCCGGCCGATTTGAGCGCATCGAACATGGCGTGCAGCGGGCGGTGCCAGAAGCGCATGTGGATGGTCCTGCCGCCCCGTTCCCAGGTATCGTCGAAGCGATAGGTCTCGAAATAGTTGTCGTGATCGGAAAGGGAATGATCCATGAACGGATGGTGCGTTGAGAAAACCAGGCGGCCGCCCTTCTGCAGAACCCGGTTGAATTCGGAAAGCGGGAGCGACCAGTCCTCCAGATAGTGCATGACGAGGGATGCCACGATGAGGTCGAAGGCACCGTCGTCGAACGGCAAGGGTTCGCCCAGATCGGCCCTCAGCAATTGCGCACGCCCGTCGAGGCGTCGACGGGCGATGTCCAGAAGACCGGCGCTGCGATCGATGCCGGTCACCGTGGCGCCGCGCTCGATGAGCGCTGCCGCGTGCGCTCCGCCGCCGCAACCGGCGTCGAGCACCCGAAGCCCGGCGACGTCGCCGGCGAGTGCCAAAGTCGCCGGCCGCTCGTAATAGGCGTTCCAGGCGTTGTTCTCGTTGTCGGCATCATAGGCTGCCGCAAAGGCATCGTAGTCGTTCTCTGGCAAGGTCTTTTCTCCGCTGCCACCGAAAGGCGTGCGCGATCAGATGTCGAAGCGCTTGAAACTTCTATTCTATCGGTCTGCGACGCCATCGGGCAACGCTGCTTGTGCCGTTCTGTTCGGGTGCCCGGAGCCACGGCCGCATTGGGGCGGGCCGAAGCATGCCAATCGCGTTAACGTGGAGCGGCCCCTGGAGGCCCTTCGGTCGCAAGGACGCGTGCGACCACCCAGCGAGCCGCTATTCCCCTCCAGAGTTGTTCACGCACTGCGGCCCGCAGCGCATGTCTGGACAAAACGCTTTTACATCTCTGGTTGTCATCGGGCAAATGGGGCGCCCGCAGTTTCACGCGTTCGCTGCCTAGGTCTTGCGGATGATGCTGCCGAGGGGCCGCTTCAACAGGCTTTCGCGCAGCGAGCCCTGGCGCGGCCGCTCGCCGGACGCCGGGTCAGCCGTTTGCGAACGGCGTTGGGCCTGATCGGCCGGGGATGGCTCGTTCAAGAGCTGCTGGCGGATCTGATTGAAGCGCTCCAGCTCCGGATTGACGGGGGCAGGCGCGCGCGGAAGCATGTCCGGACGATAGGGCTCGATCTCGACCTGCGGCTCGCTGAGGCCCGGTTGCGGCTCGGCTTCTGCCGTGGCGCCCAGTTCGGTCTCCCAGCGCTGCTCTTCGCTCACGGTCTGCGCCGCCATGTAGCTCTGCTGGAAGTTCGAAATATCCGGCCCGTTGATGGCGCGCATGCGGCTGACGATCGCGCGCAGGTCAACGGTCGGCGGATGGTCCTCGTCGATCCGGTCGATGATCCCGTGGGCGCGCGGCAGGCGCTCCTCGGCGATGCGAGAAAAGCGCATGCGCATCGGCACGGCCACCGCCTCGCCGAATGCGATTGCCTCGCCATTGCCGATCGAGGAAATGAAGCTGGTCGTCGATGTCGACGAGTTCGGAATGGCCGAGCGGATGATGTCCTGGTCACGGTCGTTGGCAAGCCGCATGGCAAAGACCGTCGAGCACTGCGACAGGATCGTCGGGTCGAGTTCGCCGGGGCGCTGGGTGATGATGCCGAGCGAGACGCCGTATTTGCGGCCTTCCTTGGCGATGCGGGCAATGGCCTGGCGGGTCGGAAGGAAGCCGAGCGACGGATCGGCGGGCACATAGCGGTGTGCTTCCTCGCAGACGACCAGCATATGGATGCCGCCATTGCTCCAGAGCCCGATTTCAAACGCCATGCGGCAAAGCACCGAAGCGACGGAATTAACGACTTCCGAGGGGATGCCGGCCAGCTGGAAGGTGGCGATCGGCCGGCCGTCGCCTGGAATGCGGAAAACCCGGGCGATCGTGTCCTGGATCGTGTCGGTGATGGTGTTCGACGAGAACATGAAATGATAGCGCGGATCGTTGATCGCCGAGACGATCTTGACCTTGAGCGAGCGCAGATGCGGCTTGTCGTTGCGCCCTTCGAGCCGGCCGATGCGCTCGTCGATCAGCGCCAAGAGGTCGGCGATGCGGTAAGGCACCGGCGTGTCGGCGGTGATCGAGCTCTTTTCCGTCTGGCGCCGCACGATGCCGGCGTCGCCGCCGCCGCGGAAGGCCTTCTTCGCCTCGGGGATGATGTCGCGCAGCATGTCGAGCTCGTCCGGCGGCGCCGGGCGGCCGCGGAAGATCACCTCTGCGAACTCCTCCAGTCGGAAGAACCAGAAGGGCAGGTCGAGCGTATCGGTGTCGATGACGACGGCAAGGTCGGGGAAGGCGGCGGCAAATTCGTTGTGCGGGTCGAGGATCAGCACGCGCAGCTTCGGATCGGCAATGATCGCCTTGTTGAGCAGCAGCGTGACGGCGGTCGACTTGCCGACGCCGGTCGTGCCGACGATGGCGAAATGCTTGGCGAGCATCGAGGGCACGTGAATGGTTGCGTCGAGGCTCTCGTCCTGGGTCAGCTTGCCGATGATGCAGCTGTCGTTGCGGCCGGAATCGTAGATGCGCGCAAGGTCGGCGCCGCGGATGCGGTGGGCGATGGCGCCGAGATAGGGATATTGGCTGATACCGGCGGAAAACTCTTCACGACCGTCGGGTCCCCTATGGACCTCGCCCATCAGTTCGACTTCGATGCGGAAGGTGTTGTTGGTCTCTTCGCCCCATTCGCTGGAGGCGGTCTGCATCGAATAGACCAGCGCCACCACGCGGTTCCTGCCGACGGAAATGGAAATCAGCCGGCCGACGGACCAGAGTTCGGTCAGCGACGTCTCGCCGCTCTCTGCGATCGCAGCGATCGTCGCGCGCGCGCCGTTGCAGGCAACCACCCGTCCGAGGAACCGGTTGCCGGGCTTCAGGCCGTCACGGCGATCCTGCTCTCCGGCACGGATCGAGGAATGAAGTTCATTGTTCAGCAACGCGAGAAACCCCGGCAATACGGCGCTTCATGTTAGCCATGGGGATTTAACAAGTGGTTTCGAGATGTTGCGCGCTCGAGCACGCGGGGCACGGGCAGCAGCATGGCGACTTGCGCACTTCGATTTAGTTCCCTGTCAGAGCGATAGCCGGCCGGCCATCCTCCTCGCCGAGCTACCGTACTGCCAGCGCATCATGAAGTACGAGACGGTCAGGAGGAGGGCCATACCGCCTGCGATCACGAGACAGAGAACCATGTCCAGAGACATCAGCAGGGAGACGAACTGCTGCCGGTTGACGTAGTAGGCGATCTCATAGCCTGGGTCGCCGAATACAAACGCCATGACGTAGACCCAAGCAGCAATTGCAACACCCGGCAGAATGCTAATTGCCGTGGCTAAGCCCAAGGAGACGCGGGCCAGTTTCGCTTTCTCTTCTTCCGTCGGGCATCGGCGATGCCTTTGCACGAAACGGCTGGCTGTGGCGGTAGCCGATGACAATGTCTGCGCAAACCAGACGCCGTATGCAGTTCCCTTCGGTATCGGGCCAACAAGGGTCTCGTAGGCGAACATCCCGGCCACGCAGACTCCTGTCAACGCCAGGCAAACGAGGGCGAAGTAGCGGTAATATGGCGTCAGCGACACGGTCGGCTTCATGCGTGGTTCCTGGCGCACGGTTGTGGCGCCACTTGGCATGATTAGCGCATAACTTGCAAGATTGTGCGCTCTCCCTGAGCAAACTGTCGGGAAAGCTCGCCGACGTTGGCCGGACTGTGTGACGCCTCAGCCCTCCGATGGTTTGATGCACTGAGCAAACGACCGGAACAGCGCCCGCCCTTCCGGCCAGTCACTCAACCCGCTCTTGCCGTTGATATGGCCGACGGCGCCGGCTTCGGCGAACCGGCTGCCCCATTGCGCCGCCCGCATCTGCGCGTAGCCGATGGTGCCGAAGGGGTCGTTGGAACTCGCGACGATAAGGGAGGGAAAACGGAAGCGTTCCGTCGGGACCTTGGCGAAGCTGGCAGCCTCCGCCGGGAAGGCCGCAGACGTCGGATCGGGAACCGCCACGAGAAAAGCGCCGGCGATCGGACGGGTGCGGACTGCATGCCAATGGGCGACGAGCAGACAGGCAAGGCTGTGGGCGACGAGAAGGGGCGGCTCGCTTGCTGAGGCAACGGCGCTGTCGAGCGCCTGGATCCAGTCGGCAAGCTGCGGACGATCCCAATCGCCCGGTTGGAAACGGCGCATGTGAGGGTCTGCATACTCCCATCGGGTTTGCCAGTGCGCCTCGCCGGAACCGCCGATGCCGGGCAGGATGATGATATCGTTCATGTCGTCCTCTCATCTTCAACATGGGGGAGACTGCCAGCTTCCCTTGACCATCTGAATGCGCAATCATCGGAAAGTGCGGCCGTTTGCCGATGGATTAAAGGTGAAACATGGCGGTTGACCGTTCTGCCCTCGACCCGACCGATATCGCGATCATCGAGGTATTGCAGGAAGACGGACGCATCGCGATCTCGGAGCTCGGGCGGCGTATCGGTCTGTCGCAGCCGGCGACCTCGGAGCGGGTCAAGCGGCTGGAGGAGCGCGGCATCATTTCCGGGTATGGCGCACGCATCGATGCGGCACGCCTCGGGCTTGGCATGATGGCGGTGATCCGCCTGAAGACGACGCACGAACATATCCGTGCCTGCCTCAAGCAGTTTTCCGAGATGCCGCAGGTGATCGAGGTGCTGCGGCTGACCGGCGAGGACTGTTTCCTTCTCAAGGTGCTGGTGCCGACGCCGGGCGAGCTTGAAACGATCGTCGACACGATCGCGCGCTATGGCGCCGTGACGACGTCGCTTGTCTTGAGCGGCGAGCCGGAAAAGCCGATCGGGCGGGCGCTGATCCAGCGGGTCTGAGACTGGGCGCCGGGCACGCTTCGACTTGATGAAAGTCAATGCGGAACGCGAGAGGACGCGGGATAATTCAACCATAGGCCAGGCACGTCCGTTCGGGTGACCGTCAGGGGCGTTGCCGGCCACAGACGCTCGAAGGGCGAGCGGGAAGCGGGCGAGGGGAAGCCATGAGCGATGCAATTGCCTATTTTCGTCGGACACCCATACTCTGGCTGATCGTCTTCGTGCCGATCGCGATCGCCGGTGAGCACATCTGGCCGGACGCCCATACGCTGCTCTTCCTGCTGTCGGTGGCGGCGATCGTGCCGCTGGCGGCGCTCCTGAGCCAGGCGACGGAGGCGGTTGCGGCCCGCACCGGCGACACGGTCGGCGCGCTCTTGAATGCAACGCTCGGCAACCTGACCGAGCTCGTCATCGCCCTGATGGCACTTGCTGCCGGCCAGTATCTGCTGGTCAAGGCCTCGATCGCCGGCGCGATCGTCACCAACACGCTGTTCATGCTGGGTGGTTCGTTTCTGCTCGGCGGGCTCAAGTTTCACCTGCAGGAGTTCAACCGGGTGAATGCGCGCTTTCTGGCGAGCCTCCTGTTCATGGCGACGATCGCCGTGCTCGTGCCTTCGCTGATCGGTGCCGCCGACGGCCAGCCGCAGACGGCTTTCACCCAACAACTGAGCGCCGGCCTCTCCGTCCTTCTCATCATCACCTATGGGCTCTGGATGCTGTTTTCGCTGAAGACCCATCGCGAGCTGTTCGTCTCGGCCACTTCCGAGCATGGCGGTGATGAACCGCACTGGCCGCTGGCGACGGGCATCATCGTGCTGCTGGTGGTGACCGTTCTTGTGGCGCTCGTCAGCGAAGTTTTCGTCGGCTCGGTGCAGGTCGCGGCCGAAGAGCTTGGCATGACGCCGGCCTTCGTCGGCTTCGTCGTCGTCGCGCTCGTCGGTGCTGCGGCCGAGATGGCGACGGCTTTCTCCGCTGCGCGCAAGGATCGGCTGGACCTGAGCGTCGGCATAGCGCTCGGCAGCGCCGTGCAGATTGCGCTCTTCGTCGCGCCGCTGCTGGTGCTTCTGAGCTACGTGCTCGGGCCGCAGCCGATGGACCTGCAGTTCTGGCCGGGGGCGATCGTGATGATGCTGGTCGCGACCATGGCCGCGACGCTGCTTTCCAACGGCGGGCGGTCTGCCTGGTACATGGGCGTGCTGGCACTCACCGTCTACGTGATCTTCGCCATGACGCTGTTCCTGCTGCCGCCGCAGGTGTAGCCCTGCGGTCGGCTGAAATCAGCGCCCGCCGGCCGCAATCAGGCTGCGGGCGCAGTCGAGGATGGTGGCGTTCACCGGCCTCGGCGCAAAGCCAAGCAGGCGCCGGGCTTTGTCGGATGACAGCGCAAACTTGCGACCGAGTAGCGGGGCCAGCGGCTTCAAATCGGCGCTGAGCGGGGCCAGCAGCCTCACGAGCGCGGTCGGCAGCCGTCGCGTCGGCACCTTGCGGCCATCGACGCCGAGGCCCAGGCGCAGCGTGGCGGCGATCTCCTCCATCCATTGGAAGTCGCCGGCGGCGAGAAAGCGTTCGCCTGCGGCCCCAGGCGCGGTCATGGCGGTGACGTGCAGGTCGGCGAGATCGCGTACGTCCACCACCCAGAAACCGAGGCGCGGCAGGAACCGCGGCCGGCCGCCAACGAGGTCCCCGATGATCTTCACCGAGCCGAGATTTTCGCTCGAAAGCACCGGACCGAAGACGGCGCCGGGCAGCACCGTGGCGAACTCCGTCGCCTTGCCCTCCATGAACTTCCAGGCGGCACGTTCGGCGAGGATCTTGGAGACCCGGTAATTGTCGAATTGCGGGTCGTCGGGGTCGGCCCAGCGCGTCTCGTCGCTGGCAAGGCCTGAGTCCAGCGGCGGCCGGGTCGTGGCGGCCGCCGAAGTCATCACCACACGCCGGACGCCGGCATCGACGGCGGCGGAAAGCACCCGCAGCGTGCCTTCGCGGGCCGGCATAACATAGGCGTCGCGACCGCCGCCGGGAATGCCGCCGAGCGGCGAAGCGACGTGCAGGACATAGGTGCAGCCCTCCATCGCCTCGGCCCAGCCGTCATCTCCGGTCAGATCGGCCCTGGCGAAGGACAGTCGGTCTGTCGCGTCGCTGACGGCGGCGATCGAGCGCCTGACGGACTCTGCCTTTGCGAGATCGCGCAAGGTGGCGCGAACGTGGTATCCGCCTTCGAGCAGAGAGACGATGCACCAGCGGGCGACGAAGCCGGTGCCGCCGGTGACAAGAACACATTCATTCATCGGTTTTCATCTTCTTTCGTTGCGTCAGTCGCAGGTCCTGCGCATGGCCGCGAAGGGTTTGCGCCGGCTGATCCGGTAGACGGAGGCGGGCGGGAAGTTTCTGATGGTGCCGCCGATGCGCCGGGCGCGAAGGCCGAGCCGGTCGAGCAGCGGCCGCGGGATGGGGCAGCGCGGACCGTAGGTGAACTGGTAGAGATGGCCACCCGGCCGCATGTGCAGGAAAATACCGGAAAGGATTGCCATAACCTTGCGGGTGGGCATGGAGAGCAGCGGCAGGCCGCTGACCGCAGCGCCGATGCCTGCGGGAATTTCGGAATGACCATCGGCAAGCCGCGCCGCGTCGATCGAAAGAATGGTGGAGGCCGGGAAACGCGCCTTCAGGACGGCAGCAAAGTCAGGGCCGGATTCGACCAGCACAAGGTCTTCCTCGCGCACGCCCCGCTCGATCAACGCGCGCGTGAAGACACCGGTGCCGGGACCGAGTTCGAGCACCGGGCAATAGCGAGGGTCGATCTCGCGCGTGATCAACCGGGCAAGCGACCGGGAGGACGGCGTGACCGAGGCGACGCGCAGTGGATCTGCGAGCCAGGAGCGGAAGAAATGCAGGCTGTCGCCATAGGCGCAAATGCTGGTCACGTGAGGCTCCGTGGATGGAATGAGGGCTGTCTCGCAAGGCGCGTTGCAGTGATAAGTCTACGTCTGTATACTTCCGATTCATGATCATGTCTACAGGCGTATACTAAGGAGGAGTCATGCCTGCCAAAAAGGGGGGTGCTGAAAAAGGGGGCGCAGAAAAGCGGCCTGCCGAAAAGGACGGGCGCCGCCGCGATGCGAGCGCCACGCGCGCCGCAATTCTTGAGTCCGCACGCTCCGCCTTCATCGCTTCGGGATATGAAGGCGCCGGTGTGCGCGAGATCGCCGAAGGGGCCGGGGTTACGGCGATGCTGATCAACCGTTATTTCGGTTCAAAGGAGGGGCTCTTTGCCGAAGTGCTTTCGACCGCCAACCAGCGGCCGATCATCGCCACGCCGGAGACGCTCTGCGCACCGGACCGGGCAGCGCGCATCGCAAGCGCGCTTTTGAAGGTGACGGAACCGGAGGCAACCGCGCTCGACGGCTTCCTCATCATGCTCCGCTCGATCTCCAACGAGCGCGCGGTCGATATCGCGCGACAGGTGGTCGAAAGCCACCACCAGAAGAACGTCACGGAGGCGCTTTCAGGCCCGGATGCAGGTCAGCGCGCGGCACTGCTGATGTCGCTCGTCGCCGGCGTGCAGATCATGCGCCAGGTGGTGGGGCTGGAAGCGCTGAACAAGGGGCATGACGCCGAGCTCGAGCGCCTGCTCGGTGATCTCGTCGCCAGGCTTGTCGATGAATAGGGGGTGCCTCCGTGCGCTCCGGCAGGGATCGCAGGCCTCTCACGGAGGCAGGCTTGGAGCGCGGGGGGTCTATTTCGGGGCGTTCATATCGAACACGACCCAGCGGAAGAACAGGTAGATCGCGCCGAAACTGAGGAGGAGAGGTGTGAGCACGGAAAGGTCAAGCATCTCATTGCCTTTGTTCTTAAGCTGCATCATGCAGCCAAGCTAATTTGCCACGGCAAATGTTAATGGCCGGTGCATGCGGACGCGGCCGACCTCCAAAATTGCTCTGGTATCTGCCGCTTGACCTCAACCAAGCTTGAGCTCTTACAAACCTCTCCATCGGCGTTGCGCCGAACGCCATCTTCGGCCCGGATCCGGCCCGAGGAGCCAGCAATACGCGACATGGAGGATGCATGACCGAGCAACTGCTTTTCCGAAATCTGATGAGGATTACTCCCGGCCATCTCGAACCGTTCCGCGAGGCGGTGCGCAGCGCGATCGCCTTCGTCGAAGAGCATGCGCCGCAGTTGATGGTGCAGACGTTCATCGACGAGAAAGAGATGCAGGCGGTGAGCATCCAGCTCTACCGCAATTCTGAGGACGTGCTCCGGCACTGGCAAATGTCGGATGCACACATCAACGACGTCTCCGCGCACTGCTCGGTGGAGCGGCTCGAGGTCTATGGCAATCCGAGCAAAGAGGTGGCCGCGGGGCTGGCGCCGTTCATCAACGATGGCCGCGGTTCCATCATGCCGTCGCTTGTCGGGTTCTCGCGGTTCTAGCGATAGGGACTGCGACGCGCCGGAGAGCCGGCGCGTCGCGCTCAGATCAGCCTGACGGAGCCGTTGCGGGTCGTTGGCGCGAGGCCTGCCACAACACCAGCAGCGCGACCGCGAGAAGCAGCGCGTCTGCAGTCGGCATGGCGAACCAGATGCCGGGTTCGCCAAAGCTCGACGCGTAGAGTGCGACCAGCGGCATGGTGAAGAGATAGGGCTTGGCAAGCCCCAGGATCGCCGCCCGGCGCGCATCGCCGATCGCCTGGAAATAGCTGCCGAGCATGATCAGCGGTCCGGATAAGACGTACATCGCGACCATCACCGGCATGATGCGCGCGACGTCAGCGATGACCGCATCGTTGTCGACGAAGGTCGCGCCAATCGGCCTGGCAAAGCCGAGGAGCAGCACCTCGACGGCGAGGCAGTAGAAGAACGCCACAAGCGTGCCAAGCCGCAGCATCCTTTCTGCCCGGTCCGCGAGGCCGGCGCCGACATTGTTGCCGACGATCGCCTGCATCGCCTGGCTCAGGCCCAAGAGCGGCAGCAGCGCGAAGGTCATGATGCGGGTGATGATGCCGTAGGCGGCGACCGTGGTGGCGTAGTTTTCGGCCGCCGTATTCTGCAGCGCCGCCATGATCGTCACCGACACCAGCGCCATGCCGATGAAGCCGAGGCTCTGGGGGCTGCCCAGCGCGATCATGCGGCTCCATCCCGTCAGCGGGTTATGCCGGAGGAGGGCGGAGAGCCGCAGTTCCGTGCGTCCGAACAGGCGGAAGAGGGCGATGAGGCCGAGCGCGAGGAGCTGCGCCAGCACGGTGCCGGTCGCGGACCCCGCGACACCCATGTCCAGCAGCGCGATCAGCACATAATTGAGGGCAAGGTTTGCGAGCGAGACCAGCAGGCTGAGGCCGGCCATCAGCCCGGCGCGTCCCTCGCATCGGAGCGCATCCGATTGCACCGCCAGAAGGAACTGGACGGGCGCGCAAAAGATGATGATCGCGATATAGCGCTCGGCCATGCTGGCGAGCGGCCCCGGACCATTGGTGAGCGTCAGCACCAGGCGGTCGCCTAAGGCTGCGAACAGCGCGACCAGTGCAACAGCGATCGTCAGCGCCAGCATGTGGGCGCCGGCGAAGACGCCGCGGGCTTCAGCGAAGCGGCCGGCGCCGAGATGGCGGGCAAGCAGGCTCGCCATGCCGCTGACGACGAGGGTGGCCAACGCCACGGTGAGAATGAAGATCGGAAACACCGTGGTCACGGCGCCGACGGCTTCGGCGCCGACATAGATGCCGAGCATGATGGCATCGGCCACCGTCAACAGCCCGTTCATGCTCATGACGAAGATGATCGGCAGCGCCGTTTTCAAGAAGATCGCGCCGAGCGGCGCGGTCAAGTAGGCATTCGGCTTGGAGGTGTCCTTGGACATCCCGCACTCCTGTTCTCGCATTTCGATTGGGAAGAGGAGGGGCTCGCATTGCCTGCCACACGAAATGCGATCGGGGCGAGAGGATATCGTCAGAAGTCAGATTTCACCGAGACTGGAAGCCTGCGAGCGGCGGGGATCTGAAGCCCGGAAAGGGAGGTAGCGCCAAGCCGCATCGCCGTCAAGCCGGGGGACGATGACCCTTGCGCGTCATGAGACAAGCGGTGCCTTGCCGTAGTCGCTATGGGCCTGTTCGCGCAGCTTTCTCGGACGGTTTGCGCAACAATGTTCCGAGAAAGCGCCGGATCGTGTAACGAAAAGCCGTTGACGCCTCAGGCATTTGTGTTTATCAACTCGGCCCATGAAAAATTTTGCGGTTATTCTTGTGGTGGGACGGCGCATGGGCAGGATGGTGTAACCATCCGGCGGTAGCCACCCATGCGCTGAACGAGGCTCCTGACGGGGCCTTTTTTTATGCCTTCAAACAAGCTAAGCACCCAACTGGGAAAAGGGACGGAAGCAAGTCAATGAGCGGTACAGAAAACCAGATGACAGGCGCGGAGATCGTTCTCCAGGCACTGAAGGACAATGGCGTCGAGCATATCTTCGGCTATCCCGGTGGCGCCGTGCTTCCGATCTACGACGAAATCCACCAGCAGGACGATATCCAGCACATCCTCGTTCGCCACGAGCAGGGCGCCGGCCACATGGCCGAAGGCTATGCCCGCTCCACCGGCAAGGTCGGCGTCATGCTGGTCACCTCCGGCCCAGGTGCTACCAATGCGGTGACGCCGCTGCAGGACGCGCTGATGGATTCGATCCCGCTCGTCTGCATCTCCGGCCAGGTTCCGACCTCGCTGATCGGCTCGGACGCCTTCCAGGAATGCGACACGATCGGCATCACCCGGCCTTGCACCAAGCACAACTGGCTGGTTCGCGACGTCAACGATCTCGCCCGCATCATCCATGAGGCCTTCCGCGTCGCCCAGTCCGGCCGTCCGGGCCCGGTCGTTGTCGATATCCCGAAGGACGTCCAGTTTGCGACCGGCACCTACACGCCGCCGTCTGCCGTCCCGACCCAGAAGAGCTACCAGCCGAAGAAGCAGGGCGATCTGAAGAAGATCGAGGAAGCGGTCGAACTGATGCGCAATGCGCGCCAGCCGATCATCTATTCCGGCGGCGGCGTCATCAACTCCGGCCCCGAAGCCTCGCATCTGCTGCGCGAATTGGTCGAGCTCACCGGTTTCCCGATCACCTCGACGCTGATGGGGCTTGGCGCCTATCCGGCCTCCGGCAAGGCCTGGCTCGGCATGCTCGGCATGCACGGCACCTATGAGGCCAACATGGCGATGCATGACTGCGACGTCATGATCTGCATCGGCGCCCGCTTCGACGACCGCATCACCGGCCGCCTCAACGCGTTTTCGCCGAACTCCAAGAAGATCCACATCGACATTGACCCGTCGTCGATCAACAAGAACGTCCGCGTCGACGTGCCGATCCTCGGCGATGTCGGCACGGTTCTGGAGGACATGGTTCGCCTCTGGCGCGCCGCTTCCAAGTCGACCGACAAGGCACGTCTCTCGGACTGGTGGGAGATGATCACGAAGTGGCGCGCCCGCAATTCGCTCGCCTATGCGCCGAACGACGACGTCATCATGCCGCAATATGCGATCCAGCGGCTCTATGAGCTGAGCAAGGACCGCGACACCTACATCACCACGGAAGTCGGCCAGCATCAGATGTGGGCAGCCCAGTTCTTCGGCTTCGAGCAGCCGAACCGCTGGATGACCTCGGGCGGCCTCGGCACCATGGGCTACGGCTTCCCCGCGGCGATCGGCGTGCAGGTCGCGCACCCGAACAGCCTCGTCGTCGACATCGCCGGTGACGCCTCGATCCAGATGTGCATCCAGGAAATGTCCTGCGCGGTCCAGTACGGCCTGCCGGTCAAGATCTTCATCCTCAACAACCAGTACATGGGCATGGTGCGCCAGTGGCAGCAGCTGCTTCACGGCAACCGCCTGTCGCATTCCTACACCGAAGCGATGCCTGACTTCGTCAAGCTGGCGGAAGCCTATGGCGGCGTCGGCATCCGTTGCGACAAGCCGAGCGAGCTCGATGCAGCGATCCGCAAGATGATCGACACGCCGGCGCCGGTTATCTTCGATTGCCGCGTCGCCAACCTCGCCAACTGCTTCCCGATGATCCCCTCGGGCAAGGCCCACAACGAGATGCTGTTGCCCGACGAAGCCACGGACGAAGCGGTCGCCAACGCGATCGACGCCAAGGGCCGTCAGCTGGTCTGAGATAGGTAGAGGAACCACTCACATGAACGCACACCTTCAACCGACCGGCTCCGCCTACTTCATCGCCAAGGAGACCGAAGTCGCCGAAACCCACACGCTTTCGGTTCTCGTCGACAACGAGCCGGGCGTCCTTGCCCGCGTCATCGGCCTGTTCTCCGGCCGCGGCTACAACATCGAGAGCCTCACGGTTTCGGAAACGGAACACGAGGCGCACCTGTCGCGCATCACCATCGTGACGCGCGGCACGCCGCACGTGCTCGACCAGATCAAGAACCAGCTGGAACGGCTGGTTCCGGTCCACCGCGTCGTCGACCTGACCGTGCGCGCCGCCAGCCTGGGCCACGACCGGCCGATCGAGCGCGAACTGGCGCTCGTCAAGGTACACGGCTCGGGCGACCACCGCGTCGAGGCTCTGCGCCTTGCCGACGCCTTCCGCGCCTCGGTCATCGACGCCAACATCGATCACTTCGTCTTCGAAATCACCGGCAAGCCGTCGAAGATCGAGCAGTTCATCGCCATCATGAAGCCGCTCGGCCTCATCGAGGTCTGCCGCACCGGCATCGCAGCGATGAACCGCGGCCCGCAGGGCATGTGATTTTGCCGAGGTGAGGGGGCTCGCGTGCATTCTTGCGCGCGAGATTTTCCGAGCGGAATTGCTCCTCGTACTTTGTGCGGAGGCTGCCCCTCACCCCAGCCCTCTCCCCGCAGGCGGGAGAGGGGGCGCTCGCACCGAGCGAGCCGTTTCTTTTCTCCTTCATGATGACCGTCCATCAAAGGCACGCTTCTGCTGAAGATGCTAAGCGCTCGCGGCTCAAGGGAACCGGGCGCCCGCTGCACGTTTCCTTCTCCCCGCTTGCGGGGAGAAGGTGGCCGGCAGGCAGGATGAGGGGCCGCCGCAGTTGCAGCCGAAACCTCCCGGCCGGCCGGATGATCCGTGCACGCGCTTGCGACCGAAGCGCCAGACGTCACGCGCGTGGTTGACTTCGCACGGCATTTCTCGCCGAGTATCCCCTCAGAAGATTTCTCACGATCGCAGGTGCCCGATGAATTCTACCAAGATGAAGGCCTTGGTCCTTACGAGATATCGTGGTTCCGATGCCGCGGACTTGCGCGACGTGCGGCGCCCACGCGCAGTGCGCGGCGAGGTGCTTGTCCGAGTGCATGCCGCCGGCCTCAATCCGGTCGACTACAAGACGCGCGACGGCATGCTGAAAGTCGTCCAGCGCTATCCCTTGCCTGTCGTCATGGGCAACGAACTCTCAGGCGTCGTCGAGGAACTGGGAGAAGGCGTCGCGTCGTTTGCGCCGGGCGACCGGGTCTTTGCGCGCATGCCCAAAGACACCATGGGGGGCCTTGCTGAGTATGCCGTCGTGCCCGAACAATTCCTGGCGAAGATGCCTGCATCGATCGACTTCAACACGGCAGCCGGCGTGCCGCTTGCCGGCCTTACCGCCTTGCAGGCGCTGCGCGACGAGCTTCATGTGGGGCGGGGCAGCCGGATCTTCATCCCCGGTGGCGCCGGCGGTGTCGGTACTTTCGCCATTCAGCTGGCGAAATGGCTGGGCGCGGAGGTCACGACGACCGCATCGCCCCGCGGCCGCGCGCTGGTCGAAGCGCTCGGCGCCGACGTGGTGATCGACTACACGAAGGAGCGCTTCGAGGAGCGCTTGCGCGACATGGACGGCGCCTTCGATCTGCTGGGCGGCGAGACGCTCCTAAAATCCTTCGGCGTCGTCAAGCGCGGCGGCAAGGTGGTTTCCATCGCCGGCATGCCCGAACCCGATACCTCGCGAAAGGATCTCGGCCGCGGTCTGTTCCTCAGGGCGCTGTTCTGGCTTGCGTCCTATAAGATACGCGCCGTCGCCCGGAAACACGGCGTCTCCTACCGCTACCTCTTCATGCATCCTGATGGTGCCGAGCTTGCCGAACTCGCAGGCCTCATCGACGCCGGGACGGTCAGGCCGGTGATCGACCGCGTGTTTGCACTGAACAATGTCGCCGAAGCCTTCGCCTATCTGGAATCCGGCCGCGCCAAGGGCAAGGTGGTGGTGGCGATCGAAGGCTCGTCCGCGTGATCGAAGTCGGCTGCACCGGCATCCCTGCGATGACGTGCGCCGGCGTGGTCAGCTTAATCGGGTAGTCGCTGAACAACCTCAACCACGTCGCGCGTGCGGGTCGCCCGCCCGCTCCATTTGGCATCAAATTCATTGCCCGGTGATTGAATGGCAGCGTTCGCGGTCTCTAAATTGGAGAACTCGTAGAAGGCGGTGTGCTTGGAGGGATCGGTTCGGCTCCAGGTGCGCCACGCCCGGACTGCACCAAACGCGCGCAATGCCTCCGGCATATGGCGATCGTACCATTGGTCGAAGGGAGTTCGGTCCACTTCATTCGGAACCTCGGCATGCACTATCAGCAGCACTTGCATAGACATTTCGCCTCTTTGCCAGACCGCATATGACGTGAAACGCTCCGATAAACATACAGGAATTTGGCGCGGTTCACGAACGGGTGCAAATCGTTCGCCTTTTTGCTTTTCGCCTTTGGAGGCGTCTCGTGGGTCGTCTGGGGCGTGGCGGTGCGCGTTGCCGTTTCTCTCACCGGTCACTGGCTCGTCGGTCATTTCGCCCATCGTGGCGGCGAGCAGGGGTGGCGTGTGGATCACGTTGCCGTGCAGGGCTACAATCTGCCGCGTTTCGGTCTGGTAACCTTCGGCGAGGCCTACCACGGCAATCACCATGCCTTTCCGGAATCCGCCCGGCTTGGCATCGAGGCCGGGCAGGTCGATCTCGGCTGGTGGTTCATCCGCCTGCTTTCGCACCTCGGGCTGGCCTCAGAGATCAAGCTGCCGACCAACACGAACCGGCGCGCCGGTCTCAAGCGCGTCGCCAAAGTGGTCGCAGGCCCCGATGCTCAGCGAAAAATCTGTCCGGTCGTGAGCACGCTTCGGCGCTAGTGTCGCCCCCCCAGATTCTTTCCGGCGTTCCGGGCATCGTCTGCCTGATGCCGTCAAAGACCTGGTATGCTCTTGGTTTGGTCGGCGATGAAATCGCAAAATCGCCGAACGCGAAGCGGTATCATCGAGCCGAAGGCGTGCACCACGTTGAGAGGCTGCGGCGGCAGGTCCAGTTCAGTGGAGATATCGATCAGCCGGCCGTCGTTCAACTCGTCCTGAACCACACACTTCATGAGCAGTGCCGCCCCCAGACCGTGGAGTGCCGCTGCCCGCAGTGCCTGCCCGGTATCGCAATCCACGCGGCCCTGCGGTGAAAACTGCTTGCCGCCCGCAAAGACCATCGGGCTCGGATGACCACGCACGATGTACCGGGCGAAGGGAAGAGCCGAGGCCTCGTCTACTGAACGCGGCTTGCCGTGTTTCTCGAGGTAAGCCGGAGACGCGACGATCACCATGTTGACATTCGCTAGCTTTCGTACGCGCAGTTCGCCTTGGCCACTGCCGCCCACGCGGAAGGCCACGTCGTAATCCTCCCGGATCAAATCAACTTGCCGGTCTGCGAGCCCCACCTCCAGCTTGATGGCGGGAAAGGCCGATGCGAAATCTCGAAATATCGGGGTCAAGAAGTAGCGGGCAAGGTCGCTTGGCATGCTGAACCGAATTCTGCCGGCGAGCGTGTCCTCACGGTTGGCGACCTCGTCCGACGTATCAAGCTGGCGCAGGAGAGGAGCAACCTTGTCGAACAAGGATTGCCCTTCGAAGGTTAGAACCAATGCTCGCGTTGACCTCAGGAACAGGCGGGCCCTGACCAAGGTCTCCAACCTTCCGACGCTCTTCGAGACGGCTGACGGCGATGTCCTCAGGATCTTGGCCGCAGCGCTGAACGAACCGCTCTCCACGGTCCTGACGAACGCGATCAAGCCAGGCGTCTCGTTCAGCAGATTGGGCATCTACACCTCGCAGGCACATGTCATGTGCTCATGAACCCGCTAATGCGCCGTCCAAGGCATCTCTATCTCCATGACACCTAACATGGAGACGAAAATGAAGACACTTCAAGGAAAGGTCGCCGTCATTACTGGCGGCAACAGCGGCATCGGAAAGGCGACCGCCAAGCTCTTTGCCGAAGAAGGCGCCCAGGTCATCATCACGGCTCGACGCCAGGGCCTTCTAGATCAAGCCGTTCAGGAAATCGGCTTCGGCGCGATCGGCATCCAGGGTGACGTGGCTGATCTCGCCCATCATCGGGCGGTCGCGGGCACAGTTGCGGAACGATTTGGCGCGGTCGATATCTACCTTGCCAACGCGGGCGTGATCGACCTCAAACCGACCGACGCAATCTCCGAAGAAGCCTATGACCGGCATTTTTCCATCAACACCAAGGGCGTCTTCTTCGGCGTTCAAGCCATCGCTCCCATCATGAACGAGGGCGGGAGCATCATCATCACCAGTTCGCTGGCGGCGACCAAGGTTCTCCCGAACCATAGCGTCTATGCCGGTTCCAAAGCTGCCGCAGCCGCGTTCGCGCGCAACTGGGCGATCGAGTTCAAGTCGCGCCGCATTCGCGTGAATGTTCTCAGCCCGGGGCCGACGGACACGGAAATCCTTGGAAAGCTCGGAATCTCCGAGGTTGAACGCGGCCCCTTTATCGAGCACATGGCCGAGACGATCCCGGCTGGCCGGCTGGGCACGTCCGGGGAGCTTGCCAGTGCGGCACTCTTCCTCGCTTCGGATGCCGGTCGCTTCGTCAACGGCATCGAACTCCACGTCGACGGCGGGATGTTGCTTGTCTGACGGATAGCGGATGTCGCCGAACAGCAGCGAGGGCGTTTGATTGAACCGTCATCGATGTTGCACCGACTGCGCGTCCGGCGCGCAGTCGGGCTGAGCGGCTGAGGGCGCGGTCAACGTTATCGCGACGCTTCTCTCAAATCATCTCCAGCGACCGCTTGCGCTTCGGCGGCGGGAAGGCGTGGTCGAGGGCGGCGAGGTCTTCGGCGGTCAGGTGGATGTCCATTGCGTCGCGGTTTTCGCGGAGGCGGTCGGCCGAACCGGTCTTGGGGATCGAGATGACGCCGGGGCGGGTCTTGAGGAAGGCAAGGGCGATCTGGGAGGGCGTCGCCTGATGCGCCTTGGCGATGTGAATGAGATCGGGGTGGCGCAAGAGCCGACCTTCGTCGAGCGGAGAATAGGCCATGATGGCGATGCCTTTGCTCTGGCACCAGGGCAAGAGGTCGTATTCGATGCCGCGGCGCGACAGGTTGTAGAGCACCTGGTTGACGGCGACGTTTTTGCCATCCGGCACGTCCAGCAGCTCCTCCATGTCGTCGACATCGAAGTTCGAGACGCCCCAGGCGCCGATCTTGCCTGATTTCTTCAGCGCCTCCAAGGCGGCAACCGTTTCCGCCAGCGGGTAGCCGCCGCGCCAGTGCAGGAGGTAGAGATCGATATGGTCGACGCCGAGATGCTTCAGGCTGCGCGCGCAGGCGGCCTCGGTGCCAATGCGGTTGGCGTTGGACGGCAGCACCTTGCTGACGATGAAGGCCTCGTCGCGGCGCCCGCGCACCGCTTCGCCGACCACGCGCTCCGAGGCGCCGTTGCCATACATTTCGGCCGTGTCGATCAGCGTCAGGCCGAGATCGAGGCCGAGTTGCAGGCTCTTCACCTCATCGGCCTTGCGTGCTGCGCTGTCGCCCATGCGCCAGGTGCCTTGGCCGAGAACCGGGATCGAGCGGCCGTCGGGAAGTGTCGTCGTCGGGATCGGATCGTGCATGCTTTTCTCCTCGCGGCCGAAATTGCCCACAGCGGCCGCAGCTTTCAAGATGCGCCTCTCACGCTGTAGCACTTTGACGTGCGCCCTGTTGCTATCCGTAAAAGCGGAAACGCTTTCAGGAAATCGGCGGGTAGCGGGCAATCTAGCGCATCTCGCCGGTCTTTCGAGCCTTCATCCGGCAAGCCGCCCGCGCTCCTTTTCCATGCGCTGCAGGATCTCGACGAAGGCGCGCACGCGCGCCGGGCGGAAATGGGAGGGCGGATAGACGACATGGATACCGCCCGAGGGCAGCGACCAGTCGGAAAGCAACCGCACCAGCCGGCCCTCGGCGATGTCGGTTCGCACCTGATAGTCCGGCAGCACGGCAAGCCCGATGCCGGCGACAGTGCAGCAGTGCGCGGAATCGGTGCTGTCGGCGGTCACCAGCGCCTTGCCGTGGATTGCCGCCCCGTTGCCGGAAGCATGCGTGAAGGTCCATTCCAGCGGCGCCTTCAGCGCGCCGTTGGCGATCCAGTCTGCCTCCATCAATTGATTGGGGTGCGTGATGTCCCCGAGCTTTGCGGCATAGGCGGGCGCTGCGACGAGGTGCTGCTGAAACGTGCCGATGCGTTTTGCCCGTTCGCTGGAATCCACCAGCCAGCCGGCGCGAATGGCGAGATCGAGGCGCTTCTCGATCATGTCGAGAACCGTGTCGTTGAAGCGCAGCTCCACCCGCATGGCGGGATAGGCCGCGAGATAGGCGGCGACGGCGTTGGTTACGACCTTGGCGCCATAGTCGAGCGGTGCCGTCAGTGTCAGCGTGCCGCTCGGGATCTCGGTTTCAGCTGAGACCGCGCCGACGGCCTCATCGGCATCGCGCAGGATCAGCGCGCAGCGCTCGTAGAAGCGCTGGCCGGTGGCGGTCGGGCTTAGCCGCCGGGTGGTGCGCACGAGCAGGGTGGTGCCCAGCTCCTTTTCGAGTTGGGCGACCTGATGGCTGACGGCGGCTTTGGCAAGCCCGAGCCGTTCGGCAGCCGCGGTGAAAGAGCCGCACTCGACCACGGCAACAAAATGCGAGAGGCGATTTAAATTTACAGTCATTCGAAATTCTTCGCGATTGTCTGAGGTTGTCAGACAGTCTGTTCGGACTGCCGGGCTTTTTCAAGAGCGCCCGTGCCGTCATCCTGCCGGGCACGACAAAAGCCCAAGGAGACCCCATGCAGATCCAGTTGACCCGGCGGACCGCACTCAAGACGGCAGCGGCGGCCGGCGCCGCCATCCTCATTCAGCCGGTCGGTGGCCGCTTTGCCAATGCGGCCGCAGCGCTCGAATGGCGCTATTTCCAGGCGGATGATGCCGGCTTCAACCGTACACCGGTGCTGCTGACCGGAAAGAGCGAGGCGATCCTGATCGATGGCGGCTTCACGTTTTCCGACGGCCGGGCGGTGGCCGAGGCAATCAAGGCAACGGGCAAGCGGCTGACGACCATCTATGTCAGCTGCAACGACCCGGATTTCTATTTCAGCCTCAAGCCGATCGTCGAAGCCTTTCCGGATGCGAAGGTCATCGCCGCTTCAGCGACCGTCGAGGCGATCAGGGCCAATGTTGAAGGAAAGCTTGAAACCTGGGGGGCGCAGTTGAAGGACAATGGCCCGCAGACGCTCGCCGATGTGGTGATGCCGACGCCCGACGACCGCACCGCGTTGACGCTCGAAGGCAGCACGATCGAGATCGTCACGATCGAGGGGATGAAGGACCGGCGCTATCTCTTCGTGCCGGAACTGCAGGCGATTTTCGGTGGCGTGCTCGTCTATTCCGGCTCGCATGTCTGGGTGGCCGACGAGGCGACGGCGGAAGGGCGGCAGAAATGGATCGAGGCGCTCGATGCCATGGCGACGCGCAAGCCCGCGATCGTCGTGCCGGCGCACAAGAGTGCTGGCGGGCCGGAGGGCGTCGAGGCCATCCGCTTCACCCGCGATTATCTCGCAGCCTTCAACGAGGCGGCGGCCGCCGCCAAGGACAGCGGCGAGCTGATCGCAGCGATGACAAAGCGCTATCCGGATCTGCCCGGTGTCGCGACGCTCGAGCTCGGCGCCAAGGTCGCCAAGGGCGAGATGAAGTGGGGCTGAGGCCGCGTTCTTGCACAGGCGAGGCGGCGACCGGTCACATGAATGTACGGATGCTGAAAACGGTGCGCACCAAGACCAAGGACACTGTTACTTTAGGAGTTCAAAGGCGCGAACAAATCCCGGAAACGCATTGGTAGCGACGCCCGTTGCGTAGATTTCGGCTGTGCCGTCGCTGCTGCATGTGATGGCGATTGTGCCGTCGATTTGGAGAAATAGAGCGACTGCGCCACCGTCCCACGGCACCAGCTTCCAGTCCCTTCCACCTGTGACGAGACGCATGACCTCCTGCTGCACCTTCTGACATTCGGTGAAGGATGGCGTTGTCATAGACTGCCTCTCCTCTGATCGCGCCATGGCTGGGGCCGTGAACACGAAAGTGGCGAGAGCGGCAATAATCGTCCTCCTCATTGTGGCCTCCTACCCACGTGTATGACAGCGAGAGTACACACACGGCTGAGGCTGGACAACGACGGGCTTGGGGGCGTTGTCATCGCATTTGCCGCCCCATCAACCGAGGCCCTCGGCAGGCCGCTCAATCGACCCGACTGGTCGCTTCCTTGCTCCGACCATCTACCGTTGAGCCGGAGCCCGAGAGGCGTGTAGATTCCGCCAGGCCCATCTCACCGGGGCCCGGCACGACATAACGGGGTCTGAGGGACGCAGGGCCCAGGCGGGGACCCTAGCGCTGCCCTAGGTCCAAAGTCGCACGAACGTTGTAGACAAATTGCTGTATTATAACGGTTTTTGGCAATTTATCGGCGAGGGGAAACTTGTCACCATGACAAGTTCGCGGCTGATGCCGGCTAATAGGTCAATTATGCTGACCCAATTGACCGGGAGGAAACCATGCAGGCCGATACGCTGCTGGCGCTGTTTTTGTTCGCATTCACCACTTCGATCACGCCGGGGCCGAACAACATGATGCTGTTCGCGTCGGGCGTGAATTTCGGTTTCGTGCGCACCATTCCGCATATGCTGGGCATCGGCGCCGGCTTCTTCCTGCTGCTGATCGCCGTCGGTTTCGGCCTCGGTGCGCTGCTCCATTCCGTGCCGGTCGTCTACACGGCGCTGAAGTTCGCAGGCGGTGCCTATCTCATCTGGATCGCCTGGAAGATCGGCACCTCGCGTTCGCTGTCCGAAGGCAAGGCCAGCGCACAGCCGATGACCTTCATCGGGGCTGCCGCCTTCCAATGGGTCAATCCCAAGGCGTGGGTCATGGCGGTGTCAGCGATGGCGACCTATACCAGCAGCGAAAGCTACCTCTTCAGCGTGCTCGTCGTCGGCGTCGTCTTTGCGCTCGTCAACGTGCCGAGCGTTTCCACATGGGCGGGCTTCGGTTCGGCGCTGCGCCAATGGCTCTCGGAACCGTCGCGGCTGAAATGGTTCAACATCACCATGGCGGTGCTTCTCGTCATCAGTCTCTGGCCGATGCTAAAATAGTGCGAATTGTGGTTTCATCAGCATCAGCCAGAAGATGCCGGTGACGGCAAAGAAGGCCGGGAAGCCGCAGGCAAACCAGATGGCATAGAGCCGGTCGAACTCCGGTGGTAGCGGCGCACCGTTGGCCGTTGCAAGCCGGGCGAGATCGCGCAGCCGCAACTGGATCCAAACGACCGGCAGCCAGAAGAGGCCGGTGACGACATAGAGGATCAGCGACAGCGCGATCCATCCTTCCGTCAGCGACCAGCCGATGCTCGTCGCCAGCAGGTAACCGGTGATCGGCTGGAGCAGCACCGCTGTCGCGGTGAAGACCGTGTCGGCGACGACCACCGTTGCGGCGACGTGCGCGATCAGCCGGGCATCGCGCGTGCGCCTGGCCATCAGCATGAAGAAGGCGATACCAGCGCCGGTGCCGAAGAGCACCGCGGCACCGATAACATTGGCAGGGCGCAGCAGATCTTCGAGCATCATCAGCGTTCATCCAGTATGGTCAGCGTCGCCAGCGTGAGAAGCAGCGACGGCAGCACCTTGACGAGCGGCCCGAGCGGATCGGCCCAAAGTTGGGGTTCGACGAGGGGAGCGGAGGCGAGATAGGCGACCGACAGTGCGAGCATGCCTAGATGGCGGACATGATACATTCGGAGCTGCGTGGCAAATGATCGCCGGCAGCGGAAGTCGGCTTGCTCGGTGGCCTGGTACGAACCGCATCGGGCCAGACTTGTTATGGTGACAATTGCGGGTACCCGCGGGCGTTGAAATCGATTTCGAATCCGGGGTTTATGCGCTACGACTTTATGAGGAGGCAGCGCCATCTTTGTGCCTGTGATGGCACGGCGTTGCGAGGAGCCAGGCAATGTCCGAACACCATCACGATCACCACGATCACGACCATCACCACGACAACCATTTCACCGACATGGAAGCGCGGGTGAAGGCGCTGGAGACGGTGCTGACAGAGAAGGGGTTGATCGACCCGGCGGCGATCGATGCGATCGTCGAGACCTATGAGACGAAGATCGGTCCGCGCAACGGCGCGCGTGTGGTCGCCAAGGCCTGGGTGGATCCGGAATTTGCCGAGTGGCTGAAGAGCGATGCGACGGAAGCGATCGCCAGCCTCAGTTATACCGGCCGGCAGGGCGAGCATATGCGCGCCGTGTTCAACACGCCCGAAACCCATAACCTCGTCGTCTGCACGCTCTGTTCCTGTTACCCGTGGTCGGTGCTCGGTCTGCCGCCGGTCTGGTACAAGGCGCCGCCCTATCGTTCGCGCGCCGTCATCGATCCGCGCGGTGTGCTCCAGGAATTCGGCCTGACGCTTCCCGAGACGACGCGCATTCGCGTTTGGGACTCGACGGCGGAACTGCGTTATCTCGTGATCCCCGAGCGCCCGGCAGGGACGGAAGGGTTCAGCGAGGACGAGCTTGCTGCCCTCGTCACCCGCGACGCGATGATCGGCACGGGCCTGGCACTTTCTGCGGAGGTGCTTCGATGAACGGTCCACACGATCTCGGCGGCGCCCACGGCCTGGGCCCGGTGGCGCCTGAAAAGGACGAGCCCTACTTCCATGCGGAGTGGGAAAAGCGGGCGCTCGGCGTCACGCTTTCCTGCGGCGCCTTTGGCGCCTGGACGATCGACGAAAGCCGGCATGCGCGCGAAAACTTGGCCCCGGCGACCTATCTCTCGGCGAGCTATTACGAGATCTGGACGCGGGCGCTCGAAACCCTGTTGAAGCGCCACGGCTTCGTAACCCAGGCCGAACTCGACGGCGGCCACAGGCTGGAACAGGGTGCGGCGCCAAAACGGGTGCTGAAGGCCGACATGGTGGCGGGCGTGCTCGCCAAAGGCGGCCCCTGCGATCGTCCGGTCGAGGGGCGCCCACGCTTTGCCGCCGGCGACCGGGTGCGCACGAAAAACTTCAATCCGGAGACCCATACGCGCCTGCCGCGCTATGCCCGTGCCAAGCTCGGCCGGGTCGAGGCGGTGCAGGGCTCTTTCGTCTTTCCTGACGACAACGCCCATGGCCGCGGCGAAAATCCACAATGGGTCTACACGGTCGTTTTCGATGGGCCGGAGATCTGGGGCGAGGGCGCCGACCCGACGCTGACGGTGTCGATCGATGCCTGGGAGAGCTATCTTGAGCACGTGTAAGGTGACATCGCCGCTGATTGCCTCGGCCGAACTGCCGAAGTCACCGGAGGGCGATCCGGTCTTTGCCGAGCCCTGGCAGGCGAACGCCTTCGCCATGACCGTGCGCCTGCACGAAAAGGGTGTGTTCTCCTGGCCCGAATGGGCAGAAGCGCTTTCGGCCGAACTTTACAAACCCGGCCGCAAGGCCGATGCCAGCGACTATTACGACTGCTGGGTGGCCGCACTCTCGCGCCTCGTCACGGAGCTTTCGCTCGCCTCCGGTCGAGAGCTGGAAGACCTGACGCTGAGCTGGCAGCGCGCGGCGGAGGCAACGCCGCACGGGCAACCGATCGTCAGAGAGAACGATCCGCTCAGGTAGGCCCTTCAACGACCGCTTGCAGATCTGCCCCTCATCCTAACCTTCTCCCCGCTTGCGGGGAGAAGGGACGTGGACTGCGGCGAGCGTCACCACCCGTTCTTGACCGTGAGTAACGAGGCGATGGAAGCGAACGCTGGTCCGAGTGGGTGCCACACGTGTCCTTCTCCCCGCGGGGCGGGGAGAAGATGGTCGGCAGACCGGATGAGGGGCCATCGCTTAACGCCACGTGAAGCGACCATCACGCGTAGTAGGTTGCCTGATCCAGATCGGTGAGCAGGTCAGGCCCAACAGGTTTCCACCCGAGCAAGGCTCGCGTCCGGGCGCTGGACGCGGCCATGTTGCCGCCGGCCATGCCGGCAAACCAGCCGAAATGCGCGCGCGGGCGGGCTTCGACCGGCAGGCCGAGATTTCGGCCGATGATCTCGGCGATCTGTCGGAACGGGATCTTTTCGTCCGCCACGGCGTGGTAGACGCTCTCGCTCGAGCCGCTTTCGAGCGCAAGCCGATAGACCCGTGCTGCATCATCCCGGTAGACGCCCGACCAGCAATTGGCGCCATCATCCAGATACGCCGAAACGCCCGTCTGGCGCGCAAGACGCACGAGGATCGGGACGAAGCCATAGTCACCCAGGCCGTGAACCGAAGGCGCGAGCCGGACCGTTGCCGCCCGAACGCCGCGCTCGGCAAGGGCACGGGCAGCGGCTTCGGATTTGCGCGGCACGGCGGCATTGGACCGATCGGCTTCCGTGGCACCGAGCGGCAGCCCGGCGAGACCCGAGGTTACGAGTAGCGACCGATCCGATCCGGCGAGACCCTCACCCAGAAGCGCGATGACGCGCTGATCCTCGGCCGCACTTTCCAGGAAACTGGAAAAGTCCTGGTCGAGCGGGCCATGGACGAAGTCATGCCTGAAGGCCGTGTGAATGACGGCATCGGCTTGCCCTGCGGCCCGCTGCAGGATCGCCGCGGACTCAAGCCCGCCTTCGACGACCGAAGCCCCGGCTGCGGCGAGGGTTGCGGCCTTTTCCCTGGAGCGTGCCAGGCCGGACACGCTGTGCCCCGCCGCGATCAGGTCCTTGACCACGGCCGACCCGACCCAGCCGGTCGCGCCCGTTACGAATACATGCATTGCAGTTCTCCTTGATGTGGTGGCCTTGCGTGGGCCTAAGCGCAGCCGCTCAACCGAAACGATGGCGCCGATCAGGCGAGGCGCATCGTCACTTCGATGTCCTCGGCAAACGGTGTCGACAGGTAGGTGCCGGCGGCCGAACGGATGTAGTCGAGATATTCCGGGCAACTGTCGGCGTCGTCGGCGATGATCAGGGCGCCTGGACGCAGGCGAGGCTCGATCAGCTTGAAGACGTCGAGATAGATCGGTTTTGCCCCGTCGAGCAGCACCAGATCGATCGCGTCGGGAAGGTCGGTGAAAGTCGTCAGCGCGTCACCCTGCCGGATCTCGACGAGATCCTCGAGACCGGCTGCCGTGAGGTTCTGTCCGGCCCGCGCCACCTTCGCCGGTTCGAATTCGCTGGTGATCAGCTCGCCGCCGCCGTTGTCGCGCAGCGCCGCTGCGAGAAAGAGCGTCGAAATGCCGAAGGACGTTCCGAACTCGACGATCCGGCGGGCGCCGCTTGCGCAGGCGAGCATGTAGAGGAGGTTGCCGGTCTCACGCGAAACCGGAAGCCACAGATCCTTCAATAGCCCGTAGAGCTGCAGATATTCGGTCTTGCTGTGCAGCAATCGTTCGCGTTCGCTTGCGGGCAGTTGCGCGACTGCGGGGCTGGTCGCGGCATCGGCCTCGTCGAACAGGCGGTCGAGAAGGCCCTTGAGAGGCTGGCTGGTGAGCGTGGTCATCGGATGTTCCTTCGTTTTCGATGGACTTGCGTTCACGAGGAAAATACGAATAATTCGTCGCATTCGCTAATCGCATTGCGGACGGTGCCAATGCCCAACAGATCAAGTGCCCGTATTTCTTCACGAAAAGCGCCCAAGCAGGCGCGTTCGAACGAGCTGGTGAAGGCCATTCTCCAGGCTGCTGTTCAGGTTTTGGAGGAGGAGGGAGCGCAACGATTTACCACGGCCCGCGTCGCGGAACGGGCGGGCGTCAGCGTCGGGTCGCTGTACCAGTATTTTCCCAACAAGGGCGCGATCCTGTTCCGCCTGCAAAGCGACGAATGGCGGCAGACGTCGGGGCTGCTGGCGACGATCCTCAGTGACGGGTCGCGGTCGCCGCTCGATCGGCTGCGGTCGCTGGTTCACGCCTTCCTGCGCTCGGAATGCGAGGAAGCGGCCGTTCGGGTTGCCCTGGGCGACGCGGCACCCCTTTATCGCGATGCGCCCGAAGCCCGGGAAGCCAGGGAGGCCAACGATCCGCTCATCGACCAGTTCATGATCGAGCTTCTTCCGAACGCACCCACCGACCTCAGGGAACTTGCCGGTGACCTGATCATGACGACGATGACGACGGTGGGGAAGGACTTTTCGGGAACGGCGCGCAGCGATGCGGAGATCGAGGCCTATGCGGATGCGATGGCCGACATGTTCTCGGCCTATCTCGTGGCGAAGGGCGCCGGCACCTGATGCATCCCGAAAATTGTGAGCGTCCCGGCGATTTTGAGCGCAGGGCGTCTCGGGTCACGCAGGGTGAGACGAATGTGCGGGCTCGACTGTAACTCCTTGAAATACCTTGCCAACAAAGCCTGATCGGCGTTGGCTGGGTCACCCCTCAGCTCTTCGTCGCCTCGCTCTTTTCGAACTGCCGGTAGCATTCATCCGCCACCTGCTGCAGCAGATCGCGCGGCACCTCGCCGGTGACGGCGTAGCCGAGCGGGCCGTCGATCCAGTAGAAGGTCTCGACGCCGTCGTTCTCGTCGATGCGGAAGCTGGTTTCGCGGTTGTCGTCGTTGCGGCCGAGCAGCACCGTCAGCCGTCGGCCGGTGCCATCCTCATACATGAACATCGCGCCTGCTTTGCCGTTGACCGGCAGCAGCCGGCCGCCGACCAGCGAGAAGCCGAGCGAGGAGAGATCAGGGATCGAGAGCGGATGATCGAGGCGCTTGCCAAGCCAGGTCGCGAGATGGGTCTGGTCGTCGGCGCCGACCTCGACGGCATGGCGCACTTCGCTGGCATAGACCAGGAAGGCCGATTGCGCCTGGCGCGGCAGGCTGTCGGCTGTCTGCGTCAGCCGGGGGCTTTGCTCGGGTGAGAGCAAGGAGGGCGCGTAAAGGCCGGTGAGGCCGCCGGCCGCAAAGAGCACCAGGCCGGCGGCGACGGCGCGGGCGATGCTGGCAAACGATCGGGTGTCCTTGCCGGGATCCGGTTGCGGGCGTTCGCTGCCGTTGCTCAGAAGCAGAGCCCGGTCATCGGCGTCGCTGCGGGCATAGCCGGCAAAGAGCGCGCGCAACTCGACCGCCTGCGCCCGCCATTGCCGGACCTCTTCGGCCTGCGTGGGGTTTTGCTCGAGCCATTTCTCGATCCGCAACCGCTCGCGCGGGCCAAGGGCGCCGTCGACATAGGCGTGCAGGTCGTCTTCGGAGACGGTGTTGTGGCCTTCCGTCATTTCGGTCTCCGCATGCTGATCACATTGTCGTCCTTCATGGCTTCTGCAAGCTGGCGCCGCGCGCGCGACAGGCGCGACATCACGGTGCCGATCGGTATGGCCATCATCTCGGCCACGTCCTGGTAGCGGTATCCTTCGATCACCACGAGCATCAGCACCGAGCGGTTCTCCGTGGAGAGCCCGTTCAGCGCCCGTTCGAGCCGCGAGCGCTCCAGCGGGTCGCTCTCGTGGGTCTCGGCCTCAAGGCCCAGGTCCTCGTCCAGCGCCACCTGCGGATGCATCGCCACATAGCGGTGCCGGTTGCGGCCGAGATTGGTCATGATGGTGAAGGCCCAGGCGCGCAGGTTCACGCCGCGCCACTGCGCGCGGCGTGAAAGCACCTTCTCCACGCAATCCTGCAACAGGTCCTCGCCATCCGGGTCCGAGCGCACCAGGCTGCGGGCATAGCGCCGCAGTGCCGGCACCAGGGCCAGCACATCCTCTTCGAACCGGTCGGAGGCGGGGGGTGCCCCCGCATCCTCGTTGCCGCCGTTACGGCTTGGCGACATTCCATTCGCCCTTCTTCATGCCGTCGCCGGTCATGTCACCCATCTTCTTGTCCTTGATGAAGAAGTAGAGCGGCATACCGTCCTTGGCCCATTGCTTCTTGCCGTCCTTGCGCTCGACGACCGTATAGGCACCATCTGCCTTGGCGCTGGCTTCCGCGAAGAAGGGCGGCCAGTTCTTGGCGCAATCATCGTAGCACATGGACACGCCGCCATGATCGTCCTTGTAGGTGTAGAGCGTCATGCCGTTTTCTCCGGCCAGCACCTTGCCCTTGGCGGTCTCGACTTCCTTGACCGGCGGCGCGGCGAAAGCCGTTACGCTGGCCGCAAGCAGCATGGCGATCGTCAGTGGAAACGTTCTCATGGCAGTTGTCCTTCCTCAAGATGGTTTTCCTGTCCGGAAACGGGCGAAAAGCCTCCTCGTCCCGTTTCCGCGGGAGCCGCATGGTGCAGATCCAACCGTAAGACACGGCAAGCACAGGATTTATTCCCGGAGAACTGGCGGAAGTTTCGGTTCGGTTCTTGCAGGTCGGCCACAGGACGACCCGGCCACGCGACGTTCATCGCGCGGCCGACGAGAGGGGCGAATAAGGGCGCTGACCAGTTGGAGGCGACCGCCGTTCAGGGCAGCAGGACCACGGATCCGGTCGTCCGCCGGGCCTCCAGGTCTTCGTGAGCCCTGCGGGCGTCGTGAAGCGGATAGGTGGTGATGGCTGGGGCACGAACGACACCTGCCTGCATGGCGCCGAACAACTCTCGCGCCGCCGCTTCGTACTCGCCTCGCTCGGCAGTGTAGTGGGCGATCGAGGGACGAGTGACATAGAGCGAGCCCTTGGCCGAGAGCGAGGCGACGTCGAGCGGGGGAACCGGACCGGAGGAGGCGCCGAAGGAAACCAGCGTGCCGCGCGGGCGCAGGCAGTCGAGCGACCTGGCGAAGGTGTCGGCGCCAACGGAATCATAGACGACGCCGACACCCTTGCCGCCGGTGATTTCGCCGACGCGGACCCGGAAATCCTCCTGGCTGTAGAGGATGACATGATGGCAGCCATTGGCCCGGGCGATTTCGGCTTTCTCTGTGGAGCTGACGGTGCCGATGACAGTCGCGCCGATGTGGCTCAGCCAATGGCAGGCAATCGAGCCGACACCGCCGGCCGCCGCATGGAAGAGCACCGTGTCGCCGGGCTTCACCTCGATGCAGCGACGGATCAGGTATTCGACGGTCAGTCCCTTGAAGACGAGGGCTGCGACCTCTCGGCTGTCCAGTTCCTCCGGCAGCGCCAGCGCCCGGGCGGCGGGCAGGTTGCGGTGGGTGGCATAGGCGCCGGGCGGGCCGCCCACATAGGCGACGCGTGCGCCAATCGAAAAGCCTTCGACGCCTTTGCCAAGCGCGGTGATCACGCCGACGCCTTCGACGCCGATCCCGCTCGGCAGGGGCAGGGGTGCCGAACCCCGGCGGTGATAAATGTCGATGTAGTTCACGCCGATGGCGAGATGGCGGATCTGGATTTCGCCGCGCCCGGGCTCGCCCAGCGTCTCGGCCTTGAAGGCGAGCACCGACGGCTCGCCAAATTCGGAAAATCGAAAGGTATCGATGTTGGACGTCATGCTGGTTTCTCTCCGGATTTCAGAAGAAACTGCTTGATTTCCTGGCTTCGGTCGAGAAACCATTCCGCAATTCTGATTTCCAAAAATGGAAAGCGATATGGACTGGAACGATCTCAAATTCTTTCTTGCCGTTGCCAATGCGCGCTCGCTGACTGCGGCCTCCGTCAGGCTTGGTGTCAGCGCATCGACCGTGTCACGCCGGATCGAGGTGCTGGAGGCGGCGTTGCAGGTCAGGCTTTTCCGGCCGCACCGCGACGGTTACGACCTGACGCCGGCGGGCGAGGCGCTTTTGGCGCCGGCCGAGCGGGCCGAGGCGCAGATGCGGGTCTTCGAGCGGACGGCGCGGGAGAAGGACAACGACCTTGCCGGCCCGGTGCGCATCGACGTGCCTGAACTGTTGGGGCAGGAGGTCCTGTTGCCGGGCCTCGCCGGTTTCCTGCTGGAGCATCCGGAAATCCGCCTGGAGATGCATTCGAGCGTGCGCCCGGTGCGGCTTGCCGGCGAAGAGGCCGACATCGTTCTGCGCCTGGTGCGGCCGCAGCAGGGCAACTATCGCCAGCGCAGGCTCGGCCAACTCGCCTTCGGCCTTTATGCGATGCCTGGCTACATCGCGCGTCACGGCATGCCGAGCGCACCTGCCGACCTCTACCGCCACCGGCTGGTCGGCTGGAGCGAGGAGCTGAGCTACCTGATTATGGTCGCCTGGCTGGAAACCCTATGCCCCGGCCTGCAGCCGGCGATGCGCTTCTCCTCGCTCGGCGCACAGATGGCGGCGGTGAAAAACGGGCTCGGCTTTGCCGTGCTTCCTGCCTTTGCGGCCGAGGCGGCAGGCTTCACGCCGCTGCTGCCGGAGGCGCCGCCATTGGCCCCGGATCTCTGGTTGCTGGTCCATGAACAATCGGCCGAACTGCCGCGCGTGCGGCTCGCCAAGGAGGCGGTCTCCACCGTGATGGCGCGCTTCGCTGCGCGATCGGCGGAAAGCGCCTGAGGATTGCAGACTCTTTCGTGAGGGAGCGGCCGATGGTGCTAGTCGGCCGGTTTCCACGGGGCATCAGAACGGCGAGCGCCCTGGAAACCGGTCTCCACCCGTTGCAGAACCGTCTCGTCGTCCGTGGTGATTTCGTAAAACGTGCTGTCGATGGCGCGGATGACGATCCAGGGGCTGTTCGGGGTGCCGGGCAGGAAACCGGTAAACTCTCCCCAGATGATCTGGAGAACATCTTGCACAGCGGCGGCCAGGTGCCGGCCCTCGATCATGCTCCCGGACTGGGCCCAACTCTCCAGAACGTCGCCGCCGGGGCCGGTGGCATCGAACCATTGATAACCTGCGTCGACGGCGGAAACTCTCCACGACGCTCTCAGTGTGCGGGGTGCGAGGCGCTGCAGGATGTCGCGCAGGTCGAAGGGAAGCGCGGCTTCCGGAGGTCCATAGATTCTGAGCGTCTTCACGAGTGTTCTCCCGGCAGCGCATTGGAAACGTGCCGGGCCAACATCGTCAAGCCCGGTCGGCGACGAAGCGGGCGAGCGCCGGCCCGATCATGGTGATGATCAGCAGGCGGGCGGTCTGCAGGGCCATGACGAAGGAGAGGTCGACATTGCTCGAGGCGGCAATGACGGCGATCGAGTCGAGGCCGCCGGGGCTGGTGGCGAGATAGGCGGTCAGCGGATCGATGCCGACCACCTTGATCAACAGCAGGGCAAGCAGGCCGGAGAACGAGATCAGCACGACGATCGAGATGATCGTCGGCACCAGCGCGCGGCGGGCATGGATGAGGATCTGGCGGGTGAAGCCGAGGCCGATGTTCCAGCCGAGCATGGCAAAACAGATCGCCAGCAGCCATTGCGGCAGCGCGGTGGTCATGACGCCGGAGACGTTCAGCACGGCGCCGAGAAGGAAGGGCAGCAGGAAGGCACCGGCGGGCACGCGCAGGAAGCGGCCGGCGAGCGCTGCGCCAAGCCCGACGGCGATTGTCTCGAGGAAAAGCAGGCCGTCGATCGGTGCGAACCAGTGGGTGGTCTGCTCGGCTTCGGCGCCGGTGACCCACATATGCGCAACCACGGTCGCGGTGCTGGCGACGAAGATCACGCGCAGATACTGCATGAAGGCGACGAGGCGTGCATCGGCCCCATAGGCGTCAGCCATCAGCAGCATGGTCGAGGCGGCGCCTGCCGACGATCCCCAGATCGCGGTTGTGCCCGGCAGGATGCGCATTCGGGTGATGACCCAGCCGCAGAGCGTGCTGACGGCGATGACCGAGAGGATGACGGCGAGAAACAGCGGCCAGTTGCCGGAGAAGGTGGCGAGCATGCCCGGCGTCATGGCACCGGCAATCATCATTGCCAGGATGAACTGCACGCAGAAGAACAGCTGGCGCGGCAGGCGTATCGTGCCACCATTCATGCCGACGAGCACGGCGGCCAGCATCGGGCCCATGAGCAGCCCGGCCGGAAGGCCGATGAATTCGAAAAACGAGGCAAGGACGATGGAGACCGCAAGCAGCAGGCTCCATTGCAGCCAGGGCGCGAACCGTCCGATGCCGACCTTGTCCGGGGTGGGCGGCGCAGCTGGCTTGTCGGTTTTCACGGGCACTCTCCGGCATGACCCGGAAAGGCGGGAACGGCCACCGGGGCCGGCCTTGACGGGCTTTGAGCGATGGTCTTCGCCAGCAGAAGCGCGGGCGCCATCACGTCACGCTCGTTAGCAACAATGCGGCGTTGCGTTCAAGGGGCAGAGCAAGAAAGTGCCACAGGATTGCCAGCGGGCAATGCGAGCACCGTGCGGGCAGGAGGCGAAATGAGAAAAAAACGTGAACAGATTCGGCCGGGCGTAAGCCACGCCGGAAGGAGCGGTGACGAGGCGCGGCCTTGATTTTGCGGGGTAATTTTGCGCGCGGCGTTGACGCTCGCGCAGCTGGCGGCTCCTGGTCCTCCGGTGGGGCCGCAATTCCGGGCTTGCGTGTGCGGCCCGAATCCTGACACTCAGCCTCATGCAATTCGCACCGCAACAGGACGAGGCCCTGAAGGCCGTTTCGCAATGGCTGAAAGAGGGCCGCTCGCCGCTCTTTAGGCTGTTCGGCTATGCCGGTACCGGCAAGACGACGCTGGCCCGGCATTTTGCCGAGCATGTCGATGGCGACGTGCTGTTTGCCGCTTTTACCGGCAAGGCGGCGCAGGTGCTGCGCTCCAAGGGCGCGAGCAACGCCAAGACCATTCACTCGCTGATCTATCGGCCGCGCGGCGAAGAGGAGGTTTCCGACGAGGAAACCGGCAAGACCTCGATCGCGCCGATGTTTGCGATCAACCGCCAGAGCCCGGTCGCCAAGGCGGCGCTGATCATCGTCGACGAATGCTCGATGGTGGACGAGGCACTCGGCAAGGACCTGATGAGCTTCGGCACGCCGATCCTGGTGCTTGGCGACCCCGGCCAGTTGCCGCCGGTTACGGGCGGCGGCTATTTCACCAATCAGGAGCCGGACTACCTGCTGACGGACATTCACCGCCAGGCGCGCGACAATCCGATCATCCAGCTCGCCATGCAGGTGCGCGAAGGCAAGGAAATCATGCATGGCGACTATGGCACCACGCATGTGATCGGTCGCTCTCAGGTGAACCAGGAACTGGTGCTCGAAGCCGACCAGGTGCTGGTCGGCACCAACAAGACCCGCCGGCGCTACAACCAGCGTCTGCGCGAACTGAAAGGCTTCACCAGCGACTATCCGCAATCGGGCGACAAGCTCGTGTGCCTCCGGAACGACCCGGCCAAGGGCCTGCTCAACGGCTCGCTGTGGCAGGTGATGAGTTCTTCGAAGGAGACGGTGAAGCCGGGCATCAACCTGATGATCCGGCCCGAAGACGACGACATGGATCGGGGTGCCGCCAAGATCAAGCTGTTGAAGGCGGCCTTCGAGGATGTCGAGGGCGAGATCCCCTGGACGACGCGCAAGCGCTACGACGAGTTCGACTACGGCTACGCGCTGACGGTGCACAAGGCGCAGGGCTCGCAGTGGAACAATGTCGTGCTGTTCGACGAAAGCTGGGCCTTCCGCGATACCCGCGAGCGCTGGCTCTATACCGCGATCACTCGCGCTGCGGAGCGGCTGACCATCGTTCGCTAGACCGCACTGCCGGAAGGGATGCGGACGTGCCGATCAACAGGATCATTCTCTACGCCCATGACGTGGAAGCGACCGTTCGCTTCTACGAAAAGCACTTCGGCTTTCAGGCATCGCGCGGGGCGGGCGACCGGCTCGTCGAGCTGATCCCGCAAGACGGTGGCGCCAGCCTGATGGTCCATCCGACCGCCAAGGGGCAGCGGAAAGGCCAATCCCTCATCAAGCTAGTGTTCGATGTCAGGGATGTCGAAGCCTTCAGCCGAGGGTGCGCTCAGGAAGGGCTGGTATTCGGGGCCATCCATCAGGCCGATGGCTATCAGTTCGCCAATGCGAAGGACCCATCAGGCAATCCGATCTCGATATCGAGCCGCGCCTTCCGCAACATCTGAGGTGCAGCCGTCTTGAGCTGTTACCGCTTCGTTGCCATCCAGATCATATGGCGGGCGCCGCCGCGTTTGCCGTTGGCGCGCACGTTCACCTCGTCGGTGGCAAAGCCGACTTCGCGCAGGCGGCGGGTGAAGGCGCTGTCGGGTGCCGACGACCAGACGGAAAGCACGCCGCCAGCCCGAAGGGCGGCTTGCGCGGCGCGAAGGCCGGTGTGGCTGTAGAGGCTGTCGTTGGAGGGGCGCGTCAGGCCATCCGGGCCATTGTCGACATCGAGCAGGATGGCATCGTAGGCGGCCTTCTTCGAGCGGATCAGTGCGCCGACATCGCCGACATGGATATCGACGCGGGGATCGTCGAGCGTGCCCTTGTGCAGCTCGGCCATGGGGCCGCGCGCCCAGTCGACGACGGCCGGAACCAGTTCGGCGACGGTCACGCGGGCATCGCCTGGCAGCACGGCAAGGGCCGCGCGCAAGGTAAAGCCCATGCCCAGGCCGCCGATCAGCATGCTCAGGTTCTTGCCGCCGGCGATGCGCTCATGGGCGAGCGTTGCCAGCGCTTCTTCCGAGCCGCTCAACCGGCTGTTCATCAGCTCGTTCGAGCCGAGCATGATCGAGAATTCCTGCCCGCGCTGCTTCAGGCGCAGCTCGTCGCCGTCACCGGGAATGGTTGCGCGGTCCAGCTCTATCCAGGGAAGCATCGGGGTCTCTCGTCCGTATTTGTTCAGGCGCCCTCGTAACACGTGCGGGATAATGGCGACACCGCAATGTCTGCCGTTCAAGAGAATTGTGCCGCGTGGACCTGCAAACTGTTCGGCGCGCCTTACTGTGGCAGGCCTGCGGGCAGGGGCTGCAGCAGAGCGTCGTGACCTAGGCGAGGCGCAACGCGACCTCGTCCTCTTGACGCACGAGGATGCGGACGGCAAGGCATCGGGGGCGGCTGCCGTGTTCTCGCTATTCCGCCGAGATCATGCCTGAAAGCACCGCCTTGGCGATCGCCTGGAAGCGGTTGTTAGCGCCGAACTTGCGGATGATGCCGGCTTCAAGGGTAAGCGCTGCGGCCACGTCCATATCCATTAGCCCGGCGATGCGCGCCGCCGGATAGCCGTCGGCCATGAAGGTCAGGCACTCGCTTTCGATCGGCGAGAGATGGACATGGCCGTCCTCATCGGTGGCTTCGCCTCCGTCGGTGGTTTCGAGCAGCTCGGTGATGCGCTGCATCTGCCGGCGCAGGTTTGCCTGCTGGGCGGCAAGCTCACGCCGTCGGGCAAGCAGGGCGTCGCGAAACAGCTTGTCGGCTTCGGCCTGCTCCTCGGTGCCCGCAAGTCCGGTCAGCAGTTCCAGGATCGTCGAGATCGGCATGTCGATCTCGCGGCAGGCGTTGATGACGGCCATGCGGCGAATGTGATCTTCGTTGTAGACCCGCATCGGACCCATGCGGGCGGCGGTCAGGAGCCCCTTCTCCTCGTAGAAGTGCAGCGTGCGATGGGTGACGCCGAAAGCGTCGGCCATGTCGGCGATCGCCAGCGGCGTCGTGGGGTCGTGGTGGGGAAGCGGCAGGTCGGGCAGGAAGCCGACACGATCGGGCGCGGCCAGCACGCCCTCGAATTTCCAGTGGTCTCGCGGCATGTCGAAGGTCCCCGGTCTACAGCCTGCGCGTCTTTCGGCGCGCTGTTTCTGCAATTTCCTGAATCGAGACCGACCCAGGGGTGCGCGCAATCCGCGTCCGGAAGCGGTGGCGATCGCCGGGTCTCAAAGGTGCGGACGGATCCGCGCGGTGAGGCACTCGTTGATCGTCAACGACAATACCTGCTGCTCGGTTGGGGCACCTCCGCGCGCAAGGCACGGTTTACTCAGGACATCGATGCTTGCCTGACGAGCACCCAGGCACCCATTCCCAACGCATGCGTGTACCGTATACGCGAATCGCTAATATGACCAGTCCCAGTATGGCAGGCGAATGTGGCGGACCGGGGGTCGCAGCCGCTTCATGCGGACCGGCCTTTGCCCGCCCCGCCGGGCAGGCTCAGTGTCCGATGACCTTGAGCGGGCTGTTGGCGCTGAGGATGAACAGCGGCTCGTCGCCGCGCAGCGGCGAGAGTTTCTGCTGGCAGGACCAGGCGGTCTCGAAGGTGTCGCGGGTGAGGTGCTTGCGATAGCGCTGGGTGGCGGCCATGCAGCCCATCAGCGGGCTTTCGATCTGCTCTTCGCGGGCGTGATTATAGATCTCGCCATCGAGCGAAAACAGTTCGGCGGCGAGCGACATGCTCTCGAAAAGCAGGTCAGGCTCGGTCTCGAGCCGCTTCCAGGTGATGAAGTCCTGGCGCATCGGCACGTTCTCGCCGTCATGGGAGAGGGTGACGCGAATGCCCTGGGCCGGTGCGTCGTACCAGGTCACCTGGACTGTGAAGGAAAGTGCTGAGTTGCGCGAGACCGGTCGGCCGGTGTCGCCGTCGGTGGCGCGCGCCAGCGTCTTGTGACGCTGGGCGGCAAGCCGCAGCGCCGTGGCGAAGGCCTTCGCATCGCTGTTTTCGGCGCCGCTGAGCTTCACGGTAACGGCGGGCAGCACCCGCTCGGTGGCGTGGCGAGCGTTGAAGAGCTTGGCCTGGGCGTCGAGGTCCAGCGTCATTTCCTGCGACGGCATCGGCGCAAAGAGCAACAGCGGCAGGACGCTCAGAACGGAGAGCGGCGAGGAGAGCGGGGCCGGCGGCCAGGCGGGGCGATGCCCGGCAAAGCGCCGCTTGGCCGGCTTCGGCTGACGCGGCGCGGGGGCGGCAGTTTCGGCCACTTCCGTCCGCGCGTGGCGGTATTCCGGAACGTAGGTTCCCTTGGGAATGGCAATGCGCCATTCCTCGTCGGCGCCGTCGCCCTCGTAGAAGGCCTTGAGCAGCTTGCGCAGCTTACCGGCATGCACGCGCACCAGCGGGTCGCTGTCGGCGTTGAAGGCCTGTGGCCGGTCGAAGACGTCGATGGCGATCGAGTACCCCTTGAGCTGATGGCCTTCGCCGATCATCTCCTTTTCTACGACATAGGCGAGGAACGCCCGCAAGCGCTCGGAGCGGGCGAAAGCCTTGCTTTCGAGGATGCGACGGAGCGTCCGCCGTATCGTCTCATCGCAGGGTCTTTCGACCGTCGTCATCGGTGCTTGCTCCAGGGTCATGTGATCTAAAAATCTATGAAGGCGATCGCGGCGTAGGCCAGGGCCATTCGATCTGATTCGGAAATTTAAGGCCAAAAGAAGTGGTTGTCAGGGGTGATAGACGCCAAATTTGAGTTTTTTCTGAAATAAACGTAAAAATTGCGTCCTTAATCCCTGTGACAGATCGTAGCGGTGCTCGCTCGCCCGGTGCCGGCGTGCCGGCGGCCCGAAGGTTTCGTTCCGGTGATTGAGCTTTCCTGCATATTAGAGAGATCGATTGTCAAGATTTGATCAAGACAAGGCGGGCAAACGCACTGCGCGCCATTGACGCGGATATTGCATTGGTACTCCTTGGAATTGCTGCATAATCCCGACCTCAAACCGTTTCTGCTTTCGTTAAATATGCAGTAGAACATTGCATCCACATTGCCCGCATCGGGCCGTGAGCGGCCCCGCCTCTGGAAAGTTCAGACATGCCTGCAAAACTGTCCGTGAATCTGAATGCCGTCGCAATGCTTCGCAACCGGCGCGATCTACCCTGGCCCTCCGTCACCGCACTCGGGCGCATTGCGCTCGAAGCCGGCGCCGCCGGCCTGACGGTGCATCCCCGGCCGGATCAGCGCCATGTCCGCTTTTCCGACCTGCAGCCGATCCGCGACCTGATCGACGGCGCATTCCCGGAGACGGAATTCAACATGGAAGGCTACCCGAACGAGGAGTTCCTCGGTCTCGTCGAAGCGCACCGGCCGGAACAGGTGACGCTGGTGCCCGACGATCCGGCGCAGGCGACCTCCGACCACGGCTGGGATTTCCGCAAGAACCACAATCTGCTCGGCCATGTGGTCGACCGGCTGAAGAAGAAGGGTTTTCGCGTTTCGCTGTTTGCCGATGGCGACGAGGACATGGAGGCGCTGCGCATCGCCAAGGAAACGGGTGCGGACCGCATCGAACTCTACACCGGCCCCTATGGCGGCTGCTATGACGATCCGGAAAAGGCCGAGAAGATCGCCGGCGAGCTTGGCCGCACGGCGGCGCTGGCGGCCGAGCTCGGTCTCGACGTCAATGCCGGCCACGACCTCACTGTCGCCAACCTGCCGCTGCTTGCCAGGCACATTCCGAACCTTGCCGAAGTGTCGATCGGCCACGGCCTGACCGCCGATGCGCTGGAATACGGCATGGCCGAGACCGTGCGCCGCTTCCGTCGCGCCTGCGGGCAGGAGGTCTGAGGCGCCTTCGCATGAAGGAACTCTTCGTCGTCACCCACACGCAATCCGTCCACCATGTCGAGGGCAGGGTGGGCGGCTGGTACGATACCGGCCTGAGCGAGCGCGGCCGAAAGGATGCGGCGGCCACGGCCGAGCGTCTTGCGACCCTTGTCGGCGGGAGGCAGGTCGAGATCTTCAGCTCCGACCTTTTGCGCACCGCTGAAACGGCGGCGGCGATCGCCGCGCGCCTTGCCGCGCCCGTGACGGAAACCGCCGCTCTTCGCGAAATCAGCTATGGCGTGGCCGGCGGCGGGCCGCAGGCCTGGCTCGACGCGCGCTATACCGCGGCGCCGGACGACAATCGGCTGGATCATGATTGCGGTATCGACGGCGCGGAAACCCGCCGCGACGTGGCGCTTCGGGTCTACCCTTGCGTCGAGGCGATCGTCGCCAGGCCCTGTCCGACGCAGATCATCGTCACCCACGGCTTCACGCTGACGCTGGTGATGGCGGCCTGGATGAAGGTTCCAATCGAGGCCGCCGGTTTCTTGAGCTTCCCGGCGAAATCCGGAAGCATCACTCATCTGCGCGAGGATGATTTCTTCAGGAATCGCGCCGTCGTCCGCCTGGCGGATGCCGCGCATCTGGCAAATGAGACGCCGTAACATCCTGAAAATACTCAGGGCAATGCAGGCGCGAACGCAATGCAATCTGCAACGGGGGCTGCTATAGAGTAAGCCCGTCCTCTCGCCCATCTCCGGCCCATGATCATTCAGACCAGTTTTCGCGAGCGCATCGTTCTCTATGCGCTTCTGACATCGCTGACCTCGATCAGCATCGACGCGCTGTTGCCGGGTCTGCGCCAGATCGGCGCCGACGTCGGCGTCGCGCCGCCGCTTTCCACCCAGCATGTGATTTCGCTGTTCATTCTCGGCATGGCGTTCGGCGAACTGCTGCTCGGGCCGCTTTCCGATGCGATGGGGCGGAAGAGGGCGCTGGTCCTGGGCCTTGGCGTCTATGCGCTCGGAACGGTCATCGCCATGGTGGCGAACTCGCTCGAAATGGTCATCCTCGGCCGGTTTCTTCAGGGTGTCGGCGTCTCCGGGCCGAAGATCGCGACGAGGGCGATGATCCGCGACCAGTTCGAGGGTGACGCCATGGCCCGCGTCATGTCGTTCATGTTCACGCTGTTCATTCTGGTGCCGATGCTGGCGCCGACACTGGCGCAGGGGATCATCACTGTAGCCGGCTGGCGCAGCATCTTTGCCGTCTATCTCGCGGCGGCGGGCGTTCTCGGCCTGTGGCTGGTGATGCGGCAGCCGGAAACATTGCCGGCCGACAAACGCATTCCCTTTCGCCTGGGGCTGCTCTTATCGAACGGGCGGCGCATCCTGTCGCATCGGCGGGTGACGATGCTGATCGTCGCGACCGGGCTCGTCTTCGGCGCGCAGCTTCTCTATCTGAGCACGGCGGCCGACCTCTTCTTCGACGCCTACGGGATCGGTGAGACCTTCCCGCTCTATTTTGCCATGCTGGCGACGGGCATCGGGCTTGCCTCGTTCCTCAATGCCAAGCTCGTGCAGCGCTTCGGCGCGGAGGCGATGGCGCGCCGGGCTTTTGTGGGCCTCGCCGCGGCAGGGCTGGCGATGCTTGCGGCATCGCTCTATTGGGGCGGGCGGCCGCCGCTTGCGGTGCTGCTGGTGCTCGGCTTTGCCGCCTTCTTTGCGGTCGGCGTGCTGTTCGGCAATCTCAACGCCATGGCCATGCGTTCGCTCGGGCAGGTGGCCGGGCTCGGCGCATCGCTGATCGCCTCCGGCTCCAGCCTCGTGGCGACGGTGTTTTCGATCGCGGTGGGCGCCTTCTACGATGGCACGACGCTCAATCTCTCGGCCGGCTTCTTTCTCGCCGGCGTCGGCGCGCTCGTTCTGGCCGAGCTTGCGCTGAGGGCCGATGCTTCGCCGGTGGAGGCCATCCGGTAGGCGACGGCAAAAGCTGCCAAGCCTGCGTGCCAGGCATCAGCCTTCCCATGCCGGCGAGCGCGGTGCTTCGGATGCCCGGTTACCGTGCCCGGCCAAGGCAGCGATGGGCTAACCGTTATAGACGACGGAAATCTTGTTTCCGGAGGGATCGCGCATGTAGGCCGCGTACCAGTGCGGCCCATAATGCGGCCGCGGATTGGGGGCGCCCTCATCCGTTCCGCCATTGGCCATGCCGGCCTGGTAGAAGGCATCGACGTCCTGACGGGACTGGACCATGAAGCCGACCATCGAACCATTTCCAGCGCTTGCCGGTTCATTGTTGAAGGGCTTGCAGACCCACAGCACGGGACCATTGCCGGTTCCGCCTTCGGAATAGGCGCGCCAGTCCGGAAAGTCCGTGTGCGCCTTCCAGCCGATCGTCGCCAGGGTGGCATCGTAGAATGCATTGGACCTGGCGGAATCCAATGCACTGACGGTCAGATAAACGCTCATGATTTCCCCTTTTTTAAGCGGTGAAGCCAGGAGAATTCATAGAGCGAAAAAGTGAACAAAGCAAGAACAAATGGCGGTGACGGCCATGGCGAAGATTGTCTGGCCGGCAGGGCGGGCAGCTCGTGCCCTCCCGGTGCCGACAGCATGGCAAAGGTCGTTTCGAGAGCCCGACGCAAACGGCCGGGCTCCCGCTGCCTGGCTGACCGCTTAGCTGGCAAGTCGCGCCTTGCTCGCTTCGAGAAAGGCGGCGAGCGTCACCGGCGTCGCGCCGGTCAGCGCGGTGACATCGCCCGTCACCATGTCGATGTGACCCCCGCGGGTGTTGGCGTCGAAGGAAACGACGATCGGGATCAGGAAGTCCGGCAGGCCGGCGCTCTTCAGGCCGCCTGCGAGCGCCTCGTCGGAGATGTGCACGACGTTGAGGGACTTGCCGGTCGCCTTGGCGACGAGGGCTGCGATCTCGTCCGTCGAGCGCAGCTCGCCGCCCGTCAGCGTATAGGTGTGGCTCTCGCTTGTGGAGGCGGCAAGGGCTGCGGCTGCGGCCTTGGCGGCATCACCGCGGGCGATGTGGGCGAGGCGGCCTTCGCCCGAAGAAGAATACCATTGCCCGGTCTCAAGCGCATGCGGCAGCGCCATGAACAGGTTCTCCATGTACCAGCCGTTGCGCAGGATCGTATAGGGAATGCCGGTCGCCTTGATGGCGTTTTCAGTGCCGAGATGATCGGGTGCGAAGGGAATGACCGAGGTTTCCGGGCTCGGCATCGAGGTGTAGACGATGTGCTTGGCGCCGGCCTTCTTCGCAGCCGCAACGGCGGCCAGATGTTGCTTCAGCCGCTTGCCGGGCTGGTCCAGCGCGTCGGTAGAGATAATCAGGATCCGGTCGGCGCCGGCAAAGGCCTGGTCGAGCGAAGCGGGATCGTCGAAATCGGCGACGCGGGCCTGAACACCCCTGGCGATATAATCGGCGAGCTTCGCCGTATCGCGGCTGGTGGCGATGATCCGGGCCGGTGCGATGCCGGACGCAAGCAACTGGTCGAGCACGAGCTTGCCGAGTTGGCCGGTTGCGCCGGTGACGAGCAATGTATCGGACATGGTCTTTACCTTTTCTGTTTTGGCCGAGACGGAAACGCGCGCAGAACGCCGCGGCGCAGGCCTCGCCGGCTCTTCCTGCCGTTGCCTGGGAGATGCTTCGGCACATGGTCTCTTTTTGAGACTTGCTCTTATCGCGTAATCGCAGTAGGGCTGTAAAGGAGGCAGTTTTTTCTGCTGTGGTTACAAAAAGGGTACCGCCGATGAACAAGCCGACCGGGGACATGAAGGGCAAGCGCGTGGCGATCGTCTGCGGCGTGCCGATGGATATGGAAAACTGCCCGGTCCGCGACGTCATGGACAATATCGGCGGCAAGTGGAACTCGCTGATGATCCTGTCGCTCGCCGACGGCCCCTTGCGCTTCTCGCAGCTCCGCCGGCTGATCCCCGACATCTCCCAGCGCATGTTGACCCAGACGCTGCGGGACCTGCAGCGCGACGGCTACATCCACCGCACCGTCTACCCGACACAGCCGCCGAGCGTCGAATATGCGCTGACCGATCTCGGGCGCTCGCTGCTCGGCCTGCTCAAGCACTTCGTCGACTGGTCGGTGGAAAACCACGGCGCCATTCGGGCCGCGCGCGAGGTGTATGACGCGCAGGGGTAGGGCGTTTCGTGGCGGCGATGATGCCCCTTAGTCGCGGGTTGGTTGCGCTGTGGCGCCTGCTATTTTCGTGTCCGGTGATCGTTTCGTGGGGCTTGCCCCTCACCCTAACCCTCTCCCTCTCCCCGCAGGCGGGGAGAGGGAACGCGCCCGGTCGGAGCGTTGCCGAGTGGGGCAGCCGTCAGATGAGACCGAAGGCGCGCCGATCGTTGCCACGGTGACACAACTGGCGGGAGCGACGATGGAACGAGCGGGTACCACGCGTACCCTTCGCCCGCCCGCGGGGAGAGGATGGCCGGCAGGCCGGATGAGGGGCGGCCACTCCTTTGCAGCATGACGCAACGTCATGCGCCACGCGCGACGTCGTGTCCCGGTAGCGTGACCTTGCCCTAGCACTTTGATTTTCCCTATAGTTTCGCCGATCATCCGCGTCACCTCGGGGAACCATGAAGACACTTCATATCGGCATAGCAGGCGCCGGCCCGGCGGGGCTGGCAGCGGCACTGATGCTGTCGCGGCGCGGTCATCGGGTAGAGATCCTCGAGCGGTTCGACGCAGCTTCACCTGTCGGTTCCGGGTTGATGCTGCAGCCGACGGGGCTGACGGTCCTGAACACACTCGGCCTGTTGCAGCCGATGCTGGTCCTCGGCAGCCGGATCGACCGGCTCTATGGCGCCGATGCCAAATCCGGGCGCACCGTGCTCGACGTGCGCTATGATGCGCTCGCCGGTGGGCGCTTCGGGCTGGCGGTGCAGCGCGCGGCCCTCTTCAATACGCTTCACGATGCCGTGGCCGCGGTCGGGCTGCCGGTCAAGACCGGCGTCACGCTGACCGAGGTTCGCATGGCTGGCGGCAAGGCCGTGTTGCTGGATGCGCAAGGCCATGAGGCGGGCGCCTATGATCTGGTGATCGATGCAAGCGGCGCACGCTCGACGCTTGCTGCCGGTTCGACCGCCGCGCCCAAGGTGCGCGAGCTTGCCTATGGCGCCTTCTGGGCGACGCTCGACAGCGACGGCCTCAATCATGATCCGCACGCTTTGGTGCAGCGCTACGACCGGGCGAAGGTGATGATCGGCATCCTGCCGGCGGGCCGCGCGCGGATGGGCGAGCGCGACCGCGTCGCCTTCTTCTGGAGCCTCCGGGTAGCGGACGCAGACGTGATACGGCAGGCCGGGCTCGATCGCTGGAAGGCGCGCATTCTCGATTACTGGCCGGATTGTGCGCCGTTGCTGGATCAGATCAGTGACTGGGAGCAACTGACGCTGGCGCGCTATGCGCACCGCACCATGCGCCCGCCGGTCTCCGGCCGCATCGCCTTTGTCGGCGACAGCGCCCATTCGACGAGCCCGCAGCTCGGGCAGGGGGCGAATATGGCGCTGCTCGACGTCGCAGCACTTTCGCATGCGCTGGAGACGGTTGGCGATCTCGATGCCGCACTTGCCGCCTATGCCGCCGCACGCCGCAACCACGTCGCGCTGTTCCAGCTGCTGTCGCTCCTCTTCACGCCCTTCTACCAGTCGGACTCGACGGCTCTCGCCTGGCTGCGCGACAGGCTGGTAGCCACAGTTGCGCGCACCCCGCCGATGCAGGGGCTGCTCGCCTCGATCGTCTCGGGCACGCTGATCGACCCGTTCAAGCCGGCGGGGCTTGCCGAATGCGATTGGCAGGCGGTGCGGGGCGGCGCGGACGAGCGCGGCCAAGCGGCCGCTCCGGCGATTTCCACCTGAGACGGCCGCGAATCCTGTATCAAGGCGATCCGGATGGCGGATGGAGGGGGTGATGGCGGACGGCGTGGCGGCCATTCTGGTGCATGTGGCCGATACGCAGGCGGGTCTTGCCTGGTATCAGCGCGCATTTCCTGACGCTGAACATCGGTTTCTTGCCGCCTTTGATTTTTCCTATCTGCGGATCGGCACCATCGATCTCGAAATCGTCCAGGCCGACGAGAAGGTGGCGAGCGGTGCTGCCGGTTCCGTCGTCTACTGGGCGGTCGCGGACCTCGATCGGGCGCTCGCCCATTTCGAGGCGCTCGGCGCGGCTCTCTATCGCGGCCCGATGGCGATCCAGGAGGGGCTGTGGATGTGCCAGGTGCGCGACCCCTGGGGCAATTGTATCGGCCTTCGTGGGCCGCGTCCGGGAAAGGTTGCCATCGACCACGAGACGGAGCTCTGAATGGCGACACGGGTGGAAATCGTTGCCTATGATCCCGTCTGGCCGCAGCGTTACCGGGAGATCGCGCAGGATCTCAGGCGCATCCTGGATGCGCTGGTCATCGCCGTCGATCATATCGGCAGCACGGCCGTTCCCGGCATGGCGGCAAAGGCCGTCATCGACATCGATGTCACCTTGAGGGGGCTGCCCGACATTACGGCTGCCAGCGCCTTGCTCGTTGCGGCAGGCTACCAGGCGCGCGGCAACCGGTACGACGACGATGTCTGGGCCTTTATGCTGCAGGGGGTCGAGCCGAAGCGGCGCGTCTATCTCTGCCCGCCGGACAACGAGACCCATCGACGGCGTCTTGTCTTCCGCGACCATCTGCGCGGCCATGCGGACACCGCCTTGGCCTACGCGGCGCTGAAGGCACGCCTCGCCGAGGCCTATCGATATGACGGCGATCGCTACACCGCTGAGAAGACGCGCTTCGTCAACGCGATCGTCGACCGCGAAGACCGGATGACAGGAGATCGGTCCGCCATGGTGCAAGCAACAGTCACCTGCGAGATCCGCTACCGGCTGAAACCGGGCCGCCTGGCGGAATTCGAGGCCTATGCGCAAACCTGGATGACGCTGATCGAGCGGCATGGCGGGACGCATCACGGCTATTTCGTGCCGCGCGAAAAACCTGAGGGCGTTGGCGCCAGTTTTCCGGGGGTGGGCGAAGATGGAGCCGGCGACATCGCCGTCGCGCTCTTCACCTTTGCGGACGAGGCGGCGTATCTGCGCTATCGCAGCGATGTGGCCGCGGATCCCGATGGGATGGCAGCGAACGCGCTTTACGCCGACGATCCGCCGTTCGTGAGCTACGAGCGCGTCTTCCTGCAGCCGCTTGCGCGCCGCCGATAGCCGTCTTTGTGGCGGCTGATCCATGTGGCGCGATTGGGCAGCCTAGCCTAGCCCTCGGCTAACTACGCGGCCCGCTTGAGGCAAACCCCATCCAGTGCGAATTCGACGGCAGCTTCCGCGTGGATTGCGGTGGAATCGAAGCCCGGCAGCGGCAAGGCTCTCGGGTCGAGGGTCAGACAGATTTCGGTGCAGCCGAGGATGACGGCGTCCGCGCCTTCCGCTTCGGCCTTGTCGATCAATTCGATCAGCGCCCGGCGGGACGAGCGCAGCACCTTGCCGGCGCAAAGCTCGTCGAAGATGACATCGTGCACGAGGGTGCGGCCGTCCGCATCCGGCACCAGGATGTCGATGCCGTGGCTTCTCATACGCTCGGCATAAAAGCCGTGCTCCATGGTGTAGCGGGTGGCAAGCAGCAGCGGCCGGCGGCTGCCTGCGGCCTTCAGGCGCGCTGCCGTCTCGTCGATGATGTTGATGAGGGGGATGTCGATTGCTGCCTGAACCTGATCGGCGATCAGGTGCATGGTGTTGGTGCAGATCAGCACGCAGTCCGCACCGGCCGCTTCGAGGCCCTGGGCGACATCGGCAAGCCGCTTGGCAGCGTCTTCCCAGCGGCCGGCCTTCTGCAGGTCGACGATCGACTGGAAGTCGACGGAATGCAAAAGCACCTCGGCCGAATGCAGGCCGCCCAGGTGGTCGCGAACGGCCTCGTTGACCATGCGATAGTAGACCGCCGAGCTTTCGAAGCTCATGCCGCCGATAAGACCGATCTTGCGCATAACCATTCCTCTCTGTCCGCTACCGCCGCCGTCCGTGGCGACCGTCGTTTGATGGGCTGAACTATGCCGCAGGGTCGGCGGCAATGGTTCGCTTTGATGGGAGCAAAAGCGGCCATGCGCGCGAATGGTTTGCGCATGTTGGAGTGAATGTGCAATTATGTAGCGTATGAATTTCTGATCATGGGAGGGATCGGCGTGCTCGACGATAGAGACAGGAAGCTGCTGGCGCTGCTGCAGCAGGATGCGAGTGTGGCCGTCGGCGAATTGGCGGAGCGGGTGAACCTGTCGCTTTCGGCCTGTTCGCGCCGCATCCAGCGGCTGGAGGAGGCGGGTTACATCGCCAGGCGCATCGTCGTGCTCGACCGCGAGCGCATGGGCGTGCCGACGACCGTGTTTGCCCTGATCAAGACGGCGCACCACTCGGACGAATGGATCGAAACCTTCCGCCGGGCGATCAGCGACATCCCCGAAATCGTCGAGGCCCATCGTCTGACGGGAAATCATGACTATATCGTCAAGGTCGTGCTGCCGCGTGTCGAGCACTACGACGTGGTCTACAAGCAGATCGTGCGCAAGGTCGAACTCTTCGACGTCTCCGCCTCGATCTCGATGGAAATCCTGAAGAGCGGCACGGCGGTGCCGGTCGATTATGCGGTGTGAGGCGAAATGACGAATGACGCTGTGAGCAAGGCGGTCGGTGGCGACGTTGCCGATGCGCTGGTGATTGTCGATGTGCAGCGGGCCTTTATTTCCGGGCCTGAAGCCGTGCCCGGCCATGTCGATCTGCAACGGGCCGTTGGCCTGCTTCTGCAGAAGGCGCGTTCGGCCGGCGTGCCGGTGATCTTCCTGCAGAACGATGGGCCTGAGGGCGCTGTCGACGAACCGGAGACCGATGGCTGGCAGTTGTTCTTTGCCCCCAAGTCAGGCGAGGTGGTCGTGCGCAAACGGCACGACGACGGCTTCGACGGCACCGATCTCGAAGACCAGCTCCGGGCGCGCAAGATCGAGACGATCGCGATCTGCGGCATGCTTTCGGAAATGTGCCTGGCGGCGACGGCCCGCACGGCCATGGCGAAGGACTTCACCGTGATCCTCGCCAATGACGCACACGCCACCTATGACGTGCCGCCCGGTCCTGGCCGCTCGCCGATGGTGCCTGCGCGTCTCGCCGCACGCGCGGCCGAATGGTCGCTCGGTGACGAGATCGTGCTCACGGATGCGGTGGAAGACATCGCCTTCGCCGTCGCGTCTCCGTCCTCTTAAGCTTCCCCTCCGGGTTTCGCCCGTGAGGGCGGGCCGAAGCGGGCCGCATAGTCCGAGGGCGCGATGCCCTTGCGGCGCTGAAAGGCGCGGCGCATGCGCTCGGCGTTTCCGAAGCCGAAGAGGAACGGGGCTTGCGAGACGGACACGTCTCCGCGCTCGATCGCCTCGCAGGCCGTATCGACCCGCAATTCCTCGACGAATTGCGCCGGGCTTGCGCCCACCTCCTGCGTAAACAGGCGGGAGAAATTCCGCTCGCTCATGCGCGCCATGTCCGCAAGCCGCGGCACGGAGAGGTCGGCTGCAAGATCGGAGCGGATCTCGGCCACCAGCGCATCGAAGCGGTCCCCTCGGCTCGTCATCTGCTGGTGCAGGGCGGCGCTGAACTGGCGCTGGCCGCCCGTGCGCTTGACGTAGAGCACCAGGGAGCGCGCGAGCCGCAGGGCCTCGCTGCGGCCGAGGTCCTCTTCGACCATCGCAAGCGCCATGTCGATGCCGGCGGTCACGCCGGCGGAGGTCCAGATGCCGCGATCCTGCTCGTAGATCGAATCCTCGCGCACGTCGACATCTGGGAAATCCTGCTGCAGCTGGGCGCAATCTTCCCAATGGGTCGTTGCGCGCCGCCCATCAAGATGGCCGCCGCGCGCGAGAATGAAGGCGCCGAGGCAGATGGAGCCGAGGCGCCGACATTGGCCGGCCATGGCCGCCAGGAATGCTTGCAGCTCTTCCGAATTCGCCGCTTCGAGCGCGCTTTGCCCGCCCGAGACGAGCAGGGTGTCGGGCGCGGTGCAATCGGAGAACGGACGGGTATCGAGCGCAATGCCTGTGTCCGTTGCGACCGGGCCGCCGAACTCAGAGACCAGCGCGATGGAATAGGCCCGGGAGCCCGACGCGGTGCGGGCGTCGTTGAAGACCTGCAACGGGCCGGTCACATCGATCAGCTTGGTGCGGTCGAAGAGCACGATCGCGACGGTTCGCGCGGCATTCTCGGGGTTGGCATAAAACGAGGGCATATTGTCATTTATGCCAAAGGCTTTTCATGGGAGCAAGCGGGGACATCATCCGCAACCGATGGAGCCGACCATGCTGGAACTCAGACCGAACTGCGAACTGTGCGACCGCGACCTGCCGCCGGCGTCTGCAGATGCGCGCATCTGCTCTTACGAATGCACCTACTGCGCAAGCTGCGTGGAAACGGTGCTTCACAATGTCTGCCCGACCTGCGGCGGCGGATTTGCGCCAAGGCCGATCCGGCCCCAGCGGTCCTTTCGCCCGGAAAAGCGGTTGGGTCTCGGCTTTGATCCCGCCAGCGACGTACGTCGCCATTCACCGTTTACGGCTGAGGATATTGCGGCGCATGTGGCGCGGATCCGGCATCTCGCGCCGGACGAGCGCTGACGGTTGCGGGCTGTTCTTGATTTTTTGCAAGGGTGACATGAGGTGGTTGCGCTTGTCCTTGGCGGTCACAACCCCAATGTTGTGGCATGTCCAACGGAAGGCCGGTCGCAAAGCCGACTGGAAAGAACATGCAGGACAGGCATCACGTGGTCGTTGTCGGCGGCGGGTTTGGCGGATTGCAACTCGTCAAGGGGCTTGCCGGCGCGCCGGTGAGGATCACCCTCATCGACCGGCGCAACCATCATCTCTTCCAGCCCTTGCTCTACCAGGTGGCAACAACGCTGATCGCGACCTCTGAAATCGCCTGGCCGATCCGCAGCCTCTGGCGCGACCGGCCGGAGGTGACGACGCTGCTTGGCGAGGTGAGCGATGTCGACGAAGCCGGAAAGGCCGTGGTGCTCAGGGACGGCAAGCGGATCGGCTACGACACGCTGGTGCTGGCGACCGGGGCGACGCATGCCTATTTCGGCCATGACGAATGGGAGCCCTTTGCCCCCGGCTTGAAGACGCTGGAAGACGCGACGACGATCCGGCGGCGGGTGCTGCTCGCCTTCGAGCGCGCCGAGCTCGAAGAGGATCCTGATCTCCGTGCCGCCCTCCTGACCTTCACCGTCATCGGTGCCGGCCCGACCGGCGTCGAGCTTGCCGGCATCATCGCCGAGATGGCGCACCGCACGCTTCCCGACGAATTTCGCCGCATCGACACGCGGCAGGCCCGTGTGATCCTGGTGGAAGCGGGGCCGCGCATTCTCGCCGCCTTCAGCGAGGATCTTTCGGCCTATGCGGTCAAGGAGCTGGAGCGGCTCGGCGTCGAGGTTCGCACCGGTACACCCGTGACATCCTGCACGGAAGAGGGCGTTGTCATCGGCGACCAGTTCGTCGGCAGCCGTACGCTCGTCTGGGCCGCCGGTGTGCAGGCCTCGCCCGCTGCCCGCTGGCTGGATATCCCGGCCGACCGCGCCGGCCGGGCGATCGTCGGCGCTGACCTCACGGCTCCCGGCCATCCCGACGTTTTCGTCATCGGCGACACGGCTGCCGTCACCTATGACGGCGGCAAGCCGGTGCCGGGCATTGCGCCGGCCGCCAAGCAGCAGGGCGCCTATGTGGCCGACGTCATCCGCGCGCGGCTTTCAGGCGACAAGCCCCCCGGAGACTTCCGCTATCGCCACCAGGGCAGCCTTGCCACCATCGGTCGGCGCGCGGCGATCATCGATTTCGGCCGCTTCAAGCTCAAGGGCGCGCTTGCCTGGTGGATCTGGGGCATCGCCCACATCTACTTCCTGATCGGCACGCGCAGCCGCTTCGCCGTCGCCTGGAGCTGGTTCTGGACGTATCTGAGCGGACAGCACAGTGCCCGGCTGATCACCCAGAAGGAGACGCTGAAGGAGAAGGGGTAAGGGCGAGAGGCGGCCAATGTAACGGCCGTCGTCGTCGCTTACTTCTGCACCTTCACGATCAGGATCATCGGCCGGTCCATCTCTTCGGCCAGAGCCGGGATCTCGGCGATCTGCTCTTGCGTCGGCCGCCATTCCTCGACGTGGCGGATGGCGAAGCCTGCGCCAATCAGCGTGTTCAGCGTCGTGCCGATGGTGCGGTGGTGCTTGATCACGCCCTTGGCCAGCCAGTTCGTCGTGCGCGGGCCTTCGGCTGAGTAGTGATCAACGGGCCAGGTGCGCTCGCCATCGGTGATGCGCCAGCCGGGATTGTGCGAGGCCATGTAGATCGGGTGCTCGATGGTGAACACGAAATGGGCGCCGGGTACCAGCGCCTTGTGGATGGTCGCGACCAGCCGGCCGAAATCCTCGATATAGTGGAAGGCCAGCGAGCTGTAGGCGAAGTCGAAGCTCGGTTCGGGCAGGTCGAGCTGGTCGAGATCGGCAATCTTGTAGTCGATTGCTGGATCTGATGTGTCGGCCTTGGCGCGGGCGATCATCTTCTCGGAGAGATCGAGCCCGAGCACATGGGCGGCACCGGCCCCGCGGGCGTAGCGCGAAAACCAGCCATAGCCGCAGCCGAGATCGACGACGCGGCTTCCGGAAAGATCCGGTAGGAGCGCGCGAATCGCCGGCCATTCCGCGGCCCCGGCAAGACCATGCACCGAGCGCCCGAGCTGGCTGTAGCCCTCGAAAAACTCCTGACGATCATAGATGTTCTGGGCCATGGCGGTCTCTCCTTCTGGCTGTACTTGTGCCGGCACGCGCCGCGAAAGGGGCGCGGGCGTCTGCGCGCGTTAGGGCGAGTGGGCATCCGGTGCCGTTACCGCGGGAACAGCATGTGCCTTTCGATCCTGCTCGAAACCGGCGGCGCTTCGAAGTGCCGGCGCGTCGATTGATAGGGCGCGTGTTGCCGCAAGGTCAAGTTGCGGCTGAAGTGCAAGCTTCTATTTCGTTTTTTTTGAGGGGTGCTAATGTTCGATTCTCGTGGTCCAGTCCGATTTGCGGAGGCGTAATGTCCGAAGCCATCCATCCTGCAGCCATCCATCACCTGCCGGGCTTTATTACAGCCCCGGGCCAGTCCGACTGGCTTTTGAATGCGGTTGCCGTTTTTCTGATCGTGGCGATTTTCGCGCTCGGAACACTCTATCTCAGGCTGCATTCGCTGCCGGAGGTCATGGCGCACAAGACCAACAAGATCCAGCTGGAGCTGGTGGCGGTCCTGGCGCTCCTGTCGCTGCTCACCCATAACAACCTCCTGTGGGGCGCAGCTCTGCTTTTGGCCTTGATCGACCTTCCCGATTTCTCCTCGCCGCTTTCATCGATCGCCGGTTCGCTGGAGCGGATTGCCGGCAAGGTGGACCTGCCGACCGTGCCGGAGGCGAGGGACGTGGAGGCCGAGCCTGCAGCAAGCCACCCACAGCCGCACGCGTTGCCCGGCCACGGCCACGCATCGCCCGCTCAGCCATCGACGGAAGGGAAGGCATAAGCCATGTTCGAGTTTATCCTTTGCTCGATGCTGACCATCCTGCCCGACTATCTCTTCCGCCGTTACGGCCAGGGAAAACGCATCGGGCGCGAGATCACCATCTATTCGGTCTGGTTCGAGCTGCGCTGGGGTATTACCGCCTGCATCGTTCTGACCATCTCCCTGATCACGCTGATTTTCTACTTCCACCCGTCGACGAAGAACGTAACCGCGGCTTTCCGTACAGTCGCCGTGCTGCCGGAGACCAACGGGCGCGTCACCGAGATCTATGCCACGCGCTTTGAGAAGGTGAAGGCCGGCCAGCCGCTGTTCAAGCTCGACAGTTCGGAGGAGGAAGCGGCCGCCGAAGTCGCCCGCCGCCAGATCGCCGAGGTTGACGCCGAATTGGCTGTCGGTCGCACCGAGCTTGTTGCCGCTGATGGCGCGATCGTCCAGGCACAGGCCGACGTGAAGCAGGCCGAGGACGAATACAACACACAGGTGGAGCTTAACCGGCTCAACCCGAACGTCGTTGCCCGCCGCGAAATCGAGCGCAAGCAGGTGCTTCTCGAAGGGCGCAAGGGCGCGCTGACCGCTGTACTTTCCAACAAGCAGACGCTGGAGACGAAGCTGCAATCGCTGCTGCCGTCGCAGAAGGCCAGCGCCGAAGCGGCGCTGAAGCAGGCGGAGGTCGATATTACCAAGACCACCGTGCGCGCCGGCGTGTCCGGCACGCTGCAGCAGTTCACGCTTCGGGTCGGCGAAATCGTCAACCCGCTGCTGAGGCCAGCGGGCGTGCTCGTGCCGGAAGACGCGGGCCGGGCCCGGCTGGTGGCCGGCTTCGGGCAGATCGAGGCTCAGGTGATGAAGCCCGGCATGATCGGTGAGGCGACCTGCGTCGGCAAGCCGTTCACCATCATTCCGCTCGTCGTCACAGAGGTGCAGGACGTGATTGCCTCCGGCCAGGTGCGCGCCAGCGACCAGCTGATCGACGTTACGCAGATCTCGCAACCCGGCACGCTGACCGTGGTCATGGAGCCGCTTTATCCCGGCGTGCTCGACGACGTCCCGCCCGGCAGCAGTTGCATCGCCAATGCCTACACCAGCAACCACGACGAACTGGACAAGCCGGGGATCAGCACGCTGCAGTGGGCCTATCTGCACGGTGTCGATGCCGTTGGCCTCGTGCATGCGGCGATCCTGCGCATTCAGGCGCTGATGCTGCCGGTGCAGACGCTGGTGCTCGGCGGGCATTAAGCACGAAGACACGCGGCCGGGGTTTCCGATCCCGGCCGGCGCCTGCCGCCTGCAGATATTCCCCTGCAGGCGGGCCACCGCTTCCTTCAGCCTCGTCCGATCGGCCTGCAAACGTTGAACCCCGTCCTTGCCAACGGGGCCAATCCTCCAGCGCCAAAGCCCGCGCGGGGTCCTCGCGGTTGAAGCGGTCGCGTGTGCCGTCGAATTGCGATGCGAGACAGCGCATCTTCGCCCGGCAAGATCGCCTCGGCTGCATCGTCGATCTTGCCGGGATCGATGGTTTCAAGGGCGTGGAATTCAACGGACAGCTTCCCACCTGAAAGGCCGCAATGTTTGCGGGAGCGATCTATGCGGCGCTATCTTCCGTTGCGTCTATGCCTTGCCTCCATCTCTGAAAGGTCCCGAGAGCGCCGGGCCGTCACGGAGGGAAAAGGGGTGTCCAAAAATGATTGAGCCCCCGTGGGGACGGAGGCTCAAGCGCGCAATAAAATTAATAAAGCAACTGCACTGCAATATAACCACAAGCATGCATACTCTTCCGGGGATTGCATACTTCCGGGGCGCAATCGCAAGTACAGTGTGGCAAAAGCGTGATCTGAAAGCAATGGATTTTAAGGGGATTTTAATAGTCAATTTGGGTTACGGGAAAATCCCCAGCTTTTTCACCCAATCGGGTCAGGATTTTCCTGACGGTAGCCCGCATGGACAAAGACAAATCCCCCACACTCCCTTTTAGGTCTCGTCGGTCCCGATCGGCAGCGTCCAGGGCTCCCATATCGCATCGTGTATCGCGCCCTGGCGCAGGTAGAAGCGCTTGGCATTTTCGTTGCTCGCAAGCACCGACCATTCGATGCGCGGCGCCCCGATCGCTGCGGCATGACGTTTCAAGGCGTCGATCAGCGCCGCGCCGGCTCCCAGGGAACGTGCTGTTTCATCGACGAAAAGTTCCTTCAGCACCAGCGTCGGCTTCAGATCGTAGGTCCAGGGGATGACGTAATGCACAGCGATGCCGATGACACGGCCGCCAAACTCCGCGACCAGCACGCCAAAGCGTGGGTTGTCGCCAAGCCCATGCTCGATCAGATCGCTCTCGGTCACGCGGAACGCGTCAATATAAGCTTCGAAGACTGCAAGGCCGCGCATCAGCCGCAGCACGCAGGCGACGTCATCTCGTTTAAATGGGCGGACGATAACGGGTGACGCGGGCATCGCGATATCTCGTGCAAAGGGGTTAGCTGTCCGGGGCGGGTTACCGAGGGCCGGTGGAAGGCCGAACTTACCGCATCATTTGCCGCAATCGCGATCGATTTCAGGCTGAAATCGATCGCGATCCAAAATGCTGCAGCGCCGCGCATCCGGCAAGGTGTGCGGCGCTGCAAAGGGCGTTTGGCGCCGGCTTAAGCGGCGAGCAGAGCCTGCGCTTCGCCGGGGGTAGCGCCGGTCCCAAAGGCGAGGCCTTCGTCTTCCCAGCCGGTGATGCCGCCGATCATGATTTTCACCGGCCGGCCGAGCCTGGCGAGCTTGAGTGCGGCCTGGTCGGCGCCGTTGCAATGGGGGCCGGCGCAATAGGCGACGAAGAGGGTATCGGCCGGCCACTCGGCCAAACGCTCCGCAGTGATCTGCCGGTGGGGCAGGTGGATCGCGCCCGGCACGTGGCGGCGCGCATAGGCCGCATCCGAGCCGACGACGTGTAGCAGCACGAAGTCCTGCTCGCCGCTCTTCAGCGCCTGGGCGACGTCGGAGCAATCGGTCTCGACACTGAGCCGCCCGGCAAAATGGGCAATGGCGATCTCAGGCGATGCGGCGGGAATTTCGGTGACGGTGCTCATCGGGGTTCTCCTTGGCTCGGTGCGCGTTGACGAAGATATGTGTAGCAGCGCTGGATCAGGGTTGGCAGTTGGCAACATTGCCATATATGCTCAAGATCATGCCAAAGTCGTTTTCCGTTGCCGCACCACTCACAAACCCGCTCGTCGTGGCGCTCGCCTATGACGGGCTCTGTACCTTCGAGTTCGGCGTCGCCGTCGAGATGTTCGGCCTGCCGCGGCCGGAAATGGGCGAGGGCTGGTACAGTTTTGCCGTCGCCTCGGTCGATCCGGGTGAGCTTAGGGCGACCGGCGGCGTTCGCTTTGTCGCCGACGGCGGCATCGAGCTTTTGGGCCAAGCCGGCACGATCATCGTGCCCGGCTGGCGCGGCGCCGATCAGCCCGTGCCGGAGGCGGTGTGCCAGGCGCTGAGGGACGCCTGCGCGCGGGGCGCGCGCGTGCTTTCCATCTGCTCCGGCGTCTTCGTGCTGGCGGCTGCCGGGCTGCTATCGGGCCGGCGGGCGACGACCCACTGGCGCTATACCGACAAGCTGAAAGCGCTTTATCCAGACATCGAGGTGGTGCCGGATGTACTCTATGTCGATGGCGGCGAGGTTCTGACCTCGGCTGGCAGTGCGGCCGGCATCGATCTCTGCCTGCATCTGATCCGCCGCGATTTCGGCAGCGAGGCCGCCAACCGTGTGGCCCGCCGTCTCGTCGTGCCGCCGCATCGCGATGGCGGTCAGGCGCAGTTCATCGAGCGGGCGGTGCCCGACGTTCATGAGAGCGCCCGGCTCGGGCCGCTGCTTGACCGAATGCGCGAACGGCTCGGTGAGGACTTTTCGATTGCGGCGCTGGCAAAGGCTGCGGGCATGAGCGAGCGCACCTTCCTGCGCCGCTTTGAGGCGGCGACCGGCACGACGCCGGCGCGCTGGCTTTTGTCCGAGCGGCTGTCGCGCGCCCGGCAATTGCTGGAGGAGACCGCGCTCGGCATGGAGCAGGTGGCGGAAGCCTCCGGCTTCGGCTCCACCCAGACGCTGCGTCATCACTTCCGCCAGCAGCTTTCGACGACACCCGCCGCCTACCGTGCCGCCTTCCGGCGGATGGCGGGGCCGGCATCAGTGGCAGAAATCGCGGCGGAGTAGGTCCGCCGCGCCTCGATAGCAGGCTTCAAGCCTCCGACAAGGCAGGCTCGCCGCCGTCCTTGCGGAAGAACGACCCGAAGAACACGGCGTCGGGTGCTGCGGCGATCGCCCTGGCGACGATGGCCGTGGCGACGATGGCAAAGACCAGCCGGCCGAAGAAGACGCTGGTGAAATCCGCCCCCAGCGCCACGACCACCAGCGTGTCCTCGATGAGGCTATGGCCGAAGCCCATGAAGACGCAGGCGAGGAACACCTGGCGCGGCTCGACCTTGGCCTCGCGCGCCTCGCGGATCAGAAGCGCGCCACCATAGGAAATGCCAAGCAGCACGCCCACGGCGGCAAAGGGCACGGTCTCGGTCTTGACGCCCGCGAGGCGAAAGAGCGGCGCCATGCCCCGGTTCAGCCATGCGAGGATGCCGACGAGCTTGAGGATCTCGATCGTCCAACTGAGCACGAGCAGCACGACGAGCATGGTCAGAAGCGTCTTCAGCGTGCCGAAGGCGAAGGCGACCCAGCCGGAGCCTTCGTTGGCCGGGATCCAGGTGGGGGCGAGCGGGGTTGCAAGCCATCCGGTGACGGCGAAGAGCTGATGCAGGAGGGCTGCGAAGATGAGGCCGCCGCCGATCCTTATCGCGGCGGTGACGAGGAAGCTTGGGCCCGCCTTCTGGATGATGCGCTGTTCGATCGGGATGGCATGGGCCACCAGCATCAGCGTCGAAAACACCGTCATGTCGGCAGTCGTCAGCTCCGAGACCGGCACCAGCGCGAAGACCACGACGACGGCGCCCCAGATGCCGACGAGCAGGCCGGTGAGCCACGCGAAGGCAAACTCGGGCGGCAGGCCGATCACCGTCATGACCGGCTCAAAGGCGGGTGCGACCGCGCGGATCACGCCGAGTTCCTGCAGCACATGGGTGACGATGGTGACGGGCACGATGATGCGCACCAGATCGAAGTAGACTTCGAGGGTGGCAAGGGTCTTGCGGTAGAGGATGATCAGGACGGTCATGGCGGTCTCTCTCCTTGGGATGTTGTCCAAGGACTAACGCGAGGCCGTTCGCAGTTGTGGTCAAAATATGCACCTTTGTGCAATAAAATTGCAAATGACCGCAGCAGGGGGACGGACGGGGATGGACAAGATCGACAGCAAGCTCTTGAGGCTCTTGCAGGTGGATGCCTCGCGCACCAATGCCGAGCTTGCGGAAGAGGTCGGCCTTTCGCCATCGAGCTGCCTGCGCCGCATCAGGCGGCTACACGAGACCGGCGTCATCGACCGGATCGTCGCGGTGCTTAATCCCGCAAAGGCTGGTCGCACCGTGAAGGCGATCATCACAGTCGAGCTCGAGCGCCACGGCGAACAATATATCCGCCGCTTCCTCGACATGGCGGAAAAGGAGCCGGCAGTGATCCAGGCCTACAGCGTCAGCGGCGAGACCGACGCCATTTTGATGCTGCGGCTGAAAGACATGGACGAGCTCGACGCGCTAACCGAGCGGCTGTTTCGCGAGGAAACCAATGTCGCGCGCTATTACACGGCCTTCGTGATCCGTACCGGCAAGGAGACGACGGAGATACCGGTGTGAGAAGACACCGAACCGTGGGGAACGACCCGAAACGACAGGCGCAGGCGGGCCGGCGGTCCCGACGGGATCCCGATCAAGTGTTTTCGACGAGATAATCGCGCAATCTGCTCTTCAAACTCTCGACGACTTCAGGGTGGTTCAGGAAGTCAGCGATCGACATCATTGCCCACTGCTGGCCTTCGTCGCCAAACCTTACAGGCCCGAAACCCTCTTCGAGCTTGCCAACAAGGAAGTAACTTCCAGGGGCGGTCGTATTCTGTGCCGGATAATACCGCGTCCACACGATCCACGCCGGATCGACTGCAATATCGAACTCCTCGCGGGTCTCCCTGATTGCGCACTCGACCGGGCTCTCATCATCCTCCCGTCCGCCCCCCGGAAGATCCCACATGCCGGGGAAGGGGATTTCCGGCTTTTGATCACGCTGGTAGGCAATCAAAAGCCCCTGAAAGAGCAATGCGATTTTTGCACCCTTGAAGGGGATGAAGGCCATTTGCGAAACCCTGCGCTTGCTGAGCGAAGCTCAACTCTCGTCTTCGATGAATCCCGATTTTTTGCAAAGCCGAAGAACTTGCAATTGGGCAACGCTCGCAATGATTGTTTCTGGTGTGACACAACCCGGCGTTTTCCGGCTATACCATCCTGACAGGCGTCGTCTTATCTGGACCGGAAAAGCCGGTTGACCGGGAGCATGACTGGAAATCTGCCCCCGGCGCTTGAGCTGCCGTTACTTCACCGCAGCGTTCCCTCCATCGGCAAAGAGCGCCGCACCGGAGACGAAGCTTGCCATCGGGCCTGAGAGGAAGAGGGCGGCCTGCGCGATTTCTTCCGGCTGGGCGATGCGCTTCATGGCGTGCAGGCCGGCCGCCCATTCCTTGTTTTCCTTGCTGCCGGCCGCCGGCGTGTCGACGCCGCCGGGCAGGAGCGCATTGGCGCGGATGCCCTTTGCGCCATAGTCGGCAGTGATGCCCTTGACGAGGCCCATCAGGCCGGCCTTTGCCGCGCCATAGGCGGCCATGCCGGGAATACCGACGCTGGTGCCGACGAAGGTGGAGGTGAAGACCAGAGAGCCGCCGTCACGCGCGAGCATTGCCGGGATCTGGTGGCGGGCGCCGAGGAAGGCGGAGGTGAGGTTGGTGGCAAGCGATTGCTGCCATTCCTTGAACGTGATCTCGGCGACCGGCTCCATGACGTTGACCGCGCCGGCATTGTTGACGGCGATGTCGAGGCCGCCGAAATGCTTGAGCGCCGCTTCCACCAGCCGGATATGGGTTTCTTCCGCGGTGACGTCGCCGCCAACCGCGATCGCTTCGCCGCCGTCCTCGCGGATCGCTTCGACGACGGCGTCGAGCTGCTCTTCGCCGCGGGCGTTGGCGACGATCCTCGCACCCTCGGCGGCAAAGAGCCTGGCGACCGCACGGCCGATGCCGGAGGAGGCGCCGGTGACGATCACGATCTTGTCTTGCAGCATGGTCATGGACTTTTCCCTTCTCTTGATTGAGGCGCCCTGACTACTGCCGGCGGGCATCAGCGCCCACCCGATTTCCGATCGGTGATTGTGACGGCGCAGATTCTCAATCGCCCCGGTGGCATAGTCCGGGCCGACAACGAGGGCAGGGAAGAAGGGATGCTGAGGACCTATGGCGGCAGCCGCCATTGCGGCGCGGCGCGGATCGAGACGGACCTCGACTTCAGCGTCGGCACGGAGAATGCAACGGCACGGCCTGCATGAAGAGGCGGCTCTGGTCGATGGTGGCGAAGCCTGACGCCTTCCGGCTGATCGCCGCGGAGGCGGCACTGACCGACTATCGCGGCCGCAACCCGGCCGCCCAGTCTTCGTCATCCGTGCACACGGCGTCCGAGGCGTTCGCCGGCGTGGTCAGACATAATGGTGCAGATGCTGCCGGCGTCCGGGCCATGGTCGATACAGCCAACCAGAAACCCGAGATCGCCAGAGTGCAGATCGCGCATGCCTGCGGCACCTGCCAGCTTCTATTCGCTTAGTCTTTATCCGGCGCAGTTGACATATCGCGCAACACTGCCTCAGCCGCGACTTCGGCATTGCGTCTTGAGCCCGAGATGGTTCCGGATTTTATGAGCTGCTTGCCATCAAGCAGTAGCTGCCAGTTCCATGTGTTCAGGCCGCGTCCCTGGATGCGGAGTTTCAATCTGTCGGGATCGTACTTCGTCACTGCTTGCTCCTTTGACTGCACTTTGACAGATCAATGGCCAAACCAAAACTAAGCGATGAGGTCAAGACCTACATCGTGCAGGCTCTGGCATGCTTCGACAGCCCGCCCGTCGTCGCTGCGGCGTCTTTAGCGGCCCTGCGTCCGGCCCTCGGGCGTATCTAGTCCAGTTGCCGTTGTCTTCAGCGCGGCGAGCGTTTCGCGCAGCGCCCGGTCCAGCCGCTTGTCGCTTCGAAGCACCAGGGCGAAGCGGCGGAAGAGCGTTGGGGTGACGGGCCGCACCACCAGCCGTTCCCGGTCGCCGGGGCGAAGGGCGATTTCCGGAACGAGGGCTGAGCCGAGGCCGACGGCGACCATCTCCTTGATCGCGTCGACGCTGCCGAGCGCCATCACCGGCTTGACGGTCGTGCCTGTGGTGGCCAGCCATTCGTCGGTGATCCTTCGCGTGTTGGCGCCGGGCTCGTAGAGGATCAGCGGCCGTTCAGCCAGGATCGCGGGCGTGACGGTATCGGGCAGGGCGGTCCCGAGCGGGGCAATCGCCACGAAGCGCTCGTCGAAGAGCGGCGTGATTTCGAAGATGCGGCCGGAGACAGGCAGGCTGACGAGGCCGATGTCGATGAGGTTCTCGTCGACCGCGCGGACGATGTCGGCGCTGTTGCCGGTTGTCACGGTGATGTCTAGATCGGGAAAGCGGCGCTTGAGATCGGCCAGAAGCGGCGGCAGCAGGAAGGCACACGGGGTGGCGCCGGTGCCGAGCCGGACGCGCCCGAGAACGCCTTTGGCGTGGCGGGCGACGGCCTCGATCGCCCGGCTGGTGGCAGCCTCGATGCTGCCGGCATGGGCCAGCAGCTCCTCGCCGGCCGCACTCGGCCGCGCTCTGCGGCCGACCCGCTCGACGAGGCGCACGCCGAGCTGCTTCTCCAGCACCCGCACCTGCAGGCTGACCGCCGGCTGGGTCAGGCCCAAGCGCTCGGCGGCGGCCGAGAAGCTGCCGAGTTCGGCGACCAGCGCGAAGGTTTTGAGATAGTCGAGGTTGAGAGCACTCATGCCCAGGTTTCTCTTATTGTCAAAGTTTCTCTTATGCGTGGAATAGGAATGCTAAGCTTCTTTTAGGAGATGTCGAGGCGCAGACTGTGTCCATGGTTGGAAAAGAAACATGGATGTTCGACATGATCCGGGAACTCGGGCTTTATCTCGTCGCTTCGCCGCGCTCGCGGTACTGGCAATTGCAGCAACTGCGCGAACTGGATGCTGAGCATCTGGCCGATATCGGCCTGACGGAGGCGGAAGCTCAGCTGGGAAGGCGCAAGGTTGCGCCGGTTCCGGCGCGCGAAGGGGGCGTCGTCGTTCGGCATGCGGAGGCCGCACGGGCGGGCGCGATGTGATGTTTCGGCGCGCGTGCCGTTCCCGACCACACTGGTGGGGCGGCAGTGACAGGGGCGTCTCGTCTCAAGCCGGCCTCCCGTCCCACCTTTCGATCGCAAGGCCCGGCCAAAGGGCGCGCCACCGTTCCACTTTGCACTCGTAGATGGCGCGGGTGATCTGGCTCTTGTTGGCCCGAACGATCGGTGCGAGCAGGTCCTCAAGGCCGAAAGGGGCGCAGATCTCCAGTCCGCCCTGGGACGGGCGAAGGCCGATAGCGGTCGCTGTCGTCGGAAATGTCGCGATCGCCTCTTCCGCCGATAGATAGGGCCTGATCGGCGTGCCGAATTTTTCCTCGTACCAGAGGTGAACGCGTGCCTCGTTCTTGACGTCGATCCGCACGGGCAGATCCGCAAACAGGCCTTCGATCCGCTTCGCATGCGTGGCCTCCGCCTCTTGCGAGAGGTAGTCACCGTCGAAATAGACGATGTCGATATCGCTGATGCCGTGCGTCGGCGGCAGGTCGAAGGCATGGTTCCAGACGGTCTGCGCTATCGCGCCGGCTGCCAGCCAGCCATCGGGCAGGGCAATCCGGTCCCAGCGATCGAGGATCGGAGCCAAGAGCGGGCTCTTCAGGATGATAGTCTGCAGGTCCGTCATCAAATCTGCATCGGCATGAAGCCTTGAAGCATGCTTTCCGCCGGTGCTCGCGCGGCTCCCGCCGAGATCCATAGAGGATCTCCAAGACACTCGATCCGCCCGTCTGCAACGACGATGCCGTCGCCGTCGTTGCAGGCAAGGATCGGTCGCGGCGTCGACAGGCTGTAGCGCAAGAGAGCGGGCAGGTAGCTCTTGTCGTCGCTCAGGTGCGGGAAGAACTCGAAGGGCACGAGATCAAGCGCATCGCCGTCGGTGATTTCCTCCGGCTCCAGCCCGATGAAGAGCGCATCGGTCGCGATCGTCGGCGCCATGAGAATGGCGCCGGCGCTGACGCCGATGAGTATACCGCCGGACTGTGCCCAGTCGCGAAGCGGCCCGAGCATGCCGCTTCGCTTCAGCCGTTCGAGAAAGCTGCCGGTGTGACCGCCTGCAAGGTGGATGGCGTCTGAGGCGAAGAGCGCTGCAATGTCGTCTGCCGAATGCGGCTCGTCCAGATCGAAGAACAGCGCGAGATTAAGTCCCAGCCTGCCGTAATAGGCTTGTCCGGCGCGGAAAAAGCCGCGGTCCGGTTCCGGACCGGAGGCGACATAGGCGATGCGTTTTCCAGCGCCGCCTGCCGCCATCATCTCCACAAGCCTGAGGTCGATCGCCGAGCAGGCGGGGACGATCTGGTCGCTATAGAGGACGAGGTTGAGCATGTCTTTCCTGTCGTGACGAAGGGCTATAGCCCGGTTCGCTCGGGCTAGCCCGCGATCGCCTTCACCCGGCGGCCGTAACGCCAGATCCCGAGCCAGCTGAAATAGTTGACGAGAAGCGACAGGCAAAGCCAGAGCAGAGTGGTGAGGTCGTCACCGCCTTCGAACTGACCGGCAAATCGCACGACGCTGATCAGCGACAGGCCGCCGAGAAGGATGCCGAGCAGCCAGCTGTAGGGCCGCCAGAACCCGAACGGCGGGACCTGCAGATTAAAGGCGTAAGCGACGAGACCGATCGCCGTTGCCAGCGCCATGACCAGGCTGACGCCGCCGAGGATCTTGATCCCGTATGCCATCTCGTCCCAAAAGCTCAGGAGCAGCGTCGCGCCTATGACCAGGCCGAAAGCAAGGCTGAGCACGTAGAAAATTGCAAATGCCTTCCACATCGCGAATCATCCTGTATCTGCGTTGGTGGCAGCTTCGGCGGTGATGGGCGCCTTGTCTATCGTTCGGCGGGCGAGGTTGTCGCAAGGCCTTACGCCTCAAACGGCCTGCATGCCGCCCGCTCTCTCATTCTTTCACCGGAGTGCTTGGCGCGCTGACGTTCCGCTGTCAGCCCATGGCGGCCGGCTGCTGCTCTATGCGGCGGCCATAGCGCCAGACGCCGAGCCAGCCGAAATAGCTGAGAAGGAGCAGGAACAGCAAACCGAGGGAGGCCGACAGCAGGCCTTCGTCTCCGGGCTGGGGGCTGGAAATGAGCGTGACGAGATCCCAGGCATCGGCCATCAACGTGTAGAGACACCAGCAGGCGAGAACCCAGCTGAATGGCCGCCAAAATGGCAAGGGCGGGACCCTCAGGCCGAAGGCATAGGCAAAGACGCCTATCACATGGCAGCAAATTCCACGGCCAGGCCCGCATAGAACAGGGCTCGGTCGGCGGACGACAGCTGCACCGCGATTTCAGGGGGTAGCGTGACGAAAGCCGATGACAGCATGAAAATGAAAAGCAGCCCATAGAGAACTGCAAACGCCTTCCACATCGCGACGCCTATCTCCCAACCAGAATGCTTCGTCCGTCCTCAGAAGGAACGGGGTTTTGCCGCAGGATCCGCACCAGCCTGGAATAGATCCTGCAACGCTTGCCTCTACCGCGCTTGCGCCGGTTGCTGCGCCATGCGCCGTCCATAGCGCCAGACGCCGAGCCAGCTGAAATAGTTGAGAGCCAGGCCGAGCACCAGCCAGATGAGGTTCGTGACGCCCACGTCGCTTCCGACCGGGATGGTGGCGAACGCCATCACGAAGGCCACGGAAGCCAGGCCAAGGCCGATAGTCGACATCGGCACTGACCGGCCCGCCATGATGTAGCCGCCAAGCAGGACGCCGAACGTCGCCAACAGGCAGTAAAAAACAGCAAACGCCTTCCACATCGCGAATTATCCCCCAAGCATGCAATGCCTGCCATCTTGGGGCGTGTCGCGACACGTGTCTATCGTCTGGCGGGCAGGAGCGTGGCTTTTGCCTAATCCGCGCTCAGCGCCACCGCCGGCTGCAGGCGCGAGGCGTTGCGGGCGGGCAGGAAGCCGAAGACGAGGCCGGTCAGGAAGGCGCAGGCAAAGGCGAGCGCCACCGGGCCGAGGGTGAAGGAAACGGGCATGCCGAACTGGCCGGCAAGCGCGCCGGTGCCGAGCCCGAGCGCCACACCGAGCGTGCCGCCGATCAAGGAGACGACCAGCGCCTCGATGATGAATTGCAGGAGAATGTCGCGCTGGCGGGCGCCGGTCGCCATGCGCACGCCGATTTCGCGGGTGCGCTCGCTGACAGAAACCAGCATGATGTTCATGACCCCGATGCCGCCAACGAGCAGCGAGATCGCGGCGACCGAGGCGAGGAACAGTTTCAGCGTGTTCGAGGTCTCGGTGAAGGCCTCGCGCACGGAGGACATGTTGGTGATCTGCGTGTCCTGGCGCTTGTGGCGCTGGTCGAGCAGCGCCTGGATCGTCTGCTGCGTGATGTCGATCGCCGAACCGTCCTTCACCTGAACGGTGATGGTTCGGATGTTGCGCTGGCCGAAGAGGCGGATGCTGCCGGTCGAAAGCGGCACCAGCACCACGTCGTCCTGGTCGTTGCCGAAGGAGGTGGCGCCCATTTCCGCCATCACGCCGATCACCTGGAAGGGGATCTTGTTGACCAGCACATATTGCCCGATCGGGTTGTCGCCGTCGGGGAAAAGCGTTTTCACCACCGTCTGGCCGAGTACGGCCACAGGTGCGTAGGTGTCCATGTCATTCTGGTTGATGAACTCGCCCTTGGCCATCTTCCAGGATTTGGCGGTGGTAAACTGCGGTACGGTGCCGTTGGCGGTGGTCTGATAGTCGACATTGCCCCGGCGAAGCGTGACGGAGCTGGTCATCTCCGGCACGGCGAAGGCGACATTCGGCACCTCCAGGATCGCGTCCGCGTCCGCGGGCACCAGCGTCACGTTGCTGCCGCCCGCGCTGCCGCGGAAATTCGCCATGCTCGGCCGCACCACCAGCAGGTCCGAGCCCATCGACGAGATGCGGCTCAGAACGGAATCCTGCGCGCCGGTGCCGATCGCGAGCATCGCGACCACCGAGCCGACGCCGATGACGATGCCGAGCAGGGTCAGGATGGTGCGGAACAGATTGGCCTTCAGCGCCCGGAACGCCATCTTCACCGCTTCGGTGACGTCGGCGATCGCGGCCGAGCCTTCGCTGACATGGCGGGCGAGGGCGGCCGCCCCTTCGGCGTTGACGCGGGCTTTCTTGGCGCGGTCGGCGACGATGCGGCCGTCATGGATCTCGATCAGCCGGTCGGCCTGTTCGGCGACCTCGCGCGAATGGGTGATGACGATCACCGTATGGCCCTGCTCGTTCATGTCGCGCAACAGCGCCATCACATCCGAGCCGCTCTGGCTGTCGAGCGCGCCGGTCGGCTCGTCGGCCAGGATCACCCGGCCGCCGTTCATCAGCGCGCGGGCGATGGAGACGCGTTGCTGCTGGCCGCCCGACAGCTGGCCCGGCCGGTGGTCGAGGCGCTCGCCGAGCTTCAGCGCTTCAAGCAGCGCCTCGGCGCGGTCGTGCCGGTCGCGGGCGGACATGCCGGCGTAGACGGCCGGTACCTCGACATTTTCCTTGGCGCTTGCTGTCGGGATGAGGTTGTAGCTTTGGAAGACGAAGCCGAAGGTGCGGCGGCGAAGGGCCGCGAGCTCGTCACTGTCGAGGGTAGCGACGCTCTCGCCATCGATCAGGTAGTCGCCGCCGGTCGGCTGGTCGAGGCAGCCGAGTATGTTCATCAGCGTCGACTTGCCGGAACCCGACTGGCCGACGATCGCCACGAACTCGCCCGCCTCGATATCGAGCGACAGGCCGTGCAGGACCTCGACGGCGAGGTCGCCGTTGAAATAGGTCTTGCTGACGTGCCTGAGTGAGAGAAGCGGGGTCATGGCCACTATCGAGCTTGGATCAGAACATCGGCGGCATGCGCATGCCGCGCTGGTTTCGGTTGTCGCGGGCGTTGCCGCTCGCTGTCGATCCGGTGCTGACGACCACCTTCTCGCCCTCCTGGAGGCCGCTTCTGATCTCGGCGCTGACGCGGTTGCGAATGCCGACTTCGACGTCGCGGGTTTCGAGCGCGCCGGAAGCCGCAACCACGGTCACCTGCGCCTTGTGGGGCTCGCTTCCGGTTCCGTTTCTCTGGCCGTCACGCCGGCCGTTACCTTGGCCGGCGGCATCGCCGCTGCCCTTACCCGGATGGCTCAAGGCGCCGCTCGGCACGATCAGTACATTCTTGGCGGCGGCTTGCACGAAGAACACCTGGGCGCTCATCGACATCATCAGTTCGCCTTCGGGATTGGGCACGTCGAACAGTGCGTAATAGAGCACGACGTTGTTGGCCGTGTCCGGCATCGGCTGGATCTGGCGAAGCTTGCCGGCAAAATGTTTGCCGGGCTGGCCGAGCAGGGTGAAATAGGCATCCATGCCGACCTTCAGCCGGGTGACGTCTGCTTCCGACACCTGCGCCTTGACGGTCATGGTCGAGAGGTCAGCGATGGTGACGATGGTCGGCGTCGTCTGGTTGGCGTTCAGCGTCTGGCCGGCCTTGGCCGGGTTGGCGACGATGGTGCCCGAGATCGGAGCGTATATCTTGGTGTAGCCGAGATCGACCTTGTCGCCGGCAAGGGTCGCCTGCTGCTTGCGGATCTGCGCCTCGATGGCGTTGACGTCGGCCTCGGCGGCGGCGAGATCGGCAATCGCCTGGTCGAGCGTCGATTGCGCCACGCTCCGGGTTTCGACGAGATTGCGCTGGCGGTCGATATTGGCCTGCTTGAGAACCAGCTGCGCCCTCTTGGAAATGAGCTGGGCCTGAAGGTTGGCAAGCTCCGCCTGGTCGATCTCTATGCGGTTCTCGATGGTGGCCGGATCGATTTCGGCGACGAGCTGGTCTTGCGTAACCGTGTCGCCGATCGCCACATGCAGCGCCTTCAACTGGCCGGAGACCTGGGCGCCGGCATCGACGGAATTGACCGCGTCGAGCGTACCGACGGCGGTCACGCTGCTTTCGATGTCGCCGCGGGTCACCACCTCGGTCACCATTGCGGTCGAGGCCGGGTTCTCTCCATAGCGCGTCCAGCCGTAATACCCGGCGCCGGCGACGGCGAGGATGACGGGCAGCCACAGCCAGGCTCGCGAGCGGCGCCTGCGCTTCACCGTCTTCACCGCACCGGGAATGAAGGTGACGTTGGGCGCCGCATCGTCGCGGGGCGTGGTGTCGGCTCGCGCCGTCTTGGCTGTCTTGTTCATCGCTTGCGCCTAACCGGCATCGCCGATGCCAAAATGGATAGGTTCAAAAATAGAAGCGAATGGACCCGGCGAAAAGCATTGAGATCATTATATTTTCGTAATCTTCGCCATCTGCATGGCAAGAGAAAGGCGCCCGCGGCTGCGGACGCCCGTTTTCGAAGGGAACGACGGGTCTCTCAGCTGCGTGCCGCAATCAGCGCGGCGACATTGACGACCGCGCCGTGGTGGTCGGCAAGGCCGGCAAGTTCGGCCTCATGCAGGGCACGGGCGGAGATGGTGCCGCTTGCCGATGGCAGGTCGCGTGTGGTGCAGGCATCGGCTGCGATGGTGATGCCGTAGCCGAGATCCTTGGCGGCGCGGGCCGTCGACGACACGCAATTGTGGGTCATGAAGCCGGCGAAGATCACCGGCGTGCCGGCCGGCCCAATGATTTCGGCAAGGTTGGTGTCCGAAAAGCCGTTGGGCCGGATCTTCTCGACCACCGCTTCGCCGGCGATTGGCGTCAGCGCATCGACGATCGCGCCGCGGTGCGCCCCCCGGTCGAACATGCCGCCGGCGGCCCCCTTATGAGCGACGTGGATGATCTTCGCGCCGGCGGCGCGAGCGGCGACCAGCAACTGCCGCGCCTTTTCGATCGCCGCTTCCGGCTCGACCAGGCGCACGGGGCCGGCCAGATATTCGTTCTGGTAGTCGATCAGCACCAGCGTCGCTTCGCCAAGCGGCGGCGGGGCGAGCGTGACGCCGGCAAGTGTGAAAAGGGTTGCTGCGGGCGCGGAATCGGACATGGGAAGGCTCCTTGTTTGTGCGGACGGCGCAGGGGGGGCGGTGGAAGGCAGCCCTGGCCGGGCGGTGGTTTCGGGGCCGTAGCCCTGGCGTTGGTTCGTCGAAGCGGTCGGTCTATGGGCTTGATCTTAGCGGCTGCGTTGACGCAGAGTGATCCGAATTTTTCGGAGGACTATCTGCATGAATGCAGGGGGATGGGCGGATCTCGAACTGCTCGATCATCTGGTGCGCGGTGCGACGCTCAGCCAGGCGGCGCGCTCGCTTGGTGTCGACCAGACCACGGTGTCGCGCCGGCTTGCGGCGCTGGAGCGGCGGGTGGGGGCGGCGCTCTTCGACCGCATCGACGGCCGGCTGACGCCGACGCCGGTGCTTTCCCCCGTCGTCGAGCGGCTTCGGACGATCTCGGAGGAGGCGTCGCTGTCGCTGGCGACGCTGCTGCGGCGCACGGCGGAACTGCAGGGCCAGGTACGGGTGACCAGCATCGGCTTCGTCTTGAGCGCCATCCTGGCGCCGGCGCTTGCCCGCCTCGAACAGCGCCATCCGGGCCTCACCCTCGATCTCGTTGCCGACAACCAGATGCTGAGCATCGAGCGGCGCGAGGCCGACATCGCCATCCGCATGGCCCGCACCGGCGAAGACAGTGTGCGGGTGAAGAGCCTCGGCACGCTGCGTTTCCGCCTGTTCCGGCCGAGGGGACAGGGCGAGGGCCCATGCCCGGTCGTGCGCTACGGCCCGGCACTCGCCCATGTGCCGGAGATGCAGGCGCTTGACCGGCTCAGGCCGGATGCCCGCGTGGCGCTGACGGCCGACAAGCTGGAGATCCTGATGGAGGCGGCCCTTTCGCTCGGCGCCGAACTGATGCTGCCGGAGGTTTCGGCCTCACGCGATCCGCGTTTCGAGGCGGTGGACGAACCGGGGGCGGCCGCCGAGCGCCCGGTCTATCTGATGATGCACCCGGAACGGGCGCGCGTGCCGAGCGTGGCGGCGGTCGCGGCTTTCATCGAAGAGGCGGTTCGGGGGTGGAAGTAGGTGTTGGTTGAGGTGTGGTGTTCGCGTGTCCAGAGGCATTGCCTCGCTCATCGGGTTTAACCCGAGGAATAACCCTCTCCCCGCGGGCGGGGATAGGGGACGTGCCATGCTGCCGGTGCTGCGAACGAAGTCCGCGATTAGCGGGAAATCGGGCGGGCCTTGTTGGGCGAGTGGGTGCCGCCAGGCGGAAGAAGGGCCCCTTCTGAGCCACGCCATCGTAGTGACGGCGCAGGCGATCATAACATTGCCAGCGGTCACGGAACGGACTATTGAAGGGCTCCAATCTCGAGGTTTGCCATGAACATGGTTCCGAAAATTGCAGAACGACGACGCTGAAGCTCTCAACGCTTTTGCGCTCCTTTTTATGCAATTTCAGGAAATGATCCATGTCCGTCAAATCGGCAGCACTCGCAGCCCTTGCTCGCGCCTATGAACTGAACGGCCTTAAAGCCGAACCCTCCATCGCCCGGTCGACACGGCCCGAGTTCGGCGATCTCCAATGCAACGACATGATGCGGTTGGCAAAATCCGCCGGCCGGAATCCGCGCGAACTTGCCGCTGAGGTTGCCGAGGCGGCGCGCGGCGAAGAATTCGCGGAGGTGTCCGTCGCCGGGCCGGGTTTCATCAACGTCCGGCTGACGGATGCGGCGGTTGCCGCGGAGGCGACGGCGATGCTGGCCGATGGGTCGCTTGCCGCCGAGACGGTGCAGCCGCTGCGCACCATCATCGATTTCGGCGGACCCAACGTCGCCAAGGCGTTGCATGTCGGGCACCTGCGTTCCTTCGTCATCGGCGAAAGCCTGCGGCGCATCCTGCTTGAGATCGGCCACGACGTGCTGTCCGATATCCATCTCGGTGACTGGGGCCTGCAGATGGGCAAGCTTCTGTTGGGTGCGGCCCTGGCCGCCGGATGGAAAGCCGGCGATCCCGCGCCCTTCATCGATCCCCGCGCATTCGATGCCATGACCGTCGATGAACTTGGCATTCTCTACAGGTCGGGCAATGCGGCCTGCGAGGACGAGACGTCGCTTGCGCAGGCGCGGATGCTGACCACGAGACTGCAGGACGGAGATCCACTCCTGACCGCGGCCTGGGGGCGCATGCGGGCCATTTCCCTGGTCGCGATCTCGGCTACAGCAGAGGTGCTAGGGGCGCATTTCGACCTGTTCAAAGGGGAAAGCGATGCGCATGCAGAAGTCGCGCCCATGCTTGCCGACCTCGTTGCCCGCAAGCTCGCTCGGGAGAGCGACGGTGCTCTTGTCATCGATGTCGCCGGTGACGGACTTCCAAACAATGCACCACCTCTGCTTCTTCAGAAGAGCGACGGCGCTGCGCTTTACGGCACGACGGACCTCGCGACGCTGCGCCAGCGGGTGCGCGATCTCGGTGCAGAGCAGATCGTCTATTGCACCGACGACAGGCAGGCGCTGCATATTGCCAGCGTGTTTTCGGCGGCGCGGACGGCAGGTTATGCCGATGGCGTCGAACTGCGGCACGCGACCTTCGGCACCGTTCGTGGCAGCGACGGCAAGCCCTTCAAGACCCGCGACGGGTCGGCCGCCTCGCTCGGCGACATGATCGATCTGGCGCTTGCCAAGTCGTCGGAAAAGGTGACTGACGGCGAGGCGGCCACGGCCGTCGGTCTCGGCGCCCTGAAGTTTACCGACCTCTCCACGCCCCGAAACACAGGTTATGTTTTTGACATCGACAGGATGACCTCCTTCGAGGGGCGGACGGGTCCCTATCTTCAATATGCCTACGCCCGGATCTCATCGATCCTGGACAAGGCCGAGGAGGCGGGCATGGTTCCAGCCGAGATGGTCTCGATCAGCCATCCGTCCGAGCGGGCCGTGCTGATGGAATGTCTCTGGTATCCGCATGCGCTTTCGCAGGCGGCGCAACAGCTCGAATCCTTCGAGATCGCCGACCGGGCCTACCAGGTGGCAGATGCGTTCAGCCGCTTCTACGCGGATTGCCCGGTGCTGAAGGCAGATGATCCGTCGGGTCGGCTTGCCACATGCAGGCTCGTCGCACAGGTCATCGGGAAATGTCTGGAGCTTCTTGGAATGGAGCCGGTGCGGCGCATGTAACGTTCGGTTGGCCGACCTCGGTGATCAGGCCGCCGAAAACTCTTTCACCAAGGCGTCGAGCGTCCCGGGCGCCGCGACATCGATACACCGGATGTCGGCGGTTCCGGCAGCCTCCAGCATCTCTCTGTTTTCGCGGATCGAGCGCTCGATGAACTTGTCGATGATCGCGGCCTTCGTCCCGTCAGCATCTGCGCGCCGAGATTCTTCCAGCATACGCCGGCGCAGGAAAGCGTCATCCGCGTAGAGAAACAGGGGGAGGATGTCCTCTTGTTCGAATTGAGCCATATACTCCGGCCGGAGCGCGGCACCTTCAAGCACGAAGGGTTGAGCGTGTTTTAGGCGGCTTTCGATGATCTGGCGGATGCGCGGCCACATGTTTTCGTGGTGCACCTTCAGGAACCAATGGATGGTCTCGTCGGTCAGGCTTGCATAGTACTCGGCGACCTGAGGACGGACCGACGGCCAGGGCCTGCCGGGATGGCGGCCCAGATCGTCCGTCGAGATCAGCTCCCGCCCGAGCGAACTTGCGAGAGCCCTGGCGAGTGTCGACTTCCCGACATGCGAGCTTCCTCCAATCAGGATACCGAGGGCGGGCTGCTGCATGCGTTGGACTCCATTCCATCGATCGCGTGATCGACCGCGCCACGATCGACCACGGGCGTTTGACGAGGGCAGATTGACCTCCATTCGGTCGGTTCGCACCCTATGGCGCTGCTTCTGCGCCGTCACCGTCGAAATTTCGCCCCTTTGCAAGAATCGTCTTGACGCTCTGGAGAGGCTTCACTAGAACACTGCGAACCGTACCGTACGGTACTGATCGAGGGCGAGGCAGCGTGCAGATGACTGTGGCGATGAGAGAGGCGAATGCCGGGGAGGGGCTGACGGAACGTCAGGGCGCCGTTCTCGAGCAGGCATTGCGACTTCTCGTCGACGGCGGCGAAAAGGCGCTGACGACGGCCGGCATCGCGCGTGCTGCCAATTGCTCCAAGGAAAGCCTCTACAAGTGGTTCGGCGATCGTGACGGGCTGATTTCGGCGATGATCGGCTTCCAGGCGAGCAAGGTGCGCACGCAGGACGTTGCCGCCCGCGCGCTCGATGCCGAGAGCCTGCAGCGGCATCTGATCGTTTTTGCCAAAGATCTGCTTGAGGTTCTCGCCGGTGACGTGTCGCTGGCGCTCAACCGTCTGGCGATCGGCCAGGCGAGCCGCGACGGCTCCAAGCTCGGCCACATGCTGCAGGAACGCGGGCGTCGGCAGATCGGCCGCCGGGCCGCAGCGCTGCTCGAAGCCGGCCGCAAGGCAGGCCTCTTGACGTTCGACGATGCCGACGAGGCCTATGGCGCGCTTTATGGGCTGATCGTCTCCGACTGGCATCTGAAGATGCTGCTCGGCGAAGAGGCCGGCGAGATGAGACAAAGTTTTGGCCGCAAGGCGGAGCAGGCGGTATCCGCCTTCCTTTCGCTTTACGGCACGAAAAGGTAACGGCCCGCAGCGCCGCGCTTCGAAAGAAGGGCAAAGGTCGCTGCGGCAAAGAAAAGTCACAGCGCCGCGCTTCGAAAGAAGCGCAAAGGTCGCTGCGGCACCAGGAATTGCTGCAGGGCCCGGAGCTCCCGGGTAATGCAGCGGAAGCAACTGACAAACAACGGGAAGGACCACAACAATGCGCGTCTATTACGATCGTGATGCCGATATCAACCTGATCAAGTCGAAGAAGGTCGCCATCGTCGGCTACGGCAGCCAGGGCCGCGCCCATGCGCTGAACCTCAAGGATTCCGGCGCCAAGGAAATCCGCATCGCTCTGAAGCCGGGTTCGGCAACGGCTGCCAAGGTCGAGGCCGACGGTCTCCAGGTTCTCTCGGTAGCAGAAGCCGCCAAGTGGGCCGACCTCATCATGATGGCGACCCCGGACGAACTCCAGGCCGAAATCTACAAGGCCGAAATCGCCGGCAACATCCGTGACGGCGCTGCGATCGCTTTCGCCCACGGCCTCAACGTTCACTTCGGCCTGATCGAGCCGAAGGCTTCGCTCGACGTCGTCATGATCGCGCCGAAGGGCCCGGGCCACACGGTTCGCGGCGAATACCAGAAGGGCGGCGGCGTTCCCTGCCTCGTTGCCGTTCACCAGGACGCTTCGGGCAACGCCCTTGACCTCGCTCTCTCCTACGCCTGCGGCGTCGGCGGCGGCCGTTCGGGCATCATCGAGACCAACTTCAAGGAAGAGTGCGAAACCGACCTCTTCGGCGAACAGGTCGTTCTGTGCGGCGGTCTCGTCGAGCTCATCCGCGCCGGTTTCGAAACGCTGGTCGAAGGCGGCTACGCCCCGGAAATGGCCTATTTCGAGTGCCTGCACGAAGTAAAGCTGATCGTCGACCTGATCTATGAAGGCGGCATCGCCAACATGAACTACTCGATCTCGAACACGGCCGAGTGGGGCGAATACGTCACGGGTCCGCGCATCATCACCGAAGAAACCAAGGCCGAAATGAAGCGCGTCCTCAAGGACATCCAGACCGGCAAGTTCACCTCCGAGTGGATGCAGGAATACAAGTCGGGTGCGGCTCGCTTCAAGGGCATCCGCCGCGTCAACGACAGCCACCAGATCGAAGAAGTCGGCGCGAAGCTCCGCGGCATGATGCCCTGGATCGGCAAGAACAAGCTGGTCGACAAGGCGAAGAACTAAGCCTTATCGAACGGTTGAATGAGAAAAGCCGGGGCGCATGCTCCGGCTTTTTTCGTTTGGCATACATCTCCCGGATAGCTTCACGCTTTTCCTGGAATTGGGTCAGACTAATCCCAGAGAAGCCGAAAGACGCCCAGAAAGACCCTTCCGAACAGCTCAAGACAGATTTCGGGGAACAGGGCGGCAAAGGCCGCGCCAGCGGTGAAACCAACCAGACCGAAGCCGATTGCGCCGTCCAAGCCGTAACCCCGCCAGCCGTAAAGGGTGCCGAAAGTGGTCGCCGTGCCGACGATCGTCATCCACCAGAGAACCCGGAGGGTGGTCGTCGCATGGCGAATGAACGTATCAAGCATCTGCCTTCCCTGCCGCGAGCCGGAACACGCTGTGGTTTCGTACTGAACATAAGTTCGCGCAGAGGTGATTTCCAGATCAACCTGATATCAATGGCCGGGAGGCCGGGCGCTTGGTTCAAAACTCCCGCCAGGCCTGCAGCCTTTCGACCGTCGTCGTCGCGCCGCCGCAGACGATCATCAGGATGCGCTCGAAGCGCGCCAGTCGGTCGGCGTGGGCGTAGGCGACGGCGAGGGCGGCGCCGCAGGCGGGCTCGACCAGCACGCGGTGGTCGTCGAGGAAGCGGATGCAGGCTTGCGCGGCGTCCGTGTCGCTGACGACGACGCTCTCGACCGGGCGCGTCTGGCTCAGCTCGAAGGCGCGCTTGCTGACCTTGCGGGCGGCGAGCGACGTTGCGATGCCGCTGACGGAGGGGAGTTCCGTCAGCGAGCCCGCGTCCATCGAGGCGGCCAGCGAAGCGGTGCCTTCGGTCTCGACGGCAAGGATCGGCACGTGGCCAAGCCCGTTGCGCGCGAGCCCCTCGGCAACGCCGGCAAACAGTCCGCCGCCGCCGACCGACAGCACCACGGCATCGAAGGCGAGGCCGGATCGCGCGACCTCGTCGATCATCGTCGCGTGACCGGTCCACAGCAGCGGGTCGTCGAAGGGATGGATGAAGGCGGTGTCGGCATCGAGGGAGGCGAGGGCGGCGGCATTCGCCTCATCCCAGGCGGCGCCGTGCACGATGACGTCGGCGCCCTGCTGGCGGATCAGGCCCTTCGCGCGCTCGGTCGTCGTTTCGGGAACGAAGACGGATACAGGGATCGAAAGCATGCGCCCGGCATAGGCGACCGCCATGCCGGCATTGCCGCCGGAGGAGGAGACGAAGCGCCGCTTGCCGGCGCGCGCGTGGTGCTCGCAGGCAGCGCCGACGCCGCGGATCTTGAACGAACCCGGTGGCTGCAGCGCGTCCATCTTCAGAAAGATTGAGCGGCCCGAGGCGAGCCCCAGCGGCAGGGATTCGATCAGCGGAGTTTCAAGGTGAAGTGGCATGAGATGTTCCGTTGCGGGCGCGATGCCGATGGGTGCCCCGGTGTGACGGAGCTCAGGGAGAATCGTGAGGCAATTTGCCCCCGATCGCCACGTCGGCGCAATATGGGGAAGCACTCCGTCGCGGATGGCTGCGTGTCATCTCACGGAACATCATGGATTTGCGGCGGCCGTCACCACAAGAGGCCGCTTAGCGTCACGAACGCGACGAAGAGCAGGGACAGGACGAGTGACGCCTTGATTGCCGCCAGGGTATAGTCGTATCGGCGAAGTCTGTGTGTCAGCGTGTGGAACATGGGTTCGTCCAATCGTGAGTAAGCGGCGGCTCGTCGCCGTTCGTTCGAGCGAAATGCGGTGCCCGCAATTCGGCAGTGACGACAATGGCTACCCAGCCCGCGAAATTGGCCAGACGGCGGCTCGCCTTGGCGCGAACGCGCGCATGCGCTGCTGTCGATAAAGGAGGATATGGCGGCTCGAGACCCCCTCACACCGCGATAAGCCAAGTCGGCCCGTGTCGATCGTCAAACCATGCGCCTCAAAAGTGTCCGGCACAAGGAAGATCCCCCTTGGCGGCACCCTTTTGCGATCCAGCACACAAGCCTCATCCCGATTTTGGGCTCCTGCGAGCAAACGAGGCCAGGTCCCGGGGCGGCACGGCCTCCGGCCAGGGGAGGCGTCGGGCGCCGGTGTAGCGGGTAACGGCGCTGCGCCTTTGCGGCGCGCCGCCATCGTTCTCCCACTGTTCGAGATTTGCGGTTTCAATCTGACGCGGAGTGCGCTGCCCGCTCCGGCCCTGAAGCTCGCAAAGCAGGGCATCGGCGGTGATAACGCCCGCCTGGAACCTGCCGATCAGAAAGACGGCGGCAAGACGGAGGCTTTCCTGGTCATCAAGGTCGACATGTTGGTGAAAGCCCGCGCGCCGCAGCACGCCGTCGAGCATGGCAAGGTCCGAGGGAATCAGTGGATGCTGCTCTGCGGATGACATAGGCCCCTCCTGTTGATGGGAACTGTCGTTTGCGTGGCGCATGCGTGCGAGCGCGCAAGGCGCTCTTCCAGGAATTCTACCCCCGGAGCGTCTTTCCGTCTCGGGTGGACCGTGTTGGGGTGACCTCAGGGTGACGCCCGTTGCCGGCGGCCAGGAGGGTGTGTGTTTCTGTGTCAGTCAGGACCGGCGCGATTTCCGGGTCGGCTTGCTTGCGGACACCTCCGCGGCCGGTTCGGCGGCGGCGCGCTCAAGGCGTTGCGCCTTGAGCTTTTCGGTCTTCTTGTCGCGGGCGATCTTTTCAGCCGCAACGATGGCTCTCGCCGTATGATCGGTTGCGGCCGCCTTGTCGCTCGCGGAGGTCTTGGCCGGCTTGAATGCTGCGTTAGCGTTGGGCGTCATGACCTGTCTCCTGAAACGGGCGGGTGCTGCCGACCCAGAGGGGTCAGCGCGTGCGCGCCGCCTTCTTGGGGCTGGGCAGCAGGCCTTCGCGCTGCAGCTTCTTGCGCGCCAGCTTGCGCTGGCGTCGGACGGCTTCCGCCTTTTCCCGCACGCGCTTTTCCGACGGCTTTTCATAGCTGCTGCGGGCCTTGAACTCGCGGAAAAGCCCTTCGCGCTGCATCTTCTTCTTCAGAATGCGCAAAGCCTGGTCGATGTTGTTGTCTCTAACGAGTACCTGCAAAACATGTTCTCCTGTTGTCGATTGCAGCGCGGGCGAGGCGCATGCGCCTATCTGCCGCGCTTGGCGCTCAGTTTCTTGAGCCAGGGGCCGGTAGCTTCCGCCTGAGCGGGGTCCGGTGTGGCGGTCTCGGCGTGTTCGATGTCGGTCGCAAGGACCGAGCGTTCAAATGTCTCACCGTCGACCCGTACGCGAAAGCGGGGCTCGCCGCGATCTTCCGTGGGCAAAAGGCCGACGATGACGCCGAAGGGGCTGACCAAGGCCGACTGTGTGGCGGATGCCCTCAGTTTGACCCTGTCGCCGATCTCGCAGGCCGTGCGGCTCATGACGAGCTCCATATCGGAAGTGAAGGGGCCAAAGATGCAAAAAGGCCGGGTTGTTCCCCGACCTCTTCCCGTCATTCAAGCCTTTCCTGCCAGTACATCCGTGGTCAGAGAAGGGCGAATGACAAATTATTCGGCGCGCAGATTGTCGGCCGAGCTCTTGCCCGACTTGCGGTCGGCGACGACGTCGAAGGTCACCTTCTGACCGTCGGCGAGCGAGCGCAGACCAGCGCGTTCTACTGCGGAGATATGGACAAACACGTCGGTGCTGCCGTCATCCGGTTGAATAAAGCCGAAGCCCTTGGTGCTGTTGAACCACTTTACAGTGCCCGAAGCCATGACGATTTCCTTTCAATCGTGGAGTTTGCCAGAAAATATTTCTCTGGCGGTGATCGATATTTGAGAGGAGATCTGGCCGCGCATGAGCGCTGTGTCAAAGGTCACAAGCAATATTCGATGAGTTGATATATAGACGATACTTTTTGAAACTCAATGAAAATATTAAATTATCTATTTTCCCGTCCTTGTATAAGCCTTGTCAAAGGCCTGAAAATGCGGGTTTTCGTGCCGCTATTTTTCTTTCTATTGAACGCTCGGTCCCTGCCAATGGAGACTGAATATGGCGCATGGGTCAGCCGACAGCGCGACCGCTTTGGAGGCGGTGCATTTGTGTGATTGCTGTCGGGAGAAGTCTGGCTTGGCTTCCCGCATCGCGCCCGACAGCGCCGGGCGTCTTGTCAGACGGGCGAAGGTCGCTGCAGAACTTTGAAATCCTGCATGCTTTTGTCCTTTAATCGGCTACGGGGCAAAGGAAACACGCCAGACAGCGGTGGCAGGGGAGGTCAGGCGGCGGTACGCGTATCTGTCGCGCACCGCCCCCGCTTTTCAGGTGAAGGTCTGCGGCGAGACCTGCAGTGCGGCGGCGATGCGCTGCAGCTTGGCGGGATCGGTATCGGCGCCGAGCTCGATCTTGGATATTTCAATTTCCGTCAGGCCTGTCGTGACCGACAGATCGTCAACCGAATAACCGGCGGTTTCACGCGAACGCTTGATGGCGGCTCCGATTTTGACGCGGGACAGAGATGCGCCTGGAGCCTTGGTTAGGTCTTTCTTAAAGGACATGAAGTGTCTCCTTCGTTGGTCCACCGGCAAAGAACGCTGCCGGTTGAAGGGGGCCCAAAACTGAAATGCGACTCAAGGCAGATGAGTGCGAACCTAGGGCGTCGCTAATATAAGCGAGAAGTCCGCAGGCGCAAGTTTGCGCCCGAATCTTTGTAAAAAGACTATTTATATCAATATGTTACCCTGTGATTATCGGGTGCTGGACGGTCCTTTTCCGGACGATCCGGGGTACCGCGGCTGCTCGCCAATCGCCGTCCCAAGGACTGCGAAAACGGCGCCGAAACTCACGCCAGGCGCGCCTCGATCAGGAACGGTCCGCGCCGCGACAGCGCTGCGGAAAAGAGCGCGGCGAAGGCCTCGCATGAGGTGGCAACGGCGGCTTCGACGCCAAGGCCGCGGGCAAGCGACACCCAGTCGAGCGCGGGGTTGTCGAGGTTCAGCATCTGCCGCGCATTGGTGCCGATCTCCCCGACGCCGACATTGCGCATCTCGGCATGCAGGATGGCATAGGTGCGGTTGGAGAAGATGACGGTGACGATGTCGAGGTTTTCGCGCGCCTGGGTCCATAAGCCTTGAATGTTGTACATGGCGCTGCCGTCGGCCTGCAGGCAGATCACTTTCCGATCGGGGCAGGCGATGGCCGCGCCGGTCGCAAGCGGGATACCGTCGCCGATCGCGCCGCCGGTCTGCATCATGAGGTCATGCGGCGCGGAGAAGGCGGACAGGGCAAAGAAGCGCCGCGCCGATGTGACCCCTTCGTCGCAGACGATTGCGTCCTCCGGCACCTTGTGCGCGACGATGACGGCGATCGCGTCTTCGGTGAGCGGGCCCGAGGGCTCGCCGGTGTCGGTGGGGGTGCCTGCCGTCGGCAGCGGCCCGGTCGGGCTGACGCCGAGTTCGTCGCCAAGCGCCTCCAGCGTCGCCTTCAGGTCTTCGCCATGGCGGGCAAGGGTTGCGACCGTGCAGCCCTCCGGCACCAGCCGGCCCGGCATGCCGGGATAGGCGAAGAAGGCGACCGGCTCCGGCGCGCCGACAAGGATGAGAACGCGGACGTCCTTGAGCGTGGCGAGCGCCATGTCGATCGGGTAGGGGATGCGCGCCGGCGCAACCCGTCCGCGGCCGCGCTGGGTGTGGGCGACCAGAACCTCGTTGAAAAGCTGGATGCCGCACGCAGCCGCGATCCGCCCGGCAACGGCAAGGCCATCGGCCTGCGCCGCAGCGCCGCTGACGACCATGGCGACCCCTTGAGGATTCGAACGTATCAGGCGGGCCACTTCGCGCACCGTCTCGGCGCTGGCCGGCCGCGGCGCTTCGATGGGCGCCTTTTGTGGCGCGGTGGCAAGGGCAAGCGTTCCCCAGGCGGCGTCGGCGGGCAGGATCATGGTGGCGACACCCGGCGGCGTCAGCGCGGCCTGAACGGCGGCGGCAACGGTGGGGCCGACGTCAGCCGGATCCTTCACGCGCCGGACCCAGTTCGACATCGGCGCGGCCAAGCTCTCGATGTCGGTCGTCAGCGGTGCGTCGAGCGGGAGGTGATGGGAGGCGTGGTCGCCAACGATGTTGACGACAGCCGCCCGGGCGCGGCGGGCGTTGTGCAGGTTGGCAAGGCCGTTGGAAAGGCCAGGGCCGGTGTGCAGAAGGGTCGCTGCCGGGCGCCCGGCCATGCGCGCATAGCCATCGGCGGCGCCGGTCACGAGGCCTTCGCTGAGGCCGAGGATGCAGCGCAGTTCCGGCTTGCGGTCGAGTGCCGCGACGAAGTGCATTTCCGAGGTGCCGGGATTGGCGAAGCAGACGTCGACGCCGTTTGCAAGCAGCGTATCGACAAGCACATCCGCGCCGGTGGTGCGAATTCCCTGGCCGCCTTCTCCCATGCGCGTATCCCTCGATGGCCCTCAAGGGCATGATAGCGGCAACTTGCGCCGGTGCAACCGGGGCATGGCGAGCCACCCGGCGCAGCACCAGTCGGCCAGCGCCAATCGGCTGGCGCTGCGCCGGCTCAACGGACGGGCATCAGGTCCGCTGCCAGGCGAGGTGGGCGCCAAGCCCGATCAGCACTGTGCCGCCGGCGCGCTGCATCAGGCGCTGCGCCCTGCCGGAGCGGCGCATCCGTGAGACGACGGCGCCGGCGAGGAACACGCAGACGATATCGGCCGAGGAGAACATCAGATTGGCGAGGGCGCCGAGCAGCAGGAACTGCACCCAGATCGGGAAGGCGGCAGACGCATCGGTGAACTGCGGCAGGAAGGCGACGAAGAAGATCGCGGTCTTCGGGTTCAGTACTTCGACAGTGATGCTCTCGAAGAAGGCGCGGCGTGCCGATTTCGCCTCGGTCAGGGGCAGGCTGCCGTCGCCCGTCGCCTTGGTACGCATCAGCGTGAAGCCGAGCCAGACGAGATAGGCGGCCCCTGCAAGCTTCACTGCCAGATACAGCGTCGGCACCGCATGGAACAGGATCGAAAGGCCGGCAGCCGCGGCAATGACGTGCACGTAACAGCCGAGATGAATGCCAAGCGAGGCCATCATTCCGGCAGAGCGGCCGCGCGCCACGGTTTGCGCGGCGGCGTAGAGCATGGCCGGGCCCGGGATATAGGCGAAGATCGCCGTGGTGACGAAGAAGGTAAGGAGAATGTCGAGCGATGGCATGCGGTTATACCTCGTCTGCTGCTGCGTGGCCTCTTGCGGGAGTCTTTGTAAGGGCTTGCGCGGGAAAGTTGAAGGAAAATCACAAGTGCTCGGGCCGGCGGGTCAGCCGCCGGCGGTCCGTTCGTCCGTGGTCAGACCGGTATTTCCTCAGCGACGAGGCGATCCTCGCGGCGGGCGCTGGCGGCAAGTCCTGCCGCGACGCCGGTGCGGTCCTCGGCACTGCGGTTCTGGCTCATCTTGCGCTTGCCGTCGAGACGCTCGATCGGCAGCCTGAGGCCGATGATGCCGCGAAGCTGCGCCTTGACGAAGGCGGCGGGCGCGTCGCTGACCTGCCAGGGCTCGGCTCGTCCGGCCTCATGCCGGTTGGTCAGCCGCGTGACGATGTCGAGCAGCCGGTCCTCGTCGGTGAAGAATTCGGCCGCGCCATAGGCGTGCACGGCGACATAGTTCCAGGTCGGCACGACCTTGCCGTGTTCGCGCTTGGAGGCATACCAGGAGGGCGTGACATAGGCGTCCGGCCCCATGAAGGTCGCCATAGCCGCGCCGATGACCGGCGTCGTTCCTTGCGGGTTGGCGCGGGCGACGTGGCCGTAGAGCGTGCCGTTCGGCCCCTCGTTGCGATCAAGCAGCAGCGGCAGCGGGGTCGCAAGCAGACCATCGGCCGTGGCGGTGACGAGGGTCGAAAGCGAAGCCGCCTCGATGATGTCGTGCAACACGCTCAGCGTTTCTTCCTTGAAGGCAGGCGGTGTGTACATGATCTCGCTCCTTGTGCTCGTCCCGTCATAGAGGCAAACTGGACGGCCAAGAATATCCAGTTTCCGTATAAATGCGTGGGCCAGTTTGTGACGATGAAAGAAGAGGCGACGGTCGGGACCGCCCGGCGGATCTATGAGGCGCTGAAGGCACAGGTCCTTGACGGCACCTATGGCGCCGAGGCGCTGCTGCCGTCGACGCGGGCGCTCGCCGCCGAGCTTGGCGTTTCGCGCACGACGGTGACGGCCGCCTATGAGCAGCTTCTGTCCGAGGGGTATCTGGAAAGCCGGCAGGGCGCGCGCTCGCGGGTCGCGTTGCTTGCGGCCCGGCAGGGTCCCGGCTCGGTGGCCGCGCCCGGGCGTCCAGCGAGCCAGAAGCATCGGGACAAGGGTGCGGCGGCGGTTCGCCTGTCACGCCTGGGGGCTGCCCTTTGCGACGGGCCGATCTGGACGCCGCCGGTTTCTGCTCGGCTGATTGCCGACTTTCGTTACGGCGACCTGTCGGCCGCGGATTTTCCGGAGGAGGCGTGGCGGCAGTCGGTCAACGCGGCGCTCCGCCGGCGAAGGCCGCGGCTTGCCTATGATCACCCCGCCGGTTCGTCTGCCCTGCGCATGGCCCTGCAGGCCTATCTCTGGCGCGCGCGAGGGCTCAGTTGCGATCCGGATCAGATCGTCGTCGTCAACGGCTCGCAGCAGGGGCTGGACCTTGCGGCGCGCGTGCTCGTCGATGCTGGCGACCGGGTGGCGATGGAGGATCCGGGCTATGTGATGGCGCGCCGGGTCTTTGCTGCCGCCGGCGCCGCGGTGGTTCCCCTCGCGGTCGACGCGGAAGGGCTGAGGACCGACATCCTCGAACAATTGGAGGATGCCAGGCTCGCCTATGTCACGCCCTCGCATCAGTTCCCGCTCGGCAGCGTGCTTTCGGCCCGGCGGCGGCAGGCGCTTCTGGCCTGGTCCAGGCGAACCGGGGCCTATGTGCTCGAAGATGATTACGACGGCGAATATCGATACGACATCCGGCCGATCCCGCCGCTCCAGACCATGGGGCAGGCGGAAAACGTGCTTTATCTCGGCACGATTTCCAAGAGCCTCTCGCCGATGCTCCGGCTCGGCTATCTCGTCGTGCCGCCGCCGCTTGTCCCGACCTTTGCCGCCGCCAAGCAACTGATCGACCGCCATTCGCCGAGCCTCGAGCAGGAAGCACTGGCGGCGATGATTGCAAGCGGCGCCTATGAGCGCCACATCCGCCGCAGCCGGCGCAACAATGGCCGCCGGCGGGAGGCCCTGTTGACGGCGCTCAAGGCGGAGCTCGGCGACGCGGCGACCATATCCGGCGCCGATGCCGGCCTGCATGTGGTCGTCTGGTTCGAGCAGTTGGAAAAGGCGCAGGAAGACGCGCTGATCGCGCGAGCGCGGGCGGCTGGCGTCGGCCTATATCCGGTTTCGCCGCTCTATGCGGCAGGTGATGCCGGCCATCGGCCGGACCGGGCCGGCATCGTCATGGGCTATGCGAGCCTCGAGGCGGCCGAGATCGGCAAGGGCGTGGCAGCACTTGCGCAGGTGTTGCGGTCCTGGGGCGACGAGAAGGCGGAGGCGAAGCCGTCATAGGTCGGGAGCGGGCGGAGCGGAGCCAGTGCGCGGCTGGGCATCCCGGCGGCACGTTACGGTTAGCCGCTTGCGCCCGGCCAACGTCCCTTCATAGTGGCGGCCATTCCGCGTTTGCCCAGGCGACCTCCATGAGATCTCTTCGCATCCATCCCCACCTGCACGACGTTTTCGGTGAAGAGCAACCACTCGCCTATCTCGCCGCCATACTCCTGTTCGGAGCCGGCGTTGCCGTCGTCTTTGCGCTGTCTACGGGGTCGATGCTTGCCGATCTTGCCTGGTGGCGGGCGGCGCTGGCGCTTGTTCTCGTGCTCGACATCGCCGCCGGCTGCGTCGCCAATTTCACGCCGTCGACCAATGATTTCTACGCAGCCCGGCCGCGCAACCGCTGGATATTCATCGCCATCCATTTCCACATCGTCCTCGTCGCGCTGCTTCTTGGCAGCGGGATCGCGGCCGCGGTTGTCGTCTGGGCCTATACGATCGCAGCGGCCGCGCTCGTCAACCGGCTGGCGGGGCGGGAGGCGCAGACCTTCGTCGGCGGGCTGCTCACTGCGATCGGCCTTACCGGCCTGCCGCTTCTGTCCGGTCTGACGCCGGCGATGATGGCGGTCTCAGGCCTCTTCATGCTCAAGGTGCTCTTCAGCTTCGCCGTCGACCATTACCGCACGGTCCCGCCCCAAGATGGGCAGGCGTCCAAAAATGGGGGACACGGCTGACGTCCTTGCCTTGCATGGCGGTCTTTACTAGCCTCCGGAAAGCAGGCTCAGGGGAGAGACTCGATGGCAGTTTCAGCGGCGGACGAGGCATTGCGCATTCCGACATTCGACGACGTGCAGATGGCCCGAAACCGGATCGCCGGGATCGCGCACCGAACGCCGGTCCTGACCTCGCGCACGGCCGATGCCGCCACCGGCGCCCGGCTGTTCTTCAAGGCGGAAAACTTCCAGCGCGGCGGCGCCTTCAAGTTCCGCGGCGCCTATAACGCCATCGCCGCGCTCAGGGAAAAGGGATCGAGGCAGGGCGTGGTCGCCTTTTCCTCCGGCAATCATGCCCAGGCGATCGCCTATGCCGCGCGCCTGCAGGGCGTCGCAGCGACGATCGTCATGCCCGCCGATGCGCCCGACATGAAGGTGGCGGCAACGCGCGGCTATGGCGCCGACGTCGTGTTCTACGACCGCTACAAGGAAGACCGCTCGGCAATCAGCGCCCGGTTGGCGGCCGAGCGCGGCGCCGTGCTGATCCCTCCCTTCGACCATGCGGACGTGATCGCGGGCCAGGGGACGGCAATTCTTGAGCTGATCGAGGAGGTGGGTGAGCTCGACCTGATCGTCACGCCGCTCGGCGGCGGCGGGCTGCTTGGCGGCACCGCGCTCGCCGCCAGGGAGCGCTCGCCCGGCGCGACCATCGTCGGCGTCGAGCCCGAGGCCGGCAATGACGGCCAGCAGTCGCTGCGCCAGGGCCGGATCGTCGAAATCGCCATCCCGAAGTCGATCGCCGACGGCGCGCTCACCCCCAGCATCGGCGCCCACAATTTTCCGATCATCCAGCGCGCGGTCGCCGACATCGTCACGGTGAGCGACGCACAGCTGGTCGAAACCATGCGTTTCTTCGGCGAGCGCATGAAGATCGTGGTCGAGCCGACCGGCTGCCTTGCGGCGGCCGCCGTGCTCGAGGGGGTGCTTGCCTGCGCCGGCAAGCGCGTCGGCATCGTCCTGAGCGGCGGCAATGTCGATTTGGCGACCTACGGCGCGCTGCTGCAGGCGACGTGAACTTTAACCGGACCGCCGTCCTGGTGCCCGCCATTTCGTCGAAGCCTTGCAGACCGGGCGCATGGCTCTCGACGTTCATCGAACAGATCAGGCGGCTTGAAGAAGGGGACATCACATGACAGACGCACCTTGGCACGCCGATCCACTTACCTGGGGCACCGGTCCGCACCTCTTCGAGGTCTTTCTGGAACCGACGGATCCTTACTCGGCCAAGGCATTCGGCAAGCTCGATGCCCTTCTCGCCCGCGCCGGCGCGGACAGGATCACCATCAAGATCCGGCTGCAGTCGCAGCCCTGGCACATGTATTCCGGCGTCGTCGTTCGCTGTATTCTTGCGGCCTCGACGCTGGCGGGCGGCAAGGAGACCGCAAAGACCGTCATCGCGGCCGTCGCTGCGCATCGGGAGGAGTTCGAGTTCACCCACCACGCCGGCGGGCCCAACATGGACGTGACCCCCAACACGATCATCGAGCGACTGGAAGGTTATAGCGGCGTGCAACTGAAGGCGGCCTTTGCGATCCCCGATCTCGATCGGGAGATCAAATGGCATTGCCGGTACGCCCGCCAGAACGGCATCCACGTCTCCCCGACCTTCATGATCGACGGGATCGTGCGGCCGGACGTGAGCAGCGGCGATGATGTTTCGGCCTGGGCGGCGAAGTTGCTCGCCTGACGAAGGTTGCAAGGGACGCTTCCGGCGGGCAGCGGCCGGGCCCCCGTTGCGGGCATTTTCCCGGGGCTCGACCGGGCCGTTGGCGACGCCCGTCTTTCCAGTTGCCTTAACCGGCAAAAGTGGCACACTGAGCCTCGCACGACGGCGCCAAGCGTCTGAATGACAGGGCGGAGGCCACTGTAATATTTTGTTTTTCTAAAGGATTTCTCTCCGGCCGATTTCCGTCGGAAAACACATGTTGGAAAAAGCCAGAGGAATACAGCGGGCTTTTTGAGCGCCTTTTCGGACGCCGCGTTGCCAAAAATCTAAGCGCTGCCACCGCTCCGGATGGGCGCGGTGCATACACAACTGGAGGGTATCGTGACGCTTGCAATCAATGACCTCGCACCGGACTTCGAGGTCGGGACAACCGACGGCACGATCCGGTTTCACGACTGGATCGGCGACTCCTGGGCGGTGCTGTTTTCGCACCCGAAGGACTTTACGCCCGTCTGCACCACCGAGCTCGGCTACATGGCGCGCATCAAGCCGGAATTCGACCGGCGCGGCGTCAAGATCATTGGCCTTTCGGTCGATCCGCTCGACCGCCATGCCGGCTGGGCCGCCGATATCGAGGAGACACAGGGCCATGCGCCGAACTTCCCGATGATCGCCGATGTCGACTACACCGTCTCGAAGCTCTACGGCATGCTGCCGGCGCCGGTTTCCGGCGATCCGACCAAGCGTACGCCCGCTGACAACCAGACGGTGCGCAACGTCTTCGTCGTCGGCCCGGACAAGAAGATCAAGCTGATCCTCATCTATCCGATGACGACAGGCCGCAACTTCGACGAGGTGCTGCGTGTCATCGACTCGCTGCAGCTGACGGCCAAGCACAAGGTGGCAACGCCGGTGAACTGGCAGCAGGGCGACGACGTGATCATCGCCGGCTCCGTCACGGATGAGGATGCCCGCAAGGTCTATCCGGAGGGCTGGCGCGCGCCGAAGCCCTATATCCGCATCGTGCCGCAGCCGAAGGGCTGAGGCGGGGCTGACGTTTCGCCAGGGCGCGGAAGCGCCCGCGTTACGGGTTCGTCCTTCGTTGCTGGGGGTGAGGGTTTATCCGCATTCCGCGACGAGGGGGCTGCCCCTCATCTTGCGGTAAGGGAGCTGACCCTCACCCGCCTGCCGGCGCCTTCTCCCCGCATGCGGGGAGAAGCGACGTTGGCGTGCCTTCCGCGTTTCCTTTTCCCCGCCTCTGGGGGGGCGGCGGATAGGCCGTTTAGCTTCCATTCCCACGACCCATGGTTGCCGGAGCGGCGAACCCCGCGCCGGAAGCCTGCTTCCTCTGAGACAGAATCCCTCCTTTATCTGAGCACGCCCGCGCCTATAGTGCCGCTGTTTGCGGCCGCCGCCGGAGCGCGCCGCACGCTGACTGGATGACCCGCCCCATGACCGCAGCAAGCCGCCCCGACCTGACAGACATTCACCGCGGCGACTGGGTGGATCGCCGGTTGCCGCGGGCGGTGCGGCCCTATACCCGTCTTGCGCGGCTCGACAGGCCGGTCGGTATCTGGCTGACGCTCTTTCCCTGTTGGGCGGCGCTTTTCCAGGCGGCGCATGGCCTTCCCGAGATCCGGGATATTCTGGTTTTCACGCTCGGCGCATTTCTGATGCGCAGTGCCGGCTCCACCATCAATGACATGGCCGACCGCAATTTCGACGGGCATGTCGAGCGCACGCGGTTTCGTCCGCTTGCAAATGGTGAGATCGGTATGTCCCGGGCCGTTGTCTTCCTGATTGCGCAACTTGCGCTCGCCGCTTCGCTCCTTGTCTTCCTGAGTCCCGCGACCCGTGTGCTTGCGGTGTGCGTCGTGCCGCTCGTGTTCCTCTACCCCTTCTGCAAGAGGTTCACCCATTGGCCGCAAGCGGTCTTGGGCGCTGCCTTCAACTGGGGCATGCTGATGGCCTGGTCGCAGGTTGCCGGACATGTTCCGGCGGGCGCTGTGCTGATGTGGGCCGGCGCCGTTGCGTGGCAGATCGGCTATGATACGGCCTACGCCTATGTCGATGTGCGAGACGACACGCGTCTCGGTCTCAAGTCGACGGCGATCCTGTTCGGCTCCCGCGGCAAGGCCTGCATCGCCCTGTTCTACGGCCTGACGCTGGCCGCCTGGTCTGTCGGCGGCTGGATGCTCGGCATGTCGAGCCTGTATGCCATCGGCATGGTGGTGATCGCGGCCCATCTCGCGTGGCAGGCCCGGCGCTTCGACCTCGATCGCCCCGAAATCAGCTATCGACTGTTTCTGACGAATATCCTGACCGGCGTGCTGCTGGCTGCCGCCGCTCTCGCCGGAAGTTTTTGAGGGACGCCGAACGTCCGGCCTGCCGCCTGGAATACGGCCGACAGGCGGGCGACGCATTGACGCCCGGCGCGAGCGCTCCATGTCATATCCAGATGTCATATCCAGGCGTTCAGCGCAGTCAAACGGGCAGGGGCAGGCCATGCAAAGGTTCTTCGTCAGCGTCGCCAAGGAATTCGAGGCCGATAGCGCCGAGGAGGCGGCCCTTTTGATGTACCAGTATCTGACCCGCGAGCCGGCGCCGCTTTCCTACGCCGTCACCGACGAGGCGAAGAACATCACCAGGCTGACGCTCGAGCGCGACAAGGCGGACGAATTCGCGAGCGTCGACCACACGGCAGATCCGGGCAACTGGTAACGTCCGCTGGCAGCGATGCCTGTGGGTGGAAGCCATCAAAGCGACAAGTTCGGTTGCAATTCTCCGGCGTTCGCGTCAAGACTGCGCCGGTTGGGCGCGGGTATCGCCGCGCTTCGGGAGGAAACCTGCTTGTTCATTGCACATCTGCCGGCCGGGTATCTGCTGTGCCGCCCGTTTGCGCGCCGCAACCCGTCGCAGGCCCGCGCCATCTTCGGTGTCGGGCTTGTCTGTTCCGTCCTGCCGGATTTCGATCTCGCCTATTTCTACCTGATCGACCAGCGCCGCACGCCGCATCACGACTACTGGGTGCACACGCCGATCTTCTGGCTGGTGCTGGCGGCGACGGTTGCGCTTGTTCTCATCGCCACCGGGCGGCGCAAACAGCTCGTCCTTGTCGGTGTCGGGCTTTCGAGCGTGCTCCTGCATCTGGTGATGGATTCTGTCGCGGCTGATATCCGCTGGTTCTTTCCCTTTGTGGATCTCAGGGTGAACCTTGTGCATGTGCAGGCGGTCTACAAACCCTGGTACCTGAACTTCCTCTTGCACTGGACCTTTGCGCTGGAAGTTTTGATCTGGCTGCTGGCCGGCCATTTCGCTTTGCACGATTTGAGAGCGCGGCGCACGATCGGGACCGAGGCCGCATGAGGGCAAAAGCAGGGCAATTCTAGGGGGCGCGAAAAGAATCGCTTAAGAAATTTATCATACGAATAGCTACAATTCGCATGTATCCCTTTTCGATTTGTTAGCTATAGGTCCCGCCCTCATGACTGGCCTGCCGTTTCTTTTTTCGTCCGATGCCAAAGCCATGCTCGATGCGATCAACCGGTCGCAGGCGATCATCGAATTCGATCTTTCCGGCACGATCCTGACCGCCAACGAGAATTTCTGCCGCGCGATGGGTTACGATCTCCACGAGATTGTCGGCCGGCATCACCGCATGTTCGTGCAGCCGGAGGAGGCGGCGTCCGCTGCCTATGCCGACTTTTGGGCACGCCTTGCCCGCGGCGAATATGACAGCCAGCAGTACCGGCGCATCGGTAAGGGCGGGCGGGAGATCTGGATCGAGGCCTCCTATAATCCGGTGTTTCGCGGCCGCAAGCCCTACAAGGTGGTGAAGTTCGCGACGGACATCACCGCGTCGAAGGCAAAGAGCACCGACGATCAGGGCAAGATCGACGCCCTGTCGCGGGCCCAGGCGATCATCGAATTCACGCCTTCGGGCGAGATCATCACCGCCAACGAAAACTTCCTTTCGGCCATGGGCTACGCGCTTCCCGAGATCGTCGGCCGGCACCATTCCATGTTCTGCGAGCCGGACGATGTCCATTCGCCCGCCTATGCCGACTTCTGGCGCGATCTTGCGGCCGGGCGCTTCGTCACCGACCAGTTCAAGCGTATCGGCAAGGGTGGCAAGACGGTCTTCATCCAGGCGTCCTACAATCCGATCCTCGACGATGCCGGTCGCGTGTCGAAGGTGGTGAAATTCGCCGTCGACGTTTCCGACCGCGTGCTTGCGGTCCAGGAGATCGGCGCCGGGCTCGGCCGCCTAGCCGAGTGCAACATCCGCATGACGCTGGACGAGCCCTTCGTCGGTGAGCTCGAAATCCTTCGGCGCGACTTCAACACCTCGATCGGCATGTTCCAGGAAACGCTGTCGGCCGTGCTCAGCCAGACCCGCGACCTCAACAGCAACAGCCACGAGATGAAGGATGCCGCCGAGCATCTTGCCGACCGCACGCGCCAGCAGGCGGCAGCCCTGGAGCAGACCTCGGCGGCGCTGGAACAGGCGACGGCGACGGTGCGCACCTCGACCGAGAATACCCAGCAGACCCGCGCACTGGTGCAGAATGCGCGGCAATCGGCGCACAGCTCTTCCGGCGTCGTGCGCGATGCGGTGACGGCGATGCAACGCATCAAGGCGGCCTCCGAGGAGATCAGCCAGATCATCGGCGTGATCGACGAGATCGCTTTCCAGACCAACCTTTTGGCGCTCAACGCCGGGGTCGAGGCGGCGCGCGCCGGCGATGCCGGCAAGGGCTTTGCGGTCGTTGCCTCGGAGGTGCGAGAGCTCGCCCAGCGCTCGGCCAAGGCCGCCAAGGAGATCAAGGCGCTGATCCAGAATTCGGTCGCCGAAGTCGCCGAAGGCGTGCGCCTCGTCGGCGATACCGGCAGCGCGCTGAAGGAAATCGAGGACTTCGTCGCGGCGATCGACACGCGGATCGCGGCGATCGCGACGGCTGCGACCGAGCAGACGGCGGGCCTCGGCGAAATCAACGCTGCGGTCAACGACATCGACGTCATGACGCAGAAGAATGCGGGCATGGTGGAGCGCACCGCCGACGTCAGCGTCCGGCTGGCCGAAGGCGCGCAGCGGCTGACGGAACTGGTCAACCGCTTCCAGCTCAACCGCCGTGCCGAGCGGCGCGAGGCGGGCACGGCAGCGGCAACGGGCGGCATGGGTGACCGTCGCCGCGCGGCCGACGCGCGGGCCGCCTGAGGGAACAAAGCGGGACGTGCGGGGCGATCATGCCCTGCCGTTCGCGGGCGGGCGGGCCGGGGGTGCGGCCCGCCTCATCCCCTCCAAGGCAACCTTCGTGCGTTGGAGAGCCTTACCGCAGCAACGAAATTGTGACCGCACCGTCTCCGAGGTCTCCCGTGGCATTGGCGCGTGATAGACGATCGGCAGACGTGTTCGTGCAACGTGTGGTATCGCTGATACGTTGACGAAGCCCACGGTTCTATGCATCCTGCCGGCCAACGAACGAAGATGCCGGATACGGCACGGGAAGAGCAGGGCCAAAGGCCCAAGGCATTGATAAGCTTCGCATTCGCAAACGGCGCCCGTGCGTCTCGCCAGGTCGCCATGGCATTCTGAAGAGCTGCAGGGGCTCGCGATCAAGGGAAACCTGCAGAGTTGCGACGCGTTTCAGCGTCGCTTGAGCACGACATACGCATTCACGACGTCATTCGCATCGATTGCTCGAGGCCGGAGGGGATTGTGAAGGAAAAGTCGAGGTTACTGCCAGCGGTGCTGGCTGCCATGCTGGCCGCATCCGTGGCGCTGCCTGCCACTGCCGCCGATCTGGTGATCGCCATGCCGAACTGGCCGTCGGGCCAGGCGACGGCCAATATCCTGAAAGTGGGCATCGCCAAGAAATTCGGGCTCGATGCCGAGGTCAAGGAACTCGGCACGCTCAATGCCTTCGTCGGTTTCGAGGCGGGCACGGTCGACATTCAGCCTGAGGTCTGGCGACCGAACTTCGAAGACGTCGTGCGCAAATACGTGACCGAAAAGGGGGTCGGCCAGCTGACCGAACGCAGCGTGCCGGCCTGGCAGGGGCTTTGCGCCTCGCCGGAAGCGGCCAAGACGATCAAGTCGGCCGCCGATCTCAGCGACCCCGAAAAGACCAAGGTCCTCGACACCGACGGCGACGGCAAGGGCGAGATGTGGATCGGCGCCGCCACCTGGCTTTCGACCGGCATCGAGCGGGCGCGGGCGGCCGGCTACGGCTACGACAAGACGCTGACGCTGTTCGAGGCGGAAGAGGAGGTGGCGATGGCTGCCGTCGATGCGGCCGTCGCGACCGAGAGGCCGATGGTGTTCTACTGCTACGCGCCGCATCACGTGTTCGAGCTGCACCCGATCGCACGGCTCGAAGAGCCGCCGCACGATGCCGCCAAGTGGAAGATCCTGCCGCCGAGCGACCCGCTCTGGGTGTCGAAATCCAGCGCCTCGACCGCCTGGCAAGCGGCACATTTCCAGATTGCCTATGCCACTGCCTTCGGCAAGAAGCACCCCGATGTCGCGAAGTTCCTGGAGAAGGTGGATTTCTCGCCGGAGGAAGTGACGAAGATGAGCTACGCGCTGGAGGTCGAGCGGCAGGCGCCGGCCGATTACGCGAAGAAATGGGCCGAGGACAACGCGGCGCGCATCGACGGGTGGGCCAAGCCATGAGCGGACGTTCTGACGACAATCGCCTTGCCGGCACGGACCGGCCCCTGTGGACGCGGCGCAGGCTCGGTGTCGCGGTGCTTGCCGCCGCCCTTACGCTCGGGCCGCTTGCCGCCTGGGCGCAGACCCAGATCTACGACGCCCGCACCAAGAAATGGGTGAACTACGACAAGAAGAAAGCGCGGCAGTATTTCGCCCGCAACAATCAGCTGCCAGAGGCGTTCCGCCGCCAGGTGGTGACCTTCCGAACGGCGGAACAGCCGGGCACGATCATCATCGACGGCAATCAGCACTTCCTCTACCTGGTGCAACCCGGCGGCCAGGCGATCCGCTACGGCATCGGCGTCGGGCGGGAGGGCTTCGGCTGGGCCGGCATCGTGCGCGTCGGGCGCACGGCCGAATGGCCGACCTGGACGCCGCCGGCCGAGATGGTGGCGCGCGACCCGAATGCGGCGAAATGGGCGGCCGGCATGCCCGGCGGGCCGGACAATCCGCTCGGCGCCCGCGCGCTCTATCTCTACGAGGGCGACCAGGACACGATCTACCGCATCCACGGCACGGTGGAGCCCTGGACGATCGGGCTCGACGTTTCCTCCGGCTGCATCCGCATGAACAATGACGACGTCATCGACCTGCATTCGCGCATCGAGATCGGCGCCAAGGTGATCGTGCTGATGCAGGGGGCAGCGCTCTACAAGGGCGTTTGAGGCAGTATAGGCAAGACGGGTCGCTTGAGAGCGGCGCGTCGGCGCAGGCACCTTGCGGGCGCCAGGAAAGAACCGATCGGCCGCCGGGGACACGGGTGGTCGATCGCGCGAAGAAACAGGGACAGAAGATGCGAAGGGGAGGATACGTGGTGAGCGAGGGGATATTGCGTATGAAAGGCCTTGTTCTGGCGCTGGCGGCCACGGCCACGGCCGCGATCAGCGGTTGCCAGTCCGCGCCCAAGCCCGAGGATATGGCGCGCACCAGCCTGCAGACGGCGCCGGCTGATCTGCAGCTTCTGTGTGCCCATGCGGCCGCCGGTGCTGCCCAGGTCGACACCGCCAAGGTCTTGCCGACCAGTTCGCGGGCGCTCGATGCCGCCTCCTACAGCGTCGACCTCGACGCCGCCGGCCGCAAGTTCACCTGCATCGTCGACACCGCCGGCAGCGTGAAGTCGGTCACGCCGGTCTAGCAGACAACCCGGCCGCGGCCATGCTGCCGGCCGTCAATCACCAATATTGAATAGGGTCGAGGGATCGGCAACGACGGGCGGCGCGTAGAAGGTCAGGCGCGCCGCGTCCATCAGCAGCAGCGGCTGGTCCATCTCGACCGCAAGGCTGGTGATCCAGTCCTGGAAGTCGCGCACGCGGTCGGCGTAATCGGCCGAAACATCGTGTGCCTCGGACGGGTCGGCGCCAAGATCGAAGAGTTCGACCTTTTGCGGCAGCGTCGCCTTCCATACGAGCTTCCAGTTGTCCCGGCGCACGGCGCCGCCCATGGGGTCGACGTTGTAGACCACCTCGGTGCGCGGCGTCGGCTTGCCCTCGCTCAAAGAGGGCCAGAGGTTGATGCCGTCGAGCGGCTGGTTCTTGTCGAGCGTCGCGCCGACGATCGCTGCCAGCGTCGGATACATGTCGACCACATGGACCATGCCTGCGACCTTGCCGGGCTTGATCTTCTTCGGCCAGTTGGCAAGCGCGACCACGCGGGTGCCGCCCTCGTAGAGTGTGCCCTTGCCGTCGCGATAGGGGCCGTTGTCGGCCGGCAGCCCGCCGCTCACCTTGCTGTCGCCGGCAAAGAGCGAACTCGTCACACCGCCATTGTCGCTATGAAAGACGATCATCGTGTTGTCGCGCATGCCGCGTTTTTCAAGCGACGCCAGCAGCTTGCCGATGCCGCCGTCGAGCACGGAGATCATCGCCGCATAGGCACGGCGGTTCTTGTCGGCGATGTGCTTGTAGCGCTCGAGATAGTCATCGGGCGCCTGGAAGGGCGTGTGCGGCGCCGTGAAGGCGAGGTAGAGGAAGAGTGGGCTTGCGGGATCGTGGCTTTCGACCACCCGGGCTGCCTCGTCGCCGATCAGCGTGTTGTCGAAGCCGGTCTCCTCGAGCGGCCTGTTGCCACGGTACCAGTCCTTCACCCCATGGGAGGCGTGCTTGAAGTGGTCGATCTCGCCGACCAGCGTGCCGTAGAAGGTGTCGAAGCCGCGCTGCTTGGGCCAATATTCCGGCTTGGCATGGCCGAGATGCCACTTGCCGACCAGCGCAGTTCTGTAGCCGGCATCCTTCATGACCTGGGAAAGCAGGTATTCGTCGAGCGCCAGCCCGTAGGAGCCGGGCGAGGGGATCACGCCCGTCTGCAGGCCATAGCGCAGCGGGTAGCGGCCGGTGAGGAAGGCTGCGCGCGTCGGCGTGCACATCGGCTGGGTGTAGAACTGGTCGAAGGTTACGCCGGTCGCCGCCAGCCTGTCGATATTGGGTGTGCTGATGTCCGAGCCGCGGAAGCCGACATCGCCCCAGCCGAGATCGTCGGCGATGATGTAGACGATGTTCGGCGCCGTCGCGCCGGCTGCTTGTGCCGCATTTGGGGCAAGAGCCGCAAGGCTCGCCGGCAGCCCGGCGGCAACGGCGATCGCCGCACTGCTCATGAGAATGTCGCGCCGGGTCAGGCCGGCTTCCGGATCCGCCTCAGCCGTCTTGCCGCCGCATGCGTTTGCACGGGCGTTGTTCGCTTGCAGTTCAGACATGCGCACCCCCTGGAAATGCGACCCGACCGGACGGCGGATCTTTTATTCGATGTTTCTAATATCTGCACCTTCCGGTAGCGCCGTCAATTAACATTGTCGTGGTGGCAAAAGGGCGAAATGGCGCGTCGTTGTCGGCCTATCGACGGCTGTATCGTTGAGCTGTCTCGGCACTGTCACCGATAATTTTCATGGAATTAAGCTTTGTGCGGTGCAAATAAATAATGCTGCAGTGCAAATAGTATTTGGAGAATTGCGTTGTTTGGTCAGTATATTTTCCAGAACTTCTTCCAAGTTTGGAAAATCTGTGCTCTCATAGGTTTAGTTGGAAGGAGGACATGCCATGCTCTCGTTCTTCGAGCACTTTGCACTTTTCGACGCCTTGATCGTTGCGGCGATCTGCACGCTTCTGATCCTGAGTTACTTCAGCCGCGAGGCCTGAGGGCGCGGGGAAGCAAAACGGGGTCCGTGGACGACCCGGAGGGGTTCCGCAATGGCGCGCGGGCGCTTCAAGCTTGCCGTCGCTGAACCGCGACAACGCGTGGCGTCGTGCACTTCGATCGGCATCGCTTTACTGTCGTAGCGCTGAACCGGCTCAAGCCGTGCGCCTTGCCGAGACATGCAGCCAGCGGGTCGGTTCGCCGTCATAGCCGCTTCCATCGGCCTCGCTGATGTCAGGCTCGGGCCAGCCGGCGTCTTCGAAGCAGGCGCGCAGCCAGTCGGCTGAGGGGTAGTTGAAGTAGCGGCCGAAGCGGTCGTGGCCTTCCGTCTCGCCGGCCTTGAAACTCGCCTGCAGAAGACCGCCCGGCTTCAGCGTCCGGCGAATGCGTGTGAGCACGTCGGCAAGCTCCGTGCGCGGCACATGCAGAAGCGAGGCCTCGGCCCAGATGCCGTCGAACCGTCCTTCCCAAACGATCTCCTGAAACGTGATGACTTCGACCTTGCGGCCGATGCGCACTTCGGCTTCCCGCGCCAGTTCCGCCGAACCGTCGCAGGCGCTGACGTCGAAGCCATGGTCCAGCAGAACAAGGCTGTCATGCCCGCCGCCGCAGCCGAGATCGAGCACGGAGGCGCCGGGGGCGAGACGGGCCATGAAGGCCGCGAGACGGGTTGCCGGCGGCTTGCGTTCGCGCGCCGCATAGGTGGCGGCATTGTCGCGATAGAAGGCGAGGGTGTCGTCGTCGGGTTTTGTCATCGATGCTTTCTGGGCGTTGGCGCCGGCGTGGGAAGGGCGATTGCCTTGGGCTGCGAAAATCCGTTTCGTCATGGATCGTTTTTCTCCGTTCGAAGCCCGAGAGCAGACTAGACGAAGATGCGGCAGGCGGAGCAAAAAATATCGGCATGCTGCGGTTAAAGCGGGCTGATCGACAGGCCTGACGCTTCCGGATAAGCATGTGGCAGTTGTCCTCAGCCGGAACCTTCAATGGCAGATCTCCCCATTCTCCTGACCTTCGTTGCTGCACTCTTCGTTCTGGAGATCACGCCCGGTCCGGACATGATGCTGGTGCTCGCCCGCGGGATCGGGCAGGGGCGCCGGGTGGCGCTGCTGACGGTGGTCGGCATGATCTTCGTCGCCGGCGTCGTGCAGGTAGGCCTGCTGGTCCTCGGCGTCGCCTCGCTGCTGAAGGCCTATCCCGCCGGGCTCATGCTTCTGCAATGGGTGGGGGCCGCCTACATGCTCTATCTCGGCGCGCGCATGGTCTGGTCGAGTTTCGGCGATGCGGCTGAAAGCAAGCGGCTGGCGGCGACCGAGGTGTCGGACTGGCGCGCGGTCCGCGAGGGAACGATCAACAGCCTGACGAACCCGAAGTCGCTGCTCTTCATGTTCGCCTTCCTGCCGCAGTTCGTGGACCCGACCGCCGGCCCCGTTTGGCTGCAGCTTGCCGTGCTCGGCACCGTGCAGAAGCTTGCCGGCATCCTTTCGCTCGGTTCGGTAGCGCTTGCTTCGGGAACGGTCGGGCAGGCGCTTTATCGTTTTCCGCGGCTGCTCGTCTGGCAGCAGCGTTTTACCGGCGCCGTCATGCTGGGGCTCGGCTTCCGGCTCCTGTTTGCAGGCAACGCCAGCGCGCCGGCGGTCAAAACGTAAGGCGGTGCTGTCCCCGCTGGGCGGGGACAGCACTTGAAAGACGTTGCTTGATGGCAGAGTGCCTAGGTCTTCTGCCGCGTCGTCTCGATTGGCCGGGTGTGGAGCCGGCAATGCCTACGGTCTCACTTGGCCGCCTGGGTCGTGCCGAGCACGTAGTCTCCGTCCCAGTGCCAGATCTGCTTGTCGTCAACCGTGACCTTCACGATCGCCTGGAAGCCAGCGAGCGTGCCGCTGCCGGCGTGGAACGCACAGGTGCCGAGCGGCGGCTTGGCCGTATCGTAGACGACGCAGTATCCGAGCGCCGAGTCGCCGTTTCCGACAGCGATGACGGCGGTGCTGCTGGAGAAGAGGGGATTGGCGACCACCGGTCCATAGTAGAGGATTTTGCTGCCAGCCGGGATCGCTTCGAGGTTCGATTCCGTAATGGTGCAGAAGCTCGGGGTGTCGCCGGTGAACTGGCTGCACTCCTTGGCGATCTTGAGGGGTTGCGTCTCCGGCGCTGCGGGTGCCGCCGACGCCGCTTGTGCCAGCGCCAGGGCGGCGCCAGCCGACAGGATAAACAGTCTGCTCATGGCCTAGTCCCTCCGGTCGAATTGAGGGGAGAAATTTTACGCTTCGCCTCCTTCTCCGGCAATTTGCCACTTTGGGTTATCAGGCGCCGGGTGCCGCTGCCGGCGCAAGGACAAGCGGACGACGGGCGTCTGTGCGATTGGGGCCAAGCGGCGCGAGCGTAGCGGTTGAGCGGATGGCTTGCTTTACCTCATGGCGCGTGGCATTCGGCTCAAGCTGACGTAACGTCAGGTCCTGGACGTAGCGTGCGCGGAGCCCCAAAAGCCCGAAAAGCGCACGGAATTAGGTCAATAATATTGACATAAATTGGTCGTCATGGTCCTGTCGCTTCACCGTCCAGAGCATCCTTCCTTCCAGGGGGATCGCCCGAAGCGGAAAGATGCTCTAAACAAAAAACCAGAGCGTGCTTTGTGCGTTCATGCGAACGCACGGCGCTCTAGAATGACGCGGGAGGAAGCGGAGAACCGCTTTCCGCTTATAATCTCTGAGGAAACACCCCATGCTGGATTGGGAACATATCTTCGCGACGCGCTCGAACCGGATGCGCGCTTCGGAAATCCGCGAACTGTTGAAGCTGCTCGATCGCCCCGACATCATCTCGTTTGCCGGCGGCATTCCCGATCCCGCGCTGTTTCCGGATGCGGAATTCAAGGACGCCTATGCGGAGATCTTTTCCGGCCCGGCCGTGAGTGCCGCCCTGCAGTATTCGGTCAGCGAAGGCTACAAGCCGCTGCGCGAATGGCTTGCCAAGCAGATGGCCGATCTCGGCATTCCCGCCGGCGCCGACAACATCTTCATCACGTCCGGTTCGCAGCAGGGCCTCGACTATCTCGGCAAGCTGTTCCTGTCGCCGAACGATACCGCACTTGTCACCTGGCCGACCTATCTCGGCGCGCTGCAGGCCTTCAACGCCTATGAGCCGACCTACGACCAGCTGAACCCCAACGGCAACCGCACGCCGGAAGCCTACCGTCAGGCGGCGGGCGAGGCGGGCGGCCGCGTCAAGTTTGCCTATCTCTCGGCCGACTTCGCCAACCCGACCGGCGAGACCGTCGACCGGGCCGGCCGCGAGCGCGTGCTGACGCTCGCCGAGGAGCTCGACATTGCCGTCATCGAAGACGCGGCCTACCAGTCGCTGCGCTATGACGGCGAGCCGGTGCCGCCGATCCTGGCGCTCGAAATCGCCAAGAAGGGCGACATCAACAACACCCGCACGATCTATTGCGGCTCGTTCTCGAAGACGCTCGCTCCCGGCCTTCGCGTCGGCTGGGTCTGCGCCTCGGAAAAGGTGATCCGCAAGCTCGTGCTCTTGAAGCAGGCAGCCGATCTGCATTCCTCGACCATCAACCAGATGGCGATCTGCACCGTTGCCGAGCGCGGCTTCGATGAGCAGGTGGCGAAGATCCACCGGGTCTACAAGCAGCGCCGCAACGCCATGCTCGCAGCGCTTGAAAAGTACATGCCCGAGGGCGTGTCCTGGACGAAGCCGGAAGGCGGCATGTTCGTCTGGGTGACGCTGCCAAAGGGCATGGACGGCGCCGCACTGCTTGCAAAATCGATCGAGACCGCCAAGGTCGCCTTCGTTCCCGGTCGCGCCTTCTTTGCCGATGGCTCGGGCGAAAACACCCTGCGCGTTTCCTTCTCCTGCGCCAACGATCAGATGATCGACGAGGGCATCCGCCGGCTCGGCGACCTCATCCGTGGCGAAGTTGCTGCTCTGGCGGCTTAAGGCTTCGTCAGACCTTCTTCATTTTGAGAAACGCGCTTGCTCCTGCGGGCGCGTTTTTCTTTTGGCTGGTAAAACCTTCGTGTTTTAGTCAAGATGACGCATTGATCGAAGCGGGGCCTTCCGATAGTTAGAACGTGACATGACCGGGCCACCCCCGGCCACGTAAGCGTTAACGTCACTCAACGCGTATGATCGAACGGCCAGAAGCGGCTTCGATCTGCGCGACTGTGTCCTGCGGATCGAGCTTTTCGGGGCCCTCCAAAGGATGCAAATGGACAATTCTCCCAACTATTCCCATCTCCCGACGCCGCGCATCGAGCGTGTTCGCCATGAGCTGAAGCGCCGCTCGCTCGTCGTTTCCGGCATCGAGCGGGTGACGCCGGGCATGCTCCGGATCACGCTTTCCGGTGAGGATCTCGCCGACTTCGTCAGCCTCGGGGCGGATGACCACATCAAGATCTTCGTGCCCGGCGCAAACGGCACCGAAGAGCGCCGGGACTATACGCCACGGCGCTACGACACAGACGCGCGCGTTCTGGCGCTCGATTTCGCGTTGCACGAGGCGGGCCCCGTGACCGCCTGGGCAATGGCGGCCTCCGTGGGGGACAAGCTCGAGATCGGCGGGCCGCGCGGTTCGGCGGTCGTGTCTGGAGATTTCACGCGATGGCTGCTGATCGGCGACGAGACGGCGCTGCCGGCGATCGGGCGGCGGATCGAGGAGACGCCGGCGGGGCATCAGATCACCAGCGTCGTCGCGGTCACCGGGCTGGACGAGCGGCAGAAATTCCGCACCAAGGCGGCGCTCACCACCCATTGGGCCTATCGCCCGCTCGATCAAGCGCACGATCCGGCAGCGCTGCTTGCCGTCGTGCGTCAAGTGGCGCTCGAGCCCGGCACCTTCGTCTGGATCGCGGCCGAAGCCGCAGTCACCCGGGCGATCCGCACCCATCTCGTCGAGGAGCGCGGCTTGCCGCTCAGCTGGCTGAAAGCCTCCGGCTACTGGGTGAAGGGCAAGGCCGACAGCACCGAGAAGTTCGAATAGACATCACGCTTTCCGGTGCCTTTGCTCGGGCATCACGACGGGAACGCTCGGCCGGCGGATCAAAAGATCCGCGCAGGCCCTGCTGCGGTTACCTCAGGCGCGCCTCTCTTGAGGGGCGCCCGCCGCCCTCATGCCGGCGGAACAAGGCCGGGAAAACATGTCGTGGGCTCGGGTGCGCAATTGCCTTGTCGCGGAGAGTCAGGTCATTTCGCATCTTTGGGCGACGTCGATCCGATCCTGCGGATCGACTGGTGCCATCAATGGTTCACTTCGAGGGCAGGGCAGGCTTGGACCTCATCGACGATCAAGCGCAATCCGATCAACCGACGCCGCGCATGTATGCCTGGGCGCGCAATTCAGCGGCCTATCGGCTGGCGCGGCAGATGCTGACGGAAAAGCAGCTCTTCGACGCCATCTCGCGCAAGGCGCGGGAGAAGTTCGAGGATATCAGCGTGAACCAGGTGGAGCTGCTGGCGGCTGTGGCCGTGACCTTTGCCTATGACAATGGCGCGCTCAACGACAAAGCTTATGCCGAGATCAAGACCCGCTCGGCCATGCGCGGCGGCAAGTCGAAGCGGGCGATCGCTCAGAAGCTGTCGGAAAAGGGCGTCGCGCGGGACGCCGTCGCTGCGGCGGTGGCGGAAGCCGACGATCTCTATGCGGCCGTCGTCTTGGCGCGAAAGCGCGCCTTCGGGCCGTTCCGCAAGGCGGCGCTCGACGAGAAGCGTACGGCCAAGGAGCTCTCCGCCTTTGCCCGGGGCGGCTTCAGCTTCGAACTGGGCAAGCGGGTCTTTGCGATGTCGGTCGACGAGGCCGAGGACATTTTGTTTGCAGGCCGCTCGCTCTGACCTAAGGGGGCAGGTCGTGTTGTCTGATTGGTCTTCCTGTTCGCCTGGGTCAGGCCTCAGGCGATCGGCAAGGACCTTGCCGCCGCGGGGGCGGGCATGCTGGCGCTCGCCCTGATCTCCGGCATCGTCCAGTACGCGCTTGCCTTCTGGCTCTACCTGATCGGCCTCAAGCGCCTGCCGGCGAGCACGGCTGCGCTGTTCCTGACCCTGACGCCCGTCTTCGGCATCGGGCGTAAAGGCCGCGGCAATTACCCGCGCTTCAGCGCCGGATCGTCCATCGCCGGATTGTAGAACAGCGAAAGCGTCAGGCTGCGGGCGATGCGTTCGGCCGTGGCCATGAACCAGGCCTTGGCCTCGCCGTTCGGGGCGATGTCGTCGAGCGTCGTGGAAAAGAGATCAAGCCATTTCGGAAAGAGATCCGGCGTCATGTTGGCGACGCCGACATGCGCCTGCACCGGCTTGCCGCCATAGGCGCCGTTGCGGAAGGCGACGGCCGACCAGAAGCTCTTCATCTTGTCCATGTGCTCCGGCCAGCGGCCGGAAAGCCTGGCGTCGAAGACGGGGCCGAGATCGGGATGGGCGAGCACGCGGGCGTAGAAGGTCTCGACGAGACGATCGATGAAGGCCGCATCGATGCCGATCGCCTTCATCTCGGCTTCCGCTCGTTCGCGGATTGCTGCGACATGAGCGGCGCGGCCCTGCAAGTCGTTGTCGTCCATCCCGATGTCCCTGTCTCGATGCCCATGTCTCGATGCCCATGTCTCAGGCCCAGGCCCTTATCTTTGGCGTCTTGCATATAGGCATGCGGGGGCGTCGCGCCAGAGGCCGAAGGGGCGATTGCGTCAATCTGTCAGAGGTTACGCTAGGTGAGTTTTGCCAGTGCTGTTCTACCCGGGCTTGCAACGGATTGCCCGCGTCGCGCGTCTCAGTAACGGTTGCGAGCCGGCACGTCGTAACTGTTACGTACTTGGACACCCACCCCCGCACGCGCATCATCCGCCCGGTCCTCGACAGCAGTGCATTTCCGATCGCCTTAACTAGGAGAGTACGATGAGCATGCATGACGATAACAAGGCTGCGCCAGCGATGGCCGAGAATGGGGTAACGGATGTCAGCCGCCGCGATCTCCTTCTCAGTGGAACAATTTTTGCAGCCGCGTCGCTGGTGGCAGGCGCTGCTTCGGTAAGCCCGGCCAAGGCGCAATCCTCTTCTTCGGCGAGCGGCAAGCCGCCAAACATCCTCGTCATCTTCGGCGACGATATCGGCATTCCGCAGATCAGCGCCTACACGATGGGGCTGATGGGCTATCGCACGCCCAACATCGACCGGATCGCCGCCGAAGGCGCGATCTTTACCGACAGCTACGGCCAGAACAGTTGTACGGCGGGCCGCGCCTCCTTCATCCTCGGCCAGGAGCCTTTCCGCACCGGGCTCTTGACGATCGGCATGCCGGGCGACCCGCACGGCATCCAGGACTGGATGCCGACAATCGCCGACGTGTTGAAGACCAAGGGGTATTCGACCGGCCAGTTCGGCAAGAACCACCTCGGCGACCGCGACGAGCATCTGCCGACCGCACACGGCTTCGACGAGTTCTTCGGCAACCTCTACCACCTCAACGCCGAGGAAGAGCCGGAAGGCTACTTCTATCCGAAGGACCCGGAGTTCAAGAAGAAGTTCGGCCCGCGCGGCGTCATCAAGTCGAGCGCCGACGGCAAGATCGAGGACACCGGCGCGCTCAACACCAAGCGCATGGAAACGATCGACGAGGAATTCCTGACGGCTGCCAAGGATTACATCGACCGGCAGGCGAAGGCCGACAAACCGTTCTTCTGCTGGTTCAACTCGACCCGTATGCATGTCTTCACCCACCTGAAGCCGGACTCGCTCGGCAAGACCGGCAAGGGCATCCATGCCGACGGCATGGTGGAGCATGATGGTCACGTCGGCCAGCTCCTGAAACAGCTCGACGATCTCGGCATCGCCGACAACACCATCGTGCTCTACACCACCGACAACGGCGCGGAACTGGCGCTGTGGCCGGACGGCGCGCAGACGATGTTCCACGGCGAGAAAGGCACGACCTGGGAAGGCGGTTTCCGCATTCCGATGATGGTGCGTTGGCCGGGCGTGGTAAAGCCGGGCACGCAGATCAACGACCCGGTGACGCTGATGGACTGGCTGCCGACTTTTGCGACCGCCGCCGGCATCGCCGACGTCAAGGAAGAGATGAAGAAGGGCTTCAAGGGCACGTCGAAGACCTTCAAGGTGCATCTCGACGGCTACGACCTGACGGGGCTGTTGAAGGGCGAGGCGAAGGAGCCGCCGCGTGACTCGGTCTACTACTTCGACCAGGGCGGCAACCTCAACGCTATCCGCTGGAACGACTGGAAGCTGAGCTTCGCCCAGGCGAGCCACGGCAACATCGCGACGGCCACCCGTGAGGTGCCGAGCTGGGCCGTCATCGCCAACCTGCGCATGGACCCCTACGAGCGCGGCATGGAAGACGGCGGCGGGGCGATCGAGTTCCTCGCCCGCAACATGTGGCTGCTGGTGCCGATCCAGGGCAAGATCAAGGAGTTCTTCGCTGACTTCAACGATTATCCGTACCAGGCCGGCAGCACGCTGAACGCCAGCGGCATCAACTATGGCTGGCTTGCGCAGCAGGCAGCGATGAAGCGGCTGGGCGAACTGGAAAGCCTGGCGCCGCGGTAAAGAGCGGAAAGACTCCGCCGCCGGCGACCGCTGGCGGCGGGACGCAAAGCGCCGGCGGCTCGTAAAAAGGGCCGCCACCTCTTGCCGCGGGTCAAGGTCCGGGCGGCATCCCTTGCGTAATTCCTTGCGTTCGATCGCAAAAAGGAGCGTGCGATGTGCCTGCGGAGTCTGCGTGCCCTTGCCCTACACACGGCGATCCTGGTGGCGTTGCCGACAGTGGCGCCGGCACAATCGGTGATGACTCAGGGCATACGCACGAGCGAGGCGCAGGAGCCAGCGCTGATCCATGCCGACCAGCAGTCCGCGGCGCAACAGAAGCTCGATACGCTTTATGCCAGGCTGGGCAAGAGGCCGAACATCGTCTGGCTCGTGGTTGATGACATGGGCTATGGCGACCCCGGCGCCTATGGCGGAGGTGCTGCGATCGGCGCTGCGACACCCAACATGGACAGGTTGGCGCGCGAGGGCCTGAGGCTCACCTCGGCCTATTCGCAACCCACCTGCACGCCGACGCGCTCGGCGATCCTGACGGGCCGGTTGCCGGTTCGCACCGGCCTGACGCGGCCGATCCTTGCCGGCGACAAGATCACCAAGAACCCCTGGGCCGACGAGGTTTCCCTGCCGACGCTGCTTGGTGGGGCAGGGTACAAGACCGTGCTCTCGGGCAAGTGGCATGTGGGCGAAAGCGAAGGCATGCGGCCGCACGAGGTCGGGTTTGACGAGTTCTACGGCTTCTACGAGGCCGAGAAGGAAATCACCCAAGGGGTCGACAAGCGGCGTTACCCCGATCTGGTGCTGAACCCCGAGCGGCTGGCGATGCTGAGGAAGACCGGATCGAGCACGGCGCTGGTACAGGCGGTAAAGGGCGGGCCAGTCAGCCAAGTCGAAGAGATCGACAGCATCGAGAAGATGGCCGAAGGCGATCGGATGCTCAAGGAATTCACGGTGAAGAAGATCAAGGAGCTTGCGTCGGGAACGGCGCCGTTCTTCCTCGAACACTGCTTCATGAAAGTGCACGCCGACAATTTCGCCTCCAAGGCCTTCGAAGGCAAGAGCGGCAGCAAGTACCCCTACAAGGACGACGTGGTGGAGGTGGATGCCTATATCGGCGAGATCGTCGATGCGCTCGATCAGGCCGGCGTCCTCGACAATACCTTCATCTTCGTCACCTCCGACAACGGCCCGCAGCTCGATAGCTGGCCGGACAGCGGCTATACGCCGTTTCGCGGCGCCAAGGGATCGGCCTGGGAGGGCGGCATCCGCATCCCGGCGATCGCCTACTGGAAGGGCATGATCAAGCCCGGCCGCGAAAGCGACGAGCTCTTCGACCTGATGGACCTCTTCAACACGTCGCTGAGCCTTGGCGGCATCAGAGACAAGGTGCCGGTCGACCGCTACATCGACGGCATCGACCAGACCTCGTTCCTGCTTGCCGACGACGGCCGTTCGAACCGCGAGAAGGTGTTCGTCTGGAACGAGCAGAACCTGATGGCGATGCGCATGTACGAGTACAAGATCCACGTGAAGGTGGTGGAAACCAAGGCCCAGTGGCTGAACATCGACATGACCACCGTCAGCGACGTTGGCCTCGCCCCGTGGCTCTTCAATCTCTACATCGATCCGAAGGAGGAATATCCGGTCGGCCACCGGATGAACGCCTTCCTCGCCTCGATGCTGGCCGAGATGAAGGCGCATGCCGCCACCTTCAAGAAATACCCGGCGAAGAACATCGGGCTCGGGCAGTGAGCGATCCGGTACATAACAGGGGACGTCGTGGATTTTCAGGCGCCGCGCCGGCCCAGTGAGGTCCGGTCGCGACTTCGTCTTGCCGCCGTGAGAGGGGCAGTTGAGATAGCGCTTTCGCGATTGCGCCCAGCGACACCACATCCTAGTTTCCCGCCAAATCTGCCGGGAGCTGAACCATGCGAATTCGACCTGCGGTCAAGGACGACCATCCGGCGCTTTGCGCGATCGACAGCGTTGCGGCCGACGATCTGAAGCGACGCGCCGACATTGCCGACTGGATCCAGCAGGGCTGCTGCCATCTGATCGAGATCGAGGGGGAGGCTGCCGCCTATGGCGTGCTGACCCACCACTTCTTTGGCCAGGCCTTCATCGAAATGCTGATGGTGGGGACGTCCTGGCGCCGGCGTGGTCTGGCTGGGACGCTGATCGCCCACTTTCAATCCATGTCATCGGGCGCGAAACTCTTCAGCTCGACCAACATGTCGAACCGTCCGATGCAGGACCTGTTGGTCAAGGCCGGGTTCCGGCCGAGCGGCTACATCGACAATCTCGACGAGAACGATCCGGAGATCGTGTTCTACAGCCCCCCAAGCCGAGCGTGACCTGAGGGGCTGGATAGCGTGGGGCTCAGGCGGCCGCGCCGAGCTCGGCGAGGTGGCCGGCGAGGTCGGTGCCCCGGCCGGCGGCGTTGATCGTGTCGAAATATTCGTGCCAGCCGGATTGGGCGATGCCGGCGACGAGGGCTTCGAGTGCTGTCGCGTCCGGGCAGCGCCAGACGGCGAAGAAGGTCTGCGATGCCGCATGCAGCTTCGACTGGTCGACCTTGCCGAAGGTGATGAGCTCGACGCCGAGCGCCGACAGGCCCGGCATGGCGGAGCCGATCGCGGCCAGGAACTGCTGGCGCCCCTGACGGGGAAGGGCGAGCCACGCCGGCTTGGCGCTGTAAAGTTCGGTCAGGTAGTGAGGCATAGTCTGCTTTCTTGTTGTCAGTCTGAGGTTATGCCATTCCGGGCGCTCTCAAGCGTTTCCGGAACTGGATCTAGTGGGGATGGATCGAAGCGCGCGGCGACAGATGCGCGATGTCGCGGGTCCTGAGCTTTCGGCGGACCAGCGTGCCGCCAGCGCCTGGACCCACTCGGGCCGATCCTTGGCCGCATCGTTCAGCCAGTTGCCGACCGAATCCTGCACGTAAGGTGAGGGATCGGCGCGCAACGGCTCGAGCACGGGCAGCGCGCGTTCGGGTTCTTTCTTGAGCACTGAGAGATGGGCGCACCAGACGCCGCGCGGGCGGATGGATTCCGAGGCGAAACGGCGGATGCGCTCGGATCGATCTGATGTCCACTCTGCCGCCAGCAGGGCGATCGCTTGATCCAGATCGGCCGCGAGATGCGGGCGAACGGCGATCCAGGCCCATTCGCGAACACCGAAATGGCTATCGTCGGCCAGCGGCCGGATCGCGGCCAGCCGCTCGGCGAGGGTCATGTTTACTCCGGCCGCCGCCACGAAACAGGCCCAGCCGCGCACCGGCGGCAAGCGGCATGCGCCGGGAGATGCCGGCCGACGCGGCCGATGTCATCTCGGCAAGGGCATCGTCGTCGATGCCGGGCACGATGTTGCCCATCAGCGCTGCGAAGTCGACCGCGAGGCATTCGGTCAAGGTGATGGCTTGCGCTCCGGCGTTCAGCTGCGCCAGGCGCTCGGCGCCAATGCCGCTGGCGCCGCGTTTCTTGGTCTTGCTCTCGCTCACGTCTGTGTTTCCGGCGTGTTCTTGGGCGTGGCGCCGGTCTCCAGATTTTGCCAGATGCGCTTGAGCAGCCGGTGGAACGTCTGGTGTTCATCGGCGCTGAAACCGGCAAACAGCGAGGCGATCCAGGCGCTGTGTTCGCCGAGCAGATCGCGGGCAGTCCTGCGGCCGGTTTCGGTGAGCATTACCGCGATCTTGCGCCGGTCATTAAGGCCCGAGCGGCGCTCGACGAAGCGATCGCGCTCCAGGCCGTCGAGGAGCCCGGTGATGGTGGCGCGCGTCACGCCCGCGCGATCGGCAAGCTCGTGCGGCGACAGGCCCTCGGGTTGATCGTTGAGCAGGAAGAGGATAACGAACTTGCCTTCCGAAAGCCGGTGGGGCGCCAGTCTTGTGGCGCAATCCCGGTCGATCGCGCCTGACAGCGCCAGCAGTTCGAAGCAGGCGCGCATGTTGCCGGTCTCGGCGACCGCACGACGCTCGGCTTCCTGCAACATGGCCCGGTGTTTTTGTTCCAGCATTGTCATAAGGCGACAGATAATAAGGCGCCTAATTAGAGTCAACGGCTTCTTCTTTGTCGGCTGTGGATGGGGCGGCAGACTTGCCCTACCGCCCGATCATCCGCTCCTGCATTTCTTCGCCGATGAAGCAATTGTAGCCCTCACCGAACCGGGCTGCGCGCACCGTTTCGGGCGACAGGCGGCTTATCTCCAGGCCGGAGATTTCGATGATCAGCTTGCGCAGGATGGCGCGGGCGAACTCGCCGCTGTCCGTCACCTTCACCAGAAAGGCGCCGTCGCCGCCGATCACGCATTCGCGGTAATAGGCGTCGAGATCGGGGATCGCGGCGGAGTCCGAGGCGGCGTGCGTCTTCAGCATGATCGGCAGGCCGTCGATGGTGATGCCGCGGGCAACGGTGGAATTGCGGGCGACAGGGGCTGGGACGCCGGAATTGTTGGGACCGTCGCCCGAGATGTCGATGACGCGGCGGCTGCCCTCAAAGGGGCTGTAGTCGAACAGCCGTCGGGTGAAGGCCAGCGTGTTGGAGATCGAGGTGAAGGCGATCCGCCGGATCGGCTGCCGCCGCAGCAGCTCGGAATATTGCGAGGCCGTGCCGCGGCCGTCGATCAGCGTCCAGGGCGTGACCTGCACCGCCGAGCCGCCCCATTCGACATAGGTGACGGCGATGCGGCCGACGGGACCATTCTCGATCGCCTCGATGAGGGCGGGCTCCAGGAAGGCCGCGACATAGCCCTGCCGCTGCAGCCGCTGCTCGTCGAGTTCCATGGAATAGGAAACGTCGACGGCGAGCACCAGTTCGAGATCGACCCGGAGCGGTTCGGCGGAAGCACTCCCGCAGAAAAGGCAGACGTAGGCAAGAAGGATCGATCCGAGCTTCATGGCAGCCGATACCGAAGGCGAGCGGGATATCCATGCTACGCCCAAACCGACCTAGCGCAATGCGGGGTCCGGCGATGGATTGGTCGGCTGAGCCCCCTCCGGTTAGGCAAACCTGCCGGCAGGCTCTGGTCGGGTCAGCGGCGCAGCTTCTGCAAAAGCGGTTCCAGCGCCTCGATCAGAGGTTCCGGCGAAACCGGATCGCCGCCTTCCTCCCAAACATTCTGAAACTCGGCGATTTCAAGCCCGACGACTTCGCTCCCGGCAAGGACAGCACAGGCTGCACGCAGGTCATCGAGCGACAGCCCGTTTTCATGCTGGTAGTCGGTGGGCACGATGCCGGGGTTCAGCACGTCGCAGTCGAGGTGGATATAGACCGGTCGGCCGGCGACGGCTTCGGCGAGCCTTTGCGGGAGATTGGCACCGGGACGAATATGCGGAATGCGCTTCGCCTCGATGAGTTCGGCCTCGAAGGGATCGAGGTCCCGCTGGCCGACGAGCACGATATTTTCGATGGAAAGCCCGCCGCCCAGACCGGACTGCCAGAGGCCGCAGGGCCCGGACAGCGCCAGCCCGCCGAGATAGCCGGTGCTGCTGGCCTCGGGCGTATTGAGGTCGCCATGGGCGTCGAACCAGACGACGACCGCATTGCCGTGGTGCCTCGCAAGGGCAGGCAGGGTTGCGAGCGAGACGGCACAGCGGCTGGTCGCTGCCAGCGAAAACGATCCCTCGGCGTAGATCACATCGAAGCGATCTCGCATGCGCTTCAGAGCCGGCGTCGCGGCTTCGAGCTCGACCGTCCAGTGGCCGTTCAGCGCCGGTTCCGGATCTCCGACCGTGACCGTTTCGAGGCCGAGTTTTCGGGCGAGATGGGCGGCAACGGACTTCGCGCCGGGAATGCCGAGGTCGTTGTGATCGCCGGCGCGACCCTGAAAGCAGGTGAGGGCAATGGGCATCGATGGCGGCTCCAACTCGCGTTTGCAGCGAACGAAGCACAGAGGCCGTCGATTTGGCAAGGCTGGAAGCCGAACGGCGCAAAGCGGTTGCGTCCGTCCGGTATTCCTTCATGCCAGCGTCCTTGCTCGGTGTGCCTTCTATCCGAACACCAGCGAGCGGTGCAGTTGCGCGCCGGCCCAGGCGCCGTCGCCGACGGCAAGCGAGACGGAGTGGGGAACGCGGCCGACGTCGCCGCAGGCATAGGCGCCGGGAATGGTGGTTTCCTTGGCGGCCGTCGCCCGGATCTGCAGGCCCATCGGGGTCTCCTCGATCTCGCAGCCGAAGCGCTCGGCGATGTCGCATGAGGGCGTGGTGCGGGTGGCGACGAAAAGGCCTGCGAAGGGCAGGCGGCGGCCATCCGTCAGCACCACGTCGGCATGGCCTTCGAGCCGCGCGACCGGGGTTTCGTCGATGGTTACGCCGCGCCTGACGAGATCGGCACGGCCTTCGGCGTCGAGAGTGATGGCGCCGTTGGTGAAGAAAGTGACCTTGCCCCATTCGGGAATGAGCTGCGCCTGGTGGATCGACATGGGGCTTGCCGCGATGACGGCGATCTCGCCCTGGTTCAGCTCGTAGCCGTGGCAATAGGGGCAATGGAAGGCGCTCTTGCCCCAGCGCTCGGTCAGCCCCTCGATCTGCGGCAGGCCGTCCTTGACGCCGGTTGCAAAGAGCAGGCGCCGGCCTTCGAAGGAGGCGCCGCCGGCGGTGGTAACGACGAAGGCATCCTGCTTGCCGCTGGCTTTCTCGGCACGGCCGTCGATCCAGGTGAGCGTGGGGTAGGCGAGCAATTGTTTGCGGGCGCTCGCGGCGATCTCGCCGGGGTCGATGCCGTCCTGGCCGAGGAAGCCATGGGAATGGCTGGCAAAACGGTTGCGGCGAATGCCCTCGTCGATGATCGTCACGCGCCGGCGGGCGCGCAGAAGCTGGAGGGCGGCGGCCATGCCGGCATAACTGCCGCCGATGATGATGACGTCCTGTTGCATGGGTCTTCCTTTCGGTTGGGCGCAGGCCAGCCCACCGGTTTCTTGAACCAGTGTCTCGACCCGGGCTTTGGGCAATAGGATTCCGGCCGGAAACCGCTTATGCGGTCCCGGTGTAGTCGGATGTGTCGGGATCGATCACGTCAGGACGGATCGATCGGCTGCTGTCAGCGCGATCGAAGCCGGTGTCGCCGGGCAAAGTCCTCGGCTAGGTCGGCAAGGGTCACGTGGGCGAAGCGGTCGAGCAGCAGCGCCTCGGCCTCCGCAAAGGCGGTATCGAGGGCGGCGTTGACCGCCTGTTCGACGAGGCATTCCGGCATTTCCTGCCGGTTGCCGATGGCAAAGATCGCGGGTTCGCCGAGTGTTTCGTGCAACTGCCTGAGCGTCACGGTCTTGAGATCGGCAGTGATCGCCCAGCCGCCCGCATGGCCGCGGGCGGAGGAAACGATGCCGGCATCGCGCAGGAAACCCATGGTGCGGCGTACGACCACCGGATTGGTGCGCATGCACATGGCAAGCTCGTCCGAGGTCAAGGGCTCGCCGCGCTCGGCCATGTGCAGGAGCGCGTGCAGGACGGAGGAAAGGCGGCTGTCTTTTTTCATGTAACTTCAATTATTACGAATCGAAGTACGATGCAAGCGGTACCTCTAGCTCACGCCTAAAAGTGCCAAGCGACAGAGGCTTGCCTGACGAGGTGCCACTCCTGTTGTCAGCGCATTGGGCTAAGATCGCCGGTATGCCCACCACCGCTCTTCGACTGGGGTCTTCGGTCCGCCGGAAGCTTGTACCGTGAAGACAGACGTTATCGTTTCATAGCTGAAATCCGCGACCACCTCAGTTGCAACAACTTCACAACGTTCTCGATCTTCATCGTCAAAAGCTGAGTCTACTAAGGACTCGAGGACGATATTGTCGTTGTTCCAGCCGCACGTTACGGCCGATATCGTCGGCGGGACTGTTCCGAGCAAGGCGCGTTGCACGCTGAGGAGCAGTCGTTTCTCGCGATCTGACGCTGGCATAAGTACCTTCATTGCTGGGGCGGTTCGAATCTATGACGCCAGATGGATGGCCCCAAAGGGATTGTACTTGAACTCGTCCTCGTCATAGGCGTCGACGGGCAGCAATTGGGCGCCGCGGTGCTTAAGCACCGTCTCGACGCCGTCGCTGAAGACCTCGTCGGCAACGGTGTCGATCAACGCGCTCATGGCCAGTTCGTCGTCGGATAGGCTGCGTGGCGCGTAGACTTCGGGTATCCCGACCAGATGGAAGCCGATGCTGTAGAGATGTTCGTCGGTGCCGATCGGCCGCTTGGCAAAGGCGAGGCGGCAGGGGCGGGCAAGTGCAGCGCCTGTTTGGCCTTCGGCGTCGCGAGCAAGCTCTTTCCACCTCTCAACGCCGTGGGCGACGCCGGCGCTCTCGCCCTTGGCGGCGACGATGCCGTTATCGAGGGTGTGGGCGACCAGCCGAAGTGCGATGGCTGAATGTTTGACCGCATCGTCTGCCGTCATCGGCGGGCCGAGCACATAGATGACCGAGCGATGGTCGCTGACGGCCTCGTCGTCGGCTTCGGTCCAGGCACCCTTCTTGACGCGATCCCGGCAGACCTCGAAGGACATCGGCATTCGGTCGTCCGGGGCGTCCTCGGAAAAGGTGTCGTCGATCTCGAAGCCTGGCGCGAGACTCTCGATCGCCGACTGGATCATCTCGCAAAGGTCGGAGAAGGGGCGTTCTCCGCCGAGCAGGCAGAGCACGTGACGTGGTTTGACTTCGGAAAAGCTCATGGTCGCTGTCCCCCGGTGGTTTGGGCGAAGCTGTCGCAGACACCACCACAAGATGCAAGCGGTCAGTGGATGGCTTTCCTAGACGTGCTCCGGACTTTGCCCCCGGGCCGGCTGCCGTGCCCTCGCGACGATGACGATGCCGATGAGCGAGACGACGAGGCCGGCGGCCATGGCCCAGGAGAGGGGCTCGCCGAACATGATAAAGGCCCAGATCATCGTCACGGGCGGGCTCAAATAGAGGATGGCGGTGACGCGGGCGGGCGAGGATTTTTTCAGCGCCAGATAATAGAGGCTCCAGGCGCCGAAGGTGGCGACGAAGACCAGCCAGAGGATACCGCCGACAAAGCCCGGATCGAGCACCGGCAGAACGCTGCCCTCATGCCAGGCAAAGAGCGCGAAGATCGCTGCCGCCGACAGGCACTGGATTGAGAGGCTTTGATGCACCGGCATGGCGCCCGCCGGGCTGCGCTTCTGCAGCAGGGTCGCCAGCGCCAGCGACAGGGTGCCGAGAACCGGCAGGCCATAGGCCCAGAGCGGAACGTTGCCGATATCGAGCGACCAGCCGGAGGCGATCAAGACACCGGTCAGCCCGATGAAGGAGCCGAGCCATTGGCGGGCGGTCAAGGCCTGGCCGAGGACCGGCCAGGAGAGGATGGCGACGGCAAGCGGCAGCATGTCGGTGATCAGCGCCACGAGGCCAGTGGGCACGCCATAGGAGATCGCCAGCGCAAAGCCCGCGAGATAGCCGGACATGGCAAGCGCGCCGAAGAGCATCTGCGGCACGGCGTCCTGCAACCGGATTTTTGGTCCGACCGTCAGGGCGAAGGGCAGCAGTATGAGACCGGAGACGAGGCTGCGCCAGAAGAGGATCAGGAAGAGCGGCGCGTGATCGATGGCGAAGCGGATGCCGACGAAGCCGGCGCTCCAGGAGATCACCAGCGCGGCCTCGAGCAGGATCAGGATGACGACGGCCGACGTCCGGTTTGGCCGGCGGGAAGGCAGCGCAGCGACGTCGCTCATATCAAGGGTTCCGGCTCTAGCGGCTGGGGAGGGCCGCGTCGATGGCGGCGGCGGATCGCGGGCGTTCGGCGCGGCGGCGCCGGCCCGGCATCGGCAGGGTGAGGATGAAGAGCGAGCCGACGATCAGCCCGATGCCCGCCCAGCCCTCGGCCGGCAGGCGCTCGCCGACGATGACGACGGCCAGCACGGCGGCGATGACCGGTTCAAGCAGCGACAGCGTGGTCGCCATGGTGGCCGACACGCGGGCGAGGCCATAGGCGAAAAGCACATAGGCCACGAGCACCGGCACGAGCGCCATGTAGATACCGACGGCGACATTGGTCGACGACGCTAAAAGCGGCGCGCCGGTGAAGGCGAGCACCGGCAACAGCAGAGTGCCGCCGACACCGAAGATCGAGCCCATGGCGGCGCGTGGCGGAATGCCCGCCTGCATCAGCCGCCGCGCGACCCAGGAATAGAGCGCGTAGAGCAGGCCGGAGACGAGGCCGAGCAGGATGCCGTAGAGGACGGCCGTCGCGTCGGCAGCACCGGCGCTGCCGTGGCTTTCCGAAAAGGTGAGAAGCACGGCGCCGCCAAGGCCGGCGGCGGCACCCAGCAACCAGCGAGTGGTGAGCTTCTGACCGTCGAAGATGCGCTCGATCAGCGAAGCGGCGAGTGGCGCCGAGCCGATGGAGATGACGGTGCCAATGGCGACGCCGGCGAGATGCATGGAAGAGTAGAAGGCGAGCGGATAGATCGCGACCGAGAGCGAGCCGAGGATCAGCATCGGCCACTGCGCGGCGATCTTCGCCCTGCTTTTGACGATCGAATGCAGCGCCGTCAGCGCCAGGAGCAGGCCGCCGAGGCCCATGGCGACGGCGCCGATGCCAAGCGGGCTGACCCCTGAAGCAAAGGTGGCGGTGGTGCCGGTCGTGCCCCAGAGCGCGGAGGCGGTGAGCACGCAGGCAAAGCCGACGAGAGAAGCGGAATTTCGGGAGGTCATAGCTGGTCCATGATCGAGATGGCGATCCGGCGCGCGGTCTTCAGCCGTGCGTCATGTCCGTCGAGCCCGGCACGCGACATCGCGCCTTCGAGCAGGAAGGAGAGGTGCTCCGCCGTCTCGTCGATGGCGGCACCCGCGTCGGGCTTCATCTCGGCGAGATATTGCTTGAAGAGCGTTTCCACCTCGTCCTTCTGCGAGGCGACGATGTCGCGGGCGGGATCGCCGACCGAAAGCTCGGCTGCGGCATTCAGGAGGCCGCAGCCGCGGAAGCCCCAGGAATAGGCCATTTCAGCGTGGTCGACATAGCTGTCGAAGATCGCCAGTACACGGTCTCTCGGCGTTGCCGCATGGGCCAGGCGCTCGCGGTAAAGCTCCTGCCATTCCCGGTGGCGCGCCTCGATATAGGCGTTCACCAGATCGGTCTTGGACGAGAAGTTGTTGTAGAGGCTCATCTTGGCGACGCCCGCATGCGCGGTGATCGCATCGATGCCCGTGGCACCGACCCCATCCCGGTAGAACAGTTCGGCTGCCGCCTTCAAAAGCCGCTCGCGCGCCGGCGCCTTGTCGCTCATCGCTTTCTCCAATCTATTAGGTAGACCGATCTACCTATTTTGGTCCGATGTCAAGTGACGCGGTGTTTTTCAAAGGGGAGATGAGGATGCGGTGATGCGCCGGCCGATCGTCGCCGTCTGTGTTTGCGGCTGTAACCGTAACGTACTTCCGCGCGTCGCACGCAACGGGTCTACTGCTCGGCATGCATTCGCACTAAATTTCGCATTGGTGGCCCGCAATGCGAGTTTGCGAGGCAGCGGCGGTCGAGAGATTTCAAGGCCGCCGGCCGCGGCGTATGAGGGAGATTCGGCATGCTGCGATTTATACTCACAGGCGTGGTGCTTCTGGCCGGCGCGACGAACGTCGCGGCGCAGGATATGTTGCCGGCCGAACCCCGGGACCGCGCGATCGCCCGCCGGGCGACGGAGGCGGTGATCTGGGGCATGCCGGCGGTCAATGCCGACCTGATGCTGCAGACGATGCTTTCGACGACGAAGGCCAGGGTCAACGAAGTCGTCTACTGGTCTCGCCCGGTCAACTGGAAGAACCAGACGCTGACGCCGAACCCGGATTCGATCTATTTCATGTCCTTCTGGAACGTGAAGGACGGGCCCATCGTCATCGAGATCCCACCGGCCGAGGGCGGATCGATCGCCGGCAACATCGTCAACGCCTGGCAGATGCCGCTCGAAGATGCCGGCCCGCATGGCGCCGACGAGGGCAAGGGCGGCAAGTACCTGATCCTGCCGCCGGATTACATGGGCGAGGTGCCGGAGGGCTTCATTCCGCTTCGCTCGGACACCTTCACCGGATTTGCGCTGCTGCGTTCCAACCTGAAGAGCCATGCCGACGCCGATATCGAAAAGTCGGTCGCCTATGGCAAGAAGATCAAGATCTACCCGATGCCGGTGACCGACAAGCCGCCGGAAACGGTCTTTACCGACGCCTATGACGTGCTGTTCGACAGCACCATCCGCTTCGACGCCAGCTTCTTCGACAATCTGAACCGGGTCGTCCAGACCGAGCCGTGGCTCGAGCGCGACCGGGTGATGATCGACCAGCTGAAGACGCTCGGCATCGAGAAGGGCAAGCCCTTCCAGCCAAGCGCCGAAACCAAGGCGCTGCTCGACAAGGCGGCGGCCGAAGCCAGAGCCGAGCTTTCGGCGCGCTATGACGCCGGCTTTCCTGTCATCAACGAGGGCATCCGCTGGTTCCCCGCCGGGCTGCCGGACATGGTGAAGGCCGCCTCGGAGGCCTATGCCGATCCCGGTCTCTATCCGGTCGATGCCCGAGGCGTGACCTATACGCTCGGCTTCACCGGCATCAAGCGGCTGGGCACGGCGCAGTTCTACCTGATGGCCAACAAGGACAAGGACGGCAATCCCTTCGACGGCGGCGCTAACTACCGCCTCGTCGTGCCGAAGGATGCGCCGGTCGAGCAGTACTGGTCGGTGACCGCCTACGACCGCGAGACCCATGCGCTGATCCGCAACATGGACAAGGCGAGCGTCGCCTCGATCGGCGAGGGGGTGAAGAAAAATGCCGACGGCTCGGTCGTCGTCTATTTCGGCGCCAAGGCGCCTGCGGGCAAGGAGGCGAACTTCGTGCCCGTCGACCCTGCCCGCAAGTTCGAACTGCTTTTCAGGCTCTACGGCCCGGAAAAGCCGCTGTTCGAGAAAAGCTGGAAGCTGCCTGACGTGGAGAAGATGCCGTAGCGCTTGCAAATGCCGTACTTGCAAAGTGACGGTGTTGACGCATTCCGGCGGAGCCATAGCTATGCATGCAGCCGCGGGCGGAAGGAGCCACCATGTGCGGACGCGTCTATCTGAAGACCAATCTGGAGGGGTTGCTGCGCGCCTTCGGCTTTGCCGAGCGTGGCGGCGTCGAGACGATCGCCAACCAGTTTCCGCGCTATAACGGAGCGCCGACGCTCACCTATCCGATCATCATCCGCGACGTGATCCGCGATCCCGATCTCTTCGGGCCGGTCTTCGTCTCGGCCCGCTGGGGCTTGATCCCGAGCTGGACGAAGGATCCGAAGGCGGGCAGGCCGCTCGTCAACGTGCGTTCCGACACGATCGCCAGCAAGTTCCGCTCGTCCTACCAGCGCCGGCGCTGCCTGGTGCCGATCGACGGTTTCTTCGAATGGAAGGACATTCACGGGACCGGCAAGGACAAGCAGCCCTATGCAATCGCCATGAAAACGGGCGAGCCGTTCTGCCTTGCCGGCATCTGGGAGAGCTGGCGGAACCCCGATACCGACGAGGATATCCGCACCTTTGCGATCGTCACCACCGACGCCAACGCGATGATGGCCGACATCCACGACCGCATGCCTGTCATCCTGCATCCCGACGATTACGAGCGCTGGCTTTCGCCGGAGCCGGAAGCGCCTGACCTGATGAAGCCGTTTCCGCCTGAGCTCATGACGATGTGGAAGATCGGCAGCAAGGTCGGCTCGCCGAAGAACGATACGCCGGATATCTTGGATCCGGTGGATTGAAGGGGAAGCATGCTGAAAAACGAAGGCAAATTCTGATGTCTCGAACCGCTGCCCTGCAGCTTTGCTGTGGCGACACCAATCCCTTGATTGTGGCGCCAATTGAAGGCGATCCTTCGCATGATGCGAGAGGTGTGGCCCCCGAACGAGCCGGATCGCCCGATGAGTAAGCAAGCTCAAATCTCGACAACCTCTCCGCGACCTGATCTAGATGCCTGGGTTCCAGACAGAGCGAATGGCAGGGAGTTCGGGTTTTGGTTGATGCCAGGACATGACAAATCCATCCGGCAAAGCGATGTTGAAGGCCTTCGCAGCCACATTCGCAGTCCTGATCGCTGCCGTGTACATCTACGGCGAAACGCTGCAATCACACGAAAGTCCGGAAGATCAGGCCAAGGCTCGTTTGAGAAAGCACCTCGCGGAACGTGGGGAAGTCGACCGGATGCGCTACGTGACTTGCTCCCGACACGATGAACCGGAGCACAATCCGCTTCCGAATGTGTCCTACTATGTGCTGTGTGTGATCGAGCAGCCTAAGTCTGCGGGGGCAGTTGCCATCGAAGTGGCCTTCGGCCAACGCGATCAGGTGGAGTTTTGGGACCTGTCGCGCTGAAGATGACGGTAAGCGCTGCGGTGAGACCCTGGTCTTGCGGCGCAAGGCAGGTCCGAACACCGGTTCGAACGTCAGCGACCGATAGCCACAAATTTCGAAGGAAGGCCAGCTCTTGATCTATCTTCTCCGCCATGGCGAAACCGTCTGGAACACGCTCGGTCGGTTCCAGGGGCAGCTGGATTCGCCGCTGACGAGGCTTGGCGCCGAGCAGGCAGATGCTGTCGCCAACCTCCTTCGCGCCGAGATTGGTGATGAGGTGCCGTCGTTCGAGATGCATGTCAGCCCGCTCGGACGGACCCGCGAAACCGCCGAAAGGGTGCAGCGGGTGCTGCCGCTTGCGAGCCGCGAGGATGCGCGGTTGATGGAGGTTTCGGTCGGCTGCTGGGATGGCATGACCAAGTTCGAGATCGACATGGAGTATCCGGGCAAACTCGATGGTTCCGATGTCTTCGACTGGTATTTCCGTTCGCCGGATGGGGAGAGTTTCGATGCCGCCTGTGCGCGGGCGGAAAGCTGGCTTGCGGATATCCGGCGGCCGACGGTCGCGATTTCCCATGGGCTGTTCGGCCGGTTGCTGCGCGGCGTCTATGCCGGCCTCTCCAGGCGGGAAATGCTGGAGCTGCTGGTGCCGCAGGATGGATTTTATCGTCTCGGCGAAGGGACGTTCAGCCTCGTCACCGGCATATCGACCGGCCGACAACTGGCGTCCGCTACCGAGTGAAAGCACCAGCGCGGCACCTCGGTCGGCTCCCGGGCTTTTCCAGTGGCCGCCGCGGTGGATCGACGTTTCTTCGCGGTTGGAGGGCTATCGGCCAAAGGCAGGCGCGGACTGCGCAAGCATCACGTTTGCATCGCCTGCTCCAGAGCGCTCAGCAACGCCCGCGTATCCGCCGGCTTGCCGACATTGACTGCCCCCGCCAGAACCTCTCCGCCGACCTGCTCCGGTTTTTCATAGGCGCTGGCAAGCACGAAGGGCACGCTCTGCGCCCGAAGCGCCTCCGCCACCGGCGTCACGGTGCCGTCTTTCAGGGTAACGTCCAGAATGGCCACCGCCGGCTCGGCGCTTCGCAAGAGCTGCAGGGCCTGCTTTACCGTCGCGGCGGGTCCCAAGACATGCCAGCCGTGCCTTTCCAGCAGCAGCTCGAGGTCCATGGCGATCAGGAACTCATCCTCGACGAGAAGCACGGTCTTGGACATGAAACCAGTCTCTGTCTTTGGAGACCGGTGACAGGGGCGTATCGATCTCTACTGCCAAACCCTTTGGTGCATAGTTCAGTTCCACGCGCGCGCCCAATTCGCTTCTCACGGAGAATTCGATAAGCCTGGTGCCGAAACCCGACCTGGTCGGGGGGCGTGACCGGCGGACCGTTCCTACAGGTCCCGCGCGAAAATCTGGCCGGTGAGATCCTTGCCGAAGCTGTGGTGTTGTTCTTCCTCGATCAGCGCGAAGCCGGCCTTCTCGTAGATGTGGCGGGCGGCGTCGAGGCCGGCATTGGTCCACAGGATCATGCGGTGGTAGCCGAGAAGGCGGGCGTGGCGCATGCATTCCTCGACCAGCCGACGGCCGATGCCGAGGCCCCGGGCGCTGGGCTCGACATAGAGCAGGCGCAGCTTCGCCGTCGTCTCATCGTGGCGGACGAGAAATACCGAGCCGACGACCTTGCCGTCTTTTTCGGCGATCCAGCATCGATCCGACTTCGGATCGTAGTCGTGCATGTATTTGACGACGATCTCGGCGACCAGCGCTTCGAACGCGGTGGTCCAGCCGTATTCCTGCGCATAGAGCGCGCCCTGCCGGTGGATCACCCAGCCCATGTCGCCCGGCTGCGGATCGCGCAGGATGAAGCCCGGCGTGCGCTCCTCGGCAAGCAGGCTTTCGATCTCGCCCATGGCGCCCACCAGCTGCTTCTGTTCCGGCACCGAAAGCTTTTCCAGCATGGCGACGACTTCGCGCTGTGATGCATCCTCCAGGGGCTGGAAGATCGCGCGCCCCGCGTCCGTCAGCTCGAGTTGCGTGACCCGGCCGTCGGCCGGCGAACGGGTCTTTTCGATCAGCCCCTTCTTCTCGAAGCCGGTAATGACGCGGCTGAGATATCCCGCATCGAGGCCGAGTTCGCGGCAGAGGTCGCTCCCCGTCAGACCGGAGCGATGCGCCAACTCATAGAGAATCCGGACTTCGGTCAGCGAGAAGGCGCTGGCGAGCAGATGCTCGTGCAGCAGGCCCATCAGTCGGGTGTAAAAGCGGTTGAAGCGCCGCACCGTCTGGGCGCGGTCATCGATTTGCTGCGGAGACATGGGATGCCTTTATGAATTTGCCTTGATCAGATAATTAGTTGCCTAAGGCAAGTATTGTCAAGCGGGAATGCGCCAAGGCCTGCGGGACCGCCCGTTGCCGAGCGCCGGCGCATGTGCGTTCCCTTTTGGTTTTTGCATTTGCTAATTTAGGTAGGAGATCGTTTCAGGCTGCGATAATATCGGATCGGATATCTCTTAGGTCCGGAAATCCGGAACGGGCCGCTTTTCAACGTGTTTGGCAAGCCCATGGAGCAGAGATTAGCCGCAGTGCTGGCGGCCGATATGGCCGGCTACTCCAGGCTGATGGAGGCCGACGAAGCGGGCACGCTTGCGCGGCTCCGCACCCACCGCATCGAGCTCATCGATCCCGCGATCGCCAAAAACAAGGGGCGGCTGATCAAGACCACCGGCGACGGGCTGCTGGTGGAATTCCAGAGCGTGACCGATGCGGTCAAATGCGCGGTCGAGATCCAGCAGCGCATGAAGAGGCGGAACTCCGATGTGCCGGAGGACCGGCGGATCGAATTCCGCATCGGCATCAATCTCGGCGACATCATCTTCGAGGACGACGACATCTTCGGCGACGGCGTCAACATTGCCGCGCGCGCCGAGCAGCTGGCCGAGGTCGGTGGCATCTGCGTGACAGCGGCGGTGGCAACGCAAGTGGCTGACCGGCTGGAATTGCCGATCGAAGATCTCGGAGAGAAGACGCTGAAGAACATCAGCCGGCCGGTGCGCCTCTACCGCGTCGGTCTCGAGGGTCTGGACCTTCCGGCCTCGACGGGGGGGAGCGAAGCGAAAAAGGGCGTCTGCAAACCGACGATCGTTGTCTTGCCCTTCGACAATATGAGCGGCGATCCCGACCAGGAGTTCTTCGCCGACGGGCTGACCGAGGACATCATCACCGAGCTTTCGCGAAGGCATGAGCTCTTCGTCATCTCGCGCAACTCCTCCTTCGTCTACAAGAACCAGTCGGTCAACGTGCGCGAGGTGGCCGCCAGCCTCGGGGCGCAATATCTGGTGGAAGGCAGCGTGCGCAAGATCGGCGAGCGGGTGCGCGTCACCGTCCAGTTGATCGACGCGGTCAACGACGCACACATCTGGGCCGACAAATACGACCGGCAGCTCGATGACATCTTCGCCATTCAGGACGAGGTGACGGCGGCGATCGCCGCGACCGTGCCCGGTCGGCTGGAGGCCGCCCAGCGCGACCAGCTTTCGCGCACCAAGCCGGCCAACATGGCCGCCTACGAATGTGCGCTTGCCGCCAAGGTGCTGCATCACCGCAGCAGTGCCGACGACAACAGGCAGGCGCAGGCGTTGATCGACCGTGCCGTTTCGCTCGATCCCGGCTATGCCCACGCCCATGCCTGGCGGGCCTGCATCCTCGGGCAATCCTGGGTCTACGGCTGGTGTGCCGACAAGGAGGCGACCTGGGCCGAGGTCAATGCCGAGCTCGAACGGGCGCTTGCGCTCGACGACAACGACGCCGACGTGCATCGCATCCTTGCCGCCGTCAACGTCAACACCAACGAACTGACGACCGCGCGCTATCACCAGGAGCGGGCGCTGTTCCTCAACCCCAATTACGACCTCGTCGTGGTGCAGCAGGGCGAACTCTTGACCTGGCTCGGCCGGCCGGAGGAGGGAGCGGAATGGATCCTGAAGGCGATGCGCCTGAACCCGCACCACCCGGAACGCTTCTGGAGCCACCTCGGCAAGGCGCATTTCGCCGCGCGCCGATATGGCGAGGCGATCGAGGCCTTCATGCACCTGACCTCGATGGACGAGACCCAGCACGCCTTCGTCGCCGCCTGCCACGGCTGGCGCGGTGATGCGATTGCGGCGGGCGCGCATATCGGCAAGGTCAAGGCGCTGGCGCCGAGCTTCGAGATCGAGACCTTTCTGGCGACCATGCACTATGCGCAGGAGGAGGACCTGCAGCATCTGCGCGAGGGGCTGGTGAAGGCGGGGGCGGGGTGAAAAGCGGGCCCGCGCGCTCAAGGCCTGCGCGTGGACGCGAGCACGGATCCGGAGGCGAGGAGGATGCGTTTCCGCCCCTGACAACGCAATTGCGGAGCCTGCTGCACCGTCGGGAGAGGTGGCTATGGAAGCAGTTCGCGCAGAACGGCGGCTGGTGGCCATTCTTGCCGTCGACGTTGTCGGCTACTCGCGGCTGATGGAGGCCGACGAGGCCCGTACGCTCGCAGCCATCAAGGCGTGGCGTTGCGACATCTTCGATCCCCTCATGCAGGACTACCACGGCCGCATCGTCAAACTGATGGGCGACGGTGCGATCGTCGAATTCGGCTCCGTCGTCGATGCCGTCGCCTGTGCGGTCGCGTCGCAAAACAGAGTTGCGGCGCGCCAGGCGGATATCCCGCGCGAGCATCGGCTGCTGCTGCGCATGGGCATCAACCTCGGCGATGTCGTCGTCGAGGGGGATGATCTGCTCGGCGACGGCGTCAACGTCGCAGCCCGCCTCGAGCAGATGTGTGAGCCAGGGGGCCTGTTCGTCTCCGGCACCGCCTTCGACCACCTGCAGGGCAAGTTCGAACTGCCGCTGGAGTTCATTGGCGAGCATCACGTGAAGAACATCCAGCGGCCCGTCCGCGTCTACCGGGTGCAGTTCGACGGAGATCTCAAAAGTCGGCGCTTCACCTTCGAGACCCTTCGCGGCTGGCGCATTGCGGCTGCGCTGGCCGTGATCGTTGCGACCGGCCTTGCCGCGACGTGGCTGGTGCAGAGGCGCGAGAGCGTCGAGCCCGCGTCCGTTGCGCGCACCGCCTTGCCGCTGCCGCAGACGCCCTCGATCGCGGTGCTGCCTTTCGAAAATCTCAGCTCCGATTCAGCGCAAAGCTACTTCGCCGACGGCATGACCGACGACCTGATCACCGAACTGTCGAAACTGTCGGGCATCTTCGTCATCGCGCGCAACTCGACCTTTGCTTACAAGGGCAAGCCCACCAAGGCGCAGCAGGTGGGGGCGGAACTGGGCGTCCACTATATCCTCGAAGGGAGCGTCCGTCGGGAGGGAAACCAGGTTCGGGTCAATGCCCAATTGATCGACGCGATCGACGGGCACCACCTGTGGGCCGAGCGCTATGATGGGGAAATGAGCGGCGTGTTCGGGCTGCAGGACAAGGTGATCGGACAGATCGTCTCGACGCTCTCCGTGAAGCTGACGAGTGCCGAAAAGAACGTGGCGGCGGTGCCGGAAACGACGAACCCGAAGGCCTACGATACCCTGTTGCGCGGCTGGGAGCATCTTCGCCGCGACAGCGAAGCGGAAACGGTAGCAGCTTCCGCATTTTTCCAGAAGGCGATCGTGCTCGACCCGCACTATAGCCGTGCCTACGCGTCGCTGGCGGCGGCAAACTGGCGGGCGAGCACCCTCTCCTGGGATTATTCCCGCAGGGAGGCCGCGTCCAGGAACCTCGCCAGAAATCTCGCAAAGGCGATGGAGAGGCCGACGCCGCTTGCCTATGCCGTCTCGGCGCAGGTGCTTGCGCAGCAGGGGCGTTACGACGAAGCCTTCGCCGCCATCGACCGAGCGATGACGCTTGCGCCCAACGATCCCGACAACCATGTCGGCATGGCGCGGATCCTCAATGCGACGGGACGCGCGACGGAGGCGGAACAGGAGGCGCGCCTGGCGATGCGGTTCGATCCTCATCCGACGCGGGCAACGCTGCGCATGCTCGCCGTCTCGCTGTTTTCTCAAGGCAAATACGACGAGGCCGCCGCCACTTACGAGCGGGTGCTCGAGAAAAGCTCCGAACTCTTGGGGGATTACGCCACGCTGACTTCGAGCTATGGACATCTCGGCCGCACGGGCGACATTCAGAGGCTGGTCGACCAGTACAACAAGCTGGCGGCGTCCTCGCTGGGAGATCCGCTCACCGTCCAGGAAAGCGCCTATGACTGGTATGGCAGCGCCTTCAGCTACCACCGGCCCTATATCGCGCGGCTGCAGGAGGGACTTCGCAAGGCCGGATTGCCGGAAGGGGCCGGCACGGACCTTGCCTTCGACGACTATGCCAAGTTCATTTCGCTGACGAAGGGCGAGCTCAGCGTCGAGCGAACGATAAAGGTCGACGTTGCGGAAGTGAAAGCGCTGCTTGCGCGCGGCGTCACCTTCATCGATGTGCGGGCGCCGCTCACCTATGACATTGGCCATCTCCCCAAGGCCGTCAATCTGTCGCTGCTGACCGCGCTATCGAAGGAAAGCCTCGCCAAGGTGGTGGGAAAGGCAGACGAAGTCGCCTTCTATTGTCAGGGCCGAAACTGCACCCATGCCGCCTATGCGTCCGCCAAGGCGATCGCCTGGGGCTACACCCGCGTCTACTATTTCGCCGGCGGATTTCTGGAATGGGATGACGAGGGCTACCCGCTCGTGATCGAGGTCGGCAAGTAGCAAGCGGCCGAACCCTCGGGCGCCTTGAGCACCGTTGCGTCCATCAGCCGACAGTGCCTGTCCGGTCCCCGTTCGATCGAAGCCGACTGCCCGTCTCCTCAAATCGCGCTCGACTTTAGGACAAAGACAGGCAGCAATTTAAAGATCGCTGCGGGGCAGCTTAACCTCAAGAGGACGTAGCTCGAAGCGCCTCTGTCATTCCGCCAGGCGTTGGCTGCGCCGTCACGTTATTCGCTGCCAAAGGTCACCAAGGCGGCCTACACGCCCGTGCGTTGCGTGCAGCGGTCACTGGACAACCGGTTATGCGCGCGCCAATGATTGCGGTATGGACGAAACAATCATTCAGGCGCACAAGCATAGCGCCAACCATCGAGCCGAAATCGAAGCGAGCCCATCCTGCGGATGCTTCTATTGTTGCGAGATCTTTCCGGCGGCCGAGATAAACGAATGGATCGACGATGACACAACGGCGATCTGTCCCCGTTGCGGCATCGATTCCGTCATCGGCAGTGGCTCAGGCTTTCCCGTGACGACGGTCGAATTCCTGGCGCGGATGAGACGCTATTGGTTTTGAGCGTCGCGCCGTCCGCCCTGAAGCGGGGCGCAACGCGACATAGACTTCAGCCTGTCGCCATCAAGGCCCAGCTCGCTTGCCGGGCATCGATGGCGGCTCCTTGCTGCGATCTTGGTCGGATCAGGCCTCAGGCTCGTGGCAGACAGCCTCGATGTTGTGGCCATCCGGATCGAAAACGAAGGCGGCGTAGTAGTTGGCGTGGTAGCGCGGGCGCAGGCCCGGCGCGCCGTTGTCCCTGCCGCCGGCCGCAAGGGCTGCGCTGTAGAAGGCGTCGACCTGCTCACGGGTCGTGGCCATGAAGGCGAGGTGAAGATGCGCCGGCGTTTCCTCGGTCTGGTAGAGGCACAGCGACGACTTGCCGTCCGTGCTCATCTCCACGCCATGCGCGCCATGATCGACCACCGAAACGCCGAGCGGTTCGAGCGTCTTCAGGTAGAAGTCGAGGCTTGCCGCATAGTCGCGGACACCGAATTTGACGTGGTCGAACATCGCGTTCTCCTGTGTGCGGGTTTGACGTGCGCTGGCGAGGCGGCGCATTTGCGGCCGGGATTGGGCTGATACCCCGATGGCCTGTTGCAGGCAACCGTAGGTCCTAGGGGGCGCATCGGTATGCGCTCGGGGCCTGGCCTCTTGCCGCGCGGCGCGTCACACGGTGCAGACCTCCCGCACGCAGGCCCGCAACCAGCGGTGCGCCGGGTCGGCGTCGAGGCGGGGGTGCCAGAGCAACGAGATGGTGATTTCGGGCAGGGCGACGGGCAAAGGGAAGGTGACGAGGTTTTCGCGCAAGCGTCCGGTGTAGCGCTCGGGCACGCTGGCGACGAGGTCGGTGGCGCGGACAAGCGCCAGGGCCTCGGAGAAGCTGCCGACGGAAGCGGTGATCTTGCGGCTAAGGCCGAGGACCTGGAGGGCAGTGTCGATCGGGCTGACGTCGTTGCCGCGGCGCGAGACATGGATGTGGTGGCCTTCGGCGTAGCGGGCGGGCGTCACTTCGCCTGATGTCAGCGGATGGCCCGGGCGGACCACGGCGACGAAACGGTCGTGGAAGAGGGCCTGGGCGCGAAGCTCCGGGCCCGTCATGTCGCCGACAACAGCAGTTTCGAGATCGACGGTTCCTTCGCGAAGCGGACTGCTTTCCCGGTCGAGCTTCTGCACGAAGCGCAGGCGCACGCCGGGCGCCTCTCGCTCGACACGGGCAATCAGTGCAGCGCCGAAGTTTTCGACGAAACCCTCGCGGTTCCTGAGCGTGAAGGTGCGGGAAAGCGTCTTCAGGTCCAGGCTCTCGGCCGGGCGAAGGCAGGCTTCGGCCGCTTCGACGATGGGGCCGATGCGATCGCGCAGTTCCAGCGCCCTCGGCGTCGGAACGAGGCCGCGGCCGGCACGCACCAGAAGCGGATCGCCGGTCGCCTCGCGCAGCCTTGCCAGCGCCCGGCTCATGGCCGAGGGGCTGAGCCGCAGGCGCCTGGCGGCGCGGGCGACGCTGCCTTCCGCAAGCAGCACGTCGAGGGTCACGAGCAGGTTGAGATCCGGTCTGGTCATGCCCATCCATAACACAGTTGGCTCATGATGTGGCGTCAAACGCACGAATAAAGTGCAAATGCTGCGTCTTCCGCCACATGAAGCCGAGGTCTATTTTTTCAGAGAACTGACCTTGGAGGGTTTTTCGATGATCTCATGCCCACTAATGCCCGCCCCGATTTCCCTGTCTGATCGGAAGTCGTTGCCGCATATTTTGAATCATGAAGGCGCGCTACCGCCTTGTTTTCCCGCGATTTCCCGCGCCGCAAATGATCGGCGCGAAACCTCGCGTGCAGCATGTGGCCGATGAGCGCGACGAAGACTGCAAACGCTCCCGCCTCCGCCTCGGTTCGCTGCGTGCTCACCAGCCTGTCGCTGTCGATGCTGCTCTCTTCGCTTGGCACCAGCAGCGCCAATGTGGCGCTTCCGGCGCTGGCGGACGCTTTTGGTGTCTCGTTCCAGGCGGTGCAATGGGTGGTGCTTGCCTATCTGCTTGCCATCACCACGCTGATCGTCAGCGTCGGGCGGCTTGGCGATATCGTCGGCCGGCGGCGGCTGCTGCTTGCCGGCATCGCGCTCTTTATCGCAGCCTCGGTGCTTTGCGGCCTGACGCCCGCTTTCCCGCTGCTCGTCGCGGCGCGAGCGATGCAGGGCATCGGGGCTGCGATCATGATGGCGCTGACCATGGCTTTTGTCGGCGAGACGGTGGCGAAGGAGAAGACCGGCAGCGCCATGGGCTTGCTCGGCACCATGTCGGCCATCGGCACAGCGCTCGGGCCGTCGCTCGGCGGCGCGCTGATTGCCGGGCCCGGTTGGCGGGCGATCTTTCTCGTCAACGTGCCGTTGGGGCTTCTGGCGCTCGTGCTCGCCCATCGGTATCTGCCGGCGGACAAGGGGTATGAGGGCAGGGAACGCCCACGCTTCGACGTCGCCGGCACCTTGCTGCTTACGCTTTCGCTGGGCGCCTATGCATTGGCGATGACGGTGGGCCGCGGCAGTTTCGGCATGCTCAATGTCGCGCTGCTTTCGGCCGCCGTTTTGGGTCTTGCACTGTTCCTGCGGGTCGAGACCAAGGTAGCCTCGCCGCTGATCCGGCCGGCGATGTTGCGCGATCCGGTTTTCAGCCGCGGGCTATCGACCAATGCGCTGGTCTCGACCGTGATGATGGCGACGCTGGTGGTCGGGCCGTTTTATCTGTCGCGCGGGCTGGGGCTCGATGCGGCGATGGTCGGGCTCGTCCTGTCGGTCGGTCCCGTCATCTCGGCCTTCGGTGGCGTGGTCGCCGGCCGTATCGTCGATCGCCTGGGCGCGGGCTTCGTAGTCACGATCGGTCTTGCCGCGATGGTTGCGGGCTGCGCGGCGCTTGTGCTGCTGCCGGGGCTTTTTGGCGTTGCCGGTTATGTCGCGGCGATCGCGCTTTTGACGCCCGGCTACCAGCTGTTCCAGGCTGCCAACAACACGGCGGTCATGGCGGAGGTGAGCGCGGACCGGCGCGGCGTCGTTTCCGGCCTGCTCAACCTTTCGCGCAATCTCGGCCTCGTCACCGGCGCATCGGTCATGGGCGCGGTCTTTGCCTCAGCCGTGGCGGCAAGCGACATGGCCGGGGCGGCGCCAGCCTTGGTCGCCAGGGGCATGCAGGTGACCTTTGCGGTGGCTGGGCTGTTGACCGTGACCGCGCTGGCGATCGCCGTTGCGGGCAGGGCGTTCAGGCGCGCACAACGGGCCGTCGCCGCGGAGCCAGCGGGAGAGTGATGATCCCGCAAGAGACGGACCGCACCGACACGCCGCCGCTCAGCGATCGGCACCCGACCGATTGCGCCACGCCTCGGACGCGAGGTTGTAGCTCTGGTGGAGGATCTCTTCGCCCCTCGAGCGGGAGGCCTTCCGCATGGCTTTCTCAGGGCGAAAGCCGAGCTTGAGCAGCACCTTGCCGGAGGCCGGATTGTCGGCCGCGTGGCCTGTTTTCAGCCTCGCGAGCCCGACCTGCTCGAAGGCGAAGGACACCACTGCCTGCGCGGCCTCGAAGGCGTAGCCCTGGCCCCAGCCTGGCTTCTCCAGCCAGTAGCCGAGTTCGCCTTCTTCGCCGCCGATCCCGTCGAGATCGACCAGGCCGATCATGCGGCCTCTGCGCTCGATGGCAAATCGAAAGGCCGTACCGGCGATCCATTCCTGCCGGTGCTCACCGAACCAGCCGGTCATGTCGTCGGGATCGGGTGGAAACTGCGCCATGCGTAGCATCCGCGTGACGTCCCAATCCGACTGGATCTCAAAGGCGCGCTGCGCATCGGCGGGCGTTGTCGGGCGCAGCGCGAGTCGATCGGTCGTCAGCGTGACCGCAGGGCGATTTCCAGTGTTCGCTGCGGATGGGCGCATTGTCAGAGGTTTCCCCATAGATCCGCACTGATCGTCAGACACTACCGCGTTCAGGCGGTCGGCAAACGCTCGAGCCGGGCGCGAAGCGTTTCGAAATCCGGCACGAACCAGATCGAATCACCCTTGTTCGTTTCGCGCACGAAATCGGTCAGCGCCTTGCTGGCTTCGAGCCTGGTGCTGATATCGCCGACGATGGCGAGCCGCATGCGGTAGTTGACGAATTTCTGGAACACCTCGCCGGCGACGCGGGTCGAAAGATCGAGGAAATGGGGACCCAGCCGTTCGACCGGGACTGCCAGCAAGTCGGCCTCATGCGCCCAGCCGTCGCCAAGAAAATCATTGGCGTCGCCCGGTGCCGCAAGCAGGGGGCCATCGACAGCGCATTGCAGCACGCGCGCGGTTCCGATTTCGATCAGCTGTGTCATGCGCCAAGAAGTAGGCTGCAAAGCCCAGGGTTGCAAGGCTGTTGCCTCGGGTTCTGCCGTCGGGGCAGGTTGCGTTCGCCGCCGGCAGGATTGTTCCCGTATCCGCATGTCCGGCTGGTTCGGCCGAGCGGGCATGAGTCGATGTATTTCTAGAAATATATCGATATTCGCAAAAACTGATTGGCGTCCGCAAGTTATGCCGGAACGACGCGTGAGAATTTCTCGGGAATTCCGGTACCAGTTTTCTGTCAATTTGACACAGATCAATGACCCCTTCTGTTCGGCATTTACTCTGAGGCACGGTGAAAAGCTGTCATCGGCCGGTCACGGGATTGATTTTTATTTCCGGTGGCGCATCTTACCTTGGATTGTGTTGGGGGACGCAGGAATGCCGGAAGTCGTTCAGGCACAGCCGATCGAAAAGCCGCCGCGCTCGCGACGCGCGGAGCTGATTACCTTCTTCGTGCTCGCCTTCGGCATCTGGCCGATCGTCGCCGTTGGTATTGTCGGCGGCTATGGTTTCCTCGTCTGGATGCTGCAGATCATCTTTGGCCCGCCGGGCCCGCCCGGGCATTGAGGTCGAGCCATGAAGGTCGAACCTCTCTCACGCCGTGAACTTTTTACCGGCCGCGCTGCCGCAAAGCCCGTCCGAATCCGCCCGCCGGGCGTTTCGGAGCTCAGCCTTGCCGCCTGCACCGGTTGCGGCGCCTGTGCGGAGCGATGTCCCACCGCCATAATCCGTCTTTCTGACGGTCTTCCCTTCGTCGACTTTTCGGGCGGCGAATGCACCTTCTGTGGTGCCTGCGAGGAAGCCTGTCCCGAGCCGGTATTCACCGAGAAGGCCGTGCGCCGTTTCCCGCATGTCGCCGCGGTCACCGATACCTGTCTCGCGCGCCGTTACATTGCCTGCCAGTCCTGCGGCGAAAGCTGTCCGGAGCAGGCGATCCGTTTTCGCCCGCGTATCGGCGGGCCGTTTCTGCCTGAGATCAACGAAGACCGATGCACCGGCTGCGGCGCCTGCCTCAGTGGCTGCCCGGTGAGTGCGATTGCAGTGAAGGCATTGGAAGTGGAGGTGGCGCATGTCTGAGGCCGCAGCGGCAAAGGCGGGTACGCCCTATCACATTTCGAGCGCCGTGGTCGCCACGATGCCACAGAGCACCGAAGCGATCCTGGCGACGCTCGCGGGAATGGAAAACGTCGAAATCCATGGCCATGGCGGCGGCAAGATCGTCGTCGTCATCGAAGGCAGAAGCACGGGCGCGCTCGGCGAACGGCTGACTCAGATCTCGCTGCTCGACGGGGTGATCTCGGCCAACATGGTTTTCGAGCATGTGGAAATGGAAGAGGAAGGGCAGGAGCCATGAGCGGAGAACTGACGCGGCGTGACATTCTGAAGGCCCATGCGGCCGGCATCGCCGCCGCCACGGCCGGCATTGCGCTGCCTGCCGCCGCACAGCCGGTGCCGGGCGGCGTCAACGCGCTGGAAATCAAGTGGTCCAAGGCGCCGTGTCGCTTCTGCGGCACGGGCTGCGGCGTGATGGTGGGCGTGAAGGAAGGCCAGGTTGTCGCCACCCACGGCGACATGCAGGCCGAGGTCAACCGCGGTCTCAACTGCATCAAGGGCTATTTCCTTTCCAAGATCATGTACGGCAACGACCGCCTGACGACGCCGCTCTTGAGGAAGCGCGGCGGCACTTACGCCAAGGACGGCGAGTTCGAGCCCGTCAGCTGGGACGAAGCCTTCAACGTCATGGCCGAGCAGGCAAAGAAGGTGCTGAAGGAGAAAGGCCCGACGGCCGTCGGCATGTTCGGCTCCGGTCAATGGACGATCTTCGAGGGTTATGCGGCGACCAAACTGATGCGGGCGGGTTTCCGCTCCAACAATCTCGATCCCAATGCCCGCCACTGCATGGCGTCCGCCGCCGTCGCCTTCATGCGCACCTTCGGCATGGACGAGCCGATGGGCTGCTACGACGACTTCGAGAACGCCGATGCCTTCGTGCTCTGGGGCTCGAACATGGCGGAGATGCACCCGATCCTCTGGACCCGTGTCGCCGACCGGCGTCTCGGCCAGCCGCATGTGCGCGTCGCGGTGCTTTCGACCTTCACCCATCGCAGCATGGACCTGGCCGATATCCCGATCGTCTTCAAGCCAGGCACCGACCTCGTCATCCTCAACTACATCGCCAACCACATCATCACGACCGGCAAGGTCAACGAGGACTTCGTCAACAAGCACACGAAGTTTGCTCGCGGGGTCACCGACATTGGCTATGGTCTCCGGCCCGACAACCCGGTCGAGGTGAATGCCGCCAACTCCAAGGACCCCGGCAAGACCGAGCCGATGGATTTCGAGGCGTTCAAGGAGTTCGTTTCCGAATATACGCTGAAGAAGACCGCCGAGATGACCGGCGTCGATCCGGAGTTCCTGGAGCAGCTGGCCGAGCTTTATGCCGACCCGAGCCGCAAGGTCATGTCGCTCTGGACCATGGGCTTCAACCAGCATGTGCGCGGTGTGTGGGCCAACCAGATGGTCTACAATCTGCATCTTCTGACCGGAAAGATCTCCGAGCCCGGCAACAGCCCGTTCTCGCTGACCGGGCAGCCGTCTGCCTGCGGCACGGCGCGCGAGGTCGGCACCTTCGCGCATCGCCTGCCTGCCGACATGGTGGTGACCAATCCCGAGCACCGCAAGCACGCCGAAGAAATCTGGCGCATTCCGCACGGTATCATTCCGGAAAAGCCCGGCTACCACGCCGTGCAGCAGGACCGGATGCTGAAGGACGGCAAGCTCAATTTCTACTGGGTGCAGGTCAACAACAACGTCCAGGCGGGGCCGAACACCGCCAACGAGACCTGGCAGGGCTATCGCAACCCGGACAATTTCATCGTCGTTTCCGATGCCTATCCGACGATCACGGCGATGAGCGCCGACCTGATCCTGCCCGCCGCCATGTGGGTGGAGAAGGAAGGGGCCTACGGCAATGCCGAGCGGCGCACCCATGTCTGGCACCAGCTGGTGCAAGCGGGCGGCGAAGCGCGCTCGGACCTCTGGCAGATGGTGGAGTTTTCCAAGCGCTTCACCACCGACGAGGTGTGGCCGAAGGAAATCCTCGACGCCAGCCCCGAATATCGCGGCAAGACGCTGTTCGAGGTTCTGTTCAAGAACGGCGAAGTCGATCGTTTCCCGCTGACCGATGTCAGCGCCGAATACGACAACAACGAAGCCAAGGATTTCGGCTTCTACATCCAGAAGGGGCTGTTCGAGGAATATGCCACTTTCGGACGCGGCCATGGTCATGATCTGGCGCCCTACGACACCTATCACGAGGTGCGCGGGCTGCGCTGGCCTGTGGTCAACGGCCAGGAGACGCGCTGGCGCTACCGCGAGGGCTTCGACCCCTATGTGAAGCCGGGCGAGGGCGTGAAGTTCTATGGCAACAAGGACGGCAAGGCGATCATCCTTGCGGTGCCCTACGAGCCGCCGGCCGAATCCCCCGACGACGAATACGATACCTGGCTGGTGACCGGCCGCGTGCTGGAACACTGGCACTCGGGCTCGATGACCATGCGGGTGCCAGAACTCTACAAGGCGTTTCCGGGCGCGCGCGTCTTCATGAACGCGGAGGATGCCCGCAAGCGCGGCATCAACCAGGGCATGGAAGTGCGCATCGTCTCGCGCCGCGGCGAGATCCGCTCGCGCGTCGACATCCGCGGCCGCAACCGCATGCCGCCCGGCGTCGTCTTCGTTCCCTGGTTCGATGCCAGCCAGCTGATCAACAAGGTTACGCTCGACGCCACCGATCCCATCTCCAAACAGACGGATTTCAAAAAATGCGCGGTCAAGATTCTTCCCGTCACCCTCTAGGGTGGTCACGGCTGGTTCGGGCCGTTGCCAAACGGCCCGCATGGATGGCCCTTGCGGCTGGCCTTCTGATGTTCGTCACGACGGCGGCCGTCGCCCAAGTGGCGGAAAAACTGGTGCCGCAGCTCGAAGGGCCGACGCCGCAGATGGCGACGGAGGCGGCGGCACCGCTGCCGAAATGGGTGGTCGACGACAAGCGCAAGATGCGCGCCTATCCCGATCAGCCGCCGGTCATTCCGCATTCGATCGAGGGCTACGAGCTTTCGGTCAATGCCAACCGGTGCCTGTCCTGTCACAAGCGCGAGTTCACGCAGGATTCGGGTGCGCCGATGATCAGCGTCACCCACTACATGACGCGCGACGGGCAGATGATCGCCGACGTTTCGCCCCGGCGTTACTTCTGCACCGCCTGCCACGTGCCGCAGGCCGATACCAGCCCGCTGGTGCCGAGCAATTTCAAGGACATGAGCGAACTGGGCTTCAAGCCGGCCGGAAGCGAGTGACGACATGATCGCATGGATCAGGAAAATCATCCTTTGGGCCTGGGGCATCATGAAGACGCCGGCCGGCACGCTCGGCCTTGGCTTCCTCACGCTCGGCGGCTTCATCGGCGGCGTCATGTTCTGGGGTGCATTCAACACGGCGCTGGAACTCACCAACACCGAAAAGTTCTGCACCTCGTGCCATGAGATGCACGACAACGTCTATCAGGAGCTGACGCGCACCATCCACTTCTCCAACCGCTCGGGCGTGCGCGCCAGTTGCCCGGACTGCCACGTGCCGCATGAATGGACCGACAAGATCGCCCGCAAGATGCAGGCTTCGAAGGAAGTCTGGGGCAAGATCTTCGGCACGATCAATACCAGGCCGAAATTCCTCGAGAAGCGGCTGGAACTGGCGCAGCACGAATGGGCGCGCATGAAGGCCAATGACAGCCTTGAATGCCGCAACTGCCATTCCTCCGTCGCCATGGACCTGCAGAAGCAGACGCAGCGGGCGGCCGAGATCCACACCCGCTATCTGCTCTCGGGCAAGGCCACCTGCATCGATTGCCATAAGGGCATCGCCCACGAGCTGCCCAACATGGAAGGCATCGATCCAGGCTGGAAGATGCCGCCGGAACTGGAGGGCAAGAAGATGGCCAATCAGACGCCGATCGACGATCTGAGGCAAGCGATGGCGGATCTGCATATGCAGGCGCAGTAAGACGCGCCGGCCCACCTGAGCCGCATTGAATTCTCCAGGGCCATGCCGGTGCGGTGTGGCCCTCTTTTTTACGGTTCTTGGGCAGTGCGTCCTTCATTCCTGTGCTTGTCACAGGAATTCAGCCGCGTCGCGTCGGCGGCGCGAGGGACCTGGTTCCCAAGAGGCGTCGTGCCAAGACCGTACTTCCCACTGTACCGACGCACGGCTGCTGGATCTCTGTGACGAGCACAGAGATGAGGGTGGGTGGGGGCCGGCCTCGTGCCAAGCCGCCATATGAGGGGAGTGGCTTGGGGGTTCTTGAGCCAACGGCGCACATTCGGATCTGCGGCGATGGTCTTGTCGAACAGCGCTTTTCTCTCTTCATTTCTGCCAATTCTTTTTTCGGAAAAAAATTCGACACCGCTGTCGGCGCCGCCATTTCCCGTTCGTCATTTAGGCAGGGAGGCAATCTGGCTTCCTCCACCGGAGCGGGATAGGAAAAAAATCCGCGCGGGTCTTTCGCCCGCAGCCTGCTCTCACTATTTGGGTTTCACCACGCCGGCACCCCCAGAGGTCACGAGGACCGGGACTGGCGTGACAGAGGAGAATGGACAATGCGCGTAGTGGTTTTTGTAAAGGCGACCAAGGACAGCGAAGCGGGCAACATGCCCTCGACCGAGCTGCTGGAAGCCATGGGCAAGTACAACGAGGAACTGGTCAATGCCGGCATCATGCAGGCGGGCGAGGGGCTGCATCCCTCGTCGCGTGGCGCCCGCGTCGCCTTCGACGGCGCCGACCGCATGGTCATCGATGGCCCCTTTGCCGAGACCAAGGAACTGGTCGCCGGCTTCTGGATCTGGACCGTCAAGGACATGGCCGAGGCAATCGCCTGGGTGAAGCGCTGCCCGAACCCGATGCCGGGCCCGAGCGAAATCGAAATCCGCCCGGTCTTCGAGATGGAAGATTTCGGCGATTTGGTGACGCCGGAGATCGCCGCCCAGGACGAGCGCCTGCGCGAGAAGATCGCCAACCAGTAAGGGCTGTTAGCCGAACCTTGGGGTGGCCTTGCCCATCTCCTCAGGTTTAACCCGGGAGCAACTCCGCTTGCCCCTCACCCTAACCCTCTCCCCGCAGGCGGGGAGAGGGGACGAGCCCGGATCGCAGCGTTTTCGAACGCGGTCGCAACGAGCGTCAAATGCGTTTGGTCCCAGGCAGACCAATTAGACCGGGGTGTAAACTGGACCGCCATAAAGCTGTGGCGCCTGTTGCCACGGGAGGGAGTGCCACGCATGTCCTTCTTCCCGCCAAGCGGGGCGAAGGTTGCCGGCAGGCCGGATGAGGGGCAAGCCGCTCACCGCGGGCTGTGAGACAGCCGCTGATGTGGCGCGGTCAGAGTGTGGCGCGGCGCGCGCGGGACGAAGGCCGTCCGCGGGATGAACGGCTGCCACAGTGTCCGAATCGTGTCGACGTTTGCAGGACGTCTGCTCCGCTTCCCGTAGAGATTGTATTAACCGTGTTCGTTTACCTTATTTCCGGGGTTTGAACCGGAGTGGGGCAATGGTCAGGACGAGCAGTTTCGTCATTTTTCTTCTTTCAAGTGTTTCGATTGCGGCTGCTGCCGATATCGACGGTCCGCTGGTGGGGCCGCAGGATGCCTATGAAGTGCCGGTGGAGCAGGCGTCGGGCGGCATCGTCGGCTACGTCGAGACGTCCTACGGCGCGGCCGTGGACTCGCCCGGCGATATCGATGCGGATGCATGGGACTTGCGCGGTGCGGTGAACTTCGACGCCGGCGCCGGCTTCAACCTGCAGGTCGATCTCGGCTACACGCGCGCCTCCTTTGAGGATATCGACACGAACAGCTATGACGGCGCGCTGCACGGCTACTACCGCAATGATCTCTTTGCGGCAGGCGTCTTCGTGCAAGGCGCACGCCTCGACCCGGGCATCGGCCTCGACCTCAACGATTACATGGGTGGCGTCGAAGCGGCCTACTTCCTTGATACCTGGACGCTGCATGGCGCGATCGGCTATGGCCAGGCGAGTGTGGAAGACTTCGACGACATCGATGCCGATCATTACATGGGCTCGCTCGGCGCGCGCATCTACGCGACCGACAACCTGCGCTTCGACGTCGACGGCTCGCTGCATCGCATGAGCGAAAACGACCTGGATTACGACCTGCGCAGCGTCAAGCTGACGGCCAACTACCGGCTGGACGCTTTCCCCGTCACGCTCTTTGCCGGCTACAAATACACCAACGAAGAGCTTTCAGGGCTGAGCGATTCGGTTTCCGGCGACACCAGCACCCTTTTCGGTGGCCTGCGCTTCTCCTACGGTTCGACGACGCTCAAGGAAGAAGAGCGCCTCGGCCCGGTCTGGTCCAGCAATCGCCTGGCGTTCTGATCGGCTTGGCAGGCGGCAGCATTTTGCGCCGCTGCCAGCCAGGTACAATCATCAAGCAAGAGCATGGTGGCACCGCGCGTCTGAAAAGGCGCGCGGTGTTCTTATGTTATCGCAGGCTCCGGAGATAATTGGCCCGATCGAACGGGTTCGCGCCCAACCGGGGCCGGGAAGGCTGCGTGCCTGCGATCGGCGCGTAGTGATCGAAGCTGTTTTCGAGCACGCCGGCGCCGCTGGTGAGCCCCGGCAACTGCCGCTGGACGCCCTGGACGTTGGCCGATGCGATCGTTCCGGCAAGCCGGGCGACGCCGCCTTCGATGATCGAATCCGTCGTCGACGCGCCTGACTTGGCGAGCAGCGTGTGAATGGCCGTCAGGACGGACGCGGGCGCTTCAAGGCGGAAGCTGTCGATCGGCTCGCAGACGATCGTGCCGGCCGAAGACAACGCCTCGGCGAGCACCAGCGGCGTCAGCCGGCGAAAATCGACGGCGGTGCTGGCCGGCGAGGTCTGGCGCGCCGCTGTCATGGCGACGTGGCAATCGATCACCTGCCAGCCGAAGAGCCCGGCCTTCAGCGTTTCGGCAACGGCCTCTTCGACCGCCCGGTAAAAGCTCGCAGGCATCTGGCCGACATCCACTTCCAAGGCAAAACTGTTGCCCGCTGCCGCCGGCCGCGGTTCGATCCTGAGGCCGACGGTCGCAAGGAAGGGGTTCGGCTCGCGGAAGAGGATCTCGATGCCGGTTCCGGTGCCAAGGGGCCGTTCGACGCAGATGACCGTGCTTTGCTCGAAATGCGCCTCCAGCCCGAAATCGGCCGACAGGGTGGCCTCGATCACCTCCTTCTGCACCTCGCCATAGAGCGAAACGAACATCTCGCTGGCATCGTCGCTGGTGCGCAGGTTGATGAACGGGTCCTGTTCGGCCAGTTGCTGAAGGGCAAGCCACAGCGCCGTGTTGTCCGAAGGGCGCCTCGGCCGCACGAGGGTTTCGAGCGTCGGCGGGGCGAAGTGAAACGCTCCGGCACGCTTTCCGCCGACGCCGATCCAATCACCGATGCGGGCATGGGCAAGCCCGCCCACCTTGGCTATGCGGCCGGCTGTCACCTGGTCCACCTTTTCCAGCCGGCCCTGGTCGAAGAGCTGGATGCTGGTCACCTTCGCCGCGCCGCCGGGAAGGACGAGATAGTCGCGCATGGCGACGGTGCCGGACGTCAGGTTGAGAAAGGCGAGTTTTTCACCGCCCCAGCCGCGCTCGATCTTGAAGATCCGGCCTTCGACCGGTGCATCCGGGGCGGGCGCCTTCGCCGGCAACAGCGTCTCGATCGCGGTGATCAGGCCCGGCACGCCGACGCCGGTCATGGCGATGCCGCAATAGACCGGGTGCAGAAGGCCTTCGGCAAGCTGCGTCGCCAAGGCCTTCCGCAGCCGCTCGACAGTCAGACGCTCCGGTGCCAGCACATAATCGTCGAGCAAGGCTTCATCATTGGCGGCAAGCGCCTCCGAAAGTGCCGAAAAATGCGGTTCCTGCGCAAAGTCGTTCGGCTCGGCTCTCGCGTGTCGGCTGCCGGCCTCGACCGCCGCCGACATGATGACGGGGCGGACCGAGAGTTGGCTGGCGATCTCTTCGACCACTTCGGCGGGACGCGCCCCCAGGCGATCGATCTTGTTGACGAAGAACAGGAAGGGGACGCCGAGGCGGCGCAAGGCGCGCACCAGCACGCGGGTCTGCGCCTGCACGCCTTCCACCGCCGAGACGACCACGACGGCGGCATCGAGCGATTGCAGCACGCGCTCGACCTCGGCGATGAAGTCCGGATGCCCGGGGGTGTCGATGAGGTTTACGACCAGATCGCCAAGCCTGAACGATACGACGGAGGCGGCAATGGTGATGCCACGCTGCCGTTCGAGTTCAAGGCTGTCGGTCTGGGTATTGCCGCTATCGACGCTGCCGAGCCTGTCGATCGCGCCGGTGTCAAAAAGGAGTCTTTCCGTAAGGCTAGTCTTGCCTGCATCCACGTGGGCGAGGATGCCCAGATTCAATGTGCGCATATCCCATCAGCTTCTCAAAAATTCGGATCTGGGTTTCTTGAGAAGTGACTCGGCGCATCGGGGCCTCCAGACTTGAGCTTCTTGCGGATCGCGCAACCCGCGGCAGGCGAGGGTGCTCGTGAAATCTAAGGACGCCACAGGAAGGGCGTCAAGCGTTGCCTGACAACTCCGACGCGGTGTTGCAGATTTGCTGGTGTGGCCGGGGCCATCGAAAAATGGCGATGCTCCCGCTTCGGGCGGTCACGCGAGGGTAGGCCGAACACAATGTCTGGTCGTACTTATTAGTATATGCTAACTTCCTCCCGCCAAAGAAAAAGGGGGAGGCAAACATGGACATGACCCGTCGCGCCGTCGCTTTGGGCGGCGCCGGCCTGCTTGCATCAGCATCGTTCTTACCTGCGAACGCGCTGGAATCGCCGCTTTTCGATCCGGTCGAGGCTGCCGATGATTTCTGGCTGGCGGTGGAAGCCTATATCTACGGCTACCCGCTGGTGACGACGGAAATGACCCGCCGGGTGGTGACCAATGTGGCCAAGCCCGAAGGCAGCAAGGGGCCGATGGGCCACGTCATCAAGCTGCGTGAATATCCGAACGCATCCTTCAAGGATGTCACCGCGCCGAATGCCGATACGCTGTACACGACAGCCTTCGTCGATGTGGGCAAGGAGCCGTGGGTGCTGTCGATCCCCGACATGAAGGATCGCTTCTTCCTGTTTCCGATGCTCGACGGCTGGACGACGGTGTTTCAGGTGCCGGGCAAGCGCACGACCGGCGGCGGGGCGCAGGCCTATGCCATTACCGGGCCGGGCTGGCAGGGAAGCCTTCCCGACGGCGTGACCGAATACAAATCCTCAACCGGCATCGTCTGGATCCTCGGGCGCATCTATTGTGATGGCACGCCGGAGGACTATGCGGCGGTGCATGCACTTCAGGACGAGTGCAAGCTTTGTCCGCTCAGCGCCTATGGCAAGGACTGGACGCCGCCGGTCGGCAAGGTCGATCCGTCGATCGACATGAAGACGGCGGTGCGCGAGCAGGTCAATCGCATGGATGCGGTCGAATATTTCACGCTTCTTTGCGAGTTGATGAAGACCAATCCGCCGACGGCAGCGGATGGCGAGGCGATCGCCAAATTTGCCGAAATCGGCATCGTGCCGGGCCAGGACTTCGACAAGAGCAAGCTCGATGCCGCCTTCGTCTCGCGCATCCCCGTCATGGCGTTCCATCGCATCATGCTGCACTTCAAGTTCAGCGATGGTGACATCCAGAACGTCAACGGCTGGGGCTTTACCACCAAGACCGGCATCTACGGCACCAACTATCTGCAGCGGGCGCTGATCACGGCGATCGGGCTTGGCGCCAATCGTCCGCAGGATGCGATCTATCCGACGTCGCTGAAGTCCAGGGACGGCCTGGTTTCCCGCGCCTATCACGGCTCCAACAAATACGTCGTCACCTTCCCCAAGGGGCAATTGCCGCCGGTGCGGGGCTTCTGGTCGATCACCATGTACGACGAGAACTATTTCTTCGTCGACAATCCGCTCAACCGCTATTCGATCAGCGCGCGCGTCAGCCCCAAGGCCAATGCCGACGGTTCGACGGAGATCTACATCCAGAATGAATCACCCGGCAAGGACAAGGAAAACAACTGGTTGCCGGCGCCGAAGGGCAAGTTCATCCTGATGATGCGGCTCTATTGGCCCGACGACAGCCCGCCTTCCATTCTCGACGGGTCGTGGCTCATCCCGCCGGTGAAGAAGGCGGGATGACAGAGGCGAAAGAGTCCCTGCGTCTTCGCGTGAAGGCGCAGGGCGTGGCGATCAGGCTGCGGCTCAGCGCTTCGGCAGCACGAGATCGCCGACCGTATAGATGTGAAACTCACTGCGGGAGACTTCGTCCAGCTTGCGGAACTTCTCCGCGAACACCGGATCGGAGAAGAACTCATCGACATTTCCGGTGCCCTGGATCGCCTCGACATTGACGACGGTCTCGCCGTCCGTGCTCTTCGACAGGGTGCTCCACAGAAAACCTTCCTTCCGTTCGGCAACGTAGTGCACGACGTCCTGGATGACCGCGAAGGCTTCTTCCTGCTTGCCGGGATGGGCGTGGATGACGTTGACGACGAAGGTCGTCGGAACGGGGGACGCCGAGAAAGTGGGGGTAGGGATCGTTGTCATGCTTCTCTCCATTTAAACGCCGCGGCGTATCGGCCGCGACGGCATCTGGATATCGGGAGAGAAATAGCGGATAAACGAGCGCGTATTCTCATCACTTCGGAAAATAATTCCGTAATCGGGGCGCGATGGACAAGCTCGGAACGCTCAGCATTTTCATTCAGGTGGCAGAGGCGGGCAGCTTCGTGGCCGCCGGCCATCGCCTCGGGCTTTCAGGTTCGGCCGTCGGCAAGGCGATCGCGCGGCTCGAAGACGAGATGGGCGTGCGCCTCTTCAACCGGTCGACGAGAAGCATGGCGCTGACCGAGGACGGCAGCTTCTTTCTCGACACCTGCCGCCGCATCCAGTCCGAATTCGAAACGGCCCAGGCGCAACTGTCACGCTCGCACGCGACGCCGCGCGGGCAATTGCGCGTCAGCCTGCCGCTCGCCGGCATGCTGCTGATGCCGACCATATCGGACTTCATGCGCGCCTATCCGCTGATCAATCTTGATCTCGATTTCACCGATCGGCTGGTCGATGTGATCGAGGAGGGCTTCGATGCGGTCATCCGCACCGGCGACGTGAAGGATACACGCCTGATGAGCCGCAAGCTCGGGACGTTCCGGCACCGGATCGTCGCTTCGCCGGAATATCTCGCGGCTCATGGGCGGCCGGAGGTGCCGGAGGACCTGCTTGGGCACCGCTGCCTTCATCACCGCTACGCCAATTCCGGCCGCCTCGAACCCTGGCCGCTCGTTCGTGACGGGCGTGAGGTGAAGCTGGACCTGCCTGTGACCACGGTGGCGAGTACGCTTGACCCCTTGATCTTTCTTGCGGAGCGCTCCTTCGGCATTACCTGCCTGCCGCCCTTTGCCGTGTCGCCTGAACTGGCGGAAGGCAAGCTGGTCTCGCTGCTGGAAGATTACCTTCGCGAAACCGGCACGTTCCGCGTGCTTTGGCCGACCAATCGCTATCTTTCGCCAAAGGTGCGTGCCTTCGTCGATTTCATGGCGGAGAACCTGTTTGCCGCGTGACGGCCGGGCGGTACGGAAGGTTCCCCCGGCGTCGATCCAGCCGTTGCTAAAGTGCTGCAAATGTCCGAAGCTTCGCTGACGCCATCGGGTCATGCGAGCCGGAGCAGATGCGCACCATGACAGACGCCTCTTCCATTCAGCCTGCCGCCAGCCATGACGCCCGCATCTGCCGGGGATGCTGGGACCAGATGCATGTGCCGATCCCGATCCGCGGGCCCTTGGCGCTGCCGTTCCGTGCCTTCGGTATTACCCGCAGCAAGATGAACCCGAACATCTGTACGCGAGCGCTCCTTCCGTTACGTGAAGAAGCAGAGTCACGTTGCGGCAAGCGCCACAATCCTGTTTGCCGACATCCGCGGATTCACGCATCTTTCGGAGCGGATCGAGCGGGTGCGCTTGAGCCAGATCGTCAGCCTGTTCCAGGATCGCTGCGCCCAGGCGATCTGGGCGCATGACGGCATCGTCAACAAACAGATGGGCGACGGGCTGATGGCGATCTTCAACTTTCCGATCATCCGGAAAGACCATGCGCAAGCGGCGATCATGGCAGCACGCGATATCCAGCGTCTCTGCGCCGATGCACTCGGCCGCCTCGACCTCGACGACCTCGGCGAACGGCCGCTCGGCGTGGGCGTCGGCATTCATTCGGGCGAGGTCGAGATCGGCGAGTTCTCGACATTCCGCAGCGATTTCACCGCGATCGGCGGCACGGTCAACCTGGCCTCGAGGCTCGAATCCCAGGCCGAGGCGGGGGAGATTATCGTCTCGACCGAAACGGCGGGCCAGGCCGGGGAGCTGGCGTCAGGAGCGGCGACGCGGCTGCTGACGCTAAAGGGCATCGATCAGCCGGTCGCGGCGCGGGTCATCGCACAGCAGAGCTGAGGCTCATTTGATCTTCCTGACGTCGCTGGCGATGAGGCCCCATTTCCAGCCGCGTCCGCTGATCGCCACCCGATCACGGGGCCAAAGACTATCTCGAAGTTCGGACGAGTACCCGCAGAGCTGATCTGCCTGAAACGGCGGCTCGATGAGTTCGATGGAGTTCCAGCATTTTTTGGAACGGGCCATCGAGGCGACGGTGTAGATGCGCTCGACGTGGTTGCCCGCGACCAATGCGCCGGCCATCGGAACGCCCATCGTTACGATGATGTACCCCATCGCGAAGCCGAGGAACGGCACTATGGCGACAAACAAGGCTGTCTTTGGATCGGCGTAGGCATAATTCATGGAGTCCGGGTTGGTCGCGACCGCCAACAGGATCAGCGCGGAGCCACAGGCGCCGCCGATCAGAGCGGCTGTCCGGGTCAACTCCATCCATTCAGGTGAGGGGATATAGAGGTATCCGACAAATGCGCCAAGCATAGGGAGTGCAAAGAGCAAGAAGCAGGTTACGACGACATAACGCAGAAGCTTGGTGAAGAGTGGCTCTTTCGCAGGCTCAGGTGCGTCCATGGGATGTTCCGGATATGGGGCAGGTCGGTGGGCGGCAACCGTGCGATTGCGGACCAAGACGTCCCTCACCATCCGGCATCTCAAGACATAAGCTGTTTTCGATTGTGCATCAATATCGTCGCAACGTTCGGTTATTGTCGATCCGGGAAAGCGCGACCGAGCGAGGCAGGGCGAACTGCCCGCCGGGCGCGATGTGGCTTCCGTCCACGGATCGCCTACCTACATCGCACCTTCGTCGGTCAACGACATCACCTCGGCGACCTTGCCGCGGGAGACGAGGCAGCGCCACTTGGCGCGCTCGGGGCCGACGCCGATGATGACTTGCGTGTTGGCCTGCGACATCTCTGAGCTCAGCGTCGCAATGTCGGGGTTGTTGGTCTGCTTGACGACGGCCTGTTCGCAGGCGCGCTCGTCGGTCGGGTTTCCGCCGCGAAGCGCCGCTGCGGTCGCCTCCGATGTCGAGGGACGTGGAGGCGACGACGAGGATGACTGGGAGCAGGCCGACAGGCTGAGGAGAGCGAGAAGTGACGCGGTCGCGTAAGTCAAATGTCGCATGGACGTTCTCTCTCCATCTGGCGGCGGCGTGCGGATCAACGCCTGATTGCTTCAATTTTTCATGAAGGCGGCCGAGGCTCAATCGATCCGTCTGACACTGCCCGCAAACACGCCCCATCGCCAGCCCCGCCCCGTGATTGAAACGCGCGAGCCAGGGCCGAGCGGGCCTGCCAATTCCTTAGCAAGACCACAGAACCTGTTAGCCAGCACGGGGAGTTCGGCGACCGTGATACTGTTCGAGCATCTGAAGTCCGATTCACTCGACTTGACTGTGAAGGTGTGTTCGATACCGCTGCCGATGGCGAGAGCAACGAGCATCGGTCCGCCGAGCACCACGACCCTGTATCCGAGCCAGAAGCCAATAAATGGCGCGGCAAAAGTGAGCAAAACTGTCTTTGCACCCAGGCGCTGAAAGCGACCCGCAGCCCCCAGCGTGATCAACCATAAGAAATAGACTGCCGCGAGAATGCCGATCACGATAGCCGCCGACCCGCTCCAGTCAATCCAACTGGCTGTGGGGACGTAGGGATGTCCGAACAGTTCCGGCAAGACCGGCGAGATAGCAACGCCGACAAAGGAGAGGAAGAGGCAGCCCGACATTTTGGAACCCCGTGACGGCTTCGCTTGCTCGAGCATATTCATCTACTTTCTTGGAACCGATCTACTTTGATTGCAGCCGTTGTGCAGGCTGGAGCCGCCAGACTGTTTCTTGCCTTGGGGTTGCCATCTCGTGGTGGTGCGAGCTCCTACGCCCAAAGGTCGCGCACACAGCGGCCGTCGGATGGTAGGTCTTCGAAGGTGACCAGGCCATCGAAATGGTCGATGGGAAGGTTTGCGACCCGGTCCAGCGCCGCCAGCCTGAGATTGACGGCGATGCGCCGGCGGCCCCGTTCGTCAAGGTGCAGGCTGCGCCAGGCGACAACGCCGGCGCAGGTGGGGCAGAACAGGATTTCGAGCGTCGGGTGGTTCTCGTCGGCGCGGGTATAGGCGGTGAGTTCGCCGCTGACTGCGATGCGCTCGCCTTCGTAGTCATAGGCCCAAAGCGTGCCGTAGCGGTGGCAGAGCGTGCAGTTGCAGGCGGTGATCGGGCCGGGGTCGCCTTTGAGCGTCCACTTCGCATTGCCGCAGTGACATGAGCCGTCAAGCATGAGCCGCTCCCGCTATTGTACCGAGGCGGCATAGTGCCCCGATGGCGGGATGTCCGCAATCGGGGCCGGATATCAATCTCGCTCGCGCTTGTGCGCCAAGACAGCGTCGATGAAGGGAGCCTTCGAGGCGAGGTACTCGCCGATGCCATGCTGGTTCGTGGCTTCGAGGTGCAGCTTCAGCGCCTGATAGCGGGCGCTGAGGTCCGGATCCTGCCGCAGAAGATCGCGAAACCGCAGCATTCTTGCAATCTGCCAATGTCCTGACCGGCACACATGGACCTTGTGGGTTCGAACGCCATTGACGTCGCGCCGATAGAAGTGGTGGTCCTGCGAAAGGTCCGTGCCGCGAACATATCCAAGCGATTTCATACGCTCCGTCACATCGCCCACGTCGCGATGCTCGGACACCTCGACCAGAAGGTCGATTTCCGGCTTCGCGGCGAGACCGGGGACGGCGGTGCTGCCGACATGGTGGATCGTGACGAGCGCATTTGCGAATACGCTGCGGATGCGCTGCTGCTCGGAGAGAAACAGATCGGGCCATCGCGGATCATAGACTGAAATCTGGCTGGTCAGCGGCACGGCGGCTTGCTCCGGGTTCTTGACGGTGGTGTCATGGTAGCACCCGGAACGAATTCACGGACCTTCCCCCGCCTGGACGGAGGAAGGTTGTTTGGTCGGATCGTGCCACCGCCTAGTTGCGGTCGAGCCGCATGACCTTTTCATCGCCGAGGACCATGCCGGTCTCGCGGAAACCGAAGCGGTGGTAGAGGGCGTGGGCGCGGGTGTTTTCCGGGTAGACGCCGAGATAGATGTCGCCGCATTCAGGGATCTTGGCCATGTGGTCCAGGAGGGCTGCGAGCGCCTTGGCGCCATAGCCCTTGCCCTGGTGGCGGGCATCGATCATCAGCCGGTAGATCCAGTGGTTGCCGTCATCGGGGTCGAGCGCATACATGGCGAAACCCACCGGCGCCCCTTCGGCCATCACGGCAAAACCGACGCATTCGGGGCGTTCGCCGAGTTCTTCGAGAGATTCGTCGTTGCTGGCGATGAAATCCATCTGGTTTTCGTGAACGTCGAGCCTTCGGATGACATCGGCATCGACGGTATCGACGGGCAGGAGTGTAATCGTCATTCGGTCCTCGTGGTCGACGCTGTGGCCTGGGAGGCAGTCTCTGTCTAATCCCTTCTGCGGTCACCTTCTCCCCGCGGGGCGAGCGGGGAGAAGGGACCTTGCAGCGCTCTCGGCGTCCACATCCTGCGCCTGGGCGCGAGCGGTTCCCTCTGCGGGGCGGGCAGGGGAGCCGAAGGGTAGGCGGAGCCGGGCCGCTGCCGTTCCCTTTCCCGATCAGCGGGCGAGGGAGTTGGGGGCAAGGAACCGGAGGGACGGGGACACGCGTCCAGCCTGGCAAAGCGTCAATAACAATCTGATTTATACGTTTTCAGTTTCTGCCGTGCCGGCCGGGCCGCTCGAGGCGCCGAAATCCGGAAAGCGAGCCCTTCTCCAACGGGCGCATTACCGCAACATTGCGATGGCAAGAAAGAAACGGCCTTCGCGCCAGCCGCTCAGGTTTCCTCGACGATGCGTGGCTCTGCTTTGCCCGTCCATTCAAAGGTGATGGTGTGGCCCTGGCGGACGTTCTGGATGACCGAGGGGCGGAAGACGGCGAGGCACGTGCCCTCGGGATCACGGGCCGACGGATAGATCAGGCCGTTGCCGCCTTCTGCAAGAATGGTGGCGGCGAGCGCCTGACCGGCGGGGTAGGCGACGGCGGTGTCGGGGGAGAGATAGGCGGCGTCCACTTCGCCGCGCACGTCATGGAAGCGGCAGGTGAAGCCGGCGATCAGTTCGCGGTAGCGACCGATGTCGTGAAAGCTGCCGGCCTCGCGAAGCGCCCGGGTGCGGTGATAGACGATTTCCGCCTGGCAGGTCTGGAGTGCGCGCGGGCCGAAGGCACAGTACCAGGCGCCGCGCTCCTCGCCGTTGAAGCGGTTGCCTGGAGGCCGGGCATGGCAGAAGGCGGCATTGATCAGCGACCAGCCGTAGCCGAAGGTCTCGTTCAGGAGTTCGGCAGGATCGACGCCGATGGGCAGAGCGAGCGGGCTCAGCCGCGCCGAGGTCATCGCCTCCAGCCGGTTGAGGATCTCGATCTCGTCGTCATCGTCGGCGAGCGGCTTGACCGCGGGCTCGTCGATATAGGCGGTCGAGATCAGCCGGACGGTTGCCGGCTCGTTGAAGTCGATTTCCGGCAGCGCGATCATAGGCCGCCGCGCAACCCGTCGAGATAGCGCCTGACCTTCATCATCACGGGAATGCCGCCCTCGATCATCAGGTCGACCGGCGAGCGGCCGGAAAACAGCGGGCCGGTGTTGACCGCCTTCGGCCATTGATAGGTAAGCGGCCCGTTGAAGAACAGCCGCAAGCCCTTGAAGATGCCGACGATCAGGCTCGCGCGCATGCGCTTGTCCTGGTCGAGCCTGCCCTTGAAGTCGCCGGCCTTCATGCGGTTCCAGGTGGCGATCGGCACGTCGAAGAGCTGGGCCGCCTCCCTATTGGTGAGGTTCCAGAGGTCGCAGGCTTTCACCACCGCCTTTACGATCACAGCTTCTTCCTGCCGGGCGGGTGCGAAAGCCGGTTGCGCGAGGGCCATGAATGTCTCCTATGCGGTGACTGAGTGTATCATATGATATGAAATGGCGATGTTGGGCGGAAAGTCAAGGGTTAGCCGGCTGATGCCTGTTTGCACTGCCGAGCGAACGCGCCCGGCTCTGCCCCTCACCCTAACGCTCTGCCCGCCACGCGGGGAGAGGGGACATGGACGACGGGGGCACCGTCACTCGGCGGCTGATCTCACAAACCTAAGGTAGGCCAGGTTTCTGTGGGGGGAGCGGGTGACCACGTCTCCTTCTCGCTGTCGTGACGGGGAGAAGGTCCCGGCAGGGGGTGAGGGGCAGCACTTTTGCTGCAAAGGGGCCATCCTCACCCCGGTCGGGGCTCTTGCCGCTTGGATCGCCCTTCACCTGACGTGGCGCAGAGGTCGCCGCGCGCGTTGCGTCGCCATCCGTTGAGATGGCGCGGTCTCCATCACGGCAATTCGATTTTACTCGGTTGGCGGCGGCCGATAGGCTTTTCGGCACAGTTGATGGGAGAGAGAGCCATGAAGCGCGCATTAGCAGCAATCGCATTCGCCTTGGCCTGTTCCGGCGCGGCCTATGCGCAGGACACCAGCATGAGTTTCTTCGTCACCAGCGTGAACCCCGGAAAGGGCGGCGATCTGGGCGGCCTCACGGGGGCGGACGCCTATTGCGATACGCTCGCCAAGGCAGCGGGGGCGACGGGCAAGAGCTGGAAGGCCTATCTTTCCACCGACGCTGAGAACGCCAAGGACCGGATCGGCGCAGGCCCCTGGTACAACGCCAAGGGCGAGAAGATCGCCGATGACGTCGCATCGCTCCACAGCGACAAGAACAACCTGACGAAGCAGACGGCGCTCAATGAAAAGGGCGAGGTGATCAACGGGCGCGGCGATACGCCCAACCGCCACGACATTCTGACGGGCTCGAAAGCCGATGGCACGGCGGCACCGGACACCTGCGGCAACTGGACGATGGGTGGCGCCGACGGCGCGGCGATCGTCGGACACAGCGATCGCACCGGACTGAACGATTCCGCCGAGGCCAAATCCTGGAACTCTTCGCACGCAACGCGGGGCGGCTGCACCGTCGAGGCCTTCAAGGGCACCGGCGGCGAGGGGCTGTTCTATTGCTTCGCTGCGAAATAGGTCGTGTTGACAAAGTAGTTTTCGGCCCGTGGTCGCGCGGTTGGCGAGCTACGACTGCTTTTCTGCGTCCCCCAGAAAAGGATCGATGCCGATTTGGTGGAGCCTTTTACGGGCTTCCACAGAGGCCTGCCTGATGTCGGGATTTTCTTCTACCGCTCTTCCATACCAATATTTTGCGGCGTGCAGGTCGCCAAGGTTCTCATAGCACTCCCCCAGTCGCTCTCCGAGATATCCGGCATCCAGCGACTGGTCGCCATCTGCCATGAAAAGATAAATCTTGATGGCGTCCGCTGCATTCCCCCTTGCGATCAATTCTTTTGCTCGGCGCTCTAAATGATTGAAGTCATACACGACTTTGTCTCCAGCAACGCAACTTGGGTGCGGTTTTCCTAAAAAGCAGTGTTGAAACATGCCCGAGCCGGTTTGCGAAGCCACTCTGTCAACACGGCCTAGGGCGCTTTCAGCTTATCGTAACGCGCAAGGGACACGCTTTGGTTTCATCCTGACGGCCCGGACACTCGGCCCGGGTCGCAGGTCCGTTCCCACGTGCGTCAGACATGCGGCCCGAGCAGCGACAGGTCGGCCTCGCCGAGCCGGTCTTTGGCGGTCCAGAGCTGATGCCAGTAAGGGTAGATCACCGGCGGCAGGCTGACGGCGTCGAGCAGTTCCTTCTCCTCATCGGTGAGCTTCAGGTTTGCGGCAGCGAGATTGTCGCTGAACTGCGCCTCAGTGCGGCCGCCGATGATGACGGACGTGACGCCCTTGCGGCCGATCAGCCAGGCGAGCGCAACTTGCGCCGGCGACACGCCGCGCTCGGCGGCGATGGCAACGAGCATGTCGACGATCTTCCAGAGCCGCTCCTCGTCGCGGATCGGCGGCTCCTTCCAGCCGGCAAGCTGGCGGGTGCCTTCCGGTGTCTCGTTTCGCCGGTGCTTGCCGGAGAGAAGTCCGCCGGCAAGCGGGCTCCAGACGAGCACGCCGAGCCCCTGGTAGATGGCGATCGGCATCAGCTCGTATTCAGCCTCGCGGGCCTCGAGCGTGTAGTGGATTTGCTGGCTGATGAAGCGCTGGCGGCCTTCGAGCGCGCTGACGCCGAGCGCCTTCATGATGTGCCAGCCGGAATAGTTGGAGCAGCCGATATAGCGGACCTTGCCGCTGCGAACGAGGCTGTCGAGCGCCTCCATCGTTTCTTCGAGCGGTGTTAGGCCGTCCCATTCATGCACCTGGTAGAGATCTATGACGTCGGTGTTCAGCCGCTTCAGGCTCGCCTCGCAGGCGGCAATCAGGTGCTGGCGCGAGAGCCCGCCGTCGTTCGGCCCCGGCCCCATCGAAAAGCGCGCCTTGGTGGCGACGAGCACACCGGCTTTGCGCTGGCCGCCGAGGATCTCGCCGATGATCTCCTCGCAATGGCCGGTCGAATAGATGTCGGCCGTGTCGATCAGGTTGACGCCGGCATCGAGGCAGAGGTCGACATAGCGGCGCGCCTCCTTCAGCCCGACATTGCCGACCTCGGCGAACTTGCCGCGGCCGCCGATCGTCATTGTGCCCATGGTGATGACAGAGATTTTCAGGCCGGAACGGCCGAGCAGCCGGTATTCCATGGTCTCTGGTCCTTTGCTGGTGGGGAAACGGGAACGCAAGCTCCACCGGATGAAAGCCGAAGGCGACAGCGGCGGTCAAGTGGCGAGCAAAGAGGCCGCGTCCGCGGCGCGGGCCCAGTGTGTAGACCTGCAACACTCTGCAATCGGATGTTGCGGTGGTTGCAGCTCCGGTTTCTTAGGGCTGGCTTGAACACGGCAAAATGTTATCGTTTCGTCGAGAGATTAAGGGGAATCACTGGATGAGCGTTGTAAAGCGTCTGCTGTCCGCATCGGCGATCGCTGCCGGTCTGGGTTGCATTGTTGCGCCTTTGACGGCGAATGCGGCCGAAAACGGTGCCGGCTTCTATCTGCTCGGCGCACGTGGCCCGATGGCCGGCCTTTTGGCGCCGCCCGGAACCTATTTCCAGAACGACACCTACTTCTATGTGGGCGAGCTCAAGGGCAACAAGCAGCTTCCGCTCGGTGGCGAGATCGTCGGCGAGGTCGATGCGACGCTGATCGGCATCTTCGGCACCGGCCTCTGGGTGATGCCCGAAGAAGTGCTCGGCGGCAATCTCGGCTTCACCGCGATCGTGCCCTTCGGGGGGCCGGATATCGACGCTACGCTTTCGGCGCCAAGGGCCGGTCGCTCGGCCTCGGTCAGCGATTCTATCTTCACTATCGGCGACCCCGTGTTGGGCGCGGTTCTCGGCTGGCACGAGGGCGATTTCCACTGGACGGCGAACGCCTCGGTCAACGTGCCGATCGGCGACTACCAGAAGGGGCAGCTCGCCAATCTCTCGTTCAACCGCTGGGCTGGCGACTTCACGCTCGCCGGCACTTGGTTCAATCCGGAAACGGGCTTCGACATCTCGGGCGCCGCGGGCTTCACCTTCAACGGCGAGAACCCGGCGACGGACTACCGCACAGGTACGGAATTCCACGCGGAATGGGCCGTTACCAAGCACTTCGGCCAGGAGTTCTCCGCCGGCGTTGCAGGCTACTTCTACCAGCAGGTGACCGGCGACAGTGGCGCCGGCGCAAGGCTCGGCCCGTTCAAGGGCCGTATTGCCGCGATCGGCGGCACCATGGGCTACAATTTCAAGATGGCCGAGACGCCGGTATCGCTGACGCTCAAGGTCTTCCAGGAATTTGGCGCCAAGAACCGGCCAGAAGGCACGGCCGGTTTCGTCACCATCGCCTTCCCGATCGGCACGCCGCCGGCCCAGGTGAAGTAGGCTTGAGCCAAGCCTCGCATGCCCCGCCGGCGCCGTTTCGACCGGCGGAGGCATGGATGACGCGTGACCTTCGTCCGGAAACGACCGATCGCGGCAGGGTTCGCGTGCGGCGACGTTGCTTTATCTCCCGATCGGCGCATACTGCCGCCTTCGCTGGGCAGGATGCGGCTCCGGCGGCTGTAAGATCGTTCGCGTTTTCGTCCCGATACGGGCGGTCGCGGAATGTCTCGGACGGCCAGGCCACAGGCGCTTCTCCTGCACGCAATGGACCGGATCGACCAGGCCTTCGCCGAGATCGGGTGTCCGTGCAACGGCGATTGAGCGGAAGCAAGTGCCACGCGTCACTTCCGCCGCAGCCGGCGGGCATTCGTAAGAGCGTCCGCCCTGAAAGGCACAATTGGTTTCGACCCGCGGTTGGCGGCGTACGCGGATAGCGGCGCGCCGGCCCTTGGCAGCCAGGAGGTTTCAATGCAGGAGTTTGCACGCGAACCGGACGGCCCGATCGGCCCCGACGATCTTGATATGCTGCAACGCACCTTCGACCGGGTCTGCATCTGGTGCGACATCCCGCGCTACGGCAAACGTGCCGACCGGCTGGCCCGCCACATCACGGGCCAGTTCCGCAGGGGCATTGCCGACGAGCGGGTGCTGTTCGAAAACGCCATGTGGCTGGAGCAGCAGGGTGGTTCAACGCGGCATCGCGCCGACAATTGACGCCGGCGGCGCCTGAAGCACATCGCGATTTTCAGATTGAGTTGTCTATCGCAAACCGCTGCGCCCTTTTGCGCGACATTCTCTACATCTCGAAGAACCGCTCCGGCATCAGGTTCCGGTAGGGGAACATATGGAAATACGGACGCGCCTCGGCGAGCACGCGGCGGACGGACGCGCGTTCGAGCAGCCGTTCGAAATAGACCGCCAGATGCGGATGGGTCTCATCGAAGGGCTCGACGATGCCGCCATAAAAGAGAGCCGGGGTGGCGGCGCAATCGGCAAGGCTGAAGGTATCGCCCGCGGCAAATTCATGCGTGGCGAAGTGCTTGTCGGCCATGCCATAGGCCAAGCCAAGCGCGGCGCGGGCGTCGGCAACGCCGCGGTGGTCGTTTTCGCCTGGCGCCCGCAGCGTGTCAGTGACGATCTTCTGCATCGGCACGTGGATGTAGTTGTCGAAGAAGCGATCCCAGAGCCGGGCTTTCAGAGCCATATCGGGGTCATCGGGGATCAGCCGCTGGCGTCCCGGATAATGGCGGTCGAGATATTCGATGATGATCGACGTCTCCGGCATCACCACGTCGCGAGCGCTGTCCGTCAAGACCGGCATCTTGCCGACCGGCCACAGCGCCGCGAAGCGGGCCGCTTCTTCCGGGTCGAGCAGGTCGACCAGGCTGCTTTTGAACGGGGTCTCGTTTTCGTAAAGCGCGATGAGCACCTTGTGGCAGAAGGAAGCGAGTGGATGCTGGTAAAGCGTGAGGGACATGCGCGTATTCTCCAGTGCGGAAGGGACGCTTGCGGATCGGTCGTCAGGTCTTTACGTGCCCGTTTATCGCAAAACCGGTCCTGTTTCGCAATCGGTTTTCGGGGTTCAGGGCCAAAAGATCGGGGCCCGTGGCGCAGAACGGCGGCAGCCGCGCCGGATACGCGCCGATTTTTTGGGGACGCCATGCTGATCGATTCCAAGCGGTTAGCGCCGGAAAAGGACGCGCACGCGTAAAGACTTGCCGCCATCGTGCCCGGCTACCATTGAAAGCGCAAAAGCTGCCCTAGAATTAATAGAACAAGGGCGTCGCAACGCTCGGCGCCCGTCGTCATCGCGACAGGGGAGGATTGCCGATGCGCTGCTTCACGGTACTTGGGCCCTCGCAGACCGGAAAGACCACGCTGGCAGACAAGCTGGCCGGTCTGGAGGGGGCCTCCAGAAAAGCTGCTTCACCCTACGGATTGAACCTCACGGAATTCGAATTTGGCGGCGAAGCCTGGTGCGCGCTCGACGCACCCGGCGGCACCGAGGCGCTGGGACACGCCCAGCACGCGCTGATCGCCAGCGACGCCTGCGTGCTCTGCGTTTCGCCGGTGCCGGAGGAGGCAGTGCTGGCCGCGCCCTATCTGAAGGCGATCGAGGCGTCGGGCACGCCCTGCATTCTCTTCATCAACCGCATGGACGAGCCGCAGGGGCGGCTGCGCGACGTGATCGCCGCGCTTCAGGACTATTCCGGCCACATGCTGCTCCTGCGCCAGGTGCCGATCCGCGAAGGCGACAAGATCGTCGGCACCTGCGACCTGATCTCCGAGCGCGCCTGGCGCTACCGCGAGGGACAGACCTCGGCGCTGATCGAAATCCCCGACACGGTGATGGATCGGGAAAAGGAGGCGCGGGCCGAGCTGCTCGAGCATTTCTCGGAATTCGACGACTGGCTGCTCGAAGAGCTGATCGAGGACCGGGCGCCGGCCAACGACACGATCTATGCGATCTCCACGCGGCTCTTGAAGGAAAACCGCATCATCCCGGTGCTGGTGGGCGCTGCAAGCCACGCCAACGGCATTCTGCGGCTGATGAAGGCGCTGCGCCACGAGGCGCCTCAGGTCGACGCGCTTCGAAAGAGACTGGCTGAGGCCGGACCGATCGCCGAGACGGCGCTTTCGGCCGTCAGCTTCCACGCCTATCACAAGGCGAATGTCGGCAAGACCGTGCTGGTCAGGGCGCTGACATCCGGTATCAAGCAGGGCGCGACACTCGGCGGCGGCAGCCTCGGCTCGCTGCAGGACCCGGCGACCGGCAAGCCGCTGCCGAATGCCACGCCGGAGGCGGGCGCGATCTTTGCCGCTGTCAAGGCCGACCATCTGCCAGTGCCGGCGCTGCTCGCCGCCAGCAGCACCGCCGAGGCGCCGGACTGGACGCTGCCGCCGACGCCGATGCTGGTGCGCATATTGGTGCCCGACAGCGAGCGCGACGAGACCAAGCTCTCGGGCACGCTTGCCAAGCTCGCCGAGACCGACCGCGCACTCGCGGTCATGCAGGAAGAAGGCAGCGGCGCGCAGCTCGTCTGCGTGCAGGGACCGATGCACCTGCGCGACCTCTGCAAGACGCTCGCCGACGTCTTCCATGTCGGCGTCACCGACAGGCCGCCGAGCCCGACCTATCGCGAGACCGTGCTGAAACCCTCCGACGTGCACTACCGCCACCGCAAGCAGACGGGCGGTGCCGGGCAGTTCGCCGACGTCAAGCTCAGCGTGCACCCGAACGAGCGCGGCGCCGGCTTCTCTTTCGCCGAGACAGTGAAGGGCGGGGCGGTGCCGCGCAACTTCATCCCGGCGATCGAGGCCGGCGCGCGCGAAGCGATGGAGAAGGGGCCGCTCGGCTTTCAGGTGATCGATGTCGGCGTGACCCTGACGGACGGTCAGCACCATGCGGTCGACAGCAACGACTTCGCCTTCCGCGCGGCCGCCAAGATGGGCGTGCGCCAGGCGCTGTCGCAGGCCTCGGCCGTTCTGATGCAGCCGGTCATCCGCGTCGAGATCCACATCCCCTCGATCTATTCCGGCAGCCTGGTGCCGATCGTCTCCACCTACAAGGGCCAGGTGCTCGGCTTCGACCGTGACGAGACGGCCAAGGGCTGGGACATCTTTCGCGCCCTGGTGCCGGGATCGGCGCTCGACGATCTCGCCCGGACACTAAGGGCCGCGACGCAAGGCATCGGTTACTTCTCCAAGAGCTTCGACCATTTCGAGGAGCTCTACGGCAAGGAGGCGGATGCGGTAATCCACGCGCATGGGACGCAGCAGGCGGGGTGATCGTCTATGAGAGCAGCGGCTTGGCGCGATACACCATGACCGCGCCGAGCAATTTTAGTCGCGCATCAACGTCTCTTCGGTGGCGAATTCATTGCCGCGCAATCACGGAGCGTATTTGTCGTATCGATAGGTCTCGCCGATTGCCCGGACCGCCGACGGGCAAGGTCAAGTGCGCGGGTCGCCTTCCGTGAGGTTGTTTTCAAGGCCGTAACCCGGCATCGCCGTTCTGCGGATGCAGTCTCCGACATCACGCTCTCTCAACTTCGTGTAAAGGCGGATCGGCGCGGTAGTCCGCGAGCAACCGCTGATCGGTCCTGGGTTCGGCTGCGTTTTCACTACTTCAGAATGGTGTGCTGGTCATCGAAGATCAGGTCGTGGCGCTGCGCGCATGGGGTGGGGCCGGAGGAGGCGATCCAGCTTTCTGAGGGATCCGACGCGCTTGACAAAGGCGCCGATAAATTATTTATAACCATCCGGTCGGAAATAAATCGGATGGAGCCATGGGCCGGAAACGCGCAATTGATCAACAGCAGGTGCTGGATGCCGCCGAACGGGTCGTCGGTCGTGATGGCGCTGCCAACCTGACTGTCGATGCCGTCGCCAGGGAGGCCGGTGTCAGCAAGGCAAGTGTGCTTTATGACTATAAATCCAAGCAGGCGCTGATCGAGGCCGTCGTCGACCGGGCGTTTGAGCGCGACAACGCAAACCATGCGCAGGTCGAGCAGAAGATCGGAGACATTCAGGATCGAGCGGTCAGGGGGCGCATCGTTGCTGCGGCCGAACCGCCGCCCGAGGAATTCCGGGCGGTGGCACTGAACCTCAGCGCGGCGCTTACGCTCGATGCCGGTTTGCGCCGGAAGATGCAGGCAAGCCAGGATGCGACGATCGCGAGAATTCTCCAGAACTCCCAGTCGCCGCGCGGGGCGTTGCTTGCCTATCTCGCGCTCGAGGGTCTCAAGTTCCTCGAATATCTCGACTTTCACCATTTTGCGCGTGCAGACCGCGACGAGGTGCTGCGCGAAATCAACTGGCTCGTGACTGCAACCCCGCAGGCAGCCGATCTTCCGGACGAGCGCTAAGCGTCCAAACCTCATAGGTGCAGCGAAATGAACCAAGCATGCGATGCCACATCCGCCGTGGCCACGGGCGAACGCGCCCCGTTCCGGCGCATCTTCATCACCGGTGGCAGCGGCTATGTCGGCCGCAACCTCATCCGCCATTTCGTCACGACGGGCGCTTCTGTTGTCGCTCTGGCGCGCAGCCAGAAGGCGGCCGACCGCGTCCGCCAACTCGGTGCGACGGCCTTTATGGGCGACCTGCTCAGTCCAGACATCGCCGCGGGAATGGCGGGCTGCGACGCGCTTGTCCATGCGGCGGCCGATACCGATCATGGACCAGGCACGCCGCAGCAGCGCCGGGTGAACGAGGATGGCACACGGATCGTCATGGAGGCGGCCCGCGCCGCCGGTATCCGCAAGGCGATCCATATCAGCACCGAATCCGTGCTTGCCGATGGGCACCCGCTGGTGCAGGTGGACGAGACGGCGCCGTTTCCGCGCCGCCCGGCCGGCAGCTATTCGCGCAGCAAGGCGGCGGCCGAGCGTGTAGCCCTTGCGGCCAGCAGTCCGGCTTTCCCGGTCGTTGCCCTTCGGCCGCGCTTCGTCTGGGGGCGTGACGATACCACGGCGTTGCCGGCACTGGTCGAGGCTGCCCGCTCCGGCAAGCTCGCTTGGATCGCGGGAGGCACCTACCTGACCTCGACCACGCATATCGCCAACCTGTGCCAGGCCGTGGCGCTTGCGCTTGCAAACGGGCGGGGCGGGGAGGTCTATTTCATCACCGATGGCGATGCCGTGCCGTTCAGGACGTTCGTCTCGCAGCTTCTGGAAACGCAAGGGATCGTCCCGCCGGAAAAATCCGTTCCCCGCGCCGTCGTCAGAGCCGTTGCCTGGGGCGGCGATGTGCTCGCTGCCCTCTCCAGGGGGAGGATCAGCGTTCCGCTGACATCACAGGCCTATGCGACGTCGGCCGTCGAGATCTCGCTTGATATCGGCAAGGCAAAGCTGGCGCTGGGCTATGTTCCTGTCATCTCGCGGGAGCAGGGGCTGGACGAGCTTCGGACCGTCAGCACCGGTAGTCCTCCAGTTGCGGCGCCGTGTCCGGCTTGCCTGCCTTGATCCAGTCCACCTTGCCGCGCAGGAACGAGAGAGCCGCGTCCAGCGCGGCCTTCCGCTCTTCCAGTCGCGCGATCTGCGTTTGCAGGATCTCGACCGTTCGTGCGGGCGAATTTTCGCCGGCGCGATAGGCGTCATTGAGGGCCTGAATCTCCCGCAGCGAGTAACCCAGCGTCTGTTGCAGCCGGATCATCCGCGCGGCGGTAACGTCTTCCTGGCTGAACAGCTGATAGGGATTAGAGCCGCCCTTGGCGCTGCGCTCCGGCTTCAGCAGCCCCTTGGAAATGTAAAAGCGGATCGTATCGACCGGCAGTTCCGTGGCCTTCGCAAATTCCGAAATCAGCATGCAGCAAACCCTTGACCATAGAGTATGGTCAATACTTATAAGAGCTGCTTGTCTGGAATTGGAGACCCATGATGACAAGCAAGGAAAAGATTCTACACCGCGTCCAACTCGGCTCGGATGGCCCGCCGATCGGAGCCCAGGGCCTCGGCTGCATGGGCATGAGCGAGTTCTACGGCACGACGGACGAGGCCGAATCTCGCGCCACTCTGGAACGGGCGCTCGAACTCGGCGTCACCCTGTTCGACACGGCGGACATGTACGGTATCGGCGCCAACGAGGCCTTTCTTGCGTCCTTCGTCAGGACGCATCGTGAAGCGGTCCTGATCGCCACCAAGTTCGGCTATGCGCGCACGCCGCAAAGCCCAGAGGACTGGAGCATAGACAACCGGCCCGAGTTCCTTCGTGCTGCCGCTGACCGCTCGCTGAAGCGCCTGGGTGTCGATGTCATCGACCTGTATTACATGCATCGCCGCACTGATGCCGTACCACTCGAAGAATCCATTGGCGCGATGGCCGATTTGGTCGCGGCCGGAAAGGTCCGTTGGCTCGGCCTCTCGGCGGTGACCGCGGCGGAGCTGCGGGCCGCGCATGCCATCCATCCGATTGCAGCGCTGCAGTCGGAATGGTCTGTTTTCACGCGTGAGATCGAGGAAGATGTCGTTCCCGCTGCATTCGAACTCGGCGTGACGCTCGTGCCTTACTCTCCGCTCGGACGTGGCATGCTGACCGGCCAGGCCTTTGCCCAATCCCTGACGGAGGGAGATGCACGCAGGAATTTCCCGCGCTTTGCATCGCAGCACCACCAGGCGAACATGCAGGTGGTGGCAAAGGTCGAGGAAGCCGCGCGTGGCCTCGGCATTACCTCGGCCCAGCTGGCACTAGCCTGGCTGCACATGCAGGGCCGCAAGTTGAATGCGAAGGTGGTGCCAATCCCCGGAACACGCAGGCGCAGCCGCCTTGAGGAGAACGTCGCGGCGGCGTCCATCATCCTCCCCGATGATGTAACGGCCATGCTCGATCCGCTCGCCGGGGCTGTGCAAGGAGCTGCCGTCTAAGGGTGCGACCGCCGTGCGCGACGGGCGTGCGGCGGCCGGTTCTTGTGTTGGGTGGGGAGGAGGGACGCTCGCCGGCCGCCGACGGCTAGCTTGTGCCAGATGTTTGCACTGCCTCTGCGCTCTGCCGCTCGCGCTCCTCGATCTCGGCGATCAGCCAGTTGAGAAAGGCCTTTGTTACCGGCTTGGTGCGCAGGAGGTCTTCCTGGCAGACGAACTGGTAGGTTTCGGGCGGCTCGTAGAAATGGTCGTGGGCCAGGCGAATCTGACCGGATTTGAGTTCGTGTTCGACCATGGTGCGGTCGATCAACGCCACGCCCTGGCCTTCTCTCACCGCTTCGAGAATGATGTGCTGGTCGTCGAAGATCAGGTCCTGGCGGCTGCGCGGAAGGGCGAGGCCGGAGGAGGCGATCCAGCTTTGCCACTCCTGAAGGCCGCGATAGTGCAGCCGGTTGCCGGAAAGCAGTGCCTGCCTGTCGCCCTGCCAGAGGTCGCGGCCGCAGACGGGAACCAGGCGCTCGCGCAAGAGCTTGCGGGTGAAGCGTCCGGGTGGCGGCTGCAGGCAATAGGCGATGGTGACGTCGGCCGGGCCGGTGCCGGCGGTGATCGTTTCGAGGTGGGAGAGGTGGATCTGCACGCCGGGATTGGCGGCGAGAAACTCGGAGATGCGCGGCGCGATCACTTTCATCGAAAAGAACGGGCCGACCCGGACGCGCAGGATCTTGTCGCTCGTGCGTGGGCGGATGTGCTGGACCACGCCTTCGAGATCGTCGAAGGCGCGCTGGCAGGAGGCGTAGAGCAGCCCGCCCTCCGGCGTCAGTTCGACACCGTGCTGTTTTCTGACGAAGACCCGAAGGCCGAGATTGAGTTCCAGATTCCGGATCTGGTGGCTGATCGCACCCTGGCCGATGCAGAGCTCGTCGGCGGCGGCCGTCAGGCTGCCGTTGCGCGCGGCCGCCTCGAAGGCGCGCAAGGATTTGAGGCTCGGCAGGTCACGCATCCGTTGCTCCGGGTCTGGATCGGTTGCAGCCTACATGAATTTTTTCGATAGCTGGAATGATTTCTTTCACATTGCGAAGGCTGGAGACCTCCCGCATTGTCGAAGCATAATAAAGCAAAACGAAAACTGAAATCGGCCGAAAATCCAGATAGTTTCAAGCAAGTTGCTCCTTTGGTCAGGCCAATGGTCACGCTTGCGACCGGAACTTCGTGGGTGGCCGACAGGAAGGACAGAGGGAACGAGATGAAAAAGAAGTTCATGACCGCATCGGTCATCGCCGCGCTGTTTGCGGCCGGCACCGCCAATGCCGAGACGCTGGCGATCGGCACCGAGGGCGATTACGCGCCATTCAACTATGTGACCGCAGCCGGCGAAATCAAAGGCTTCGACTACGATATCGGCCAGGCGGTCTGCGCCGAAATCAAGGTAGACTGTGTCTGGAGCACCAATGAGTGGGCGGGCATCATCCCGGCCCTGCAGGCCAAGAAGTTCGACGTGATGATCGCCTCGATGGCGATCAATCCGGATCGCAAGACGCAGGTCGACTTCACAACCCCTTACTATTTCAACGCCATGCGCTTCGTCGCCCGCAAGGATCTCGGCCTCAAGGACATCTCGCCCGAGGCGCTGAAGGGCAAGGTGATCGGCACGCAGTCCGGCTCGGTCGCGGTCGAGGCGCTGCAGGAGTTTTTTCCCGATAGCGAAGTGAAGCTCTATCCGACGATGAGCGAAGTGTTTCTCGACATGGAAAACGGCCGGCTGGACCTGATCCTCGAAGGGCAGATGGCCTTTACCGAGTGGCTGGCCAAGGAAGAAAGCGGCTGCTGCGCCTTTGTCGGCGAGAGCTTCGTGCTCGACACGGCCGAGGGCAACGCCATGGCGGTACGCAAGGGCGACGAGGCGCTGCTCTCCAAACTCAATGCCGGCCTCAAGACGATCATGGAAAACGGCACCTACGACAAGATCCGCAAGCAGTATTTCGATTTCGACATCATGGCGAAGCCGAAGACCACGAGCGAGTATTTCCGCTGAGGTTTGTGGCTCTACCCCTCATCCGGCCTGCCGGCCACTGTCTGCCCGCCTGCGGGGAGAAGGTTAGGGTGAGGGGCAACTCCTCGAAAGATGCGTGAGGGCGTCTCTTCTAAAGGTGCCGAGAGGGGCCGCCGCGGATCCAAGGTTCAACTCCAACCATCCAGAATTCGCCTGTCGCGCCCTGCGTTCAACGCATCGCGCGGCAGGAGAACAGGCGCGGCGTCGGGGTTTCGCGTTTTCCCCGGCGCCCGTCTTCTCGATTTTTCCAGTCAGCAAAATGAAAGTGCATAGGATGAGCTTCCGGGTCGCCGTTCTCGAATTCAACCAGGAAACCAACACGTTTTCGAAGCTCAAGACCGGGTTCAGGGACTTCGAGGCCTGCCACTATTTCGTCGGCGCCGAGATAGAAACCCATTGCCGCGGCACCAATTCGGAGATCGGCGGCTTCATCGATTGTTGCGACACGTACGGCTGGCAGCCGGTCTATACCGTGGCGGCGCGGGCCGAACCCGGCGGCAGGATCGAGGAGGCGATGCGGCAGCGCTTCGTCGCGGATCTCCAAAGCGCGCTCGACGGCGAAAGGCTCGACGGCGTGTTTATCGTCTTCCATGGGGCTATGTGCACGGAAACGGCTGACGATGCACAGATCCAGCTTCTGGAGGTGGTGCGTGGCATCGTCGGTTCGGAACTTCCCATCGCCGCGACCTTCGACCTGCACGCCAATTCGGCGCCCGAAATGGCCGGCCTGCTCGATATTGCCGTCTCGTTCCGCACCTATCCGCATGTGGACATGGCCGAATGCGCCCACAAGGCGGGCGCGCTGCTCGAGCGCGCCATGCGCGGCGAAATCCGGCCGGCGCTCGCCATCCGCCAGCCGCCGATGCTGAACGGCTGCAACGACGGGCGCACGACCCATGCCTGCGCCATGACCGAGCTGCTCGAAATTGCCGACGGGATCGCGGCGCGCGACGGCATGCTGGCGACCTCGATCAATGCCGGCTTCTACGATGCCGATATCTTCAACACCGGCCCATCGGCGGTCATCTGCTACGACCGCAACCGGGTGGCGGCCGAAGACGCGGAAGCCGAGGCCGAGCGTCTCTGCCGCGAGATCTGGGACCGGCGCGAGCACCAGGATGTGCAGCTGCCGCTCGACGCGCTGCCCGGCATCGTCGCGGCGCATCTTGCGAAAGATGGGGCCGGGCCGTTGGTCATTGCCGACTTCTCCGACAATCCCGGCTGCGGTGCCTACAGCGATTCCACCTGCGTGCTCGCCAGGCTGCTCGATACCGGCGTCCGAAACGCGGCTTTCGGCGCGCTCTGCGATCCGGAAGTCGTGGCCGAGTTGATCGCTGCCGGCATCGGTGCGACACGCGAGGTTACGCTCGGCTGCAAGATCGACCCTGAAGTCGGCGGCGGGCCGATCACGATCAAGGGCAGGGTGGAGGCGATTTCGGACGGCAGGATCGTCTTCGAGGGGCCGATGTTTCAAGGGCTGCCGGCGACGATGGGGCCGAGCGTGCGCTTTCATGTCGAAGGCATCGACATCCTCATCTGCAGCGAACGTCAGCAGATGCTCGATCGCAACCTCTTCCGCGCCGTCGGCATCGAGCCGTCCGACTATCAGATCGTCGTCGTCAAGTCGCAGCAGCATTTCCGCGCCGCCTTCGGTCCGATCGCGTCCGAGATCGTCGAGATCGACGGCACGGGCCTCAGTAGTGCCAATATCGGCGCGCGCAAGTTCCAGCGGGTGCGGCGGCCGGTCTATCCGCTGGATCACGGCGAACTCGGCTGAGGCGGGCTGCCGTTCGCGGGCCAAGGTTCATGCCTGCGCCCTCTAAAGGGGCAGCCGTATGGCGCGGTAACCGTTACGTACTTCCGCAGCGCCCGGCTTTGGGTCTAGCGTCCCCGTCGTGAAGGGGAGCGCAACTTCATGAGTTTTATCGATCTCTTCGCCTGGATCGTGCTGATCGTGCTCGTGGTGAGCACGGTCGCCGTGCTGATCTTTCTCGCCATGCTGCCGGGGTCGATCGCAAAAAGGCGCAATCATCCCTGGAGCGAGGCGGTCAATGTCGCGGGCTGGGTGACGCTGTTCCTCGGCTTCGCGCTGTGGCCGATCGCGCTCGTCTGGGCCTATGTCGACGTGCCGCGCCCGAGCGGCGCGCATCCGGCGGCGACCGCTGCGGGCGAGGTTCATCCGAGCGAGGCGGGCCAGCCATGATCGTCTTTCTCTTCAATGTCTATCTGGCGATTCTCTTCTGCCTGGTGAAATTCAGGATCGTGCCTTTCAACCTGTTCTGGAAGATTTCGCCGGCGATCGTGTTCCTGCTGCTTCTCGTCGGTCTGTTCATCCCGATGAACTGGGGCGCGCCGCAGGGCAAGGCGCTGGTGGTGCGCAATTCGGTGGCGATCGTGCCCGATGTCGCCGGCGAGGTCACGGAGGTGCCGGTCGCCTCCAACAGCCCCCTGAAAGCCGGCGACGTGCTCTTCCGCATCGACCCCGTGCCCTACCAGGCGAAGGTAGACGCGTTGCAGGCGCAGCTTTCGCTGCAGGAGCTGCGGCTTGCGCAGATGACGAAGCTGCAGTCGCGCGATGCCGCAACCGAATTCGACGTGCAGCAACGCCAGGCGGACGTCGACAATCTGAGAGCCCAGATCAGCAATGCCGAGTGGGAACTCGGCAAGACGACGGTGCGGGCGCCTGCCGATGGCTACGTGACCAACCTTGCGCTGCGCAAGGGCGCGCGCGTGACGACGCTGCCGCTGTCGCCGGCCATGGCCTTTATCGACACCTCCGAGACGATCATCGGGGTCGAGATCAACCAGATCGATGCGCGCTACATAGAGCCCGGCCAGATGGTGGAGGCGACCTTCAAGTTTGCGCCCGGTGAGACCTATACCGGTGAGGTCGAGGGCGTGCTGCAGGCGATCGCCTCCGGGCAAGCCCGCGTGTCCGGCACGGCGGTGACCCCGGAGGCAGTCTCCGCCGCGCCCTTCATCGTGCGGGTGAAACTCGACGACCAGGCTTTCGCCGCACGGCTGCCAGCCGGCGCCACGGGGGACGCGGCCATCTTCACCGACCGGGTGAGGGCGGCGCATGTGATCCGCCGGGTGCTTTTGCGCCAGATCGCGATCACCAACTACGTCAATCCGTTCTGATCGGCTGCGCGGCGGGGTGTCACCGGCTGCCCCGCCCGCTGGAAGACGGGCGAGGATAGGACGGTTTCTCGCAATTCCGGACGGAAAATTGCTGCGCGCTTTTCCTGGAATTTCTTGGCCAAATGTCGCAATTCCTGGCGGAAAACCGTTTCACACTTTTCCTGGAATTGCTTAACCGGCAATCGGTAGCGGCGCCTCCGGGTTGACGAGACCGGCTGCCCTCAAGTCCCGCCAGAAGTCGGCCGGCACGGCTTCGTTCAGGGCGGCGCGGTCTTCGGCGATGCGGCTCGGCTGGCTGGCGCCGGGGATGACGGCGGCAACTGCGGGGTTGGCGAGCGAGAACTGCAGGCCGGCCGCCTTCATCGAGATGCCGTGACGGTCGGCGATCGACTTGATACGCGCGACCTTGTCGAGAATTGCCGGCGTGGCCGGGGCATACTCGAAGTTCGGGCCACCGACGAGCGCGCCGGAGCTATAGGGGCCGCCGACGACGATGCCGAGGCCGCGCTTGGTGACCTCGGGCATGACGCGCTGGAGTGCGCGGTCATGGTCAAGCAGGGTATAGCGGCCGGCAAGCAGGAAGCCATCGGGACGCGGACCCTCGAGCGCGAGCAGCAATTCGATCGGCTCCACCCGGTTGACGCCGAGCCCCCAGGCCTTGATCACGCCTTCGTCGCGCAGCCGGTCGAGCGCCCTGAAGGCGCCCTTGCGCGCCGTCTCGAAAACGTCGAGCCATTCGTCGCCGTAGAAATCCTGGGCAACGTCGTGAACGAAGGCGATCTCGATCCGGTCGGTCTTCAGGCGCTTGAGGCTGTCCTCGATCGACCGCAGGGTGGCGTCATGGGAGTAGTCGTTGACGATCTTGTTGGGGCGGCCATAGCGGAAGACGTCGCCCTTTTCCCCAAGGTCGCGGGCGCTGACGTCCTCGATCTCGTCGAGGATGACCCGGCCGACCTTGGTGCTGATGACGTATTCGTCACGCGGGCGACCGCCGAGCGCTTCGCCCATGCGGATCTCGGCAAGGCCGGCGCCGTAGAACGGGGCGTTGTCGAAATAGCGGATGCCGTCGTTCCAGGCGGCCTCGACGGTGGCAAGCGCTTCCTTTTCGGGGATTTCGCGGAACATGTTGCCGAGCGGGGCTGCGCCGAAACCGAGCTTGCCGGGCAGAATATCCTTGAGTGTCATGTGTCCTGTCCTTTGCTGATCGATGGGGCAGGTGATGCGGTGCATCGCCGTTGTTTGGAAAAATAGGTCAGCGAGCGGAGTCCCGGTAGCGGGGTACGCTTCGCAGGATATGGGAAACGAATTCACAGATGCGATGTTCGGAGCCGGATAACTGGTGAAGTGTTCCGGGGAAGCCATCGGGCAGACCGTCTGCGACGGATCGGATGGAGAACACCGGTCGTAAACTTCTCGCGTCTCGGGTCTGGTTTGCGTATATTAGACTAGCCTAAATCGGTGGAGATTCAACGATCTGCAATAGGGGTGTTCGCCATGACCATTGGCCAGAGCATGCTTGCGGGTGCAGCCTTCTTCGCGCTTGGTTTTACGTCCGCATGGGCACAGCAGGTTTCAGGGACGCTCGGCGCCCCGGGAGCGACGACAACAATTACGGGTAAGCAGCTTCCGTCACCAAGTCCGGCTTTTGGCGGTTTAATCAAGGAAAAGGCCTCGGAATCGACGCCCTGGTGGGCTCCGCGTGTCGTGCCGCCGATAGGCGCGCCCAATGTGCTGCTGATCATGACGGACGATCAAGGCTTCGGTGCGCCCAGCACCTTTGGCGGCGTCATTCCGACACCGGCCATGGACCGCATCGCCAAGGAGGGGTTGCGCTTCACGAACTTCCACTCGACATCGCTCTGCTCGCCGTCTCGTGCGGCGCTGATCACCGGGCGCAATCACCATTCGGTTGGCTACGGGGTCGTCGGGGAGATCGCGACCGGATATCCGGGCTACGATTCGATCATTCCGATCGAGAAAGGAACTGTTGGCACGATCCTCAAGGAAAATGGCTACGCCACCGCGTGGTTTGGCAAGAACCACAACACGCCGTCCTATCAATCAAGCCAGGCGGGGCCCTTCAACCAGTGGCCGACGGGCATGGGCTTCGATTATTTCTATGGCTTCGTCGGCGGCGACGCGAGCCAGTGGCAGCCGAACCTGTTCCGCAACACCACGGCCATCTATCCGTTTGAAGGCAATCCCAAGTGGAACCTGGAAACGGCCATGGCCGACGAGGCGATCCAGCACATCAGGCAGTTGAGCGAGATCGCCCCGGGCAAGCCCTGGCTCGTCTATTACGTGCCCGGTGCCACCCATGCACCGCACCACCCGACGCCCGAATGGATCAAGAAGATCAGCGACATGCACCTCTTCGACGAGGGCTGGAACAAGGTGCGCGAGACGATCTTCGCCAATCAGAAGCGGCTCGGCATCATGCCTGAGAACGCGAAGCTCACGCCGTGGCCGGAGGGGTTGCCGCAATGGGATTCCCTCAGTTTGGAGGCGAAGAAACTGTTCATCAGGCAGGCCGATGTGTACGCCGCCTACCTTGCCTATGCCGACAACGAGATCGGGCGCGTCATCCAGGCGGTGGAAGATATCGGCGAGCTCGACAACACCCTGATCATCTACATCGGCGGTGACAACGGCGCGAGCGCCGAGGGCATGCTCAACGGCACACCGAACGAGTTCACCACGTTCAACGGCGTCGACGTTCCGGTGAAGGACCAGTTTCTCTGGTATCCGTTCTGGGGTTCGGAGCGGACATTCCCGCATTTCGCAGCCGGCTGGGCCTGGGCGATGGGGACACCGTTCAAGTGGGTCAAGCAGGTGCCTTCGCACTTTGGCGGGACGGCGCAGGGCATGGTCATGTCGTGGCCCGGCCATATCAACGACGCTGGCGGTGTCCGCGCGCAGTTTCACCACTTCATCGACATCGTGCCGACGATCCTGGAAGCGACAGGCATCCCGCAACCGGAGACGATCAACGGCATCAAACAGGAGCCGATCGAAGGCGTCAGTATGGCCTACACATGGGACAAGGCAAATGCCGCTGCCCCGACGCAACACCAGACGCAGTACTTCGAGATGCTGGGAAACCGCGCCATCTACCACGACGGCTGGGTCGCCGCGACGACGCCCGCGACATTGCCGTGGGAACTCAGCACCAAGACGCCGCCCGACGTGATCACCGGCTACAACTGGGAACTCTACAACGTCGATGAAGACCCGACGCAATTCACCGATCTTGCCGCCAAAATGCCTGACAAACTCAAGGAATTGCAGGACCTCTTCTATGCCGAGGCGAAGAAGTACAACGTGCTGCCGCTCGACAATTCGACGCTCGCACGCTGGAATGCCCCGCGGCCGAACCTGACGGCCGGCCGTATGGAATTCACCTATCGCGGCGAACTGAGTGGTGTGCCGGCCAGCGCTGCGCCGAGCACCTTGAACAAGTCCTATACGATTACGGCCGATGTCGAGATACCCGACGGCGGTGCGCAAGGCATGATCGTCACCGAGGGTGGCCGCTTTGGCGGTTACGGCCTCTTCCTCAGCCAGGGCGACTTCGGTGTCGGCAGTGGGAAGGTCGTGTTCCTCTACAATCTCCTCGACCTCAAGCGCACCCTGTGGGAAGGACCGGAACTCGAACCCGGCAAACACAGGATCGTCTTCGACTTCAAGTCGGATGGAAAGGGACTTGGCGCCGGGGGCACCGGCGTTCTGTCGGTGGACGGCAAGGAGGTCGCCAGGAACAGCATCGATCATGGCATCCCGGTCACTTTCCCCGAGGATGAGACCTTCGACGTCGGTCTCGACACGCGCACTGGCGTCGCCCTTTTGGAACACCGCTACGACACGCCCTTCCGCTTTACGGGCAAGATCGACAAACTGACTTTCGAATTGAAGCCAAACGCAACGCCCTAGAGCGCCGTGCGTTCACGTGAACGCACATGGGACGCTCTGGCGACCTTGCATCGCAAGGCCCGGACACAAACGACTGGCAGAGGTGCGTGCCGATGATACGCGTGCTTGATCTCGCCGCCTTCGGGGAGATGGCAACAGGGCTCGCACTGGTGGTGGCGCCTTCGCTCGTGGGCCAGGTGCTGCTTGGCGAGCTACTCACCGGGCCTGCGATTCCGACGGCCCGGGTGGCGGGAATTGCCCTGATCGCACTCGGCGTTGCCTGCTGGAAGAACTCAAGCCTCATCGGCATGCTGATCTACAGTGCGGCCGTCACGCTCTATCTGGCCTGGTTCGGACTGACGGACGGCTCCACCGGCGTCCTTCTGTGGCCTGCGATCGCAGTTCATGCGGTGCTGTCGGTCTTGCTCTGGCGCGGACGGCACACGCCCGGCACCGGCTAGAGTCGCGGTCGATTTTGTCTCGGTCTCTGTCGGCAAACGCAGCATTCGTGCGTCTTCAGGATGTGCACACGGAGGACCAAGCCGCATGAAGCTCTATTTCAGCCGCAACCCCAATCCGCGCCTTGCGGTCGCCACGGCCCGATTTCTGAAGGCAGAGGTCGCGTTCGAATATGCCGAGCCGCTGGCGCCGGGGCAGGCGGACCGCTATCGGCCGCTCAATCCCAACCTGCTTTTGCCGATCCTGGAGCGTCCCGGCCGGGCGCTGTGGGAGGCGGATGCGATCGCCTGCTTTCTCTCTCGCCAGGTCGGCTCCAACCTCTGGCGAAGGGATGACGACGAGCCGGAGATGGTCCGCTGGATCAGCTGGGGAAAGGAGAACTTCGTGAAGGCCTGTGACATGGTGCATTGGGAGCGCGGCACCAAGCTGCGCTACGGCATCGGCACTTGTGACGAAGCCATGGTGGAGGAGGGGATGAAGGCGTTCCACAAGGCGGCCCGGCTGCTCGATGCCGAACTCTCCGCTCACGCCTGGCTGGTCGGCGAGGCGGTCTCCTACGCCGATTTTCGCATGGCAACATTCCTGCCCTACAATGATGTGGCAAGGCTGCCGCTCGCGGACTATCCGGCACTTGCGCGCTGGGCCGGGCAGCTCGAGGTGATCGACGCCTGGCGCGATCCGTTCCGCGGGCTTGATGCGCCCGCGTTGCCTCCGATATCAGGCTGAGCGGCGGCCTTTGCCTGCCGTCGAGCGGCGGCGACGGCCGGTGGTTGTCGCCGCGCATTCGCAGGTTGCGTGATTGTTCTCGCCATCCATTTTCTCCTCTGCTAATACAGTCGCGCTAGCATGCGAACAGCCTCTTCTTGCTCAGAAGGAATTCGTCCGATGCGTTTCACAGTCGCAATCGCAGCAGCAGCATTGATGTCCCTTCCGACAGCAACCCTTGCCAAATCGCCGGCCGATATCGCCGATCTCGTCGGCGCACGCGCGCCTGGCGCCGAGAGCGAGATGCAGTCCAGGGGCTATGTCGACGTCGGCGGCAACAATACCTGGTGGAATGCCGGCACCAAGACCTGCGTCCGGGTGCATGTCTCCCAGGGACACTACTCGGCGATCTCGCAGATCAAGCCCTCGGCTTGCGGCCAAGGGAGCGGCAAGAGCACGCCATGCCCGCCGGATCTGTCGCAGGCCGATCTCTACAAGCATCCGGGCTGCAGCCTCTAGGGGCAGTCGCGTCCAACTGGTGCTGGGCTGGAACTTTCGCAGTGAAGGCAACGGAGACACGGGCGGTGCCGGCGGCCGCCTCGGCTTCATTGTGCCCCTTCGATCGGCGGGGAAAGCGGTACGAGAGCGCCGCGACCATTGCGCAATGCGATGATCTCTGCTCTCCTTTGAATGGCCTATCGGTGGAGCAGATTGCCCCTGGCGATCGGATTTTGCGGTTGAAAGCGTCGGAAACCGCTTAAAAAAGGCCGATTGCGGCAGATATTCCCGCCCCAACCATTCCCGCCCAAAACCCGAAAGGTGTTTCGCCTTTTTTAGGAAAGCGAGATTTGCCTACCTTCAGTACCCTTTTGGTTGTCCCGCTGGAGACGGGACATATCGCGAAGGTATGGAGGAGATACCCTTGGCAAGCATTTCAGAGGACACTACGCATACCCAGAATCCGGCGCAAAATCCGGAGGACGAACGGCTGAGCATTGGTGCCAATCTGGCCTATGGCCTGCAGCACGTCTTGACCATGTATGGCGGCATCGTCGCCGTTCCGCTGATCCTCGGCCAGGCGGCGGGCTTGAATTCCAGCGATGTCGGCCTGCTCGTCACCGCCTCGCTTTTCGCCGGTGGCCTCGCCACCATCTTGCAGACGATCGGCGTGCCGTTCTTCGGCAGCCGCCTGCCGCTGGTGCAGGGCGTCTCGTTCTCGGGGGTCGCCACGATGATCGCCATTTCCGGCAATGGCGGCATTCCGGCGATCCTTGGTGCGGTCATCGCGGCCTCATTGATCGGCCTTCTGATCACGCCGGTGTTTTCGCGCATCACCCGCTTCTTCCCGCCGCTCGTCACCGGCATCGTCATTACCACCATCGGCCTGACGCTGATGCCGGTTGCGGCATTCTGGGCGATGGGCGGCAACAAGGCGGCGCCGGACTTCGGCAGCACCGCCAATATCCAGCTTGCGGCGGTCACGCTCATCATCGTGCTGCTCTTGAGCAAACTCGGCAACGCTTCGATCTCCAGGCTTTCGATCCTGCTGTCGATCGTTATCGGTACCGGCATTGCCTATGTCGCCGGCATGACCGATTTCTCGCAAGTTGCAAACGGCCCGGTCTTCGCATTGCCGAGGATCTTCCATTTCGGCTATCCGACCTTCGAGCTTGCGGCTGTTATCTCGATGTTGATCGTCATCATGGTGACGCTGGTCGAGACCTCGGCCGACATTCTCGCCGTCGGTGAGATCGTCGAAACCAAGGTGGATTCGCGCCGGCTTGGTGACGGCCTTCGTGCCGACATGCTGTCGAGCATTCTCGCGCCGGTCGTCGGCTCCTTCACCCAGAGCGCCTTTGCCCAGAATGTCGGCCTTGTGGCGGTGACGGGCGTGAAGAGCCGTTACGTGGTGGCAACGGGCGGCCTGTTCCTGGTAACGCTCGGCCTCTTGCCGATCATGGGTCGCGTCGTCGCCTCGGTGCCGACCTCGGTGCTTGGTGGCGCCGGCATCGTGCTCTTCGGCACGGTTGCGGCAAGCGGCATCCGCACGCTGTCCAAGGTCGAGTACAACAACAACATGAACCTGGTGATCGTTGCGACCTCGATCGGCTTCGGCATGATCCCGATTGCGGCACCCGGCTTCTACGAGCATTTCCCGGCCTGGGTCGCCACGATCTTCCATTCGGGCATCTCGTCGGCGGCCGTCATGGCGATCCTGCTCAACCTCCTGTTCAATCACTTCACCGCAGGCAATTCCGACCAGCAGTCGGTCTTCGTGGCTGCAACCGAACGCACGATCCGCTACCAGGACATCGCAAGGCTGCACGACGGCGACTACTTCCTCAACGGCAAGCTCTACGATGCCAAGGGCACCGAGGTGCCGCTGATTGCGGCGGAGGCGCACTGAACCGGCAAGCTCCCTGAAATGATGCAATCCCAGACTGCTTTCCCTGGGGTTGCTTTGAATTACGCAATCCCGGACGAAAAACCGCTTCGCACTTTTTCTGGAGTTGCTTGTGAAACCCGCCATTCCGGGCAGGAAGCCGCTTCCTGTTTTTCCTGGCGTTGATTGAAAAACCCAACAAAAGGACATTGGGAATGACACGTGAGACCGACAATTACGCGCTGCTCGATGCGCTGCTTCACACGATGGAGAAGGGCATCATTCCGGCAACGGAAGCGGGCGTTGCCGCCGGCAACAAGATCTTCGGCGCGGCGCTGATGCGCAAATCCGATCTTTCGACCGTGCTTGTCGAAACCAACAACGAGACGGAAAACCCGCTCTGGCACGGCGAAGTGCACACGCTGAAGCGGTTCTACGAGATCGAGGGCGAGAAGCGGCCGGACAGCCGCGACCTCATCTTCCTCTCGACGCATGAGCCGTGCTCGATGTGCCTTTCGGCGATCACCTGGGCGGGTTTCGACAATTTCTTCTACTTCTTCAGCCACGAGGATTCCCGCGACAGTTTCTCCATTCCGCATGACCTGAAGATCCTGAAGGAGGTCTTCACGCTGGAGCAGGGCGGCTACAACCGCACCAATGCCTTCTGGAAGGGCCAGTCGATCCACGCGCTGATCGACGCTCTGCCCGAGCCGCAACGCCAGGAACTCAAGGCCCGCGCCGAGGCGATCCGGGCGAAATACGACGATCTCTCCTCCGTCTATCAGGACAGCAAGGACGGCAACGCCATTCCGCTGAACTGACGCTCGAAAAGCCGTCACCTGTACCGGGCCATTTCATTCTCTCATCAGAGATTGAAATGGCCTATTTCTTTGAAAGAATATGCATTCCTCCTCGCCAGGGCAGGTGCTAGGGTCGCCTCCATACAGTCGCGTTTCAGGGGAATTGCGTGAACTGGTCCAGGCCTCTCAGGGTGCATCTCAGCGTGCTCGTCGTGGCGCTGCTCATCTTAACGGCGACGCCGATCATCTGGATGGCGTTCAGCCAGGGGCGGCAGGCGGCGATCCTTGCCGGCGAAAAGCACATGCGCGAGATGAGCCTGAGGCTGATCGAGGGCTACAGGAATGCGCTCGAGGGCGGCCACGAGGCGGTCGCGCTTGCGTCCACCGTGCCGCAGCTGGCCGTCGCGCCGCCGGGCGACCTGCAGCCGAAGGAGCAGTTCTTCCTGGAGGTGCTCAGAAGCGTTTCCAACGCGACGAGCGTCTACGCCGGCTATCCTGATGGATCCTACCTGCAGGTGATCAACACGGGGCGGGACTATGTTCGCCAAAGTCTGGCGGCACCGGCAGGCACCGCCTTTGCCGTTCGGTTGCTTGCGCATGCCAAGGACGCGGGCACCGTCTCTACCCTTCGGTTCCTCGATGCTGCGGCGCAGACGATCGGGGAGCGTCCGTTCGAGCGCACCAATTTCGACCCGCGGCAGAGCCCCTGGTATCAGACGGCGTTGCGAGCCGGCGGTCCGGTTTCCGTCGGGCCCTATGTCACCGGAACGCTGAAGGTTCCGACGCTGGCGCTGGCCGTTCCGCTGAAGGGCAAGGAGGGGATCGTGGTCGGCACCAACATCCACCTTCAGACCATCAGCCGCCTTCTCGATGCGCGCGAGATCTCACCGCGGGCCCGGTCCTATGTCATCGGCAGCGACAACAACCTCGTCGCCCATTCCGATCCCGCGGTCATGAGCACAATCCTCGGCGCCTGGTCGGGTGGTGGCGGCGCCGGCATGCGCAGCCTGGATCCCAGCCTCGACGTCGTCGCCGGGCTGCGCAAGGATCCCGCCTATGCGGGCGGTGGTCTTGCCGAAGCCGATTTTGCCGGCGAGCGCTATCTGGTCCAGATGGCACCCGTCAGCGTATCCGGCCTCTTCAAGGGCAGCTCGGTCGCGATCGTCGTGCCGCTGCAGGATCTGGTGGTGCAGGCAAACCGGCTCCTGGTGCGCAACCTCATGATTGCCGCAGCCGTGCTGGTGGCCGGCGTGGTCGGCTCGCTCATGCTGTCACGCGTGATCAGCCGCAAGCTCTATCACCTCGCCGACGAGGCGCGGCGGATCGGTGACCTGAACTTTGCCGGCACGGACGCCCCGCATTCCTGGATCACCGAGATCAACACGCTTGGCGGCGCGCTTTCCGCCAGCCGGCGCGCTATCGTCCAGTTTGCGCTCTATGTTCCGCGCGAGGTGGTGCGCCGGATCATCGACCCTGAGGGCGGGGCGGCGGTCCGGGGCAGGCGGCAGGAGGTGACGGCGCTTTTCACCGACGTGCGCGACTTCACCACCATCTCCGAACAGCATTCGCCGGAGGAAGTCGTCGATATTCTCTCGGCCTATTTCGAGATGCTGAACACGGTGGCCGAGCAGTACCACGGGACCGTGATCCAGTATCTCGGCGACAGCATCTTCGTCATCTGGAACGCGCCGGTTGCCGATCCGCAGCACATCGAGAATGGCTGTCATTGCGCGCTGGCGATGAAGGCGGCGGTCGATCGCCTGAACGAGACCAACCGCAAAGGCGGCCGGCCGGAGCTGTTCACGCGCTTTGGCGTGCATACGGGGCCGGCGGTCGTCGGCAGCTTCGGCGCGATCGCGCGGCAGCAATACACGGCCATGGGCGACACGATCAACGTCGCCTCGCGGCTCGAAGGGCTGAACAAGGAGTTCAACACGTCGATCCTGGTGAGCGGGGCGGTGCAGTCTGCGGTTGCCGACCTCTTCGACTTCCGCGCGATGGGGATGGTGCACGTGAAGGGGCGCTCGGGAGGCATCGACCTCTGGGAGCTTTTGCGCGCGAACGCCCGCTAGTCCTTGCCGCCGCGATGACCGCCCAACGGAGCGGATCAGCGCTCCGCCAGCAGGCCGGTGGCCATGGCGCGGAAGGCGTCGATCGCCTTCGGCAAGACCGCTTTCGGCTCGTCGCTGGCGGCGACCCAGAGGGCAGCGTTGAGGGCGGCACCGCTCAAGAGCCGCGCGGCCGCTTCCGGATCGACCGGCTTCAGCACGCCCTTGTCCAGCAGTTGCTCTACCGATCGCTTCGTCGCCAGCAGGCAACTGTTCTGGCTCGGCCATTTCGAGGGGTCGCCGAGCACGGCCGGCCCATCGAGCAGAACGATGCGCTGGACTTCGGGATCGAGCGCCATCTCGATATAGGCCGCCCCTTCGGCAAGCATCGCCTGCCAGTGGTCACCGGCTGCCGCATCTGCGCCGATCTGCTTGGCGCGGGCGGCCATCTCGCCGTCGATCTGGGTTACGACCGCAGCCAGGAGCCCGCGCTTGTCGCCGAAATTGTGGTAGAGCGCGCCGCGCGTCAGCCCGACATCGGCGGTCAACTCATCCATCGAGGCCGCCGCATAGCCCTTTTCGGCAAAGGCCTTTCGGCCGGCCGAAATCAGCTTCGCGCGGTTTTCCTCCATCGTTTCCTGGCGGCTTCTGGCCATCATTGACCTCAAATTCAGATACGGCGCGTATATGGATTTGACATACGCGTCGTATTTCGCTATTTCAGATACGTTCCGTATACCAAATGAAGCGGGTTTTGTGAAGTTCTGCCTGAAACGGCAGCGCGCGCCCGTTTGCGCGTCCTCAATTTACGAGAAGGATCAGACCGATGACCAAACGCAACGCAATCTTTCCGGCAAATCGTCATGCGCTCTACGAGGCGCACGGCTACTCCGCGGCCATCCGGTCGCAGGACCTGCTGTTCGTCTCGGGGCAGGTGGGGAGCCGTGAGGATGGCACCCCGGAGCCGGATTTCGAACGCCAGGTCGAACGCGCCTTCGACAATCTCGAAGCGACGCTCGCGGCAGCCGGCTGCAGCTTCGACGACATCGTCGATGTGACGACCTTCCACACCGATCCCGAACACCAGTTCGAGACGATCATGGCCGTCAAGAACCGGATCTTCAGCGAAAAGCCCTATCCCAACTGGACCGCCATCGGCGTCAACTGGCTCGCCGGTTTCGATTTCGAGATCAAGGTGATCGCGCGGATTCCTGTGAGCGCGGGTGCCGGGGCCGAGCAAGCGGCCTGATTTTTGGTTCTGGAGCAGCGTGGCGTCGCATTCCATGTGGCGACCACCTGCCTTACGAAGTTGGCCCACCAGCCATATCGGCAGAAAGGGTTTGCTGCTGGTTGTTGACCTTGAAGTCACAACCCTTGGCGTGCGAAGGAACGATGAAACCCTCTCGAAAAATGCGGTCCGGCTAATGGCTTTGGCGAACGAAGAGATGGTGCAGCAGAAGCTGCCAGGTACGGCCCGCTTCCTGGGCACAGTCCTGGTGACACTCGGCGCACTGCCTGTACTTGCGAAAATGGTTGGCTATCAATTTTTGCCATCGGCAGATTGGGTAGCAACGACAACCATTCCCGGAATTTTCGGGGGCGTGGCGTTTGCGGCGGGAATGCTGTGGCTCACCTGCAAAAGCAAATACAGGATTCGGGGCAGTGAAATAAAGAAAGCCGCCGCGCTCCTTGGATGGCCGTTTATTGGCTACTTCTTTGGAAACAACACGGTGGTGTTCGCGGGCCCGATGATTCTTGCCATTATCGCGGGCCATCAGGTCGAACTCCCGTATACGGTAGTGGACCCGGGTCGCTACGGCACTAGAGAATGCCGTTCACCGGTCGAATTGCGAGACGTCCCGTTTCTCTTCAACAGCCTTTGCCGCGTTCCCGACGAGCTCAGGAGAGGTCTCGAACCGGGTGGGCGCATCATAGTCATTGGTCGCGGCACCAGCTTAGGCCTCTATGCAGAGGGCCTTCGGCGGGCCGATTGAGACGGCCGCCTTGAGCCGGTCGCCTTGTGCCGAAGCGCAGGAGAGCTTCGACGGGCAATACCGACCCTAGTGCAAATGCACCAGCTTGTCCGGGTTGCGCACGACGTAGATCGCCACGACCTTGCCGTTCTCGATCTCCAGCGCAGTCGTCTGCAGTTCGCCATCGGCCTCCCGGGTGACAAAGCCGGGCAGGCCGTTGATGAAGCCGGCGCGCACGAGCGTCGAGCCGTGCTTGGCAAAGAGGGCGGCCAGTTGCGCGTGCACCTTCATCACAGCGTCGAAGCCGAGGATCGGCTGCAGGGCGGCCGGGCGCTTGCCGCCGCCGTCGGAATGTACGCTGACATCGGCTGCGAGCATGGAGCCGAGCGTTTTCATATCGCCGTGGCGGGAGGCGGCAAAGAAGGCATTGGCGAGTTCGAGGCCGCGCTGCTGCTCGATCTGGAAGCGGGGGCGTTCCTCGCGCACATGGGTGCGGGCCCGGGCCGCAAGCTGGCGGCAGGCGGCGGCGTCGCGGTCGATCGTTGCCGCTACCTCATCGAAGCTCTGGCCGAAGACGTCGTGCAGCAGGAAGGCGGCGCGCTCCAGCGGCGAGAGCCGTTCGAGTGCCAGCATCAGGGGCAGGGTGACGTCGTCCTCCGGCTCCTCCTCGACGACCGGATCGGGAAGCCAGGGGCCGACATAGGTCTCGCGCTTCAGCCGCGCGGATTTCAACTGGTCGAGGCAGAGCCGCGTGACGGTGCGACGCAGAAACGCCTCCGGCTCGCGCACGGATGTGCGGTCGGCCCCCATCCAGCGGATGAAGGCCTCCTGCACCATGTCCTCCGCATCGGCGACCGAGCCGAGCATGCGGTAGGCGACGCGGACGAGCTTCGGACGCAGCGGGTCGAAAACCGCCGCTGCGTCCTCATGGGCGCTTTCCGCCATCAGGCGGCAGCCTGCGCGGCGGCCTTGGCGGCTGCCGGATCGACCCAGAGGCCGAAGCCGACGGCCAGGCGGTTCCAGCCGTTGATGACGTTGATCATCAGCGTGAGCTTCACCTGTTCCTCCTCGGTGAAATGGTCCTTCAGCGCCTGATAGGCCGCTTCATGGCCGTGGCCCTCCGAAAGCCGCGTCAGCGATTCTGTCCAGCCTAGCGCGGCGCGCTCGCGATCGGAATAGCAGGGCGCTTCGCGCCAGGCGGAAAGCAGGTAGATGCGCTGTTCCGTCTCGCCCTTTTCGCGGGCTTCCTGGGTGTGCATGTTGATGCAGTTGGCGCAGCCGTTGATCTGCGAGGCGCGGATTTTCACGAGTTCGATAATAGTGGCGTCAAGGCTCGCGGCAACGGCCATCGAGACACTGGTCCAGCTCTTCATCAGTTGCGGGGCAGCGGCGAAAAGGTCGATCTTGGCAGTCATGGTTCCGTTTCCTTTCGTTGGTTCCGATACCATGACGAGCGAGCGACGGCCGGTGTGACATGGCCGCGAATTTTTTTTGAAAACTCCAGTGTGGATTGTTTTGTGCGGAGCCGGCGCATGCCGCGCCGCACTAACCCGTTTGGATGACTATGCCGCATTCGGCCGATATGTGAGTGTAGCCTGGGGGATCCTTTATTGCAGGTGGTGGTGCCGAGTGCTTCGGGAGGTACTCAATGGCAGACGAATTCAATGCCGCACTCGATATTCCGTATGTCTTCGAGATCACCATTAACGACTTTGCGGCGCTGTGGCGGAAGCTGGAGAGGCGAAGCTTTGCGCTGAAGGCGCTTTTGCCTAACTGGTATGGCCAACTCCAGGGAGAATTCGCAGCAAGCTTCGGCGCGCTCGATGCCTATGTCGGCCACGGCAGTGCGGTCATTCCCCGAAACGGCATGGAAAAGGCCGCTGTCGAGGCGGTAATCGCGACAATGCTGATGGGCCGACTCGGCATGGCCATTCGCGAGCTGGCCGTCGAGGCGGGCCAGGCCGCGACCCAAGAGGGCGCTCCCATCAAGGGCCGGCTTCACTATGGCAAGGACAACCGGATTATCGGTGTGGACAACGAGTATCTGCGCCGGGTGCTCGATCCGGCCGAGGACTATCAGGCCGCAGGCTGCGTCTTCGAGGTGCTCGGCTATTCGCCGAGCAGTCCCTTTTCCATGACGTCGAGGATCGCCTCGATGATGCTGCTCTTCAACCGTGGCATGGCGCCCTTGAGCGGCCGGCCGGTCGAGTACAACGTCATCCTGAAGACGATGCACGCCTTCATCGCTGCGGAGAACCTCGGCTATGTCATGACCTTCGAGCACCGCAACACCAATGACGACCTGTCGATCTTCACCACCAACGAATTCAACAAGCTGACCATCCAGTCGGCGGAGGGCGACCTTCGCCTCATTCAGAAATACCTGAAGGCCATCGGCTTCTATTTTGGCGATGTCGACAATGCGCTCGGACCGGAGTTTGAGGTCGCTGCCCGAAATTTCGCGCGCGTCTACAGGCTGGACCACTATGCGCACTACAGTGACCGCGATTTCCTGTACACACTGGCCAATGCCTATGTGCTCCACCGCAGCCAGATGTCGACGGGCGCGCGCTAAAGCTCATCGCGAGAAGCTCTTGTTTTTATGCACGTCGTCGCCGCAAAACCGTTGCACACATTTGCGCGACCTGCATCGGGGGCCACAGATCGCGCGTCCCCCGGTTCTGTCATACCCCTGTAAAAGGGTGGCCCTATCCCTCGGCGCCAGTTTCAACACGAGGGTGTATCCATGAAATCGTTTGTCTCCGTCCTTGCCGGCGCTGTTGTCGCAGGCCTGCTTTCGACCGCGGCCAATGCCGAGAGCCTGGTGCTCTATACCAGCCAGCCGAACGAGGATGCGCAGGCGACGGTCGACGCGTTCCAGGCCGCCAATCCCGGCATCGAGGTGGAATGGGTGCGCGAGGGCACGACCAAGATCATGGCCAAGTTGATGGCAGAGATCGAGGCCGGCAATCCGGTGGCCGACGTGCTGCTCATCGCCGACACCGTGACCATGCAGCGGCTGAAGGAAGCAGGCCATCTCGCCGACTACAAGTCGCCGGAAGCGGCAAACTACGACGCGGCACTCTATGATGCGGACGGCGCCTATTACTCCACCAAGATGATCACGACCGGCATCGTCTATAACACCTCCGCCGCCATGAAGCCTGAAGGCTGGCAGGATCTCAGCAAGCCGGAGGCCAAGGGCCTCGTCACCATGCCGAGCCCGCTGACCTCGGGTGCGGCTCTCATTCACGCTCAGACCCTGACCGGCATTGATGGCCTCGGCTGGGACTATTACAAGGCACTCGCCGCAAACGGTGCTACGGCTGCCGGCGGCAATGGCGGCGTCTTGAAGGCGGTTGCTACCGGCGAGAAGGCCTATGGCATGCTCGTCGATTTCATGGCGATCCGCGAGAAGGCCAAGGGCGCGCCGGTGGAATTCGTCTTCCCGGCCGAGGGCGTGTCTGCCGTGACCGAGCCCGTCGGCATCCTGAAGACCGCCAAGAACGTCGAGGCGGCGAAGAAGTTCGTCGACTTCCTGCTGTCCGAGGAAGGCCAGAAGGCGGCGGTGAAGATGGGCTATATCCCGGCCCGCAACGGCGTGGCGCTGCCTGCGGGCTATCCGGCCCGCGAGACGATCAAGGTGCTGCCGGTCAATGCGGCCGAGGCCGTGAAGAACTCCGACGCGGATCTCAAAACCTTCTCCGGCATCTTCGGCACGAACTGATCCCGGGAATGCTTGAACGCAACGATGCGCGCAGCCGGCCCCGCTGGCTGCGCCTTTCCTTTCACGGCCGGACGATGGGCGCGCCCAAGGTGCGGGCAGGGGCGAGCCCCGCCGCCGAGCCGCGCTGGCTGGTGCCCTTCGTTCTCGGCTGCCTGTTTCTCCTCTGCCTGCTGCCGCTCTTCAGCCTGGCGAAGGCCGGCTTTGCCGGGCTTATTTCGGGCCGGTCGATTGGCGTGCTCACGGAACCTGCAACCTTTGCCGCCATCCGCAACACGCTGATAACCGCGACCGGCGGCATGGTCGTCTCCGTTGTCATCGGCGCGCTCTTCGCCTTCTCGGTGGCGCTGACGGATGTGCGCGGCAAGCTTACGCTCAGCTTTGCCTTCATGCTGCCGATGATGATCCCGCCGCAGGTGACGGCGCTTGCCTGGGTGGAGATGACCGGGCCGGCGAGCCCGCTGTTAAAGACGCTCGGGATCGCGCCGCCGCTCGGCAGCCCGCAGCCGCTCTATTCGCTGGCAGGCATTTCGCTGCTTCTCGGCGTCCAGCATGCGCCGCTGGTTTTCCTGGCGCTGAAAGCCGGGCTTTCCGCAACGCCGCGCGACGGGGTGGAGGCGGCACGGCTTGCCGGGGCCACGCCATTCCGTGTCTTTCGCGACATCGTCGCGCCGCTGTCGTTGCCGGGACTGATTGCCGGTGCGGCGATCGCCTTCGTCTCCGGCGTCGGCAATTTTGGCATTCCGGCGATCCTCGGCATTCCCGCGGGCATCGAGGTGCTGCCGACCCTGATCTATACGCGGCTCGCCAGCTTCGGCGCCGGCACCTTCGGCGAGATCGCGCTGCTCTCCAGCCTCATCGCCATGATCGCGGCTGCCGGGCTGATCCTGCAGCAGAAGGCGCTTGTCGGCAGGGATTACCGCATCATCGGCCTTTCCGGGGCGAATGCCGCCTTTTCGCTCGGCCGCTTCCGCCCGGTCGTCGAGCTGGTCCTCGTGGCGATCCTGCTTCTCGTGCTGGTCGCACCGCTCGCCGCTCTTGTCGCGAGCTCGCTGGTGCCGGCCTATGGCGTGCCGCTCAACCTTCAGACGGTGTCGCTGCGCGCTTACGAAGAAATTCTCTTCCGCCAGTCGATGACGCTGAAGGCGCTTGGCAATTCGATGTTCCTTGCAGCAACGGCCGCATTCGGCCTGCTCGCCGTCTCGGTGCCCGCGGCCTATCTCATGACGCGGCGCAAGGGGTGGCTTGCCAATACGCTCGGCATCCTCATCGAGATCCCCTATGCGCTGCCGGGCATCGTGTTGGCTGTCGCCTTCATCCTTACCTTCGCCGCACCTCTGCCGATCCTCAAGGTCTCGCTCTATGGCACCATCTGGATCATCCTGGTTGCCTACTTCTCCTCGTTCCTCGCCGTCAGCCTCAAGCCGGTGATGAGTGCTTTCCTACAGATGGACCCATCGCTGGAAGAGGCGGCGCGTCTCGCCGGTGCTGGCTTCTTCAGGCGGATGTCCGACGTGATCCTGCCCTTGGTAGCGCCGGCCGCGGGTGCGGCGATCATCCTCGTCTTCCTGATTGCCGCCAATGAGCTGACGGTCTCGGCGCTGCTCTGGTCGGCCGGCACCCAGACGCTCGGCGTCGCGATCTTCAATCTCGACGACAGCGGCTCGTCGGACCTGGCCGCAGCCCTTTCCGTGCTCGTGGTCGTCATGATCGTCGTGCTGATGGCCGCGCTCGAGGCTCTCGCAAACTATCTCCCGGAAGGCGTGCTGCCGTGGCGCAACTGATCCTCAATCACGTCACCAAGCATTTCGGCGGCGGCCGACCGGCGGTTTCCGATGTGTCGCTGACCGTGCGGGAAGGCGGCTTCCTGGCGCTGCTCGGGCCTTCCGGCTGCGGCAAGACGACGGTGCTGCGCATGATCGCCGGCTTTGAGCAGCCCAGCGATGGATCGATCGATTTTGGCGAAAGACGGCTTTCGGATGCTGCACGGGCGCTGCCGCCGGAGCGACGCAACATGGCGATGGTGTTCCAGTCCTATGCGCTCTGGCCGCAAATGACGGTGGCCGAAAATGTCGGCTATCCGCTGAAGGTTCGCGGCATTTCAGGCTCGGCGTGGCAAAGGAGCGTCGCCGATGCTCTGGCGTTGGTAAAGCTCACCGACTATGCCGACCGCCGGCCGGCAGCCCTTTCCGGCGGTCAGCGCCAGCGCGTGGCGCTTGCCCGCTGCCTGGTGACCTCACCGGATGTCGTGCTGCTCGACGAGCCGCTCGCCAATCTTGACCAGCACTTACGCAAGTCGATGGAGGAGACCTTCCGCATCTTCCACGAGCGCTCGGGCGCGACGATGATCTATGTGACGCACGACCAGGCGGAAGCCATGGCGCTCGCAACCGATGTCGCCGTCATGCACGAGGGGCGGCTGATGCAGATGGCGCCGCCGGCCGAGATCTACGCAAGACCCGAAGGCGCCGTCGTCGGCGGCCTGATCGGCCGTGGCTCGGTGCTCAAGCTCGCCGTGCCGGAGGGCATGCCGCGGGCGATGGATTGGCCAACGCTGCGGTCAGCGCTTGCCGGCGTCCGCATGGAAGGCGCAGGCGATGGCGCCGTGCGCGACGTCCTCGTGCGCCCGGAACATGTGCGCCACGACGGCGAGGGCATGGCCCTTCGCGTCGTCTCCTGCGTCTTCGAAGGCGAGCGTTTTGCCCTGACCTTGGCTTTGCCGGACGGTCAGTCATTGAAGGCCTATGGCGACAGGGCGATCATGCCGGGAGACACGGCGCGCTTCGTGATGAGCCAGGGGTGGCGGCTCTAGGTCGGGTTGGCGTCAGTCGCAATCGGGTTTGTCGAGTTCGACCTCGAACTGGCGCGGGCCGACAACGCCCGGCTTTGCCGGCAGGCCGACGATCCTTGCGATCACCGTGCATTTGCCGGCGACGACGGCATAACGGTCTCGGCCCTGGCTGATGACCTTGTCGATCGGGTGTTTGGGAACGGCGACGGCGACCGCGTTGATGACCGCGTTCAGTTCGCGGGCACGCTGAAAATTCGGCGCAAGGGCGGCAGTGGCCTGACCGGTGGCAAGGACGAGGACGAGGACGAGGCAGGCGACGGCGGATCGGGCGAACATGGCAAGCTCCTGTTTGGAAGAGGCAAGCATGATCGCCCGGCAGATTCAAGGACAGCGATCGGCCGGGCCGTCGATGGGAACGGTTCGTTGACAGGGGGTGATCCGAAGACGATCCTCGGCCAGCTTCGCCTCCAGCCTCTCGAACGGTCCGATGACATCCGAAACGCCGATACAGGAAACGCCGCTTGCGGGCGGGAACGTCAATGCCGGCGTCGTACGCGTGGGCGATACGGTGCGCCGCGCCACGCGCCCTGAGAGCGCGACCGTTCACCGGCTGCTCCTCCGTCTCGAGGCAAAGGGCTTTGCGGGATCGCCGCGGTTCCTGGGCCTCGACGGCCAGGGACGAGAGATGCTGAGCTTTGTTGAAGGCGATGCCGGTGTCTCTTCCGACATCTGGCTTTGCGAGGATGCGCTGATTGCCGCAGGGCGGCTGCTTCGCGCCTATCATGACGCGACGGCCGAATTCGACTTCGGCGCGGCGGATCGCTGGGCCTTTAGATATCCGGATCGGCGTCGATGGGAGGTCATTTGCCACAATGATTTTGCGCCGTACAATCTCGTTTTTCGGGCCGGCGAACCGGTGGGGATCATCGACTTCGATCTCGCCGGTCCCGGGCCGCGGCTGCGAGACCTTGCCTATCTCGCCTATTGGACCGTGCCGCTTTCCTTCCATTCCGATGACTTGAAGGCCGCGGCGCTGGCGGATCTCGATGATGGCAGCCGGCGGCTGAAACGGCTGTGCGCGACCTACGGTCTTGCCTCGGACGATGCGTTGCTTGGGATGGTCGCCGATGTGCTCGGGCATATGGGCGACGAGGCGGCGATGCTGGCAATGATCGGCGCGGCCGCGACCGAGCGGCTGAAACGGGACGGGCATCTCGATCACTGGCGGCGAGAGCGGGACGCCTTCGAGCGCTATAGGACACTATTGTCCCGAAACCTTGTCTGACGACCGGCGAAGCGGCAGGGCAAGCCGATAGCGCTCGCGAAAAAGAATTTTTGCCTACTGAAATAAACCATTGAGTTAAATGAAACTGGTTGTTATAAACAACCGGTGTTCCGCTTTTATGCGGTTGAGGAGGAACGGGGCGGTCGCCTCATCGACAGGAGGATAAGATGAAGCTTTATCAGGGCATGGGACCGAATTCGTATCGCGTGCGCATCTTCATGGCGGAGAAGGGGATCTCGCTGCCGATGGTGGATGTCGATTTCGCCAAGGGCGAGCACAAGGCGCCGGAGTTTCTCGCGGTCAATTCGCTCGGTCAGATCCCGGTGCTGGAACTCGACGACGGCACTGTTATCACCGAGAGCGTCGCGATCTGCCGCTATCTCGAGGAGACCACGCGCGAGCCGCAGCTCTTCGGCCATGACGCCGTCAGCCGCGCCAAGGTGGAGATGTGGAACCGGCGCGCCGAACTGGTGATCCTCGGTACCGTCGGCAATGTGGCGCTGCATTCGGACGCGTTCTTTGCCGAGCGGCTGACGCAGTTTCCGGCCTTTGCCGAGACCGAGCGGGCGGCGGTGCCGCAGAAATGGGGCTGGCTCGACGATGAGCTCTCGGATGGAAGGCCGTTCCTGGCAGGCGACGAATTCTCGATCGCCGACATCACCGCAGGGGTCACCGCCTGGCTCTGCGAGGTCTTCGGCATGGAAATCCCGGCTTCTGCAAAAAACGTCCAGCGCTGGCTCGAGCGGGTGCGTTCGCGGCCGAGTTTTGAGGCTTAAGGGATAGCCTGTGGCAGGGGCGGTTTCGCGCAGTCTTAGGGTGGCGAGATCGGCCCCTCATCCGGCCTGCCGACCACCTTCTCCCCGTTGTCGCGGGGAGAAGGAGGGACGTGGCGGCCGCTCGTTCCTTCGGCCAATGTGGCAGCCGCGTTGCCCGTCGGCAGGTCTCGACCTGGGAGCCGGCCGTCGTCCGCGTTCCCTCTCCCTGCAGGCGGGGAGAGGGTCAGGGTGAGGGGATGGCATGCGCTATAGCATTGATTATTTTGTAGATTTCTCCATTGTGCCGACGAAATCCAACGGCCGAATTCTCGCCTCTGCGCCCCCGCTAAAATTCATATGTGGATAGGCGCGTCGCCCTTTTTGCTTGCCTTCTCCATGGCTTTTTTCAATTCCTAAAATACAAGCTGCCCGATTCGCCGCTGCCGGGCGCCTGCAAGGCGCTGGCTCTAGGAGACAAGCCATGACCGATTTCAAGAAGCCCACGATCACCGAAATGCGCCCGAAGATCACCGTGATCGGGGTCGGCGGCGGTGGCGGCAACGCCATCAACAACATGATCAACGAAGGGCTTCAGGGCGTCGATTTCGTGGTCGCCAACACCGACGCGCAGGCGCTCGCCATGTCGAAGTCGTCGCGCATCATCCAGCTCGGCGCCGCCGTGACCGAAGGCCTCGGCGCGGGCTCGCTGCCGGATGTCGGCCGGGCGGCGGCGGAAGAATCGATCGACGAGATCATGGATCACCTCGGCGGCACGCATATGTGCTTCGTCACCGCCGGCATGGGCGGCGGTACCGGCACGGGCGCGGCCCCAGTAATTGCGGCGGCGGCACGCAAGGCCGGCATCCTTACGGTCGGCGTCGTCACCAAGCCCTTCAGCTTCGAAGGCAAGCGCCGCATGGAAACGGCCGAGCAGGGCATCGAGCGGCTGCGCGAGGCGGCCGATACCGTCATTGTCATCCCCAACCAGAACCTCTTCCGCATCGCTGACGCCAAGACCACCTTTGCCGATGCCTTCGTGATCGCCGACCGGGTGCTCTATTCGGGCGTTGGCTGCATCACCGACCTGATCGTCAAGGAAGGCCTGATCAACCTCGACTTCGCCGACGTGAAATCTGTCATGAAGGGCATGGGCCGGGCGATGATGGGCACCGGCGAGGCGACCGGCGAGGGCCGCGCGCTGAAGGCGGCCGAAGCCGCCATCGCCAACCCGCTGCTCGACGAAGTGTCGATGCGCGGCGCCCGCGGCGTGCTGATCTCGATCTCCGGCGGCATGGACATGACGCTGTTCGAGGTGGACGAAGCCGCGACCCGCATCCGCGAAGAGGTCTATGACGAAGCCGACATCGTCGTCGGTTCGATCTTCGACCGTACGCTCGACGGTACCTTCCGCGTGTCCGTCGTTGCGACCGGCCTCGACGGCGCGCGCTCATCCGCCAACCCGGCCGGTGCCGCCGTCGGCCAGCCGGCGGCAGAACCTGCACCGACCCGCACGCTGCAATAGCATACGCATCCATCGCCTGCTTCAAGGACCCTCCCGATGTGATGACGCCATATCGGGAGGGTCCTTGCGTTTGGAGGCTCTAATGAGCGACGAGGGTGTGCCCGCCGATGAGGCGGCAAAGCACGCGCCAGCGGCACCAGGCCGTGCGGCGAGAGCGGTGATGGCGGCTGAGGCGGTGCTCGCGGAACGCTTTCCGCAGGCGATCTTTGCGATCGTCGCGGGCTCGATCCTGCGCGGCGAGGGTACGCAGACCTCGGATATCGACCTGGTGGTGCTGCACGAGGCCCTGCCGGCCGCCTGGCGGGAAAGCTTCCATTTCGACGGTTTTCCGATCGAGGCCTTCGTGCACGACTTCGAGACGCTCAACTGGTTTGTCGACCAGGATATGGCGGGCGGTTGCCAGGTGCTTGCGGACATGGTGGCGGGCGGCGTTGCTATCGGGCCTGAGCGGGCGCGTGCCGAAGCGCTTCAGGCCGGGGCGCAACAGCGCCTGGAACGAGGGCCGGCGCCGCTGACGCCTGAGATACGCGACGGACTACGCTACCAGATCACCGATCTGGTGGATGATCTGCGCGATGCACGCCCGGCCGCCGAGATCCGCGCCATTGCCGCCGAACTGACGAAGCCGCTCGCCGATCTGATGCTGCTTGGCCGCGGGCGATGGTCTGGGCGCGGCAAATGGCTGCCGCGGTTGCTCGTCCGGGCGGACGCGTCGCTTGCCGAACGCTTCGACACGGCATTGCGCACGCGGGCGCAGGACAGGCAGCAGAGCTGATCCGGCTTGCCGAACTGGAACTGGCGCCGCATGGCGGGCCGTTGTTTGCCGGCGACCGTCGGACGGCGCCGCCGGATGCCCGGCGTCCTGGTCTTCTCGCGCAGTGAATGCGCCGGCTTGTGGGATGGCCGCCTCCGATGCCTTGGGCGCGGATCGGGACATGATCCGTTTGCGAGAAACCGCCGGGACGCTTCAACACGAGCGCCGGCGCCCGCAGGGCTGACGGCCGCCAAGTTCTGGGTGAGCCAACAGCTGCGGCGAGTGCAGAGGCGAGGCCTTTGGCCTTCACTTGCTGCGCGGAGGGCGTGGCTCCCGGCGCTCAGCCTCCTCGACCACGGAGAATGGAAGCTCCTCGTACATCGAGCGGTTGAACTCGGCGAAGGTCAGCCTGCCATCGATGAACACTTTGAAGTAGCGCCGGCAGACGTCCTCCGCCATTTCTTTCCGGCTGGAATAGGGCGTTCCCTCAAGCGCATTGTCCTTCAGGTCGGGCAGGTACTCCGATACGCATGCCTCTACATATTGCCGCTGCGCGCCCGGGCGCTTGCGCAACGCGGAGATCGTCCACTCATATTTGGAATAGCTCATATATTGCTCGGTTCGCGGCGCGAACAGGACGATGGCGATTGCGCACAGCAGAGCGACAAACATGCCGCCGGCGACGAGACGAAAGTCCATCTATTCAATCGTATAAATTGTTGCCCATGCCTATGTAAGACAACTTTAGCGGTTAGCAAGAGGCGCGCTTACGCGTCGAGTGGTTTCACGAAATGTTCCTCCCCCATTTGGGGGAGGAGGCTACGGGAAAACCACTTTCGTGCTTGGACCGTTCTCCCATCGTTCGGTGTCTATTAGAGGTTGCGAAATTGGGCGCTCCCAATTGCGCCCTCGGCCGGAGCGGGGACGGGCGGGCAGGGCACGATCGGTGGCGGGGCTATGTCGCTGCGCCTGCGGGGCAGCTGCCAGAGACGCCTGGGATGGAAACGGTAACGGTCGGCGGGCCACGACCGATGTCCTTCGCGCCGACTGGACAAAGGCAATCCCTGTGGTGGCGCTTCGAGCGCGAGTGCCGTCTTCAGCCAGAGATGGGGAGGATGGAGAGGTGTCGCGCCGGGCCGGAGCATCGTTCTGCTACCGGCAGCGCGATCAGGGGGAGGTTCTTAAAGGGCGGCGAGCTGTTCGGCTGTTGCAACGATCTGCGTGTTGCCAAGCGAATGATCGGCATATTTGAACACCAGGATGCTCATGACTGAGGCGACAAGGGCTACCAGGATGATGCGCATGGCGTTGCTCCGACTTCCTTCTTGCCTGGCCTTGATCCTTCGTTGCGCCGGGCGGTGATCGATCCGGAAGCCCTGTGCTTTCCGGTCAAAGGCCTTCCGGCCTTTTGTTGAACCTGTTCTAGCAAATGGGCGGGGCCGACTATTGTTCCCGTGGGGACAGCGGGAAATCGCGGAGGCATGCAGCTTTTCGGTGTGCTCCAGCCCGTCCTGGGCCGGAGATTTCCCCGGGGAGCTACACGCCGTGTTGAAGCGGTAGCGCGAGAACGACGGATCGGAGTTGCGGCCGGCCACCGAGAAGTTCAACGGGCGGCTGAAGCGGCGCAGCCGTGTGAATTCGGACGCGTGAGGAGCGCTTCGCATCTCCTCGGGCTTCTGGACCTTCGATGTCGATTTGAAGAGATGGCCGCCGAACGGCTCTACAGGCCGAGGATCCAGAAGACGACGCCGAACAGCACGATGAATGCGCCGACGGCCAGCAGGAAGCGGGCCATGCCGGTGTTGGTGTCCTTCGTGCCGACGAGACAGTACCAGAGGTGATCGTTATCCATTCCTGACGCTCCATCGAAAGGCGCTGCTGCCGCGCCCGCGCGACCCACCATACACGCAAAGGTCGTCGCGGCACCTGGATGATTGCGTGTCCTCGTCGCCGGACCGAGATCGGTGGAGGACGCGTGCCGTTGGCGGACAGGGCATGTCCATGCCGCTGTCGCCATCGACTGCCTGCTTATCCCTCCGCGTCCGCCGTTTCGGCCGCTGCCGGCTTTTTCGCCAGCGCCAGGTTGGCGGCGGCCGCTTCCGCCTCGGCTGCACCGGCAGCGCCGGAGCGCACGGTGACGGCGTTGGAGGCGAGGTCGAGGCCGGCTTCGCGCAGCGCCGGCAGCAGGCGCTTCATCGACTCGCGCTGCAGGATACTGGGGTTGCCGGGGCGGGCGGTGAACTTGAGGCGCACGACGAGCGAGTTTTCGGTGACGTCCTGGATGCCTTGCATCTTCAAGGGCACCAGGAATTCGCCGCCGATCTCGGGATCCTCCAGCATGGCAAGGCCGACCTTCTTGATGGTCTTGCGGATTTTCTCGGGGTCGGCATCGCGCTCGAATTTCAACTCGAACTTCACCGTGCTCCAGTCGCGGCTGAAATTGGTGACCGCCTGAAGCTGGCCATAGGGGATCGTGTGGATCTGGCCGTTCTGGTGGCGCAGCCGGAGCGAGCGCAGCGAGATGCGCTCGACCGTGCCCTTGAGCTTGCCGGTATCGACATATTCGCCGACGCGGAAGGCATCGTCGGCGATGAAGAAGATGCCGGAGACGACGTCCTTCACCAGCGTCTGCGAGCCGAAGGAAAGGGCGAGACCCAGCACGCCGAAGCCGGCGATCAGCGGCGCAATATTGATGCCGAGTGCGGAAAGGATGACGAGGCTGGTGACGGCGAAGATACCGCCGAAGATGAGGTTGCGGACGAGCGGCAGGATGGTCGAAATCCGGCTTTGCTGGTGGACCACCGTATCGTCCTCGCTGTCGCCGGGCAAAGCGAGGCGGGCGGTGGGCGCGAAGGCCTCGAAGCTCTTCCAGAGGAAACTGCAGATCACCCAGCTCGCGACCACTGCAAGGCTGATGCGCTCGAGGATGACGATCCAGCCGATGGCACCGGCCGTATCATGCTGGACGAGCACCGGGCGCCAGAGCGTGATGATCAGATGCAGGCCGATCAGCCAGATGGCGCCGGCAAGCGCCGTCTGGACGCTGCCCGAAATCGCCGCGTGCAGCGCATGGGAGGCCGGCGTGCGCCGGCGCTCGGCGGCAGCCCCCGCCAGCGAATGGATGCCGAAGGCAAGGATCGGAAGCGCGAGCAGGATGATCTGTGTCGTGCCGCCGGCAAAGCTCCAGGCGGCGCTGTTCGGGCTGCCGGCAACGATGACGCTCATCAGCCAGAGAACGATGGCGCTTGCCGCATAGAATTCGGGCACGCCGAAGGCGATGGCGCGGCGCACCGGGCCTGGGTTTTCACCGGCAAACACCGTGCGGATATCGCCGGAGCCGGCGATGAACCAATAGAGTTTCAACAGCGTCAACAGGGTCACGCCGATCAACAGCCAGCCATCGGTTGCAGCGTTCTCCAGTCCGCGCTGGTGGGCAAAGCGCAGGCTGGCGCCGAGGATGGCGCCGATCGCCCCATAGGCGGTCAGCATGTTGGCGTGGAAGCGCGGGTGGGCGATATCGAGCAGGCGGATCTCGGGCCGCGTCGGCGCAAACAGGAAGCGGGCGCCGACCGCATAGACCACGGAGGCGAGGGCGATGGTGATGAGGGCGTGGGCGAGTTCGGCAGAGGCAGTGGCCGGCGTCAGGAACAGGCGGGCAACGGCATGAGCGGCCACGGCGAAGATCGCCAGATAGGCGATGTCGAAGCCAAGCCGGATCAGCGAGGCGCGCATGCGGTGGAGCAGATCGACCACTTCGAACGAGGCGCCGAACAGCCGGTGGATGAGGAGCCGGCTGGCAAAGGCGGCGGCAAGGCCGGCTGCGACGGCGAGCAGGGCCACGGCTGTTACCGAAACCACCGACCAGCCCTCGGCGCGGATGCCTGCCGCAACGTCAGCCATCACCCCGGCGATGCCGGACATACCGGCAACGCCCATCTGCAAGCCATTGACAAAACGAGCGGAAAGCGTGTCGAGCGTGTCCGGCTGATCGGGCGAGGACGTTGGTTCAGGCGTCGTGGTTGCGGGTGCAGCCTGATGCGTGGCCGCGCCCCCCGACGCGGGCGCCGGTGCCGCGACGCCAGCGCCAGCGGGCGTCGTCGTTTCGCCCGAGGCCTGCGCCGCAGCGTCGCGCCACTCGACGGTCACCGACCCGCCGGCCTTGGCGGCGGCGCGCAAGGTCTCCTCGATCTCGGCAGCACTCTGGCCGGGTGTAAGGATCACGGTGACCGGCGGAGGCGTCGTCTCGGCGAGTGCGGGCAGGGCGAGGGTCAGGACGAGAACGAGGCCCGCCAGCAGATGGCGGCAGAGGAAGTGGAAACGCAGCATGAAATTCATCCATCAAAATCGGTTGTCCGCCCTGCGGCCTTGTCCATCACATTACATAACGTTCTAAAATTCCAATCGAATTTTGTGGGGCGGGATGGGGACTGGGCCGCGCCAGGGCCGCCGCTCACCAAGGGTTGCCCTGCGCCGAAGCTGCCCCCTCACTGTCCTGCCGGACATCTCTCCCCGCCAAGCGGGGAGAGAGACGCTGGGCGGACGCTCCGGTGCCAGGTCCTCCGGCCTACTTCGTCGTGTAGCCGCCATTCACCAGGATCGTCTGGCCGGTCATCCACCAGCCGTCGGAGACGAGGAAGCGGATGTAGGGGACGATGTCCTCGATGTTGGTGAGGCCGGTCCTGGAGAAGGCCGAAAGGGCCGATGCGGTTTTGTGATAGGCGACGGCGTCGGCGCCTTCGGCCGGGTAGAAGAAGGGCGTATCCATCGGGCCGGGTCCAATCGCGGTCACGGAGATGCCGCGCGCGCCGAACTCCTTGGCTGCTGCCCGGGTGAAGTGCTCCACCGGCGCCTTGGTGCCGGCATAGGCCGCATAGAAGGGCGTGAAGGCGCCGAGCAGCGAGGTGACCAGCGTGCAGACCTTGCCGTTGTCGCTGACATGCCTGCCGGCCTCGCGCAGGAAGAAGAATGCGGACTTCGAATTGACCGCGCTCATCTCGTCGTATTCGGCCTCGGTGATCTCGACGAAGGGCTTTTTCAGCACCTTGCCGACGGTGTTGACGGCGATGTCGATGCTGCCGAGCGCCGCCTTGGCGTCGGCAAAGAGCTTTTCGACATTGGCGGCGCTGGTGAGATCGCCGGAGAAGGCGTGGGCCGCGGCACCGGTCGCCTTGATCGCCGCCACGGTTTCATCGGCTGCCGCCTTCGTTGCCGCGCTGTTGTAATGGATCGCGACGCCACGGGCGCCGTGTGCGGCAAGATCGCGTGCGAGCAGGCCGCCGAGGTTCTTCGCGCCGCCGGCGATGAGGGCGGTTTTGCCGTTGATGCTGTGGTCTGCCATGGGTTTCTCCTGTTGTGCGCCTGATGGCGGATGCTTTCGTTCGGCGGGCGGGGCTACGCATTTGCCCGAGATCGCCCCGCTCTCCAGTACGGGCCGCCTGTGCGACCGCCGCTCGTTGCGGACGTCGTGTCTCTTGCTTCATAGGGTGCGGGCCTTATCGCCGCCGACGTGAGCGGTCGGTGATGCGACCGGCATCGCGACCAGGAGAATATAGTCGGCGCTGCTGGCATAAAGTCCCCGAACGTGACATGACTTGTCAGGAATTACGAACAATGGGAGTGAGGCGTCGCGCGCCGGCATGGACAGGATCGAGCTTTTCCGCATCTTCACCCGTGTCGTCGAAAGCGCGAGTTTTACCCGCGCGGCCGACACGCTGGGCCTGCCGCGCTCCTCGGTTTCGGCGGCGGTGCAGACGCTCGAAACACGGCTCGGCACGCGACTTCTCCATCGTACCACGCGCAAGGTTGCGCCGACGCAGGATGGGGCAGCCTTCTACGAGCGCTGCCTGCGGCTGATTTCCGATATGGACGAGGCGGAGAACCTGTTTCGCCGCGACACCTCCGGCCCGACCGGACGGCTGCGGGTCGACCTGCCGAGCCGCATCGGCCGGCTGATCGTGGCGCCGGCGCTGCCGGAGTTCCTGGCGCGGTACCCCGGCATCGACATCGATCTCGGCATGACCGACCGGGCGGTGCACCTGATCGAGGAAAGCGTCGACTGCGCGCTGCGTGTCGGACCGCGCGAGGATTCGAGCCTGATTGCCCGGCCGTTCGGCACACTCAGGCTGATCAATGTCGCAAGCCCCGACTATCTCGAGCGCCACGGCACGCCGGAGACGCCCAACGATCTCAGCGCCCACGTCGCGGTCAACTACGCTTCACCCTCGAGCGGCCGGGTGGAGGACTGGGAATGGATGGAGAACGGCGAGGCGCGCACGGTTTCGGTTGCCGGCCGGGTCAGCGTCAACAGCGCCGAAGGCAGCATCGCCTGCTGCCTCGCCGGCCTCGGCCTTATCCAGATCCCGGCCTATGACGTGATCGATCACATCAGAGCGGGCCAGCTGGTCGAGGTGATGCCGCATCACGTCGCCGCGCCGATGCCGATGGCTTTGCTCTACCCGCACCGCCAGCATCTGTCGCGCCGGCTCAAGGTGTTTGCCGACTGGCTGGAGGGGCTGATGCGGGCGGTGATTGCGGCGTGAGGCGGCGATGCGGTTTGGGCTCGCTTCGTTGGCGTGCTCTAGGCCCTGTTGACAAAGTGACCATTTACGTCGAACCGTGCCTTGACGTTCCACCGATCCGGCACTGCGATCATGCAAGTATCAGTTCCCCTAGAGGCTTTTCCCGAGTTAGGAACGGTCGCAAACCCTGCCGTGCTGTATGACGGGAACGACGCATTCGTTTGCTATGAAGCCTCGGTGCGTGCGGGAGGCGGCAATGTGGTGCTAAAATTCGGAGAAATTATCGATTTCAGAATAACGCCCATGAATGTTGAGGGCCTGAAAGAGTGCCGGTATCCAGTCCATCCATGGACTTTCAATGAAATTGTTGGCGGCGAAGAGACCTCCAAATGGAAGGCCCTGAACCCGAGATTTTGGCTTATATCTTTCAATGACGTAATGATCGAAGTTCTCTTCGAAACGGTTTCTCTCATACGCCGCGACACGGAAGGTGGGCCGCAACACAGAACGTTGATTGGTGCTCTACCTGATTGAAATGCACTGGGATTCTCAATCGGTGAGAACATGATTCAAAGCTGCCTTTTGGGAGGTAGCGTTGGCGCGAGGCGATTTGAGCGAAGAGGAATGGCATATCATCGAGCCGTTCTTACCGAGAGAACGCGGGCGTAAGTCGCGCCCCGCTTATGATAATCGGCGTTTTCTGAACGGGATGCTGCATGTTCTACGCGTTGGATGCCCCTGGCGCGACATGCATGAGCGTTATGGCAAGTGGAATTCGATTTATGTCCGGTTCCGTCGATGGGCTGAACAAGGTGTCTGGGATGCACTCCTCGAAACGCTTGTCGAACTGGGGCTGACCGATGATTGGCAGCACATGATCGACAGCACCACCGTCCGAGGCCATTCGCAGGCTGCTGGCGCTAAAGGGGGACTTATAAGGAGGCTTTTGGTCGATCACGCGGCGGTCTTACGACGAAAATCCACGCCCGCGCAGACGGTCAGGGACGCCCTCGTGGTTTTGCCGTGACAGGCGGCGAGACTTCCGACTACGTCGCCGTTCCGTCGCTTCTCGCGATCCCGGTCTGCAAACCCAGATTGTTTCTCGCCGACAAGGGTTACGATGGCGACTTCATCCGCGAAGAGTTGCTGATCCACGGCATAAGGCCAGTCATACCGCCGAAAGCCAACCGGAAGCACCGCCTGTCTGTGACTTCAAGGCCTACAAGGATCGAAACCGTATCGAACGAATGTTCAACCGGTTCAAACAGTTTCGCAGAGTCGCCACCCGCTACGACAAAACGCGAAAATCCTTCGAAGCGTTCCTATTACTAGCGGCGGTAAAAATCTGGCTACCGCACTTTGTCAACAGGACCTAGCTGATCGTCTGATGACACCGCCGGCCGTTCCACGGCAGGAACTCGGATCCGCCGGCATTCCACTTGCCGTCGAATTCGGAGAAATCCGGCGTGAAGGTGACGATCAACTGGCCGTAGCCGTATTTGTCGCGCCACATGAAGCTTCGGGTGAGATCGCTGCCGTCGCCATCGTCGCCGGTTTCGGCGAGTTCACCGTCGACGGACTGGCCCTGATCGGAAAACACGTATTTGCCGACGACCGTGCCATCGGCAGAGGTTTCGAAATGCGTCTCGGCGTCCGAGAGCACGCCGGCGGAGGAAAGCTGGCCGCAATAGGTGCCCGAGGGCGCGGTGCTCGTCTCGCCTGCCATCGCCGCAGAGGCGGATGCGGCCGCAAGCAGCAGCGCGGCGGTGAAGGAAGGGCTTGCAGTCAACGCGGCACCTTTGGCGTTTCGGGATGTCGCGGTCTCTCGTGATCGCCTGGCAGCAGCGAGTCGCGACGGTTGTCGCCATGGACAGTCATTCGGGATGCAAAATCAAGATGCTCATGCGTCCAGCGCCGGCGCGGTTCTGACGCTGGCGTCGCCGAACAGGCGTCCCTTCTCGGCGACGAGGAAGCAGGCGAGTATCGGAGCGCGATGTGCTTCCACATCGCGCTCCGAGGCATGTCGTCAGGTCAATCAGCTTGCATCAAAGCCCGCGTGGAAGCTGACGCGCCCTGACGGTACCGGACCTTCGAACGCCGTTGCCATGAAGTATTCGGCGGGTACGCCTTCAAGGCGCAGGGCGGCGTGGTTCTCGAAGCCGAAGCGTTTGTAGTAGTCGGGCTCGCCGAGAACGACGCAGCCCTTGGCGCCGGTCTTTGCAAGGCGCGCAAGGCCTTCGCGGATCAGCCTGCCGCCGGTGCCGCTCTTCTGGTGGTCGGGCCTGACGGAGACGGGGCCGAGACCGAACCAGCCCTTGTCCTCCCCGTCGATCGTGACCGGGGAGAAGGCGACGTGACCGATGATTTCGCCCTGGTCGAGGGCGACCAGCGAGATCGTCAAGGCGCCGGCTTTGCGCAGCGCGTCGATGATTTCGGCCTCCGTCTGGCTGCTATAGGCCATCGGCGCAAAAGCGGCCTTGGTGATCTGCCGGATGGTTGCGATGTCAGTCGCTCGTTCGGAGCGTATGTCGATGGTGGTCATTGTCAAAAACCTGTTCTTGAAACCCTTCAGTCGCGCGCTGTCGACCGCGAACGACGGGTATCGTTCGCCGGTGGCGCGGTTTCGCGTCTCGACCGGTCGAGACGCTCAGTGGGTGAGAACAAGCTCCAGCATCGACAATTCCTCTGCTCAGTTCAGGCGAGCAGGTTCGGTATAGGGCCAGGCCTTTGCCATGGTCAACAGGCGGCTCTGGCAGCGCAACGCGTTCACGCGGCGGCCGGTTGAGGTCCGTTCCCGCTTCGTCGTTCGCGCCTGTTGCCTGCGTCCTAGTTTTCCTGAACCGAAACGCCGTCCTGGCCGATCTTGATCTCGACGCCCGGCTTCGTCTCTTCCTGGTAGACATAGATGCCGAGGCCGACGACGGCGACGGCAAGCAGGGCGATGACGAGATAGAGGCCGTTTCGGTTCATGCGGAACTCCTTTTTCGCGGTTTCGTCAGGGAAATAGGAGCTTCTCAAGGAAAGACAACGGGATAGCGACGAACATGCGCACGGAGGGTGGCCCGGCCAAGCGACTGAGGGGGCCGATTTGACCACTATGCTGGCGTCTGTGTGGCCGCGCAGGGGAACCTCAGCGCGCCCGCAGCGCCTTCTATTCCTGTGGCGTACAAAGGTTGATTTGCCTGCATTGGTTGATTTTCGCTAATTGAGGCAAATAGATTGAACGACGCGAATGACCGAATGCGGATGGTGGCCGGAATAATGGTGCTTGGAAGTTTCTACCGAAAAACCTTCGACATGGACCATTCGGACACGAGCGCCGCGGCGTTCTTCTCGCGCGTGATGATTTCGCACATCGTGGCGATGATGCGCGCGCGGAACATCGCAGCCCAGGTTTTCGCGTCGGCCGTCCTGTCCATTCTGGCGTCGACGGTTGCGACCACCATCGACTATCACCTGTTCACCTATGTGAAGCCCGCAGTCGGTGTCGACTATACGATCGAGAACTTCTGCTACACGCTGTTTTACGGCGTCTCGCTGTTCTTCGGCTGGTCCTGCTTCTTCATCGCCTACATGTACAATCTGAAGGTCCGGGCGCAGGAGCGCCGGCTGGCGATCTCGCGCGAAGAGGCGCTGACCGCGAAGATGCAGGCGCTCTACTACCAGATCAATCCGCACTTCCTGTTCAACACGCTGAACTCGATCGTCGGTCTGATCGAGGAGGGCGCCTCTTCTCAGGCGAGCCGCGTGGTGCTTTCGCTGTCGTCGTTTCTGCGAAAGACGCTGGAGATGGATCCTCTGCGGGATCTGGCGCTTTCGGAGGAACTGGCGCTGCAATCGGAATATCTGGCGATCGAGAAAGAGCGGTTCTCCGATCGCATCAGCGTCACGCTCGACATTCCGCAGGAGTTGAGAACGGCGCTGGTGCCGAGCCTGATCCTGCAGCCGCTCGTCGAGAATGCCGTGAAGCATGGGCTCGGGCGCTCGTCCGGCGATCTGAAGATCACGATCAGCGCGTCGCAGGAGGAGGACCGGCTGCAGCTTTCGGTCGACAACGTGTCCGATGCCGGCGAAGTCCTGCCGATGGTCAAGCGATCCGGGCTCGGTGTGGGGCTTGCGAATGTCGAAGAGCGTGTCAAGGCGCGCTTCCCCGAGGGAGGTTCGCTCATCGCCGGACCGGTCTCCCCGGCCCATTTCCGCGTGACCCTGACCATGCCGTTGAGGGCACCCGCCGCCGATCGGCTTGCCGATGCTGCCATCAACGCCGCGCCGGCCGTGACGGCCTGAACGGGGTGCGACAATGGCTGGCGCGCGCCCCTGAGAGGCGCGCGACGGGAGTAACAGGGGTGGCTCGCGTTCAGACCGAACGCGTCAGGCCGCCATCCACCTTCAGGTTCTGGCCGGTGATGTAGGCGGCACCATCAGAGGCGAGGAAGGCGACGGTGGCGGCGATCTCGGCGCTGGTGCCGTAGCGCTTCATCGGCACGGCATCGCGGCGCTCTTCGGTCGCCGGCAGGCTGTCGATCCAGCCGGGCAAAACGTTGTTCATGCGCACATTGTCGGCCGCATAGGTGTCGGCGAAGATCTTGGTGTAGGAGGCAAGACCGGCGCGGAAGACGGCGGAGGTCGGGAACATCGGCGAGGGCTCGAAGGCCCAGGCGGTGGAGATGTTGATGATCGCGCCCGCCTTCTGCTTCTGCATGATCGGCGTGACGAGGCGGACCGGGCGGATGACGTTCATCAGGTAGACGTCGAGGCCGGTGTGCCACTGCTCGTCGGTGATTTCGAGGATCTGGGCGCGCGGGCCATGGCCGGCGCTGTTGACCAGCACGTCGATCCGGCCCCATTTTTCCATGGCCGCATCGACAAGACGCTTCAGGTCATCGTTCGACTGGTTGGAGCCGGTGATACCGATGCCGCCGAGCTCGGCGGCGAGCGCCTCGCCCTTGCCGGAGGAGGAGAGGATCGCGACCGTGTAGCCGTCGGCTGCCAGACGCCTGGCGCTCTCGGCACCCATGCCTGAGCCGCCGGCGGTGATTACGGCCACTTTTTCTACTGCCATTTTACCAATCTCCTCATCCATATTCGTGGAATGCCGCTTTCGCGGGTGCTGCCATTGAAATACCATCTCCTCCATGCGACGACGAAGCAATTTCGCTTTCATATGGCAGTAGAAAAACTATCCGATGAGTGATGCACCGGGAAAGCTCCCTTCGCTGAATGGGGTGAAAGTGTTCGAGGTGGCCGCGCGCCACCTGAACTTTCGGCTGGCAGCCGAAGAACTGGGCGTGACGCAAGGGGCCGTCGCCCAGCAGATCCGCGGGCTCGAGACCGAGCTTGGGGTCAAGCTCTTCCAGCGGTTGCCGCGCGCGCTGGCGCTGACCGGCGAGGGGCGCGCCTATATCGCCGATGTCAGGCGGGCGCTGGAGATCATCGCGCGGGCGACCGACGGGCTGAAGCCCCAGCCGGTGCGGCTGACGATCAGCACCACCCCGTCCTTCGCGTCGCGCTGGCTGATTCCGCGCCTGCCGGATTTCACCGCGCGGCATCCGGATCTCGACCTGCATATTCTGGCGACCGACCGCATGTCGAGCTTCCAGGCCGATGGCGTTGATCTTGCCGTGCGCTACGGGCGGCCACCCTTCGGGCCGGGGCTTGCGGTGGAACTGCTGTTCGAGCAGGAGATCGTCGCGGTCTGCAGCCCGATGCTGCTTGCCGGGCGGCCGGCGCCGAAAACCGCCGAGGAACTGGCCGGCTACACGCTGCTGCACGACGCCCATAATTTCTGGCCGGAGTTCATCGAGCGGCATTTCGGTGGCAGCCGGCAGGCCTCGTTCAAGGGCATCAGCTTCAACCAGACCTCGCACGCGATCGAGGCGGCGACGGCAGGTCAGGGGATCGTTCTTGCCAACCGCGATTTCGTCGCGCGCGATCTCGCCGAAGGGCGGCTCATCCGGCTGTTCGAGCGCTCGATGACCGGCCCCTCGGATTTCTATCTGGTTTGGCCGCGCTACCGAAAGTCGCCCAGCCTTCAAACCGTGATCGCCTGGCTCAGTGACGAGGCGAAAAAGGAGCGGGGAGACCCGACGGATCGGGATCCTGCAAATGGGTGGCGGAGCGAGGGTTCCTGATCCGCGATCAGCGACGCAGCGCCGTGTCGAGCCGGTAGAGCAGGGCGTGAAACGCGCCTTTGCTGGGCTTTCGTCCCGGCAACTTGCCGACGATGCCTCGGATTTCCGTCGATGCGAGCGCGATCAGCTGCTGGAGTTCCGTTTCGGTGGCGGCTGCCTCGTCGGCTGTTCCGATCGACAGCGCCTGGATGGCGTAGGCGGCGGGGCCGAGCACATGGTTGATCTGGTGCGGCGTCTCGATCGGGTGGGTATAGGGCGCACCGGCCGCAGCAATGGCCGCGCGGGCGGCAGCCTTGGCGGCGGGATCGTCAACCGCGCGCGTCGCTGCCTGGGCGCCCCAGGCGGCTTTGCGCAAGACGGCCGTGCGCGGACCACCCTCGGCAAAGGCGACAGCCGCGGCGATCGCCTCGCGCGGCCGGGTATCGCCCGGCACCGCCGCCTCGAAGACCGGCAGCGCGCGCGCGGCGCACAGGACCGCCCAGCGGGTAATATGGCGCAGGTCGTCTTCGGTCAGGAGCGGTGGTGGGGCTTCGTCGGTCATGGGGTGCTCATGGTGAACAGGCCGAATGCATATCATGCGGTCGCCACGTGACAAGCCGATCGGTTGTATGGAGGGCGCAGGTTGCATCCCTTCATAAACGCCATATCTTTCACCGCCGAGCCATTTGCAGCCGCAAACTCAGGAAAAGGGAGGCTCCATGCCGGCCGTCGGTTCCGATTATGGCGATGTCGTTGCCTGGCGGCGCGACATTCATGCCCACCCGGAGTTGCAGTTCGACGTCCACAGGACGGCGGAGTTCGTGCGTTCCAAACTCGCCGCGTTCGGATGCGACGAGGTCGTGACCGGCATCGGTCGGACGGGCGTCGTGGGCGTTATCCACGGCCAGAAGCGGTCAAGCGGCAGGGTGATTGGCCTGCGGGCGGATATGGATGCCTTGCCAATCGAGGAGGCGACCGGGGCCGCCTGGGCGTCAAGGACAACGGGCGTCATGCACGCCTGCGGTCATGACGGCCACACGGCGATGTTGCTGGGGGCCGCGCGGGAATTGGCCGAGGCGCGAGCATTTGACGGCACGGCCGTGGTCGTCTTTCAGCCGGCCGAAGAGGGCGGCGGCGGTGGCAAGGCCATGGTCGACGATGGCCTTATGGAGCGTTTCGGAATCAACGAGATCTATGCCATGCACACGGAGCCCGGTTTGCCGATCGGGCAGTTTGCCACCGCTTGTGGACCTCTGGCCGCTTCGGCCGATGGCTTCAGGATCAGGGTCGACGGCAAGGGCGCGCATGGCGCTTCCCCGCACGTCAGCGTCGATCCGCTGGTGGTCGGCGCCAATATACTTCTGGCCTTGCAGACGATCGTCTCCCGCAACGTCCATCCGCGTCAGTGCGCCGTGGTCACGGTCGGCTGGATGGCAGGAGGCAAGGCCGGCAACGTCATCCCCCAATCGGCCGAGATGGGCGGGACGACCAGGACCTACGATCCCGGCACGAGAGACCTGATAGAGGCGCGCGTTACCTCCATCGCGCAACGGATTGCCGAGGCCTACGGAGCCAGCGCCACGGTCACCTACAAACGCATGTTTCCGCCGACCGTGAACCATGGAAGAGAGACCGCCTTTGCCGTCAGCGTGGCGCGATCCCTGGTCGGAGACGCGCACGTCAACGACGCCCTGGAGCCGCTGATGGGCTCGGAGGACTTTGCCTTCATGCTCGAAGCGCGCCCCGGCAACATCATGCTGATCGGTAATGGCGACAGCGCGTCGGTGCATGACGCGCGGTTCGATTTCAATGACGATGCCATTCCTTTCGGCGTGGCCTATTTCAGGGCCATCGTGGAGGGCAGAATGCCGCTCTGAGCGGTCGCGGCCGGATGTGGGCCGGTTGGAGATTGTCTTGACGTCGCAGCTATGAGACCCGGTTTCCTGCCCTCAACGCTCCCAGCCCTCGGTAAACGGAAAGCGCTCCGCCCAGAGCGTCGCAAGCCGCGGGTCGGTATCGACACGGCGGACGATGTCGGCAAGGGTCGGGGCGACCTCGTAGAAGCGGCGGCGGCCGGGTGACCAGCGCGAGGCGGTGGCGACGTAGAGGTCGAGGACCGACAATTCATCGCCGAGAAGGTATTTGCCCGGTTGCAGTTCCGCGCCCATTCGCTGCCAGCAATGGGCGACGCGGTCGAACACGCGGGCCTTGACGGTTGCGTGGTCCTCTTCCCGTTCGGCGATGCGGGACGGGTCGTCGGTGATCCAGTAGAGCGCGTAAATGGCGGCGGATACGAAGGTCATCCATCGGAGAAACGCCGGCCGTTTTGGGTCGGTTATCGCCGGGGCCAGACGGCTCTGAGGGTGTGCGTCGGCAAGCCAGAGCAGGATCGCGGCACTTTCGGTCATCAGTTCGCCGGTCGGGAGTGCGAGGGCCGGAACCTGGCGCAGGGGATTGATGCGCGCCAGCCTGTCCGCCTCCTGCTTTCCTTCCCAGGGGGCGTGTTCCTCGACGCGGTAGGGCACGCCGATGAGGCTCAAAACCGCCTCGATCGGAACCGATCCTGAGCCTGAGGCTCCGTAGACGACAAACGACTCGGCCAACTGCTTTTCTCCTCCTGATCGTGCCGCGACGAATCCGGCCGAAGCCTGGTCGCCCTGCGTCGAGACTGGGGGGCGGGGCGGCTTTTTCGCGTTTCAGCCGCATAGATCCCCGCTTTCGCGATACAATCAAGGCCCTGAGGTGCAATTGGACGTTTCGCCGCAAATCCCGGTTGCAGCGGGCAGGCGGACCGTTTCCGCTTTCCGCGGCAAGGGGCTCCGGTTCCATCTGCCGGAGCGACGGTTCGTCCGCATGCCGACCTTTTGACCGTGCCCGGTTGCAGTTGGCGCGGTTCCAGGCTGAAGCAGGACACGAGGATTGATCCGATGTCGCCAGTCACCGCCGCGTCTCCGACGCTCGATCGCGACCTTCTGCTGAAGACGGCACGGGAGCGTCTGCTGCGCTCGGAATGGTCGCGGGAGTTGTTGCGATCGTTTCAAGACGGCGCGCTGCAATCCGCCCTGAAGCATGCGGTCAATGCGTCACCCTACTATCGCGAAACCATTGGCGACCGCTTGGCGCAGGGGGCCGCACTCAAGGACCTGCCCGTGCTGACGAAGCGGGCGCTTATGGAGAATTTCGACCGGATCGTTACCGACCCGAGGCTGAGCCGGCAACTGGTCGAGGGGCATCTCGGCGGACAGTCTTCCGGCTCGCTTCTGCTTGGTGAATACAGAGCCGTTGCCACGGGCGGCACGACCGGCGAGCGTGGGGTCGCGGTCTTCGATCCCGCAGCCTGGCTATCGGCCATCGCCAACATGGTGCGTTTCCAGGCGATCGTCGGCATCGACGAGACGACGCGCAGTGTTGCCATATTCGCCTCGTCGCCGGTCCATATTTCCTACCATATCGGCGTGGAGCTTCGGGCGTTGAGGCCGCCGGCGCCCCGGTTCAACGTGCTGATGCCGATCGAGGAGATCGTGGAGGGCCTCAACCTGAACCAGCCCGAGGTGATCTCGATCTATCCGTCCTTCGTGCGTGTCCTGGTGGGCGAGCAGCAGGCGGGGCGGCTGAGGATCAGGCCGCGGCTTTTGCGAACCAGCGCCGAGACGCTGACGGAGGAGGTGCGCGAGCTTGCGGCCGAGACCTGGCAGGCGGCCATCGCCGACAGCTACGTCTGCACCGAGGCGGGACCCATGGGCCACGAATGCTTGCTTGGCGACGGGCTGCATCTCGCCGAAGACAGTTTCGTCTTCGAGGTGGTGGACGGAGACGACCGCCCGGTACCCGACGGCGTGGAGGGCGCGAAGCTGCTGGTGACGACCCTTGCCAATCGCGCGCTGCCGCTGGTGCGCTACGAGATCTCCGACATCGTGGCGATGGCGACCGAGCCGTGCCGCTGCGGCCTGCCGTTCTGGCGGATCGGGTCGATTGCCGGGCGGAGGGAAGAGACGCTGCGGCTGCCCAGGCGCGGTGGCGGAACCGTCAATGTGCACGCCCACCGGCTTCGCTCGCCGCTGACGGGTGCGGCCGGGGTGCGGCAATTCCAGTTCGTGCAACTGCCGGATGGTCTGGAAATCGCGATCGCCGTGTTTGAAGGCGCCGATGCGGCCGCCGTCCACGCTGCCGTCGAACTGGGCGTGCGTGCGGCACTCGAGGCGGTCGAAGCCGAACCCGCGGAGTTCCGTGTGCGGGTGGTGGATGCGATCGCGCGTTCGGGCGGCGGCGCGAAGCAAAAGCTGGTGGTCTCCGGCGGCGACTAGGAGAGGGCAGGATGCACGCGTGGTGCAATCGCGGCCCGGCTTCGGCCACGCGGCAGCAGGTGGACATTCCGGTGGCCGGCGGGCGGGCAAGCGGCTTATAGTGTTGATAGGCCGGTCCGGGGCCGATATGAAGCCGGCCTCTTGCCCGCGATACGGAGTTTTGAAGATTGAGCGTTGCCTTCACCAAGGAAGAAAGTGCCGAAACCGCCGCCGAGACATTGCTGCCGGACCGGGCGGTTTCGCCGCATCCGAACCTGGTGACAAAGGCGGGGCTGACGGCGCTGGAGGCGCAGATGCAGGAGGCGCGGGTCGCCTATGAAGCGGCAGCCACGATCGACGACGTGAACGAAAAGCGGCGGCAGCAGGCGGGACCCTTGCGGGACGTGCGCTATCTCTCCGAACGGCTGCGCACCGCACAGCTGATGCCCGAACCTGCCTCCAACGAGATCGTCGCCTTTGGCAGCACGGTGACCTTCAGCCGGGACGACGGGCGGGTACAAAAATACCGGATCGTCGGCGAGGACGAGGCAGACCCCAAGGCGGGATCGATCTCCTATGTCTCGCCGGTGGCACGCATCCTCATGGGCAAGGCAGTGGGCGACCTCGTCACGGTCGGCGACCAGGAGCTCGAGGTCGTGGCGATTTCCTGACCTTTAGCGTTTCGGCTTGATCGCGTGGATTCGTGGCCATTATTATCGTATCCGATTTAATAGTGTCATCTTGACATTCCGCTGTTGCTCGGTATTTATATCGCGTCCGATCTAATTTGGCGGTGCCGGATGATCGGAGGCGCTTGCCGGAGGCAGGCGGCCAAGAGGTTTCCTCGGTTCGTCGGTACGGAGAATGGACATGCACAACACTGGTGACGCTACGCCCGTTCGCGCCTATCGCGAGTTTTCCCGCGTGCTCGATCCCGATGTCTACGAGCCGCTGCCGGATGACTGGCTGATCGGCATCACCGACGTCGTGAATTCCACCGGCGCGATCCGGGCCGGGCGCTACGAGGACGTCAACTATGTCGGCGCTTCGGCGATTGCCGCCATCGGCAATGCGCGCGGCGATTTCGATTTTCCCTTCGTGTTTCGCGGCGATGGCGCGGCCTTTGCGCTGGCGCCCGGTGGCGCGGCAATGGCAGCTTCGGCGCTGCGGCAGCTCGCCGCCTTCGCAAGGGACCGGTTTGGTCTCGATTTGCGCGTCGGCCTGCTGACGGTCCGGGATATCAGGGACCATGGCCAGGATGTGCGCATCGCCCGCTATGCCGCATCGGAAAACGCGACCTATGCGATGTTTGCCGGCGGTGGGCTTAAGTGGGCGGAGCGGCAGTTGAAAGAGGGGCGTTACCTGCTTTCGCCGGAAAGCCATGGAGCCGAACCGGATCTGACCGGCCTTGCCTGCGAATGGCGGCCGTTTCCAAGCCGGCAGGGGCAGATCCTGTCGCTGCTGGCCGAACCCGCCGACGACGTGACGCCCGAGCGCTTTGCCGCCGTGGCGCGCGCGGTGATCGCTGTCTTCGATCAAGGGCCGCGGCAGTCGCATCCTCTGCCTGAGGAAATGGGTGTGCCGAAGGACGCGCGGGTGCGGGTTGCGCCCGAGCGCTGGGCGGGAGTGGCCGCCAGTTCCGATTTTCGCAAATATGACGACGGCCTGCGCCTGACGGTGGATTGCACGACGGAGCAGATCGACCGCATCGAGGCGATCCTTGCGGCCGCCAAGGCGCGGGGCGAGGTGATCTTCGGGCTGCATCGGCAGAGCCACGCGCTGATGACCTGCCTTGTGCCGTCGGCGCGACCGGATGCGCACTTACATTTTCTTGACGGCATGGACGGCGGTTACGCCAAAGCGGCGGAAATGATGGTGCCGCGTGAGCGCTTGAGTGCCTGATCCGGCCAAGCGGCAAGGACGGCGGAGAGCCGCCCTTGCGCGTGATGCTGGCCGCTCCAATCGCCGTGCCGGCCTTTGCGCGAGCGATAATCGCGGCAGCGGCAGGCGGGCGTTTCAGCGACCTTCACTATTTCCGGTTTCCGGGCTGACCAGCGCCTAGCAGGTTGTCGCGCAGCTTTGCCACTGATTGCTGCACCGTCTCAAAGTCGTCACCGAGGCCGATCACGTCGGTCAGCGCCGCACCCGGCTCGGCATCCACCACCGCCTGGCCGGCCGGCGTCAGCGTCAGCCGCACCTGGCGTTCGTCTGCGGGATCGCGGCGCCGCTGAAGGTAACCGTCAGCCTCGAGCTTCTTCAGGATCGGCGTCAGCGTGTTCGATTCCAGAAAGAGCTTTTCACCAAGCGTGCTCACCGTCTGGTCGTCCTCTTCCGACAGCGCCACGAGGGTCACGTATTGGGTATAGGTGAGGCCCAGCTTGTCGAGCAGGGGCTTATAGGCGCGGCCGAAGGCAAGATTTGCCGAGTAGATCGCAAAGCACAGGAAGTTCGAAAGCTTCCTGGCGCCCTTGGCCGATGCAGTGCCAGGGTCCTTGGCAGTCTTGGACGTGGACATGGGAATCTTTTTTCCTTTTCGTTGTCTGCACTTAATATAAATCGCATCCGATTAAATCGCAATGGTGTTGACGGTGTCTCACGCTTCATCTATAAACATCGCATCCGATTAAAACGGATCCGATAAAAAATCAAACAGAGAGGAAATGACATGACCGAGAAGCTTCTTTTCACCGGCAAGACCCACAACACCAGCGGCCGCGACGGCGGCACCATCAGCCAAGACGGCACTTTGGAACTCAAGCTCACCCAGCCGCATCCGGCCGCGGAAAACCTGTTCGGTGCCGCCTGGTCGGCCTGTTACCTGGGCGCGATCGAGCTCGCAGCGCTGCAGCGCAAGGTGAAGCTCCCGGCCGGGCCGCAGGTCGATACCGAGATCGATCTCAACGTCAACGACGGCTCCTATTTCCTGCGTGCCCGCCTGAACGTTCGCCTGGATGGTCTCGACCGCGACGTTGCGCACGACATCATCCACGCCGCCCATGATATCTGCCCTTACTCCAAGGCAGTGCGCGGCAACATCGACGTCGAGACCAATCTCCTCTGATTTCGGCTTAAAAAAACCCATTGATATCATCGGGATGTGCCTGAGCTGGTCACCAGCCGCGGCGCATCCCGATTTCGTTTCAGCAGCGCTCGTTCCTCTACGCATGGCGTCCGGCGGCGGCGGCGGAGGGATTTTCCCGACGGGACCTCACAAGAATGTAATTTGGCCGATCGTCGCCCTTGTTGGTATTTTCGCGCCTTCGCATGTACAGGGGAGCGGCCCTGAGGGGCCGATGGTCGCATGCCTTACAACCTCACGGTCAATGGAAAGAGCTATGCCGTCGATGTGGACGGCGATATCCCTCTGCTCTGGGTCCTGCGCGACACGATAGGGCTTACCGGAACCAAATTCGGCTGCGGCATCGCCATGTGCGGCGCCTGCACGGTGCATGTCGACGGGCAGGCGGCGCGCTCCTGCGTGATGCCGGTGTCCGAGGCGGCGGAGAAACCGGTCACCACGATCGAGGCCATCGGCGACACGCCCGAGGGCAAACGGGTGCAGCAGGCCTGGCTCGACATCGACGTGGTGCAGTGCGGCTACTGTCAATCCGGGCAGATCATGTCGGCGACCGCGCTCATTGCCGCCAATCCCACGCCGACCGACGACGACATCGACGCCGTCATGGCCGGAAACATCTGTCGATGCGGCACCTATCCGCGCATTCGTGCAGCCATCAAGCTTGCGGCGCGGGGGTGATGCCATGTCCATCTTCGACAGAACGAACCTTTCCTTATCGCGCCGCCAGCTTCTGATCGGCGCATCGCTGACCGGCGCGGGGCTGGTGATCGGCTTCAGGCCGCAGGCGGCCGTCGCAGCGGGCGAGCCCTTTTCGCCGAACGCTTTCATCCGCATTCCCCAGGAAGGCAAGATCACCTTCGTCATGCCCTCGGTGGAAATGGGGCAGGGCATCTATACGGCGGTCGCGATGATGCTTGCCGAAGAGCTGGAGGTCGGGCTCGACCAGGTGGTGCTGGAACATGCGCCGGCCGACCCCAAGCAATATGCCAATCCGCTGCTGGGCGACCAGATCACCGGCGGTTCCTTTGCGATCCGCGGTGTCTACGAGCAGATGCGCAAGGCGGGTGCGGCGGCCCGCATCATGCTCATCGGTGCTGCGGCGCGCGACTGGGGCGTTTCGCCCGACGCCTGCAAGGCCGAGGCGGGACATGTGGTCGAGACCGCCGGCAGCCGGCGCGCCGCCTATGGCAGCCTGATTGCGGCTGCGGCCTCTGAAGTCGTGCCGCAGGAGGTCCCGCTGAAGCCGGCGTCCAGCTACCGGGTGATCGGCAAGCCGGTGCATCGTCTCGACAGCCCGGAGAAGGTGAACGGCACCGCGAAATTCGGCATCGATGCCCGCCCGGATGGCGTCTCCTATGCGGCGATCGCGATCTGTCCGCACTTCAACGGCAAGCTGCGCTCAGTCGACGAGGCCCCGGCCATGGCGATCAAGGGCGTCAGCCAGGTGGTCCGCATCGAGGAGGCCGTCGCGGTCGTCGCCAACAATACCGGCGCTGCGCGGAAGGGGCTCGCGGCCCTTTCGATCGAATGGGATCCGGGGCCGAGCGCCTCGGTTTCGCAAGCCGAACTCGAGCACCTCATGGATGCGGCGATCGACGGCAAGGCCCTGCCGCATGTCAGCGAAGGCGATGTCGCCAAGGCCGAGGCCGAGCATGGGCCGGTGCACGAATTCGTCTACCGCATGCCGATCCTGACCCATTCCGCCATGGAGCCGATGAATTGCACCGTGCATGTGCGCCCCGATGGCTGCGAGGTCTGGGTGGGGACGCAGATCATGAGCCGGGCACGGCAGGCGGCGGCCGACGTGACCGGCCTGCCGGTCGAAAAGGTGGTCGTGCACAACCACTTGCTCGGCGGCGGCTTTGGCCGCAGGCTCGATGTCGACGGCGTGATCCTCGCGACGAAGATCGCCAAGCAGGTGAAGGGCCCGGTGAAAGTGACCTGGAGCCGGGAGGAGGACATCCGTCACGACTGCTATCGTTACCTCAACTACAGCAAGGTGACGGCGACGCTCGGGGCCGACGGCATGCCGGTCTCCTGGCGGCACCGGGTCATCGGCCCGTCGGTCATGGCGCGCTGGTTCCCGGGCTTTACCAAGGACGGTGTCGACCTCGACCAGATGGCGGGGGCCGAAACGCCCTATGCGATCGAAAACAGGCAGACCGATTTTGCCCGCCAGGAGGCGCCGGATGGCATGCTCACCGGTAACTGGCGTGGTGTCGGCGCCACCCGCAACATTCCCCCGGTCGAATGCGGAATCGACGAACTGGCGGAACTGGCGGGCATCGATCCGCTCGAATACCGGCGGCGGCTGCTGCAGCACAAGCCGCGGCTGCTCGGCGCGCTCGACCTTGCAGCCGAGAAGGCCGGCTGGTCGACCCCGCTTGCCAAGGGCAGGGGGCGGGGTATCGCGGTTGCCGAGGATTTCGGCAGCTTCGCGGCGATGGTCGCCGAAGTCAGCCTCGACGGGAACGGCAGGTTCAAGACCGAGCGTATCGTCTGCGCGGTCGATTGCGGCCAGGTGATCAACCCGGACACGGTCGAAGCGCAGATCCAGAGCGGCGTCGTCTACGGCCTGAGTGCGGCACTTTACGGGCGCATCACCGTCGAAAACGGCGCGGTGGTCGAAGGTAATTTCGACGATGCGCCTGTCCTGCGCATTCACGAGACGCCGCCGATCGAGGTGCATATCGTGCCGAGCGCCGAGGCGCCCGGCGGCATCGGCGAGGTGGGCACGCCCGGCGTGGCGCCGGCGCTTCTGAACGCGATCTTCATGGCGACCGGCAAGCGGCTCAGAACCCTGCCGATCGACCAGGGCGACCTGAGGAGGGTGTGACCATGAACAGGCCCGCCCTTGCTCTTTCGCTTGCATCCGCGCTCGTGGCGGCAGGTCTCATCGCCACTTTCGAGCCGGTCAGCGGTTTTGCCGAAACCGCCAGCGGCGGCGCCTTGAAAGGCGCGGCCGACTTTGCCTCGATCACCGATGCGCGCCAGCGCTCGAAGGCGATCTTTGCCGAGGCGAGCCGGGTGCTCACCCATCCGCGCTGCATCAACTGTCACCCGGCAACGCGCAGCCCGACGCAGGGCGAGGACATGCATCCGCATGTGCCACTGATGATCGCCGCCGACAGTTCGATGGGGCCGGCCGGCCTTGCCTGCAGCACCTGCCACGGCGCGGAGAACCGGGCGATCGTCGGCAGCCGGCTGAAGTCCATCCCCGGCAACGCCCATTGGCAGCTGGCGCCCGAAAGCATGGCCTGGCAGGGCCTCACCGTTCGCGAGATCTGCGAACAGGTGAAGGACACCGAGCGTAACGGCAACCGCTCCCATGCCGATCTCATCAAGCACATGGGCGAGGATCACCTGGTCGGCTGGGCCTGGCATCCGGGTGAGGGCCGCAGCGCGCCGCCCGGTTCGCAACCGGAGTTCGCCGCGCTGATCACGGCCTGGGTGGAGACCGGCGCGGAATGTCCGGACTGAGCGGAAGCTCACGTCCGGACTGAGCGGAAGCTCAAGTTTGGGCTAAGCGGGTTGGATTGCCGGCGAGCGCTGTATCAGCCTGTCGAAGCGCGTGCCGCGCACGGCGTCATGCAATCTTCAGCAGCCTTCGCCAGGCCTGCTGCAAGATTGGATTTGATGCGGCCAAGTAACTGTAAACAACTGAAAATTGCAAGATCGAGGCGTTGCTGCGACGATCGGGGAGCGCAGGCACGTCGTCGCTAGGAGCGGGTCCTCCTTGACAATGCAGCCGGACTGTTCGACCTTCGCGCCCATGACCTGCCGCCTCGCCAAACTGACGACTGCGAAAAAAGCCCCGCACCCGGGGCTGTCGGTCGTTGCGCGCAGAGCATAGCAAGCACAAGGACCAGATCGACCCCGCCGGTTCGGACGGGGTTTTCGCTTGCGCTCTCCGTCTCCGGTTTTTTCAAGGAGATGGAATTTCATGGAAAGCACAGCTTCAACGCAATCGCCGGGCCTTGGCGGCCTCTGGCTGCCGCTGATCACGCCCTTTCGCGATGGTGAACTGGACGAGCGCTCACTCCGACGGCTGGTCGTCCACTATGCGGCCGAGCCGATCGATGGATTCATTCTCGGCGCGACCACGGGCGAGGGCATGGCGCTCGACGAGGCGGAGTGCGAGCGGGTGGTTGCGATCACCGATCAGGCCCTGGCTGGAACCGGCCGGCGCATTCCGGTCTATTTCGGGCTTTCCGGCAGCGACACGCGGAAGTCGGTGAAGGCTCTGGAGCGGATGGCCGCTTGGGGCGTCGATGGCTATCTGATTGCCTGCCCCTATTACACGCGGCCGTCGCAGCGGGGGCTGTTTGCGCATTTCTCGGCCCTTGCTGATGCCACGGACCGGCCGATCCTGATCTACAACATTCCCTACCGGACGGGCGTCAACCTCGGCAACGAGACGATGCTGCAACTGGCGGAACGGAGAAACATCGTCGGCGTCAAGGATTGTTCGGCGGATGCGACGCAATCCTTCGATCTGCTGCGCCACAAGCCGCGCGATTTCGCCGTACTGACCGGCGAGGACCCGTTGTTCTACACGGCGCTGACGCAAGGGGCCGAAGGCGGGATCACGGCGTCTGCCCATGTGCAGACGGCAGCCTTCGCCGATGTTCGCAACAGGCTGCTTGCCGGCGACCAGGCGGGGGCGCTTTCCGCATGGCAGCGCCTTGCCGACCTGCCGCGGCTGCTCTTTGCCGAGCCGAGCCCCGGGCCGATCAAGCACTGGCTGTGGCGCGCGGGGCTGATCGACAGCCCGGAGATGCGCCTACCGATGGTGCCGGTGAGTGATGACCTGGCGCTGAGGATCGAAAGGGCGATGGCGGCGCAGGACGGCCGCCGCTGAGCCTGCGACGGTTCCTCAAGGCGGGGCGATCGGTCAAAGGAAGATCGCCCTGCTTTGCGTGGTCGTTTGCATCGTATTTTAACAGTTACGTACTTTCGCCGAATGGTTTGTTTCGGCAGGATAGCGGTCCTCACGCGCGGTGTCCGATGGCCCTGTGCGGACCCGTGCTGCTGGGCATTGAAATGCCGCAGTTGAGGAAAAAAAACAGAGAACCATTCTTGCGAGCGATCCGTGTCCTGAACCGTCACGGGTGAGGGCGAAAGGCCGGTTTCCCGGCGCGAGGACGAGCCGGGCGAGATGGACGGTGTGCCAAAAACGGGGCGCCTGTGCGGGTGCCTTTCGAAAGCTGATTGATCAGGACGCCTGGAGACGATGATGAAAACATCCGGCAGCAATCTTGAAATCACTCGACGCGACATGATGAAAGGCGGGATCGGAGCAGCCTCGCTTGCCGCGATCGGTGCCGGCGCGGCCGTTCCGGCGGCTTTGACCGCCGCCTCGGTCGTTACCTCGGCCACGCCCGCCGAGGCGCAGCAAGCGCTCGGGCCGGGAGCGCCGACGCTGCCGGTGACCGGCGTTGCCATGCATCCAGGCTATGCCCGTACGATCGGGCAGATGGCCTATATCTGGGGCTGGCCGATCGTCAACATGCTGAACCGCAGGGCCAAGGTCACCCAGGCGCCTTATGCGGGTCTGCTCGGTGGCCTTTCGCCGGTGGCCCCGCGCGGCCAGGTGGGCATGCTGCACGACTATATCGAGCCGTCGGAAACCTTCGTCACATGCCCCAACCAGGACGTCGTCTATGGCCTCGGTTTCTTCGAGCTCGACGATGAGCCCGTCGTCGCGCAGGTGCCCGACTTCGGCGACCGCTTCTGGCTCTATTCGCTCTACGATGCCCGCACCGATCAGTTCGGCCAGCTCGGCAAGCCCTATGGCACGCGGCCCGGCTTCTATCTTCTTGTCGGCCCCGACTGGGACGGGCTGAAGCCCGCCGGCATCACCGACATCATCCGCTCCCCGACATCGCTTGCGAGCGCCATTCCCCGCATCTTCCAGACCGACGTGAGCGACGACAACCAGGCGGTCCAGCCGCTGATCAACCAGGTGGTTTTCTATCCGCTGAAAGAGTTTACCGGCGAGGCGAAGACGATCGAATGGGCAAAGCTGACCGACATTCCGGCTCCGCCCTTAAACGGCGGCGCGACCGACGCCGAAACCAAATGGGTGACGCCGGAGACGTTCTTCGACCAGTTCGGCGACGCCATCGCCGCGGTCGATCCGCTGCCGGGGGAGGAGGCGCTTTTTGCCCAGTTCCGCCTGTTGCTCGACGCGGCCGAGCGGGATCCCGAGCTTCGGGGCATGCTCGTCGACACCGCGATCGAGACCGAGAACAAGGTCATCCACCCCTTCTTGGAATGGCAGCGCAACGGGCTGCCGGCCGGCAATGGCTGGAACCGCTCGGTCAACAATGCGCAATGGGGGATCGACTACTTCAACCGGACCGGCAGCGCCAAGTCGAACATGTTCAACAACCGGCCGAGCGAGACGCAGTATTTCTATACCGACTTCGACGGCGCCGGCGACCAGCTGACCGGCGTGAAACTCTACGAGATCACCTTTGCGCCCGGCCAGGAACCGCCGGTCAACGGCTTCTGGTCGCTGACCCTTTATGACGACAAGCACCTCTTCCACACCAACGACTTCAAGCGCTATTCGCTGGGCACCAAGAGCGACAGGCTGAAGCGCAATGCCGACGGCTCGCTGACGCTTTATGTGAGCGCCGAGCGCCCCGGCGGGGAGAAGGACAGCAACTGGCTGCCGGCGCCGCACGGAATCTTCTCGCTCTACATTCGCGCCTATTGGGGCAAGGACGCGATCCTCGACGGCACCTGGCAGCCGCCGAAGATCACGGTTGCAGCATGAGGGGGGCCAAGGTGCCGGGATAAACGACGTCGGTTTGCCCGGCGTGCTCAACGCCAGAAGCGCTTGACGTCGATCACGTCGTCGAGCGCAGTCTGCGCGCGGTCGATGAGCTTGTCCTTGTTGGCCTGAACGACGAGCGTTCCGGCGTCCGGGTGATCTTCGAGGCCGATCTCGCCGAGCACATGCGGCGCCGAAACCAGATCGTTGAGCGTGCCGAGTTCATCCTGCAGTGCGGCCATTGCGGCCGTGAAGCGCTTGTGGCGCCTGGCGCCACGCTTGTCGTCGAACAGTGTCGCAAAGAATTCGGCGGCATAGCGCAGCTTCTTGGCGTCCTTGCGGGCCTCGTGCCGCTCTTCGTCGTTGATCTTGGCGAGCGCGCGGCCGTGCTTCTTCAGCTTCCGGCGCTCGCGGTCGAGCACGGCCTCGGCGAAATGGGTCACGGGCCGATCGTGAAGTTCGGCGGGCGGCGATGAAAGATAGGCGCCGCAGTGCAGCCACTGGTGGAGATCGAGCATGAGGGCGCGGCCGCGACCGTCATCGAGCGCCGCGAACACCTCCCGATAGCGGGCGGCGCGGGCCGTCTTCAGCCACTCGACAAGTTCCGGCTGGGATGCGCGGGCCAGGAGAACGTCGACGTCGCGGGCCTTGCCGAAGACGCCCGCCAGCCACTTCAGCTCGCCTTTCAGGCGCGTACTTTCGTCGTCCTGAAGCAAATCCCTGTAGAGCGAGAAGGCCGATCGCAGGCGCCGAAGGGCAACGCGAGCCTGGTGCAGGGCCTCCGGGTTCTGGCGCACGCGCAGCACGTCTTCGTTCAGGCGGTGGTGGCGAAGACAGGCAAGGGCGACCGTGCGGAAGCTCTTTGCCACCCGCATCTCGCGGTCGAGTTCGACCGGCTCGGCCTTGAAGACCATCTGCTCGGCATCGATGAGACGGAAGCCGCGCTCCGCCTTGGACATGACGCCGAAGCGGATGGGAACGATCGCCTCGATACGGCGGGCGAGCGTGAAGAGCGCCTCGGGCGCGCCGTCCTTGAGCTCAAGTTCGATCTCGCCGATCGCGGTCTGGCGGGTGCCCGCGGTGATCAGGCCGCGGTCGAGCACGACCTCGACGTCGGCGCCATCCTGTTTCACTTTCCAGGTGGTGCGCTCGACATCGACGGCAAAATGCGCCTGCAGATCGCCTGGCTCGAGGTCGAACTGGGCGGCAAGCGGCGTGGTGTGGTCGACCACCGGCTCGTCGCTGTCCAGCGGCTGCTCCCATTCCGGCCGGGCGAAAACCGAGGCGCTCGCTCCCGTCGCCTTGATCGTCTGGGTGCGGGCAGAACCGACCGTGCGGATGCGCAGCGTGAAACCCGACTGGAACAGGTCGCGGGCGCGCGTATCGAAATAGACGGACCGCTGGCTTTCGACGCGCGCCGGCTCACCCAGAAGCCCGGATGCGGCGAAGCGATCGAGATCTTCAGGGAGAAGCTCGAGCTTGATTTCGATTTCCGTGTTCAACCCCATCCTCCAACAAGTGCAAGAGACAACGCGATAATGCCATATGAGCACATTGGTTCGTGTTCTGGATGACATGGATCATATTTGCGGCGGCGGTCCCACGCGATAGGTCGCGCTCGAAGCTGGAGGCCGCCGGGGTGTACGGGTTTTCAATGGATTCCGGACGGACAAGCGCTTCGCACTTTTCCTGGAATTGCTTTTTGAGATGGCGCGATTCCGGACGGAAAACCGCTTCACACTTTTCCTGGAATTGCTTTTGAGGCGACGCAATTCCGAACGGACAAGCGCTTCACACTTTTCCTGGAATTGCTTTTTGAGATGGCGCGATTCCGGACGGAAAACCGCTTCGCACTTTTCCTGGAATTGCTTTTTGAGATGACGCAATTCCGGACGGAAAACCGTTTCACACTTTTCCTGGAATTGCTTAAGCTCCCCGCATTTCATGCCACGGAATTGATAAATGTCGCTTCGCCTTGCCACCTTCAACATCGAAAACCTTTTGAGCCGCTTCGATTTTTCCGGCTTTCGCAACCAGCTGAAACAGGACCGCGTGCTCCGGCTCTTCGACGTGAAGACGGAAGCCGAGTACCAGCGGCTGGAGGAGGCGCGCACGATTGCGCATACGGACGATACGCGGCAGATGTCGGCGCTCGCGATTGCCGATTGCGATGCCGATATCCTCTGCCTGCAGGAAGCCGACAACATGGCCTCGCTGCAGGCCTTCGAATACAACTACCTTTTTCGCATGGTCGGCAACGGCTATCGCCAGAAGTACCTGATCGAGGGCAATGATTCGCGCGGGATCGACGTCGCCGTGCTGATGCGCGAGGAGACGCGCGACGGCCAGCCGATCGAATGCCTCGACGTGAAGAGCCATGCGGGGCTGACCTATGAGGACCTCGACCTCTTCAACGACAGAATAGCGCTTACCAACCGTCCGGCCGACCGGATCTTCAAGCGCGACTGCCTGGAGCTGGACTTAAGGATCGGCGGGCGGCCGCTGACGCTCTACGTGGTGCATTTCAAGTCGATGGGGCCGGCGCGCGAAGGGCTCGACGGCCGGCAGGCGACGATGCCGCTGCGCGTGGCCGAAGCCTCGGCCGTGCGCCACATCATCGAAAGCCGCTTCGGCCGCGGGAAGACGGCCGACAAGATGTTCGCGATCTGCGGCGACATGAACGATTACCAGGAGAAGGTGAACATCCTCGGCGACCGGCGCACCGGCTACCAGTTCGTGCCGCATGAGGAGGAGACGAGTTCGCTCGACGTCTTTACCCGCGACGGCTTTGTCGAGAACCCGATGCTGCGCCGTCCGGTGATGGATCGCTGGACGCTGTTCCACAGCCGCGGGCCGCAGGAGCGGCATCTCTGCCAGCTCGACTATATCTGGCTTTCGCCGGCGCTTGCCAAACGCAACGCGCACCAGGTGCCCGAGGTCATTCGCGGCGGCCAGCCGTTCCGCACGATCTTTCCGCCTGATCTGGAGGTGGAGCGCTATCCGCGCACCGGCTGGGACCGGCCGAAAGCGTCCGACCATTGCCCCGTGGCCATCACCCTGGATGTGTGAGCATGAGCGCGCTTGAAAGCAACACGGACGCCTGGCCGGATGAAGGCGTCATCATCCCGATCGATGCGGTGGATGTCCGCGTCACCGGCGCGGCGCATCCGTTTCACCAGGAGGAGGTGGAGCGCGCGCAGGAAAACTGGCAACGGGAGATTACCGCCAACCCGCACCTCTTCGACGGGCGGATGGTGTTGCTCAGGGCGCTTCGCATCGCGGACGGCCGGCTGCGGGGCGAGGGGCATGTGGTGCCCTATTCGACCTTTCTCTGGTGGCGGAAGACGCGAGCAAAGAGTGCCTTTCATCTCTTTGCCATGCCGGCGATCCTTTCTTCCGACGGTGCGCTGATCCTCGTGCGCATGGGCGGGCACACCGCCAATCCGGGCCGGGTCTACAGCCCCTCCGGTTCGCTCGAGCCCGAGGATATCGTCGATGGCGGCTGCGACATCGACGGCAATATCCGCCGCGAGGCGATGGAAGAAACCGGCATAGACCTTTCGCTCGCGACGGTGGAGCCCGGCTATCACCTGCTGCATATGGGCCGCGCCGTGACGCTCATCCGCGTCTATCGCTATCCGGAGACGGCGGCAGCGCTGGTTGCGCGCGTGGCGGAGCACATTGCCGCGGACCCGGAGCCGGAGATTGACGAGGCGATCGCGGTTTTCGGCCCGGATCCCGTGGCGCACAACTATCCACCCTTCATACCGCCGATCCTCGACTGGCTGTTTCGGCGCGAGAAGCCGCTCTGATTTCGAATCAACGGGACGTCGCATCTCCTTGTATTTGTGCGTTTTAGCGGGGGTCGCCACGCGGCCGCGCGGCGGCGGGTGCGCGCCGGTTGCGGCCGGGAGGGTTTTTGGCCGCGTGAGCGGCGAAGCGTGCTGCGGGCGCCGGAGCTAAAGAAAACGTGATCCGCGCCGAGCTGTGTACCGGCGCTTTTAAGCCTTGCCGCCCGCGTCCCGACGCTGCAAAGTTCGCGCATATTCGCAAGGGGACATGAATGGCGCTCAGCTACGCGATCTACGACGTCTTCACCGACAGGCGACTGGAAGGCAATCCGCTGGCCGTGGTCTTCGGTGCCGACTGGCTCGACGATGAAGCGATGCAGGCGATCGCGCAGGAATTCAACCTGTCGGAGACGGTGTTTATCCGCAGGCCCGGCGGTGCGGCGCACACGGCGAAGCTCCGGATCTTCACGCCTGCCCAGGAACTGCCCTTTGCCGGCCATCCGACCGTCGGTGCGGCAATTGCGATCGCTGAGGCCCAGCGTGGCGCGACCGAGGAAGGTTTCGACCTCGTGCAGGTGCTGGAGGAGAAGGTAGGGCCGGTGCGCTGCGCCGTGCGGCTCAAGCCCGGGCAGGCGAGTTTTGCCGAATTCGACCTGCCGCGAAAATCGGTCAGGCTCGACGCACGCTTCGACCGGCAGGCGATCGCCGATGCGCTAAGCCTGAAACTCTCGCAGATCGGTTTCGAGAATCACGTTCCGTCGTTCTGGAGCGCGGGCGCACCCTTCGTCATGGTGCCGGTGCATGATGTGGCGGCGGCTTCGTCGATCGAGTTCGATTCGCTGCGCTGGGAGCAACTGACGCCGATGGCCGAGGGACGGCTGGCCGCGGCTTACGTCTATTGTCGCGGCGGCGTGAACCACACGGCGCGCTTTCACGCCCGCAAGTTCGGCCCTGGTGCCGGCAATCTGGAGGATCCGGCAACCGGCTCGGCCGTTGCCGCCCTTTCCGGCGCGATCCACTATTTCGACCAGTTCGTGGACGGCCATCATCCGGTGCTGGTCGAGCAGGGCGTGGAAATGGGACGGCCGTCCTTCATTCACCTGCATCTCGACATCTCGGGCGGCGAGATCAGCAACGCCCGCATCGGCGGCCATGCGGTGAAGATTGCGGCCGGCGAACTCTACGTCTGAGGCGTCGGCATAAGACTTGGAAAATTCAGCTTAATCAGCGTCTTAAGAGAAGTTTTGGTGGGTGATCACGGGCTCGAACCGTGGACCCGCTGATTAAGAGTCAGCTGCTCTACCAACTGAGCTAATCACCCATCCGTGGCGTCGCTTTAGCGCACGACCTCATCACACTCAAGAGGGTATTTGCATCTCGCAATGATAAACTCACAGCCGTTTCTGCCGGAGCGGTCGGAAACGGCTAGATTCTTGCCTTCAATCATCCCCGTCGTCAGCGCACGTCGATGAAGTTGCCCCTGAGGTCGAAGCGGCAGTTGAAGAAGGTGACGCCGCGGCCGCCATCGTAGTTGCCCTGCACCCAATAGTAGCGGCCGCTTCGGAAGGCCATATTGACGGTGATCCGGTTGGGACGCACGCCGAAGGCGGCAGACGCTTCGCCCTGGCAGAAGCGCGGCATCATCCTTGCGTCGACACGATCCGGCTGCTGCGTGTCGTCGTATTGCGGCGGGCGTTCCGGGCGTGGCCGTGTGTTGCCGCCGGCAGACGTGACACGGCAGACGCCGTTGCCGGCGCCGCGGCGCGTATAGCTGATTGAAGGCGAACCATCGCGGTTGACGCTGATCGAGATCGTGGTTCGTCCCTGGCTCGCCTCGTAATAATCGCTGCTGAACCGCTTCAGACGGGCCTGGCTGCCATTGATGAAGACGGGACCGCCCTGATCGGCGTGGACCTCGATACGGCCGGGGCAGGTGGCGTTGAAGAACGGCACTTCGGCCTTCGCCTCGGTGGCGAAGCCGGCAAGGATACCGACGAGCATTCCTGTGGCGATCGTGCTGCGCATGGGGATACCTCGTTTCGTGTGCCCGCTTCACTGCAGTATGCCGAGCATGCGCCTCGCGTCAAACGGGTCTTTCGTCGCGTTTCCCCTGTGGCCTGTACCCGCAGGGAGGCGCGAGGGGTGGCCGGAACGCGCCCGGTTGATAGCGGGCGAGTTCTCCACAGGGGGTGCTCTAGCCCCACGAGATTTTTCAAAAGATTTTCACAAAGGCGCTGGACAACCAAACCGAACGCCTTTATACGCCCCCTCACGACAGCAGCGAGACACACCGCGGCGGTCGCGGATGGGTGATTAGCTCAGTTGGTAGAGCAGCTGACTCTTAATCAGCGGGTCCACGGTTCGAGCCCGTGATCACCCACCAAAACTTCTTCTAAAGCACTGATTAGATTACAATTCCTATACTTAGGCCGATCGCATGTGTCCGGGCTTCTGGGCAAAAGTCACAGCCCGTTTCCGTTGCAAAATATACCGATTCGATGTTGCGCCCCCAGTGGGCGGCGCGCATTCCGCTGACCCGTGGGACGGGCGGCGGATGAGGATCGCAAAGACAGAGCTGGGCCAGCGTAATTGGTCTTCCGGCAATCAGTCGCCAAGCACGCGCGACGGCCGGGCCGCCGTCGCGCCGTGTCTTGCAGGGCTCGTGAATCACTTGGCCGGAAAATATCGCAGGGTTCCGGCGAGCCGGGGGCCGGTTGAGCCCTTGGTGTCCATCGGGTGATTGATGCCGTCGTTGACCGGCAATTCTTCAAAATCAAAGGGGCTCACGCCCTCCAGGCAGGCTGCGTTAACACCGTAGAAATCGGGGTTGGAGCGCGGCTTGTGAAAGGTGTAGATGCCGCATTTCGAGCAAAAGAAGTGCTCTGCTGCATTTGTGTTGAACTGATACTTGGTCAGCGCCTCGCCGCCCGAAAGCACAGTCACGCCGTCTTTGGCCGCCGAGACGGCAACCGCGCCCTTCAGCTGGCAGTATGAGCAGGTGCAGCGGCGGGCCGTATGGAGGCCATTCTTCAGCCGAACATTGAAGCGAACCGTTTTGCAGTGGCAGGCGCCGTTGAGGTCCTGAACGTCGAAATTCATGGAAACATCCGTCTGGTCTGAGCCGAATTGATGTCTGTTCCATAAGGGCTGGATCACGGATCCTCAAGTGCGGGCCACAAGGCGTCGCGGCCGGCGCGACCGACCCTCGGCCAGCTGTGCCGCCGGCACCGTTCGGCGTCGGCCGCCCCTGTGTTTTCGAGATCAGCAGGCTCCGTTCAATTGGCGGTGCAATTGGGATCGTTTCCGTTGATGACGGTCACGCCCGAACCAGGGGCGGTCGAAAGGCTCACAAAGCCCGCAGCATTGCTGGTGTTGCAGTCATGCAACAGGCGCATCTTCAATCCTGCGTCTGCAGATTGTCCTCTTGCCGACAAAGTAATCCTGTGTAATTTTCGCCAAATCGGAGCTCAAACTAGAGGAGGCATACGATGAATATCAATTTTGTTCAGATGCGCGCCTCTGGTGGAATGGTTCACCCGTCACGACGAGTGTGCCGTAATCCTGTGTATTACTTCGGCGCATAACTGCGTCCTGAGTTCCGCCTTTTCGTATCTTCCATTTTGACTTGATGTGACCGGCTTCCGGAACGTAGTTCCGTGTCCGCGCGCATCCATAATCTAGAGGACCCGACCGCTTTGCGCGGCGGGAAAAATCATGCGCGAATTGCAACTGACCACCGCTGGCGCCTTGCCGGCGATCATGGACGACCTTTTTCGAACGTTCGGCTTCCGCCGCACGGTCGGCGCTTTCCTGCTTGCTGCCTGGAGGCGTCAGCGGACGCTCAACCAGCTCAGCCACCTCTCCGACCGTATGCTGCGCGATATCGGCGCAGAAACGGGAGAGGGCGTGAAGAAGCCGGAGATCGCCGACATCTCGCTCTGGCAGATGCCGGTCGGCTATCCGGTGACGAGACACAACTGAGGCCCGCGTCAAGCGGGCCTCTTTTCCCGCAGCAACCGGTGGCCGATGAACAACGGCTCAGAGGGCAATCGGCTCACTGGGGGACTGGCGCGGCGAGCTTGGCCGCGCAGTCATGCTTGATCATCGCCGCGGCAAGGTTTTCCCGCCCCTTGCCGGTCGCCTTCGCCCTTGCCGCCGCCATCTCCCTGCACCAGCCGGCGTCGAGAACGTCCTCCGGGATGTGCGGTATGCAGGAGGACAGAAGCAGCAGCGAAGAGAGGAAGACGACGCGCATTCGGGGGCTCCATGGGTGGGTTCCGAATTGATAGCATTGGCGGGCGATAGGGGAACAGACGGCAATGGCTTGGCCGAAAAGGTCGAGCGGCTTTGGAATTGTCGATCGGTGCGCCGCGTCCCCCGGCGTTTCCGAGCTCGGTGGGACATCGAAGTAGAACCTTGCGGCTGCGATGTGTATATCGCCTGCATTCAATTAGTGCGGGCGTGGCGGATGCGATTTGCAAGGGTCAGAAGAATATTGCTCTCCACGGTCCCGCTTGGTCGATTGGACTATCTGCTCGGCATCGCGCTGTGCGCCTTGCTCGTGGCAGCCCTGTTTCCGTTCGCGGCGGCTGACGAAGTAGGGTGGCCAGCGAAATCGGCGTTGATTTTCGGCGGCGGCTATGCGGTTTTCCTGACGTTGCGACGACTGGTCGATCTCGGCGTTGCCAATTCGGGGCTCGCCTTCCTGTTTCTCTATGGATATTCGGTTGCAGCCGGCGGACTTGGCAGGGCACTTGGCGCCTGGGGAGCAGTCGCCCCTGTGGCGCTGGCGTTGTTTTTGTTTCTAAGCCCGACGACTGCTGGTCGCGTGCCTGCGCAAGATCAGCCAGATTCGGTGGGCTGACTTCCGATGTTTCGCGCGATCGACCTGAAGTCGGCCATCGCCTTCGGCCTGCTACCGCGCCTGGACGGAGTTCGACTTCGATTGCGATGAAGGACCCGAGGCGACTTCGCCAGACGACGTGAAGTTCACGCTGGAGCTGGAGATCGGCACGAAGGAGGAAAGCTGGGCGGAGAGTTTTTCCGTTCTGGTGGTCACCCCCAACACCAGGCCCGGCCGGACCCCGCACACGCGATTTCTGGCGTTGCCACGCTACAGCCACGCGGTTCTCAAGGGGCACTTGGTCAAGGCGCTCGCCGCCAGTCAGCGCGACAGTTGGGAAGAAAGCCTCTTGGAACTGCGCAAGCGGTTTTTCTGGGAGTGGGAAAGTACCTGATCTCGCCCGGACTTCTGGGTGGTCGACTGGTGAACGCCGCCTCTCGCCGGCCGCACGGGCCGGTTTTCCCTGATTATATCGACGAGCGCGCTTGCCCGGTTTGCTCAATTAGCTATGACGGTGACGAGGTCGGGACATCCGGCATTTGAAACCGCGGGTGGAAGTGCAGTAGCGATGACGGACACCAGGAATATTATTGACGCGCGTGCGTGCAGCGACGAGGCCCTGCAGGCGATCGGTTCCGATGTGCTGATTGTTGGGTCGGGGGCCGCGGCCTGCGCCATGGCGACGCGGCTCTTGGCGGAGGGCTTGAAGGTCACGTTGCTTGAAACCGGCGACAACCTCGTCAACTCCGACAGCTCGCCCTTCTTCGAGATCGCCAACCAGGAGCCGTTCGGGCTTTCGTTCCAGATCGGCGGCGCGACCAATCTTTGGTCCGGGCGTGTCGCGCCGCTGGAAGATGTCGACCTGACGTCCGGCAACGACTGGCCACTGGAGCGCGCTGAACTCGATGGATATTACCAGCAGGCGATCGAACTCCTGCAGCTGAAGCCGATCGGCGCTATCGACCAGGTGCCAGCCTATGACGGCGGCTCGGCGCCTTGGCGGGATTTCGTCTCCGACCCGGCCGTCTCGGTCAAGCGGTTCCAGTGGAGCCGTCCGGCCTTCAACGGTCAGGATTATCTGGAGGCGCTTGCGGGCAAGAACCCTGATCTCACCATCGTCTATAATTGCCGCGTGCTGCAGGTGATCCCGACCGCCGCCGGCGATCGCGTCGGCGCGGTGCGGGCGGCGATCGGCGAGGGGCGAACCGTGGAGCTTTCCGCCCCGGAATTCGTGCTTTGCGCGGGGGGGCTCGAAAACCCGCGCATCATGCTGAACAGCCGCCAAGGCGGGTTTTTGGCAAACGACAATATCGGCCGCTTCTTTTCCACCCATCCGAAGGCGAATGTCGGACGCATTCACCTGTTCAAGACGGTGAAGACGGCAGGGCCGCTGTTCAGCGATCACAAGAGCGGCAGCAGCTCGCTGCGCTTCGGTGTCGGCGTGCGCAAGGGTCAGAAGAGAGACCAGCTGAACCATTATGTTCAGTTTTCGCCGCGCTTTGAATCGATCGGGCTCAAGCTTCTCGAGCATGCGCAGCACGTGGTGGCTGCCGGCGAGGGCGGCGATCGCCCGCAATCGACCTTGCGTCGTCGCCTGACCTCGGCGCTGGCGGTTGTCGGCCAGGTCGCCTTCAACGTCATCGGCAAGATGGGGTTGCTCGGGCCGGGCGGCTCGATCCTCGTGGTGCGCGGCTTCTTCGACCAACATCCCAATGCCGAGCACAGGGTCGAGTTGAGCGAGGCGCGCGATCCCCATGGGCTGCCGAAGGGCGTCGTGCGCTGGTCGCTGACAGAAGATGATCAGGCGTCGATCCGCGAATTTCTAGACGAGCTTTCCGAGCTGCTGCTGCGCCACAATATCGGCAAGCTGATCTCGACGCTGCCGCCGGCAGGCAAGCCCTGGGACATCACCGGCATCCATTCCCATTTCATGGGCACGACGCGTATGGGCCGCTCGGCCGACATGTCCGTCATCGATCGCGATGGCCGGGTGCACGGGGTCGACAATCTCTATGCGGCAGGCGCGTCGGTCTTCACCTCCTACGGCTACGCCAATCCAGTACTGACAGTCATGGCGCTTGCAATGCTTACCGCCGATAAGATATGCCAGCGCCACAAAACAAAGGCGGGTAATCCATGACGGAAATGACTTCCCCGGAACTTAGCGGCAAGGAACAGCGGGCGAAACGCACGCGCTGGCAAAAGCTCTCGCGAAAGAACTACTTCGGGGGCAAGCTTTCGACGAAGAACCTGGTCCGGCTATGCCAGGAAAATGCTTCGAACAAGCGCACGATCATCGTTCACACCGAAGACGTTGACTATACTGAGTTTTTCCCGAACTCGTTCCTGGTCTCGAAGTCCGATCGCAAGAAGGCCGATCTCGTCGTCGACACGCATTACCATCTCGATGCCATCGAGAGCGAAAGCTACGACATCGTGCTCTGCACCGGCCTGCTCGAACATGTTCCCGATCCGCAGCGGCTGATCGACGACATGCGCCGCATCCTGAAGCCGAACGGCAAGCTGATCATCTCCGCCTCGGCGGTGTTCTCCTTCCACGAGGGGCCCGAGAACTATTTCCACTTCACGCCCTTCTCCTTCAAGATGCTGTTCAAGGACTGGAGCGAGATCGAGGACCTGCGCGGCTCGAGCATGCCGTTCGAAACGATTGGCATTCTGATGCAGCGCATTCTCCTGCAGTGCGACGTGTTTCCGCTGGCGCGCCCGTTCATCGAACTCATGGCGCGCTCGGCCCGGTTCTTCGACGTCTTCATTACCCAGCAGTACGATACGACGTGGAAATACACCGACGATCACAAGATCGATTCGATGATGCCTTCCAATATCCAGGCCGTGGTGAGGAAATAGCGCGGGCCTGCCCGCGGCTTGGGCGACATCCGTCGCCGCTTCGCCTTTAAAATTCCGATGAAGGATCACCCACGGGCGACGCCCGTGGGTGATTGCGTTTTTGGCGCCGGGTGCTCGCGGGCGTTTACGGGGTCGTCGCGGGCTGCGTCGTGGCCGGCTGCGTGGTTGTTGCTGGCGGCGTCGCCGACTGGTCTGTCGTTGCGGGCTGCTGGGTCGTCGCTGGCTGCTCGGTCGTTGCCGGCTGTGTCGTCGTCGTTGTCGGCGCTGTCTCGGTTGCCTGCTGGTTCGCCCCCGGTTTCAGGAACATCACAGCAAGTACAATGAGCACGACCACAACCACGATACCGATGATGGTGTTTCGATTCATCAAGGCTTCTCCTCAGGTTAAGTGCCTTGAAGCTGTAAATGGAGCGGTTGGTCGAATTATCAACGGGCCGGTTCGCGGGTCGGTTGAAAAACACATGCCAAACGTGGCGTGGGGCGGCTGTGACCGCCCCGACGTGTGCGGCTGTCCCTGAAGTGTAAACATGAGCCGGGTGGTTTTCCCCAAGCGACAGCCGGCTAAGCGAAAGCGCGAACCGACAAACCCGCCTTAGCGGGTTCCTTCGTCGGGAGCCTTCGGGACCGCGGTAATGAAGCCGAGCCGCAGCAATTGCTTCGATCCGTCGAACTTCATCGAAGACTCGGAAAAGAGCTGCAGGGCGCCAGTGCTGGAGAGTGCATCCGTCATCTTCGCGTAGGCCGCCGAGCCGTCGAAATATTGCCCATCGGCCACCGCGTCGTTGATGACCTTCTGGTAGTCGGCAAAGAACTTGAAGTGCAGCAGCGTGCCAAGAATAGACGAGAAGTTGCGCTGATAGGGGAGCGGCTGGTGGATGCTAGGGCCGAAGCGACAGTCCTCGTCCCAATAGATCAGCGGATACTTGATCATTTCCAGGTCCGAGTCGAACTCGCGGTGGCGAGCGCCGCCCTTGATGGTGATCGCCCGCTTCGTCGTCGTCAGCGTGTAGCCGCTGCTGTCGAAATGATCGGCGACTTCCCAGGGGGCACTTGTCTGCAACTGGTTGATGTCGGCGGCCCCGAGATCGACCGGATACATGTCCAGCATCGGTGCCGGGAGGCGCGAGATCTTCAGGCCCTCGAGCGCGTGAATGACCGACCAGAGCGTGCGGTTTTCGCAATCGTCATAGATCAGGAATTCGTCGGAATCGACGTTCACGTACCAGCGTTCGCCACCATACAGTGCGAACAGCGACTCTCTCCAGGCACGTCCGCGCCGCGCATCCTTGTAGCGGACCGAGGATGCCCACAGGTCGACATCCGGCTGACAGAGCAGATATTCGCGGGTGCCGTCGGTCGAGGCATCGTCGACGCAGATGAAGCGGGTGATCCCGAGTGACCGGTAATGGGCGAGGAAGCCCGGCATGAGCTTGGCGTCGTTGCGGGTCAGGAAGATCAGCGGCAGGTCATCGGGATAGAGCGATGTCTGCCCTTGGGGGCTGACGCAGCGCAGATCGACCGCGTGGTTCATCCTGCGCTCGCGCCGCTCGACCTTGGTGGTCTCGTACCAGGTCGCGATGCGATCAAACAAGCTTCGATCCGTGATCGACTCGGCATCGGATCGATTCTTGAAGGGATACGCGATATCCGTCATGCTCATTCCGACATTTGTCATAAATAATATGAACCCGGACTAAATCAAAAGCACAGGCGTGGCAATCCATACGATCGCACGGATATGGGGAGCGAAAATCGCTGTGTCGAGTGGCTCGCACACGTGGAGTGCGCCCGGCTGCTACAGTTTCTGCGGGTATCCTTCAATCGCAAAAGGCGGCATTCAAGCGGCTCGGCACTTGTGCGCAGCCTGACGTCAAAGCGTTTTCTGCGAAACTTTTTGGCCGCTATCCTGTTTCTCCTTCATCCACGTTCGCGCTGATGCGCCAAGAAGTGGAGGAGGCAGACATGACAAACATGATGAGCAAGTTATTGATGGCGGCCCTGGTGGCCGCGGGATCGGTCACCGCAATGCCGGCCGTCTCGCCGGCGCAATCACTCGACCTTTATATCGGCCGGGACCGGGATTATTACGGCGACGACTTCCGTCGCGAGCGGCGCTATGACGACGAAGATTATGTTCGCCCGCGCGGCTGCAGCACTGGCCAGGCGTTGCGCCGGGCCTATCGCGCCGGCCTGCGCGACCCCGAAATTGCCGCCATGAGCCGCAACCGGATCGTCGTTGAAGGCGAAACCCGGCGCGGCCAATATGCCCGGATCTATCTGGCGAACCGCAGCGGCTGTCCGCGCATCGGATAACGGCTGGGCGGTCGCATGACGATCGCATCGTTCTCTCGCATAGGCCGGCGTCGGCAATCGTTCGGCGTCGGCGGTCGGGTAACGTCGAAGTTTTGCGGGTTTCCTTGCGGCCGGGCACGGTGATAGACCTCGCCGCATGACCGCACTTTCCGATTTCAACGCCCCCCCGCTCGCCGAGCGCGCCTGCGGCACCTGTACGCTCTGCTGTCGCCTGCCGGATATCGATGCGCTGGAGAAGCCGGCCAATGCCTGGTGTCGGCATTGCACGGGTGCTGGATGCCGGATCTATGAGGACCGGCCGCAGCTTTGCCGTGACTTTCTCTGTCTCTGGCGTACGGACGAGACCTTGGGCGAGGCGTGGGATCCGGCGCGTTCGCATATGATGATCTATCGCCAGGGACCGCAGGTCACGGTTCTCGTCGATCCGGATCATCCGGACGCATGGAAGCGCGCACCCTATGCAGCGGTGCTGCAGGGCTGGGCGCGCGAGGGTGAGGGCGGGCAATATGTCATCGTCTTTGTCGGCGACGCAGTGTTCAAGGTTGATTGAGACCGGTTGGTAACGACCCGGCAGGTCCCTAGAAAGAAAGAGCCCCGCACGAGGGCGGGGCAAGCAGGCACCCAAAATGGCTCGGGGTGCGGGGAAGCGCAGTCCAGAAAGAACGTACTGCGCGGTACGGAAGCTAACGTGCATCCGCCGGAGCGGGAAAGGCCGGATTCGCTGATTCTGGTACGGTTGCCAAAATAAAGTGGCCCGCGCACGGGCGGGCAGGCGCGCCCCTGTGGTCGCTTCACTGGTCGGTTTTCATGGCTATCGATTGACTTTGCCGGTCGGCGCTTCATTTCCGATTGGAGGAAAAGACGGAGACGATCATGTCAAAGGCGATGCTGACGTTCCTGTGCCTGGCGGTGCTTGTGCTTTCGGCTTGCGCCAACACGGCGCGCGGCTTTCGGCAGGACGGTGTCGAAACCGGCCACGCGCTGGACGATGCGACCCATCGCGTGCTGAAATCGACATCGAAGTGACGCGAGACGAGGCGCCCCGGGCTGCCTACCGCGATGGGGCGGTGCTGGCGCGCGCGGGACTTTCAGCGCTGCTGAAGATCACCACGGCAAACAGCAGCACGCCGAGGAAGGCGACGATCGACGCGGCGGCAACGATGGGCTCGATCTCGGGCCTGCCTGTCGTCATCAGATAGAGCGAGGGCACGAGCACCGCGACGCCTGACGTGTAGACATAATACTGGATCAGCGCGAGCCGCCGCTCGGCCTTGGCCGGGTTGAGCGCGTGATAGATGCCGAAGATCGCCATCGTCACCCAGCCGAGCAGGTTCGTATGGGCATGGGCCGGCGTTGCTGCATGGTCCTGGCTGATCGCCATGTGCAGGCCCATGCAGAGGCCGATGATCAGGAAGATGATTGCGGTCTTGAAATAGAGTTGCGCAAGCCTTGGCATGGACTGTCTCCTCCGCGATGCCTTTGCTGTCTATTAGCATGTTCGCAAATGATTGGAGATTGCCAATATTGGGCGTGTGGGGGCGTCCGGGCAGGCGAAGGTCAGGCGGGCCGGGCGGTGGCGGCGGCGAGCGCGGCGCGTTTGCGCGTCGCCATGCCGTCGAAGGTGGTGAGCCCCTGGTGCTGCAGGTAAGCCGAAATCGCCGCCTCGATGCCGCGATCGTTGCCGCCTTCGGTTTCCCAGAAGGCTTCGATGGCTGCAAAGAGGGCGGATCTGTCGAGCGTGACGGTCATCGCAAGCTGGTTCCGAACTGCTGGCGGTGGTTGAGGGTGCCGTGGGCGGTTTGGCCGAAAGGCGCGCACTGCGCGCTGAAATCGGCGCACCAGCGTTCCCATGCCTGCGACGTTCGCACGAAAGCGGGCAGTCTGTGTTCCTGCTCGGGGCTCTGGTCGAAACCGTTCAGCCAGGCATCGGCGACGGTCTCGGTAACATCTTCGCCGTGAAGCGCGTCGAGATCGAAGCGGATTAGCCGCTCCACATGCTCGCCGTCATGCACATCGAGCCAGTCGGCTGCGGTTCGGTAGGTGGTGCCCGTCGTGTCGGTCTCGTCGCAGAAGGTGCCGGCACCGAGCGTCATCATGGCGAGAATGATTTCTCGGCGCTTTAGAAAGGGTGCTGCGCTCATCGCCGTTGCGGCGCCCACGGAGATCGCATCCGACATCGTTCACCTCGTCTGCTCGAGGTGCGCACTAGAACACCCTTCGCGGGTTTCCTGTCGGCCCCTCCGGCTGTGTTTCTGATGTAGATATAGGAAAAATCCTATCTTCCAGTCAATAGGAAAAACACTGCCGGCAGGAATTGCCTTGTTCAAGTTGTCGATGACGCACTGTTTGTTCTTGTTTTGTTCGAGTGATTGCGCCACTGTGGGGCCGCCATTCCAGGTGGCGGAAAAGGAGCATGGGATGATCACCTACTTCGTCGTTCAGAGCTTCACACTGGGGAGCCGCGGCGCATTTCTCGCCGACGATCCGGTGCAGGCGACCGGACCCGAGCATGCCCAGCGGCTGGCCGAAAGGCTTGCGGCGACCAAGGTGGGGGTGATCGCCTTCAGCCGCTCGGGCGACCTGGCGACCGGTGAGTTCGAGGATGCCAGGGTGCTCTTTACGATCGGCGACCTGCCCACGGAGATCGAGGAGGCGATGGCGGCGTGACGGCTGTCGCCGGGCAGGGGTGGCCCGTAACGGTCACATCCGTGAGCGGTCGAGAAGGCGCTCACCGCTTGGGCGCCACTCAATGTTCATTGGTTACGAGCCGGGTGCGCCGTGGTAATGTCGTCGCGCAACGTTGGGAGGCGTGAAATGATGTCCGTCGACAGTCGTGCAAGCGGCGAGCCGTCTACCGGTCAATATTGGTCTTCGCCCATTCCGGTTGACGAGGCCGAGTTGAGCCCCGTTCTCCTGCGACAGATCAATTTTTGCGACGACAGGCGCGGATTTCGGGCCTATGTCGTGCAGGTGTTTGCCGATCCTGCCGGGCCTCCAGAGGCCATGTTCGAGCTTGCGTACAATCGCAGGAGCAAGCGCGCCTGCGCCATTTTCGAGGCGGTTCGGGCGGCTGACCTTGGTGGTTCCGGTGATAGGGTCGTCGCTGCGGCCGATCCGATCTGGGTGGTCGCAAACAGCCCTCGGACAGCGGTTGATGCTGCTTTTCAGGCCTTGGTCGATCGGTGTTCCGACTAGGGCAACTCGCTTATTTGTGCTGTTTGCGGCGGCGATGGGCGAAAAATCAAAGACTTAAAGCGCGACGAGGGGGCCGGAAGATTGTGGCGTGCCTTAACGGGCGGCTGCTCGGCGATCCCGACCGGATTGCCGCTCAATCTCTTTAAAATCCTGTGATTGTTTGTGGCGCTCGCCCCGCTTACCGCGCGCTGTATTTGCCGACGACCCGGTGGCAGAAGGACCATTCGACCCGGCTCTCGGTGAACTCCAGGAAGGGGTTGTATTGCCTCAGCGTCCATTCGCGGTCGTTGAACGAGACGAGCCGCTTGATGATTGCCTCGGCATCGTTGGCGGGGGGGACGTGGTAGAGCACCACGTCCTTGTCGCGCGTGGGTGGCAGGTGCGGGTGGACGAGCGCCATGTCGCCCGGCTCATAGGCCGGGATCATCGAGCTGCCGGTGAGGTAGATGCCGTAGGCGCCCTTGACGCCCTCGAGCACGGACGGGCGCTTGACATATTCGACCGCATCGAAGGTGACGATCACATGGCCGTCGCCGCCTTGCGCGGCCGCAAAGATCGGCAGGTCGCGATGGCCGACGAGCTGCTCGCCAGGCACGATCTGCGGCGCAAAACCCGGCGCGCGTCTGGGCGCGGCTTCGCCGGCTGCGGCAGCCCCCTGGATCAGCTCGACGATCGCGCGGGCGTCGCGCTCGCGCAGTTCCCGCGGCGTCTCCCGCTCCACGAACTGCTGGATATAGGCATGGTTCTTCCCGATCGCGATCGACAGATCCTTGTAGGTCGTCTTCTTCGCGTCGACTGCTTCCCGGATGAGGTGGCGCAATTCGTCCATGGCACTGGCATCCCAGATTCCGTTTCCGTCGTCCAATAGGATTTTTCCTCTTGATGGCAATAAGAAATCCTACTATGAATAGGATGTCAACGGAAATGAGCGGCAGAAACCGCTGCAGCAACCGTCACGGCGCCCAGTGGGCCAGCAAGCGGACTGGATGCGGATATCGATCCGTCTCAGCCGATGCCGACCAGGGGCGCATTCAGCATCGATCGCCGCATCTTGTGCGGTGGTCCAGGCGAGAGGCCGTCGTTTCCTCCCCGGCGACCTCTCGCTTTTCCAATCGATGCCGGCGCGCCGGCGCATGGTTGCCACGCGGGCCGATGACGGTCCGTGGCCGGTGACGTGCGCCACGTCGGTGGAGAGCAGCCGGCGCGCAGCCAGTGCGTGCCGGCGGCGCCAAGGTCACGGGTTTCGGCCGTTGCAGTGCCTCCTTCGGCGGAGGCGTGGCCCCTGACACCGGGAGGGGACGGCGAAGGCGATCGGCTGCTTGCCTGACGGTGGGCGGCAAGGCGACTGGCCGGTGACGCGAAGAACAATCGGAAGCGGGCGCGCGGCAGGCGCGACGAATGGCCGTGCCGATGGGCACGGCCAAAGGGGAAGGCGTGGGAAGCGGCATGGCTGACAATGATTTGACAGGGAAGGCGCCGGGAGGGCGCGGGGTTTTGCCGACGCGTGAAACTCCGGGGCGGCTGGCGACCGGGGACGTCGGTTCCAAGGCCGGGATTCGTCGTCCTAGCCGGGTGGCGGGCATCTTCTCCCACCAGGTGGTGCGCCCTCCTTTCCGCCGGCCGGCGAGGGCTTGAGCGCATGCGCATTACCGCAATCGTCGAAGCCCTGGTTCAATCGGGCGCGTCGCCCGAGATGATCCTTTCTGCCGTGCGCGCTGCCGAGGCGGGGCACGTATCCGAGATCGAGCGCCGCCGGGCGGGCGACCGCGAAAGGCAGCAGCGCCGTCGGGCCCGCGTGACGTCACGCGATGTCACGGTGACGGCCGACGGTGCCCTCTCTGATAAAGAAAGCTCCCCCACACCCCCTAAAGAAACTAACTCTCCCGACCCGAATCCGGGTGGGGACGCCGACCGGCCGGTTCCGGCTGCAGCCGTTCCGGATGCGGCAGGCGCGCGGCGCAACGGGAGCGGCCGGGCGATGCGGCTGCCTGAAGATTTCGAGCCTGACTGGGGCTTTGCCGCCGGCCTCGGCTTCGGCCGGGCCGAGGCCGGCGTCGAGTTCGACAAGTTCCGCGACTACTGGCGCGCCAAATCCGGACGCGATGCGACCAAGCTCGACTGGGCCGCCACCTGGCGAAACTGGATGCGCAATGCCGGCGGCCGCGGGTTGCGCGGTGGCGGGCAGGCCCGTCGCGGCCATCACCCCCAGCCGCCGCCACACGAGACCGCCTTTGCCCGCCATCAGCGGGAATGCAGGCAGACAATCGAAAACCAACTGAACGGAAACGAGAACAATGACCTATTCAGAGATGATGATTTCGCCGGCGGAGGCCCGGCTTTCGACCTTGGGCCGGGAGATTACCGCGCTCACTGAGCGGCTGGCTTGCGTCAACGAGGCGGCGGTGCTGCGCAGCCTCGACGCGATGCAGACGGCCGGCATGACCATGCCCCCGACGATCGAGCCGAGGAAGATCATTGCGGTTTACCACTACGCGCTTTCGGGCGTGCCGGCCTCGGGTCTTTCGGCGGCGACGCAGAAACTGATCCGCGGCGACTATGCCGCCAATCCCAACGTGCTTCTCGGCACGATACCCAAGCCGCCGGTGCTGGCAGCGCTCGCCAAGGCGGAGGCGCTGGGTCTCAGGGCGGATCTTGCCCGCAAACGCGAGATGGTTGCGGCGCTGACGCCGAGCCCGGCCGACGATCGGCGATCGCCGGCAAGCCGCAGCCGGGTGCGGGCGATGGTCGAAAGCTTCCGTCAGGCGCATGCGGCAGCGAAGGCCGGGCGGGATGCAGTTTCCTCCGACGGGCGGGCGCAAGGCGCGAACGTCCCGACCGAAAGCGCAGCTGATAGGCAGCCGGATGATACGGCCCCGCAAAATCCGGCGGCGCGGAATGCGTTTCGCGACTGGCTCGTGTCCGGCGTCGAGCGTGCAAATCTCAATCCAGCCGTTTCGAGGGAGGCTTTCCATGCGGTCTGAAGGCACTGAATTGACGACAGGACAGGCACCGGGCCGCGCAGCGGAAGGGTCGGCGGAAAGGATGCTCTCGGGGGACGAAGCGGGGAGCGCGGCTGCAAAACCGGCGACGCTCGACGATCTCGTCGGCATCGTCGCCGTTCAGGTGCGGGCGCAGGCGAGCCGGATCCAGGAGTTGGAACTGGCGCTCGCCGATGCCGAGGCGCGCATCCTCTCTCAGGCGCGGCTGATCTGCGGTGCCACGGCCGCGGCAAACAGCGATCTGCTCAACCGCCGGCCGGTGCGGGCGATCATCGAGGAGGTGCTTGGCGCCTATCCTGGGATCAGCTTCGAGGACATCATCGGGGTTGGCCGCGAGCGGCGGCTGGTCGAGCCGCGGCACCGCTGCATGACCGCCGTTTACGACGAGCGCCCGGATCTATCGCTGCCGGCGCTCGGGCGGATCTTTCGGCGCGACCACACCTCGGTGCTGCACGCCGTCAACAAGCGCGAGCCCGGCAATGCGCGGCGGCGCGGACGGACCCAGCAGCCGGGCCGCTTGCCCGCGAATGCCGGTGCCGACGGGATCGGCGCGCCGGCATTTTGATTTTCCGACGAATTTCAGTCCCGCCCGCGGCCGCAGACACATGCAGCGGGCGAGGGCACATGCAGATTGCAAAAGGAGAAGAGACCATGACATCAAAGGCAGAGCGCATCCGCATCAAGCGCGCCAGCCGGGCGGGCCGGCCGCGCAAGGCCAATGTGGCGCGCTATCCGGGCGGGCAGATCAAGCATGGCGAAAGCGAGCGCGAGGTCTGCTCCGTGGCGCTGGACGCGCGCCGGCGCATGCATTTTTCCGGCAGGCGCGATGCCGATGTTGCCAGCCCCTTTGCCGGCTACACGCTCGGTCGCATGTTCCTCGACGGCAAGCTGACGGCGCATGAGCGCGAGGCGGGCGACGAATACAGCCGGCAGATGGCGCGCTACTACAGCCTCACCGGCATTCCTTTCCCGAGCGTGCGGGCCCAATCGCTGTTCGACGTGAAGGGTTTTGCCGGCGAGACGAGCGCCGAGCGCGCCCGCGGCGCCCGCCAGGCGGCGAACCGGATGATGGAGCTGGAAGGCGTGCTCTTGAAACTGCCGGACGGGCCGCAGGTGAAGACCACTGTCTTCAACGTCTGCATCATGGACTACGAGATGCTGCGCACCATGCCGGAACCGCAGCTCGCCTGGCTGAAGCGCGGGCTGATGGAGCTGCACTGGCAGCTGGGGCTTTCGCGGGAGAAGGAAGGGGCGTGAACGCGAGCGGCGCGGATCGGCCGCTGCCAGTGGCGCGGTTTCAAGCCCGGCTCGCGCTTCGCAGCGCCGCTTGCCGCGATGCGGGTTCGAATGCCCTCGCGTCAGCGCGGCTGCGCACTGCGACGAGCGTCGCATGTTCGGCTGAACACGCGACGCTCGAACCGGCCTGAGGGGCGGGCGGATGCGACCGGAGCCGCGTGGATGGGGCGCGCGCCGGTCTCTCAGGCACGGTAACGATTATCCGCGGAAGGCTCTTCCCTCAGTCGTGGCGGCCACCTCCGGTTCGTAGGAAAACATCATGCAGGTGAGCGCTGAACGTTTCGCTGCTCGCAATTGCCGTGTCGCTTTAGGCTTTTGACCACGGATGTACTGGCACTGGTGTAAGAGCGATGATGAGGAAGGTCGGTGCGATTTCGCCCCGGGCTTTCTCGTTGACCGCATGCGAGACTTTCGCGTCATTGATGCGGCCGATTGCTTCGTCAGCGGTCGCCAGCCGCCTGCGCCCGGGTATCCAGGCCACGAAGGGTCTGCCTCATCTTGGCCTTGAATAGACCTCAATTGACGCGCACCCTGATTAAATCGATTTAAGCCTGCTTGGCTTCTCGCGGCGTCAGAACCTCGACCCGCCATTTCCCCCTTAGATCGCCGCGTCGTAGCGCTGCCGCACGCAGCGGTATCAAACGAGATCGCGTGCCGGCGACTGCCGGTATCGGGAGGAGATGTCATGTTCGACCGAACGATTCACCGGACAATCCATTTCGACCGACCGTTCAGATTGCCGGGCGTCGATGAGACGATCGTCGCCGGCGCCTACGAAATCGATGACGACGAGGTGCCGATCGAAGGGCTTTCCTGGCTCGCCTACCGCCGTGTTGCCACCTTCATCAAGTTGCCCGCGACAGTCGAGAACCACTACCGAATGCGGTTGATACAAATCGAACCCGACGAGTTGGCGCGTTTGGTCGCGCTCAGCGGCGCCGAGATATCAGATGCGCCCGGACAGTGAGGATAAAACCATGTCCGAACATCGCTATCCCGTCGGACTGTCCGTTCGCCTGCGAGACCGTCATCATCTCTCACCGAGAACCGCCGAAACCTATCGCATCACCGCAAAGATGCCGCTACGCGACAACGCCCCTCAATATCGAATTCGCAACGATGAACTCGGACAGGAGCGGGTCAGCGCTGAAAGCAATCTGGAACCGATCGACTGGGGAATGACCCGCAGCCACTGAGGAATGCCATGCGCTATGTCGAAACATTGAAGCGACTATTCCGGGTTAAACCTGAAATCCGTCACCGTGGTCTTGTGCTGACGGTCGCAAAGCCGGCCAGTCAAAAGGCATGCGAAAGGCCGCAGGAACGTCATGACAGCTCCGGCATATTGAAGCGCAGCCGGGATACGCAGGAGCGCCACCGGCTTTTGTAGAGCAACTGATCTGCGTCAAGACAAGGAGATAGACGCCAATGAAACCGCTCCATCGCACACATCAGATTGGCCTCGCGCTTTGGCTGCGAAACGGTGGGGCAACCGGCAACACGGGCGAACTCGATCAATATGGCAGGCGTGTGGAACGTGACGGGTCCTGGACGGGAGCGCGGTTGTATATCGGCTCCTGGACTATGGCCGGCCTCGACCAGCAATTTGGCCTCCGCTGTGCTTCTCAACGCACCACAGCGGGCCTGAAGAAGGCGAGGTAAACGCCCGTGTCTGACGCGAATGGAAATGTCTTGATGAGCGTCGCGGAAATCGAGCTGCTGCGGTGTGTGTTCGAGGCGACCTGCGCGGAGCACCAGATACCGCGGGAGGGAAGCTGCGCCGAACATCTTGCCCGGTTTCTTATGTTCGAGTTCAATTTGTCTACCTCAACCGAAAGCTCTCTCCTGGCAGCCGTCGATGAGGTCTATCTCCGACGCGCTCCGCCCCACGAGGAAAGCTAAGCAACGCGCAGCCGGCCGAATAACATCGCCTATCCTACCCTACGAGGCTCCTCGCAACCTTCCGTTCGCGCAGGATGCGAGCGTCGAGTTCCTTCAGCCGGTGCGTGAGGGCGGGATCGCCGGGCAGGAGGGCGAGAGCCTTCGCCAGCATATTGCGTGCGGTGACGAGATCGCCGTCGCGGATGTGGCGATTGGCGCGGTGATAAAGGAAGTTGACCCGCTCCGTTGGCGCAAAACGGTCGCCGAAGCGGGCGTCGAGCGCGTCGGACCAGGCGGGATGCCGGGCCATGGCGGCGACGGCGACCTGATAGGGACGCATGGGCGCATCCACCCGGGCGGCGCGGGCAAGACCCCGTAGGCGCGAAACGTCATGGGTTCTGCAGGCGGCGATCAGCGAAAGGGCACGCTCGGTGCCGGTAAAGACACGGACGGTGCCGTGGCCGGTCATGTGAACGCGCACGAGATGCGTTTCGGCCTGAAGTGCTGCGATGCGCTCGGCGTGGCGGCGATCTATCGCGTGGAAGGGATCATAAAAAATGAAGGCGCGGCCGGCGGCCTGATCGGCCGAAATGCCCATATTGGCGTGCAGATCGGGCGAAAAATGCCGGAGGAAGCGATTGTCGTAGGGGACGGATTTCGGGTCGATCGAGACCTGCGGGCAAAAGGCGATGGCCGTGGTGGCATTGAAGCGCCGGCGATAGCGAAGCGCCGCATAACCACCCTGCGAATGGCCGTACAGAATGCGCTCGGGAGCTGCATTCAGAATGGGTGCTGCGGCTTCGACCGCCTTGACCACGCTTGCCGCCGGAAACCAGTTGGGCCGCCTACTGATGAAGCCGAGGGCTGAGATGTCGGCCTTCTCGCAAAAGCGCTGGCCCCAGTAGCGGCTGCCGTTTGCCTGGATCTCCATCTCGTTGAAGGTCACCAGCAGATAGGGGGATGAACCCGGTCGATGGATGACTTCAAGATTTTCGTCCGAGTAGATCAGCACGGTTACTCCAAAACAATTTCAATTCTTGCAGCAATATTATTTGAAAGTTCGAGAATGATTTGCGGTCACCTCGGATTTCTTCAGTATTGCGTATTTGTATCAGATTTCCAGTGCCTGGATCTTTCTGCAAGGCAAATCCAAGAATGAGGTCCATTCGCGGCTCAAGGGAGGCTCGTTTCCGGTCGATTTCGGCCCGATGCGGTCACTGCGCCACCGGTTGAGCGCCCACGTTTATGGCGTTCGTTACAGTTACGTACTTGATTGCCCGCGCGAAAGGAGCAGCATGCCCGCGCAGACGGCAACGGCCTTTCGCAATCGGTCGTGAGTTGCCGTTTTGGCAGCCGAAATTTGTTTGAAAATTCAGGCATGGCTTTGCGCGTCGAACCTCAATGGAGACGTGCTTCTTCCCAGATCAGTTTTTCGCGCGATGGCTCATCGCAGGAAGGAACCTGACAATGATAAAGGCATCTGATCATTCAAATTCGTCCCGCTGCGTGTCGAGGACTTTTCCGATGAAACTTCTGGCGTCGTGCGTGGCAGGGCTGAGCATTGTCGCTGGCCTGTCAACCCCGGCGCGTGCGCAGCAAGCGACACCAAAACCCAACATCCTTCTGATCGTTTCCGATGACACCGGCTACGGAGACCTCGGCCCCTATGGCGGCGGTGAAGGACGAGGCATGCCGACACCCAACATCGACAAGCTGGCCGAACAGGGCATGCTGTTTTATGATTTCTATGCCCAGCCGAGCTGCACGCCAGGTCGCGCCGCCATGATCACCGGGCGTATTCCCAACCGCAGCGGCATGACGACAGTTGCATTCCAGGGGGAAGGCGGCGGTCTTCCGGCGGCCGAATGGACGCTCGCCTCCGTGTTGAAGCTCGGCGGGTACCAGACCTATTTCACCGGCAAATGGCATTTGGGCGAGGCGGACTATGCCTTGCCGAACGCCCATGGCTTCGACGTCATGAAGTATTGCGGCCTTTACCACCTCAACGCCTACACCTACGCCGACCCGACCTGGTTCCCGGATATGGACCCCAAGCTCAGGGCCATGTTCCAGAAGGTCACCAAGGGCGCGCTCTCCGGTAAGGCCGGCGAAACGGCGGTCGAGGACTTCAAGATCAACGGCCAGTATATCGACACGCCCACGGTCAATGGCGCGGCAGGGGTCGTCGGCATCCCCTATTTCGACAGCTACGTCGAAAAGGCGGCCATCGAGTTTCTTGACGACGCGGCGAAATCCGACAAGCCGTTCTTCATCGACGTCAACTTCATGAAGGTGCACCAGCCGAACATGCCGGCGCCCGAGTTCGAGCATAAATCGCTGTCGAAGTCGAAATATGCCGACAGCATCGTCGAGCTGGACACCCGCATCGGCCGCATCATGGACAAGCTGCGCGAGACCGGCCTCGACAAGAATACGCTGGTCTTCTACACGACCGACAATGGCGCCTGGCAGGATGTCTATCCCGACGCCGGCTATACGCCGTTTCGTGGCACCAAGGGCACGGTGCGCGAGGGTGGCAACCGCGTTCCCGCCATCGCCGTCTGGCCGGGCAAGATCAAGGCCGGCTCCAAGAACCATGACATCGTCGGCGGCCTCGACCTGATGGCGACATTTGCTTCGGTTGCCGGTGTCGCTCTGCCGGACAAGGACCGCGAGGGCCAGCCGATCATCTTCGACAGCTTCGACATGTCGCCAGTGCTTCTGGGAACCGGCAAGTCGGAACGGAACTCATGGTTCTATTTCACCGAGAACGAACTGTCTCCCGGCGCTGCCCGCGTCGGCAATTACAAGGCGGTGTTCAACCTGCGTGGCGACAATGGACAGGCGACCGGCGGCCTTGCCGTCGACAGCAATCAGGGCTGGAAGGGTCCGAACAAATATGTGGCGACGGTGCCGCAGATCTTCGACCTCTGGCAGGACCCGCAGGAGCGCTACGACATCTTCATGAACAACTACACCGAGCGCACCTGGACGATGGTGACCATCAGCGACTCCATCAAGCAATTGATGATGACCTACGTCAAATATCCACCGCGCAAGCTTCAAAGCGGGACCTATACCGGTCCGATCGAAATCTCGAAGTATCAGCAGTTCCAGTGGCTGCGCGATGAGCTCGGCAAGGAAGGCTTCAGTCTGCCGATGCCGACCGGCAACTGAACCGGAAAATGAGGAGCGGCGCTGTCTGATCACGGCAGCGCCGCTCGATCGTCGGGCTTTCGAGGCGCCGGTCAGATCCGCTCGAGGAAGGCAAGTACCCGTTTCATCGCCAGCGCAGTTGCCGCCGCGTCATAGGAGGGCAGCGAGCTGTCGGCGAAGTAGTGCTGGTCGCCCGGATAGAGGAACAGTTCGGCGTCCTCTGCCTTCTCGACGATCTCGCGGGCGGCGTCGATATCGCCTTCGCCGACGAAGATCGGGTCGTTGTCCATGCCGTGGATTTGAACGGGTACGCCGGCCGGCCAGGGGCCGAAGGACCACTGGCCACTGATCGGGATGCAGGAGTAAAAGAGCAGGGCGCCGCGGGCGCCGGGGCGGGTCTGGGCGAGTTTCTGAGCCGGCAGGACACCGAAGGAGAAGCCGGCATAGACGAGGTTTTCGGGGAGGGCATCGGTGAGGCGCACGCCGCGCTCGCGCATCTCTTCAAAGCCGACCGCCTCGATATGGGCAACGCCCTCCTCTATGCTCGCAAATGTACGCCCTTCGAAGAGATCGGGCAGATGGACGACGTGCCCGGCCGCGCGCAGGTCGCCGGCAAAAGCGTGCATGCCGGGTGTCAGCCCCTGGGCATGGTGGAATACGAGGACCTCGGCCATCGGCAGCTTCTCCTTCAAACGAGTGTTCGCGCATCAATTGTATTTCGTTCGGCGGAATTCAAGCGGCAAGACTGCCCTTAAGGAAAATATTCCTCCCGCGCTGATGCCGCGTCTCTCGACCTTTTCTTGCCATCTTCGCTCGCTTGGTTGCGCACGATGCACCACGATTCTGGAGGGAAAAGGATCATGACAGGTAAGTTGCGCATTGCCGTGCTGTTCGGTGGCCGGTCGGCGGAGCATGAGGTTTCGCTGATGTCGGCGCGCAACGCCGTCGCGGCGCTCGATCGGACGCGCTACGAGATCGTGCCGATCGGGATCGCCAGGGATGGCCGCTGGATGCTGGTCGATCTCGAAGACGGGGAATTGCCGAAGGCGATTCCCGCGTCGGGAACGCAGGTGGCGCTAATCCCCGGCGGACGGGGGCGGGCGGTCACCATCGCGGCCGACGGCCGCCAAGGGTTGCTGCCGGCGATCGACCTGATCTTTCCGGTTTTGCATGGTCCCTTCGGCGAAGACGGGACGGTGCAAGGCTATGCGGAAACTGCCGATGTCGCCTATGTCGGCTGCGGTGTCGCGGCTTCGGCAGTCGCCATGGACAAGGCGCTCGCCAAGCGCCTGCTGGTGGCCGAAGGCATTGCCGTTGCGCGGGCGATCGGCCTTCATGCGGGCGACGCCTATTCAAGCGAGACCATCCTCGAAAGCCTGGGACTGCCGGTTTTCGTCAAGCCAGCGCGGCAGGGATCTTCCGTCGGCGTCAGCCGCGTCGACAGTCTGGACGCGCTTCAGGCGGCGCTTAACGAGGCGTTCCGGCACGACGACAAGGTGCTGATCGAGGAGTTCGTCCAGGCCCGCGAGATCGAGTGCTCGGTGCTGGAGGATGCGAAGGGACAGCTCACCGTCTCGCGACCGGGCGAAATCATTCCGGCTGCGAGCCACGGCTTCTACAGCTACGACGCCAAATATGTCGATGCCGGCGGCGCAGTCGTCGAGGCGCCCGCCAAACTCTCCGAGGAGGTGATCGCCGAGGCCAAGGACATGGCCGCGCGGGCATTCCGGGCGCTTGACTGCGCGGGGATGGCGCGGGTGGACTTCTTCCTGCGCGCCGATGGAAGCCTCATGATCAACGAGATCAACACCATTCCCGGCTTTACCAATATCAGCATGTATGCCAAGGCGCTGGCAGCCGACGGCATCGCCTACGGCCAGGTGGTGGAGACGCTGATCGCCCATGCGCTGAAGCTGCGCGGCAAGGCGGGCGCGCGCACCTGAGGGGATGACAGGGGCAACCCGGGTATGGCAGGCCATCGCCGGGGATGGCGGGCTTGCCCAGGGGCAGTGTCACCCTGGAGTATTGCGATGCTACCTATGAGTTGCGGTCCATATTAGGATTGTCGCATTCATTGTGGGTTCACGTCGCCCCGGCCAAAACTCGCACCTGTTACAAACGGACAGGTGATGAAATGAAGAAGATTGGCATCGTCGTGCTTGCGGCGATAACGGCTCTTTCGGGCATCACGCCGGCAAACGCCCTGCCGGCTGTTGCCATCGAGCGGGTGCAGAAGAGCGACGTTCAACTGGTGCAGCACCGGGAATGGAACGGCGGTCACCATCGCCGGCGTCCGCCGGGCTGGCACGGCGGCTATCGCCCGCGCCCCGGCTGGGATGGCGGTTACCGCCCGCGGCCAGGCTGGCATGGCGGCTATCGTCCGCGTCCGGGTTGGGACGGCGGCTACCGCTATGGCTACTATAACGGCCACCGCGGCTATCGCTACGAGCGCTACGGCTATCGCCGCCACAATGACGGCTGGTGGTATCCGCTGGCGGCCTTCGGCACCGGAGTCATCATCGGCGGCGCGATCGCCGCTCCGCCAGCGCGTCGCTACGAGACCGGCGTCAACCCGCGCCATGCCGACTGGTGCTATGCGCGCTATCGCTCCTACCGTGCCTGGGACAACTCGTTCCAGCCCTATGGTGGCCCGCGCCAGCAGTGCTATTCGCCCTACTTCTGAGGCGAGCGTGTTTTAAGGAGGCCCGCCGGTCGCTGACCGGCGGGCCTCTTTTTTGTTTTCTGGCGTTCACATGCGCTGAGGGAACGCGGCCCGGCATGGGTGGGAACGCAGCCTCTATCGACTGCTGCGCGGCATCTCCTCGTCGAAGCGGGTTTTCTCGCGCCCCGGATCATCCTCGAGGATCTTCTCTTCGCGGTCGTCAGGCAGTGCATCGTCTGGATCGACATTGGCTTCGTCGCGGCTCGGAACGGGCGGCACGCGACCCTGATCGACCGGCGTCGGATCGTCTCCCGCGGGAAGCTGGTCGACGGGGAGCGGCGGGATCTTACCGATCGGCACTGCGCGTGTTTCGCCAGACGGGGGCACGTCTTCCGGTGTCTCTCGGTCGCGGGATTTCGGGTTTGCCTTGTTCATCGTCGCATCTCCTTGCTGGCGGTCTGCCAGGAATAAGCCGAGGCGATTGGAAAAGGTTCCGGTCTGGGCGTTCAAGATCTCAAGATTGGAGGTGGTTCAATGAGGGGGCGTGGCCGTGCGGATTGGGGGACATCGCATCCGGCTCCTGTCGTTTTTCAAGTCTTGGTCCGCGATGCAATCGGCATCCCAAGCACGCGCTATCGAGCCAGACATCCTGTCGATGATATCAGGGCGAACTCTGCCGCGTCCATTCTAGCGGGAATTGTAAAAACTGGTCGCGCGTTTGCAGGGGAGGCGTCTGCTAGGAATCGCTCATTGCGGCAACCCCGCGAAGAGGCAGACAAGCGGAGCGGCCGCGGACCGGCGAGGTCGGAAAAGCCCGGTCTTCTAGAACGTCAACGTCTTCTAGAACTTCAACCGGGCGTCGTCATGTTCGGGAGGGCGGTGCGCGTCCTTGCGACGAAACCCGTAGGCGAGCGCGAGCCCCAGGATTGCGGAGCCGACGACGATGGCGGCGAGTGCGAAGAAATTCTCCATGGCATTTTCCTCCCAAGGGGAAGCTTAACACAGAATGCGCGCAAACAAATGGCGCGGCAGCGAGAATGCGCGTCATGGTTACTCAACGCATGTCGGCCCAAGATGTTCAATCCGATTGGCTTCGGTGCGCGGTGCGTTCGGCCGAGGCTTTGCACGGGAGCGACACTGCGGGCGGGCGATCTGGACCAACGTCGAGCCCCGCCAGCTTCGCCGTCTACGAAGCATCAGCGACCTCAATAACCGCCAGCACCGCCGCCGCCCTGACTCATGCCCTGGACGCCTTGCATGCCCTGGTAACTGGGGTTCGGAGCAGGAGTGCTGGTGCGGCTCGCCTGGTCGGTGGTGCAGCCGGTAAAAGCAAGAAGTGCCGCGCAAAGAGCGGCGATCAGGTATTGTCGTGTCATGGGAACCTCCCGTGGTCGTGGGAGCGGGATCAACCGCTTCCTCATCGAAACGGATCAACCATGCCGCCGCCGGCCCCGGATCCGTTGAGGAAGGAGACATGGCGCCAGCGGCCTTGCATGGCGCTCGCGATTGTACCACCGATCGCGCAAATGGGCTGGCAAAGAGCCGGGGCGGACGCGATGGGGGGGGGACGAAAAAACGAACAAAACGGAAACAAATTTTGGCAAAGGGGCTTGCCAAGCGAACGGAAGCGGGCTAAGGATATTACAGGCTGGCCGTTTCGTCATTGAAGCGGCCTTTTTGATTCCGGCGGATTGGCGCGGCCTTGCCTGGGCGCTGATGCCGATATCCAAAAAACTCAAATTCGCGCGGGCGCCGGCTGCGACCGCTGAGACGCGGGTGACGACGGCCGCTACGGCGTCACGGCGCTTCGCGATTTTTCGGATCCGCACTTGGGCTTCACGTCCTCGGCGCCCGCATGCTGCTGTCGCAAGATCGCTGCATGTTCTGGTGCGAAAGCCCTAAAGCCTGTCGCGTGGAAAGGGCTCACGCGACAGGCTTTAAGATCTTGTTTTTATGCATGTCGTTGCAGCAATACCGCTGCCCACTTTTACGCGAAAAGCCTTAGGCTTCCTGCTTGGCGATCTTGCCGGTGACGGAGGCGCCGGTCTCATGTCGCGGGCGGGGCTGCCCGATGCTGCGCAGCCAGCGCGAGGCTTCCTTCGGATCGCGCTCGACGCCGAGGCCTCTCTGATAGATGGTCACGAGGCGGGCCTGGGCAGCCGGATGACCCTGGCGGGCGGCCTGGCGGTTCCAATGAAGCGAGGCGGCATAGTGTTCCGCGCCGCCATCGTTGAAATAGATTTCGGCGAGTTTCGCCTGGGCGTCGACATTTCCTGACGTCGCCAGTTCAAGCAACCTGGGCGAGATATTCGTTGCGGACGGCCGCGGGGTGAAAATGGTCTTCAACTTGCTGAACGTGTTGCGGATCATCTGGCACCTGTTGCATTCATTGCATGGTTCCCGCGGCTGGACTGCTAGGCTGAAAAACTGCTTAAAATCTTGAACTAATTTGACTTTTCCCTGGCCACTGCCGGTAGAGCAGGAGCGCTTGCGATGCATTGCGCCAGAAGCACCCGATGTGGGGCAACCCGGTGAGCGGTATTGATGACCGAATGCAACCTGAAGTCAAGGTTGCAAGCGTGACATCCGGCGTGACACACGCATTTTTCTGTGATCGGCTGTCACGCTTGCTAGCTTGAACAGCCGCGGCGACACGATGGTGCCTCCCGCAGGCATTGGCGTTCCCAGCTTGGGCGCCGAGACCTTCGGAGATGTCGGCTCGTTGACTTCGGCCAGGGCCGGAGCCGGCCTCGCGAACATGCCAAGCAGTTTCGTCCACAAACGCCGGATCACCTGCGATCGCCTCCAAATCCCGCCGCTATCGGTCGGTTTTGATGGCAGAATGCAACTTTTGGTCAAGCGGCGGCCGATCCTACGTGCGCAGGAGGAGCAATCGCCTCGTGCCCCGGAGCAAATCCCATGACAGTGAAACCCGAAAAGGACCCGAAGACGGGGCGCTTTCTGCCGCGCGCCGGAGGGGGTGGGGCCGCCCCCCGGGCGCGCACGCGCAAGGCGGTCCGCACCAAGCTCGGCGAACTCTTTCTCGAAGACATGCTTTCGGCCTGGGAGAGCCGAGGGGCGGCCGCGATCCACGCGCTGATCGAGAAGAACCCAAACGACTTCCTGAAGACGATAGCGGCGCTGATGCCGAAGGACGTGACCATCAATCCAAACCAGATGGGCGAGATGACGGATGAACAACTCCTCGAGCGGATCCGCAAGCTCGACCAGACCATCAGGCCTTACCTTGCTGCTTCGGGAGCGGATGGAACTGACGATGGAGATCGGGCGGCGGCAGAAAACCAATAGGCTCGCCTATTACCGTCCCTATGCGAAACAGACCGAGTTTCATGCGGCGGGGGCCAGCTTTCGCGAGCGGCTGTTCATGGCCGGCAACCAGCTCGGCAAGACGCTGGCGGGGGCCGCGGAAGCGGCGATGCATCTGACAGGCGACTATCCCTCTTGGTGGGCGGGCCGACGGTTCGACCGGCCGATCACGATGATCGGCGGTTCGGAATCGCACGAGCTGACACGCGATGGCGTGCAGCGGCTGCTCGTCGGCCCGCCGATGAGCGAGGAGGATTGGGGCACGGGCTATCTGCCGAAGGCGGCGATCTCAGGCTGGACCCGGCGCTCCAGCGCTTCCGGCGCGCTCGACAGCGTGACCGTGCGGCACACTTCGGGCGGCACCTCGACGCTGCTCTTGAAGGCTTACGAGCAGGGCCGGGCGAAATGGCAGGCGAACACCGTCGACTATGTCTGGTTCGACGAGGAGCCGCCGGAAGACGTCTATTTCGAGGGCATCACCCGCACCAATGCGACCGGTGGATCGGTCGCCGTGACGTTTACGCCGCTGAAAGGCATGAGCTCGGTCGTCAGCCGCTATCTGCTGGAACCATCAGACGACCGGACCGTGGTGAGGATGACGATCGACGATGCCGAACATTATTCGCCAGAGGAGCGGGCAAAAATCGTCGCGAGCTATCCGGCGCACGAGAAGGAAGCGCGCACCAAGGGCGTGCCGACGCTCGGGTCGGGAAGAATCTTCCCGGTGACGGAAGAGCAGATCCGGGTCGAGCCATTCGAGGTTCCCAGGCACTGGGTGCAGATCGGCGGGCTCGATTTCGGCTGGGATCACCCCTTTGCTGCAGCGCTCTGCGCCTGGGACCGCGATGCGGATGTCTTTTACGTGACCCGCTGCTACCGCGAGCGCGAGGCGACGCCGATCATCCATGCCGCAAGCCTGAAACCCTGGGGACCCTGGCTGCCCTGGGCCTGGCCGCATGACGGGCTGCAGCACGACAAGGGCTCGGGCGAGCAGCTTGCGGCGCAATATCGCGGGCAGGGGCTCGTGATGCTGGACGGCGAAAACGCCAGGCGCAAGCTGGAGATGGAGCGCGAGCTGAAGCTTGCCGAGATCCAGCAGAACGGCGCGCTCAAGCGCTACCAGATCGACGCCGAACTCAACCTCAAACGTGAGCAGAACCTGGCCGAAATGGCCGGCGGAACGGCGCTCACCACAGCGCATATCGGAGGGATGCCGGGATGAGACGGATCAGCAGTTTTGACGATTTTTATGAAGCGCCGATCGGGCTTGGCGGCGCCCTGGAGCCTCGCGACTTTGGCGAGGAGGCGAACAGTTGGGCGCCTAATCGCGGGCGAAGTGCCGGATCGCCGGGGCGGACAAGAGTTTGCCCAGGCTCGGCCGCCGGCGCGGCGCGGAGCCCAGCCGAGAGACCCCGTTCAGGAAGTGATGGGGCTGCAGATCGGCCGCCTCATGCGCGAGATTAAGCGCCTCAACCCGCAAGAGGCATTCCTTGAACCCGCCGGCGGCCCCTATTCCGTGCAGGCAAGGGACAGCTTGCAGCGTCGGCTGGAAGAGCTTCAACGAGCCCCCGTTGCAGACCGCAACACAGGCTGGCCCATCCAACGCTACATCGGCGACGGTCTAGGCAACAACATGATCGAGCCGCTGGGAGGACGTACCGCTCCTGGTCGAAATCCGGTTGACACACATACGCTTTATCCGAATGGATCGAACTATCAAAGACTGAACCCGCAAGGGCATCGAAACGACCCGACTCCGCATGGACATGGTCATCTTCCGGGAACGGGCCCGGACACGAAAGGCCAGGGTCCATCAATTGATGTCCGTGGGAACATCGTGCCTTGGGCCAGCTCTGATGCGCGTTGGCCAATGAGGAAGTGAAATGAAGCCGGACGAATTCTTGAGCAGCGTCTACCTCGGCGATCGCGCCTGCAAGGCGATCGTACTCGACGGCTGGAAAGACGAGGTCAAGATCCAGATTGACCTGATTTCTCGGTGTCGGTCCGAGACTTGGAACTTTTACTCCGCTGAGGATGTGGAAGACGGTTTCCTCGTGTTTGAAGGAGTCGATCATGTATCCTTTGACCCTCAAGGCCCGATTCCGAACGGAGAAATTGGCGATATTGAGATCGTTGCCGAGGGCGATGAGCGGTTCCTTGTGAAGATAGACATCGGCTATGCCGAACAGAAGGATGGCAACGTCATCTTTCGCAATGCCAAGCTGACCATCCGGGCGAAAGCCGCAGCCATCGAGAAACCGGGAGAAGAAGGCGCGCGAATCAGGGATTAGGCGGCAGCGAGCGCATCCGTCGCTCGCCAACTTTTTCTGACAGGCAACCAGCGGCCGATCGTACGGGAAGGGGTGATCCAGAACCCGGAATCGGTGCTGAACCCGAAGTTCGGCCAGCCGATCCGCGTCGGCCAAGGTGTCGATGTGCACGGCGCCGTCGGCTATACGGCGGTGCCCTTCGTGGCGCGCGAATCCTTTTCCATGCTCGGCTATCGGCTTCTTGAGAGGCGCAAGTTCGAACCGAAAAGCGCTTCACACTTTTCCTGAAATTGCGGCAGGAGGCGACCGATCGCACCGGGATTTCCGATGCCTCGAGCGGCATGGCGCCGGATGCGCTGCAGAACATGACGGCGAAGGCGACCGCACTCGTCGAACAGGCGGGCATAGTGACAGCTCGCGCGGCGGACACGCCCGGCGCCGATGCCGTTCCTGAGCCGCAGCAGACCGAGAATGCCAGCCTGCAAGACTTCATCAAGGCCAATCCGGATTGCCTGGAATTCACCGATCAATGTTCGCACTGCGCGGTCGTCCAGGGCGTCGCCGAATGCTCGACGGCGGAGATTGCCTGTGTCAAGCGGGATAACCAATGCACCAAAAGAGCAGGTAAATAGAGCGGCGCTAGAGCCCGGGCTGCAGACAGGAGCGCCAGCTACTTCCGTTGCCATGCTCTTCGCGCAAACTTCAATACAGCGTGCACCGCCAAGCCGATCGGCATGCCGATGAGGAGAATGAGTGCCAACCGGACCAGGAACGATTGTTCCGGGAAGGTGTGTTCGACAAACCGTATGACCAGAAAGCCGATTGCCAAGTCGGCCACCAGTTCGACGAACTCAAATTTCTTGGATTTTATAGGCACGTGAACACCTGTTGCGGCAGATCGTTGTTTTGACACTTGCACGCCGAAGGCGAGTTGTCGATGCGGGTGCCCGCTGGCTCGGATCAGGACAAGGCTCAGATCGAGTGGGAATATGCGACCACGTTCAACCGGTTGCATCCGCTGATCGGGACCGTTGGTACGGCGCTTGGTCTTTCTGACACCCAGATCGATTCCCTGTGGGTTGCGGCCGCCGCGCTTTAACCGGAAAATCTCCAAAAGGTGAATCCATGAACAGAGCAGCGTTTTACGCGGCCCTGCGCGATCCCGCGTCGGGTGTATTCAAGTCCTATTCTGCAAAGCAGTTCGAAAGCCTGGACGCGGTCGTCCTGGAGGGGCGCCGGCGTGCGGTAGGCCTCTGCCATCTGGCCGCAATTCTCGCCGAGGTCCATCACGAAACCGGCGGTACAATGCGGCCGGTCGAGGAGAATCTGAACTACTCGGCAAGGCGGCTCATGCAAGTATGGCCGGCGCGATTTCCGACGCTTGCGAGCGCGGAACCCTACGCGGGCAATCCGCGCAAGCTTGCGAACCGGGTCTATGGCGGGCGGCTTGGCAATGTCGAAGACGACGACGGGTGGGTCTTTCGCGGGCGAGGGCTGGCGCAAATTACCGGTCGCGCGAACTATGGCAAGTTTGGTCTGGTGGAGATGCCGGATCGTGCCTGTGATCCGGCAACGGCCATTCGCATTCTTTTCGACGGCATGGTGCACGGGCTTTTCACGGGCAAGCGACTGACTGATTTCGACACGGACGATATCCGTTCGGCGGCGGCGACCGGCTATCGTTATGCCGCCTCACGCGCGATTATCAACGGCGATATCAGGCAGAACGGGCCGAAGATCGAGGCCTACGGCCGCGCCTTCGAGGCGGCGCTGCGTGCGGCCGGATATGGTCGCGAGAGCGCTTCGGCCGATCCCTCCGTTGTTGTCGTGCTGAGGCCAGGCTCGGTCGAAAGGGCGCCCGACATGGAAAGCGTCAACGCTTCGCACGGGGCCAAATTCAATCGCCTGCGCCGTCTCATTGAGGCGGTTGCCGGGTTTCTTGCGCGGTGGACGAAATGAGTGCTGTCGTCATCCGTATCCTGCTGCGCTACGGCGCGGGGCTGCTCGTGGCTAAAGGGCTGCTGGCGCCGGAGGCGGGGCTGGTGCTTGCCGATGATCCCGACGTGCAGATGCTGATGGAGGTGGGTATCGGCCTTGGTGCGGGCATTCTCTCGGAGTGCTGGTACGTGCTAGCGCGACGCCTTGGCTGGGCGAAATGATGTTTGCCTGGCCGAAGCTCCTCATCTCAGGCCTCATCCTGGCGGGTCTCGTCTGGCTCATCCATGAAATTCGCGCGGACGGCGCACGATCCTACGCCAATGCCATCGAAAGGCAGAACAATGACGCTCAGAGCCGCGCTCGTGGGAAGCGCCTTGATTACGATTCCTGCCTTGATGCTGGCAGGCTGTGGGACTTCGCGTCCGGCCAGTGCTCCCGGGCTGCGCGCCGTGGTCGGAACTGATCTTGTCGGCGCGCGCGGAGCATCGCCAGCGGATCAGCGCCGGATCGATCGCACGGTCGTCGGCCTTTGTGCCGCGGATATCTGGACGAAGGCCGAATGCGCGAAGCACGGGGGAGATGGTCATGTCCCCGGCTGAAATCGATATCGCCGTTCATCGCCAGTTGGGAGAACTGGTTGCCGGCATGCGCGGCCTGCAGGAGTCCATTCATCGGATCGAGGATAGCGCGAGGCGGGCGGAGGATAAATCTGCCGCCAGTCAGGCCAGCGTTCACCGGCGCATGGATCAACTTGCCGAGCGGGTCAACGAACTGGAAGCGTCGGCTTCCGCTATTGGTGCCGAAATCTCCGATATGAAGCCGGTGACCGATGACGTCAGGCGGTGGAAGCTCATGGGCATTGGTGCCCTTGGGGTGACGGGAATTGCTGCGATGGCCCTCGGTGTCAGTTTTGCCGAAGCGATCCGGCGGATCGTGTTCGTGATTGCCGGAAAAGCCTAGCGCTCAGGGCTGCTTGACCTACGTCTTTTAATCAAAGCGCCGCGCACCCGAAAGGGTGCGCGGCGCTTTTTGCGTTTGGTGCTCTAAAGGGTTTCGCCCGTCGATGATCACACGGCCGGTATCGGATTTGCCGGAGCGCCCAAAGTGCGGACGCTCTCCGAAACCGAGAAGCGAAGGCGATACTCCTTCGGTGAGAGACCCAGGATCTTGCGGAAGATCTTGCGATAGGCGTTGGTGTCGTCATAGCCGCTTTGCCAGGCAACCTGCTCGATCGAGAGATGTGAGCGCTCCAGCAGATCGCGGGATTTGGCGATCCGTAGGCGCTGGCAATATTCGGTCGGGTTGAAGCCGGTTGCCTTCTGGAAACGGCGCAGGAAGGTGCGGTCGCCGAGGCCGGCGCGGTCGGCCATCATCTGCAGCGTCACGCCCTTGGTGTTGGCGCCGTGCAGCCAGTGCTGGATCTTCAGGATGATCGTGTCGCCGTGATCGAGCTTCGGAGCGAAGACGCTGTAATAGCTCTGCTCGCGCGCGCCGGGGTCGATGATCATGTAGCGTGCGGTTGCCAGCATGACGTCGGTTCCGAGGAACCGGTCGACGAGTTTCAGGCCGAGGTCGATCCAGGCCATCATGCCGCCGGCGGTGATGATGTCGCCCTCGTCGATCAGCAGCCTGTCGGTGTCGACGCGGATGTCGCTGTAGCGGTTGGAGATCAGGTCCTGATGCGACCAGTGGGTGGTGATGGTGCGGCCGGCGGCGAGGCCGGACTCTGCCAGCAGATAGGCGCCGCCGCAGACGGAGCAGATCGTCGCGCCGCGTTGATGCTGTTCGCGCACGAAGGCGGGCAGGGCACCGATGCGATCGCCGACCGGCAGATCGGAGAGCGTCGGCGGCAGGATCAGGGCCACAAGGCCCGAGGAGGGGCCTTCGTGGGTGTCGCGCGATTTCGATACCGAGCCATCTTCCTGAAGTTTCCAGTGGCTGATGCGGATTTGCGGCGCGTCTCTGCCGCTTTGCTCGACCGACTGCATGCTCGCCACCTGGAACATGTCGGTCAGCCCATGGATCGCCGACATCAGGGCGCGGGGATAGACGACGATGCCGATCTCCGCCGGCTCGTTTTCGGGTCGTTTTGTCACTTCTGCCCCCATCGTTGTCAGCTTTGCCGGTCGAGAGGTTAGGCCCACCGATTTATCAATTCAACCATCGCTTCCACCGAATGGAAGCCCGAGCAACAGAGATCAAAGAGGTGAGGACAATGACACAGGCAAAAGCAGTTTCCGCAAGCGTTTCCAACGGTATCTCCCGCCGCACGGTTCTCTCGGCCGCCTTTGGCGCTGCCGCCACGGCAGCCGCGGTCAATGCCATGAACACGTCGGCCAAGGCCGCATCCACCACCGCAGCAACCGCCGGCGCGTCCGGCACTAAGGGAGCAAACACCATGGGCAGCCGCATCATCACCCGCGATGGCGTCGAGATCTATTACAAGGACTGGGGTCCGAAGGATGGCCCGGTCGTCGTGCTCAGCCACGGCTGGCCGCTGTCGTCCGACAGCTGGGAGGCGCAGGCCTTCCACCTTGCCGCCAACGGCTTCCGCGTCGTCACCCATGACCGCCGCGGCCACGGCCGCTCGTCGCAGCCCTGGGACGGCAACGACATGGACCACTATGCCGACGACCTCGCGGATCTGATCAACGCGCTCGATCTGAAGGATATCTTCCTCGCCGGGTTTTCGACCGGCGGCGGCGAAATCAGCCGCTATATCGGCCGCCATGGCACCAGCCGGATCGCCAAGGCCGGTTTGATCTCGGCCGTGCCGCCGCTGATGCTCAAGACCGACAAGAACCCCGGCGGCCTGCCGAAGGAAGTCTTCGACGGCCTGCAGGCGGCAAGCCTGAAGGATCGCTCGAAGCTCTACCGCGACATCGCGTCCGGTCCGTTCTTCGGCTTCAACCGCCCGGGCGCGGTCGCCTCTCAGGGCATGATCGACAGCTTCTGGCTGCAGGGCATGATGGGGGGACACAAGAACACCTATGACTCGATCGTCGCCTTCTCGCAGACCGACTTTACCGAGGACCTGAAGAAGTTCGACGTGCCGACGCTGATCATCCATGGCGACGACGACCAGATCGTGCCGATCGATGCGGCGGCACGGGCCTCGAAGACGCTGGTGCCGCATGCGGACCTCAAGGTCTATGTCGGCGCACCGCACGGCATCACCGACACCCACAAGGACCAGCTCAACGCCGACCTGCTCGCCTTCGCCAAGGCCTGATGGTTGTTCGCCGGCGCCGCCTCGCAGGTGGCGCCGGCACCCTATGTCAAACGCTTCAGCCAAGGATCAGAGCCATGACCTCTTCCCACAATCCCACCGACGTCTCCGGCCCCGGCCGTCGTGAATTCCTTGCAGGCACCGGTGCGCTTGCAGCCTCCGCCCTGCTGCTGAAAGGTGCCCATGCCGCAGATATCAAACGTTTCCGGCATGGCGGCTTCGATATTTCCGTCGTCAGCGACGGCTTCATCATGCTGCCGGTCAGCATCGTGCTGCCGGATGCAACGGCGGAAGAGCGGCCGGAGATCATGCGCCGGCTTGGCGGCACTCCCGAAAAGGCGCCGTTTCACACCAATATTCCGGTCATTCGCACTGGCGACGATCTGATCGTGGTCGACGACGGCTCGGGCACACGTTTCCAGGAGAGCGCCGGCAAGCTTCACGCCAATCTGCTTGCGGCCGGCATCGACCCGAGTGCGGTGACGAAGGTGGTGCTGACGCATGCCCATCCTGACCATGCGGGCGGCACCGTTGGCGCCGACGGCACGCTCGCCTTTCCGAATGCGCAGTACTTCGTTTCGGAGGGGGAATGGCGGTTCTGGACCGATCCCAACTTCGAAAAGACCATGCCGCAGGTGCTTCATGGCTTTGCCAAGGGTGCGCAGCGCGATCTCTTTGCGGTCAAGGACCGGCTGACCCTGGTGAAGCCCGGCGACGAAATCGTCAGCGGCATGCAGGTGCTCGACACGCGGGGCCACACACCCGGTCATATCTCGCTTCAGCTTTCCGGCGGTGACGGCGCCGGACATGAGGGCTTGGTGATCACGGGCGATGCGGTCACCAGCAACATCGTCTTCTTTGAGCACCCCGACTGGCATTTCGGCTTCGACACGGATGCGGAGCTGGCCTTGAAGAACCGCAAGGCCCTGATCGACCGGGCCGCGTCGGAGCGGCTGGCGCTGCTTGGCTATCATTGGGCCTATCCGGGGATCGGGCGGGCGGAGCGCAACGGGGCGGCCTATCGCTTCGTGGCGGCGGGGTGACCGCCTGGAGCCGGCAATCACTAGGACAGTTGACGGGCGCGCCTCCTGCGGGGCGCGCCCGTTTCTCTGCATTCAGAGAGCCAGTTCGCTGTCCTTGATATCGCTGATCGGCGCAAGGAACGGCAGGTCGAACGGACGCAGAGCGGTGCGTTTCGCGGTGAGCTGTGGCCAGTCGGGATTGACGAGCGCGCCGCGGCCAAGCGCGATCATGTCGGCACCGGCTTCCATCACCTCCTCGGCGCGGTCGAGATCGTGCAGGCTGCCGTTGGCGATGATGAACAGGCGCGGCGCGTGGCGGCGGGCGAGGGAAACGAGCGAGGCGTCGCCGCCCTCGAAGGCCGGCTTCCAGGCTTCGAACTCGGTCACGTGCACGAAGTCTGCCGGGCTTTCGGCGAGCGCCTCGAACACGCGGGCTGCACCTTGTTCGCGTTCTGCCCATTTGTGCCTGAAGTCGTTGACCTTACCCTGGGAGAGCCGCAGCCCCAGCGGGACGTCGGGGCCGATCGCCACGCGCACTGCCTTCAGCACTTCGAGCGACAGGCCGAGCCGCTCAACGATACCTCCACCCCAACGATCCGCCCGCCGGTTCGAAAAGTCCGTGAAGAACTGATCGAGCAGATAGCCGTTGGCGCCGTGGATCTCGATGCCGTCGAAACCGGCAACCTCGATTGCAAACCGGGCGGCACTGGCGAACCCTTCGATCGCCTCGGCGATTTCGGCATCGCTGATCTCGCGCGGCAGGGCATAGGGGCCGTCGCCGTGATAACCGGTCAACTGGCTGCCCTTCGGCCGGACGGCGGAGGGGCCTACCGTCTCGGGCCTGTGCGGGTTGCCCTGCGCCAGCGCGCCGCCGTGCATCAGTTGTGCGAAGATTCGCCCGCCCTCCGCATGAACGGCCTCGACGATCGGTCGCCAGGCGAGAGCCTGCTCCCGGTCGGTCAGGCCCGGCTGGTCCTTGTAGGTTTGGGAATAGGCCTTGTCGGTGTAGATGCCCTCGGTCGTGATCAGGCTGAAGCCGCCGCGGGCGAAGCGCTGGTAATAGTGCTGCATGCGCTCGCTGGGCGCGCCGGCCGCCGTGGCGCTGATGCGGGTCATCGGCGCCACGGACAGGCGATTGGCGAAATCAAGCCCCTTGAGACGGGTGCCGGTGAAGGCGGGGGACGCGATGCCAAACGGTGCGTTCATGTCAGTTGCCTCCATCAAGCGCGATCGCTTCGATTTCGATCAGCGCGTCTGGCGAATAGAGCGAGGAGACCTCGATGATGCTGTCGGCGGGATAGGGGGCGGAAAACCACGTGCGGCGCAGCTCGATAATCTTGGCGAAATTCTCCATGGAGCGCAGGAAGATCGTGACCTTGACGATCTTGTTTAACCCAGAGTCCGCCGCCTTGAGCGCCCGGTCGAGATTGCGGAACGCCTGTTCGGCCTGGCGGTCGAAGTCGCCGACGCCGACGAGCTTGCCGTCGTCGCCGATTGCCGCCTGACCGGAGACGAAGACGAAGCCATTGGCCCTGATCGCCTGGGAAAGCAGGAAGGGTTCGTAGGGATCCGGCTGGGTGACGACCTGTTCGAGAGACATAAGATGTCCTTTCATGCTTGAGATTTTCTCAGCTTGGTGCTGTTGCCTTGGCTGTTGATCCTAATATGCTGGGGCATTCGGCGGCTGACAAAGAGTGATTTCTCAGCCGACAGATGAGCTGAGTTCATCTATTGAGGAAATCATGAGGAAGTTGCCGCCGCTCGGCGCACTCAGGGTCTTTGAAGCGGCCGCCCGGCGGATGAGCTTCAAGCTGGCGGCCGAGGAACTGAACGTCTCGGCCACTGCCGTCAGCCACCAGATCCGCCAGCTGGAGGAGATGCTGGAGACCAAGCTCTTCGAACGAGGGACGCGGCAGGTCCGGCTGACCACTGCGGGACAGGTGCTCTTTCCGGTGCTGCGTGATGGCCTCGACCGTTTCGAGCAGGCGATCGCCGACATGCGCCGGCAGGAGGCAAGCAAGGTGGCGCGGCTGACGTCCACCGTCGCCTTCGTCGCCAAGCGCCTGGCGCCGCTTGCCGGTTCCTTCCGCGAAGCCTATCCCGAGTGGACGCTGAGGCTGGACGCCTCCCACCGGATGGTCGATCTGGAGGTGGATGCGGATGCCGCGATCCGCCTTGGCGGCGGCGATTATCCGGGCCTCGTCACCGAACCGCTGTTCGCCGATCGTTTCGCCCCGGTTTGCGTGCCGCGACTGGCGCCGGCCAGTGCCGCGGACCTCAAGCACGCGACGCTCATCCACTACGATTGGGGTACGCTGCGCCGCCACGATGCGCGCGCGCCGGTCTGGCGGCAATGGCTGGAACGGGCTGGCGCCACCTATGTCGAGGCCGGCGCGGGGCTTTCCTTTACCGACGAGATCCATGCCGTGCAGTCGGCCATCGCCGGGCAGGGCATTGCCCTCTTGAGCCTCACGCTGGTCGCCGAGGAGCTTGCCTCCGGCATTCTCGTCCAGCCGTTCGACCTGACGCTGGAAAGCGACCGATACGACCTGGTCTACAGTCCGCGCATGGCGGACCGGCCAGCGACCCGGGTGCTTCGCGATTGGGTGCACGCGCAGTTCAGCGGCGATGCTTGATCCGTGAGGTGATCTCGTTCAGTCGTCGAAGCCGAGGAAGTCCGGCGCCCAACGGCGACTGGTGAGGCGCAACGAACGGTCAGGCTCGATGATATAGGTCTCGTAGACCTTGCGGCCGTAGGAATCGATGAACTGGTGCGGGACGATGCTGCCGACGGGTGCCTTCTTCAGCTTGGTACGCGGTTGCCCGCCATAGGTGATGCTGCCAGGAATCGGTTGCATGTTCGGCGAGTAACCGTAGCTGATGTCGGGGCCGGTGGTCGCCGTGCAGCCACTGAGAAGCAGCACGACGGAGAGGGCGGCAAAAACGTGTTTCATGTCGGCGATCCTCAGAATGGCTGAGCCTGGCCCACACGGCGTCAAGCGTCAGGCGGAAACGCCTTGGACGATCGTTGCCGGTGCGGTCCAGCACTCTCTTCTAAAGTGTAGCGCTTAAACGGAAATTTCCAAGTTCTGTCATGCGGATTCCGGCAAGCAATGCTTGCAAATGTTCACGGCTTGTCCCAGTTGTGGAATGCCTGATCGCGACAGTTGCGGCGGGCTTGTGCGCAATCTAGCGTTCGGGTGTGTTCCGAGCTTTTTTGGACGCGCCTTTGGGGGCGAAATGGCAGCGTGGCACTATGTGATCGGGGCGAGCGACACGGGTCCGTGAGCGACAACATTTTGCTGGTGATGATCGCGCATGCGCTTCGCGCTCATGCCCAGATTTGTCGCTGAGATGAATTCCGATTTGCCGAAACATGGGTTACGTCTTGTGTGAACTTCTGCGCGGATTGCGCGTTTCGGCTTGTGTCGGCCGCACGTTCCGTCCCGCCCAGTCTCTTTGCTGAACCCGGATATTGCATGACCGCCGAACAGTCTCTCGCGTTTCTCGTCATCGGCGCCATGATGGTCTTCTTTATCTGGGGGCGGTTTCGATACGACGTGATCGCCTGTTCGGCGCTGATGCTGGCGGTCGCCGTCGGCATCGTGCCTTACGATCATGCCTTCGATGGTTTCAGCGACGACATCGTCATCATCGTCGGCAGCGCCCTGATCGTCAGCGCCGGGGTGGCGCGCTCGGGGATCGTCGACGCCGCCATCCAGCGGTTCCTGCCGAACATCTCGTCGGTCCGGGCCCAGCTCGCACTGCTGGTCATTACGGTGACAGTGCTTTCCGCCTTCATCAAGAACATCGGGGCGCTGGCAATCATGCTGCCGGTCGCCTTCCAGTTTGCCCGGCGGTCGAATGTCCAGCCTTCGGTCTTCCTGATGCCGATGGCCTTCGGCTCGCTGATCGGTGGGCTGATGACCCAGGTCGGCACGTCGCCGAACATCGTCGTCTCACGGGTGCGCCAGGAGCTGACCGGCGAGAGCTTCACGATGTTCGACTTCACGCCCGTCGGCGCGACGCTGGCGCTGGTCGGCTGCATCTTCCTGCTCTTTGCCTACAAGCTGGTGCCGCAGCGCTCCAGCAGCCAGGTCTCCGTCCATTCGGCGATCGAGATCACCGATTATACGTCCGAGGCGGTTGTTGCCGCCGGTTCGCCGGCGATCGGCAAGGCGCTCAGCAATCTGGTGAAACTGGGCGACGGCGGCGCTGTCGTCATCGCCATCTTTCGACGCGGCCTGCATCTGGCGCCGCTTCCCGACGTTACCCTCGAAGCCGAGGACATCCTGATTTTTGAAGGCGGGCCGGGAGCGCTCGATCGCATCGTCTCGCAAGGCAAGCTGAAGATTGCCGGCGACCGCGCGCCGCATGGGCGGGAAAAGGCCGGGGACGAGATCGAGGCGATCGAAGCTGTCGTCGGCAGCGGTTCGCCGCTCGAGGGCATGTCGGCACAGCGCCTGGCGCTGTTCAACACCCACAACATCAACCTGCTCGCCGTCAGCCGCCAGGGCGAGAGGCTGAAGCAGCGGCTCGGCAGTATCCGCTTGAGGGCAGGCGACATCATCGTGCTGCAGGGCGCGCGGCGCGAACTGACGCTCTTCCTGCAGGAGTTCGGCTGCCTGCCGCTGGCGCAGCGCGAGATCCTGCTTGGCACGACGCGAAAGGCACCGCTGCCGCTTCTGGTTCTGGCGGCCGCGATGGGCTCAACGGCAGTTGGACTTGTACCGGTGCCGATCGCCTTTTTCGCGGCAGCCCTCGCCATGGTCGTCTTCCGCATCATCCCCTTGCGCGATTTTTATCGCTCGGTCGATGGGCCGATCCTGGTGATGCTGGCGGCGCTGATCCCGGTGAGCGATTCCTTGCGCACGACCGGGGGCACCGATGTCATTGCGGCCTGGCTCGGCACGGTTGCCGCAGGCCTGCCGCCGGCCGGCGCGCTGACGATCATCCTGCTTGCCGCCATGGCGGTGACGCCGTTCCTCAACAATGCCGCCACCGTGCTCGTTATGGCGCCGATCGCCGCGAGCTTCGCCGGCGCGCTCGGCTACAAGCCGGAAGCCTTCCTGATGGCAGTTGCCATCGGCGCCGGCTGCGATTTCCTCACCCCCATCGGCCACCAGTGCAACACGCTGGTCATGGGGCCGGGCGGCTACAAGTTCAGCGACTATCCGCGCCTCGGCCTTCCGCTGTCGGTGGTGATCGTGATCGTCAGCATCCCGACACTGATGCTGGTGTGGCCGCTGCGTTAGGTGTGGTGCGACTGGCACCTCGCCGGCAGGGATGCTCGCATAAATAGCCGCTACCGTGTACAGGTAGACGCGCGGTAGCGCCCGCCGCAGATTTGCCTATCCGTGAGCGACAACAGGGAGAAGATGGCATGAGCCCCAAGCCCACCGGCCACGTCAGTGGCAATGACCTGATCCTGACGCGCACGTTTCATGCACCCATCGCCGACGTCTGGACGAGCGTGACAAAGTCCGAGAGCACCGCGCTCTGGTTCGGCCGCTGGGAAGGCGAAGCGGGGCCCGGCAAGACCGTGCGGCTGCAACTGCTCCATGAGAAAAGCCAGCCATGGACGGATGTCCTGATCGAGGAGTGCGCCGCGCCGCACCGCCTGGTCGTGGTGATGAAGGATGACGCCGGCGAGTGGCGCATCGCGTTGACGTTTACGCAGACGGGGGGCACGACGGAGCTGCGCCTGGTTCAACATTTGAGCGACCCGAAACTCGCAGGCGACGTCGGGCCGGGCTGGGAATATTACCTCGATATGCTGGTCGCCGCGCGCGCCGGCAAGGCTTTGCCGTCATTTTCAGACTATTATCCGGCGCAGAAAGCGCACTTTCTGGAAGGCATCTAGCCCCTGGAGGTCGTCAGTCGGACGGGCGCGTTCGACACAATTTGCGAGCGCTGCAGCTTTGGGCCCCGCGTTCTTGTGTCGTAACGAGAGGGCGCGCCGCGGCGGGGTTGTCCGGTCGGCTGGCCCCCTCGCAACCGCACCTTCTCGCAGTTCGACACCGAGCGGAGCCTCGCTGCGCTACGCCAGAACGGTGACGAGAACCGCGCCCCAGAGCGCCAGCAGCACGTTGCCGATCGCGTAGCCGAGACCGTAGCCGAGTGTCGGGACCTTGCTTCCGGCCGCCTCCTGCACGGCGGCAAGCGCCGGGGCTGAGGTTCCGGCGCCACAGCAGGTGCCGGCGAGCACGCCTTCGTTCATGCCGAAGACCCAGCGGCCGAGCGCAAGTGCGGCCAGATGCGAGATCAGGCAGATCAGCAGGCTGGCGATGACCAGCGCCGGGCCGGACTGGACGAGGCCGGCGACAAAACTCGGGCCGGCCGAGATGCCGACGCAGGCGATGAAGGCGCAGAGCCCGACGCTGTCGAAGAACCAGAGGGTTGCCTCCGGCACGAAACCGAAGGTGCGCCGGACCGAGCGCAGCCAGCCGGCGCAAAGGCCCGCGATCAGCACGCCGACGGCGACGCCGAGGCCGATTTCGAGCGCGCCGAGTTTCAGGGCAGGGATGCCGATGAGGCCGCCGAGGAAGATAAAGACGCCGACAAAGACCATGTCGGTTGCGGTGGTCTCACGGTCGGCATAGCCGAGCAGCTTCGCCACCTCCTCGACATGGCGTCTGGCGCCGGCAATCGACATCACGTCGCCACGGCGGACGGTGAGGCCAGGAAAGATCGGGATCGGCTGGCCGGCGCGCAGGATGCCGCGCAGGAACACCGAGCGCGCTTCCGGCTGCTGCCTCAGCTGCCACAGGCGTTTTCCCGCAACCTCCTTGTTCGTCACCACGATATCGAGCACTTCAACCGGGATATCGAGCAGCGTGCGGTCGTCGATCTCGGTGCCGATCCGACTGGAATATTCGACGAGGAAGCCGCGAAGACCGGCAACGGCGATGATGTCTCCAGCCTGCAGGCGCTCCTTGGGCGTTGGGGTGATGATCTCCTCGCCCCGGCGGATCTGCTCGATATAGGCCTTCTGGTTTTCGGGAACGCGCGCTTCGGCTTCCGCGACCGTCAGCCCCACGAGGGCGTCGGCAATGACGAAGGCGCGCGCCTCGATTTCGCGCCGTGCGGTGTCGCCGCTCGTCTGCGGCGCGATCTTCAGTTCGGCTTCTAGCTCGGCGCAGGCCTCCTTGAGGCTGCGGCCGAACATCCGCGGCGCCAGTTGCGACTGGACGAGGATGGCGGTGACGACACCGACGAGATAAGCGACGGCAAAGCCGGTCGCCACGGCGGATTCGAACTGGCTCGCCGCTTCCGGCGTCGGTGCCGTCTTGCGGAAGGTGTCGATCGCCACGCCGACGGTCGCCGATTCCGTCGCGCCGCCGGCGAGCACCCCGGCTGCCGTTCCAAGATCGAAGCCGAAGAGCATCGAGAGCACGATCGCAACGGCAAGCGCGACGACGCAGAGCGTGACGGTGACGGCGATCTGCGGCAGCGCGTCGGCGTTGAGGCTCTGGAAGAATTGCGGGCCGGTGCGGTAGCCGATGGCAAAGAGGAAGAGCAGGAAGAACGCCTGCTTGACGTCGTTGGAGAGCACAGCACCGGTCTGGCCGATCAGCACGCCCGCCAGCAGGCAGCCGGTGACGGCGCCGATGGTGACGCCGAAGATGGTGATCTTGCCGACCGCGTAGCCGATGCCGAGCGCGAGGAACAGGGCAAGCTCCGGATGCGCCCGCAGGATGCTGAACAGGTGGTCGATCACGCGGCGGTTCCTCCCGGTGCCAAGCCGAAGAAAGCCGCTTCAGCTGGATGATGCGCTGGTCGCTGAGCCGGCGGAAAGAAAGTCGCCAGCCGGAGATGCGGGGATGCTTGTCGGCCGAGGGAAACACTGGCCAGGCGTTGGGGAAGGGCGGCCGGCATGGCTGCCGGCCGCCCGATCGGCTAGCTGATCTTCAGGCCTTTGGCGGCCTGGTAGGTCTGGACGTAACCGCGCGCCACCGAGCGCACGGCGCGGCCGATCTGCGAATAGGCTTCGTCATTGAGGTTGGCGAAGGAGACGCGTGCCGACCAGCTCGGCGCATCGAAACCCGAGCCGTTGAGCAGTACGATGCCGTGGTCCTCGGCAAGCCGGAAGGGAATGTCGAGCGGGTGGATGTTGTCCTTCACCCAGGTGACGACATCCTCGCCGACATATTTGCGCAGCCAGAACTCGAAGTCGATGATGCCGTAATAGTGGTCGAAATAGATGCCCGGATTGGACTCGACCCCCATGCCCTCGATCAGGTTCCAGAAGCGCTTGGTGCAGATGGCGATGCAGGCCTTCTGGTAAGCCTTCTCGACGTCCATCAGCTCGACCAGGCCGAAGAGCGTCATCATCACCTGCTGGGGCAGCGACAGGCCGGCGGTGTGGTTCAGCGCCACGTCGCGGCTGTCGGCGACGATGCGGTCGATGAACTTCACCTCGCGCGGCTTCGGCGTCATCGCCTTGTAGCGTTTTTCGAGGAGCTTCTGGATCGGTTCGCCATGGGCCTTGATCTTCTCGTCGAAGATATTGTCCTCGGCGACGGCAATGACGCCGAGGCGCCAGCCGGTGCAGCCGAAGTACTTCGAATAGGAGTAGACGCCGATCGTGTTGCGCGGCAGATGCCCAAGCAGCGACTGGAAGCCCGGAACGAAGGTGCCGTAGACGTCGTCCGTCAGCACGATCAGGTCGGGGCGCTTCTTGTTGACGAGGTCGACAAGGCGCTTGATCGAATCCGGATCCATCGCCACGGCGGACGGGTTGCCGGGGTTGACCAGGAACAACGCCTTCACCTTGGGGTTCTCCAGCGCCTTGATGTCTTCGTCGGTGAACTGGAACCGGTCCTCCTGCTCGGCGCTGACGTTGATGGTCTTGAGATCGTAGTCCTCCAGCTCCGGCATTTCGAGATAGGGCGTGAAGATCGGCGTTCCGAGCGCGATCGTGTCGCCGGCGTTAAGCAGGCGGGCGTTCTTCAGTGCCTTGAAGATGTAGCACATGGCGGCGGTGCCGCCTTCGACTGGGTAAAGGTCGAACTTTGCCTTCGGTCGGTGGCCGGCGCACATCGCCCACATCAGGTATTCGTGGGTGATGATCTCGTTGTGGTGCAGCGCCCGATCGGGAACCGGATAGTTGTCGCCGATGATCGAGTCCGTGAGCTCGTGCACGAAGGCGTCCGCATCGAAGCGGAAGGTGGTGATGGCGTAGTTGACGGCGTCGGAAAGCGTCTTTGCCGGCGGGATGCCTTCATCCTCTTCGTCCCAGTCGGCCGTGTTTTGCAGCAGCTTCTTCGTCCACTTTTCGAACCGCGCGTGGGCGCCGTCCTTCGGCGGCATGCCGGCCACACCGGCCTTCGGGTCGTAATAGGCGCGCTTGGCTTCCGTCAGCGCAAACTGGCCGAGCAGGAAGAAGGCCTCGCGAGCGCGTGTCGCCGTCCAGTTCGGGTTGCCGCGGCCGGCATTGAGGAAAGCCTTGGCGGATTTCTGTGAGCTCGACTTGGCGAGCTTGATCAGTTCGTCCTTGATTTCGAACGGGCTGAGATCGGATAGGCTGTCGTAGAAATTTCTGTCCAACATGGTCCACACTCCCTGTGATCTATGCATTTTGAACGATGGTCGGCTTCGCCCGTTCGCCTCAGGCGAGCATGATGACGATGACGAGGCCGAAGATGGTCAGCAGCGTGTTTCCGATGGCGTAGGGCATGCCGTAGCCGAGCGCCGGCACCTTGCTCTTGGCCGCCTCCTGGATCATGCCGAGCGCTGCCGTCGTCGTTCGCACACCGGCGCAGGCGCCAAACAGGATCGCCGGGTGGAACTTGAAGACATAGTGGCCGAGGAGCACCGAGGCGATCATCGGGATCGACGTGGCGACCACGCCCCAGATGAACAGCGAAATGCCGACCTCCTGCAGGCCCGCGACAAAGCCCGGGCCGGCGCCGATCCCGACGACGGCGATGAAGATGTTGAGGCCGAGCGTGTTCATCAGCCACAGCGCCGGTGACGGGATGCGGCCGAAGGCCGGGTAGGTGGTGCGCAGCCAGCCGAGCACGAGGCCCGCCAGAAGCGCGCCGCCGGAGGTCGAAAGGCCGATCGGGATGCCGCCGATCGTGATCGTCAGCGCACCGATCATCGCGCCGATGAAAAGCCCCCAGCCGAGAAAGGCGATGTCGGTCGTCTCGACAGGCCGGTCGGCAAAGCCGAGCGCCTTGATCGCCGCTTCGACATGGCGTTTCGCGCCACCGATGGTGACGATGTCGCCGCGCTCGACCGTCGTCCCGGGCAGCACCGGGATCTCGACCAGCGAGCGGATGATCTTGCGGGCATAGACGCCGCGCGCCCAATCCATGGTGCTGACTTCCGCCAGCGTCTTGCCGGCGAGCGCCTTGCTGGTCACGTAGACATCGAGGACTTCGGCTTCCGCGTTGAGCAGCTCCTTGTCCTCGACCTCGAGCAGCTTGTTGTCGAGGTTTTCGACGAGCAGCGAACGCCGGCCCGAAAAGGCGACGACGTCGCCCGGCTGCAGCACGGTGTTGCCATCGGCCTCGATGATCTGGTCGCCGCGCCGCAGGCGCTCGACGAAGACGCGGATCCCGGGAAGGATGTCCTTGACCGGTTTTCCGGTGAGCCCGCTTGCCGCGTCGACGCGATAGGCGCGGAGGCCGAAGTCGTGATAGGCGCGGGTAATGCCGGGCTCGTTGCTTTCGCTGCCACCGCCGAGCTTGGCCTCGTATTCGCGGCAGGCCGCCGGAAGGTCGATGCCGAGAAGCTTTGGCCCTAGCTGGGCGAGGATGATCGCCGAGCCGATCGTGCCCCAGATATAGGTCACCGCATAGGCGATCGGGATCTGGTCGGCAAAGGTCTTGGCCTGCTCCGGCGTCAGCCCGAGCGAATTGATCTGGTCGGTCGCAACCCCGATTGCAGCCGAGATCGTCTGCGATCCCGCATACATGCCGGCGCCATAGCCGAGCGGCAGCCCGGCAATCAGCGCGCAGAGATAGGGAACGACGAGGCACAGCACCAGGACGGAGAGCGCAAAGGCGATCTGTTTCGGTCCATCGGTGCTCAAGCCCCGCACGAATTGCGGCCCGACGCCGTAGCCGACGGCGAAGAGGAAAATCAAAAACAGGGTGGATTTCAGGTCGCCGGAAACCTGGATACCCAGCTGTCCGATGAGAACGCCCGCAAGCAGCGTGGCGGTGACATTTCCAAGGTTGAACCCCGCGACCTTGATCGGACCGATGAGGAAGCCGATGCCGAGGGCGAGGAAGACGGCGACAGGCGGATAGGTCCGAAGCGTGTCGACGAAGAAATCAATGGGATTCACTGATGCTATTCCCTTCTGAAAGTTGAGTTGCCGTCACTTCATTTCGGGATCTGCGCGGCTAAGTTGAGCTTGTTTCCGAGGCTTGTCGATGCCCAATCTTAATCCCGGCAATTGTCGCTTCGGTCGTCGAAATTCTCAACGGGCATAGGGTTACGTGAGCGTAACGTATGTTACATTTCAGCGTTTTTACTTGGGGTTGGGGATCGAGGCCGCCGCGATGTGTCGGTCGCATTCGATCGCAAGACCGCGGCACTGGCCCGGATCGCGATGGCACTTCAACTCTGGTGTTGTAATTCGTAACGTTATCTCCCAACGTGAGGCATGAGGCGTTTTCTCTTGGTTATGCTTGGAAAAGTTGCTGGGCACGGAACGGCGCGTCTTGCTGCTTGCGATAGGGGCGGCAGAACTTCGAGGGCTTGAGAAAAAAGCGGTGTCGTCTCCGCAAGGCGGCCGGTTCGTAAGGTGACGAGGAGGGGAAGCAATGATGGACGAGGTTATCCGCAGGCTCGGCGCACTTGGCGTTCAGCTCCCGACGCCGCCGAGGCCGCTCGGCGCCTACCGCGCGGTGATCGAGGCGGGTGAGATGCTTCATGTTTCGATGCAGGGGCCATTGCTGGACGGGCGCTTCGTGCATACGGGGCTGCTCGGGCGCGATGTGACCATCGACGAGGGGCGCAAGGCCGCAGAGTTGGCAGTGCTCAACGCGCTGGCGCAGATCCATGAGCATCTCGGCCGTTTCGAGCGTATTCGCCAGATCGTCCGGCTGGAGGGACATGTCGCCTGCACTGAGGATTTCCTGGAGCACCCGAAGGTCCTCGACGGTGCTTCCGAGCTTCTGGCGGCCGCCTTTGGCGAAAGGGCTGGCCATGTTCGCTCCGTCTGCGGCGTGCGCAACCTGCCGGGCAACGCCTCTGTCGCGGTGACGCTGACGGCCGAACTCTTGCCGCCGGAGTTCTGAGGTAGCACGGCACGTCTTTTAGCGTGGTCGCTATCGCGGGCGTCGGATTGTGTCCGGCGCCCAATTTTCGGCTTGCGCTACGTAATGTTATTTTATAACAAATCTCGCATGACGAAACGCCGCATGTTGATAGATCCCTCCCGCCTGTGTCGTGCGGTTGTCTCATCCGCCGATTCATGCGAGGAAGGCGTTGATGGTGCTGCGTCCGCGACAATGCGGAAGCGGCTGAAAAGGGAACACGGAACGGACGACCCTGATGGGGCCGAGACCGTGGCTGCCCCCGCAACTGTGAGCGGAAAGCGCATTCACACCATGTCACTGGTCGAAGACCGGGAAGACGTGGATGCGCCACGACCCGCGAGCCAGGAGACCTGCCATCGAACCGATCAACCACAACGGACGGGGTGTTCCGATGGAAAAGAACTGGCTTTCATACGACGGTTTTCCGTCCTCTTGCCGTTTCGCCATCTCTTGCCGTCAGTCCGGCGGAGGGCAGGAATGGCTGAGCCGAATTTCCGACAGCACAAGATAACGGTCTGCACCGATTGCCGCTTCACCGGCGGCCCATGCGTGCCCGGTGCCGAGCTGATCAAGCGGCTTAACCTGAGCATCGCAGCGCTCGGCGCACCGCTCGATCGCGACTTCTCGATCGCCGGAACGGTCTGCATGGCGGCCTGCACGCGGCCCTGCACCATCGCCTTCCAGGCGACGGGGAAGGCGACCTATCTCTTCGGCGACGTCTCGCCGGAAGAGGACATCGACGATCTCGTGCGCTTTGCCACAACCTATGCCGAGCGTGGCGATGGCATGACGCGGGCGGCGGAACGGCCGCGCGGGCTGAAAGGCAAGACGCTTGCCCGCATTCCCGCGGCGATGCTCGTCTCCGAAGATCTCGGCGGGCACTTCCAATGAGGTCGCGCAGAGGAACGAACCCATGAGCTGCAACGCAACGGGTGCAGCCCTCACGGTCGAGGGCCTTCGCTGGGGGCCGCGTTCGGGCCTGACGCTGGTCAACGACATCGGCTTTGCGATCGCGGCCGGCAGCCGGCTTGCGATCCTCGGGCCGAATGGCGCCGGCAAGACCTCGCTTCTGCGCTGCCTCTACCGGGCGGTGCAGCCGAATGCCGGCCGTGTTTCGGTCGATGGCGTCGATCTCTGGTCGATCTCGGCCCGCGAGGCGGCAAGGACAATCGCCGTCGTCTTGCAGGAGATGCCCGGCGATTTTCCCTTCAGCGTGCGCGACGTCGTGATGATGGGACGCATTCCGCGGCGGGAGGGCTTGAGCGGCTGGAACGATTTCGACCGCGAGCGGGTGCAGCATGCGCTCGCGCATCTCGATCTCGCCCATCTTGCCGGTCGCCAGTTCTCGACGCTTTCGGGCGGTGAGAAGCAGCGGGTGCTGATCGCCCGCGCGCTGGCACAGGAACCGCGCATCATCATCCTCGACGAGCCGACGAACCATCTCGACATCCGCCACCAGCTCGAAATCCTCGAGCTCTTGCAGACGCTGAAGCTGACGATCGTCTCGACGCTGCACGACATCAATCTCGCCGCCGAGTTTGCGACAGATGTCGCGATCTTGACCGCCGGGCGGCTAACGGCCTTTGGCCCGCCCGAAGAGGTGCTCAGCCCCGGCGAGCTTTCGGCCGCCTTCGGCGTCACCGCCACCGTTCACAATGCCGCTGCCGGCGGCGCCCGCTTTTCCTTTTCACTTCCTCGACAGGGATCGATTTCATGAAGATCAATATTGCCCCATTTTCCCTTCTTTTCGTGCTTGCCGCCGCCACGCCGGCGCTCGCCTATCCGGTCACCGTCAAGAGCTGCAACCGCGAGGTGACCTTCGACGCGGCGCCGAAGCGCGCGATCGCCAACGACGTCAACCTGGTGGAGATGATGCTGGCGCTGAGGCTCCAGGACCGCATGGTCGGCTATACCGGCGTTTCCGGCTGGAAGACGCTGGACGAGAAGCTGCGCGAAGGCGTCAAGGAACTGCCGGAGCTTTCGGAGAAATATCCGACCAAGGAAGTGCTGCTCAACGCCGATGCCGATTTCCTCTTTGCCGGCTGGAACTACGGCATGAAGGTCGGCGGCGAGGTCACGCCCGAGACATTGGCGCCCTTCAAGATCGGCGTCTACGAGCTGACCGAATCCTGCATCCACGTGATGGCCAAGCAGAAGCCTGATATGAACGACATGTTCGTCGATCTTCTCAATCTCGGCCGCATCTTCGGCGTCGAGGATCGCGCCGAGACGCTGGTTGACGGCTATCGTCGCCAGCTTGCCGAGATCACCAAGGCGAACGCCGGCAAGGCTAACCCGACGCGGGTCTTCGTCTATGATTCCGGCGAGGAGAAGCCGTTTACCTCCGGTCGCTTCGGCATTCCGACGGCGATGATCGAGGCCGCCGGCGGCGCCAACATCATGGACGACGTGGAAAAGAGCTGGGTGGAAATCTCCTGGGAACCGGTGATCGAGCGCAACCCGGAAGTGGTGGTCATCGTCAACTACGGCGAGGTGAAGGCCGAGGACAAGATCGCCTTCATGAAGAACAATGCGGCCTTCAAGAATGTCGATGCCGTCAAGAACGATCGCTTCGTCGTGCTCGATTATGTCGAAGCCACGCCAGGCCCGCGCAACATCGACGCCATTGCCAGGCTTGCCAAGGCCTTTCAGGGCGAGGGCCTGTAAGCGATGCTGGCTGAGGATGCGTCGCCTGGTCCCGTCGCCGTTTCACGCCTAGCGCCGGCACGGGCGCTGAAGGCGGGTGCCGGTCTCATGGCGGCGCTCTTGCTGCTGGCCTTGACCGTCACGGCCGGCGTATCGCTCGGCTCGGCGCCGATTCCGGTTGCGACCGTCTGGTCGATTGTCGCCAGCAAGATTTCGCCGGGCAGCGTCGAGGCTTTCTGGTCGGCCGGACGCGAAAGCATCGTCTGGGACGTGCGCCTGCCGCGCGTCATGCTGGCGGGCCTCGTCGGCGCCGGGCTGGGGCTGACTGGCGCCGTGCTGCAGGCGGTCACGCGCAATCCACTTGCCGATCCGCATCTGCTCGGCGTTTCCTCCGGCGGCGCGCTCGGCGCGATCGTGGCGCTGCTGCACACCGGCATGATCCTCGGTCTTGCCACGGTGCCGCTCTTTGCCTTTGCTGGCGCGCTGCTCGCAACCGTGCTCGTCGCCTTCGTCTCCCGCGTGCTCGGGAGCAGCGCCGACCGTCTCGTGCTGGCCGGCGTCGCGGTCGCCTTCGTCTTGACATCCGTCGGCAACCTCATGATTTTCCTTGGGGACCCGAGGGCGACCCATACGGTCATCTTCTGGATGCTCGGCGGTCTTGGCCTGGCGCAATGGTCGCAGCTCGTCTATCCCGGCGTGGTGCTTTTCGCCTCCCTCGGCTGGCTGATGGTCCGGGCGCGCGAAATCAATGCGCTCGCCATGGGCGACGAAACCGCGATGACGCTCGGCATTCCCGTGCGCCGCTTCCGGCTGACGCTGTTCGTCGTCACCGCACTTCTGACCGGGGTGATGGTCGCCTTTTCCGGCGCGATCGGTTTCGTCGGGCTGATGGTGCCGCATTTCGTGCGGCTTCTGGCCGGCAGCGACAACGTGCAGGTCATTCCGCTCTCGGCCTTCTTCGGGGCGCTGACGCTCATCCTTGCGGATCTGGCCGCCCGCGTCATCATGGCGCCGGAGGACATGCCGATCGGCGTCGTCACCGGGCTCGTCGGCGGCATCGCCTTCATTGCCATCCTGAAGCGACGCGCGTAAGGCGGGTAGGAACACGTTATGGACAAGGGCCGGTTCCGGCCTATGTGTTAGCGCAGCCGAGGGATCGGCGATTGGCCCGCATGAGGAGCATATGGCGAACGAAGCTGACATCTGCACGCCGCAGGACGTTCTGAATTTCTGGTTTGGCGAACTCACCTATGACGACTGGTTCGGGACGAGCCACGAACTCGACCAGGCCTGTATCCGCCGCTTCCAGGCGTCGCACCTGGCGCTGGCGCGTGGTGTCGACGAGATCTGGCGCGCGAGCCCGGAAAACCGGCTGGCGGCGATCGTGCTTTTGGACCAGATGCCGCGCAACATGTTTCGCGGCACGCCGCTCGCCTTTGCCACCGATTGCCTGGCACTGCACGAGGCCAAGCTCGCCGTTGGCGCCGGTGCCGACATGGCGATCAAGCCGGAATGGCGCGCCTTCGTCTATCTGCCCTTCGAGCATTCGGAAAACCTTACCGACCAGACCATGTCGGTGAAGCTCTTTACCGAGCTCGGCGATGCCGATTATCTCGACTATGCTATCCGGCACCGCGAGGTGATCGAGCAGTTCGGTCGTTTCCCGCATCGCAACGCCTTCCTGGCGCGGCCGTCGACGGAGGCCGAACTTGCCTATCTGGCGCAGCCCGGCGCCGGTTTTTAACGGGAAAGCGGGCGCTGACGGGGATTTATCGCCGTTCTTTGCATCTTTCCGCCGTCTTTCGTATTCACATCGAAACGTGAAGACGGCCGGAGCGATTCCGGACCACGGTCTCAATCTGCAAGGATCATGAAATTGCGTTCTGCCGGAAAACTGCCCGCCATTCTCGTCTGCCTGCTGGCGCTTGCCGTGGGCGGCCCGGTCATGGCCCAGAAGGCGGCGCAGCCGACAGCGCAACAAACCGCACAGGCAAACGGGCAGGCGGGCCAGAAATCGGCACAGCCGGCGCAATCGCCGCAAGGGGCACAATCGTCCCAGACCGCCGCCCAGCCTGCTGCCGGCAAGCCGGCGCAGGAGGCGCAGCCAGCGGAGAACGGGGCGACCCCCGGTGCCACGGAACCTGCGGCGACAACCACACAGCCTGCCCAGAATGCCCAGCCGGCGGCCGATGCCTTGCCGGCGGATGCGACGCCGCCGGCCCAGAGCCAGGCGGCCGAGCAGCTGACCAAGGCCGACGAGGAACTGAAGGGACTGACCGAACGGGTCGAGAAAGCCAAGGACGACGACATCGTGCTTGCCGACCTCAAGGTTCAGGTCGACGCGCTCGCCAAACAGATCATCGGCGTTTCGGTTTCGACCCGCCCGCGCCTCGACGAAATCAAGGCCCGGCTGACCGAACTTGGCGATCCGCCGGCCGAGGGGCAACCGCCCGAAGCCGACATCGTGACAGCCGAGCGCAAGCGGCTGATGGCCGAACGTGGTGCCATCAATGCGCTGACCGGCGAGGCGGAAGGCCTGTCGGTGCAGGCGACGAAGCTGTCCAACGCCATTACCGCGACAAGGCGCGCGCTGTTTTCCAACACGCTTCTCAAGAATACCGAAGTCTCGACCGGAATGTTCGACGACGCGCTGACGGCGACGGCGGACGAGACCCGGGTGCTGTCGCGCAGCGTCGGGAGCTGGCTGAGCTTTGCCTGGAACTACAAGCGCGTGCCGCTCCTGACGGCGCTGTTCCTGTCGCTGCTGGCGGCGCTCGTGTTCCTTTCCGGCAGCCGCAGGCTCTTTCGCCCGCTGATCGAGCATGACATTACCGATGAGGAGCCGAGCTACTTCCGGCGGCTCTCCGTCGCATTCTGGTCGACACTGATCCCGACCATCGCGTCGGCCGCCTTCGCGGTCTCGAGCTTCCTGTTCCTGCGCGGCTTCAACGTGCTGCGTTCAGATATCGCACCGATCATTGCAATCACGCTCGGGGTCGCCGTCGTCGTCTTCTTCGTGACGAGGCTCGCTCAGGCCGTGTTGTCGCCGCGCGATTCGCGCTGGCGGCTCGTCCGGGTTTCCGATCGCGGCGCGCGGATGCTGATGATCGCGATCTTCGCCATGGCGCTGGTCAACGGCCTCGACTACCTCTTCGGCGGCGTCAGCGAGGCGCTCGGTTCGCCTGTCGTCCTGACCGTCGTCAAGAGCTACATTGCCTCCATCGTTATCGGCCTCATCATCATGGCTTCGGCCTGGATCAAGCCGACGCTCAGGAAGGATGAATCCTTCGATGCCCATGGCCGCGCCTGGCCGCGGGTGGTGTCGTTCGCGCTGCTCGCGACCGGCGCCTTGCTCATCATTGCCGCTGTATCGGGCTATGTCGGTCTTGCCCGCTTCATCGCCACGCAGATCATCATTACGGGCGCGATCCTCGTCACGATGTATATCGGCATCCTCACCGGCCGGGCGGTTGCCAAGCAGGGCGCCTTTGCGGAGACCGCCGCCGGGCGTTATCTCGAGCGGCGCTATAATCTCGAACAGGTGGCGCTCGACCAGATCGGCCTTGCCGCGGGCCTCAGCATCTACGCGCTGGTCGTGATGTTCTTCATCCCGCTGATCCTCTTGCAGTGGGGCTTCCAGGTCGCCGACATCGAGTCCTGGGCCTACCGGATGGTGACCGAGATCAAGATCGGCTCGATCACGATTTCGCTGGTTGGCATCCTCGCCGGCATCCTGTTCTTCGCGCTCGGCTACGCCGTCACCCGTTTCGTGCAGCGCTGGATCGACGGCAACATCATGGCACGCAGCCGGGTCGATGCGGGCGTGCGCAACTCGATCCGCACCGGCATCGGCTATACCGGCGTCGGGCTTGCGGGGCTGATCGGACTGTCGGCGGCCGGCATCGACCTCTCCAACCTCGCGCTCGTTGCCGGTGCTCTCTCGCTCGGTGTCGGTTTCGGCCTGCAGAACATCGTCTCGAACTTCGTTTCGGGGCTCATCCTGCTCGTCGAGCGCCCGTTCAAGGTGGGGGACTGGATCGTCAGCGGCACGACCGAAGGGTTCGTCAAGCGCATCTCTGTTCGCGCGACCGAGATCGAGACCTTCCAGCACCAGTCGATCATGATGCCGAACTCGCTGCTCATCAACGCCTCGGTCGGCAACTGGACGCACCGCAACAAGCTCGGCCGCTCCGAAATCGCCATCACCGTCACCTATGCCAGCGAGCCGCGCCGGATCATGGAGCTGCTCGCCGAGATCGCGGCCGCCCATCCCATGGTCTTGAAGAACCCGTCGCCGAGCGTCGGCTTCACCGCCTTTGGTGATGACCGCATGACCTTCGAATTGCGCATCTACGTGGCCGACGTCCTGACCGGCGGCGGCGTGCGCAACGACCTGCGTGTCTCGATCTACGAACGCTTCCGCGACGAGGGCATCGGTGCGCCGTTCCCGGTCAAGATCGAGGACGTGCCGGTCGAGGACCAGACCGGCATCGAAAGCCACCACCCGGAAGAGGTCGGCGAGCCGAAGGGCGCCACCTCCGCCGAGGAAAGGGCCGCAGCCAAGTCTGCCGCTTCGGACAAGAAAACTGCCGCTGCGGCGCCGCTCGACGAGGAGCGCGAAGTGGAGGGGGCAAGCAGCCGCCGGAGCGCCAGCCGCCGGGCAAACCCAAACCGCTGATAAACGGACCGTTCAGCCACTATTCAGCCGGCCTGCCATAAAAAGCATGCAATTCTTCTGGTGACCGACTACGCTGGTCATCGGCTGAAGAGGTGGCCGGCGCAGCGTCGCGTAACCGACGGGGCGGCCGGCTCGGCAAGAGGGCGGCGCGTCTGGCGTCGATGGGCGATGAAGAAATTTGTGATTGCTTTGCTTTCCGGTTTGCTGATGGCCGGCGCGCCGATGGCCGGTGCTGCCAGTGCCGCGACTGTCACGAACAAGGACAGCGAGACCGCCGTTCTGATCGTCGTCGAGGGTGAAAGCCGTGTGGAAGTGGCGATCGCATCCGGAGCGACCGAAATGATCTGCCCCAGCGGCTGTTTCGTCACCGCGCCGAGCGGTGACCGCATCGGCCTGCAGGGCGACGAGAACGTCGAGATCGTCAACGGCAACGTCGTCGTCAAGTAACCTTTCATTCCACGACAGCGGTGCGGCAGGCGCGCCGCTGTCGGGCGGCACTCCATTCGCTCGATAGGTCGGCAGGTGCCGTCGCTGATGGCGCCGGCAGCCCCTTTAGTAACGGTCGCGGTGCTCTCTTCGCTCGAAGCCTAATCCCAAGGGATGGGCGAGGGCGCCGAAGCTCTCATTCGTTCGGGCGGGCAAGCCCGCGTCGGGCCTGCCGGACACTCTCCTTGCATTGACAGGCTGCATTGCCGGTAGCACGCTTGGGTGTTGGGGTGACGCGCGTGGTCGCGATCATCCGCGCATTGCCGGGGGGAGCCATGCCATTCCTTCGCATCGCCTTGTCCGTTCTGCTGGTGCTTTTCGCATCGGAGGCGCTGGCCGAAAAGCGGGTGGCGCTGGTCATCGGCAATTCCGCCTATCAGCATGTGGCCACCTTGCCCAATCCCGGCAATGACGCGCACGACATGGCGGCAAAGCTCGAAGGGCTGGGCTTCGAGGTGGTGACGGGCGCTGATCTCGACCTTTCGGGTGTGCGCCGTGCGGTGCGGGACTTCGTCGGCCGGCTCGACGGCGCCGACCTCGCGTTGTTCTTCTATGCCGGCCACGGCCTGCAGGTGAACGGCGAAAACTATCTCGCCCCCGTCGATGCCACGCTCGCTTCCTCTGTCGATCTCGAATTCGAGGCAGTGCCGATGAACCTGATCCTGTCGGCGATGGAGCGCAGTACACGGGTCAATATCATCCTGCTCGACGCCTGCCGCGACAATCCGCTAGCGGTCAATCTCGCCCGCTCGATGGGCACGCGCTCCGCCTCGGTCGGCCGCGGCCTGGCCAAGGTTGGCACCGGCATCGGCACGCTGATCGCTTTCTCCACCCAGCCCGGCAATGTTGCCCTCGACGGATCGGGGCGCAATTCGCCGTTCACATCGGCGCTCTTGAAACATCTCGGCCAGCCGGGGCGCGACATCACCCGCGAACTGATCGACGTGCGCCGCGACGTGCTGGCGGCAACCGGCGGCAAGCAGGTGCCCTGGGACAATTCCTCCTTGACCGGCGAAGTGGTGCTGAAGCCCGTCGTTGACGGCAAGCCGGCGCCGGCCGAGGCGCCCGCGACGGGTGAGGCCGCCGAGCTTGCCTATTGGGAAACGATCAAGGATGCGACCGACCGCGACCTCTTCGACGCCTATCTGCAGCAATATCCCGACGGTGCGTTCGCATCGCTCGCCAAGGCAAAGATCAAGATCATCGAGCGGGCTTCAGTGCCTACATCCGAAGGCGTGCCCGGCGGATCGGGTGGCCAGGCCGTGGCGGCCATCGATCCGGCGCTGGCCGCGCCCAATGCCGACGACACGACATTGGCCCGTTCCGTACAGGTTGAGCTCAACCGGCTGGGCTGTCGCGCCGGCAGCGAGGATGGCGTCTGGGGTGCCGGCAGCCGCAAGGCGCTCGAAGCCTTCGGCAAGTTCGCAAAGGTCGACCTTGCGACGCTCGAACCCTCCAGCGACGTGCTCGGTCGCCTGAAGTCGGAGAAGGTGCGGATCTGCCCGCTTGCTTGCGGCCGTAACGAAGAGGCGAAGGATGGGCGCTGCGTCACGATCCGGCGCGAGGCGAAGCTGCCGCAACCAGGCGAGACGCAAGGCACGATCAAGGCACCGCAGAAAAACACCGGCACCCGCGCGATCAGCCCACCGGCCGAACTGCAGAAAAAGAGCTTTGCCAATTGCCCCGCAAATGCCGATGTCGCGTTCCGGCAGATGTTTGCCCGCGGCTCGGGCCGGGGCCGCATGACGATTTCCGCCACCCATTCCTGCGGCCGGGCCTTTGCCTGTCATCGCACCGCAAGGGGCCAGCCGTGGGATTGCGGCTGGCGGTAACGCGGACAGCGCATGCTGGCGCCATCGAACGGGGTTGGCGTGAAGGACGGCGGCGTTTCTCAACCCTCGCGCGTCATTTCAGGGCTTGATTTCGCTGCCGCATGCGCAAGGATCGCCGCGATGGTCAAGGCCGGTTCCGGCAAGGGAGGACACCCCATGAAGCTCCAGCTTATCCGCAATGCGACACTCAAGCTCGACTATGCCGGTCACACGGTGCTGATCGATCCCTTTCTCGGGCCGAAGGACAGCCTGCCGTCCTTTGCGGGGCGGGCGCCCAATCCGCTGGTCGGGCTGCCGTTCGACACCGATACCATTCTTGCCGGGGTCGAACTCGTCATTATCTCGCATCTGCACGAGGACCACTTCGACGACACCGCCAAGCATCGCTTGCCGAAGGGGCTGCCGATCTTCTGCCAGCCGGGCGACGAGGAGGCGATCCGCGGCGCTGGTTTTCGCGACGTCACGCCCCTTCTCGGCAAGGCGCAGTGGCAGGGGCTGAAGCTCACCCGACGTGACGGCAGCCACGGCCTTGGTCCTGTCGTTCAGGACATGGGGCCGGTCATGGGTTTCAGCCTTGAGGCCAAGGGCGAGCCGACGGTTTACTGGGCCGGCGACACGGTGCTCTATCCGGCCATCGAAAAGACCATCCACGATACGAAGCCGGATGTGATCGTCACCCATTCCTGCGGCGCACGCTGGGACGGCGCCCTGATCGTGATGGATGCGGCGCAGACGATCGCGGTCTGCGAGGCCTCCAAGAAGAGCATCGTGGTTGCAACGCACATGGAGGCGCTCGACCATGCGACGGTCAGCCGAGGTGATCTCCGCGCCGCCGCCAGCGCCCACGGCATCGCCTTGCCCAGGCTGCTCATTCCGGATGATGGCGACGTGTTGACCTTGATACCGCCCGTGGTCTAGGCGGCCGACAGGTCGCAGTAGGACAAGCTGTTACGCGGCACGGCTGCCGGGGGCCCTTCTTGACCGGCTGCGGTCTTGATCCGCTCTCGCTTGCCACAGGTATCTGTGAATATTCGAAAATTCGCGCATATTAAACACAACGAAATCCTCCGCCGCAGGAGCGGTCACCGTTGTGGATCGAAAGCTCGCAGCCATCCTTGCGGCCGATGTCGCCGGCTTCAGTCGCCTCGCAGCGCTCGACGAAGAGAACACGCTTCGCGCGCTCGACCTTTGCCGGGGGCGGATTGCCGAATTGGTGGATGACCATGGCGGCCGCATCTTCGGCAGTGCCGGCGATGGTCTCGTCGCCGAGTTTCCAAGCGCTGTTCAGGCCGTCCGCTGCGCGGTGGAAATCCAGCGCGGTCTTCTCGATGCGCAGGATCTGCCCCCCGAACGCCACCTGCAGTTTCGCATTGGTGTCAATCTCGGCGACATCGTCGTGTCGGGAGACGATCTGCTTGGCGACGGAGTCAATATCGCCGCGCGCCTGCAGGAGATCGCCGTCCCGTCGGGCATCTGTATTTCCGGGGCGGTGCGCGAACATCTCGACGGCAAGGTGCCCTTCGCGCTGACCAGCCTCGGCGAACGGACCTTGAAGAACATCCCCCGGCCCATTCTGGTTTTCCGGGTCGACTGGCAAGACGAGATCGCTGTCGGAGGTGGCGTCCTCGACGGGGCGCCGCTGGCCGGTCGCAGCAAGGACCAGCCGTCGCTCGTCGTCATGCCCTTCGACAATCTGAGCGGTCCAGGCGACGAGTACTTCGTCGACGGTGTCGTCGAGGAGATCACTGCGGCGCTCTCGCGCGTCCGGGATTTCTTCGTCATCGCGCGCCAGTCCGCCTTCACCTACAAGGGGCGCTTCGTCGACGTGCGTGACGTCGGCAGGGAGCTCGGTGTCACCTATGTGGTTGAAGGCACCGTGCGCCGCGGTGGCGACCGGCTGCGCATTTCCGTGCAACTGGTCGACGCCGAGACGCGGACCCAATCCTGGTCGGATCGCTACGAGGGCGCAATCGAGGATATTTTCGAGTTCCAGGATCGGATCGCCGCGCAGGTGGCAGGCGCCATTCACCCCGCCATCCGCGATGCCGAGATCGAGCTTGCCAAGCGCAAGCCGCCGGCCAGTCTGCGCGCCTATGATTTCGTCATGCGCGCCTTCCCCAATCTCTGGGGGCGCCGCAGGGATAGCAACAACCAGGCGATCGAACTGCTTCGGCAGGCGATCCTGGTCGATCCCGGCTACGGCCGCGCGCATGCGCTTCTGGCGTGGTGCCATGCCTCGAGCGCCTCCTACCTATGGACCGACCGGCCGGAGCAGGAACTGGATCAGGCGCGTGCAGCGATCGAAGGTGCAGGCTCGATCAGCGACGATCCGACCGCTTTGACTGCGGCTGGCGCGGCAATGAGCATCTGCGGCGATCAGGATCGCGCCGCCACCTTTATCGAAAAGGCGCTGGCGCTTGATCCGAACAATGCCTGGGCATGGGCTCGGCTCGGCTGGATCGCGATCTTCACGGACGATCCCGCACGCGCAACGGAGCGGTTCCGGCGTGGGATGACGCTGAGCCCGAGAGACCCGCTCGCATTCAACATGAAACTGGGGATGGCTTTTTCCATGGCCATGCAAGGGGCTCTCTCCGAAGCCATCGCGATCGCCCAGGACGTCGTCAACAACTATCCTGACGTGACCTGGTCCTATCGCCACCTCGCGGCGTGGTCGGCGATGACCGGGGACATGGAGACCGCCCGATGGGCGGCGCAGAAGCTGCTGGCAGCAGAGCCGGGGTTCACGATCGAGCGGTATCGGGCACTGCCCTGGTTTCAGAGGATACCGCAGTGGCAGCATCAGATGGCCGAGGCGCTACGGCAAGCCGGCTTGCCCGAACGCTGATCGCCGCTCGCGGGATATGGGCGTTCCGTTCCCGGCCAGTCTCACGGGATCGAGAAAATGCTGATCTCGTTGGTGATGCCTCTGAGCGCGACATTGTGCGATTGCGGGTTGAGGCCGCGATCGCTGAGCAGGCTCGAGGCGCGCGGATCGTCGAGCACCGAACCGGTCGCAAAGATTTCGCGCGAGCTGGCGAGGTGCTGGACCCGAGAGGCGATGTTGACCGTCTGGCCGAAATAGTCCTGCCGCTCGTTGAGGCTGACGGCGATGCACGGTCCCTCGTGGATGCCGATCTTCAGCAGCAGGTCTTCCGAGCCGCGGTCCTCGTTCAGCTGTCGCATGGCATCGCGCATGCGCATGGCGGCCGCAACCGCCCGGTCCGGCGTCGGGAAGGTGGCCATGACGGCGTCGCCGATCGTCTTGACCACCGCGCCGGCTTCCGCCGCAACGATCTCGTTGACGACGCTGAAATGGGTCTTCACCAGATCGAAGGCGGCGAGGTCGCCGACCCGCTCGTAAAGCTCGGTCGAGCCGCGCAGGTCGGAGAAGAGAAAGGTGAGACTGGTGATCTTCAGCCGCTGGTCTACGTCGATCGTGTCGGTGCGGTAGATGTCGCGGAAGGTCTGGTTGGAGAGCAGCCGCTTGGCGGTCAGGAACGGCCGGCGGCGGCCGAGGATATCGTGCAGCGCGTCGTTGGCGATGCAGACCGAGGGCAGGGTGCGGACATCCGTGTGGTTTTCCACCTGGATGCGCAAGGGACCGGGCTGCATGGTCAGCGCTTCGTCGTGGCGATGGCCGCGGTCGAAGACCAGCGACAGCGTGCGCCGCTCCTTGGTCGGCTCGCCCTTGACGTCGATGAACTGCGCGGCATGGGTGACCGGCTCGAAGATGATGATGAATTCCGCCGGCATCTGCAGCGAGATCACCGCCTTTTCGCCGGGCGGCAATTCCAGCGCCTCGATCATGAAGTCGTCGACCTGGGCCTCGTAGCCCTCCTCGGGCAACTCGATGCCGGAGCCCCAGTAGATCTGCCGGAAGTATTCGAGCGGCGTCAGTTCGTGCGGGCTGTGGGCCTCGATGTGGCGTATGCGCGGGTTCACGGTGAAGGTCACCTCCACCATCTCGTCCAGCGTCGGCTCATAGCCGGCGGCGCAGAGCGAGCAGGTATAGGTGTCGCTCTGCACGGTTTTCAGCGAGGTGTTGGCATCGAGCACGCCGCCGCAGCCGGGGCAAAGCACATTCCAGGAAAGCTCGAAAAGGCCGAGGCGGGAAGCATGCAGGAAGGCGGCGATCGCCTTCTCCTCGTCGAGCCCGTGCTCGGCGGCAAAGGCGAGTGCGTTGATGCGGCCGAGTTTGCGGTCCGGCGCTTCCCGGACAAATCGCTCCAATACGCCGGCGATTTCAGGCTGCACGGTCTGGCGCAGCATATCGAACAGAGGCTGGGCTTCACTCATGCCGGCATCCTACACCGAAAACGGGCGCCGGGGCAGACGGTTTATCGGTGAGGATTCAGGCTACCTTGCGGTCGCGACCGAAGGGATCGCCAAGCACGGACTCCGTGTGCAGGCAGGCCTGCCAACCGCTGTTCTCGCGTATCCAGGTGGTGGCGTCGGCGGCTTTCAGTGTCAAAGGCTGCCCGTCCACATCCATCTCTTCCGTCACCGTATAGGCGATGACGGCGACGTCCTCGCGCGGAAAGACCACGCTGACGTCGTCGAGGCGGAACGATTTGAGCTTCCAGGAACGCTCGGCCTGTTCTGCCATTCTGCGATAGTCGTCCGGCGTGAGCACCGCTGCGCCTTGCGCGCCGACGACCATCGAGCGTTCGGGCAGCATGGCCACGGATGCCTCGGTGTCCTTCTCCAGAATGGTTCGCCAGAATTCCTGTTCGAGGTCGATAATCTCCTGTTCGTCGGCATGTGCCATGGTTTGTACCTCCGTTTGGCATACCGGCAGAAGGCGTCAAACGGCGAAAGGTTCCGCCAAGACAATCGGGTTCAGGCGATCTCAGAGCGCATCTTGATGCCGGTAACAAGGGTGAAACCGAACAACCGACCACGTCGTTTCCCTGGTCTGGCATCAGTGGTTGCGACAGGGGATAGGATCATGACGGCGCTATCGGGAAAATGCCTTTGCGGTCGGGTCGCGCTCTCGGTGCGCGGCGAACCGATCCGGGTCGGCATCTGCCATTGCATGGACTGCCGCAAGGAGAGCGGATCCGCCTTCACCTTCTATGGCATCTGGCCCGCGGAACAGTTTGAATATTCGGGCGAAATTTCGGATTTCCAGGGCCGGTGCTTCTGTTCGCATTGCGGCTCGCGTGTCTTTTCGGTCGACACGCGCGAGGCGGAGGTCAAGCTCGGCATCCTGTCCCCGGCGCCGACGCCGCTGAAGCCGAGCTACGAACTCTGGGTCAAGCGCCGGGAGCCTTGGCTGCGGCCAGTGGAGGGTGCCGCGCAGTACCAGGAAGATCGCGAACGCACCGGCGACGAGGAGCCGTCCGACACCCGCTACTAGGCCCGTTTCGCGACAAATTCGAATCCCCTTAAATGAGCATCGATTCATGCAGTGAATTGTGCTTTAGATCAAAGCGTTGCCGCCCCCGTCCGGCCGAGGCGTCGTCGGCGAGCGGACGCTGGGGGAGTGAATGTCGGCACGGCCTTCCTTACGAATTTCCACGCCACTCAACGGATTGCTGGCAGCGCTCGGGCTTGCCGCCGTCGCGGCGCTGACGACGCGCAATATCGGCGCGACGGCGCGGCTCTCGCTGGAGCTGGTGCTTGGCGGCCTCTGGCTTTTCTATGTGCTGCAGCTGGCCGATACGCTCGCCGCCTGGCCCACGGCGGATCGTCGCGCGCTGATGCCGCATCTCGTCATCGATATGGTGGCCGTCGTCGTTCCGCTGGCCGCCTTCCTGTTCGCCGATCCGCGCGACCAGAGCCTTTATTGCGGAGTCTGGCTCTTGAAGCCCTTGCGCCATTCCACCTTCTTCCGGCTGCTCGGCCGGGTGGTGGCGCGCGCCGCGCCCAATCTCGTCGGCGTCACCTCGCTCTTCGGCATCGTGCTCTTCGGCGCATCGCTGGTCGCCTATCTGATCGAGCGCGACATCCAGCCGGACAAGTTCGGCAGCATTCCGCAGGCCATGTGGTGGGCGGTGGTGACGCTGTCGACCACCGGCTATGGCGACGAGATCCCGCAGACGCTGGCCGGCCGGGTGCTTGCCGGTCTGGTGATGATGAGCGGTATCGGCATCTTTGCGCTCTGGGCGGGCATTCTCGCCACCGGGTTTTTCGAAGAAGTGCGCCGCCAGGATTTCGTGCGCAACTGGCAGCTGGTCGCGGCGGTGCCGCTGTTCGAAAAGCTCGGCTCGGCCGCCTTCGTCGAGATCGTCAGGGCATTGCGGCCGCGGGCGGTGCCGGCAGGTAGCATCATCTGCCGCAAGGGCGAGCCGGGCGACCAGATGTACTTCATCGTCGAGGGGCGCGTGACGATTGCAACGCCGTCACCGACGCCGGTCGAGCTGGGGCCCGGCAGTTTCTTCGGCGAGATGGCGCTGATATCGGGTGAGCCGCGCTCTGCGACCGTCACGGCTGCCACAGAGGTCTCTTTGCTGTCGCTCTATTCGGAGGATTTCCAGATGCTGTCGAGCAGCAATCCGGAGATCGCCGAGGTCATCCGCCGGACCGCCGAGACGCGGCGTGGCCGAGCCCCGGAGGCATGAGAAAAGCCGGCGTCACGGCGGCCGGACGTCTCAAGCCGGCCCGCCGGTCTCGTTAATTCGCCGGCCGCTTATTAACACCGAAGAAAGCCTTTCTCCTCTAGCATGGCGCCTGCAAGTTACAGCGACTAGGCGGGCATGAAGAACGCGCGGAGCTGTAGGGGGACACTCTTTCACATAGGCGTTCAATGTCATTTTTTGGCGTTTCCGGAATGTATTATTCCGGCGAATCCCTTGCCGAGCACCGCATCGTGCTTGCCGAGGACTCCAACCTCTTTTCCTCGATGGTCTCGAAGCGGCTGAAAGAGCTGTTCGACATCGATGTCATCGTCTGCCGCGACTATGACGATCTGCAGTTCGCCGTCGAAAACGCGACATTCCCGGCCTCGCTCGCCATCTCCAACATCAACCTGCCGGGGGCGGAAAACGGCGAGGCGCTCAACTACCTGATCGAGATGAGCGTGCCGACCGTCGTCTTCACCGGCTCGTTCCAGGAATCGACGCGCGAGAAGATCCTGGCCAAGGAGATCGTCGACTACGTCATCAAGGACAGCGTCTTTGCCGTCGACATGCTGGCAGAATCCGTCTGCCGGTTCCTCACCAACCACAAGCACCATGTGCTGATCGTCGACGACAGTCCGACCGCACGCGCGCTGCTGACGACGCAGCTCAAGCGCTACAACTTCCGCACCAGCTCGGCCGAAAACGGCGCGATGGCGCTGGAGCTCCTCAAGAACAATCCGGATATCGGCCTCGTCATCACCGACTACAACATGCCTGATATCGACGGCTTCGAGCTGACGCGGCGCATTCGCAGTTCCTACGGACCACACCAGCTGCGCATCATCGGTGTTTCGTCGTCGACCAACCGGCTTCTGTCGGCGCGCTTCCTCAAGGCCGGCGGCAACGACTTCGTCGTTCGTCCCTTCGTCAACGAGGAATTCTACTGCCGCGTCAACCAGAACCTGGATACGCTGACCAAGATCCGCACACTCAGTGAAAAAGTTAGGGTTCCTGCTTAACCATCAAAGCAGGATGGGTAAAAACCCCTAAGAATTATCTGGTTCGCGCATCAAAAACGCCGCGCACAGGTTGCCGTATTAACGAAATTGCAATCCGAACGGTCTTCAATCCGCCGCAGCAGGAGCGGGGAATCCGGTCACACGGATCACGCCGGCCGAAAGGCCAGGCGCGGCAAGTGGCCGGGTTGAAGATTTCGGGAGCCAGCGTCACCCCTTGAGGGAAGCACGCCTGTGGCTCGAGAGGGGTTGCAGGGACGTGAGATTGCGCCGCACGCCAGGCCGGCTGAATTCTGTGCAGAAGCACAGTGACAAGCGCATGCTGCTTGTCGAAGATTCCCGGATGTTTGCGACGGCGCTGAAGTACGGGCTTGAGTCCGTCCACGGCATTCGCGTTACCCATTGCAACTCGCTGGCGGCGCTGAAGGAAGCGCTGGAGCAGGCGCCGGAGAGCTTCTCGCTCGCCGTTCTCGATCTCAACCTGCCGGATGCGCCCAATTGCGAGGCGCTCGAATTCATCCTCGACAACCAGGTGCCGGCCGTCGTCTTCACCGCGGCCTTCAACGACCATACGCGCGAGGAGATCCTCAGGCGCGGCGCGCTCGATTGTGTCATCAAGCACCAGCCGGAATCGATCAATCTCTTGATTGGCGCCGTCGATCGGGCGCTGACCAACGGCAAGACGACGGTGTTGCTTGCTGATTCCGATGCCGCCTCGCGCAGCGAACTGGCCGGCATCTTGAGGCGCAAGCGGATTTCCGTCTGCGAGGTCGCATCTGCCGCCGATGCGCTGCAGGTGCTCGACAGCGGCGAGGCCGTCGATCTCGTCGTCACCGACCTTGATCTCTCCGACATGTCCGGCGCAGCGCTGCTTGCCGAGGTGGAACGGCGGCGGGGCGACGGCGCGGTGCCGGTCATCGGTCTCTCCGACAGCGGCGACCGGCGTGCCGGTGCCCGCTTCCTCGAAGCGGGCGGTACGGATTTCATTCAGAAGCCCTTCCTCGAAGCGGAGTTCAATGGGCGCATTGCGCAGGCGGCCGGTGTGCAGAAGCGGCTGCAGACGCTGCAGCGGCAGGCGGCCAGCGACTACCTCACCGACCTCTACAACCGCCGTCACTTCTTCGTGGCGGGGCCGCGGCTGGTCGAGCAGTGCCTCAGGCGCGGCGAGCCGACGGCGATCGCCGTGCTTGATATCGATCATTTCAAGCGCCTCAACGACACCTATGGCCACGAGATCGGCGACATCGTGCTGAAGCATGTGGCCAAGCGCCTCTCCGTGCTCGTTGGCGAGGACCATCTGCTCGCCCGCCTCGGCGGCGAGGAGTTCGGCATCCTCTTCAACGGCTGCGACGTGCGGCGCGCCTTCGCCTTTTGCGACGCGCTGCGCCTGGAACTCGCAAAATCCCGCATCGTCGCCGACGACGAGGAGCTGACGATTACCGTGTCGATCGGGCTTGCCACGATCGAGACCTCGGAGGCCTTCGAGAACTACCTGCACGCCGCCGACCAGTTTCTCTACATGGCCAAGCATGCCGGCCGGAACCGGGTGATTTCCGAGTTGGCGCTGCTCGATGCGCTGGCCTCGTAAACTGCCGGGCCAGACCGGCAGGCCCACCCTCGGAAATAATGATCCGTCACCTGTCGGCTTGGAACGAAGTCGATCGTCCTTCGGTTACCGCACATGATCAGGCGGCACGAGGAGGACCAAATCATGACCAATGTCGTTTCAAATCTCTGGTTTGCGAAGGAGGCGCGCCAGGCCGTCGACTTCTATGTTTCGCTCGTTCCCAATTCGGCAATCATCCGCGTCACCACCTTGCCGGCGGAAAGCCCGAGCGGACCGCCCGGCAGCGTGACGACCATCGAGTTCACGCTCGGCAACCAGGAATTCCTGGCGCTCGAAGCCGGGCCCCTCGATCCGTTCAACCATTCCTTCTCGATCATGATCCAGTGCGATACCCAGGAGGAGATCGACCGGATATGGAACGCGATCAGCGAAAACGGTGGACAGATCGAACAATGCGGCTGGATCCGCGACCGCTGGGGGTTGTGCTGGCAGATCGTGCCAAGGGTGCTCGGCGACATGGTCGCCCATTCCGACCGTGCGCGCGCCAAGCGCGTCACGGAGGCGATGCTCGGTATGATCAAGCTCGATATCGCCGAACTGGAGCGGGCGTTTCACGGCTAGAAGCCGGTTGTCTCGTGGGTGCAGGACCCGCAAGTTATGGAAGCGGCAGGCGGGCCATGCCCCGCCTCCAGCGACGCTCGAGATGCCAGGCACAAGGCCGCCTGCCTGTGCAACCATGGGGCGCTTTTTGGCGCGAAGACATCTACCCGTTTATGAGGGAACCTTTTATCGGATGACAAGGCTGGCCGGCGCGGGGGCACTTGGAAGCGCACTGGCTGTTGGGGGGAGACGACGTGAATTTACAGATGTTTACGAGTGTTGATGGCCGTATCGGACGTCAGGCCTGGTGGTTGGCGCAGATCGTTATCTGCATTGCGGCGATAGCCGCGATGTTCGCCGGCGGGGCGTTGTTGGCGCTTTCGGGCGTCGACAATTATGCAGCGGGCTTCAGCCTTATGCATATGCTTGTCATCCTCATCATCGCCGCGAGTTTCTATTTCGGCTTCACGGTCAACACCAAGCGCTGGCACGACCATGGCCGTTCCGGGTGGTGGAACCTTGCGCTGTTCGTCCCGGTCGTCGGGCCGCTCTTGGGCCTCGTCATGTTGGGCTACCTCGCGAGCGAGGAGGGTGACAACCGCTTTGGTCCGCCGGTCCTACGCTTCGTCGGAGGTGGTGCCGCGCGCTTCGGCCGCGCCGGTCAGTGACGCCGGGCTGTAAGTCAAAGGGCTAAGGCGACGTTTGTGTGCGTCCGACAGAACGAGTGTCGCCTTCGGCGTTCATTTTTCGCCCCTGCACGTGCCAAGCGCGTGACGGTGGCGATGCCGGGCATGATCAAGCCGGATATTGCCAAGATTGAGCGTGCAAACAGCTTTGGGCCCCCGGCCGTCGGGCGTCGAGCCTTGCCGGTGCCGGATCGGTCTCGGGCTATGCCGGTCCGCCAGGACGAAGGCCGACCTTTCGGTCGTGCCCCTCAATCGCTTTACTTGCTCTTCTGCGGATAGATCGTTTCGCCGCGCTTCAGCATCTCGACGAAGGTCTCGATCTTCTTTTTGCGCCCGGCTTCGGTCTTCATGTTGTGGGTGCGGAAGGCGAGCGCGAAGCGGTTCTGTGCGCTGAGCTTGCCAAGCATTTCGCGGGCTTCGGGCTCAGCGTCGATCGCCGCCTGCAGGTCGTCGGGGATCTGCATGTCCTTGCCGCTGGCATAGGCGCGGTCCCAGCGGCCGTCGGCCTTGGCGGCATCGACCTGTTTGAGCCCGTGCTCGGTCATACGGCCCTCGGCAATCAGGCGCGAGACATTGTCGACATTGATCTGGCTCCAGATGCTCTTCTTGCCGCGCGGCGAATAGCGCTGGAGGAAACTCCTGTCGTCGTGCCCCTTGCGCACGCCGTCGATCCAACCCCAGCAGAGCACCGCGTCGATCGCCTCCTTGGGCGTGACCGAGGCGAGGCCGGAGCTGACCTTGTGGGTCTTGATCCACACTTCGGTTTCGCTCTGGTGGTGGGTGGCGAGCCAGTCGTAAAAGCTCTGGAAGTCCTTGAATTCATGAACCTTGGCGGGATCGATCTCCACGGGGGCCATCGTTTGGCGTGCTCCTCGCTCTCCTGAAACGCCGACCATTCAATCCAAAACAGCGGCGCGTGCAAGCGCCAGGACGGCACAAGCGGAAAGTGTCACCAACGAAAAAGGGCGGAGAAGCTCCGCCCTTGTCTGGTCCGTCTGATCTGCCGCTTATCGCGCCATCTGCAGCGTCAGCTTGCGGTCGGCGCGCTCCTGCTGCGGCGAGCGGTTGTAGAGTTCGCGATAACACTTGGAGAAGTGCGAGGCGGAGACGAAGCCGCAGGCTACGGCCACTTCGACCACCGGCATCGACGACTGGATCAAGAGGTGCCTTGCGCGATCGAGGCGGATTTCGAGATAGTAGCGTGCAGGCGAGCGGCCCATTTCCTGGCGGAAGAGGCGCTCGATCTGGCGGCGGGAGAGATCGGCGCCCTCGGCGATTTCGAGCAGCGAAAGCGGCTCGGCGAGGTTTGCCTCCATCAGTTCGATGATGGACAGCACCTTGGCGTTCTGCACGCCGAGACGGGCGCGCAGCGGCAGGCGCTGGCGGTCATGGGGCCCGCGCACGCGATCGGTCAGCGCCTGTTCGCAGACGCGGTTGACGAGGCTCTCGCCGAAATCCTGGTCGATCAGGTTCAGCATCATGTCGAGCGAGGCGGTGCCGCCGGCGCAGGTGTAGATGTTGCTGTCGATTTCGTAGAGGTCGGCATAGACGTCGACCTGCGGGAAGCTTTCGGAAAAGCCCGGCAGGTTTTCCCAGTGGATGGCGCAGCGCTTGCCGGTCAGAAGACCGGCCGACGCCAGCACATGGGCGCCGGTACAGAGGCTGCCGACGGCGACGCCGCGATTGTAGACCTCGCGCAGCCAGGCATTGACCGACTTGTTGTTGAAGTCCTCGACATAGATGCCGGAACAGACCAGCACCATCGAGGGGCGGTTTTCGCCGCCGAGAAACTTGCGCTCGTCTGCAAGCGACGAGTTGACCTCGAGCGCGATACCGCTCGACGACAGGACCTTTTCGCCGTCGGACGATGCGAGGCGCCAGGAATAGGCCTCGTAGCCGAGCATGCGGTTGGCGATGCGGAGCGTTTCGATCGCCGCCGAAAAGGGCAGCATGGAAAAGTTCGGCACCAGGAAGAAGACGAGAGAACGCTTTTTGGTCAGGGGCTTGTTCATGAGGCTTCCCATGCTTGGCGATGCGGTATATTCGTCGCTTGGAAGATACTCTTCGGCTTGTCTGTTTGCGACATTCGCATGGATAGCAGCGACCGCAAAGAGATTTCGCATTGCGACATCGCGCGGTGAAAGGCGGCTCGGCCCCGCTTTCAGGCTTTTGTAAGGAAAGCGACAGTTTTTACAGCGCTGTTGACGCTATCGGACAAGAACTGCCAGAGATACGCAACATTCGCAAAGCGCTCTCCAGGGTTGTGTTTGCCGATTGCGACGCTTCACACGGCTGGTGCGGGTGTCGGTAAAAGACAAGTGGACCTCGTGGGATCGATCGCTAGCCTGATTAACGGCACTGCGAGTAGAGGTGCGAGCCAAATCGGCCGATGATCACACACCATTGGCGGCGCGTGCTTTCGACATTACATGCGATGCGGCGGTCTCTTTGGAAGGGTACTTTGCGTGGGGCAGAATCAGCCAACAGCTCTGAGGCGCGCCGTTTCGCTGCTGAAGGCCCTGTGGACTGTTTCGGTCATCGTCGCGACAACCGCCATCGGTGCCCACGCCGGATGGTTGGGCCACGGCATCGTGGGGTCGTTGGCGCTCGGGTTCGTGGGGCTTGTCGCCGGCTGTTTCCTCAGTCGGCCGTCGCTTCTCGCAGAGTTGCTGACCTAGGCCGCATTGCGTTTCGGATTGCGCGACGACACGTTCGAACGCAAAGGAAAAGGGCACCGCCTTGTCGGCGATGCCCTTCGATTCATCCGGATCGTGACGCCCTCAGAAGGGACAGATCACGCCGTCATTCATTGTTCGGTCTTATGCACCGCATCGTCCACCGACGGGAAGCCGATGTCCTTCAGCGTGTCATAGGACAGGTTCTCGAGGGCCCGTTCCTGGCGATAACGCTTCCATACTGCCCAGGCACGAACCTGCAGATTGAAGAGACCCGGAAGGGACGAGTGGGAGGATGCCCGTTCCGAGGCCGATGAAAACTGAGTGTTGGACATTTCATGGCTCCTTCTGAGTGTCTCAGCCGGTCGCGACCATGATGGTATTTATGGCCTAACCTGACTTATCATTCCAACGAATATGTTTGATGCCTTTCATCAAACATGGTGATTGATTAGCGGGTCCGCAAACATCACGTCGTCACGGACTCTCTGTGGCAGTTTGGCGAGTTCGCGCCGGGCTTCCACCCGATTCCGCGCGATCTGTTTTTCGCGTCGTTGCCTTGCAACACCGTCGAGGACGGCGATCATTTGATTGAGGGCGTTGAGGACCATGTCGTTGCTCCTGCTATGCTCTTTTTTTACCACTGCCTGCGGCAGGCGGCTGTTACGGAGGGAACTCTTCGAAGCGGCGATAACAAGGGCTGCGGTGGACATGCGTTTCTCCTTCCTGCGTCGTCCTTGAGCTTGACTATCGGCCATTGCTGATGTTCAATCAAACGAAATGAAGTGAAGCTATCTTTCAGTTTTTTTGAATGAGGTTGACGCCATGAACATGCTGATGCGCCATGCGCTTCCGCTTCTCGAAATGGACGTGCTGAAGACTTTCATCGCGATTGCCGAGACCGGCAACTTCACCACCGCCGCCGAAACCGTCTACCGCACGCCGTCGGCTGTCTCGATGCAGATCAAGAAGCTCGAAGAGATGCTCGGCTGTACGCTGTTCCTGCGAGACGCCCGCTCGGTCACCTTGACGCCGAAGGGCGAGTTGCTGCTCGGCTTTGCCCGCCGCCTGCTGTCGCTCAACAACGAAACGGTTTCCCGCTTTCTCTTGCCGGATATGAACGGCGTCGTGCGCGTCGGCGCGCCTGAGGACGTTGGCGAGCGCATCCTGCCCGAGGTGCTGAAGCGTTTCGCCGAATCCTATCCGAACGTCACGGTCGATGTGTCGATCGGCATGAGCAACGCCATGCGCAAGAAGGTGGACGAGCACCGGCTCGATATCGCCATCTTCAACAGCCTGACCGAGGGAACGCCCCGCAATGGCGAAATTCTGATGCAGGAAAAGCTGGTCTGGGCCGGCGCAAAGTGCGGCAGCGCGCATCTGAAGGATCCGCTGCCGGTGTCGATGTGGGAGGACGGCTGCGTCTGGCGGGCGGATGCGGTAGAGAAACTCGCGCGCGCCGGCCGCAAGTTCCGCATTGCGTTCCTCAGCGCCTATACCACCGGGCAGCGCGCCGCCGTGCTTGCCGGTCTCGCGATCGCGCCGCTGCCGCGTTACCTCGTCCAGGGGGAAATGGTGCAACTCGGCGAGCGCGACGGCCTGCCGGATCTCGGCCACTACAATATCGGCCTGCAGGTGATCAGCGATGCGCCGGCGCCTGTACTGGCGGTCGCCGACCATGTGCGCGACGCCTTCGCCGATCTGCAGGTCCAGTAAGGGGAGATATCGCGGTTGCGCTCTTCCCGGTCGCTGCCCACCGCCTTCCTGTCGTCCTGGCCACTTTCGTCGGGTGCCCGGCCATGAGCGAACGGTCGCGCGTTCTCGATCCGATCGACCGCCTGTCGGAGATCATCTTCGGCCTCTTGATGGCGCTGTCCTTCACGGGAACCATGAGCACGGTCACGGCCGGCGAGGGCGGTGTCAATGCCGTGCTCGTCGCCGCCCTCGGCTGCAACATCGCCTGGGGCATCGTCGACGGCGTCATGTATGTGCTGACGACGGTGGTGGAGCGCGTGCGACGGCGCGGTTTTCTCGACAGGCTCAGGTCTGAGCGGCTCGATCGCGCCCGCGAACTGTTTCTCGAAAGCCTGCCGGACGATGTGCGCCGCGTCTCTTCGCCCAAGGAAACGGAAGCGCTGCTTGTCCGGGTGAGGGCGCTCTCCGCCGACCCCCGGCACCGGGTTGTGACCGCACACGACCTTAAGGCAGCCGTCGCGATCTTTCTGCTGGTCGTCGCCTCGACGTTGCCGCCAAGCATTCCCTTCCTGCTGACGGACAATGTCGCGCTCGCCATGCGCGCCTCCAACGCCATTGCGCTCGTCATGCTCTTCGTCATCGGCGCGCGCCTCGGCCGCTACATGGGCCGAAGCCCCTGGCCGATGGCCTTTGCGATGGCTGCGATCGGCGCGGTTCTGGTGGCGGTGACGATCCTCTTTGGCGGATAACTTTCGCCCTTGAGCGACGAGGGTTCGCTCACACCTTGATCGGTGCCTGGCGGATGTGGATTTCGATCAGCCGTTTCAGTTCGGGCAGATCCCGGGCTTCCAGCGCGTCGACCATCAGGTGGTGCTCGCGGGCCGATTGCTCGATGCGGGCGCGGGTGCGCCATTGCGAAACCGGGGCCGATACGGTGCGCTGGCGGATTTCGGCAACGACGTCGACGAGTTCGGAATTGCCCGAGAGCATGAGAAGCGCGCGGTGGAAGGCGAGGTTGGCGTCATAGTGCTCCATGATGGAGCCGCGAAACGACATCTCGTCGAACTGCCGGGCGAGTTGCCGCAGTTCGGCGATGGTGGCGGGCGTTGCATTGGCAACCATGCGGTCGGCGACGCCGGTTTCGAGAATCACGCGGATATCGCTGATTTCCTGCGTGCGCTGGTCGTCGAGTTCATAGACCTGGTAGCCGCGGTTGGGATTGTGCTGCACCAGCCGGCGCTGCGACAGCCGGTCGAGCGCCCGGCGCACCTCCGGCCGCGTGCAGTCGTAGCGGCGCTCCAGGTCGATCTGCTTCAGCCAGGCGCCGGCCGGCAGGGTCCCGGTCAGGATGTCGTGCAGCAGGAGGTCGGTAACGTCCTTCTTGTCCTCGGGCTTTTCCTCGGGCGCCAGCATTTCCGTCAGATCGTCGCTCATTCCTGCCTTACACTCTCTTTCCGCCTGTCACCGGCCTCTGACGCACGTTGCTGGTGCATGTCCCAGGTCCCCGGCGCGTGCCTCGCGTCGCCCGCCGCAGCGGAATTGGCTCCATTTTTGGAGAAACTATGATGCTGTCGTGAACAATTCAATGCGGGAGAGCGGCGTTGCCTGCCTGCCTCTCGCCGTTGTGCACATCGCTCGAAATGTTTCAGGACCCTCTTGTGTATCCAAAAATGTTATCATAAATTGGCGCCAATTATGGTTACTATTGTTGCGGAAGTCAAGAAACGATGAAAAATGCCGATGCCGTCTGGGACCTCCTCGAAGCCAAGCGCGAACGGTTCTTCGTGCTCAGCGACCGGGTCTGGGATACGCCGGAAACCAACTACGAGGAGTTTTCCTCGTCGGCCGAACACGCCGCGCTGCTGGAGGCCGAAGGTTTCCGTGTGTCGCGCGGCATCGCCGGCATGCCGACGGCGGTCATGGGCGAGGCGGGCGAGGGCGGACCGGTTATCGCCATTCTCGGCGAGTTCGATGCGCTGCCGGGCCTCAGCCAGGAGGCCGGCATTGCCGAGGAGCGGCCTCTGGTCGACGGCGGCAATGGCCATGGCTGCGGCCACAATCTGCTCGGCGCCGGCGCGATGATGGCGGCGACCGCCGTCAAGGATTACCTCGCGGCCAAAGGCATCAAGGGGCGGGTGCGCTATTACGGGTGCCCGGCGGAAGAGGGCGGCTCGTCCAAGGGCTTCATGGTGCGCGCTGGCGTGTTCGACGATGTCGATATCGCGATTTCCTGGCACCCCGCACCCTTTGCCGGCGTCAACAACCCCATTTCGCTTGCCTGCAACGAGCTCGACTTCCGCTTCAGCGGCCGGGCGTCGCATGCATCGGCTGCTCCCCATCTCGGCCGCAGCGCGCTCGATGCGCTCGAGCTGATGAATGTCGGCGTCAACTATCTTCGCGAACACATGCCATCGTCGGCGCGCATCCACTATGCGGTGACGGACACCGGCGGCAACGCGCCGAACGTGGTGCAGGCCCGCGCCAAGGCGCGCTATCTCGTGCGCGCCCGCAGCCTGCCGGAACTGCTCGATCTCGTGGAACGTGTCCGCAGCGTTGCCAAGGGCGCGGCGCTGATGACGGGCACCACGGTCACGGACGAGATCGTCAGCGGCGACGCCAACCTCGTCGGAAACACCCCGCTCGAAGCGCTGATGCACCGCCAGCTTGAGCATCTGGGACCGCCGCAGTTCGACGAGGACGATCGGCGGACGGCGGCAAAGTTCCAGGAGACTTTTACCGGCGAGGATATCGCCTCTGCCTTCGAGCGTTTCGGGCTCAAGCTGCGACGGGGCGTTTCGCTCTGCGACACGATCTTTCCGCCGGAAAACGGCGCCGGCACGCTTGTCGGCTCCACCGATGTCGGAACGGTGAGCTGGGTGGTGCCGACCGTGCAGATGCGCGGCGCTACCTACGCGATCGGCACGCCCGGCCATTCCTGGCAGCTGGTGGCGCAAGGCAAGCTGCCGGCTGCCCACAAGGGCATGGAGCACGCGGCCAAGGTGATGGCGAGCACGGCGGTGGAGCTCATCCTCGATCCCGCGCTCATTGCCGCCGCCAAGGCCGACCATGCCGCAAGGCTCGAGGGCACGCCCTTCGTCAATCCCATTCCTGACAATGTCGACCCGCCGATCCCCGGGGTGAGCCATGGTTAAGTCATCGATCGACAAGCGAAGGGAGGCGCTGCGATGACTGAGCCCGGTTTCCTCGACATCATCAGCTTCGGGCCGGACGGCTGGGGCCCGGCGCTTGCCGCCGGCGCCTGGATGACGATCCTGATCGCGATTGCCGGTTTTGCGATCGGCGGCCTCATCGGCACCTTCGGCGCCTGGGCGAAGATCTCCGGCGGCCCGGTCGTCCGTGGCTGCGCCGAGGCCTACACGACGGTCCTTCGCGGCATTCCCGACCTCCTTGTCATCTATCTCTTCTATTTCGGCGGCAGCGCCGTCGTGACGGCCGTCGGCCAATTGTTCGGTGCGGAGGGTTTCGTCAGCTTCCCCGGTTTCATCGCCGGTGCACTTGCGGTCGGCATCACCTCAGGCGCCCAGCAGACCGAGGTCTATCGCGGCGCCTTCCGCGCCGTGCATCCGGGCGAGTTGGAGGCGGCAACCGCCTGCGGCATGGGCCGGCTCCTCAAGTTTCGCCGCATCATTGCACCCTTGACGCTGCGTTATGCGCTGCCCGGTCTCGGCAATGTCTGGCAGGTGGTGTTGAAGGAGTCAGCACTGGTCTCGGTCACGGGTGTCGTCGAACTCTTGCGTCAGGCGCAGATCGGCGCCGGATCGACCAGCCGTCCCTTCGACTTCTTCTTCATCGCAGCCATGATCTATCTCGCGATTTCGACCGTGTCGGGCCTCGTTCTTCAGGTTACCGAGCGCCGGTTCTCGCGCGGCGTCAGGAGGGGCTGATGGATATCAAATTTGCCCTCGAAACCTTCTGGAGCTTGGCGGCGGCGCTGCCGCTGACGCTGGAGCTTGCCGCGACATCGATCGCGCTTGGTTCGGTGCTGGCTCTTGGGCTGGCGCTCTCCCGTCTGTCGGGCATTCTTGCGCTCGATCTCTTTGCCCGCACTTACGTGTTCCTGTTTCGCGGAACGCCGCTGCTCGTGCAGATCTTCCTGATCTATTACGGCCTCAGCCAGTTTCCCGCCGTTCGCCACAGCATCTTCTGGCCGCTTCTGCGCGAACCTTACTGGTGCGCCGTGCTGGCGCTGATGCTGAACACGGCCGCCTATGCGAGCGAAATCATCCGCGGCGGCCTCCTTTCGGTTCCGCACGGCCAGGTCGAGGCAGCGCGGGCCTGCGGCATGGGGCGCGTCATGATCTTTCGGCGCATCGTCATGCCGCAGGCGCTGCGCCAGGCATTGCCCGGTTACGGCAACGAGATGATCTCCATGGTCAAGGCGACCTCGCTCGCCTCGATCATCACGCTGATGGAAATCACCGGCGTCGCCGCCAAGCTGATCTCGGAGAGCTACCGGGTGATCGAGGTCTTCGTCGTCGCCGGTCTCATCTATCTCGCCATCAACTTCGCGCTGACCCGGCTCGTTGCGTTTGCCGAACACCGGTTTAACCCGCAGCTGCGCGCGCCATTGCCGATCTCCGCCGAACTCAAGGGAGAAGCCCATTGAACATGTCCGCCGCCGTCACCGCACCGGTCGCGATCCGCGTGCACGACCTTCACAAGAGTTTCGGCCCGGTCGAGGTGCTGAAAGGCGTGTCGCTCGACGCGCGCGAGGGCGAGGTGATTTCCATCCTCGGATCCTCGGGCTCCGGCAAGTCGACGCTGCTTCGCTGCATCAACATGCTGGAGGTTCCGAATTCGGGCACGATCGAGGTCGCCGGCGAGGCGATCCGGCTGAAGACATCGAACGACGGGCGCAGCCGCCCGGCCGACCAGAAACAGGTGGACCGCATCCGCTCCGAACTCGGCATGGTGTTTCAGAGCTTCAATCTCTGGTCCCACAAGACCGTGCTTGAAAACGTCATCGAGGCGCCGGTGCATGTGCTGAAGCGCCCGCGCGTCGAGGCGATCGAGGAGGCCGAAGCCCTGCTTGCCAAGGTCGGCATCGCCGACAAGCGCAACCATTATCCCTCGCATCTCTCCGGCGGCCAGCAGCAGCGCGCCGCGATCGCCCGTGCGCTTGCCATGCGCCCGAAGGCGATGCTCTTCGACGAACCGACCTCGGCGCTCGACCCGGAACTGGTCGGCGAGGTGCTGCGCGTCATGCGCGGTCTGGCGGAGGAGGGGCGCACCATGCTGGTCGTCACCCACGAGATGGGCTTTGCCCGCGACGTCTCGAGCCGCGTCGTCTTCGTACACAAGGGCACGATCGAGGAGGAGGGGCCGCCGCACGAGGTCTTCACCCATTCGAAGTCCGAACGCTTCCGCCAGTTCATCAAGAGTTGAAGCCTGTCGTGATCGGCGGGCCGAAAAACAAAGCAATCAACATCCACAAAAGGGGAATGCTGCAATGAAAAAGACCACCGCAATCATCGCATCGGCGCTTGCCGTTGCCGCGGGGCTGATGTCCATGCCGGCGCAGGCCGAAGACAAGAAGTGGACGAAGGTGACGATCGCCACCGAAGGTGCCTTTCCGCCCTATAACCTGACCAAGGCGGACGGCACGCTCGACGGCTACGAGATCGAGCTCAGCAAGATCCTCTGCGACCACATGAAGGTCGAATGCACCGTCATCGCGCAGTCCTTCGATGGCATGATCCCAGCGCTCAACGCCGGCAAGTTCGACGCGATCATGGCCGGCATGTCGGCCACCGAGAAGCGCAAGGAAGTCATCGACTTCTCGATGTCCTACGGCAGCACCGGCCAGGCCTTCGCGACGCTGAAGGGCGGTGATCTCGAAACCCTGCCGATGAAGGGCGAGCTCTTCTCGCTTGCCTCCAACGAGGCCGGCGCGCGCAAGGCGGTCGACGAGCTGAAGCCGCTGATCGAAGGCAAGACCATCGGCGTCCAGACCGCCTCGATCGCGGCGCGCTTCATCGACGAATATCTGAAGGACGTCGTCGAGGTGCGCGAATACAAGACGACCGAGCAGCACGATCTCGATCTCGTCGCCGGCCGCGTCGATTTCGTCATGGCGTCCATGGGCTACCTGAAGACGACCGTCGAAAAGCCCGCCAACAGCGACATGGTCATCACCGGCCCCCGCTTCCAGGGCGGCTTCCTCGGCGCCGGCAGCTCCGTCGGCCTGCGCAAGAGCGACCCCGAATTGAAGGCGCTGTTCGACGACGCAATTGCCGCTGCCAAGGCCGATGGTACCATCAAGCGCCTGTCGGAGAAGTGGTTCGGCTTCGACCTGACGCCGCAGTAATCCGGGTCGGTTCGCCCTCTCAACCAAAGCACCGCGCGTTCCGTCGAACGCGCGGTGCTTTCTGTGTCTGGAATGCCCGGCGCTTCCTCGCGCGCTTGCGAGGCGGTTGGCAGGGCTGTTTATTTAATAGCGACGCGCAGCGCGTGTGGACATCTTTCGAACACAATCGCTTCGTATAAGCCCATCTGTCGACATTTGCTTATGAGCGCTGAATGTGTTCGCCGCTCGCAACTGTCGCGTCGCTTTAGACTTTTGACCACGGATGTACTGGCACTGGTGTAAGAGCGATGGTGAGGAAGGTCGGTGCGGTTTCGCCCCGGCCTTTTTTATTGCCGGATGATCACTTCAGCGTTTTCGACGCGAGCACAAAGTCGATCAGGTCGCCGACCGTGACGAGCTTTTCGACAGAGTCGTCAGTCAGATAGATCTCGAACTCTTCCTCCACCAACATCGCCAATTGAGACACTTCGAGCGAGTCGGCGCCCAGATCCTCTTCGATCTCGGCATCGTCTTTCACTTCGGAAGCCTTCACGCCGAGCAGCTCGACGAGGATCGCCTTTACGCGTTCGGAAACATCGGATCGTGTGGGTGCCATGGATCTACTCCCTCCCTTAAAGCATAACACAAAGGGCGGTGAACGGCCGTCTAGGCCTATAGGATCATTCGCTGATTTCGTCATGATCCAAATGGGTTAGGCCATTTCGGTGAGGGAGAGCCCCTGGGTGTTTGCCAGTGCCAGACCTCGGCACCTCGGCGAACTCCTGCGATATGTCGGCGAACGCGTCGATCAGGGTGCCGCCGAGCGATATGAAACCCTGAAGATCGACTACAGGTCGCGCTATACGCCCCTGTTGCGCGCGCTTGCCGCCGGCGCCGAGACCGTCACCGAGATCACCAGCAACAGCAGTCTCACCCAGGGCGCGATCAGCCAGACGGTCAGCCTGATGCTGAAGGGCGGGCTCCTTGCCCGGCGCGGCCTCGACGACGGCAGGAAGACCGGCCTGCGGTTGACGAAAAAGGGCGTCGCGCTCCTGACAACTCTGGAGCCGCACCGGCAGATGACATTCCTGGCGATCCGGTGCCTCGAGCTGGAAATCGGATATCCGGTCCTTGCGGTGCTACAGGCGCTCGGGGCGGCGCTGGAGCGGGAAGGGTTCGCGAGCCGCCTGAAGGCCGCCCCCCATCGTCAAGAGAAGGAGGCTTCCGGTGGCCGCTGAAGTCGGGACCAGAAACTGGTTCGATGCCGCAGCCACCGCCTATGCCCTGTTCCGGCCGGACTATGGTCGGTTCATGGAACGGCTTAAGGAAAACCTTCCTCGATCCAGCCTTGAGGGAGGCGCCGCAGCCACCGCGCCAAGCCCAATCCGACGCGGCAAAGCCGCCCCGGTCACCTTCCAACGATGCCCTATTTCGTCGGAGCAGGCGTCGGCCGCACCAGCGAGACGACGCGCGGCTTCGAGGGGGCGTCCAGCCACTCGATCCACTTGTCCCGTTCCTCGGTCGTGTCGAAGAACCGCCAGAGCTTGTAGTCTTCTTCGGTGGTCTGCAGCATTTCGCCGATCGAAACGAGCTCCATCGGCAATTCCACCTCGTTGCCGTCGTAGCGAATGAAGTAGATCCCCTCGGCGGCAAGCCGGATGATCTGACCGGTGCCATAGGTGCCATCGGGATCGTCGACGGTGAAGTACATGCCGGTCAGGGTATCGAGAATTTTGTCGTTCATGGGTTCTGGATGCCAGTTTAAGGAATAGGTTTCATCAGACCGTCGCCCGCCGCCGGAATTAAGGCAAGCTGAAATCTCCAGTGTCCACATTCACCAAACAGCAAGATAGCCCGATGCGCGACCAAACGAGGACTTTCGCCTGTGCCGTCGGCCGCCACTTTCATGGCGAGAGGGCGGCTGGTGCCGCCCTTCGTTTGCGTCAACCAAAGTACGAGGTTTTGCCGCGCGTGAGGTTGGACCTGCCCGTGCCTGGCGTCGTGTTGGGTTTCCCGCTACCACCCGCCAACTCGATTGCTTCAATGGCTTTGGCGGTCGGCTGATTTTCAGCGGCCCCCAGCGAACTCGCTGCGAAGGCGGAGCCGGCAAATGCAAGCGATGCCGCAAATGCGATGATGATTTTCATTGGTCTCTCCTTGGTTCAAAGCACGCGCAAAAGCGCGCCAACCTCGGCGTAGACCTGCTGTGAGAACGAAGACATACGGCGGTTGTCGTATTTCGACACGGCAGAGACTTGTGAGAGCTCGGAATGGTTACCGGACTACTCCCGGCTCCTCCTCCTCCGCCGTCCGCCGCCTTCACCGTCATCGCTACTCACCTTGCGCTCCGGCAAGGTGACGACGGTCGAAAGCTTCGGGAAGCTGTCGACCTTGTTCGGCATCGCCATGGCGTTGACGAAATGCTCCTGAAATTTTGATTCAAGCGCCGTCTCTATCTTCTCGATTTTGCTGACAGTTTGCTCGATCTCGCGGCGGTGGCCGCGGTTCAAGAGCGCCATCAGCGCGCCGGTACCGGCGGCGTTGCCGACGGCCTTTACGTCGTCGAGATCGCAGTCCGGGATGAGGCCCAGCACCATCGCATACTTGGGATCGATGAAGGAGCCGAAGGCGCCGGCAAAGCGGATGGTGTCGACGTGGTCGACGCCCTGCTTTTCCATGAGCAGCTTGATGCCGGCATAGAGCGCTGCCTTGGCGAGCTGGATGGCGCGGATGTCGTTCTGCGTCACGGTGATGCGCTGCTCACCCTCGTGCAGGAGGTAGGAGAAGGTGCGGCCGTTCGGGATGATGCGCGGGCTTTTTGCCGCCATGGCACCATCGACGACACCGTCCTCGGAGATGATGCCGGAAAGATACATCTCGGCGACGATCTCGATGATCGCCGAGCCGCAGATGCCGGTGACGCCGACTGATGCGGCCGCCTCGGCAAAGCCTTCCTCGTCAGACCACTTTTCAACGCCGATGACGCGGAAGCGCGGCTCCAGCGTTACGGGATCGATGCGCACGCGCTCGATCGCGCCGGGGGCGGCGCGCTGGCCCGACGAAATTTCCGCACCTTCGAAGGCCGGGCCCGTGGGCGAGGAAGCGGCGACGACGCGGTCCTTGTTGCCGAGCACGATTTCGGCATTGGTGCCGACATCGACGAGCAGCATCATCTTGTCCTGGCGATAGGGCCCTTCGGCGAGGGTTGCGCCCGCCGCATCGGCGCCCACATGGCCGGCGATGCAGGGCAGCATGTAGAGGCGCGCGCCGCGGTTGACGTCGATATCGATCTCATGCGCCCAATATTGCAGCGCGCCTGACACGGCGAGCGCGAACGGCGCCTGGCCGAGTTCCGTCGGGTCGATGCCGAGGAACAGGTGGTGCATGATCGGGTTCGCGACGAAGACCATGTCGAGAATGTCGTGGCGGTCGACTTCACCCTCGGCGCAGACCTTGCCGATGAGACCATTGACCGCCTCGCGCACGGCCTTGGTCATCGCCTCGCGGCCATCTGGATTCATCATCACATAGGAGACGCGGCTCATCAGGTCTTCGCCGAACCGGATCTGCGGGTTGGAGGCGCCGGACGAGGCGGCGATGCGACCCGAGAGCAGCGACACCAGATGCATGGCAATGGTGGTCGAGCCGATGTCGCAGGCAACACCATAGGCCTCGTTCTTGAGGCCCGGCCACAGGCCGACGATGAAGGGGCGCGAACTATCCATGTCGCGGTGGATGGCGGCGGTGACGGCCCAGTTGCCCTTGCGCAGGATGCCTTGAACCTGCGGGATCAGGTGCGGTGCAATCAGCAGATCCTTCCAGCCCCAGTCCTTCTCCAGCATCACCTTCAGCCGGTCGAGATCGCCGAGCGGCTTGTGCATGTCGGGCTCGTCCACCTCGACATAGCAGAGCTGAACGGCGGCATTGCGCTCGATCACCCGGTCGGTTGCGGCCTTGCGCACGACCTGGGCGTTGATGACGGTATCCTGCGGCACGTCGATGACGAGATCGCCGAGGATCTGGGCGGAACAGGAGAGGCGGCGGCCGTCGGGCAGGCCGCGGATCTTCTCGTAGCGATCTTCCTTGGCGCCCTTTTCAGAAATGTGCTCGTTGGACGAGACGATCTTGTGCTTGGCGAAGTTGCCTTCCTGCACCACGATCTGACAGCGTCCGCAGGTGGCGCGCCCGCCGCACACGCTTTCGACATAGACGCCGAGCTTGCGCGCCGCATCGAGAACCGGCGTGCCGACCGGGAAGCGGCCGCGCTTGCCCGAAGGCATGAACAGCACGAGAGGGTCCTTTTGCGCGGCTTCGGTCATGTTGGTCTCGATCTCGGAGGTACCTTCAATGCGCATGCTCTGTGGTCTTTCGTCAGGTCCGCTTCAATGGGTCAAGCGAAGCACGGGTAAACGGTTTCAGACTGCACCGGAACGGCGCCCGATAGTTGTCCAATCCCGACATGGAAGCTTCTGTTTCAAACAGTTAGGCGTGGGGCACGGTGGCGCGTCAGGCTTACTTGCGCGACAGCCGCCGGGCGTTGCTGCGCACGCGCTTGCCATAGGGCCTGAGGGCTGCGGACGCAATCGCCGTTCCGTGGCCAGACGCCGTGCCGCCGGTCATCAGGCGCAAGGTGTTGTCGAAAGCGGCCTTCCAAAGGGCCATGTTCACGGCCATGACGCTCTCGGCCGTGGCGGCGATCTTCTCGGAGACCATGCGATGAAGCTCGGTCACGTCCTGGGTCTTGCCGGTGAGCGCCGCCAGTTGCATCTCCTGCAGTCGGACGGCGATGACGAAGGGGGCCTCGAACCAGAGGGTGGCGGCATCCAGGCGTAGGCTGCGTGTCATGGTGATCTCCACTTTGCGTTGGCGGATGGATGAACCGACGTGCGTTGCTACGGCGCCCCGGCAAGTTTTACGACTGCGAACGTATAGGCAAGAGTCGCGGCCAGCACGGCCGAACTGCCCCAGAGGCAAGCCTTGATCACCTGCTCCTGCGGACCGAGATAGACCTTCCTGGTGACGGTGGCGATCATTATTGTTCCAAGTACGGCAGCCGTCACGATGATCACGGGTGCACCATAGGTCCGGAGCGCGGCGTAGAACCGCTGAAACTCGGCCGCATCGTCAAACAGTGTGTACCTGGCGATAACGACCAGAGGGAGAACGACGGCAAGGAGGCGCAACTGGCTTCTCATCGTCCTTCTCCCTCGAGCGCATCAGCGCCGATCCAGGAACTACTCGCTGGCAGCCGCACCACCCGTGCGGGCCGCGCGGCCACCGCGACGTCCGCCACCGGCGGCTGCCACTGGTGCTGCCGCAACCACGTGGCCACCTTCGGCCGGCTTGTGGTCGCGGTAGGTCTTGATCCAGTGGGTGCAGTTCGGGTCGGTGCCGTTCAGCACGTTTGCCGCACGCACGGCTTCCATTTCCTGCGGGCGGCAGGGGTTCATGATTGCCGACGTCATGCCGGCGCCGATGACCATCGGAATGAAGCCGGCATTGATGCCGTGGCGGTGCGGCAGGCCGAAGGAGATGTTGGACAGGCCGCAGGTGGTGTTGACCTTCAACTCTTCGCGCAGACGCCGCAGAAGTGCGAAGACCTGCTGGCCGGCGGTGCCCATGGCGCCGATCGGCATGACCAGCGGGTCGACGACGATGTCGTGCGGCTTGATGCCGAAGTCGGCGGCGCGCTCGACGATCTTCTTGGCGACGGCAAAACGCACATCCGGATCTTCGGAAATGCCGGTTTCGTCGTTGGAGATGGCAACGACCGGAACGTCATACTTCTTGCAGAGCGGCAGGATCGCTTCGAGCTTTTCCTCTTCGCCGGTCACGGAGTTGACCAGCGGGCGGCCCTTGGCGACGCGCAGTGCCGCCTCGATCGCGGCCGTCACCGAACTGTCGATCGACAGCGGCACGTCGACGAGGCCCTGGACGATTTCGAGTGTCTTGACCAAGAGCGGCGGCTCGGTCTCGTTCGGATTGACGGCGGTCACGCCGGCGTTGACGTCGAGCATCGTCGCCCCGGCGGCGACCTGTTCCAGCGCATCCTTGATGACGGTGTCGAAGTTGCCCTCGATCATTTCGGCGGCCAGCTTCTTGCGGCCGGTCGGGTTGATGCGTTCGCCGATGACGCAGAACGGCTGGTCGAAGCCGATGATGATCTCGCGGGTGGCGGAAGCGACGATGGTCCGGGTCATGCAGGGTCCTTTGTCATTTGGCGTCTATGTAATCACGCCCGTGAAGTCGATGATAGGCGCCTTGTGGCCGGCGCCAGTTTTGTCTGCGGTCAGTGCGGGTGATGGGCCGCGGCTTCGGCCATCTGTTGCTGGTTTTCTTCCTTGCCCTCGCGAATGTGCTCCAGGCGCTCGGCAACCATTGCATCCTCCGGCAGCGTCTCGTGCTTCCAGGGGCGGCGGCCCTTCAGGACGCCCGATTCATGCACGATTTCTGCGACATATTCTTCCTGGCGGTAGGCCATGACGTGAATGCCGGAGACGCCTTCGATCTCCTTCACCTCGTTGATGATGTCGATGCAGAGCTGCTTGCCTTCCTTCTTCTGGTCCTGCGCGCCCTCAAGGCGGGTAATCACGCTGTCCGGAATATGGATGCCCGGCACGTTGGAGCGGATCCAGCGGGCGGTCTTGGCCGATGCCATCGGCCCGACGCCGACGAGGATATAGCACTTCTCGTGCAGACCGAGGTCGCGCACCTTCTTCATGTATTCGCGGAACATCGGCACGTCGAAGCAGTACTGGCTCTGCACGAACTGGGCGCCGGCCTCGATCTTCTTGGCCAGACGATAGGGGCGGAAATCGTAAGGCGGGGCAAAGGGGTTGATCGCAGCGCCGAGGAACACCTGCGGCGGCGTCGTCAGCTTGCGGCCCGAGAGGAACTTCGAGTTGTCACGCATGATGCGCACGGTTTCGAGCAGCGACATGCAGTCGAGGTCGAAGACCGGCTTGGCGCCCGGCTGGTCGCCGGCCTGCACGCCGTCGCCGGTCAGGCACATGATGTTCTGCACGCCCATGGCGGAGGCGCCGAGCACGTCGCCCTGGATGGCGATGCGGTTCTTGTCGCGGCAGGCGATCTGCATAATCGGGGCGTAGCCCATGCGGGTCAAAAGGGCGCAGATGCCGACCGAGGACATGTGGCAGTTGGCGCCGGAGGCATCGACCGCGTTGATGCCGTCGACCCAGCCGTCGAAGATCGCGGCGCGCTCGTAGACGTCCTGCGGGTTTGCGCTGTCAGGCGGGTTGAGTTCGGCGGTGACGGCGAACTCGCCGCGGCGCAAAACCCGCTCAAGACGGCCGCGGGAGGAATGGCCGGGCAGGGGCTCGAGCGGCGCGCCGGGATCGAAGGGATTGATGTCGGGGCTCATGCCTGGCCTTCCTTGGATGCCGCTTCACGGCGCGCTGCGGCTTCCGCCGTCACGCGCAGCCAGGACGAGGTTTCGCGCAGCGACTGGTTGACCGGCTTCTGCACGTTCATGATGGCGTTGCCCTTCTCCATGTTCTGCGAGCCCTTCCAGGCCTGCACCCAGACGCAGGGCATGTCCGGCTCGACCTCGCAATTGCCGTTGGCGCGCACGCCGCCGCAGGGGCCGTTGCGCAGCTGCTTCGGACAGTTCATCGGGCAGGACATGCCCGTCGACGACAGCGCGCACTGGCCGCACATGCGACAGTCGAAGAGGAAGCCTTTCACGTGGCGCTCGACGAAGGTCACCGGACGCTCGACCCGGCCATAACCGATGGCGTTCCACAGCGGGTGAAGCAGCAGGAACAGATCGGCGAAGCGGTGGTAGAACCATTCGAGGAAGCGGGAGTTGCGGACCGCCCAGAGGCGGACCGTATATTTGTGGCGCGAGCGGCGGCTCGGCGAAACGCCAGACGGCGTAAACGCGCCGGTTGCGGCCTTGGCGGCCGGGGCGGCGTTGCCCTTCATGACCTTCGGCTCGCCCGGCGGTTTGGCGTCAGCCATTGTCGCGGCCTCCGGCTTTGACGAGGGCGACGAGGCGTTCGCGGTCATAGGCGCCTTCGAGCTCGGCGGCGGCCTGGTCGGCTTCCGTTTCCAGATCGTCGGAGACCGGCACCGGATCGGCCTTGCGCCATTCGGCGAGGTAGTCGTCGGTTTCAGCCGCACCGGTGCGCATGGCGCACATGTCGATCGCTTCGGTGAAGCGCAGAGACAGCTCGCGCTTCGCCGTCGTGCGGCCCTTCTTGATGATGACCTGGGCCGGAATGTCGCGCCAGTAGACGATAATGCGATCTGCCATGGGGTGTTGTTCTCCTCGTTCTGCGACAATGCGCATGTACCGGCGTCCGGGCTCATCTCGCCACGACGTCGGATATGTCCAAAAACGACGCTGGCGCGGATGCCATATCAGACGTCTTAGCGGTGATGCGCAAGTCGCAGTTGAGGCGCTTCTTGCAGCCAGGAACCATCGGCAAGGATTACCCGCAGTTTCAGGCTTTTAGCCGATGTCGGAAGGAGGTAAGGGCGGTTTGTCAGCCTACCAGATGCCGCGCTTCAGGCCGTTCCATATCCAGGTCCAGATCGGCGGATGATACCATTGCCGTGACGGGCCTGCGACATCGATGACCTGCAGCTTTCCGGCGAGCGCATCGCCGACGGCGGCAATCGCAATATCCGTGGAAGCCGCCGTCTGCAGCAGCGGATAGGTGTGCATCGTATCGTGAGGGGCAGGCTTCTGGCGCGACTGGTAGAGCACGCCGCCGGTATCGACGCCCGCATCGACCAGATGTACGGTCGCTCCGAAGTTTTCGAGGTCGTTGTTGGCCCGCGCCCAGTAACCGCCCATCAGGCCGCGATAGGCCGGGTTGATGCCGGCGTGGAAGTTGAGGACCGGGCAGGGGATGGCGGTCAGTGTTTCGGCCTTCAGCATGCGGCAGCTGATGAGGAAGACGACATCGGGTTTGAGCGCGCGCACTTGGGCGATGGCGTCCGTGTCGTTGATGGAGGCGATGGATTTGACCGGGATCGACGGATCGGGTTTTCCCGAGACCCTGTAAGTCGCGAAGATCTCGTCCGCGCGCTTGCGGGTAAAACGCTTGCCGAAGCGCGAGGCGATCATGGTCGCAAGCTGCCCCAGCGCCGTCAGCCAGCCGAGCTTGCGTGCGCGGCGGCGCAGGAACAGGCCCTTCGATTCCGGCTGCTCCTCGACGACCGTAACGTCGGCGAAATGCGCGGAGAACGCGTTGATCATGATCCAGGGGTTCTCGCCGCCCGCGGTCACCACGACGACGCGGTCGGGGCGTCTGCCTGCGGCTTGATTTTGGCTGGCGATGTCGGTCATGGCGGCCCCGCGGATGAACAGGGCCGAGTTATGAAGGCTTGCCCGTTACCGCCGGCTTAACTGGTTCCAGTACCATTCGGCGACACCGCCACCGAGCACGACGAGGGCGACGGATTCGACCATCTTCACGTCATCCGAGAGGCTGCAGACCGCGCCGACGACCAGCGACAGCAGCAGCCCGGCGGCGCAGCCGATGGCGTAGGGCAGATAGTCGAGGATTTTCACTGGCGCCTCCCGTCCCAAGACGCAGCAGTCGCGCACTGAGATGTAACGCAGGGTAGCGCAGATATAGGGATTAGGAAGAGCTTATTTTTCGTTGCAGGAGCGAGCGCTCACGTAAGCCGCTGCGCTTCGGTCAGCGTCGGTGGACGAGGCTAGCCGGAGTCCTTGCAAACCGGATTGCCCCTCACCCTAACCCTCTCCACGCAGGCGGGGAGAGGGGACGTGGCCCGATCTTAGTTTCGCCGAGCGGAGCCGCAGCGAGGCGGAAATCGTGGTGTTTATTGTTGGCGGAGTGGGTGCCGCGAATTTCCTCCGCCCCGCTTGCGGGGAGAAAGGTGGCCGGCAGGCCGGATGAGGGGCTTTTCCGTTGCGCCAGTGGCTCACGACGCTGCGGTAATCCGCCGGTGGATGCCGCCGAGACTTTCCCTGAATTTTTCGAAGGTGCCGTGCTCCGTCAACTCCCGCAGCACTTGCTCATTGATGCCGCCGCGTGTCGCGTAGTCCTGCGCCAGATGCGCGAAGCTCGCGTCCGGCGTCGTTTCCGGCGCCTGGCCGAGCGCGCCAAACAGGCTGGCGATATAGGCGCGGCCCTTGGCTTCGTCGACGCCGTTGTCCTTTAGCCAGCTATGGATCGTTTCCAGGTACTTGAAGTAGCTGGCATAGGTGGCGGTCGCCACACTTAGCGCATCGAATTCGCTCTCGCTTGTTACTTCGATCGCCGTGCCGAGCCGGCCGAAAAACGCCGCCATATCCGGATCCGGCGGGAAGATGATCGTCGGGCCCTGGCGGATCGCGATCATCGGCATCGGCAAGGCCTTGGTCACCCGCTTCACTTGGCCGACCATGGCGGCGATCTCGGCGCAGGAGAAGGTCGCGATCAGGCTGACGACATGGTGATCCGGGCGAAAGCGCAGGGTCGGCAGCACGTCGCGGGCGATTTGCGGCCGGACGCCGAGCATGACCGTGTCTGAGGCGTCGAGTACCGCCTGATTGTCGGCAGCGACAGTCACGTCAGGAAAGCGGGCGGCAAGGCCCGCAGCGATCTCTTCGTTGCGGGGCGAAAGGACGACGGTGGTGATTTCGCCGGGAAGCGTCTTGAGGCCGGTGACGATCGCCGAGGAGAGTGCGCCGGTGCCGATGAATCCAAGTTTCATGAAAGTTCTGTCGCCTGGTGATTTCAGAAGGTCCGTGAAACTGCCGGGTGTGACATGCACGGGTACAGGTTTGGAATTGGCGGAATAATAATAGCAAAGGCGCCGGCGACAAGCGCTCGCCATGGCGTCGCCCACAGGAGAGCAGGACGCATTTCAACAGTGCGGTTGAGATTGCCACGCCCTTTCGGCCGCTGCGGGGCGCGTTGCGCATAAGGCGGAGACCCCTGCTAGGCCAAGGGGTGTTAGTCGAACGGGTGCTGCGTTTTGGCCTGGGACCTAGCGAAAGTCATCGGCGGTGAGGACATAGATCGTCCGGCGCCCCTTGGCATAGGCTGCCGTCGCGGCCTCGTGGATTGCGTTGCGCGCGGCATCGAAGGCCAGCAAGCAGGCTGCTTCGGTCGTCCGGGTGGGCGCGCCACGGGAGAGGGCGGTCGCCTCAACGTAGAAGGGCACTTCGAACATGCCATCGTGGCCAAGGAAACGTACGGCCTTGCGCGCTTCATCGAAGCTTCGGCATGGGTTCGGAAAGGTCAGCGGCATGGTCGTAATCCTTTTGGCGGTAAGCCAGGCCGGCCAGAGACGGGCCGTCACAAGATCCGCCCGAAAAGGATCGTGGTCACGACGACGGCGACCGCCAGCGAAAGGGCGATCCAGGCAAGCAGGCCGCGGTAGTCGAACAGATAGATCTGAGCCGGTATGTGGTACTTCATGATCGCCTCCTGCAGCTGATCTGTTAGGACGGTGGTTTGGATCTAAAGGGCGTGCCTGGACTTGAAGGCCCGTTCGGCCAGGGCCATTCGCTCATCGGCGGGACGGATCAGTTCGAGATTGCCTTCATCGGTCACGCGCTCATGGCATTCGTCGCTGCTGCGTATGCGGTACTGGAGCGCATTGTCGCGGATGGGGAGCGTGGCGGTTATGCGGTAGGTGTCCCCGATGATCGACTCTCTGGTCAGCGCTCCCTTCGAGCGAACAAGCTGGCCGACCTGGAAGCGGTGAACCGGCGACTGGTCGCGGGGGCCGCGGATGATGCGTTTCGTAAAAGATAAAGCGTTCATAGTGGTCTCAGTCCTTTTAGGTGTGGGCAGGCACGGTCGGTCGGCTGCGATGAGCCGGTTATCGACCGATCAACCAAGGTTCGGGGAACGAACAGACGTTACAATGCGCGATGTGCTTCGAGGCGAAGCATGGACCAAGCACTGGATCCGAAGCTTGCGGGTCGTTCGAAAATTTAGGAGAATAGGTGCGGTTAGAAATTCTGATACCGCGAAAGCCACATCGGCCAAATTTACTTGGATATACTATTGCGCGTCGATTGAGTTTCAATTGAGGCGCGTGTGTCTGCCGACGCAGATTTAAAGTGTTTTTGGCGCGACGCCGGTGTTTCTCCCGAGTTTCTCGCTGCTCGCGTGATAAAAGCCACGTGCCGATCGAGGATGTGTTAAGCTCGTCGCTTGGAACTGGAGACTGTCATGTCCGAGCCGAACAAACTCTACCAGAGCGAAATCATCACCCTGCACAAGGCGCCGCTGATCGGCACTCTCTGCCTGGAATGCGACGACGGCCAGATCGAGGTCGCGCTGAACCGAGCGGCTGCCGAGACCTTGCAGAAGGTTATTGCGCGCTTTCTTTCCCCAGCCGCGTGACACCCCCCAGCCGCGATGGCCTCATTCGATGAAGGAGAGGCGCGATGTCCTCCCGTTTGGTCTTCTCACTGTTTCTGGTCGCCCTGTCGGTTTTTCTTGTCTGGGCCTTCAGGCCACCTCAAGGCAATGCGAGCGATCGCCCCGCCATGCCGCATGTGGCTGAGCAAGGGCAGGCGGTAAACCCCGATTACGGACTGGGCTGATGACAACACTAAGGTACGGTCTCAAGGTCGAAGCCAACAATGTCTGGGCGGTTGTCGATGTCTTCACCGGGCAACCGGTTGTTGTTGACGGTTATCTGATGTCCAACTTGCCGCGCGACGAAGCGGATGATCTTCTCGATATTCTCAATCTCAAAGACCGCATACGCAGGGGCACGATCCAGCTTCCGCCCCGACCGCCGGAAGATAGGGGTTAGATGGGTGGGCTGGAAACCCACGATGGTGGCTCAGCGGGCCACGCTGCCAGTCTTTCGATCAACTGCAGCCTGTCTGAATTCCTCATAAGGCGCCGGACGGGAAGGGGACCTCGGAAACTCCGCGGCAGTGCCCGGCTCGGCCAGCGCCGCCTCCGGAGTGGCGTGGCTGTCGACGCCGCTTTCAAGTGCCGCAATCAGGAAGCGCGTGGCAGCAAGCCGTCCGCCCGGGTCTGCCGTCGCGGTCGTTCCGTAGTAGCCGGCAGCGGCGAGTACCTCGACCAGAAGGCTGAGGTCGTCGGAGTGAAGACAATGTTCTGGATTGCTGGAAGACATTGCGTCCTCCTTTGGTTGGGGCCCAGGCACGAAGGCCCGTAGGCGACGGCGCCCGCTTCAATCGCCGTCGATAAAGCACCCTGCACGCGTTGTCGCGCCAGCGCAACGAACTTCACTCAAGCACCGGGAGGTATGTTTTGGCCGAGCGCGCGTTTCGCTTCGTCGCCCGTCGCTGTGCTGCGCGCATCCATCGCATTCGCCAGATCGAGCCTGCGCGGGCCGACTTTCGCGAAGATGTCACGCGCCGCCAACGGTGCCAATTGATAGGCCAGAATGAACTCTTCGAGATCGTAGACCGCATCCCAGCCATGAAGCAGTCTCTTTTTGTCGTGCGTGAAATTCTTGGTCATGGGACGCTCCCGCGTTCTGGCTCCGTGCTTGGCGCAAAGACGGCCAATTGTCAGGCGGCTGAGGAAGCGTCAGGGATGAGGTACGCCAGCTAAACGGGCTGGCGCGGACATGGTTTCAAATTAAGAGTTCAGACGGCGAAGGAGGGGACCGGGCAAGGGGCCTGGCAATGAGGGGCCCGGGCGGAAGCCGGATCGTCGGCTTCTGACGGAACGTGATCACCGGCGATCAGGCGGACGACGTGCTGTTGCGGCCGGAAGCGTGCGGCCGGCAGGACTTCGCGGTCAGTCTGTGAGCTGGCAGAAAGCATGACCGGTCGCCATCGCCGAGCACAGCATGGTTCTCGGCGGCAACGGTGACCTTGGCAAAGTGCGCGGCAGCGACGCTATTTCAGGTAGGCGCGCACCACATCCACCAGTTCGGCCGCCGCTTCCTCCCGGTCCTTCTGCGACAGCTCGGCTGCGGCGACATGCATGTGGATATGGTCTTCGACCACTTCCGCCATCAGCCCGTTGACCGCGCCGCGGATGCCGGCGATCACCTGCATGACCTCGGCGCAGCCCTTCTCCTCCTCCAGCATCCGCTCGACCGCCTCCATCTGGCCGCGCAGGCGCCGGACCCTGTTGATGAGCTTCTGCTTCTCGCGGATGGTATGGGTCATCGCAAACTCCGGTTTCGGGCGCCGCCGCTATGCGGCCCGTGGTTCCACCTCCACGGTCACATGCGACAAATCGTGAATGGCGGCAAGCTTTTCGCGATAATAGGACGGTGCCCGCGGGTTGTCGGCGACGAGCGAGACGATTGCACCGTGGTGGCCGGGCCCGAGTTGCCAGACGTGCAGATCGACGATCTCGGCGTCTTCCCTGGCGACGATCTCGCCGATCTCGTCCGGCAGGTCTTCGCCATCGGGGATATAGTCGAGCAATGTCGCGCCGGTATCGCGAATGAGGCCGAAGGACCAGCGCGCAATGACAAGTGCGCCGACGATGCCCATGGCGGGATCGAGCCACAGCCAGCCATAGATTGCGCCGAGACCAAGGGCGACGATGGCGAGCACCGAGGTCAGCGCGTCGGCAAGGACGTGCAGATAGGCGGCGCGCAGGTTGCGATCCTGCCCACCATGGTGCCCATGGTGGTGGCCGTGATGATCGTGGTGATGATGGTCGTGATCGTCCTTCAAGAGCCAGGCGCAGACGAGATTGACGATGAGGCCGGCAACAGCGACGAGGATCGCCTCGCTGAAATCGATCGTCACCGGAGCGTGTAGGCGGCGCAGGCTCTCCCAGCCGATCAGAAGCGCGATCAGGGCCAGCACAATGGCACTCGAAAAACCGGCGAGGTCCCCGAGCTTTCCCGTGCCGAAGGTAAAGCGGCGATTGTTCGAATGCTTGCGTGCATAGAGATAGGCAAGCGCTGCGATCAGCATCGCGGCCGCATGGGTCGACATGTGCCAGCCATCGGCAACCAGCGCCATCGAGCCGAAGATCTGACCTGCTGCGATCTCGATCACCATCATCGTTGCGGTCACCGCGATGACAATCCAGGTCCGCCGCTCGTTGCGCTCGTGATTGCCGCCGAGGAAGACGTGATCATGGCTGGCCGCGAGCACGCGCGCGTCGTCATGCGAATGCCCGTGGTGGTGATGATGGTCGCGGCCGTGATTGCCCATGTCGATGCCTCCAATATTATATAGGGGGGTACGCTATATTGGATTCGACGTAAAGTCTCTGGTTCGGGTCTGCGATTTCAGCTTGATGACGTCGCTAATTCACGCCGTCAGCAGCGACGTCGTCAGATCGCCGTAACCGGTAAACCGATATTCGTATTCGAGCCCGAGCCGCTCGGCGGCCTTCCTCGCCTTCTCCTGCAAGCCTTCATCCTCCTGCTGCGAGAGATAGACGAGCTTGCGGTAGTGGCCGAAATACATGTCCCGGAGCTCCGGGTGCCGGTTGAGGCCGAGCGGTTCGATGACGAAGGCCTCGAACTGGCGGGCGAGAAAGTCGGTGAGGAAGAAGGCGGTGAGGTCGTCGTCCCAACGGCGGGCGAAATCATCGTTGCCGGCAAAGAAGGAGTAACAGTGCGGACCGGGGATACGCTCGACCTTTTCCTCCTCCAGAAGTCGGTCGAGCTGGCCGCCGGTGCCGCAGTCGGCATAGGCGACGAAGATGCGCTCGAAGCCTTCGGCGCGGGCCTTGGCAATGGCGTCGCGAATGCCCGGGGTGATCTTGTCGGGCGTGTTGTGCCAGATGGCGGGCAGACAGTTGAGGTCGATATGCTGAAGCCCGTTCGCCTCGCAGATCGCCAGGATTTCGCGGGCGATGGCGCCGCAACCGATCACGTGAACTTTTTCCGGTTGTGCACGTTCTATTGCGGGCGATACTTTTTCCATCTTGATTCCATGTGGCTATCAGCGGGAAGGACCCTGACCATGACAGTAAAGACCCTTGCAACCGTCGGCGCCGTTCTCGTCGCCCTTTCGACGCTTACCGCCTGCGGCAACACCATCCGCGGGATCGGACAGGATACCGCAAACACGGTCAACGCGACACAGTCGGCCGGCAAGAAGGTGGCAAACTCCGTCAACTAACCCGGCAAACCTGCCAGGCACGCTCGCCAGACATAGGAAAGCCGGCCGCGGATATCACTCTTGCGGCCGGCTTTTTCAATTCGGATCGCCCGAAGCTCAGCCGGCCAGGCGGTTGTGCTTGCGCTTCATGAAGTCCTTGGCGGTTTCGACCGCAATCGCCGCATCGCGGCAATAGGCATCGGCACCGACGGCCTTGCCGAATTCCTCGTTCAGCGGCGCACCGCCGACGAGAACGACGTAGTCGTCGCGCAGCCCCTTTTCCTTGAGCGTGTCGATGACGACCTTCATGTAGGGCATGGTGGTGGTCAGAAGCGCCGACATGCCGAGAATGTCCGGCTGCTCGCGCTCGATCGCTTCGAGATAGTTTTCGACCGGGTTGTTGATGCCGAGGTCGACGACGTCGAAACCCGCACCTTCCATCATCATGCCGACGAGGTTCTTGCCGATGTCGTGAATGTCGCCCTTGACGGTGCCGATCACCATCTTGCCGAGCTTCGGCGCGCCGGTTTCGGCGAGAAGCGGGCGCAGGATGGTCATGCCGGCCTTCATGGCATTGGCCGAGAGCAGCACTTCCGGCACGAACAGGATGCCATCGCGGAAGTCGATGCCGACGATGCGCATGCCTTCGACCAGCGCCTGGGTCAGGACGTCGTAAGGCGTCCAGCCGCGCTTGAGCAGGATGTTGGTCCCGTCCTCGATTTCCTCCTTCAGGCCGTCATAGAGGTCGTCGTGCATCTGCTGCACGAGTTCTTCGTCGGAAAGGTCCTCGAGAATGATTTCATCGTCTGCCATATTGGGGTTCCTCGGTTCCTGGCACGGTCGCGCGAAATTTTCGGACGCGTCCATCAATCCATAGCGGTCGATGTCTAAAAATCTGTTTTCGAAAGCGACGTCGCATATGACAAAAAGCGACGGGAGGGCGGCTTCTTTTGCCGCCTGTATATTCTTAACAAAAACAATATATTCGCGCCACGCGGTTTTTGCGCCCCCTTGTCGCCGCTCGGCAGTGTTCGAGTTGCGCCACGCCTTGGCGCATTGAGACCCGCAAGGCCCCCGATGCTTGGTAGCATTAAGGTCAAATGATGCTTGAAGGCGCAAAAAGTGATGCGCGGGAGAGGAAAAGCGAATGAGCGACGTGACAGATCAGGGCGCGGTTGAAGGCGGCGGTCGCCGCGCACGCGGCGAGGGACGGGGAGCAGCAGCAAGGCGCGCATCGCGCACCGGCGGCGGCCCGGGGCCGTCTTTGCCCTATATCCAGCGCAAGATTCGCGAATACGAGGTGCTCGACGAGGAAGGCCTGCAGCTGATCGAGCGCAATGCCGATACGATCCTCGAGGAAATCGGCATCGAGTTCCGTGACGACGCCGAGGCGCTCGAACTCTGGAAGCAGGCCGGCGCCGACGTGCGCGGCCAGCGCGTGCATTTCCCCAAGGGTCTCTGCCGCGAGCTTCTGAAAACGGCACCCTCCGAATTCACCTGGCATGCCCGCAATCCGGAGCGCAGCGCCCAGGTCGGCGGCAAGGCGACGATCTTCGCGCCGGTCTACGGCCCGCCCTTCGTGCGCGATCTGGAAGGCAATCGCCGCTATGCGACGATCGAGGATTTCCGCAACTTCGTGAAGCTCGCCTATATGGCGCCGTCGATGCACTCGTCCGGCGGCACGGTCTGCGAGCCGGTCGACATCCCCGTCAACAAGCGCCACCTCGATATGGTCTACAGCCATATCAAATATTCCGACAAACCCTTCATGGGCTCGGTGACGGCGCCGGAGCGGGCGGAAGACACGATCGCCATGGCGAAGATCGTCTTCGGCGACGACTTCGTCGAAAACAACTGCGTTACGCTGAACCTCATCAACGCCAACTCGCCGATGGTCTTCGACGAGACCATGGTGGGCGCGCTCAAGGTTTACGCCCGCCATAACCAGGCCTGCGTGCTGTCGCCGTTCATCCTGTCGGGCGCCATGAGCCCGGTGACGGTTGCCGGCACTCTGACGCAGATCCTTGCAGAAGTTCTCGCTGGTGCCTCCTTCACCCAGCTCATCCGCAAGGGCGCGCCGGTGCTCTTCGGCACGTTTGCCGCCTCGATCTCTATGCAGTCGGGCGCGCCGACCTTCGGCACGCCGGAGCCGTCGCTCGTCTCCTATGGCGCAGCCCAGCTCGCGCGTCGCCTGAAGCTTCCGTTCCGTACCGGTGGTTCGCTCTGCGGCTCCAAGGTTCCGGACGCGCAGGCAGCGCACGAATCGGCCAACACGCTGAACATGACGCTTCTTGCCGGCACCAACTTCGTGCTGCATGCGGCCGGCTGGCTCGAAGGCGGTCTGATCTCGTCCTACGAGAAGTTCATGATCGACCAGGACCAGCTCGGCATGATGCAGAAGATGGCCGAAGGCGTGGATCTCTCGGAAAACGCCCAGGCGCTCGACGCGATCCGCGAAGTCGGTCCGGGCAGCCACTATCTCGGCTGCGCGCATACCCAGGCCAACTTCCAGACGGCGTTCTACCGTTCTCCGCTCGCCGACAACAATTCCTTCGAACAGTGGGAAGTGGAAGGCGAAAAGCGCATCGAGCAACGCGCCAATGCCCTTTGCCGCAGTTGGCTGGAGCACTACGAGGCGCCTTACCTCGATCCCGAGATCGACGAGAAGCTGAAGGCGTTCATCGCCAGCCGCAAGGACTCGATGCCGGACGCTTTCACCTGAAAGGGTCCCGAGCGAGCCAGGGAGCAAGGCGGCGCGGCGCAGGTGGCCGACATGATCCAGAAGGAGGTCTGGCGCCCGCATTACGAACACCAGGGGCCGAAACCGAAATGACGGCGCCTTCCGCGACAGCGGACAAGACAATCGAAACGATCCGTGCGGCGCTGGCGCCGCACGGTCTTTTTTTGCGCGGAACCGTGAATTTCGCCTCCGGTGAGGCCGCACCGCTGCTCGTCGATGGCCGCCTGGCGGCAAGCGTGGTGCTGATTGGCAATATCGGCGGTTCGCTGTGGCAGCCGTTCAGCGCGTGGCGGCAAGCCCGGTCGGATGGCGGCGGCGCCGATCCGCTCGACAATTGGTCGAAGGCCGTCATCAATCCGGTCGCCGGCGAGCAGGGGGCGACCGCCTTCTTTCCGTCGGATCCCCCGTGGCAGCCGTTCCAGCAGTGGGCGATGAGGGCCGAAGGCCTGAAACCGTCGCCGCTGGGCATTCTCATCCATTCGCGTTTCGGCCTGTGGCACGGCTACCGCGGCGCACTTGCTTTCGGTATCCCGCTTGGCGAGACGGGTGAAGCGAGCGCCAGCCACCCTTGCGACCACTGTCTCGAAAAGCCGTGCATCTCGGGCTGTCCGGCGTCGGCGCTTGCAGGGGAACGCTTCGATGTCGGGCGTTGTCGCGGCCACCTGCGCACGGACGCGGGCAGGGCGGGCTGCCTTGCGAATGGCTGTCTGTCGCGCGCTGCCTGTCCCGTCGGGAGCCAATATCGCTACCCGCCCGAGCAGTTGCGCTTCCATATGTCTGCGCTTGAAGTGTGAGCGCCGGTCTCCACTCTGGCGCGCAAAGATGGTGCAAATCTCCAAAATGACTAAAATTGGAGGTGTCGTGGAAAGGTAATATTATCGAATTTATAACGATCTGGACGGCGTGGCGTTGGAGTCCATCGTATGAGAGGTAGCCCAGTCGTATCCGTGAGCAACTATCCTCCGCACCTGTCGCGCGAGGACGTGCAAGCGCAGATATCTCGGCTTGACAGTATTCACGCGGCCAACAGCCAGGTTTTGGGGGACGCTTTCAAGCGTCTGCTGGCGATCGGCGCCGGCCATGCGGCCGTCATCACCGCCTGCATTGCCGGCTTCGATGCGCTGGTGGACCGCTCGGTTCTCACCGGTGATCTTCTGCCTGACGCCATCGATATCCTCAGGAAATTTGCGCTCACCGTCAGCGCGCTCGGCCTGTTCCTCACGTTCTGGGCGATCGGCAACAATTACGGCGAGGTCCAGAAAGAAGCGAGGCGCCATGCGGTGAAGGTGGCAACGACGCTCAGAGAGAAGCGGCTGCTTTTGTCGCTGTCGCAGGATGTGCTGAACCGCGATCCCAAATCCTATCTGCTTGCAGGCGTCGGCGGCTTTGCCTGCCTTTGCGCGATCTTCGGCCTTGCAAGTCTCGCCGGCATCGCCGGTCTCGTCACCACCATGGCGGCGATCGTCGGCGGCTAGTCGCCAAGCGTATGATTTCGCCTGTGCCCGCGCCAGAATAAGCCGCAATCTCAGGCATGCTTGGCGGCTGATTCGATTGGACCTTTCGCCATGCCGCTTTTTCCAAAACCCTTTCTCGTCGGTGCCGTTCTTTCGGCCGGTCTTGCCGGGCCTGCGCTCGGCGCCTGCCGCGATGTCAGCCACCTTGGCCAGGACTATGTCGCCTGCAGCTTCGATCCGGCGACAACCGATATCCGCCTCTACAACAAGGACCAGGCGGGCGTGCCCTTCCGCTCCTTCCGGGCGCTGTCGCTCGAACTGCGCCATCGCGAAGAATATATGAGCTTCGCCATGAACGGCGGCATGTATCACGACGATCTGTCGCCGGTCGGCCTGCATATCGAGGAGGGGCGCGAGCAGGCGCCGCTCAACACCAATTCCGGCTGGGGCAATTTCCACCTTTTGCCGAACGGGGTGTTTTATGTCGACGACGGCAAAGCGGGGGTAATGGCGGCGGACGCCTATCGCGACGCCAGGCTCACGCCGCGATTTGCCACGCAATCCGGGCCGATGCTGGTCATCGACGGCAAGCTGCATCCGCGCTTTCTGCCCGACAGCACCAGTTACAAGACCCGCAACGGCGTCGGCGTGACGGCCGAGGGCGAGGTGGTTTTCGTCGTCTCGAAGCGCCCGGTGCGATTCCACGATTTCGCGACGCTGTTTCGCGATACATTGGATTGCCCCAATGCGCTCTTCCTCGACGGCACGATTTCGAGCGTCTATGCGCCTGATATCAACCGCCACGATCGGCTGTTTCCGATGGGGCCGATCATCGCCGTCGTCGGAAAATTTCCACGCTGACTTTCCTTGGGCGCGGGATGCGGGCGGAAAACCGCACACTTTTCCTCCTCCCGCGAAAAAAAATGTGCCGCCCACCCAAGGAACGGGCAGCCTGCAACGTCTAAGGTTCAAATGAGGTGAGGGCGGGCACGGATTTGGACGTTGAACTCGTCGAAAAGGCGGTAGGTGGAGACCGACAGGCTTTCGGCCAGCTGGTCGAGCGACACTATGATTTTGTCCATGCGGTCGCCTGGCGATGGTCCGGCAACGTCTCTGACGCAGAGGACATCGCCCAGGATGTCTGCCTGCGGCTGGGTGCCGCCATTCGCGGCTTTCGCGGCACCAGCCGGTTTCGCACCTGGCTCTATACGCTGACGTTGAACGCCGCGCGCGACCATAGGCGGCGGCAGGTACGCGATAACAGCCGCATGCAGGCCTATGCCAGCGAGCAGGCGACGGCAGCGCCCCCTCAAGATCCCGACGAAGAGCAGCGCGAGGCGCTCTGGGCTGCGGTCCGGGAACTGCCGGAAAAGCAGTGCGATGCGGTGCTGCTCGTTTATGCCGAAGGCTTGAGCCATCAGGCTGCCGCCGACGTGCTTGGCTGTTCGGAGGCAACCATATCCTGGCATGTACATGAAGCGCGCAAGCGCCTGAAGACATTGCTCGGCAAGGAGGCAGTGTGACCATGAGCGACGATTTCGAAAAGCTTGGCCGGATGAATCCGCCGAAGGCTTCTGCGGAAGCGCGCGCCCGTGCGCTCGCCTTGGCCATGCAGGCCTTCGACGAGCAGAAAGAAAATTCGAATGCCACCCAAGGATCGGTTCGGCCGGTTCGTCAAAGCTCCATCTTCAACCGGATATGGAGCCCCATCATGAACCGGAAACTGCTTGCAGGATCGGCACTGGCAACCCTTCTCGTCGTGCCCGCCGCCGCTTTCCTGACGTTTGAACTCACACGCGACGGTGCGCCCTTCGGCGAGCCTGCGCAGGAGATCGCGCTGAAGGGTGAACTCACCAAGGAAGAGGCGCGGCAAAAGCCGGAGCCCCAGGTCGCCGCCAGGAAGGCGGCCGCCGACGAACGCGCGCGCCAGCAGGAAGCGAAAACCGTGGAGTTGCCCGCGACCGTAGAGGCCGAGAGCGAGGCTGCGGCTCCTGCCGCGCAGGCCGATGCGATGGCCAACAGTGTTGCGCGCGACAGCGTCGCTCCGCTCTCGGCTGTCGGCGGTGCGCAGCCGCAGATGACATACCTGCCGGCGCCCACGATTCAGGATGAGATGCAGCCGGCACCCGTGGAAAACCGCGAGCGCTTCGGCAAGGCCGACGCCAATCCGGTGAAGAGCGTTGCGACCGATCCGGTCTCGACCTTCTCGGTCGACGTCGACACGGCATCCTATGCTTTCGTGCGCCGTTCGTTGATGGAAGGGCAGATGCCCGAGCGCGACGCGGTGCGGGTCGAGGAGATGGTCAACTACTTTCCCTATGACTGGCCGAGGCCGGCAAGCGCTGCCGAACCCTTCAAGGCGACGGTGACGCTGACGCCGACGCCGTGGAATGGCGGCACGCGGCTGATGCATGTGGCGATCAAGGGTTACGACGTCGTGCCGGCGGAAGCGCCGAAGGCGAACCTCGTCTTCCTGATCGACGTATCGGGCTCGATGGACGAGCCCGACAAGCTGCCGCTCTTGAAAGGCGCTTTCCGGCTGCTGGTCGAGAAGCTGAAGCCCGAGGATACGGTCTCGATCGTCACCTACGCAGGCAACGCCGGAACCGTGCTGGAGCCGACGGCGGTCAAGGACAAGGCAAAGATCCTCGCTGCGATCGATACCTTGCAGCCCGGCGGCTCGACCGCCGGTGCGGAAGGCATCGACGCGGCCTACGGGCTTGCCGAGAAGGCCTTCGTCAAGGGCGGGGTCAACCGCATCATGCTGGCGACGGATGGTGACTTCAATGTCGGCCCGTCGAGCGACGAGGACCTGAAGCGGCTGATCGAGGAGAAGCGCAAAAGCGGCATCTTCCTCTCCGTGCTCGGCTTCGGCCGCGGCAATTATAACGACGCGCTGATGCAGACGATCGCCCAGAACGGCAACGGCACGGCCGCCTATATCGATACGCTGGCCGAGGCGCAGAAGACGCTGGTGGAGGAGGCAGGGTCCTCGCTCTTCCCGATCGCCAAGGACGTCAAGCTGCAGGTGGAGTTCAATCCGGCCGCGATCGCCGAATACCGGCTGATCGGCTACGAGACACGCGCCTTGAAGCGCGAGGACTTCAACAACGACAAGGTGGACGCCGGCGACATCGGTTCCGGTCACAGCGTGACGGCGATCTACGAGGTGACGCCGAAGGGCAGCCCGGCGGCGCTCAACGACGACCTGCGCTATGCAGAGGCGGAAAAGTCGGTGGCAGAGGCAAGCCCGAACAGCGGCGAACTTGCCTTCCTGAAGATTCGCTACAAGAAGCCGGACGGCGACAAGAGCGAGTTGATCACCACGCCGGTGACCGAGGCGAATGCGGTGCCGTCGCTCGCCGAGGCGTCCAATGACGTGCGCTTCTCGGTGGCAGTGGCGGCCTTCGGGCAGAAGCTTGCAGGCGTGACGGCGCTCGCTGACTATTCCTATGACGCAGTCATCGATCTCGCCGCAGCCGCCAAGGGCGCCGATCCGTTCGGCTATCGCAGCGAATTCGTCAATCTGGTGCGGCTCTCCAAGGGGCTCGGCGGTTCCGGCAAGTGATGTCGCGTGGGGCGGGGATCAGCCCCTAACCGCGTGGTGAGGATGTGCCCCTCATCTACGTGGTGAGGATGCCCCTCATCCGCGCGTGGTCAGGGTTTGCCCCTCATCCGCCTGCCGGCACCTTCTCCCCGTTATAGCGGGGAGAAGGGAGCAAGTGTCGACCGTTTCGCCCATCGTGAAGGCTGAGATTGTCGCTGACGTTGAGGCCTGGCACCGGAGGGTGCGCCTAGCGGCTCTCTCCCCGCCTGCGGGGAGAGATGTCCGGCAGGACAGTGAGGGGCACCCGTCACGCGCGAGCGTCGATCCCCTGTCGCCTCACGCCTTCGGAAAGGCGCGTTCCAGCCCACCGGCCTTCGACAGGCCCGCCTTGAACGCCTGGTAGGCTGCATGCTGGCTGGAGCGGCCGGCTTCCATCAGGCGCATCTGCAGCCGCGCCGGTGCATGGCTGCCGAGCCACTGGCCGAGCTTTTCGAGTTTCAGCGAATTCAGGAACTTCGCCTCCGAGGCGATGTCGAGGTGGCGGTAGAGGCCGTCCATAAGGCGCTCGTCCTGCTCGGGGTTTTCCATCAGCAGGCGCAGGAAGGACTGGTCGGCTTCGCTGAAACTCCCGAATTTTTCGGCGACTGTGTCCCGGTCGGGAAAGGAGGCTGGGCCGGCGTTCATGTCACTGTCTCCCGTCTGCGGCCGCGCGGTGCGTTCTGCGGGACGCAAAGGCGCGGTGTGGCACGTTGAACCGCTGCAAAGCAGCGAATCTCTCTTTCATCGGGGATAGGCCAGCGGTCACGGGTGCGCAAGCGGTGGCGAATATGCAGGTCTTGAACATATAGTCTAATATTGACAAATAGTCCAGGTATGGGCATATGCGAGCCATGACCATAGCACCCGCCTTCACCTCGATCCTTGCAACGCACGCGCCGACGGCGGCTGCGATCAGCGCGCTTCTTTATCCGCATGGGGAGGTTGTGCTGCACGATCTCCGAACCGGTACGATCGCGGGGATCTGGAACTGTTTCTCCGGTCGCGCGGTCGGCGAAGACTCGCTGATCGAAGAGGAATTTTCAGCCCTCGGCAGCACTGACGCAGTGCTTGGTCCCTATGAGAAGACCGGCGGGGATGGCCGGCGCTTCAAGTCGATCTCAGCCGTTCTGCGCGACGGGACGGGCGACGCGGTCGGCCTGCTTTGCATCAATCTCGACATGTCGATGATCGATCAGGCGGTGAAGCTGCTCTCGGCTTTCGCCGGCGCCGAGCAGCCGAAGCCGCAGGCGCTGTTTTCGCGCGACTGGCGCGAGGAGATCAACGCGACCCTGCATGGCTGGCTGAAGGAGCGGGGGCTGGCGCTCTCGGCGCTCAAGCGCGGCGATCGCGTGGCGCTGGTGGCAGCGCTCGACGAACGCGGCCTCTTCCAGACGCGCAACGCGGTCGATCACCTTGCCAGCCTCATCGGCGCCTCGCGCGCGTCGATCTACAACTATCTCGCTGCGGCCCGCGGCGAGGCGCCCTGATTGCTGCGCGCAATATTTCGGACAGAGACCGCTTCGCGGCTCTTCGAACTTGCCTGACCCATAACCGTTCGCGTGCGCCTCAGCCGCGAGAGGAGGAAATATCCATGACGACCTTGCCCGATTTCCGGCTCGAAACCCATTTCTCCCGCTGGGAGTTCAGCGCCCGCCACCATATGACCGCGAGCGACAGCCAGACGACCAGCGTGAGCGATCTTCTGGCGCTTGCCGACGCGGAGGACCGCGCCGCCTGGGACAACATCACGCTCGGCTATACCGAGACCTATGGCGCACCGGCGCTGAGGGCAGCGATCGCTGCGACCTATGAAGGGCTGACGGCTGCCGATATCCTCTGCTTTGCCGGCGCGGAGGAGGGGCTTTATTGCGCCATGCTGGCGCTGCTCGGGCCGGGCGACCACGCGATCGTGACGGTGCCGAACTACCAGTCGATGGAGACCCTTCCGGTGACGATCGCCGGCGCGGTGACCGGCGTGCCGCTTCGCCCAGAGAACAATTGGCGGCTCGATATCGCCGACGTGCGCGCGGCGTTGAAACCCAACACGAAGCTGATCTGTGTGAATTTCCCCAACAATCCGACCGGTGCCATTGCCGACCAGGAGACCTTCGCGGCGCTCGCCAAGCTCTGCGCGGAGCGCGGCATTCATCTCTTCAGCGACGAGGTCTATCGCGGGCTGGAGCGTGACGCCTCGCTGCGCCTGCCGCAGGCGGCCGAACTTTTTGACCGCGGAATCTCGCTGAATGTCATGTCCAAGGCCTATGGCCTGCCGGGCCTGAGGATCGGCTGGATCGCCTGCCGCGACCATGCGCTTCTCGAACGCATGGAGAAGATGAAGCACTATCTGTCGATCTGCAATTCGCGGCCGTCGGAAGTGCTGGCGACAATCGCGCTCAAGGGGCGTGCCGTTATCCTCGATCGCAACCGGGCGCTCGTTGCCGCCAATCTCGAGAGGCTCGGCGCCTTCTTTGCGGAATTCCCGGATCTCTATGAGTGGCGGGCACCTGACGGGGGCTGCGTCGGCTTTGCCCGCTATCTCGGCGCCGATGGCGTCGAGAGCCATTGCCGGGGGCTGGTGGAGGAGGCTGGCGTGCTGCTCTTGCCGTCGAGCCTCTTCGTATCCGATCTGCTGCCGGTCGCCATCGATCGCTTCCGCGTCGGTTTCGGCCGCAAGGATATCGAGGTCGGGCTCGATGCCTGGCGCCGGCATATTCGGCGATAGCCCCAGTGTCGCCATCTTCGGCCTGCTAGTTACCCGCAGGTCCCGCTCCCGGGCGTATGCCCCGGGAGCCTTGGAACGCACGCATGTGGATACGGACCGCGCGACAATGGTTCCATTGTCAAGATTGTGTTAACGAGCGGCCCCCGCCACCGAGTGTTTCCTCTGCTGATGCAATACAGACCCGAAATCGATGGACTGCGCGCGCTTGCCGTCGTCCCGGTCCTCCTGTTCCATGCCGGTTTCGGCCTTGTCTCTGGCGGCTTTGCCGGCGTCGATGTCTTCTTCGTCATCAGCGGCTATCTCATCACCGCGATCATCCACCGCGAGATCAGCGACGGGAACTTCAGCATCGCCCGTTTCTACGAGCGGCGTGCCCGTCGCCTTGCACCGGCGCTGCTCCTGGTCTGCGCCGTCTCTATTCCCTTCGCGCTGATGTGGATGCTGCCGGAGGAACTCAACAGCTTCGGCAAGAGCCTCTATGCGGTGAACCTGTTCGCTTCGAATTTCTTCTTCTGGGACCAGACCGGCTATTTCGCGCCGAGCACGGCGCTGCTGCCGCTGCTGCACACCTGGTCGCTGGCGGTCGAAGAACAGTTCTATCTGGTCTTCCCGCTGCTGCTTTTGCTGCTTCACCGCTTCTCGCGGGCAACGCTGTTGAAGGTGGTGGCGGCGCTCGTGCTCCTGAGTTTTGCGGCGACCCAGGTCTTTGCGAACCTGGACCCGGCTGCGAATTTCTACCTGCTGCCAAGCCGGTTCTGGGAACTCGGCGTCGGTGCGCTGCTTGCGCTCGTCGGCGTCGAAAAGCTCGATCTTTCGAAAGGCAGCCGCGAGCTTCTGTCAGCCCTCGGTCTGCTGGCGATCGTCGCGAGTTATTTGTTCGTGGTGGAATCGGCCTTCTATCCCGGCTGGACGACCGTGCCGGTGGTGCTGGGCACGGCGCTGGTTCTCGCCTTCGGTCGCAGCGATACCGTCGTTGGCCGGCTGCTGTCGCTGAAGCCGCTGGTCGCGATCGGGCTCATCAGCTACAGCCTCTATCTCTGGCATCAGCCGGTCTTTGCCTTCGCGCGCTTGCGGTCGATCGAGGACATTCCGGCCGAAGGCTACGCGCTCCTGATCGCGCTCTGCTTCGTACTTGCCTATCTCAGCTGGCGTCTCGTCGAGCAGCCCTTCCGCAAGCCGGGCCGCTTCAGCCGTCGCGCGGTTTTTGGCGCCACGCTTGCGGCCGGATCGGCGGCGATCGCCTTCGGCTTTACGCTCGACGGTTCCGACGGTCTCGCCGCCCGGAACCGCGAACTTGCGCAGCTTTCGGAGCCGAGCGTCGGCCTCGGCAAGAAATGCGATGCCGTCGCCGACCTGCGCTGCGCCTCTAACCCGAAACCCGAGGTCGCGGTCTGGGGGGATTCCTTCGCCCGGCACCTCGTCGACGGCATTATCGCGTCGAAGCCGGACGTGCGGCTGGTGCAGCTTGCCAAGAATAATTGCGGGCCGTTTTTGAACCTGTCGCCGATCATGCCGCGGCTCGGTCGCGACTGGTCCGACGATTGCGCCCGCTACAACGAAGAGGTCCGCCGTTTCCTGCTTGCCAACCGGTCGATCCGCTACGTCGTTCTGTCCTCGCAGCTCAGCCAGTACCTGAAGGAGGAGAAGGTGCTGGTCGATGGCCGCACCGAGGTGACGACCGAGACGAAGCTTCTCATCGACGGCCTGCGGGCAACCTTTGCCTGGCTGCGCTCGAACGGCTTCGAACCCGTCTTCGTCGCGCCGACGCCGCATGATGGCCGCGATACCGGGCTCTGCGTTGCAAGAGCGCGTCTGCTCGGCCTGCCGGACCGGCACTGCGAGCCGGTGCTAAAGACCGTTCGCGAATATGACCGCGATGTCCTGAACGTGGTTGCGGATATCGCCGACGAGTATCCCGTCGTCAGCTTCATGGACTATCTCTGCGACGACGACAGCTGCAAGATCGAGGACAAGGGCGTCGCGCTCTTCGAGGACTTCGGGCACTTCTCCAAGGAAGGGTCCCGCCAGATGGGACGCGCCTTCGATTTCTACCGAGCTTTCATCGAGGCGGCGAAGGGCAGGCCCGTGGCTGAGCGGGCAACGGACGCCAAGGCCTTCGACAACGCCGCGCTTTAAGACAGCCGCCACATCGACGCATAAACGAAAACGCCCCGGATCTTTCGATGCCGGGGCGTTTGCTTGTCGATTTGCCTTGCCTGGCTTGATCAGGCGCGGCGGCTGCGGCGCTCGCGGGCAGGCGCGGCCGCCGTTTCGTTGGCGGTCTTGTTGCGCAGCGGGCCGATCTTTTCGATGATCAGGTCGAGCGTCGGGCGTTCGCGGCGCACATGTTCGTCGAGTGCGACGCGCATGGCGGCGAGGTGGTCGCAGGTGGTGCCGCAGCAGCCGCCGATGATCTTTGCGCCGGCATCGGCCGCAAGGCGCACATATTCGGCCATCAGCGGCGGCGTGCCGGAATAGTGGATCTCGGAGCCGCGGAATTCCGGAATGCCGCAATTGCCCTTGACGATCACGGTCGCCTCGGGTGCTGCCTCCGTCATGTCGAGCAGCGAGGAGAGAATGTCGGAAGCACCGACGCCGCAATTGGCGCCAACGGCGACCGGGCCGTCACCGAACTCGGTGGCAACGCCATGGATATCCTTCGGGTGCAGCCCCATCATGGTCTTGCCGGCGGTATCGAACGAGCCGGTATAGACGTAGGGAAGGCCGACCTTGGCGGCCGCTTCGGCGGCCGCACGGATCTCGTCCGGCGAGGACATGGTCTCGATCCAGGCGACTTCGGCGCCGCCCGCCTTCAGGCCTTCGATCTGCTCGACGAAGGCGGCAACCGCATCTTCATAGGAAAGTGCGCCAAGCGGGATCAGCAGTTCGCCGGTCGGGCCGACGGAGCCGGCGGTGATGACCTTGCGCGATGCCTTGTCGGCAACCGCACGGGCGATCTCGGCGGCGCGCTTGTTCAGCGCATGCACGCGGTCGTCGGCTTGGTGCAGTTTCAGCCGGTGACGGGTGCCGCCAAAGGTGTTGGTGAGGATGATGTCGGCGCCGGCGTCGACGAAATCCTGGTGCAGCTTGGTGATGTTCTCCGGCTTCGTTTCGTTCCAGAGTTCCGGCGCTTCGCCTGCTTCGAGGCCCATGGCGAAGAGGGATGTGCCGGTGGCGCCGTCGGCGAGAAGAACGCCTTTTTCGGCGATGAGAGCGGAGAGGGCATTGGAGGCTGCGGTCATCGGTTTTTCCCGGCTAGAATAGATTGCAACAAGATATAAAGATATCTTTATGTCTTGGCAAGCGTTCAGCGACGGGAGGCTTCCGGTTCGGCGCGCATGCTCATGCGGCCGGCGAGCCCAAGGCCGAAGACGGCAAGTGCCGTCAGCAGCCACATCGGATCGGCGCGATTGAGGAAGAAGCTTTCGAGCATGGCGTTGTAGGTCATGAAGATCACCACCATGACGCAGAAATCGGCGAAGATGCGGCCCTGCGATCGGCGATAGGCCCGTGCGTAGTCGAAGAGCGGTTTGACGAAAAGCAGGGTGGTCATGAGGATGCCGCCGGGCAGGCCGAACATCAGCACCGCGTCGAGATAGCTGTTGTGGCCGGTGACGATGCCGCGCACGTCCCAGCTCGCCTCGAAATTCGCCTCCATGCCCATGATCACGGGCGACAGCCAGAAACTCGCATAGCCCTGGCCGAGCCAGGGGCGCTCGGCGATGCTGGCGCTCGCGAATTTCCAGATGTCGTCGCGGCCGGTGAAGGTCGCATCGTCGATCAGCCCCTTGGTGATCGAAAGCAGCGTGTCGGAATAGATGGTACCGAGCGTCAGGCCGAAGACCAGCACTGACATGGCGAGATGGGCAAGGATCATCAGCCCGGGGCTGCGCACCGCGCGGCCGGCAAAGACGAGGCCGATCGCGATCGGCAGGAATCCGATCGTCGTCTTCGATCCCGTGTGCAGCACGAAATTGGCCGCCAGCAGCGTGATCGCCCAGCCGCGAAGCGGCGCGCCGGCGCGCAGGCAATAAATGCCGAACATGCAGAGGATGGAAAAGACCGGCGCCGAGACGTTCTTGTGCAGGAGGTGGCCGCGCCAGAAACCGGCATGCCAGGGCTCGTCGCCGAAGGCCGAATGGATGGCGCGGTCGGGTGCCACGAAGAGAGCGGCGTAGTCGATCAGGATCAGAAGCAGGATTGCATTGGCGCCGGCGTTGACGAAGTCCTTCTCGCTCTTCGGCAGCACCAGCACGCCCGCCACCATGATCATGGCGACGAGACTCAGCGTCAGGCCGCGGGCGGAGGCGGCCGGGTCGTAGGACTGCAGGCAGGAGAGGTAGGCGATGGCGAAGATCGCGATCCAGGCCGGAGAGACGAGACGGGCGAGCACCCGCCGGTCGACGGTGAGCAGCATGGCGAAGAGATAGACCGCGCCGAGCACCAGGTAGCCGACCTGGTTGATGATGTTGCCTTCGTTCGCCGCGTTCGGATCCGTCGTCACCGCGCCCTGAAACGGGATCAACGTGAAGACGATGAGGAGCAGACCAAGGCCCGAAAGCAGCGCGGCAAGGCCGTTGACGAGTTCCGCCAGCCCGGCATCGAACGCCTCCGGCACGCGCTGGCGCGCGGTGGAGGTGTCTGCCGTGGCTGTGTTCGGGTGCATGGCGGCTTAAAAAACGAATGACTGGGACGCGGTTCGGCATCGGTGATCATGACCCCGGGCCGTCCTGCCGTTCGGACAGGGCCGGCCTTGGGAGATCCGCACCTTGGCGCAATCAGGTTAAACCTCGGTGAAACGGTGGACGGGCCGCCCGGGCGGGATTGGCAGTCGCGGCATCGCCGGTCCCTATATTTGCGCGCCGATTGCCGCAGGTGCTTGCCGCCCGGTCGCCATGCCCTTAAAAGGCTAGGGTATATTGGCCGTGTGGAAAACGCGGCCCTTGCCGTATTTCGCGGTCCGTCTTCCATAATTCGATCTCGATTTTCGTTCCGAGGTCGTTCGATAGCGTCGAAACGAGAAAACACGATATGCAGTCCCTTATCCGTATGGTCGCGTCCGCGGCGGTCTCCGTAAGCCTGCTGCTTGGCAGCGCATCCTTTGCCGCCGCCGGGCAGGCTCATTTTGTCGTCAACGCCGACACCGGCTCGATCCTAGAGGCCGACAATGCCGACGAGCTGAACTTCCCGGCGTCGCTGACGAAGATGATGACGATCTATCTCGCCTTCGAAGCGCTGCGCAGCGGCACCCTGCAATGGGACCAGAAGTTGACGGTTTCCGAGCACGCCAACAGCCTGGAGCCGTTCAAGCTTGCTGTCGGCGCCGGACGCCAGATCACCGTGCGCGAAGCGGTCATGGGCATGGTCGTGCTTTCGGCCAATGACGCAGCCGTCGTTATCGGTGAGACGCTCGCCGGCAACGAGACCGCCTTCGGCCAGATGATGACCCGCAAGGCGAGGACACTCGGCATGACCAGCACCGTGTTCAAGAACGCCAACGGCCTGCCGGACCCGGCCCAGGTGACGACGGCGCGCGACATGGCGACGCTCGGCCTCGCGCTGATGCGCGACTTTCCGCAGGAATTCCAGCTCTTTGCCAACAAGACGATCGAGTTTCGTGGCATGAAGCTGCGCGGCCACAACGGCGTGATGAAGCGCTACGAAGGCGTCGACGGCATCAAGACCGGCTACACCGACGCCTCCGGCTACAATCTCGTGACCTCGGCCAAGCGCGGCGACACCCGCCTCGTCGCCGTCGTCATGGGCGGCAAGACGGCGCAGTCGCGCGACGACGACATGATCGCGCTGCTCGACAAGTTCCTGCCACCGAAGGAAGACGCAAGCGCTGCCAGCGTTACCGAACCGGCTGCTTCAGCGGCGACGACCACCACGAACTGATCTCTCAGACCACTGGGATTTGCCCTTCACTCTAACCCTCTCCCCGCGGGCGGGGCGAGGGGACGAGGGCTACGGCCGCGTTTCACATCGGGCCACCATCCGCGACGACGTCCAGTCGGACGGGATACGACGGCGTTCGTGTCCAGGCGAGCGGGCGCTACGAGTCCCTTCTTCCCGTCATGACGGGGAGAAGGTTCCGGCTGGCGGATGAGGGGCCGCGTCGGTCGCTGCCCCAATCATCGCTTGTCTCAAGCCGCAGCGCGATCCTCGTGGCTGACCGGCGTGACCATCGCGGCGATGACCGTCGAAAGGTCGAGGGCGCCGATCGGGCGGCCGTTTTCATCGACCACGTGGGCGGTTCCCACACGGGCAGCGGTCATCGTGCGCGCCGCCGATTCCAGTACAGTGCCGGTTGCAAGCGGCACGCCTTCGGCATTGCCGGAGATCGGCCGCATGATGGTCTCGACATTGATCACCCGGCCGCGGTTCACTTCCTTGACGAAGGCGGTGATGTAGTCGTCGGCCGGCGACAGCACGATTTCCTGGCCGGTGCCCTGCTGCACCACGCGGCCATCGCGCAGGATCGCGATCTTGTCGCCGAGGCGCAGCGCCTCGTCGAGGTCGTGAGTGATGAAGACGACGGTCTTCTTCAGTTCCTTCTGCAGGTCGAGAAGCACCGTCTGCATGTCGACGCGGATCAGCGGGTCGAGCGCCGAATAGGCTTCGTCCATCAAGAGAATGTCGGCATCGTTGGTCAGCGCGCGGGCAAGACCGACGCGCTGCTGCATGCCGCCCGACAGCTGGTTCGGGTAATGGTTCTCGAAGCCCTTGAGACCGACGCGCTCGATCCAGCCGCGGGCGCGCTTCTCGCTCTCCTTGCGTTCCACACCCTGGATTTCGAGACCGTAGACCGTGTTGTCGAGCACGGTGCGGTGCGGCAGCAGCGCGAACTTCTGGAACACCATCGCCGTCTTGTGGCGGCGGAATTCGCGCAGATCGTTGTCGTTCATCTTGCAGACGTCGACGCCGTCATAGAGCACTTCGCCGGCGGTCGGGTCGATCAGCCGGTTGATGTGGCGGATCAGCGTCGACTTGCCGGAGCCCGAGAGACCCATGACCACCATGACGCTGCCGGCGGGCATGGAAATGTTGATGTCCTGCAGGCCGAGCACGTGGCCGTGCTGCTCGTTGAGCTCGGCCTTGCCCATGCCTTTCTTGACGGCATCGACGAAGTCGACGCCGCGGGGGCCGAAGATCTTGTAGAGGTTCTTCACCTCGATCGCGTGACTAGCCATGGATAACCTCCGAGTGCTTTTGCAGCCGCTTGCCGAAGGCCTGGCTGGTACGGTCGAAAATGATGGCGATACCGACAAGGGCAAAGCCGTTGAGGAAGCCGACGGTGAAGAACTGGTTGGCGATCGCCTGCAGCACGTTCTTGCCGAGGCCGCCGACGCCGATCATCGATGCGACGACGACCATCGCCAGCGACATCATGATCGTCTGGTTGATGCCGGCCATGATGGTCGGCAACGCCAGCGGCATCTGCACGTTCTTCAGCTTCTGCCAGGTCGAGGAGCCGAAGGCGTCGGCCGCTTCCAGCACTTCCTTGTCGACGAGGCGGATGCCGAGATTGGTGAGCCTGATCATCGGCGGCACCGCGTAGATGACGACGGCGATCAGCCCCGGCACCTTGCCGATGCCGAAGATCATGACGACCGGGATCAGGTAGACGAAGCTCGGCATCGTCTGCATGACGTCGAGGATCGGATTGACGAAGGACTGCACCCGGTCCGAGCGCGCCATCAGGATACCGATCGGAATGCCGATGAGGATGGAGATCAGTGTGCAGACGGTGACCATGGCGAGCGTGACCATGGTGTCATTCCAAAGCCCGACAAGACCGATGGCGATCATCGACAGCGCGGTGCCGATGGTGACGTTGATGTTGCGGCTGCCGAAATAGACGATCGCGGTCATCGCCGCCAGGATCACAATCCAGGGGGAGCCGACGAACAGGCTTTCGAGGTAGTTCAGGAACCATTGAAGCGGCTGGACCACCGTGTCGATGGCGTTACCATAGGATCGCACGAAGCCCTTGAAGCTATCATCGACAGCCTTGCGGGCGAGCCGGATCGTGCTCTCGTCAATGGCAGGGAACTTGCAGAGCAACGCTGGCAAGACACTGCAGATGGAGGCCATTTGTTTCCCCTTCTTGGCCGGAAGTTTTTTTTAAGCCGGCCGCGTCTCGGCATCGAAAGGCTCGATGACGGCGCACACTTGGGTGACCTCTTTGGGTCCCGGCACTTAAACTGTGGCAGCGAAATGTGTCGCCCGCTTACCTGATAGCGACGCGAAGGCTCCCGGTTCGCCGCCTCTGAGACGATGAACGTTCAAACGAAACCCGCAAGGACGCCCCATCGTTCCCTGTCCCGGCATCAAAACCGGAACGGGCAGGCGGCCGATTCCACGGTCTGCCTGCCGTCATTTTCGGTCAGAGCGCTGCCTTGACCTTTTCGGCCACTTCCGGGCTCACCCACTGTGTCCACATATCCGGGAACTCGGCGAGGAAGTGCTTGGCGCCGTCCTCGTTGGTGCCCTGGTTCTGGTCCATCCAGGCGAGAACCTTGTTGACGGTGCCATTGTCCCACTTGCGCGCCTTGACGTAGTCCATGGCGACGCTCGCCTTGTCGGCGAAGGACTTGGTCACGACGGTGTAAACGTCGGAAACCGGGTAGGAATTGACTTTCGGGCTCGGGCAATCCGGCACGGCGGTGCAGGCGTCCCAATCGGCCTTGTCGTGATCGACGCCGAAGGAGAGGCGGGTCATCTCGTATTTGCCGAGGATGGCGGTCGGTGCCCAGTAGTAGCCGAGCCAGCCGGTCTTCTTTTCGAACGCGTTGGCGATCGAGCCGTCGAGGCCGGCAGCCGAGCCGGTATCAACCAGCAGGAAGCCGTCCTTCTCCGCGTTCAGCGCGCGATAGAGATTGGCGGTCGAGACCTGGCAGTTCCAGCCAGACGGGCAATTGTGAACTGCGGCCTTCGACGAGTCTTCCGGTGCCGGGAAGAGTTCCGGGTGCTTCAGCGCGTCCTGCACCGTCTTGATGTCCGGGTGCGCATCGGCGAGGAATTTCGGGATCCACCATCCTTCGACGCCGCCTTCGCTCAGGATCTTGGCGGCTTCGATGAGACGGCCTTCCTTGATCGCAGCGTCGAGCGGCGTGCGCACGGCGTTGACCCAGAGTTCCGGCGCCATGTCGGGCTGCGCCTTTTCGTTCATGGAAGCGAAGGTCGGCATGGTGTCGCCGGTGACCAGCGTCACGGTGCAGCCGTAGCCGTTCTCCAGAATGAACTTGTCCACCTGGGCGGCGACGCCGGCAGAAGCCCAGTTCATTTCGGCAATGCTGACTTCACCGCATTCCGCGGCCTGCGCGGAACCCGCCATGGCATAGAGGCCAGCGGCGAGAATGGTGGAAGCGAGGAGTTTCTTCATGTTGCAAGACCTCCCAGTCTTATTTTGCAGCCAAGATCCAAACGGGAATCCACGGCGGACGCGACATCCTCCGTCACCCGAAACAACGATGCAGCCGGGGGGTCGGCATCAAACAAGCCAAGGTTCACCCTTGCTGCGGACGGTGCGGGAGTTCGTATTCAGCCCTGGCCGCGGAACCCTGTCGCCAGCCAATCTCCTCTTATACCGCAAACCAAGCCTAAGGTTTCTCGCTGAGAAATCAACCTCTTCAATCGGTTGACCGGGAAGGACGGGGTCTCGTGCGTTCTGTCTGCGACATCGCCGAAGCGCGTATTTTGTGCGTGAGAGACCCCGAATTTAAGCAATAGCGACAATTCTTGCCGCAAAAAATGGCGCTGGGCGCCACGGACCTCAGAACCCTGTCGAGATCCTGACGTTTCCTGTCGTGATTGCGTCACGCCAAATGGCGCGCATGTCGCGAAAAATTTACAAAAAAGTCCGGAATTCATCTTTGGTTAAATCCTCAATAACCATCCGGTAACGATGTCCAGCTAATTGTTCTTCTCGCGGCGGGGGACTGCCGCCGGTCCGGATCAGGTTTGTGCGTCCCGGACTTTGAGCGAACCTTCGGTGTGTTTTTCCGAAGTGACCAGGCGTTTTTTGGCGGCCGCATCCCTCTTGAAGAGGTTGATGCGGCCTTCGCATTTCAGGGCCAATGCCGGACATAAAAAAACCGCCCCGGAGGGGCGGTGGAGGAGGCTCTGGGAGGAGAGCTCGGAGGGGCTTCCGCCCCGATCGCTGGCCTTAGCCGACGTTCGACGTGCGGATGACGCCGAGCGGGCCGAAGGGCGCGTCGACGACGAGGTTGCGTACGCGCGACTGGCTGGACGGAACCTTCGAGTTCCAGGCGATCTGAACGAAATTGGGCTTGCTGAAAATATACAGCATGGACATGAACCTTGAGAGGCCGGAGGCCTATCCTCCGGGGCGTGTTTGCTATGCCGCTGATATAGGTGTGCGCTGCAAAAAAATGAATGCCAAACTCGCCACGCCATGTCGCATTCTGGCTATCGGCCGCGACATTTTCGACAAGCCTCGCGAAAGCGCGAAACAATGCGTGAAAGGGCTTTGTCAATTGCGGCGAAATCGTGTCGAAACAGACCTTTGCCGCTGCCCGTTTCAGTGTTACCGATGGCCGCATGACACGCAGGATCATGTTGCAGGGAACCGGCTCGGATGTCGGAAAATCGGTATTGGTGGCGGGGCTCTGCCGGCTTGCCGCCAATCAGGGCCTGAAGGTCCGGCCGTTCAAGCCGCAGAACATGTCGAACAACGCCGCCGTTTCCGACGACGGTGGCGAGATCGGCCGCGCGCAATGGCTGCAGGCGATGGCCGCGCGCGTGCCGTCGTCGGTGCACATGAACCCGGTGCTCCTGAAGCCGCAGTCGGACGTGGGCAGCCAGATCGTCGTTCAGGGTAAGGTCGCCGGGCAGGCCAGGGGGCGGGAATATCAGGCGCTCAAGCCCAAGCTGCTGGGCGCCGTCATGGAGAGTTTCGAACAAATATCGGCCGGTGCCGATCTCGTGGTGGTCGAAGGCGCCGGCTCGCCGGCCGAAATCAACCTCAGGCCCGGCGACATCGCCAATATGGGCTTTGCGACACGGGCCGACGTGCCGGTCGTGCTGGTCGGCGACATCGACCGCGGCGGGGTGATCGCCTCGCTGGTCGGCACGCATGCGATCCTGGCCGAGGAAGACCGGCGCATGGTGACCGGCTATCTCATCAACAAGTTCCGCGGCGACGTCACGCTGTTCGACGACGGCATTGCCGCCATCGGCGGCTACACCGGCTGGCCCTGCTTCGGCGTCGTGCCGTGGCTGAAGGCGGCGGCACGCCTGCCGGCGGAAGATTCCGTCGTGCTGGAGAAGCTGACGCGCGGCGAGGGGCGGGCGCTGAAGGTGGCCGTCCCGGTGCTGTCGCGCATCGCCAATTTCGACGACCTCGATCCGTTCGCCGCCGAACCGGAGATTGATCTCGTCTTCGTGCGGCCTGGCAGTCCCATTCCGGCCGACGCTGGCCTCGTCGTCATTCCCGGGTCGAAGTCGACCATCGGCGACCTCATCGATTTCCGTGCGCAAGGGTGGGACCGTGACCTCGAACGTCATGTGCGCCGGGGCGGCCGGGTCATCGGCATCTGCGGCGGCTACCAGATGCTCGGCCGGCGCGTCACCGATCCGCTCGGCATCGAGGGCGGCGAACGTGCGGTCGAGGGTCTCGGGCTGCTCGAGGTCGAGACCGAGATGGCGCCGGAAAAGACGGTGCGCAACAGCCGCGCCTGGTCGCTGGAGCATGATGTGGCGCTCGAAGGCTACGAAATCCATCTTGGCAAGACGCAAGGTGCGGACTGTGGCCGGCCATCGGTGCGCATCGACAATCGCGCCGACGGCGCGCTTTCGGCCGATGGCCGCGTGATGGGCACCTACCTGCATGGGCTCTTCACCAGCGACGCCTATCGCGGCGCGCTGCTCAAGAGTTTCGGCATTGAAGGCGGCGCCAACAACTACCGCCAATCGGTCGATGCGGCGCTCGACGATGTCGCGAACGAGCTGGAGGCTGTGCTCGATCGTCGCTGGCTGGACGAGTTGCTCAGGCACTAGGGACGCGGCAAGGGTCAGCCAGCAGGTCCGGTACGTCGGGCCCAACAGGAGCAACGAGCCTATCCGACGGAACTACGCTGCGACATCGTGCTCCTCGCTTGCGGCTTCCCAGACTTCCCGCGCGGCATCCAGGTTCATCAGGGCAATCCCCAGACCGACGATCAGGTCCGGCCAGGCCGACTGCCACAGATAGGCTGTCGCCAGACCCGCGGCGATGATGGCCACATTGGCGAAGGCATCGTTGCGGGCGGAGAGAAATGCTGCCCGCGTGAGGCTGCCGCTCGTGTGACGGTAGGCGACGAGCAGATAGGCGCAGAAGAGGTTGACCACCAGCGCCCCAAGTCCGGTCAGGGACAGGGCAAAGGGCTCTGGCGGGACCGGATCCATGAACTTCGCCCAGGCCGTCCAAAGGAAGGCCAGCGCCGGTACCAGTAGAATGAACGCCATCGCCATGCCGACCCGCACGCGGGTCCGCGCCGTCCAGGCCAGAGCAAAGAAAATCAGCATGTTGACGGAGGCGTCTTCGAGGAAGTCGACGCTGTCGGCCATGAGGGACACCGAGCCGATCGAAAGCGCGACAAGGAGTTCGACCCCGAAATAGCCGAGGTTCAACAGGGAGACGATGAGGACGACGCGGCGCAGGTCGGTATCCACTCGAAAGGTTCCTTTTCTGGCGAAATTCGCCCTCGGCACTTTGACACAGGTGTTAGCAGCAGTTTGCTATCCATAGCACTAGGTTTCGACATCGGTTCCGTTCACACTGCCGTCGTGCCTGACGCCCGACAAATCGTCGCGTGGCGCAACTCGGCCGGGGAGGCGTCGCATGCGTCGATTGACTTTGGGCTGCCCGCTTCCTAATCATCAGGTGTTGGATGGTTCCCCCTTGTCGTGGCGATCTGGGGGAATAATTGGGAATGTGACGGATGGACCCAAATCGGGCATCCTTATCGCAGCCGACCCCGCGACTGTAGAACGGTCAGGGTTCGCCATCGGGTTTGGTGCCGGGCTGTCGGCCGGTTGCATGGGCAATCGGGGCAGGTCGGGGATCAAGCCGGAAAAGCCACTGGCGTGGCATCGTGATCAGCCGGGTTTGGACGCCTCTTCTTCTACGAATCGTCCGCCTTTCACGATGTCCCTCACAGCGCCCATGCGTCGGAGACGACGCGCAAAGGTTCGCTGTGGCACCGGAAAGACGCCGGGAAGGTGAGGCGGGCCGCTCGGGCCCTGACATCGGAACCTTGCCCTTTGAGGGCGAGGCGATGTTCGGCCCGTGACGCCGTGAGCCAGGAGACCTGCCATCCGGCATGGGCATTCCGCCCGAGGGGACTTTTGTCTCCAACGCCATCACGGAGGTTGTTTTGGCTCGCAGATGTTTTCAAGAACGCGCCCGTGGCGCGTCCGATGGCTTTTGCCACCGACGGCTGATTTGGGAATGTTGAGGCAGCCACGATGAGCAGTCTCAGCGCCGGGCCCGTGCTGGTCCTTGGCGGCGCCCGTTCCGGCAAGTCCAGCTTTTCCGAGAGGCTCGTCGAAGCGTCCGGCCTCACCATGCATTATGTCGCCACGGGCCGCGCCTGGGACGACGAAATGCGCGAGCGCATCGACCATCACCGGACGCGCCGCGGCGAGGGCTGGACGACGCATGAGGAGCCGCTCGATCTCGTCGGCATCCTCAGACGCATCGATGATCCCAGCCATGTGGTCCTGATCGACTGCCTGACGCTATGGGTCACCAATCTCATGCTGGAAGAGCGCGACATGACGGCGGAGTTCGCCGCCCTTGTTGCGTATCTGCCTGAGGCGCGGGCGCGCCTCGTCTTTGTTTCCAACGAGGTCGGCCTCGGCATCGTGCCCGAGAACCGCATGGCCCGCGAGTTTCGCGACCATGCCGGCCGGCTTCACCAGATCGTTGCGGAGAAATCCGCTGAAGTTTACTTTGTCGCGGCCGGTTTGCCGCTGAAAATGAAGGGTTGATCCATGACCACTGCGAGAGCCAACCAGGGCAAGATCCCGGCGACCGTCATCACCGGCTTCCTCGGCGCCGGCAAGACGACGATGATCCGCAACCTGCTGCAGAACGCCGACGGCAAGCGCATCGCGCTGATCATCAACGAGTTCGGCGATCTTGGCGTCGACGGCGATGTCTTGAAGGGCTGCGGTGCCGAGGCCTGCACCGAGGACGACATCATCGAGCTCACCAATGGCTGCATCTGCTGCACCGTGGCTGACGATTTCATCCCGACCATGACGAAGCTGCTCGAGCGTGAAAACCGTCCTGACCACATCATCATCGAAACCTCGGGCCTTGCCCTGCCGCAGCCGCTGATCGCCGCTTTCAACTGGCCGGATATCCGCAGCGAAGTGACCGTCGATGGCGTCGTCACCGTGGTCGACAGCGCCGCCGTTGCCGCTGGCCGCTTTGCCGACGACCACGACAAGGTCGATGCGCTGCGCGTCGAGGACGACAATCTCGATCACGAAAGCCCGATCGAGGAGCTGTTCGAGGATCAACTGACGGCTGCCGATCTCATCGTTCTCAACAAGACCGATCTGATCGATGCCTCCGGCCTCAAGGCCGTGCGCGACGAGGTGTCTTCGCGCACCAGCCGCAAGCCCACGATGATCGAGGCGAAGAACGGCGAAGTCGCCGCTGCCATCCTGCTTGGCCTCGGTGTCGGCACGGAAAGCGATATCGCCAACCGCAAGTCGCATCACGAGATGGAGCACGAGGCAGGTGAGGAGCACGATCACGACGAGTTCGACAGCTTCGTCGTCGAGCTCGGTTCGATCGCCGATCCGGCCGCCTTCATCGATCGCCTGAAGGGCGTAATCGCGGAGCACGACGTTCTGCGCCTCAAGGGTTTTGCAGACGTGCCCGGCAAGCCGATGCGCCTCCTGATCCAGGCGGTCGGCGCCCGCATCGACCAATATTACGACCGCGCCTGGGGCGCTGGCGAAAAGCGCGGTACGCGCCTCGTCGTCATCGGCCTGCACGACATGGACGAGGCGGCGGTGCGCGCTGCGATCACTGCGCTCGTGTAGATCGTTCTTTGAATGAAATGATCTAACGCATTGAAATGATGCAGTTCCGGATGGAAAACGCTTTTAGCGTTTTCGTTCGGAATTGCCCCACCGGACAAGACGAATGCATCTGCTTCTCGCCCAGAAAGGAACGATCGCCGACGGCAACGAGGCGATCGACCTTGGGCAAACGCCGGCCGATATCCTTTTCCTCTCCGCCGCCGACACCGAGCTCTCCTCGATCGCCGCGGCTCACGGCCGACGCGACGGAGGCTTGAGCCTGCGCATCGCCAGCCTGATGAGCCTGATGCACCCGATGTCGGTCGACACTTACGTCGAGCGCACGGCGCGTCACGCCAAGCTGATCGTCGTCCGGCCGCTCGGTGGCGCCAGCTACTTCCGTTATCTGCTGGAAGCCCTGCATGCGGCTGCAGTCACCCATCGTTTCGAGATCGCGGTTCTGCCGGGTGACGACAAGCCGGATCCGGGGCTGGAGCCTTTCTCCACCGTCGCAGCCGACGACCGCCAGCGCCTTTGGGCTTACTTCACCGAAGGCGGCTCGGACAATGCCGGGCTGTTTCTCGACTATGCGGCCGCACTGGTCACAGGTGCGGAGAAGCCGCAGCCGGCAAAGCCACTGTTGAAGGCCGGCATCTGGTGGCCGGGTGCTGGCGTGATCGGCGTCAGCGAATGGCAGTCTCGTGTTCAGGGACGGATGGTAGCGGGGGAGGGATTCGAACCCCCGACGGTTGGGATCTGCTTCTACCGCGCGCTCGTGCAGAGTGGCGAGACACGGCCGGTGGAGGCGCTGATCGATGCGCTGGAGGCTGAAGGCGTGCGGGCACTGCCGGTGTTCGTCTCAAGCCTCAAGGATGCCGTTTCCGTCGGCACGCTGCAGGCGATTTTTTCCGAGGCCGCACCCGACGTGGTGATGAACGCCACTGGCTTTGCGGTCTCGTCGCCCGGTGCCGACCGTCAGCCGACGGTGCTGGAATCGACCGGTGCGCCGGTGCTGCAGGTGATCTTCTCCGGCTCGTCGCGGGCGCAATGGGAAACGTCGCCGCAGGGGCTGATGGCGCGCGACCTCGCCATGAACGTGGCACTCCCCGAAGTCGATGGCCGCATCCTTGCGCGCGCCGTCTCCTTCAAGGCGGCGTCGATCTATGACGCCAAGGTGGAGGCCAATATCGTCGGCCATGAGCCGCTCGAAGACCGGGTGCGCTTTGCCGCTGATCTTGCCGTCAACTGGGCGAAGCTGCGCCGGGCAGAGCCCGCCGAGCGCCGCATTGCCATCGTCATGGCCAACTATCCGAACCGCGACGGTCGCCTCGGCAACGGTGTCGGGCTCGACACGCCGGCCGGTACCGTCGAGGTGCTTAGCGCCATGGCGCGGGAAGGCTATGCGGTCGGTGAGGTTCCCGCCGATGGCGACGCGCTGATCCGCTATCTGATGGCCGGGCCGACCAATGCGGCGAGCCATGACCGCGAAATTCGCGAGCGTATTTCGCTGAACGATTACAAAACGTTCTTCGATTCGCTTCCGAAACAGATAAAGGATGAAGTTGCCGGTCGCTGGGGCGTGCCGGAGGCCGATCCCTTCTTCCTCGATGGCGCCTTCGCGCTGCCGCTCGCCCGCTTCGGCGAGGTGATCGTCGGCATCCAACCGGCGCGCGGCTACAACATCGATCCGAAGGAAAGCTACCATTCGCCGGACCTCGTGCCGCCGCATGGCTATCTCGCCTTCTACGCCTTCCTGCGCCAGCAGTTCGGAGCGCAGGCGATCGTCCACATGGGCAAGCACGGCAATCTCGAATGGCTGCCGGGCAAGGCGCTGGCGCTGTCGGAAACCTGCTATCCCGAAGCGATCTTCGGGCCGCTGCCGCACATCTATCCCTTCATCGTCAACGATCCGGGCGAAGGTACGCAGGCCAAGCGCCGCACCAGCGCCGTCATCATCGACCACCTGACCCCGCCCTTGACGCGCGCCGAATCCTACGGCCCGCTCAAGGATCTGGAAGCGCTCGTCGACGAATATTACGACGCCGCCGGCGGTGATCCGCGCCGCCTCAGGCTGCTCAGCCGCCAGATCCTCGATCTCGTGCGCGACATCGGCCTCGACAGCGACGCAGGCATCGACAGGGGCGACAGCGACGACAAGGCGCTGGAAAAGCTCGACGCCTATCTCTGCGACCTCAAGGAAATGCAGATCCGCGACGGCCTGCACATCTTCGGCGTCGCGCCGGAAGGGCGGTTGTTGACGGACCTCACCGTAGCGCTGGCGCGCGTGCCCCGCGGTCTCGGCGAGGGCGGCGACCAGAGCCTGCAGCGGGCGATCGCAGCGGATGCGGGGCTGCGTGGGTTCGCTATTCCCACCTCCGCGGGGGGTAGCCCCGCACGCGACGCCCAACCCTTCGACCCGCTCGACTGCGTCATGTCCGACACCTGGACAGGCCCGAAACCGTCCATCCTCGCTGACCTCTCGGACGCCCCCTGGCGCACCGCCGGCGATACGGTCGAGCGCATCGAGTTGCTTGCCGCAAATCTCGTGTCGGGTGAACTGGCTTGCCCGGACCACTGGGCCAACACCCGCGCCGTGCTCGGCGAAATCGAAACGCGCCTGAAGCCGTCGATTTCAAACTCGGGTGCCGCCGAGATGACCGGCTTCCTCACCGGTCTCAGCGGCCGCTTCGTCGCCCCCGGTCCATCGGGCGCGCCGACGCGCGGCCGGCCGGATGTGTTGCCGACGGGGCGCAATTTCTACTCCGTGGATAGCCGCGCGGTGCCGACGCCGGCTGCCTATGAGCTCGGCAAGAAATCGGCCGAGCTTCTGATCCGCCGCTACCTACAGGACCACGGCGAATGGCCGTCCTCCTTTGGCCTGACCGCCTGGGGTACGGCGAACATGCGCACCGGCGGCGACGACATCGCCCAGGCCCTAGCGCTGATCGGCGCCAAGCCCACCTGGGACATGGTCTCTCGCCGGGTGATGGGCTACGAGATCGTGCCGCTCGCAGTCCTCGGCCGCCCACGCGTCGACGTGACCTTGCGCATTTCCGGCTTCTTCCGCGATGCCTTCCCGGACCAGATCGCGCTCTTCGACAAGGCGATCCGCGCCGTCGGCGCGCTGGAGGAAGACGATGCCGACAACATGATCGCCGCACGCATGCGGGCGGAAAGCCGACGGTTGGAAGCGGAAGGTGTCGAGGCTGCCGAGGCCGCGCGTCGAGCCTCCTACCGCGTCTTCGGCGCAAAGCCCGGTGCCTATGGCGCCGGCCTGCAGGCGCTGATCGACGAGAAAGGCTGGGAAACCAAAGCTGATCTCGCCGAGGCCTATCTTACCTGGGGCGCCTATGCCTATGGCGCCGGCGAGGAGGGCAAGGCCGAGCGCGATCTTTTCGAGGAGCGCCTGCGCACGATAGAGGCGGTGGTGCAGAACCAGGACAACCGCGAGCACGATCTGCTCGACAGCGACGACTACTACCAGTTCGAAGGTGGCATGAGCGCTGCCGCCGAACAGCTCGGCGGTCACCGTCCGGCGATCTACCACAACGACCATTCCCGTCCGGAAAAGCCTGTGATCCGGTCGCTCGAAGAAGAGATCGGCCGCGTGGTCCGGGCCCGCGTCGTCAATCCCAAGTGGATCGATGGCGTCATGCGCCACGGATACAAGGGCGCCTTCGAGATCGCTGCCACGGTCGACTACATGTTCGCCTTTGCCGCGACCACGGGTGCGGTGCGCGACCATCATTTCGAGGCCGCCTATCAGGCGTTCATTGTCGACGAGCGCGTGGCTGACTTCATGCGCGACAAGAACCCGGCCGCCTTTGCCGAGCTTGCCGAACGCCTGCTTGAAGCAATCGACCGCAATCTCTGGACGCCGCGCTCGAATTCGGCGCGGTTTGAACTTGCCGGCATCGGCACGGCAGCAACCCGGCTTCGTGCCGGCAATGAATAGAGCGGTTCCGGGCTGGCGGTAATCCGTCCGGAATTGCTTGCAAACAAAGACCTGGTTCCGTTTCGCTGCTCAGTGAAGTGCGAAAAGGAACCGAAGCGGGACGAGGGCGCCTGCCCATCCCGAACTTGAGAACTGAGGGAGTGATCATGAGCGACGAGACGACAGTAGGCGGCGAAGCCCCGGCCGAGAAGGACGATGCCCGCCACGCCATGAAGATGGCGAAGAAGAAGGCAGCGCGCGAAAAGATCATGGCGACGAAGACCGACGAGAAGGGTCTGATCATCGTCAACACCGGCAAGGGCAAGGGCAAGTCGACCGCCGGCTTCGGCATGATCTTCCGCCACATCGCCCACGGCATGCCCTGCGCCGTCGTGCAGTTCATCAAGGGTGCGATGGCAACCGGCGAGCGCGAGTTGATCGAGAAGCATTTCGGCGATGTCTGCCAGTTCTATACGCTCGGCGAGGGCTTCACCTGGGAAACGCAGGATCGCGCCCGCGATGTTGCGATGGCTGAAAAGGCCTGGGAGAAGGCGAAGGAACTGATCCGTGACGACCGCAACTCGATGGTTCTGCTCGACGAGATCAACATTGCTCTGCGCTACGACTACATCGACGTCGCCGAAGTGGTGCGCTTCCTGAAGGAAGAAAAGCCGCACATGACGCATGTGGTGCTCACCGGCCGCAACGCGAAAGAAGACCTGATCGAAATCGCCGATCTCGTCACTGAGATGGAGCTGATCAAGCATCCGTTCCGTTCCGGCATCAAGGCGCAGCAGGGCGTGGAGTTCTGATGAGCCAGAGCTGGCAGTTCTGGGCGCTGCTTTCGGCCGCCTTCGCTGCGCTCACGGCGGTGTTTGCCAAGGTCGGGGTTGCGCAGATCAACTCCGACTTCGCAACGCTGATCCGCACCGTCGTCATCCTCTGCGTGATCGCCGCCATCGTCGCGGCGACAGGGCAGTGGCAGAAGCCATCGGAAATCTCCGGACGCACCTGGCTGTTTCTCGCGCTGTCCGGTCTTGCCACCGGCGCCTCCTGGCTTGCCTATTTCCGCGCGCTCAAGCTCGGCGACGCCGCCCGCGTGGCGCCGATCGACAAGCTCTCGATCGTCATGGTCGCAATCTTCGGCGTGCTCTTCCTCGGTGAAAAGCTCAACCTGATGAACTGGCTCGGCGTCGCCTTCATTGCCGCCGGGGCGCTGTTGCTGGCGGTGTTTTGAGCGCGCCTGCTCTGGTGCCTGTTCATTGAATGTTCGCCTCAATCAATCCGTAATCCCGGTACACGCAGCGGCTGTGACGAGCGGAGGACGGCATGGAGGTTGACGGCAATTGGCGCGAGCGCCTTCCTGATCGGTCGGGCCACGTCGCGCAGTTCGGCAGACGCTGGAAGCGTCGCAGCCTGAGGGTGAGCCCTGCATCAAACCCACCGGCGGACACGCCTGCAATAGGCACCGTAGGCGTCGCCGAAGACCTTGGCGAGGTGGGTTTCCTCCATGCGGATCTGGTAGGAAATCGAGATCCAGGCGGAGAGCGCCAGCGCCACCGAGATGACGTTGGGCACCGCCAGCACCGTGCCTATCAGCGCGGTCACCATGCCGACATAGATCGGGTTGCGCGAGAAGGCATAGAGGCCTGAGGTCACAAGCGGCGCGTCCTGCTTTTCAGGGATGCCGATCTTCCAGGAATGACGCATCGCCCATTGCGACAGCATCGTCAGCCCGCCGCCGAGCGTCATCAGCGCCAGGCCGACGGCGTGAAGGATGGGCGTGTCGAGCGCCGGGATCCGGCCGAGGGCGGCATCGACGGAGGCCGGGAGCATGGCGACCGCCAGCAGGTGGATCACCAGCGCTGCGACGATCAGTCGGAAAAGCCTGCCCGCAAACCCTTCCGCATCGTCGCCATAGGTCAGCACGACCGGCGAGCGGCCGGATTGCACACGGCGGAGGATCGCCAGCGCGAGCGTGGACAATCCCACGACGAGCATCAGGATGGCGGGAAGGGTGGTGGACATGGAAACCTCTGGAGCGAGCTGACAAGACAGGAGCGCACGACGGGTAGGCGGCCCATATGAGCGTCTACCCGGCGAAGCATTCTGATCACCTTGCAATCTCTAGTAACTAGAGGTTCAAGCGCCGGACCTGTCCGACTTTCGTCGTGGTTACCGGATCTTATTGCCAAGCGTTGGAGGCTGTCATCGTCGCCCCCGCCGTGTCGGAAGGTCGGCAAAATTCGTCTTTTGACGGCTGCTCCTTCCGCCGAGCGATTGCATAGGCAGGAGGCCGCACCCATGTTAGACCGTCGACAGGCTAAATACGGGTGAACCTTGAAGAATACTCTTAGAGCTGCGGTTGGTGTCGCATCGGTCTTGCTGTTCTTGTCATCAGGTGTGGCGGGGCAGGCGCAAACCGTGAAGAGCGGGGCGTCACGAGCTCAAGAAACGACGACCAGCCAGAAGGCGGAACCGAAAACTAAAACGACGCGCAAGCAAAGGGCTGCGGATGAAGCCAAGGCCAAGGCGCTCGCCGAAGCGCGCCGTCCACGGATTTGCAAGACGCGGGAGAACGAATGCAGCTATGGCGCAGGTCCGGTCGGAGAGCAGTGCTCGTGCTGGTCGAAATCCGGTGCGCCTGATCTTGGCATAACTGTCAGGCGTTGACCGCCCGCGACCTTCGCGCGGGCAGGCAAGCGTGCGTCGCTCGAAGCGACGCCTGACGCGATAGAAATCACGGGTCGCCTGGTTCGTTCTGAAAGCTTGGGATTGGGTTTAGGTGATGGAAGCCGGCGTTGAACGCAAAATAATGACCGATCTCGAGAACAGCGCGCTCCAGTTTGCAACCCGAGCACACGGCGAACAGAAGCGTAAGTATGACGGTCGGCCCTATATCGTTCATCCGATTGCGGTGGCGGAGATTGTTCGAAGCGTGCCCCATACGCCCGAAATGATCGCCGCAGCGCTGCTTCACGATACGGTCGAAGATACCGACGCGACGCTGCTGGAGCTCAAGGAAGCGTTCGGCCCCAAGGTCGCAACACTGGTTGCGTGGCTCACCGACATATCCACTCCGTTCCACGGCAACCGACAGGTGCGCAAGGAACTGGATCGCCAGCACCTCGCATCGGCGCCCGCCGCGGCGAAAACCGTCAAGCTCGCCGACCTGATCGATAATGCGATAGCGATCAAAGCCGGCGATCCGAATTTCTGGAAAGTGTTCGGCGCCGAGATGAAACGCTTGCTGGAGGTCTTGGGCGACGGCGACGAGACCCTTCTCGCAAAGGCCCGTGCATTGGCGCCGCAATGAGAGTGCCGCCGTTTATCGGCAAGCATGTCTGCGCCATGTCGACCCGGTCAACCGGTCATCCAAGATCGCAGAACGGACATGCATTTGCGGTTTTGCCCGCCGGTGTGGCCCAGCCACGCCTAACAGGCTGCGCGGTTGCGGCCGTTAGGACAGCGCAGAATTTGCCGACCGCGCCGCGCCTCAATGCCCCAGCCAGATCCTCAAGGGATGCGTCGGATCTGCGAGCAGCCGGATAGCGAGCGCGATCGAGACGATGACGAGCAGCGGCTTGATGATCTTGGCGCCCTTGGCCATGGCATAGCGCGAGCCGACCTGGGCGCCGAGGAACTGGCCGAGGCCCATCAACAGGCCGACCTTCCAGAGGATGGCGCCGAAGAAGAGGAAGACGCCGAAGGCGCCGACGTTGGAGCCAAAGTTGAGGAACTTCGTGTGCGCCGTCGCCTTCAACACGCCGAAGCCGGCGAGGGTAACGAAGCCGAGCATGAAGAACGAGCCGGTGCCGGGGCCGAAGACGCCGTCATAAAAGCCGATTAGCGGCACCAGTGTCAGCGTGAAGACGAAGGGGGTGACGCGGCTGTGCTGGTCGACGTCGCCCATGTTCGGCTTCAGGCCGAAATAAAGCGCAATGGCGATCAGCAGAAAGGGCAGGATCGCCTTCAGCACGTCGCCGGGAACGATGGTTGCGAGCAGGGCGCCGAGCACGGCGCCGGCGGCCGACATCAGCGCCATCGGCAGCTGCTCTTTCAGGTTCACGTGGCCGCGCCGGGCATAGGACAGCGTGGCCGAGCCGGAGCCGAACAATCCCTGCAGCTTGTTGGTGCCGAGCGTCTGCAAGGGCGGGATGCCCGCAATGAGCATGGCCGGAATGGTGATCATGCCACCGCCGCCGGCGATCGAATCGATGAAGCCTGCGATGAAGGCGGCGACGAACAGGAAGGCGAGCAGGTGGAAGGCGAGATCTTGCACGGCGGGGACTCGAGAGGAGAGCTGTCAGGCGGGATTTTCCGCCTTGTGTCAGAGCCCGGCGCGATTTGCAAAGCCTTCTGTCGCGGTGTTGCTGTCCATGCAGGTGTCGAAATTGAAAAACCGACAAAGATTCAAAGCCTTGTTCCATCTCGCTGTCTTTCTGGATGGAGGCGCTCTCGCCCGCATGGTGCCGAAGAAGGGCTGTCCTTGCGATACGGCAGGCGGATGACGAGTTTCCTCAAACGCGACATGGCGATGGCGCAATCCGGTTTGACCGGCCTTCCGCGCTCCGGTAAAAATGAAGGATATGCGACGGCGTCCGCTTTGGCGGACTGAAAGAGCGTCCGGTGCGGCCGACCCAGCCAGGGGGCCATCAGCCGGTGCTGTCCAGATCGGCCGGGACGGATCGTCCCAGCCGGCGCTTCGTTAAGGAGAACCAACGAAGGGAGCCGGCCGCCGATGCCATCGGGCCAACACTCTGCACAGACGACGAAAGCAGGAGCCGGGCTGGTGCTCGGGCTCGGCTGCGAGCGTCGCACGCCGGCCGAAGAGGTGATCGCCCTTGCCGAGCGTGCGCTTGTCGATGCCGGTGCTGCGCCCGGCGACCTGCGGCTGGTCGCCTCGCTCGATGCTCGCGCCGAGGAGCCGGCGATCCTGGCGGCCGCTCAGCATTTCTCGGTTCCGGCCGCGTTCTACGATGCCGCCACGCTCGAAGCCGAAGCTTCCCGGCTCGCCAACCCCTCCGAGATCGTCTTTGCCTACACGGGTTGTCATGGCGTTGCCGAGGGTGCAGCGCTCGTCGGCGCCGGGCGCGAAGCCGTGCTGATTGTGCAGAAGATCGTCTCCGCCCATGCGACGGCCGCACTTGCCGGGCCGGCGACCTTGCGCGCCGAAAAGCGCATCCAGGCGGCGGAGGCTGTCTGATGCGTTCTTATGTTGTTGAATTGAATCAATCTTTTGCCCGGGGTTTCTCTCAATTGGAATCCGGTTCTTTAGAGAGCGCGTCAGGCGTGCCGTTGGGTGGCGCCGAAATACAGGTGGGACAGCACGCATGATCGACGACCTCTTTGCCGGATTGCCGGCGCTCGAAAAAGGTTCGGTCTGGCTGGTCGGCGCCGGCCCCGGCGATCCCGGCCTGTTGACGCTGCATGCGGCCAATGCGCTGCGCCAGGCGGATGTGATCGTGCATGATGCGCTGGTCAACGAGGATTGCCTGAAGCTCGCGCGGCCGGGCGCCGTGCTGGAGTTTGCGGGCAAGCGTGGCGGCAAGCCGTCGCCGAAGCAGCGCGACATCTCGCTTCGCCTCGTCGAACTCGCGCGCGCCGGCAACCGGGTGCTGCGCCTCAAAGGCGGCGATCCCTTCGTCTTCGGTCGCGGTGGCGAGGAGGCGCTGACGCTGGTCGAGCACCAGGTGCCGTTCCGAATCGTGCCCGGCATCACCGCCGGTATCGGCGGGCTTGCCTATGCCGGCATTCCCGTGACCCATCGCGAGGTCAACCACGCGGTCACTTTCCTGACTGGCCATGATTCCTCCGGCCTGGTGCCGGATCGCATCAACTGGCAGGGCATCGCCAGCGGCTCGCCTGTCATCGTCATGTACATGGCGATGAAACATATCGGCGCGATCACCGCCAACCTCATTGCCGGCGGTCGCTCGCCGGACGAACCGGTCGCCTTCGTCTGCAACGCCGCGACGCCGCAGCAGGCGGTGCTGGAAACGACGCTTGCGCGTGCAGAGGCCGATGTTGCGGCGGCAGGGCTGGAGCCGCCGGCGATCGTCGTCGTCGGCGAGGTGGTGCGGCTGCGCGCAGCACTCGACTGGATCGGCGCGCTGGACGGGCGCAAGCTTGCCGCCGACCCGTTCGCCAATCGCATTCTCAGGAACCCGGCATGAGCGGATTGCTGATTGCCGCGCCCGCGTCCGGCTCCGGCAAGACGACGGTGACGCTCGGGCTGATGCGCGCCCTGAAGAGGCGCGGCGTGGCGATCGCGCCCGGCAAGGCGGGGCCGGACTATATCGATCCCGCTTTCCACGCGGCAGCGACCGGCGAGCCCTGCTTCAACTACGACCCCTGGGCGATGCGCCCGGAACTGCTGCTTGCCAATGCGTCGCATGCCGCCTCCGGCGGGCGCACATTGATCGTCGAGGCAATGATGGGACTGCATGACGGTGCTGCCGACGGCTCGGGAACGCCAGCGGACCTCGCCGCGACGCTGAACCTTGCGGTCATTCTGGTGGTCGATTGCGCCCGCATGTCCCAGTCGGTTGCCGCCCTCGTGCGCGGCTATGCGGATCATCGCGACGATATCCGGGTGGTCGGCGTCATCCTCAACAAGGTCGGCAGCGATCGGCATGAAATGATGCTGCGCGATGCGCTCGGCAAGGTGCGCATGCCTGTCTTCGGCGTGCTCCGGCAGGACAGCGCGCTGCAACTGCCGGAGCGCCATCTCGGGCTCGTGCAGGCGGGCGAACACTCAGCGCTTGAGGGCTTCATCGAGGCGGCGGCCGCGCGGGTCGAGGCTGCCTGCGATCTCGACGCCATCCGCTTGATCGCGACGATTTTCCCGCAGGTGCCCGCGGCGGCCGATGCCGAGCGTTTGCAGCCGCTGGGTCAGCGCATCGCGGTCGCGCGCGATATCGCCTTTGCCTTCTGCTACGAGCACCTGCTTTACGGCTGGCGGCAAGGCGGCGCGGAGATTTCCTTCTTCTCGCCGCTCGCCGACGAGGCGCCGGATGCGGCAGCGGATGCCGTCTATCTTCCGGGGGGCTATCCGGAGCTGCATGCGGGGCAGCTGAGCGCCGCCGCCCGATTCCGTTCCGGCATGCATTCCGCGGCGGAACGCGGCGCCCGCATCTTCGGCGAATGCGGCGGCTATATGGTGCTCGGTGAAGGGCTTGTCGCTGCCGATGGCACACGCTACGACATGCTCGGCCTGCTGCCGCTCGTAACCAGTTTTGCCGAGCGCAGGCGGCACCTCGGCTATCGCCGCGTCGTGCCTGTCGACAACGCCTTCTTCGATGGACCCATGACGGCGCACGAATTCCACTATGCGACCATCATCGCCGAAGGGGCGGCCGATCGGCTGTTTGCGGTCAGCGACGCCGCCGGCGAGGATCTCGGCCAGGCGGGCCTCCGGCGCGGCCCTGTCGCCGGTTCCTTCATGCATCTGATCGACGTCGCAGGTGCTGCATGAGCGCACCGATCGTTCATGGTGGCGGCATCACCGAGGCCGCAGCGCGCTATGGCGGCCGGCCCGAAGACTGGCTCGATCTGTCGACCGGCATCAATCCATGCCCCGTCGCCTTGCCCGCGATCCCTGAGCGCGCCTGGCACCGGCTGCCGGATCGGCAGACGGTAGATGATGCGCGGAGCGCCGCCGCCGACTACTACCGCACCAACGGCGTGCTGCCTTTGCCGGTGCCGGGCACCCAGTCGGTGATCCAGCTCCTGCCACGTCTTGCTCCGGCCAACAGGCACGTCGCGATCTTCGGGCCGACCTATGGCGAGTATGCCCGCGTGCTTGAAGCGGCCGGCTTTGCTGTCGATCGCGTCGCGGATGCCGACGCGCTCACGGCCGAACATGGGCTTGTCATCGTCGTCAACCCCAACAACCCGACCGGCCGCGCCTTGGCGCCGGCGGGCCTTCTGGCGATCGCCGCAAGGCAGAAAGCGAGCGGCGGACTGCTGCTGGTCGATGAGGCCTTCGGCGATCTTGAGCCGCAACTGAGTGTCGCTGGTCACGTACCAGGGCAGGGCAACCTCATCGTCTTCCGCTCCTTCGGCAAGTTCTTCGGCCTTGCGGGCCTGCGCCTCGGCTTCGTCGTTGCGCCGGAGCCGGTGCTTGCGTCCTTTGCCGATTGGCTCGGCCCCTGGGCTGTCTCCGGCCCGGCGTTGACGATCTCGAAAGCGCTGATGCAGGGCGATACGAAGGCGATCGCGGCGGGCATCCTCGAGCGTCGCGCCGGCCTCGATGCGGCTCTCGATGGGGCAGGGCTCAACCGTATCGGCGGCACGGGGCTATTCGTGCTGGTCGAGCATCCCAGGGCGGCTCTGCTGCAGGAGCGGCTCTGCGAGGCCCATATTCTCACGCGCAAGTTCGACTATGCCCCGACCTGGCTCAGGGTCGGTCTTGCGCCTGACGCGGCTGGTGACCGACGGCTGGCGGACGCGCTTGCCCGCATGGAGCTCTGAGGTGTCGGAGACGATCCTGCTCATTCTCGCGCTGGCGCTGGTGATCGACCGCGTTGTCGGCGATCCGGACTGGCTCTGGGCGCGCGTGCCGCATCCGGTCGTGTTTTTCGGCAAGGCCATCGGCTTTTTCGACGCCCGGCTGAACCGGGAGGACCTCGAGGATGGTGCCCGCAAATTTCGTGGCGTCGTCGCGATCCTGCTGTTGCTTGGCATCAGCGCCTGGTTCGGCCATCTGCTGCATCGCCTGTTCGCCGTCCTCGGACCGCTCGGCTTTCTGCTTGAGGCGGTTGTGGTCGCGGTCTTCCTGGCGCAGAAGAGCCTCGCCGATCACGTGCATCGCGTGGCCGGGGGCTTGCGACAGGGCGGGCTGGAAGGCGGACGTGCCGCCGTGTCGATGATCGTTGGTCGCGATCCAAAGACGCTCGACGAGCCGGCGGTCTGCCGTGCCGCGATCGAAAGCCTTGCCGAGAATTTCTCCGACGGCGTCGTGGCGCCGGCCTTCTGGTACGCGGTTGCCGGCCTGCCCGGGCTTCTTGCCTACAAGATGCTGAACACCGCCGATTCGATGATCGGCCACAAGTCGCCGAAATATCTGCACTTCGGCTGGGCCTCGGCTCGACTCGACGATCTCGCCAACCTGCCGGCAGCGAGGCTCTCGATCCTTTTGATCTCAGCCGGTGCGCTGATCCATCGTGGCGTAAGCGCCGCCAAGGATGCGCTGACCGTGGCCCTTCGCGACCATGGCCTGCACCGCTCGCCGAACTCCGGCTGGCCGGAAGCGGCCATGGCCGGCGCGCTCGATCTGCAGCTTGCCGGTCCGCGGATCTATGGCGGCGTCAAGGTCAGCGAACCGATGATCAACGGTCCGGGCCGAGCGGTTGCAACAAGCGAAGACATCGACGCCGGTATTGCTGTATTTTATGGCGCCTGTACGGTCATGGCCGGGTTTGTTCTTGCAATCGCAATGATTTGATCGCGGAAGTTGACCTTCGCATTAAGACTCTGCTTTCCATATGTATTAAGATCGTATCATATTCGATCAGTTATTCTCCTGGAACGTTTGGTTCCACCGGTACGTGTTCGTCTTCCCGGAGAGAGAAGCATGCGCAAAAGCTTTCTGACTGCGCTGATTGCCGCTCTGCTGCAGTTTGCCGTTCAACCCGCGAACGCCGCCAATCTCATTGCCGATATCAGCCTGTCGTCGCAGACGATGACCGTGCGGCAATACGGCGTCGTCATGTATCGCTGGAAGGTGTCGACGGCGCGCAAGGGCTATGTGACGCCACGCGGCAGCTGGAGCGCCAAATGGCTCTCTCGCAATCACCGTTCACGCAAATACGACGACGCGCCGATGCCATATGCCGTGTTCTTCAACGGCGGCTACGCCATCCACGCCACCTACGACATCAAACGCCTCGGCCGCCCGGCATCGCACGGCTGCGTGCGGCTCCATCCAAACAACGCGGCGGAGTTTTTTGCGCTGACGCGGGAACATGGGCTGAAGAACACGCGGATCGTAATTACGCGGTGACGCCTGCCTAGCCAGCCCCTCATCCCCCTGCCGGGACCTTCTCTCTGTTTTGAAGGGGAGAAGGGATCCGAGGCACCGTTTCCGCTTCATCTCCGACCGTTTCGTAAGAAGTGAACGGTAGAATGCGCGTCCCCATCTTCAACGTGACTGCTTGGCTTTCCTCGGGGTAAACCCGAGGAGAGGGCAATTCTGTCGGGCACTTGATGAGGCAGCTAAGAGCCGCTGGCGACCGTCAGTCGATGCCTGCCACATGCATCAGCCGGTCGAGGCTCGGCACGGTGACGTGGCGGCTGTTTTCGATGCGGATGACATTCTCCTTGCGGAGCTTGGTGATCTGGCGGCTGACGGTCTCGATGGTCAGGCCGAGATAGTCGGCGATGTCGGCGCGCGACAGCGGCAGGTCGAACACGTTCGAGGTGCCGTTTTCCGGGTCGATGTGAGTCGCGATGATGTAGAGGAAGCTTGCGACCTTCTCCTGCGCGGTCTTGCGGCCAAGGGTGAGCATCCAGTCGCGCGCTTCGTCCAGTTCCTTCAGCGCCTGCTCGTGCAGCCGGTGTTCCAGCCCGGGAGCCTCGGAGACCAGCCGCTCGATGACGTTGCGCGGGAAGCAACAGATGTCGGTGTCGACAGCCGCTTCCGCCGTCAGCGCGCTTTCGCGGGTGAAGGGCCGGCCCATGAAATCAGGGGCGAACTGCAGGCCGACGATCTGCTGACGGCCATCGGCCAGCACCTTGCTGAGCTTGACGACGCCGGAGATGATATTTGCGTAGCTGTCGGTGGTTTCTCCCTGGCCGATGACCTCGCGGCCGGGCTCGATGCTGCGGCGGGTGGAGTGACGGCTGAGGTCGAGAAGCTGATCCGGAGAGAGCGTACCGCAAACGCCGCCATGGCGCGCCTCGCAGGCGGAGCAGACGGCTGGAACGTCCGAATTATGGATATCCTTGCGGCGATGTTCGTTCACGATCTGCAATTCTTTCTACCTGCATTCCATTGCTCCCTGGATGACCAAAGAGGATGCGGGTCGTTAAATCAAGAGTTGACAGGTGCTAATTCCGAAAGCGCGAAACAATGTCTCATGCTGGCTTGAGCATTGTCAATTTTAACGTGTTAATTCGCCGACTTGATCAAAATCAAAGGCCTCATTGCCGATCCGTCCTAAGCCGTTTTCATGACAGCGGAGAGACTGATGGACGACGCGCTAATCCTCAAGCATGCGAATCCCGTGCCACGCTACACCAGCTACCCGACCGCGCCGCATTTTTCCGAAGCGGTGGGGCCGGTTGACTATCAAAGCTGGCTCGGGGCGATCGGTCCGGATGAGGCGATCTCGCTCTATGCTCACGTGCCCTATTGCGACCGGCTCTGTTGGTTCTGTGCTTGCCATACGAAGCAGACGCTGCGGTATGATCCGGTGGCAACCTACCTCACGGGCCTGCATCGGGAGATTGCAGAGATTGGCGGGCGGGTGAGCCGCGAAGCCAAGGTAACGGCCCTGCATTTCGGCGGCGGCTCGCCGACGCTCGTCAGGCCCGACGACCTGATCGCGCTGAAGCGCGCCTTTACCGATCACTTCACCTTCGCGGCTGATTGCGAGATCAGCGTCGAGATGGATCCGAACGATCTCGACGAAGCGCGCCATGATGCGTTGGCGGAGATCGGTATGACGCGGGCGAGCTTCGGCATCCAGGATTTCGACCCCGTCGTGCAGAAGGCGATCAACCGCATCCAGACCTTCGAGCAGACGCGTGACGCGATCGAGGCGTCACGGTTAAGGGGCGTGCATTCGGTCAATTGCGACGTGCTCTATGGTTTGCCCTATCAAAGCCTGCAGTCGCTTGAGCGCACCATGGAGGCAGTGCTTTCGCTCGACCCCGATCGCGTCGCACTCTTCGGCTACGCCCATGTGCCGTGGATGAAGACGCATCAGAAGATGATCCCGGACGAAAGCCTGCCCGGCATCGTCGAGCGCTTCGCGCAGATGAGCCGCGCGGCCGAAATGCTGGCTGCCGCCGGCTACGAGACCATCGGTATCGATCATTTTGCGAAGCCCGATGACAGCCTGGCGCGGGCCAGCCGGGAAGGGCGTCTCCGTCGCAATTTCCAGGGCTATACCGACGATGCCGCCGAAACGCTCGTTGGGCTTGGCGCCTCCGCGATCGGCCAGTTTCGTCAAGGTTATGTCCAGAACATGCCGGCGACCGGTGAGTATCTGCGCCATGTTGAAAACACGGGGCTCGCTGCGGTCCGCGGTTATCGCTTCACACCGGACGACACTTTGAGAGCAAAAGTGATTGCCGACGTCATGTGCCGTTTTGCCTTCTCCTTTGCTGAGGTTGAGGAAGCGTTTCCCGGGCTGGCAGGGGCTGTGATCGAGGAGGCACGGCTGTTTCGGGCGCGCGACGTGGATGGGCTGACGACGATCGAAAACGGGGTTTTCCGCCTGACTGAACGCGGCAGGCCCTTTGCCCGCTCGGTTGCAGCCACCTTCGACGCCTATCTCGGCAACGGCCGGGGCCGGCATTCGGTGGCCGTCTGACCCCATGCTCTGTCGCAACACCGTTTTCCAATTCGAAAGCCTTTGCCATCAAGGCCATTGGCTTTTGCGGCGCATTTACCTATAGGATCGCCGAGACTCGACTTAAAATATTAGAGGTATGCGCGTGACAGCTACATTCGACAAGGTTGCCGACATTATCGCGGAAACGAGCGAGATCGATCGCGAGACGATTACGCCGGAAAGCCACACGATCGACGATCTCGGCATCGACAGCCTGGACTTCCTCGACATCGTGTTTGCGATCGACAAGGAATTCGGCATCAAGATTCCGCTCGAGCAGTGGACGCAGGAAGTCAACGAAGGCAAGGTTTCGACCGAAGAATACTTCGTTCTGAAGAACCTCTGCGCCAAGATCGACGAACTGCGGGCTGCCAAGGGCTGATCGGGCTTTCGCCCGAGCCTTGCGACTCGATTTCCAATGCCGCCCGTCGCGCCCCGCGCTTGACAGGCGGCATTGGCGTTTTTACTTGAGCCCGAAACCAACAGGGTGAGCCTCAATGCTCCTTGAATACTTCCAGATGATCGACCGTGTCGAAACGGTCGATCTTTCGGCTGGCCGGCTGACGGCGCGGTCCGTCGTGCCGGAGAAGAGCCCGGTGTTCGAAGGCCATTTCCCAGGCTACCCGCTGGTGCCCGGCGTGCTTCTGATCGAGACCATGGCGCAGGCCTCCGGTTTCCTGGTGCTCGCCGCCACCAATTTCGCCGCCATGCCCTTCCTGATGTCGGTCGACGGCGCCAAGATGCGGACCTTCGTCGAGCCCTCGGCCGAACTCGAGATCGAGGCTTTCCTCGAGCATGAAGGTTCGGGCTTCGCCGTCACCAAGGCGAAGATCACCTCTGGCGGCAAGAAGGTCTGCGATGCCCAGCTGAAACTGAGAACGATGCCGTTCGATCAGGTTCCGCTCGGCGATATCGTGCGCAAGCGGGCTGGAGAAGTGGGTCTGATGGCGGCGCTTTCGGCGGCAGCCGGTTCGGAGAAGTAAGATGAGCAAATCTGCAAACGACGTTGTCATTACCGGCGTCGGTATCGTCACCAGCCAGGGCGTCGGCGTCGAGCCGCATCTGGCGCTGCTTACCGCCGGCACGTCACCGGCCGTGCGCGTCGAGACCGAAAAGTTCAGCCCCTATCCGGTGCACCCGCTGCCGGAGATCGACTGGTCGCAGCAGATCGCCAAGCGTGGCGACCAGCGGCAAATGGAAAACTGGCAGCGTCTCGGCGTTTTTTCCGCGGGCCTGGCGCTCGATGACGCCGGTCTCAAGGACAATCTCGAAGCCTGCGGCAGCATGGACATGATCGTCGCTGCCGGCGGCGGCGAGCGTGACATCAACGTCGATTCGCTGATCGTCGACGAGGCGCTGAAGCGCAACGACCGCGAACAGCTCCTCAATGAAAAGCTGACGACCGAACTGCGCCCCACGCTGTTCCTGGCCCAGCTTTCGAACCTGCTCGCCGGCAACATCTCGATCGTGCACAAGGTCACCGGTTCGTCGCGCACCTTCATGGGCGAGGAAGCGGCCGGCATCTCGGCGATCGAAACCGCCTTTGCCCGGATCAAGGCCGGCCAGTCGACGCATACGCTCGTCGGCGGCGCGTTTTCGGCCGAGCGCCTCGACATCATGCTGATGATCGAGGCGATCCAGGGTCAGGCGACCGGTGACTGGCACCCGATCTGGTCGCGCAGCCGCGACAACGGCGGCGGCATGATCCCCGGGTCGGTCGGAGCCTTCTTGGTGCTGGAATCACGCGAGTACGCCGAAGCCCGTGGTGCCCGCATCTATGCGACGATCGACGCGATCGGCAGCGACCGCGGCAGCCGCGCTGACGGCAAGCTCGAAGCACGCCTTGCGGACCTTGCGAAACCGGCCGAAAAGCTCGATCCGGCAGGCACCGTGGTCTTTTCCGGCACGTCAGGCTTTCATGATCTCGTCGCCAGCGAAAAGGCGTTCCTGCAGGCCAATCTGGCCGGCGCGCCGGTGCGTGCCTATGGCGGCATCGTCGGGCACAGCATCGAGGCGCAGTTTCCGGCGGGCCTCGCGCTTGCTGCACTCACGCTCGGCCACGGCGCCAAGGTACCGGCCTTCGACGGCAGCTTCGAAAAGCCGATGACGGCTGCTGCCCGGTCGGCGGTCGTGACCACCGTCGGTCATTCACGCGGCGAAGGCGTCGCGGTCCTTTCGGCCGAATAAGAGGAACGATTGATGAGCAACGCTTACAAGGATCATCTCGGTCGTCCGATCGTCGCCGTCACTGGCATGGGCGTCATCACCTCGCTCGGGCAGGGCCTGGAAGACAACTGGTCAGCGCTGACCGGCGGCGTCTCCGGCATCCGCAAGATCACCCGTTTCCCGACGGAGGGTCTCAACACCCGCATCTCCGGCATGGTCGATTTCATCGAGGTGCCGGCGGCCAACTCCGTCGAGCGCTCCTACGCCATGGCGCGCGAGACGACGCTGGAAGCGCTGGCGCAGGCCGGGCTTTCCGGCGACTTCAACGGTCCGCTGTTTCTGGCCGCCCCGCCGATCGAGCCGGAATGGAGCGCGCGCTTCGAGCTTGCCGACCGCTCGCCGCCTTCCGAACAGCCGGGCGATGCGTACAACCGTTTCCTCGCCGCGATGCGCCAGAAGGCCGATCCGGTGTTCCATGAGGCCGTGCTCTTCGGCTCGATCTCCGAGCGCCTTGCCGATCGCTTCGGCACGCGCGGCCTGCCGGTGACGCTCTCGACGGCCTGTGCCTCGGGCGCGACCGCGATCCAGCTCGGCGTCGAGGCGATCCGCCAGGGCCGCACCGATCGTGCGCTGACGGTAGCGACCGATGGTTCGGTCAGCGCCGAAGCACTCATCCGCTTTGCGCTGCTTTCCGCGCTCTCCACCCAGAACGATCCGCCGGAGAAGGCCTCCAAGCCCTTCACAAAGGATCGGGACGGCTTCGTCATCGCCGAAGGCGCTGCGACCCTGGTGCTCGAATCGCTGGAAGCTGCCGTTGCCCGCGGCGCCCGCGTCTACGGCATCCTGAAGGGCTGCGGCGAGAAGGCCGATCTCTTCCACCGCACGCGCTCGTCGCCCGACGGCGGCCCGGCGATTGCGACGATCCGCGCGGCCCTTGCCGACGCCGGCATCGACGAAGGCGGCATCGGCTACATCAACGCGCACGGCACCTCGACGCCCGAAAACGACAAGATGGAATATCTGTCGATGTCTGCCGTCTTCGGTGAGCATCTGCCGTCGATCCCGGTCTCGTCGAACAAGTCGATGATCGGCCACACCCTGACGGCCGCCGGCGCGGTCGAGGCGGTGTTCTCGATTCAGACGATGCTGACGGGCACGCTGCCGCCGACGATCAACTACCAGAACCCCGATCCGGCGATCGTGCTCGACGTGGTGCCGAACGTGAAACGCAGCCAGCAGGTGTCTGCGGTGCTGTCGAACTCCTTCGGTTTCGGCGGCCAGAACGCCAGCCTGGTGATGACGGCCGAGCCGGCTTGAGCCGGACCTGGTGAAACGAAATACCCCCCTCTGGCCTGCCGGCCATCTCCCCCAACAAGGGGGAGATCGACGCGCGGCCGGCCGATCGCTCCAATAACAAGGCCCGATTTCGGTGCTTTTCGTGAAGGGCAAAGGGGTGCCACATCCAATCTCCCCCCTTGTGGAGGAGATGCCCGGCAGGGCAGAGGGGGCTAACGCGCCGCTCTCTGTAGAATGGCGACATGCCCACAAGACGTGTATATGCCGCCTGTCGATCTGAACATTTAAAGGAAGAACCATGCGCGCCCTGCAACTGCTCGATGACCGCAAGCTCGAAATCACCGACATTCCGGAACCGGAAGCACCCGGCCCGGGCGAGGTGACGTTGCGCGTCAAGGCGGTTGCGCTCAACCATATCGACGTCTGGGGCTGGCGCGGCATGGCATTCGCCAAGCGCAAGATGCCGCTCGTCATCGGCGCCGAGGCAGCAGGCGTCGTCGACAGCATCGGTCCCGGTGTTTCAAGCGTGCTTCCGGGCCAGCTCGTCTCGATCTACGGCGCGCGCACCTGCGGCCTCTGCCGTCCGTGCAAGGAAGGCCGCGACAACCTCTGCGAACATGTCGGCGGCGTTCACGGCTTCCACCTCGACGGCTTCGCACAGGAGAAGATCAACCTGCCGGCGCGCCTGCTGGTACCGGCACCTCCGGGCGTCGACGCGGTCGCCGCAGCCCTTGCTCCGGTCACCTTCGGTACCGTCGAGCACATGCTGTTCGACAACGCCAAGCTTGAGCCCGGCGAGACCATCCTCGTGCATGCTGGCGGTTCCGGCATCGGCTCGGCGGCGATCCAGCTTGCCAAGAAGATCGGCTGCACCGTGATCACCACCGTCGGCTCCGACGACAAGATCGAGAAGGCCAAGGCGCTCGGCGCCGATCACGTCATCAACTACCGCACCGACCGCTTCGAGGGCGTGGTGCGCAAGCTTACCAAGAAGAAGGGCGTCGACGTCGTGTTCGAGCACGTCGGCAAGGACACCTGGGCGGGCTCGATGCTCTGCATGAAGCGCGGCGGCCGTCTCGTTACCTGCGGCTCCACCTCGGGCGTGTCCACCGACATGAACCTGATGATGCTGTTCCAGCAGCAGCTGAAGCTGCTCGGCTCCTTCGGCTGCCGCATGGAAAACATGGCGAACGCCATGCAGAAGATGGCGCGCGGCCTCGTACATCCGGTCATCGACACCGAAATCGGCCTGGACGAGATCGACCGCGCGCTGGAGCGCATGGAATCGCGCCAGATCTTCGGCAAGATCATCCTGAAGATGGATTGATCGACGTGCGCATGCTGATCACACGGCTGGTGCTGGCGGCGGATCGTTTCCGCCAGTGGCTGATTGCGCAGTTCGTGTTTCTGCTTCTGACGATCCTGAAGATGTTTCCCGCTGACGGCGCGATCAACTTCATGGATCGCGCCCTGCGGTTCATCGGCCCGAAGACCAGCCGTCAGAAGCTGACGCTGACGAACCTGCGCAATGCATTCCCGGAAAAGAGCGAAGCGGAGATCGAGCAGATCGCGCTCGAAAGTTGGGGCAACATGGGCCGCATGGCGGCCGAATACGTGTTCCTCGACCGTCTCTTCGATTTCGACCCGGAGCGCACGACGCCCGGGCGCATCGAAGTCTCGGGCATTCCCTTGTTCCTCGAGCTTCGCGACAATCCGCGCCCCTTCATCGTCTTTACCGCGCACAGTGGCAATTTCGAAATGCTGCCGGTCGCCGGCTCAGCCTTCGGGCTCGACGTGACGGTGCTGTTCCGGCCGCCGAACAATCCTTACGTGGCCGAGAAGGTCTTCAACTTCCGCGCTGAACGCATGGGCAAGCTCGTGCCGTCGCATGCGGGCTCGTCCTTTGCGCTCGCCCGCCAGCTGGAGCGCGGCCAGGGCGTCGGGGTTCTCGTCGACCAGAAGTTCCGCAAGGGCCTAAAGACCAAGTTCTTCGGCCAGGACGTGCAGACCAACCCGCTGCTCGCCAAGCTCGTCCGCCAGTTCAACTGCGAGGTCTATCCGGCCCGCTGCATCCGCTTGCCGGGTGGCCGTTTCCGCCTGGAGATCGAACCGGCGATCGCCATCCCACGCAAGGCCGACGGCAGCGTCGACGTGACCGCTACGGCGCAGGTTCTGAACGACAAGGTGGAAAGCTGGGTGAGGGAGTATCCCGGCCAATGGCTCTGGTATCACGACCGCTGGCACATCAAGCGCTACCTGAAAGACTGATTCTCGTTCGCCCGCGACCCCAGCCAGATTGCGTCTTGCGCAAGCAGGCTTGATCTTCCTGCAAGCCCGGCACCCCGTGTGCCGGGCTTTGCGTTTTGCCAAGTACGCGGGGGCATCGGCGCCGATCTTCCCTCGAAAACGTGCGTAAATGTTAAGTTTTTCTTTCTGCTGTTGAACGCTATCGCAATGAGTGTAAACTTATGCCTGTCGCGTGAGAAAATGCCTGCAAGCGCTTTGGATGACCCGAGCAGCGCGGTTTTACGCGGAAGTGGTGGGGGAAACGTCAAGAACCAGATCAGTGTCCTGAGCATCTACGCCTGTTTTGTAAGTGCATCGAAGCGGTTTTGCCGTGGGGGAATTGGGGTTTCGAATTGAACGCACTGATTGAGCTGTTCTGGTTCAAATATTCGCAGCTGCAGTATGCCGTTCGTACGGCTGACGAGCATTTGATCAGCATTCTGGATCGCGAATTGGATCCGATCTTGAGATCCGTCTACGACGAGAAGGCGGTGAGCGTCGAAGATGCCCGGCTTCAGTTCCAGTTCCTGATCGACATTCTGCGCGTCGAAGCCGACGACATTTCCTGCGTGCTGCGCCATTCGCAGTTGCTGCAATCGCTGATCAATCGCTACTTCGCGGCGACCGGTGCGGAGAACCTCGCCGACCTGCAACTGGAGCGCCTGCCGGCGCAGCCGAACAAGGGCAGGGCGGACGAAGGATTGCTCAACGAGGCGATCCTCGACAGCTTCCCGGACCGGCTTGCGGTGATCACGCCCGACTACCGCTATCTTTACACCAATCCGCGCAATGCCGAGCATCTGGAAAGCCGCCCGATGGACCTGATCGGCCGGCATATCGTCGAGTTCATCGGCATCCAGCGGTTCGAGCTTCGGGTGAAATCCTATCTCGACCGGTGTTTCGCCGGCGAGGTGGTGGACTACACCTTCGCCAAGACGGTCGACGCGCGCACGGTCGTCGTGCGCTGCCGGCTGACGCCGTGCATGTCGAGCACCGGCAAGCTCATCGGCGCTATTCTAGTGATCCAGGAACATGCCGACCGCCGCCGCGCGATCGCGGCCTGAGGCGCCGGTTCCGGCGGCATCAATCGAAAATGCATGAGGGGATGCGCGGCCGGATAACGGCCGCCTGACGTGTCCGTTTTGCGGCGCGCTGCCCCCAAAGGCCGGTTTATCCGACCGGCGCGGTGATGCTGCGCAGACATTCCTGCTCGAAGCCGACGTGCCGCCTGAGGCTCGTGAAGAAGCCGCGTAGCATGTAGCCGGCGGTCTCGGCATTGACCGTCTGGTCGGCAGCGCCGAGGCGCTCCAGCATTTCGGTCAGCTCCTCGGCGAAGCACTCGTCCTCGCAGTGTTCGTATTTCAGCCGCTCCAGCGTCGCGCCGAGCGTCGGATCGCCGCGGTAGGTGCGTTCGATCCAGGAGAAGACGAGGTTTTCTTCGCCCGAGTGCATCTCGCGGATCAGCGGCTCCAGCACCTTTGCGGCATAGAGGCATTTCTGCCGGTCGATTTCCGCAGGCAGGCTGTCGGCGATTTCCTCCAGGCAATTGCAGAGCGCAAGCTGCTCCTCGTGGGCGCGGGCAAGCCAGGCAAACGGCTCGGCCACGGACTCCCGCCGGGGGGCCGGGTCCAGCCGGCTGCGGATTCGTCCGTCTTCAAAAGTCTTTTTCATCGGCTTCAGACGCCAGCTCCCACGGCGCTCCCTATTGTTTGCCGAGGATGATCCAAACGAGGTGACAAAGCCTTGATCTGAATCAAGGCCGGGCTGCCCCGATTCTGACACTTTCGGGCAAGCTGCGGTGACACCCCTCGTTTCGGGGTGTTGTCGCGTGCGTTCGGATAAAGTTGGGGACCCAACCATGAAATACACATTCGAGATGATCCTGCTCGGGGTCGGTGCATTCCTGGCGCTTGTCGGCGCCGGGTTTGCCCAGGACCGGCACTTCGAAGCCCATATGTGGGTGCTGTTCTTCACGCTTCTTGCCGGCACCATCCTCCTGATGCGCCGCATCGAGTTCAGCCCGGCTTCCGCGGGCAGGGCGTCACCGCCGCCACCCCAGTCGGAGTATTTTGACGAGGTGGTCAAGTACGGCGTGATCGCCACCGTCTTTTGGGGCGTCGTCGGCTTTCTCGTCGGTGTCGTGGTTGCACTCCAGCTTGCCTTCCCGGACCTCAACATCGAGCCCTGGTTCAACTTCGGCCGCATGCGGCCGTTGCACACCTCGGCGGTCATCTTCGCCTTCGGCGGCAACGCGCTGATCGCAACGTCCTTCTACATCGTCCAGCGCACCAGCCGTGCCCGCCTCTTCGGCGGCAATCTCGGCTGGTTCGTGTTCTGGGGCTACCAGCTCTTCATCATCATGGCCGCCACCGGCTATCTGCTGGGCATCACCCAGTCGAAGGAATATGCGGAGCCGGAATGGTATGTGGACCTGTGGCTGACGATCGTCTGGGTCGCCTATCTCGCCGTCTTTCTCGGCACGCTGCTGACGCGCAAGGAGCCGCATATCTATGTGGCCAACTGGTTCTACCTCGCCTTCATCGTCACGATTGCGATGCTGCACATCGTCAACAACCTGGCGGTTCCGGTCTCCTTCCTCGGCTCCAAGAGCTACTCGGCCTTTGCCGGGGTGCAGGATGCGCTGACGCAATGGTGGTACGGGCATAATGCCGTCGGCTTCTTCCTGACGGCCGGCTTCCTGGGCATGATGTATTACTTCATCCCGAAGCAGGCCAATCGCCCTGTTTACTCCTACCGCCTGTCGATCATCCACTTCTGGTCGCTGATCTTCATGTACATCTGGGCGGGTCCGCACCACCTTCACTACACCGCGCTGCCCGACTGGGCGCAGACGCTAGGCATGGTGTTCTCGGTCATGCTCTGGATGCCCTCCTGGGGCGGCATGATCAACGGCCTGATGACGCTTTCGGGCGCCTGGGACAAGATCCGTACCGACCCGATCATCCGCATGATGGTCATGGCCGTTGCCTTCTACGGCATGGCGACCTTCGAAGGTCCGATGATGTCGATCAAGACGGTCAACTCGCTCAGCCACTACACCGACTGGACCATCGGCCACGTGCATTCCGGCGCGCTCGGCTGGAACGGCCTCATCACCTTCGGCGCGATCTACTATCTCGTTCCGAAGCTGTGGAACCGCGAGCGCCTCTACAGCGTGCGCATGGTCAACTGGCACTTCTGGCTCGCCACGCTCGGCATCGTCGTCTACGCGGCGGTCATGTGGGTTGCCGGCATCCAGCAGGGGTTGATGTGGCGCGAGTACGACGACCAGGGCTTCCTCGTCTATTCCTTCGCGGAATCGGTCGCGGCCATGGTTCCCTACTACGTGCTGCGTGCCCTTGGCGGCGCACTCTTCCTCGCCGGAGCTCTGCTCATGGCCTTCAACGTAACCATGACCATCCTCGGCCGCGTGCGCGATGAAGCCCCGATCTTCGGTGCGACGCCCGCGCTCAAGGCTGCGGAATAGGAGGGCATAGAGAATGTCCATTCTCGACAAACACGCGACGCTCGAACGCAACGCGACCCTGCTGCTCGTCGGCTCGCTGCTCGTCGTCTCCGTCGGCGGCATCGTGGAAATCGCGCCGCTCTTCTACCTCGAAAACACCATCGAGAAGGTGGAGGGCATGCGTCCCTATTCGCCGCTGGAGCTTGCCGGCCGCGACATCTATGTGCGTGAAGGCTGCTATGTCTGTCACAGCCAGATGATCCGCCCGTTCCGCGACGAAGTGGAGCGCTACGGTCACTACTCGCTGGCGGCGGAATCCATGTACGACCATCCGTTCCAGTGGGGCTCCAAGCGCACTGGGCCGGACCTGGCGCGCGTCGGCGACCGCTACTCCAACGAGTGGCACGTGCAGCACATGATCGAGCCGCGCTCGGTGGTGCCGGAATCGGTGATGCCGAGCTACGCCTTCCTCAAGGCGACGCCGCTCGATGTGAACAACATCGCCGCGAACCTCAAGGCCAACAAGGCGGTCGGTGTGCCCTACACGGACGAGATGATCGACAACGCGCTTGCCGACATCAAGGCGCAGGCAGATCCGAACGCCGACACGTCCGGCGTCGAGGGCCGCTATCCGAAGGCCAAGCTCGGCGACTTCGACGGCGATCCGCAGAAGCTGACGGAGATGGACGCGCTCATCGCTTATCTGCAGATGCTCGGCACGCTGGTCGACTTCTCCACCTATGACGACACCACCGGCTATCGCTAAGGAGACCGCACCATGGAAACCTACACGGCCATGCGCCAGTTCGCCGATAGCTGGGCGCTCCTTGCCATGACGCTCTTTTTCCTGGGCGTCGTCGCCTTCATCTTCCGGCCCGGCGCCAAGAAGGCCGCCGATGATGCCGCAGCCATCCCCCTGAAGGAGGATTAATAGAATGGCGGACAAACACGTCGACGAAATCAGCGGCGTCGAGACCACCGGCCACGAATGGGACGGTATCCGCGAGCTTAACAACCCGATGCCGCGCTGGTGGGTCTATACCTTCTACGCGACCATCGTCTGGGCGGTGGGCTACATGATCGTCTATCCGGCCGTGCCGCTTCTGACCGACGCCACCAAGGGCGTGCTCGGCTATTCGAGCCGCGCCGAGGTGAGTGCGGAGCTTGCCAGCGCCAAGGCGGCGCAGGCAGGCAACCTCGAGAAGATCGCGTCGAGCTCGCTCGCCGACATCATGGCCGATCCGCAGTTGCAGCACTTCGCCGTTTCCGGCGGCGCGTCGGCCTTCAAGGTCAACTGCGCCCAGTGCCACGGCTCGGGTGCGGCCGGTTCTGCCGGCTTCCCGAACCTGAACGACGACGACTGGCTCTGGGGTGGCAAGCCCGAAGAGATCTACCAGACGATCGCCCACGGCATCCGCTATAACGGCGACGACGACACCCGTGTCTCGGAAATGCCGTCCTTCGCGGAAATCCTGCAGCCGGAAGAGATCAAGCAGACGGCGGCCTATGTCGTCAGCCTCACCGGCACGCCGTCGGATGCCTCCATGGTAGAGCCGGGCAAGGCGCTGTTTGAGGCAAACTGCGCCTCCTGCCACGGTGCCGACGCCAAGGGCAACCGCGAGTTCGGCGCGCCCAACCTTGCCGATGCGCTGTGGCTGAACGGCTCGAGCGAACAGGCGATCGTCGCCCAGATGAAGGCGCCGAAGCACGGCGTCATGCCCGCCTGGCTGCCACGCCTCGGCGACACCACCGTCAAGCAGCTCGCCATCTTCGTGCATTCGCTGGGTGGCGGCGAGTAAGAGGAACGAGGGGCTTGCGGACCTGCCACTCATCCGTAGGTGATGGTGGCGCCCCTCATCCGCCTGCCGGCACCTTCTCCCCGCCAGGCGGGGAGAAGGGCGCAAGCCGCGCTGGCCTCGCCAGGTTAAACGTAAGGTTGGCGATGGAGCCGCCCATCACGTTCTTGAGTGGGCTACCGCTCAGACTTTTCAGGCTTCATGCCGGGCGGGTGCCCCCAGCGTTTCTCTCCCCGCCAGGCGGGGAGAGTTGTCCGGCAGGACAGTGAGGGGCAGCTCTCTTCCATACAGTCGAAAAGGCCGCGCCAAAGGGCGCGGCCTTTTTCATCTGGAGACGTTTCGCCATTGAGGGGAGATGTCAATGAAATGGCCGACGTGTCCTCTCAAGACCTCGCCTTTTCGCCGACACGCCTTCGCAACGAAACCACGGCCAGCGTCGCCATGATCGCGATGGCGACGGCGCAAACGGCGGCGGCTGCGTTGAAGCCGGTCATGAAGGCGGCCTGGGCTTGCTCCAGCATGCCCGCCGGAAGCTCGGTCGCGACGGATACGGCGCCGGCGAGGCTGTCCGACAGCCTGTCGCCGATCTCGCCGGGGATCAGCGTCTGGCCGGCCATTTCGATGCGGTAGACGGCGGTGGTCAGGCTGCCGAGCGTGGCGATGCCGACGGCAAGACCGAGTTCCTGCACCACTTCGGAGAGGGCCGAGGCCGAACCGGCCTTTTCGGCGGGCGCGGCGCTGACGACGAGATCGGTCCCGAGCGCCGCGATGGTTCCAAGACCGAGATAGACCAGAGCGAACGCGGCCGTCACCAGGGCGACGCCGTGTGGCGCAGCATCGAGCTGGGCAAGCAGGAGGTAGCCGACCACGGAGAGCGCCAGCACCGCTGCGATCACGGGGCCGGGGCCGAAGCGCCTGGCGATGAGCGGTGCGGTGATGCCGGCCAAAAGCATGGCGAGCGCCGAGGGGCCCATTCTCAGGCCCGCCGACAGCGGAGAAAGCCCGACGACGAGCTGCAGATACTGGGTGACGAGCAGCATCGTGCCGCCGACAGCCGTCAAGCCGATCAGGAGGATCAACAGCGCGGTGCGGAAGGCGCGGTCGGAGAAGAGCTCGAGGTCGATCAGCGGGCTTCGAAGCCGGCGTTGTCGCCGGATGAAGAGGAGCGTGGCGACGAGGCCGATGGTCAGGCCGAGCGTGGCGCCGAGCCCAAGGCCATTCTTGGCGATCTGCTTGATGCCGTAGACGATGGGCAGCAGCCCCGCCAGCGACAGCGCCACACTGGCCATGTCCAGGCGGTCCGATTGCGGGGCACGATATTCCGGCAGCAGAAACGGCGCGACGATGAGCAGCAGCCCGACGATCGGCAGTGCGACGAGGAAGGCAGCCCCCCACCAGTACCGTTCGAGCAGGATGCCGCCGACGATCGGCCCCGCGGCCATGCCGAGCGCGAACATGGTCGCCCAGACGCCGATCGCAAGCGCGCGCTGGTGCGGGTTCAGGAACATGTTGCTGATCAGCGCCAGGGTCGGCGGCATCAGCGTTGCGCCGGCAACGCCGAGTGCCGCGCGTGCAGTGATCAGCATGGTGGCGCTGGTGGAATAGGCCGAAAGCACCGAGGCAACTGCGAAGGCGGCCGCGCCCAGCATCAGGAGCTTGCGGCGACCGATGCGGTCGCCGAGCGTTCCCATCGTGATCAGAAAGCCGGCGATCATGAAGCCGTAGGCATCGACGATCCAGAGCGCCTGGGTGCTGGTGGGCTTCAGATCCGCCGCGAGCGCCGGCAAAGCGAGATGCAGCAGCGTCAGGTCGAGCCCGAGCAGGATGGTGGGGAGCGCGAGCAGGGCGAGCCCGGCCCATTCTCGCAGGCCCGCGCGCGTTTCACCGGGATCGGCATGGTCGGTGAGGTGGGATGGTCGGTCGCTGAGAATTGTCAAAAGTGGCCTCCGTCTTCGCTTGGGCTGGTTGCGGAGACCACATCTTCAGGGCACAATCATCCTGTTACAATTTAAGTAATTATCCTATTACTGAGAGCAATAGCGTGAACGAACGAAGTCTTGAGCGAAGCAAGAACGAGCTGTCGGAGTTTTTGACGAGACACAGGGCGAAGCTGACGCCGGCCGATGCCGGCCTTGCCTTCACCGGGCGGCGGCGCACCCCGGGCCTCAGGCGGGAGGAGGTGGCAGCGCTCGCCGGTGTCGGGCTCACCTGGTACACGTGGTTCGAGCAAGGGCGCGACATCAAAGTGTCGGAGGCGTTCCTGCTGAATGTGGCGCGAGCGCTGAAGCTCGACGACGCCGAATGCAGCCATCTGTTCCTGCTTGCCCACAAGCGGCCGCCACCGCCGGAGGCACATCATCGCGTCACCGTTTCGCCGCTGATCCAGACGTTGCTGGACGAGCTCACGGTCCGGCCGGCCCATGTGATCAACCTGCGCTGGGATGTCGTTGCCTGGAACGCTTCGGCAGACGCTCTGTTCGGCTTTAGCGCCCGGCAGCCGGAGCTTGGCAATATCCTGCAAATGGTGTTTGCCGATCCCGAGATACGGAGGCGCATGCCTGCCTGGCGCGAGGACGCGCCGAAGCTGCTTGCCCAGTTCCGATACGATTTTGCCGTGGCGCCGGATGATCCGTCGATGCTGGCCCTGGTCGAAAGCCTGAAGGACCTGTCGGCCGATTTCAGGCGCTGGTGGGCAGCGCCTGGCGTTGACGAGGTCCGTCGCGGGATCGGTTCCCTGATCGATGCCGGGGGCGAGCGCCTGTGTTTCCGCCACGAGACGTTGGTTGTGGACGAGCACCGGCATCTGCGGATGGTGGTTTACTTCGCCGAACCGGCGCTTGCCTGACGGCGACGCCCGAAGCGGCAGGCGCCGGGCCTTCTTATTCGAGGGCTGCGGCGATGGTAGCGCCGACCACGACGCTCGATAGCGCCGTGCCGAGCAGCAGCGAGGTGTTGACCGGCTTTCTCACGACCGTGCCGAAGTTGAAAAGGTTCATCGGCAGGAGGTGAAAACCGCCGCTTTCCGGCTTGCTCGACGGCGCTTCCATGAAGCACTCGTCGTCGAACCAGATCCAGTCGTCGCGCCAGGTCCAGCAGCCGTGCTGGCGGTAGATGTTTGCCACCTGCTCGGCGAAGCCCTTGTCGGCGGGCAGACGGATATAGTCTTGCGGCCTGCGGCTGAAATACTGCATGGCGAGCGGCATGGAGCGCTCGGTGCAATAGTTCGACATCCAGAGCTTGAAGCCGATCTCGTCGCGCAGCCGGTCCAGCACCCGGAAGACCTGGACGTGATCCTCATGGCCGTATTCGCCCCAGGGATTGTGGGTGAAGACGTTCATGTCGGGCTTCAGGAGCGGCAGCAGCGTGCGATAGAGCGTTTCGTAATTGTCCCGGTAAGCCTGGGCGATCGGCCGGGTGGAGTGGCGGAAGCTGCCGGGCATGATCTGCGACAGCGATTTCTTGACGATGCGCTTGGCTTCGCGGCGTGTGCCTTCGGTGCCGAACTCCATTCCGAAGGGACCGGGCTTCGGGTTCGTCCAGTCGGCGCAATCGAAGGAGCCGGTTTCTTCCATTTCCAGAAAGCGCACATTGCCGCGCGGGTAGGCCTTGATCGCAGCGGCGCGTGCGTCGCCCATCTGCGGCTCCGACCAGATATCGCGGTAAAGGATGATCACCTCGTCGACTTTTCGGAGGATCGAGGTGAACCACAGCAACTCGTCATCGGGATGGGCGCCGATGATGACGGAGTTCTTCAGAAAATCATGCGTGTCGGCCATGCTCTTGCGCGCCCTCGTGTTCGTCGCGCGCAATTCTGACGTGTAGAGATTAAACCGGCGTAAAGCGGGAGCGCGTGTCCACAGGGAAGCGGTGCGGTCGTAGGGCCACCGCCCTCCTGGCTTGACCCTCCCGGCAATTTACTGCGCAGACCAGACCGCCAGTTCGTAACCATCCGGGTCGGCGAAATGAAAGCGCCTTCCGCCAGGGAAGGTGAAGATCGGCTTGACGATCCTGCCTCCGGCCTTTTCGACGCGGGCGAGCATATCCTCGAGCTTGTCGGCATAGAGGATGATCAGCGGTCCGCCGTTGCCGACGGGGCCGGTGGTGGTAAAGCCGCCGGTCAGTCGGCCGTCCTTGAATTCGCAATATTCCGGGCCGTAGTCGGTGAAGGTCCAGCCGAAGGCGCTGCCATAGAAGGCCTTGGTGGCGGCGATGTCGGAGACATTGAACTCGACATAGTCGATGCGGCTGTCGTTGCCCTTGTTACCCATTTTTCTACCTGTCTTCTCCGGATTCCATGATCGATTTCAAGGTGGCGAGATCCTTCGCCACCCAGCCGGCATCGCCGGCAAATTGTTCGGCGCTCATGCCCGGCTGCCGCAGCAGCGTGAACATCACCTCCGCGCCGTCGCCGTTCGACACGACGCGCAGCGCATTGTGGACCTCTGTGCCGTCTTCCAGCGTGACGAGATGATCGGTGACGCCGAAGGCGTTGTCAGGCGCAAAGCGCACGCGGGCATTACCGAGCGGACCCGGCGCCAGCCAGTGATCACTCTCGCGGGTCAAGCCCGACGACAGGCCGGACGCCCAGCGCGGCATGTTCTCGGGCTTTGCCATGAAGGCATAGACGTCGCGCCAGTCGCGGTCGATGGTGGTGTGAACGATCTTTGCTTCAAGTGTTGCCATGCTTTGTTCTCCTGCATGACGGAGTAGCACGGGTCGCCCGACCGGTCTTGAACGAAACGGCCAGTCAGGCCGCCTCCCGGTCACCGACGAGCTGGCGGCGGATTTCGGCGGGTGAGAGCGAGGTCAGCTGCCTGGCCTCGCGCGACAGATGCGCCTGGTCGGCATAGCCGGCATCGAGCGCAAGCAGGCCGAGCGTGGCAAATGGTTCCCTTTGGCAAGCCCCGAGGAAGCGCTGTAGGCGCAGGATGCGGTCGAGCGTCTTGGCGCCGTAGCCGAAATGCTCGTGGCAGCGGCGCCTCAGCGTCCTTTCACTGGTGCCGGTGACGGCAGCGAGGGCGCGGATGGGGTTGTTGTCGGACGAGCCATGGCTCTGCCGCAGATGGGCGAGGGTGGCGGCGATATCGCCTGATGGCGGCGAGACGGCCGGCAGGCGCTCAAGCACCGCTTCCGTGAGCATCTCGGCGCGGTGGACCGCATCGGGCGCGTCCTCAATCCTGGTTTCGAGTTTGCGCGCGGCTGGACCCCAGAAGGCGTCGAGCGGAACGACCTCGCCGATGATCTGCGAAAGCGATGTGTGCAGGAAGGACGCCGCGATGCCCGGGCGGAAGCGCAGGCCGATGATGTCGGTGCCGGGCGCGAAGACGGGGAAAGCGGCCACGCGGTCGGGCCCGGCAACCGCCAGGCCGTGCCTGGACCAGAGGATATCGACACAGCCGTCGGGTACGACCGCGATGGGTGCGGCCGTCCCCTCCGGCAATTGGTGGCGCCAGAGGCATTCGACATGGCCGCCGAGTGCGCCGGGCGCGGCATACTCTCGATAGATACCGCGCCGCTTGGCCAGTGTCGGCTCCGTCGGAGCCGGCTCCGTCTGTCTCAGCGGCCCGTGGGCACCGTCCATGCCTTGTCCTCCACGCTTCGGACCGTGCCGGCCGCCTCTTGGCGCGACCAGATCTCGCCGTCGATCTGGCCCTGCAGCTCCGGATAGTCGGCCGCATGGAACACCGGGTCGAGACCCTGCCGGCGCTGGGCGAAATAGTCCTTCGTCAGTTTGGCAATGGTACCGGAGAGGAGCACGATGGCAATGAGGTTGATCGTCGCCATCAGCCCCATCGAGGCGTCTGCCGCGTCGAACACGGTGGTGATGCTTTCGGACGCACCCCAGACGACCATGACGAGCACGGCGCAGCGCATGACCAGAACGCCGACGCGATTGGCGCCGCCGAGATAGGTGAGCGCATTCTCCGCATAGGAATAGTTGCCGATGATCGAGGTGAAGGCGAAGAAGAAGATCGCGACGGCGATGAAGTAGCTGCCGGCCCAGCCGATATGCACGTTCATGGCCGCTTGCGTCAGCTGCGTTCCGGTGACGCCGGAACCGGGTTCCAAGGTGCCCGACAGCAGGATCATGACCGAGGTCGCGGTGCAGATCAGGATCGTATCGATGAAGACGCCGAGCGACTGCACGAAGCCCTGCGATGCCGGGTGGTGCGGCACGGGCGTGGCGACGGCCGCGATGTTCGGGGCCGAGCCCATCCCGGCTTCGTTGGAAAACAAGCCACGCTTGACGCCGTTCATCATCGCAGCCGTGACGCCGCCGGCGACACCGCCTGCCGCTTCCTGCAGGCCAAAGGCGCTGGAGATGATCGTCCACAGCACGCTCGGCACGATCGACGCGTTGACGACGAGCACGTAGATCGCAGTCAGGAGATAGGCGATCGCCATGAAGGGCACGACGATTTCGGCGACGCGGGCGATCTGGCGGATGCCGCCGAAGATGACGATGCCGGAGATGGTCGCAACCGCGATACCGACGGCGATCTTAGGCACACCGAACGCACCCTGGACGGCGTCCGCGATGGAATTGGCCTGCACGGCGTTGAAGACGAGGCCGAAGGAGAGGATCAGGCAGACGGAGAAGATCGTCGCCGCCCAGGGCGCGTTGAGGCCGCGGGCGATGTAGAAGGCGGGACCGCCGCGATATTGACCGTTTTCGTTGCGCACCTTGTAGAGCTGCGCCAGCGCGCTTTCCGCATAGGCCGTCGCCATGCCGACGAGCGCCACCATCCACATCCAGAAGGTGGCACCGGGACCACCGAGATAGAGCGCAACGGCAACGCCGGCGAGGTTGCCGGTGCCGACGCGCGAGGCGAGGCTGACGGTCAGCGCCTGGAACGGGCTGATACCGGCCGCATCCTTCGAGCCGCCGCTGCTTAAGACCCGGAACATCTCGCCGAAATGCACGATCTGCGGAAAGCCGAGGCGCAGGGTGAAGTAGATGCCGACGGCGAGCAGGCCGTAGATCAGCACGTAGCCCCAAAAGATCGTGTTCAGAAAGCCGATGATCGTGTCCATGCGGTTCCTCATTGGTATTGCAAGGTGTGGTGATGTGGCGAACCGCGGTGCGGATCGGATGGGAAAGGCCGTTTACTACTTTTGAGCCTGGCATCTCTTTCGAGCGCCTGGACCTTTCGCCGCATGCTGGCGCTTTAGCCCGCAAACTTGACACAGATCAACGTTTTCGGCCGCCAAATCAGGCAAAACGTGGTGCAATACATGACATATCCGGGGATTTCCCACAAATGAGCCCACAATCCGCCGCAAATCCAGCCTCCGTCGAACGTCACGAGGCCGAACCGGTCAATGCGGCGCATGTGCGCAAGCCGCTCTACGAAAAGCGCAAGAAGATCTTCCCGAAGCGTGCCGAAGGCAGCTTCCGCCGCTTCAAGTGGCTGGTGATGCTGGTGACCCTCGGCATCTACTACCTGACGCCCTGGATCCGCTGGGATCGTGGCGAGCATGCGCCGGACCAGGCTGTGCTCGTCGATATCGCCGCCCGGCGCTTCTATTTCTTCTTCATCGAGATCTGGCCGCAGGAGTTCTTCTTCGTCGCAGGCCTGCTCGTCATGGCCGGCTTCGGCCTGTTCCTGGTGACGTCTGCCGTCGGCCGCGCCTGGTGCGGCTATACCTGTCCGCAGACGGTATGGGTCGATCTCTTCCTGGTGGTCGAACGCTATATTGAAGGCGACCGCAATGCCCGCATGAAGCTCGATGCCGGTCCCTGGACGTTCGACAAGATCGTCAAGCGCGTGTCGAAGCACTCGATCTGGATCATGATCGGCATCGCCACGGGCGGCGCCTGGATCTTTTATTTCGCCGATGCGCCGACGCTTTTGAAAAGCTTCGTTTCGCTGGAAGCGCCCATGGTCGCCTACATCACCGTCGCGATTCTCACGGCGACGACCTATGTCTTCGGTGGACTGATGCGCGAGCAGGTCTGCACCTATATGTGCCCGTGGCCGCGCATCCAGGCGGCAATGCTCGACGAAAACTCGCTGGTCGTGACCTATAACGACTGGCGCGGCGAGCCGCGCTCGCGCCACCAGAAAAAGGCCGTCGCTGCCGGGGAGGCCGTCGGCGATTGCGTCGATTGCAACGCCTGCGTCGTCGTCTGTCCGATGGGCATCGACATTCGCGACGGCCAGCAACTCGAATGCATCACCTGCGCGCTCTGCATCGATGCCTGCGACGGTGTCATGGACAAGCTCGGCCGTGAACGCGGGCTGATTTCCTATGCGACGCTCAACGACTATGCCGCCAACATGGCGCTTGCCACCAATGGCGGTACGGCGGCGATCGATCCGGGTCGGGTGCGCAACGCCGACGGCGCATTTTCGGACAAGGTTCGCCACTTCAACTGGAAGATCGTCTTCCGGCCCCGTGTGCTCGTCTATCTCGGCGTCTGGACGCTGGTCGGTATCGGTCTGCTCTATGCGCTCCTGTCGCGCGACCGGCTGGAACTCAACGTGCTGCACGACCGCAACCCGCAGTTCGTCGTCGAATCCGATGGTTCGGTGCGCAACGGCTACATGGTCAAGCTCTTGAACATGATCCCCGAACAACGCACGATCACGCTTGCAATCGACGGGATGCCCTCTGCGACCATGCGCATCGCCGGCCAGGCGGCGGGCGACGGCCGCACCTTCGCCCTCGGTGTCGATCCGGACAAGGTGACGGCAGTCAAGGTGTTCGTGACGCTGCCAAAGGACAAGCTTGGCGAGGCGGACGACGGTTTCAGCCTGATCGTCGAGGATCCGTCGAGCCATGAGCGCGACGTCTACAAGGCCAACTTCAACAGCCCGGGAGCCGCAAAATGACGATAAACCAGGCAGGGGCAAAACAGGCAAAGGCACCGCGGCCCTTCACCGGCTGGCACATGCTCGGCGTCATGGTGCTGTTCTTCGGCACGATCATCACCGTCAATCTGATTATGGCCTGGAACGCCAGCCATAGCTGGAGCGGATTGGTGGTGCAAAACACCTATGTCGCGAGCCAGCAGTTCAACGGCAAGGTGAAGGAAGCGAAGGCCTTTGTCGCCGATGGCCTCGACGGCAAGCTCAGCGTCGAAAACGAGGCGCTGCGCTACACGCTGACGCGCCGGGGCAACCCGGAGATGACTGCCGACAAGGTGGTGGCTGTGCTGAAACGCCCGGTCGAGGAGCATGAGGACGTCACGGTTGAAATGGCGCATCAGGGCGAGGGCGTGTTCGTTGCCGCAACCGCGCTGAAGCGCGGCCAGTGGATCGCCGATATCACCGCGACATCAGGCGAGACCGTCGTCTACCGCCAGGCCATCCGCTTCATGGTGCCGGGAGCTGCGAAATGAGCTGCTGTGCTCCCGGAACCGAAATGGCTCTGGAGGTCGACAGGGCCGGGCAGGGACTGCCGACAACGGAAGAGCTGTGGTTGATGAGCCGGTCGCTCGGCGGCGGCCTGCGCCAGACGGATTTGAGCGTGCCCGGCGTGCATTGCGGCGCCTGCATTACCACGCTCGAGGGCGCCTTGAAGACACGGCCGGAGGTTGACCGGGCGCGCGTGAACCTTTCGTCGCGGCGCGTGTCGATCGTTTGGAAGGAAGAGGTAAATGGCGCCCGTACCGATCCGCGGGAACTGGCGCAGGCCATCCGTTCGCGCGGCTACGAGACCCATCTTTTCGCGCCGGGCGAGGAAGACGGCGATCAGACGCTGAAGAAGCTGGTGCGCGCCGTTGCCGTCTCGGGTTTTGCCTCGGCCAACATCATGCTGCTTTCGGTCTCGGTGTGGTCTGGGGCGGAGGCGGCGACCCGCGATCTCTTTCACTGGATCTCGGCGCTGATTGCCGCCCCGACGCTGATCTATGCCGGACGCTTCTTCTATGCGTCCGCCTGGAACGCACTGAAGCACGGCCGTACCAACATGGACGTGCCGATTGCGCTGGCGATCACGCTCTCCTATTCGATCTCGCTATACGAGACGATCACCCACGGCACCCATGCCTGGTTCGACGGCACGGTGATGCTGCTCTTCTTCCTGCTGATCGGCCGCACGCTCGACCACATGATGCGCGGGCGCGCCCGCTCGGCGATCAGCAGCCTGGCGAGGCTTTCGCCGCGCGGCGCCATGGTGGTGGATGCTGACGGCGGACGCGAGTATCGCCCTGTCGACGAGATCAAGCCAGGCGAGAAACTGGCGATCGCTGCCGGCGAGCGCATCCCCGTTGATGGCCGCATCCTCATGGGCACCAGCGATCTCGATCGCTCGATCGTCAATGGCGAGAGCGCGCCGGCGCCGGTCAAGGTCGGCGACGCCGTCGAGGCGGGTACGCTGAACCTCACAGGACCGCTGACGATCGAGGCGACGGCGGCGGCACGCGACTCGCTGCTTGCCGAGATCATGGGGCTGATGGAAGCCGCCGAAGGGGGCAGGGCGCGCTACCGCCGCATCGCCGACCGCGCGGCACAATATTATTCGCCGGCGGTGCATTTGCTGGCTCTGGTCAGCTTTATCGGCTGGATGTTCGTCAACGGCGATTTCCATCATGCGATGCTGGTCGCCGTCGCGGTGCTGATCATCACCTGCCCCTGCGCGCTCGGGCTTGCGGTACCTGTCGTGCAGGTGATTGCCGCCGGACGGCTCTTCCAGAACGGCGTCATGGTCAAGGACGGCTCGGCGATGGAGCGGCTTGCCGAGATCGATACGGTGCTGCTCGACAAGACCGGAACACTCACGGTTGGCGAGCCGCGGCTCGTCAATGGCGGGGACATTCAGCCATCGATCCTCGCGACGGCGGCGGGGCTCGCCGTTCATTCGCGCCATCCGCTGGCGATGGCCATTCATGATGCGGCGGCGGTCGCGCCCGTCGTCAATGGCGACATCCGCGAAATCCCCGGTGCCGGCATTGAAGCGCAGACGCAAACCGGTCTCTACCGGCTTGGCAGCCGCGCCTTTGCCTGCGGCGATTCCGGCGAGGCGACCGGCCAGTCGGAAGTGATCCTGTCGCTCGATGGCCGCGAACTCGCCTGCTTCCGCTTCGAGGACCGGCTCAGGCCGTTCGCCCGCGAGAGCATCGAGGAGCTTGGACGGCTCGGCCTTTCGACGGGCATTCTTTCGGGCGACCGCGCGCCGGTCGTCGCCGCCCTTGCCAAGCGGGCCGGCATCGAGCGCTTCAAGGCGGAACTGACGCCACGCGGCAAGGTCGATGAATGCGCAGCGGCCGCCGAGGGTGGTCACCGCGTGCTGATGGTCGGTGACGGCATCAACGACGCGCCGGCGCTGCGCGCCGCGCACGTCTCGATGGCGCCGGCAACGGCCGCCGATGTTGGCCGCCAGGCGGCAGACTTCGTCTTCCTGCACCAGGGGCTGAACGCCGTGCCGATGGCGATCGATACGTCGCGCCGGGCCGGGCGGCTGATCCGCCAGAACTTTGCCCTGGCGATTGGCTACAACGTCATCGCCGTCCCGATCGCGATCCTCGGCTATGCCACACCGCTGATCGCGGCCGTCGCCATGTCAACCTCGTCGGTGATCGTCGTTGCCAACGCCTTGCGCCTGCGCGCGGCGACCGGCAATGTCACGGAGGTCGCCGAACAGAAGGCACCTGTCACGCTGCGGCCGGTAGGGAGCGCCTCATGAACACGCTGATCTATCTCATTCCCATCGCGCTGTTTCTCGGTGGGATTGGCCTCGTCGCCTTCCTTTGGGCACTGAAGAGCGGCCAATACGAAGACCTCGAAGGCGCCTCCTGGCGGGTGCTCGACGATGGCGATGGCAAGCCTGAAAAGAAGTGATTTCGTCAGTAATCACTTGTCCTTAATCGATTTGAATGCCAAAACAACCTCCGCCGTCGCTTCTCGCGCCTGGGCCTTCGACAGAGCCCCGCGCGAGGGGGCGAAGTTCAATTCGAAGGGCCGGCACAGACGCGTTTATCCCGATCGCGCCCGGCACTTCTGTCCAATGGAGGCAATCACGTGTCACAGGCGGAAATCGGCCTAATCGGTCTCGGCGTCATGGGCTCGAACCTGGCGCTCAACATCGCTGAAAAAGGCAACAAGATCGCGGTCTTCAACCGCACCGTCGAAGCGACGCACAAATTCTACGCGGAGGCCGGCGACCTCCAGGGCCAGATCGTGCCCTGCGACACCATTGAAGAGTTTGTCGCCGCCATCCGCCCGCCGCGTCCGATCATCATCATGATCAAGGCCGGCGAGCCGGTCGATCAGCAGATGGAAATCCTGAAGCCGTATCTCGCCAAGGGCGACATCATGATCGATGCCGGCAACGCCAACTTCCGCGACACGATGCGCCGCTTCGAGGCGCTGAAGGACAGTGGCCTGACCTTTATCGGCATGGGCGTTTCGGGCGGTGAGGAAGGCGCGCGCCAGGGCCCGTCGATCATGGTCGGCGGCAAGGAAGAGTCCTGGAAGCGCGTCGAGACCGTGCTGACCTCGATCGCCGCCAAGTATGACAATGTGCCTTGCGTCGCCTGGCTCGGCGAAAACGGCGCCGGCCACTTCGTCAAGACCATCCACAACGGCATCGAATATGCCGACATGCAGATGATCGCCGAAATCTACGGCATCCTGCGCGACGGGCTGAAGATGTCGGCGAGCGAGATTGGCGAAGTCTTCGGCACCTGGAACAAGGGCCGCCTCAACTCCTACCTGATCGAGATCACCGAGAAGGTGCTGAAGGCCGCCGATCCTTTGACCGGCAAGCCGATCGTCGACCTGATCCTCGACAAGGCCGGCCAGAAGGGCACCGGCAAGTGGTCGGTGATCGAGGCGCAGAACATGGGCGTGCCGGCAACCGGCATCGAGGCGGCGGTTGCAGCCCGCAGCATCTCCTCGATGAAGGACGAGCGCGAAGCCGCCGAAAAGATCCTCGGCCTTCCCCAAGTCGGCGAGTTCAAGGTTGCCGACAAGGCAGCCTTCATCAAGGATCTCGAAAGCGCGCTGCTTGCCGCCAAGATCGGCGCCTATGCGCAAGGCTTTGCCGTGATGTCGGCCGCGTCCAAGGAGTTCAACTGGAACCTGCCGATGCCGACGATCGCCAAGATCTGGCGCGCCGGCTGCATCATCCGCTCGCAGTTCCTGGACGAGATCACCACCGCCTTCACCAAGGCGCCTGACGCCGCCAACCTGATCGTGACGCCGGCCTTTGCCGCCATGGTGAAGGACACCGACGGGGCACTGCGCCGCGTCGTCTCGGCCGCCGTTCTCGGCGGCCTGCCGGTTCCGGCACTCGCTTCCGCACTCGGCTACTTCGACAGCTACCGCCGCGGCCGCGGCACGGCCAATGTCATCCAGGCGCAGCGCGACTTCTTCGGCGCCCATGGCTTTGACCGCGTCGACGGTGCCGACAGCCATCATGGCCCGTGGGGCAGCGGCCTCAACGCCTGACCGTTCGGGTAAACAGATCAATGCGGGGCGGCCTTCGGGTCGCCCCGTTTTCGTTTGGGTCTCGTTTTGCCTGGACGGGGTGCTAGCCTGTCATCGAGACGGGTACAGATCGTTCTGTGGTTCCCCCGCCGCCTGACGCGGTGGGATTGGAACAGGACTTGATCGGCAGGACGGCGAAAAGCGAGGCAATCATCAGCACAACGATGATCAGCACCAGCCTGTCGGTGAAGGCGGCGCGAAAGATTTGCAGCACGTAGTGTTTCGTCTTCATCGTGCCCACGCGCTTTCATCGCCATCTCATGCTGGATGGCTTGGCTGCACCGTGGACGTCATGCGTCCGTTCATGGGAATGTACGTCAGACGGAAAACGGCCGAAAGGGCCGATTGTTGCGGGCTGAGGCTTGTGCACCGCGTGACGCCAGTTGTCCCAAAGACCCCTGGCGGGCGCGGCTAGCGCCGAGAAGCGTGGCGGTCGTCGCGGGTTCGGCTGCGTTCGCCAGGGCGCTGCGAACCCCGCATCGTTTCGCGCTCATCCGTGCGACGCGGGAATGGCGTAACCGTGTTTGCCGGTGACGAGCGGCGGCGCCGTTGCCGCAGCCTACCCAGCCTCTTTGGCGGATCGACAAAGATCACCAGCAGAAAGCCGATGGCCATAAGCAGACAGGCCGGGACACCGGTCGTTGCGCTGCCGACGAAGGCGCAAAGCATGGCGAACGCAAGATAGATGCCGATGGTCAAGGGATTGGACAGGAAGGCCCACGCGCGGTCAGTCAGCCTGTCTTTCCATGCAATTCTCGATGTCATGCCGAACATCACCTGTCTGAAGTGATTGGCAGCTTTTTTGTTTGCTGCGATGGCGCCCCAGCCCGTGCAATATGTGACCGGTGCATGGCGCGGCAATGACACTCAGACCTTTGGCAGCAAGAGTCGGACCAAAGTCCCATCGATTTCACGGCGCGATAAGTTAGGATCGGTGGGCGTTGCCACGGCAGCGCCACAAGAACCTAGTTTTTTCAGTACCGATTTAGAGCAGGGTCGCGTTATGCGTTTGGGTTCTGCTTGCAGGTCCTCGGTCCCGCCGAGGAAGGCGGTGACTGCGAAATGCTGGGCGCCGGCGCGCGACGCCCAGCTTGCTTTGCTTCAGCTGCGAAGACCCGGCGCTTCCTGGCCGGTCCGCTCGACATATTCCGTGTAACCGCCGCCATACTGATGGATGCCCTCGGGCGTCAGCTCCAGCACACGGTTGGAAAGGGCTGCGAGGAAGTGGCGGTCGTGCGAAACGAACAGCATGGTGCCTTCGTAGTCCGCGAGCGCCTTGATCAGCATTTCCTTGGTGTCGAGGTCGAGGTGGTTGGTGGGTTCGTCGAGAACAAGCAGATTCGGCGGGTCAAAGAGCATGATCGCCATGACGAGGCGCGCCTTCTCGCCGCCCGAAAGCACCCGGCACTTCTTCTCGACATCGTCCCCGGAAAAGCCGAAGCAGCCGGCAAGCGCGCGCAGCGGCGCCTGGCCCGCCTGCGGGAAGGTGTCTTCGAGCTGCTGCAGCACCGTGCGGTCGCCATCGAGCACGTCCATCGCGTGCTGGGCGAAGTAGCCCATCTTGACGCTGGCGCCGAGCGCGACATTGCCTTCGTCTGGCTCGGTGGAACCGGCGACGAGCTTCAGAAGCGTCGACTTGCCGGCACCATTGATGCCCATGATGCACCAGCGCTCGCGGCGGCGCACCATGAAGTCGAGACCTTCATAGATGCTGCGGCTGCCGTATTTCTTGTGCACGCCCTTGATGTTGATGACGTCTTCGCCGGAGCGCGGCGCCGGGCGGAATTCGAAGGCGACCGTCTGGCGGCGCTTCGGCGGCTCGACCCGGTCGATCTTTTCGAGCTTCTTTACCCGGCTCTGCACCTGGGAGGCGTGCGAGGCGCGCGCCTTGAAGCGCTCGATGAACTTGATTTCCTTGGCGAGCATCGCCTGCTGGCGCTCGAACTGCGCCTGCTGCTGCTTCTCGTTCTGAGCGCGCTGCTGCTCGTAGAAGCCGTAGTCGCCCGAATAGGCATTGAGCTGACCGCCGTCGATCTCGATGATCTTGGTGATGATGCGGTTCATGAACTCGCGGTCGTGCGAGGTCATCATCAGCGCGCCGTCGTAGTTCTTGAGGAAGTCTTCGAGCCAGATCAGGCTTTCGAGATCGAGATGGTTGCTTGGTTCGTCGAGCAGCATCACGTCGGGCCGCATCAGCAGGATACGGGCAAGCGCCACGCGCATCTTCCAGCCGCCCGAGAGCTTGCCGACGTCGCCGTCCATCATCTCCTGGGAAAAGCTCAGGCCCGCCAGCACTTCGCGGGCGCGGCCCTCGAGCGCGTAGCCGTCGAGCTCCTCGTAGCGCGCCTGCACCTCGCCGTAACGCTCGATGATCGCGTCCATCTCGTCGAGGCGATCCGGATCGACCATGGCGGCCTCGAGCTCGCGCAGTTCGGCGGCAACTTCGCTGACAGGGCCAGCGCCGTTCATCACTTCGGCAACGGCGCTGTTGCCGGACATCTCGCCGACGTCCTGGTTGAAGTAGCCGATGGTGACGCCCTTATCGACGGCGACCTGGCCTTCGTCGGGGATTTCCTCGCCGGTGATCATGCGGAAGAGCGAGGACTTTCCGGCGCCGTTCGGGCCGACGAGGCCGACCTTTTCGCCGCGGTTGAGCGCGGCGGAGGCTTCGATGAAAAGAATGCGGTGGCTGAGCTGCTTGCTGATGTTTTCGATACGGATCATGTCTGCGGTAGCCTGAAGGGAGGAGCGGGGCGCAGTCGCGCCCAATTGTTGCCCCGGCCTGTCGCAGGTTTCTGCGTCACAAGCAAGACAGGAGGGCTGTTTTCAGCCGTTCCTAGGCGCGCAAACCGCGGGTGATCGGCGGCTGGAACTCGGGCTGGCTGAGGCTCTGCAGCGTTTCTGGCGGCTGGCCGTCGATGTGGCCGATGACTGCCTTGGCCAGTTCCCGACCGGCCACGCGGATGTCCTCGTACATGGTCATGACTTCCGGGCGCAGCCAGCGCAGGAAGTCGCTCGGTGACTTCGAGACCATGTCGCAGTCTTCGCCGAGCTTCTTCTTGGCCATTTCCAGGCCGGCGATCAAAGCGATCGCACCGGAGCCGCTGCCCGAAACGATGCCGTCGGGCGCGTCCGCCGAACGCATCAGGGGTTCGAAGGCGTCGCGGATCTCCACCAGCGAATGGTCAATGTTGGTCTGGTGGAAGCCGACTGCATCCGCCTGGAAATCGCGAAGCCCACGCTCGAAACCGGCGCGCATGTGTGAATAGAAGGTGAGGTGCGGCGGCGGCTCGAGCAGCACCAGCTTCCGCCGGCCGCGCGCCACCAGTTTGCGTACCGCCTCGTACGCGAAACGCTCGTTGTCGAAGTCGTGATAGGGGTGGACGATGCCCATCTCCGTGCGGCCATGGGTGACGAAGGGCAGGCCGCGCTCGGTCAAAAGCGCCACACGCGGGTCGTGCGGCTCGGTTCGCGAGATGATCACGCCGTCGGCAGCACCCGTGTCGAGGATATAGCGGATCGGCGCCAGAGCGTCCTTGACGGCGCTATAGGGGGTGACGACCAGGTGGTAGGGCGTGCCGGCAAGGATCTCGGTGATGCCGACGACCATCGGGCTGGTGATGCCCATGATCTCTTCTTCCAGCGTCAATACGAGACTGATGACATTGGTCTTGCCGGTTCTCAGGCGCACGCCGGCGCGATTCGGCTGGTAGCCGATCTGTTTGGCGACGAGCCGCACACGCTCCTTGGTTTCCGCACCGATATCGGGCGCATCCTTCAACGCCCGCGAAACCGTAGTGATGCCGAGCCCGGTCATGAAGGCGATCGTCTTCAGTGTCGGACGGGCTCCATCCGGCAGTGTCTGCGGCCTGTTTTTCGTCTTGTTGTCCATTGCCGTCACCCGCCCACTCTCTTGCCGCCCGCCGCCAGATTGCCCATCCGGCAGCGAAACGCGTCGGTTCAGTTCCATCCGCCGCGCCGTCGCCCTGTCACGTCATCGCGTTATATACGAAAAGTCGGTGGCGGCTATGCTGCTTTGGATGGATCAAATTGCTTCAAATCTGTAACGATACAGTTGCGATGTCGAGCGTTTTCGTTGCTGCGCTGCGAAAGATGGAGCGGACTGGTTGAATCGGAAGTTTTGGCGCATGTTTTTTTGCGCTTGCGAGATGGCGCCTCCTATGCCGGTGCGCCATTGTTGCGGAAAATATATGTATTTCAGCGCGATGTAAGGGATTCCTGCTGGCCGCGTGGGTGCCGCCATTGCGCGCAAAGCGCTTTGGAACGCGGCTGCCGTATGCACGCAATGGGTGTTTTTTAAGATTCTGTTTAAATCGATTGGGGTGGGTGTTGCGTCCTGTAATCGATTGCACTAAGTTTTTTACGGTAACGTTACAGTGAGGGAGGAGACTCATGAATTTACGTTCTTTCGCCGCCGTGCTTTCAGCCGCCGTGGCCCTGCCGCTCAGCGCAGCCAACGCTGTCGATCTTGAAGTGACCCATTGGTGGACCTCGGGCGGCGAAGCTGCCGCGGTCGCGGAACTCGCCAAGGCCTTCGATGCGACGGGCAATCACTGGGTCGACGGCGCGATCGCCGGTTCTGGCGGCACCGCCCGTCCGATCATGATCAGCCGCATCACCGGTGGCGACCCGATGGGCGCCACGCAGTTCAACCATGGTCGCCAGGCCGAGGAACTGGTTCAGGCCGGGCTGATGCGTGATCTCACCGATGTCGCAACCCGCGAGAAGTGGAAGGACATCATCAAGCCGGCGAGCCTGCTCGATTCCTGCACGATCGACGGCAAGATCTATTGCGCCCCGGTCAACATCCACTCCTGGCAGTGGCTGTGGCTGTCGAATGCGGCCTTCAAGACGGCCGGCGTCGAGGTTCCGAAGAACTGGGATGAATTCGTGGCCGCGGCGCCCGCGCTCGAAAAGGCAGGCATCGTGCCGCTCGCCGTCGGCGGTCAGCCGTGGCAGGCAGCCGGCGCCTTCGACGTGCTGATGGTGGCGATCGCCGGCAAGGACACCTTCCAGAGGGTGTTCGGCGACAAGGACGAGGAAGTGGCAGCGGGTCCTGAGATCGCCAAGGTCTTCAAGGCTGCCGATGATGCCCGCCGCATGTCGAAGGGCTCCAACGTCCAGGACTGGAACCAGGCGACCAACATGGTCATCACCGGCAAGGCCGGCGGCCAGATCATGGGCGACTGGGCGCAGGGTGAATTCGCGCTTGCCGGCCAGAAGGCCGGAACCGACTACACCTGCCTGCCGGGCCTCGGCGTCAACGAGATCATCTCGACCGGTGGCGACGCCTTCTACTTCCCGCTTCTGAAGGACGAGGAAAAGTCGAAGGCGCAGGAAGCGCTGGCCTCGACGCTGCTCGATCCGAAGACGCAGGTCGCCTTCAACCTCAAGAAGGGTTCGCTGCCGGTGCGCGGCGACGTCGATCTGGCGGCTGCCAACGACTGCATGAAGAAGGGGCTGGACATTCTTGCCAAGGGCAACGTGATCCAGGGTACCGACCAGCTGCTTTCGGCCGACAGCCAGAAGCAGAAGGAAGACCTGTTCTCCGAATTCTTCGCCAACCCGTCGATCACGCCGGAAGACGCGCAGAAGCGCTTCGCCGACATCATCGCGAACGCGGAATAACCGCAACTGCCTTGGCCGGCCTCTTTGAAAACGAGGCCGGTCAAAGCCTCCCATTCGGCAGGATGTGCCGGTCGTCCGCGCGTGATGCGTTTGCGGGCCCCATGGGAGTGGTTGTCGCCCTGATGTGGCAGAGCGCTGCGCGCTGAGTGCGCGGGGCTGCCCATCGTCCGAAACCCAATGCAGTTCCGGAGGAACGAAACATGGCGGGTTACACACAAGGTTCGGGCCGACCGAACCAGTGGCTGCGGAACCTGAACGCGAAGATTGCCTCCGTCCCGATGATTCTGACGGCCGTGGTGATCTTCCTCGGCGGCACGATCTGGACGGTCGTCTATTCCTTCACCAATTCCAAGCTGTTGCCGCGGCTCTCATTCGTCGGCCTCGATCAGTACGAGCGCCTCTGGGCGGCGCCGCGCTGGCTGATTTCGGTGCAGAATCTGGCAATCTACGGCATCTTCTCGCTGATCTTCAGCCTGCTGATCGGCTTCGTGCTGGCCGCATTGATGGACCAGAAGATCCGCTTCGAAAATACCTTCCGCACCATCATGCTCTATCCCTTCGCCCTGTCCTTCATCGTGACGGGCTTGGTCTGGCAATGGCTGCTCAATCCGGAATTCGGCATCCAGTCGGTGGTGCGCTCGCTCGGCTGGGAAAGCTTCACCTTCGACCCGCTCTATAATGCCGACATCGTCATCTACGGCATCCTGATCGCAGCCCTCTGGCAGGGCACCGGGCTCGTCATGTGCCTGATGCTCGCAGGTCTTCGCGGCATCGACGAGGACATCTGGAAGGCCGCGCGCGTCGACGGCATACCCATGTGGAAGACCTACATCTTCGTCGTCATTCCAATGATGCGCGGCGTCTTCATCACCACGCTGGTGATCATCGCCAGCGGCATCGTCAAGGTTTACGACCTGGTGGTGGCGCAGACGAGCGGCGGTCCCGGCATCGCGTCGGAAGTGCCTGCAAAATATGTCTACGACTACATGTTCCAGGCGCAGAACCTCGGTCAGGGCTTTGCCGCCTCGACGATGATGCTCATCACCGTCGCCATCATCATCGTGCCTTGGGCCTATCTGGAATTCGGGGGAGGGCGCAAGCGTGTCTGATATCGTTGCTTTCAATTCGGTGACTGAAGAGGCCGCACTGCAGGCGCAGACAAACCGGGTCGTCGCCGGCCCCCGCGGCGCCAAGCCCCGCCGGGCGTTGTCTGGCCGCAACATCATGATCTACGGCACACTGATTGTCGTGGCGCTGTACTACCTGCTGCCGCTCTACGTGATGGTCATGACTTCGCTCAAGGGCATGCCGGAAATCCGGCTCGGCAACATCTTTGCCCCGCCGGTTGAAATCACCTTCGAGCCTTGGGCAAAGGCCTGGGCGAGCGCCTGCACGGGGCTCAACTGCGACGGCCTTTCGCGCGGCTTCTGGAACTCGGTGCGCATCACCGTTCCTTCGACGATCGTCTCGATCGCGATCGCCTCGGTCAACGGTTATGCGCTCGCCAACTGGCGCTTCAAGGGGGCGGAGCTGTTCTTCACCATCCTGATCGTCGGCGCCTTCATTCCCTATCAGGTGATGATCTATCCGATCGTCATCGTACTGCGGGAAATGGGCATCTACGGCACGCTCACCGGCCTCATCCTCGTGCACACCATCTTCGGCATGCCGATCCTGACGCTGCTCTTCCGCAACTATTTCGCCGGCCTGCCGGAGGAACTGTTCAAGGCCGCGCGCGTCGATGGCGCCGGCTTCTGGACGATCTATTTCAAGATCATGCTGCCGATGTCGCTGCCGATCTTCGTCGTGGCGATGATCCTGCAGGTCACCGGGATCTGGAACGACTTCCTGTTCGGCGTCGTGTTCACCCGGCCGGAATACTACCCGATGACGGTTCAGCTCAACAACATCGTCAACTCGGTCCAGGGCGTGAAGGAATACAACGTCAACATGGCGGCGACGATCCTGACCGGGGCGGTTCCGCTCTTCGTCTACTTCGTCTCCGGACGGCTTTTTGTCCGCGGCATCGCCGCCGGCGCAGTGAAAGGGTAACAACATGCAAAACGTCAGCGTATCGGTCAAAGACCTGTCGTTGAGCTTCGGTGCCGTCACTGTGCTCGACACGCTCAACCTCGACATCAAGGACGGCGAGTTCCTGGTGCTGCTCGGCTCGTCCGGCTGCGGCAAGTCGACCTTGCTGAACTGCATCGCCGGGCTGCTCGATGTCAGCGACGGGCAGATCTTCATCAAGAACAAGAACGTCACCTGGGAGGAGCCCAAGGACCGCGGCATCGGCATGGTGTTCCAGTCCTACGCGCTCTATCCGCAGATGTCGGTGGAGAAGAACCTCTCCTTCGGCCTCCAGGTCGCCAAGGTGCCGAAGGAAGAGATCGACAAGCGCGTCAGCCGCGCCGCCGAGATCCTGCAGATCCAGCCGCTCTTGAAGCGCAAGCCTTCGGAACTCTCGGGCGGCCAGCGCCAGCGTGTGGCGATCGGCCGGGCGCTGGTGCGCGATGTCGACGTGTTCCTGTTCGACGAGCCGCTCTCCAACCTCGACGCCAAGCTGCGCTCGGAGCTGCGCGTCGAGATCAAGCGGCTGCACCAGTCGCTGAAGAACACGATGATCTACGTCACCCACGACCAGATCGAGGCCTTGACGCTTGCCGATCGCATCGCGGTCATGAAGAGCGGCGTGATCCAGCAGCTTGCCGATCCGATGTCGATCTACAACGCGCCGGAAAACCTGTTCGTCGCCGGCTTCATCGGTTCGCCGTCGATGAACTTCTTTCGCGGCGAACTGCAGCTGCGCGACCAGCGCGCCTACGTCCACGCCAACGGCGTCGATTTCGACGTGTCGGCCTATCCGTCGCGCGCGCCCTTCGTGCATGGCCAGAAGGTGGTGCTGGGCTTGAGGCCCGAGCATGTGCGCGTCGACGAAGCGGCAAGTGGCGCGCCGGCCTCGCACCGGGCGGTCGTCGATATCGAGGAGCCGATGGGCGCCGACAATCTGCTGTGGCTGAAGCTTGCCGGACAGTCGATGTCGGTTCGTATCGCCGGCCAGCGGCGCTATGCGCCGGGCACGGCGGTCACGCTCTCCTTCGACATGGGCGTCGCCTCGATCTTCGATGCGACAAGCGAGAACCGACTCTGAAATAAGGAGATGCCGGGCGGCCACCTCTGCCCGGCACCTCCCAGCAATGACTGTGCCGGCGTGGCCGGTCGATCTATGGAACCATGCGCATGCTCTCTGAGGATTTCACCCGCACCGCCATTCGTCTCGATCTCGCAGGGGATTGGCAACTTTCTTCCGTCGACAATAGCCATACGCTGGCAATGGAGTTGCCGGGCGATGTGCATTCGGCGCTGCTGAAGGCCGGCGTGATCGACGACCCGTATGTGGGGCGCAACGAGAACGACGTGCAGTGGGTGGCGCACAAGGACTGGGTGATCGAGCGCACGGTCACGGTCGGTGCTGACGACATTGCCGGCTACTGGTATCTCGACCTTGAATACCTCGACACGGTTGCCTCGGTGTTCGTCAATGACAAGCTGGTGCTTGAAGCGGAGAATTGCTTCCGCCGCTATCGCGCGGATGTCTCGAAGACGCTGGTTGAAGGCGAGAACCGCATCCGCATCGTGTTGCATTCCTCGATTGCCGAAGGCGCGCGGCGGCAGGCGGAGCAGCCCTTCTACGTGCCCTATCACCCTGGCAATTCACCGATCGCCAACGGCAATATGCTGCGCAAACCCCAGTGCCATTTCGGCTGGGACTGGAACCTCGCGATCGCGCCGCTCGGCGTCTACGGAGAGATCGCCCTTTGCCGGCTGGAGATCGCCCGCATCGAGCATGTGACGAGCAAGCAGGTCTGGCTGGAGGATGGCAGCGTCGATCTGGTGGTGACGCTGACGCTCTTTGCCGATGGGCCGGGCATTGTGCCGGTGCACTTCTCGCTCGACGAGGACCGCGAACGGCTCGATTGCGCCGTCGGCAAGGGCGAGACCCGCATCACCCATGTCTTCACCGTGAGCGAGCCCAAGCGCTGGTGGCCGGCCGGAAGCGGCGAGCAGGACCTGTCGCGGCTGACCGTCGAGGTGCCGCAGGAGCAGGTGACGCGTCAGATCGGTTTCCGCACCGTCGAGCTTCTGACCGACAAGGACGAGGCCGGCAGCCGCTTCGCCTTCCGCGTCAACGGGCGCGAGATCTTCTGCAAGGGCGCCAACTGGATCCCGGCCGATGCGCTGGCGTCGCGGGTGACCCGCGAAGGCGTCGAAGACCTTTTGACCTCGGCTGTCGATGCCAACATGAACATGATCCGCGTCTGGGGCGGCGGCTTCTACGAGCCGGACTGGTTCTACGATCTGTGCGACCGGCTGGGCCTCATGGTCTGGCAGGACTTCATGTTCGCCTGCAACCTCTATCCTTCGACGCCGGATTTCCTGGAGAATGTCGCAGCCGAGGTGGACTACCAGGCCAAGCGCCTGTCGTCGCATCCGTCGATCGCGGTCTGGTGTGGCGACAACGAGCTCGTCGGCGCGCTCACCTGGTTCGATGAGCCGCGCAAGGATCGCGACCGTTATCTCGTCTCCTATGACCGGCTGAACCGCACCATCGAGGTGGCGCTGAAGGCGGCGCTGCCCGAAGCGATCTGGTGGCCGTCGAGCCCGGCGTCGGGATATCTCGACTTCGGCGACGCCTGGCATGCCGATGGTTCCGGCGACATGCACTATTGGTCGGTCTGGCACGAAAACAAGTCCTTCGACAATTACCGCACCGTGCGGCCGCGCTTCTGCTCGGAGTTCGGCTTCCAGTCCTATACGTCGATGCCGGTCATCCGGCAGTTTTCGGCCGAGAAGGACCTCAATATCGCGTCGCCCGTGATCGAGAGCCACCAGAAGAATGTCGGCGGCAACGAGCGCATCGCCGGCACGATGTTCCGCTACTTCCGCTTCCCCAAGGATTTTCCGGCCTTCGTCTATCTCAGCCAGGTGCAGCAGGGGCTGGCGATCCGCACGGCCGTCGACTACTGGCGCTCGCTGAAGCCCCATTGCATGGGCACGCTCTACTGGCAGCTCAACGACACCTGGCCGGTCGCCTCCTGGTCGAGCCTCGACTATGGCGGCAGCTGGAAGGCGATGCACTACATGGTCCGTCGCTTCTTCCAGCCGGTCTCGGTCGCAGCGATCCCATCGGCAGATGGAAAGGAAATCGCCTTCTCGATGGTCAACGATACGGCAGAGCCGGTGACCGTCGAGTTGCAGACCTTCCTGGTTTCGCTCGATGGCCAGCGCACGCCGCTCGCGGCGGTCGCCGGTACCTGCAACCCGGACCGGGCGGCAACGCTGGCGACGATCGCGGCTTTCGACATTCCGGAAGGCCACCTGCTGTTCTGGTCGTTCGAGGCATCGAACGGCATGCGCGGTGAGGGGCACCACGTCAACGGCACCTACAAGGCGCTCGACCTCAAGCCGTCCGGCCTGACACTCGATGTCGCGCCCGCAGGCGAAGGCGCCTTCGACGTCACGGTCAAGGCGAGCGGCTTGGCGCTGCATGTGATGATCGAGGCGGATGTCGCCGGGCGCTATTCCGACAACGCCTTCGACCTCTTGGCCGGCGAGACGAAGGTCATCCGTTTTACCCCGAAGGTGCCGCTTGGCGCAGGTGAGCTGCCGCGCTTTTCCGCCTTCGATCTCGAATCCTGCCAGGGAAAGGGTTGACCGCCATGAAACGCAGCCACGTCAACGACATCATCGCCGAGAGCGATGCCTTCATGAAGAGCTTCGGCTTCACCCTGCCACCCTTTGCCTACTGGTCGCCGGAGCAACTGAAGGCGCGCGTCGCTTCCGACAGTCCGACGATCTTTGATGCCCGGCTCGGCTGGGACATTACCGACTATGGCAAGGGCCGCTTCGATGAGTTCGGACTCGTGCTCTTCACGCTGCGCAACGGCAATGCCGCCAATCTGAAGACCGGGCAGGGCATGGTTTACGCCGAGAAGCTGATGATCACCGCCAAGGACCAGGTCAACCCGCTGCACCGTCACGCGGTCAAGACCGAGGACATCATCAACCGTGGCGGCGGTTCGCTGGTGCTGCAGATGTACAATTCCAAACCGGACGGCTCGGTTGACGAGGAGAGCGACGTCGTTGTCGCGACCGATGCACGGCTGCGCACGCTGAAAGCTGGCGACCTGCTGAAGCTCAAGGCCGGTGAAAGCGTCACGCTTCTCCCTGGCAACTGGCACGCCTTCTGGGCTGAGGGCGCCGACGTGCTGATGGGCGAAGTATCGACCGTTAACGACGATCTCACCGACAACTATTTCCGCGAGCCGGTCGGTCGCTTCTCGGCAATCGAGGAGGACGCAGGCCCCGCCCACCTCTTGGTGTCGGACTACGATACCTGGCTCAGGTGATCCCGAGACCCCAACAACCCCAAGATCCCACTATCCCAAGACCCCCAGGACGAAATCGAGGAGGATTTCATGAAGGACGTCAGTTTCCAGCTTTATAGCGCTCGCAATTTCCCGCCTTTCGCCAATGTGCTGAAAGCACTCGGCGACGCCGGCTACAGCCAGGTCGAAGGTTACGGCGCGCTTTACGCAGCGCTCAGCGACGCCGAGATCGCCAGCTTCAAGGAAGGTCTCGACGACAATGGTCTCGCCATGCCGACCGCGCACTTTGGCCTGGACATGCTCGAAAGCGATCCGGCCCGCGTGCTCGAAATCGCCAAGGCGCTCGGCATCAAGGCGATCTATTGCCCCTACCTGATGCCCGACCAGCGCCCGACCGATGCCGCTGGCTGGCGCGCTTTCGGCGAGCGGCTGCAGAAGGCCGGCAAGCCCTATCGTGATGCCGGGCTGATCTTCGGCTGGCACAACCACGACTTCGAGTTCGCGGCCCTTCCGGATGGCAGTATTCCGCAGGACCTGATCTTTGCGGGCGGACCGGATCTCTCCTGGGAGGCCGATATCGCCTGGATCATCCGCGGCGGCGCCGATCCGATCGCCTGGATCAAGAAGTATGGCGACCGCATCACCGCCGTGCATGTGAAGGACATCGCGCCGACAGGCGAGAAGAAGGACGAGGACGGCTGGGCCGATGTCGGTGAGGGCACGGTCGACTGGAAAGGCCTGTTTGCGGCACTTTCCGGCACGAAGGCCCGCTACTTCATCGCCGAGCACGACAACCCGAGCGATTTCAAGCGCTTCGCCAAGCGTTCGCTCGCCTCCATCCAATCCTATTGAGAAGCAGGTTTATCCATGACCAAGGAACTTGGCGTCGGCATCATCGGATGCGGCAACATCTCCACCACCTACTTCAAGCTTGCCCCGCTTTTCCGGGGCATCAAGGTTGTCGCCTGCGCCGACATCAACCCGGTGGCAGCCGAGGCGCGGGCGGCCGAATACGGCGTTAAAGCTGAGAGCATCGAGGCGCTGCTCGCCAATCCCGATGTCGACATCGTCGTCAACCTGACCATTCCGGACGCGCACTATCCGGTCTCCAAGGCAATCCTCGAAGCCGGCAAACACGTCTATTCGGAAAAGCCGCTGGTGCTCTCCCTGGAGCAGGGCGAGGAGTTGAGGGCGATCGCCAAGGCGAAGGGCCTTTCCGTCGGCTGCGCGCCGGACACCTTCCTCGGCGGCGCGCATCAGCTTGCCCGTAGCTATGTTGACGCGGGCAAGATCGGCCGGGTGACTTCGGGCACCTGCCACGTCATGAGCCCGGGCATGGAGATGTGGCATCCGAACCCGGACTTCTTCTTCCTGCCCGGCGGCGGCCCGATCCTCGATCTCGGTCCCTACTACATCGCCAACCTGATCAACCTGATCGGCCCGGTGAAGCGCGTGGCGGCGCTCGCCACCATGGCCAACCCGACCCGCACGATCACCAGCGAACCGCGCAAGGGCGAGGTGATCCCGGTCAGGACGCCCACCAACATCCACGCGCTGCTCGAATTTGAGAACGGCGCGACGATCACGCTGTCGGCCAGCTGGGATGTCTGGTCGCACCGCCATGCCAACATGGAGCTTTACGGCACCGAAGGCTCGCTCTACGTGCCCGACCCGAACTTCTTCGGCGGCACGGTGGAAGCAAGCGGCCGCGACAAGAAAATCGAGCCGCTGGAGCCCTGGGATCATCCTTTCGGTGTTGCCAACCAGGAGCATCCGCAGGGGCCGATGGCGAATTACCGCACCGCCGGCCTTGCCGACATGGCGCTCGCCATCCTCGAAGGCCGCGATGCCCGCTGCTCGCTCGACCGCGCGCTGCACGGCGTCGACGTCATGGTGTCGATCCTGAAATCTGGCGAGGAGGGACGTTTCATCGAACTCTCCACCACCTGCACCCAGCCGGCCGCCCTCGGCATCGAGGAAGCTCGGGCGCTCTTGCGCGAGACCGAAGAAGAAATGTCGGGAAATCGCGTCGCTGCCGCTTCATAGCGACACCGGAGAGGTTTAGACCTTTGTGAACTGAGGTTTCCGTAGCGGCCAACCGCTACGGAAACCGTTTCATTTTTGAGGGTGGCGGACGAGTTCGCCATCCGGAGATCGATCGCGGAGGATTGTGCGATGACCTGGCTACCGGCGGAAAACCGCTACGACACCATGAAATATAACCGTCTCGGCCGTTCCGGCCTGAAGCTGCCGGCGATCTCGCTGGGGCTTTGGCACAATTTCGGTGGCGACACACCGCATGACCGCAAGGTCGACATGTGCCGCACGGCGTTCGATCTGGGCATCACCCATTTCGACCTCGCCAACAATTACGGCCCGCCTCCGGGCTCGGCCGAGACTGCCTTCGGCGAAATCATGCGCACGGACTTCGCGGACTTGCGCGACGAACTGATCATCTCGTCCAAGGCTGGCTACGACATGTGGGCCGGCCCTTACGGCGAATGGGGCAGCCGCAAATACATGATCGCATCCTGCGACCAGAGCCTGAAGCGCATGGGCCTCGACTATGTCGACATCTTCTATTCGCACCGTTTCGACCCGGAGACGCCGCTCGAAGAAACCTGCGGTGCGCTCGACCATATCGTGCGTTCGGGCCGGGCGCTCTATGTGGGAATTTCCTCCTACAACTCGCAGCGCACCCGCGAAGCCGCCGCGATCCTTAAGGATCTCGGCACGCCTTGCCTCATCCACCAGCCGAGCTACTCCATGCTCAACCGCTGGATCGAGGACGATGGGCTGATCCATACGCTCGAAGATCTCGGCATCGGCTCGATCGTTTTCTCGCCGCTCGCCCAGGGCATGCTGACGACGAAGTATCTTGGCGGCATCCCGTCTGATAGCCGCGCGGCGCAGAACCACTTCCTGAAGAAGGACTTCATTCGCCCCGAGATCATCGACAACATCCGCAAGCTGAACGGTATCGCCGAAAAGCGCGGCCAGACGCTGGCGCAGATGGCGCTTGCCTGGGTGCTGCGCAACGGCCGGATCACCTCGGCACTGATCGGCGCCAGCCGCTCCGAGCAGATCGTCGATTGCGTCAAGGCGCTCGAAAACGACACGTTCACGGCCGACGAACTGGCCGAGATCGATCTCTATGCGCGCGAGGCGGACATCAACCTCTGGGCCAAGTCGGCCGAGCTCTGATTTCGACCGAAAATATTGATTTGCCTGCATTTTAGGCAAAGCACATCGCTTTCCGGCGTATTAGACAAAAGTCGAATAAACGCCGGAAAGCGGCTTCTGGACATGGTCCGGTGTTTCTGTAAGGTGCGACAATGCCTGCCGGTTGCGGTGCTGATCTCAGTCGCTTTCGGCGGGTAACGAGGAGGAGAGCCACCGTTTGTCCGGGAAGGGGCAGGGTGGATTGATGGGTAGAGGCGCGCTGCGCCCGCCCTTTGGCGAGAACTAGGGGAGGAACCATGGATCGCCGTTCATTCATTAAAAACGCAAGCCTCGGCGGCTTGGCGGCCGCAGGTGCAGCCGCGCTTGCGACGCCGGCCATCGCGCAGGCAAACCCGAAGGTGAACTGGCGCCTGGCGTCGTCGTTCCCGAAGTCGCTCGACACGATCTATGGCGGCGGCGAAGTGTTGTCGAAATACGTCTCGGAGGCAACCGACGGTGCTTTCCAGATCCAGGTCTTCGCTGCCGGCGAAATCGTTCCAGGCCTGCAGGCCGCTGACGCGGCTGCTGCCGGTACGGTCGAAGCCTGCCACACGGTCGCATACTATTACTGGGGCAAGGACCCAACCTGGGCGCTCGGTGCAGCCGTTCCCTTCGCGCTCAACGCGCGCGGGATGAACGCCTGGCACTACCATGGCGGCGGTATCGACCTCTTCAACGAGTTCCTCGGCACCCAAGGCCTCGTCGGCTTCCCCGGCGGCAACACCGGTGTGCAGATGGGCGGCTGGTTCCGCAAGGAAATCAAGACGGTCGCCGACATGCAGGGCCTGAAGATGCGCATCGGTGGTTTCGCCGGCAAGGTCGTCGAGAAGCTCGGCGTCGTGCCGCAGCAGATCGCCGGCGGCGACATCTACCCGGCGCTGGAAAAGGGCACCATCGACGCTGCCGAATGGGTCGGCCCCTATGACGACGAGAAGCTCGGCTTCTACAAGGTTGCGCCCTACTACTACTATCCCGGCTGGTGGGAAGGTGGTCCGACGGTTCACGCCATGTTCAACAAGGCGGCCTTCGAAGGCTTGCCGAAGAACTACCAGTCGCTGCTGCGCACCGCCTGCCACGCCACTGACGCGAACATGCTGCAGAAGTACGATTACCTGAACCCATCGGCGATCAAGCGCCTGGTGGCTTCGGGTGCCAAGCTCAGCCCGTTCAGCGCCGAAATCCTGTCAGCCTGCTTCGACAAGGCCAACGAGGTCTATGCGGAGATGGAAGCCTCGAACCCGACCTTCAAGAAGATCTGGGACTCGATCAAGGCCTTCCGCGGCGAGTACTACCTCAACGCCCAGATCGCCGAATACAATTACGACACCTTCATGATGATCCAGCAGCGCGGCGGCAAGCTCTAAGCTTTTCCCTCATTGCCGATTGAAACGAGCCGTTCGCGATATCCGTTGCGGGCGGCTTTTTCGTTGCCGCGCGCACGGCGTATTGCTGCGCGCCGTACTGAACGTATTTCGTGGTAGGGTTGCTGCCTCAACAGGACGGAGGAAGAGCTATGCCAAGCGAAGGCCAATCGGTCGTGCTCGGTCCCGACGAGGGCCGCCGCTACGACATGGGCGCCATCCAGGCCGTCTTCAAAGCCGACGGCGCTGAAACCGCTGGTCGATTTTCGGTCTCGGAATGGTGGCTCGATGCCAGGCACGAGGGACCGGGCGCCCACAAGCACGACGACAACGACGAGATCTTCTACGTGATCGAGGGCACGGCGAGCGTGCTCGTCGGCGACATCTGGCACCAGAAGCCGAAGGGCTCGCTGTTCGTCATCCCGCGCGGGACGATGCATGACTTCAAGAACGAGAGCGAGGCGCGCATGGGGCTGCTCAACGTTTATGTCGGCGGTCCATTCGAGGAGGCGATGCCGATGATCGTCGACTGGTACCGCGACAATCCGGCCAAGCGGCTGGATTGAACGAGTTCGGTCGTCATCTCAGCGATTGTAGAAATGGAAAGGGCGGCTTATCGGCCGCCCTTTGCTTTTCTGTCTGCCGGCGGTCCTACTTGAACGACGGCGGCTGGCTGAGGTCGTTTGAGGGGGCCGGCTGTGGCTGGGCACCCGGGCTGCCAAACGACGGAGGCTGGCTGAGGTCGTTCGACGGAGCGGTCTGCGGCTGGGCGCCACCCTGATCGGCCGGCTTTTGGTCGAGCGGGCTGCCGCCTGGAAGCTGCAGGCCGCCGGGCAGGCCGAGACCGCCACCGCCGGCGCCGAAGCCGGGCACCTCGATCTTGATGGTGTTCGGATCGACGCCCGTTCCGGTTCCCTTGTAGTGCATGACCATCTGCGGGAACATGATCGTCAGGCCCACCATCACGATCTGGATACCGACGAAGGGTACGGCACCCCAGTAGATCTGGCCGGTCGTAACGGGCTGGATCGACTTGCCGGTGATCTTGTCGAGATAGGGCACTTTGGCCGCGACCGAGCGCAGGTAAAAGAGCGCGAAGCCGAAGGGCGGGTGCATGAAGCTCGTCTGCATGTTGATGCCGAGGAGCACGCCGAACCAGATGAGGTCGATGCCAAGCTTGTCGGCAGCGGGCGCAAGCAGCGGCACGATGATGAAGGCGAGCTCGAAGAAATCGAGGAAGAACGCCAGGAAGAAGACGAGCAGGTTGACGGCAATCAGGAAGCCGGTCTCGCCGCCCGGCATCGCCGTCAGCAGGTGCTCGACCCAGATATGGCCGTTGACGCCGTAGAAGGTGAGCGAGAAGACGCGCGCACCGATCAGGATGAACAGCACAAAGGCGGAAAGCCTTGTCGTTGCCGTCAGTGCGCCGCGCACGACGTCCAGATTGAGACGACCCTTGGCGGCCGCCATGATCAGCGCGCCGACTGCACCCATGGCGCCGCCTTCGGTCGGCGTTGCGATGCCGAGGAAGATGGTGCCGAGGACGAGGAAGATCAGCGCCAGCGGCGGGATCAGCACGATGATGACCTGCTGGGCAAGCCTAGACATCGCATTGATCTTCAGGCCGCGGTCGAGCAGGGCGACGATATAGATGAAGGCAACGCCCACTGTGCCGCCGAGGATGTCGGCGTTCTCGCCCTGGGTCGGGTAGAGATAGACGTGGGCGGCATAGGCAATGCCGGCTGCGACCGCGAGCGCGATGAACAGCGAGGTAACGCCGGAGCCCAGCGTGCGGGCTTCCAGCGGCAGGGCCGGCATGGAATCACGCTTCAGGATCGTCATGATCAGGATGTAGACCATGTACAGTCCGGTCAGCACCAGGCCCGGGATCAGCGCGCCGGCATACATGTCGCCGACCGAACGGCCGAGCTGGTCGGCAAGAACGATGAGCACGAGTGACGGCGGGATGATCTGGGCGAGCGTGCCGGAAGCCGCGATGACGCCCGAGGCGACTTTCCGGTCATAGCCGTAGCGCAACATGATCGGCAGCGAGATCAGGCCCATGGCGATGACCGAGGCGGCAACGACGCCTGTCGTGGCTGCAAGCAGCGCGCCGACGAAGATGACCGCATAGGCAAGACCGCCGCGGATCGGGCCGAAGAGCTGGCCGATCGTGTCGAGCAGGTCTTCCGCCATGCCCGATTTCTCGAGCACGATCCCCATGAAGGTAAAGAAGGGGATGGCAAGCAATGTGTCGTTCGACATCACCCCCCAGAACCGGTCAGGCAGCGCGTTGAGCAGGGGCCAGGAGAGGTTGATCGAATCCGACAGCGGCGCGAGTTCGACGCCGATGATGAAGAAAAGCAGGCCGTTGGCGGCGAGCGAGAAGGCGACCGGGTATCCCAAAAGCAGGAACACGATCAGTGACGCGAACATGATCGGCGCCAGGTTTTCAGCAATGAATTCGATCATGGACGGGTCTCCGGAGACACGACATCGTCAAGCGGCGCATGGGTCGGCACATAGGGTGTCGGGTCTTCCATGTTTCCGGTCATGATCGCGATTTTCTTGATGATCTCCGACACGCCCTGGAAGGCCAGCAGCAGGAAGCCGAAGAGCAGGATGGCCTTGGCCGGCCAGATGATCAGGCCGCCGGCGGATGATGAGACCTCGCCCGAGATGTAGGACATCTTCACGTAGGGGAAGAGGTAATAGAGCACGAGCAGCACGAAGGGCATCAGGAAGAGGAGGTGCCCAAGAAGGTCGATCCAATGCTGCACGCGGCGCGAGAACTGACCGTAGACCACGTCGATGCGGATGTGCTCGTTCTGGCTCAGCGTATAGGCGGCCGCAAACATGAAGGCGGCGCCGAACAGATACCATTGCGCCTCGAGCCAGGCATTCGACGACATGTTGAAGATCTTGCGGATCACTGCGTTGCCGGCGCTGACGAGAACAGCGGCCAGGATCAGCCATGAAACGCTCTTTCCGATAAATTCCGTGATCGTGTCTATAAGTCGGCTAAAGCCGAGCAAAGCTCTCATCGATTTCCTCCCCGCGATGGCTTTTATGGTTCTTGTGCCAAGCATAGCCAGAGTGCCGATTTCAAGCGCACGTTCAAGTCTGAGGCGCGATTTTCCCGTGTAGTTCGGCCGCCTCCGACTAAAGTAGAATAGGGTGATCCAGCGCTTTGCCCATTGTTTGTGCAATCCGGTTGCAGACGGCGAGGCACGGCGATCGTCAGCCGCCTTAAGGTGCACATCGCCGAGCGAATCGATGTGGAAAGCCGGTTACAGGCGATACGACGCGCGAATTACTGCAACGTTGCAGGCTTGAATTTGTATGATTTTTGAGGTCGGATGGCGCCGCCAAGGGAGGACGCCTGAACCATGACTGCCATGATCCGAAACCCCATTCTGCCGGGCTTCAACCCGGACCCTTCGATCTGCCGTGTCGGCGACGACTATTACATCGCGACCTCCACCTTCGAATGGTACCCGGGTGTGCAGATCCACCATTCGCGGGATCTGGTGAACTGGCGACTCGTCCGCCGGCCGCTGGAGCGGGCAAGCCAGCTCGACATGCGCGGCAACCCGGATAGCTGCGGCGTCTGGGCGCCGTGTCTTTCCTATGACGATGGTCTGTTCTGGCTGGTGTACACCGACGTCAAGCGCTTCGACGGCAACTTCAAGGACGCGCACAACTACATCGTCACGGCTGAGGCGATCGAGGCGACCTGGTCGGATCCGGTCTACGTCAATTCCTCCGGCTTCGACCCGTCGCTCTTCCATGATGACGACGGCCGCAAGTGGTTCCTCAACATGCAGTGGAACCACCGCACCGAAAGCTTCGGCGGCTCGCCGAAACATCCGGCCTTTGACGGCATCCTGCTGCAGGAATGGGACGAACGGACACGCAGGCTCGTCGGCCCAGTGAAGAACATCTTTGCCGGCTCACCACTCGGCCTCGTCGAGGGGCCGCATCTGTTCAAGCGAAACGGCTGGTATTATCTGACGACGGCGGAAGGCGGGACCGGCTACGACCACGCCGTCACCATGGCCCGCTCACGCGCGATCGACGGCCCCTATGAGATGCATCCGGATATCTATCTGATCACGTCGAAGGACCACCCCGAAGCGCCGTTGCAGCGCGCGGGCCACGGCCAATATGTCGAGACGCCAGATGGGCAGGTCTATCATACGCATCTGACCGGCCGACCGCTGCCTCCCGGACGCCGCTGTACGCTCGGTCGCGAGACGGCCCTGCAAAAATGTGTCTGGCGTGATGATGGCTGGCTCTATCTCGAAAACGGCGGCCCGGTGCCGGAGGTGCTCGTGCCGGCGCCGGGACCGGCGGGGCAGGTGGCGACACCGGTGGTTACGGAAACGCATTTCGACGGCCAGGCATTGCCCGTCGAGTTCCAATGGCTGCGTACGCCGGAACCGGAGCGGATCTTCTCGCTCGAATGGCGGCCGGGCCACCTCAGGCTGTTCGGCAGAGAGAGCATCGGCAGCTGGTTCGAGCAGGCGCTGGTCGCGCGGCGGCAGGAGCATCATTCCTTCCGCGCCGAGACGACGGTCGATTTCACGGCCGTAACCTACCAACAGGTTGCAGGTGTGACGCATTACTACAATCGCCACAAGTTCCATGCGCTCGGCATCACCTGGCACGAAACGTTGGGCCGGGCGCTGACGATCCTCTCATGCCCCGGCGATTTTCCGCACGGCCGGCTGCAGTTCCCCGTCGGCAGCGGCATCGCCATTCCCGATGGTCCGATCGACCTTGCCATGGACGTTCGCGACAATGACCTGCAGTTCTTCTGGCGGGCGAACGCAGCGGTGGATTGGCAGCCGATCGGCCCGGTTCTCGATGCGGGCGTGGTCTCCGACGAGGGCGGCCGCGGCGAGCATGGATCCTTCACCGGGGCCTTCGCCGGCATGTTCGCCTTCGACACCTCAGGCGCGGGCAAGGCTGCCGATTTCGACCGCTTCCGCTACGTCAGCCTTGCGGCAAGTTGATCCGTAAACATTAGAATTATGGAATAAGTGATGAATATCATTACGCATTTGTAATGTAGAGTTTCATATTCGGTTCAGGAAGCGGGGTCTAATTTTCGGGTGCAGACAAAGAAAGGACACCCGAATGAAACGTCTCCTGATCGCGCTCGTCGCCAGCTCCGTTCTGATTACGCCGGTCGCAGCCCTTGCCCAGCCGGCAGGATCCTTCGAGGTGGCGCAGAACTATGATCGTTCGCGTCGACCCGTCGATCGCGATTACGATCGTCACATGGACCGCCGCGTGGATCGTCACGTCGACAAGCACGTCACGATCGAAAAGCGGGTGATCGTCAAGAAGAAGGAGCGCTGGGCGCGGGGCCATCGCCTGTCGCCGGCCGAGCGCCGCCACATGGCGCAGGTGCGCGACTACCGTTACTACAAGCTTCGCCAGCCGCCGCGCGGCCAGCAATGGGTACGGTCCGGCAACGACTTCCTGCTGATCAGCCTTGCCACCGGCGTCATTGTCGGCCTGGCGGCAGCACGCTGATAAGGCACTCTGGGTTCAGCGAAGGGGCGGCGTTTTCACGCCGCCCCTTCGCCTTTTCGGTAACCGGCGCGTGGGTTTTGCCGGTCGCCAAAAAGCAGGAGTTCGATAGCGCCTGCCGCTTCCGGCGCGTCCTCATCTGCGGGTTCATCTCCCAGAAACGGATCGAACATCGGCACCGGCCGCCCGGCGGCGTTGAGCGCCATGCAGGTGAAGCGTGGTCGGCGCGGTGCGCGCGCGGGGTCTGCCATCAGGCGGCCCGTGGCGACCAGCTGGCGAAGGGGTCGGCAAGATCGCGCCAACGTTCCGGACGAAAGCGCTCGTCGGCGATCAGGCAGGCATCGAGTTCGGCACGAAGCTCCGCCTCGTCCATCGGGTCGGCGCCGATGAAGACGATCTCCTGGCGACGATCACCCCAGACCGGGTCCAGGTAGGGACCGACCGCCTTCAGGAAACCTGGTTCGCGCGGCCATTGCTCCTGAGGCACGGCCGACCACCACAGCCCCATCTTGCCGGTCCGCACAAGCGGGCCGGCCTGGCTGATCTCGCCGACATAATGCGGTCGGGTGGCGAGCCAGAAGAAGCCCTTGGCGCGAAGCACGCCCGGCCAGGAACGGTTGAGGAAGGCCTGGAAGCGCATGGGATCGAGCGGACGTCGAGCGCGGTAGACGAAGGAGCGGATGCCGTATTCCTCGGTCTCCGGGATATGATCCTTGAAGCCGTGCAGTTCCTTGTACCAGAGCGGATGTTCTTCGGCCTTGGCGAGATCGAAGCGGCCGGTTCCAAGCACCTCGCGCAGGTTCACCTTGCCGAAATCGGTCTCGATCAGCCGCGCATCGGGATTGAGCCCGACGATGATCTTGCGCGCGGCATCCACCTGCTCGGGCGTCGCAGTGCCGACCTTGTTCAAGACCACCACGTCGGCGAACTCGATCTGCTCGACCAGGAGGTCGACGAGGGTGCGTGTATCGCCTTCGCCCGCCGTTTCGCCACGGTCGGCGAGGAAATCGAGCGAGGAATAGTCGGCCAGCAGGTTCGCGGCATCTACCACCGTCACCATCGTGTCGAGCCGCGCGACATCGGCCAGGCTTTCACCGTCCTCGTCGCGAAAATCGAAGGTGGTGGCGACGGGCAGGGGCTCGGAAATGCCGCTCGATTCGATCAGCAGATAGTCGAAGCGGTTCTGTTCGGCGAGGTTGCGGACTTCCTTCAGGAGATCGTCGCGCAGCGTGCAACAGATGCAGCCATTGGTCATTTCCACCAGTTGCTCTTCCGTGCGCGACAGACCGGCATTGCCATCACGCACCAGTGCCGCATCGATGTTGACCTCACTCATGTCGTTGACGATGACGGCGACGCGCAGCCCGTCGCGGTTGGAAAGCACGTGGTTGAGCAGTGTCGTCTTGCCGGCGCCAAGAAAGCCGGAGAGAACGGTGACAGGGAGCTTTTCCATCGATTGGTTCCTGTATGTTATATCGTTACGAATAATGCCGGAAAAAAAGGCGAGCGCGTTGGCTCGCCTGATACGAGTGCGAAGTTTGGCACCGGACCTCTGGGCTGAACCCAACTTGCCGGCAGGTCGTCGTTCCAATCTTTTGGTCGCCTGTGGCTAGTCTTTCCGTCAATCCTCCTTGACCCGAGGTTCCAGCAGGCGGCCCGGTTCCGCACCATCTCGCCGAGAATGCCAATCCCGAGAATGATAGAGAGAGGGGCGGGCGCCCGTATAGCCGAGCCAAGCGAGCGCCCACCGATACCGCCTTGGGAGGACGGGTCAGCTTGCCGAGGCGAGGCAGGTCTTCAGCGAGGTGCCGATCCCTTCCATCATCTGGAAATAGAGATCCGGGCCGGCCTCCAGCGTGCCGGCTTCCGGGTCGAGCGTACCGGATTTCGCCGGCGTTCCCTCGATCACCACATTGATCAGCTTCGGCTCGAACTGCGGCTCGGCAAAGACGCAGGTGGCACCGAGTTCCTTGATCTTGGCATGGATCTGCGACACCCGATCCGCGCCAGGCAGGACCTCAGGGCTGACGGTGATCGAGCCGGCGACGCGAACCTTATAGCGGTGCTCGAAATACTGATAGGCGTCGTGGAAGACGACGAAGGGCTTGTCCTTCACCGGTGCCACGGTTTCCGTGAGCTTGGCGTCGAGCGCATCCAGGCGCTTGTTCAGGGCGTCCAGATTGGCCTTGTAGGCGCTGGCATTGGCAGGATCGGCCTCAGTGAGCGTCTTTTCGATCTCGGCGGCCATCGCCTTGGCATTCATGGGATTGAGCCACATGTGCAGATCGGCATCGCCGTGGCCGTGATCGTGGTCATGGCCGTGATCGTGTCCCGCTTCGCCCTCGGCATGCTTGTGGCCCTCCTCGCTATGGCCTTCTTCAGTGTGGCCTTCGTCGCCGTGGTCATGCGCCTCGAATGCACCGCCTTCGCGGAATTTCAGCTTCTCGATGCCGGGCGCTTCGCTGAGCTCCACCACCTTTGCGCCGCTGCTCAAGGCGTCGAGCGGCTTGTCGAGGAAGGCTTCGAGGCCGGGACCGACCCAGAAGACCACCTTTGCCGCCTGCAGGGCCGAGGCGTTCGAAGGCTTCATGTTGTAGGTGTGCGGCGAGGCGGCGCCCTCGACGATTAGCGACGGCTCGCCCACACCCTGCATGATCGAGGCGACAAGGGAGTGGATCGGCTTGATCGAAACCACCACATTGGGACTGTCCGCTGCGGCGGGTGCCGCAAGAAGCATGGTAGAGGCAAAGAGCAGGGCGGATGTCGATTTCATCGGGTTCTCCGGGCTTGATTGGCGTGCCTGCCACATCGGCCAGGCGCGCTTCGGGCATGCAAAACTGTTACTCCAACGGGCCGTTGCCGGCCTTGAAGTCGTCATGTAATGTTATTACATCAATTGCGTTATGCTATAACGTGTGCGATAGCCAGTGGCAACCATGCAATCCGGAATTTTTTCATGCTGAATTTCCGTTCCCCAGAAGCGCTGCCGCTGGTCAATCTCAGCAATGCCGGCGTGCGCCGCAACGGTCGCTGGCTGGTGCGTGGCGTCGAATTCTCGATCAGCCCGGGCGAGATCGTCACGCTGATCGGCCCGAACGGCTCGGGCAAATCGACGACCGCGAAGACGGCGATCGGAGTGCTGAAACCGGACGAGGGCTATGTCGAGCGCAAGCCGGGCCTGAAAGTAGGCTACGTGCCGCAGAAGCTTGCCGTCGACTGGACGCTGCCTTTGACGGTCGAGCGACTGATGACGCTGACCGGCCCCTTGAAGGGGCGGGAGATCGAGGAGGCGCTGTCGGCGACAGGCGTGCTGCATCTGGCGAAATCCGAGGTGCAGCATCTCTCCGGCGGCGAGTTCCAGCGGGCACTGCTCGCCCGCGCGATTGCCCGCAAGCCGGACCTGCTGGTGCTCGACGAGCCGGTGCAGGGCGTCGATTTCAGCGGCGAGATTGCGCTCTACGAACTGATCAAGCAGATCCGCAACCGCACAGGCTGCGGCATTCTCCTGATCTCGCACGACCTGCATATCGTCATGGCCGAGACCGATACGGTCGTTTGTCTCAACGGCCATGTCTGCTGCCGCGGCACGCCGCAGGCGGTCAGCCAGAGCCCGGAATATCAGAAGCTTTTCGGCAGGCGGGCCGCCAATACGCTTGCGGTCTACAGCCACCACCACGACCACACCCATTTGCCCGACGGCCGGGTGCTGCATGCGGACGGTTCGATCACCGAACATTGTTACCCCGGTGACGGCCATCACCACGACGATGAGGAAAACGTGCACGACCACGGCGAGGATTGCGGCTGCGGCCACCATTCGCGGCTGCACGGCTATGACGTGAAGGAGAAGCGCGATGCTTGACGATTTCTTCGTGCGCGCGCTCATCGCCGGCATCGGCATTGCCGTCATGGCCGGGCCGCTCGGCTGCTTCGTCATCTGGCGGCGCATGGCCTATTTCGGCGACACCATGGCCCATTCGGCGCTGCTCGGCGTGGCGCTGTCGCTGCTGCTCGAGCTCAACCTGATGCTCAGCGTCTTCATCGTTGCTGCCGTCGTCTCGGTGCTGCTGCTCTTCCTGCAGCGGCGCGGGGCGCTGTCGACGGATGCGCTGCTCGGCATCCTCTCCCATTCAGCACTTTCCTTCGGCCTCGTCATCGTCGCCTTCATGACCTGGGTGCGCATCGATCTCGTCGGCTTCCTCTTCGGCGATATCCTGGCGGTCTCCGAGTCCGACATCGACATCATCTGGGGCGGCGGCATCCTCGTCATATTCGCGATTGTCTATCTCTGGCGGCCGCTCCTGGCCTCCACCGTCAATCCGGAACTGGCGGAAGCCGAGGGTCTGAAGCCAGAACGCACGCGGCTCTTTTTCATGCTCTTGATGGCGCTGGTGATTGCGATCGCCATGAAGATCGTCGGCATTCTGCTCATCACCTCGCTGCTGATCATCCCGGCGGCAACGGCACGGCGCTTCTCGACCTCGCCGGAAGTGATGGCGGTACTCGCATCGGTCATCGGCGCGCTCGCCGTCACCGGCGGACTTTTCGGCTCGCTTCACTGGGATACCCCGTCGGGACCGTCTATCGTTGTTGCCGCGGTTGGGCTTTTCGTTCTGAGTCTGCTACCGATCGGCCGCCGCCCGCTCGAGGCGGCGCATCATTCCACGCCTGGAGGGCACCACTAATGGCTACGCCGCAACTGACCAAGAACCAGACGTTGGTGATGGATGCGCTCAGCCACTCCGAAGGGCCGATGAGCGCCTACACCATTCTCGACAAGCTGCGCGATCACGGCTTCCGCGCCCCGCTGCAGGTTTACCGCGCACTCGACAAACTGCTCGAATATGGCCTCGTGCATCGGCTGGAAAGCCTGAATGCCTTCGTCGCCTGTTCCTGCCCGCATGACCACGAACACGATCACGGCGTCACCGCCTTCACCATCTGCGAAGGCTGTGGCCAGGTGACCGAGTTTCATGACGAGGCGATCGAGCAGCGGCTTTCGACGCTGACGCGGGCGCAGAACTTCAAGACCGAGAAGACGACGATCGAGATCCGCGGCCATTGCCAGAGCTGCGCATAAGGGCAACTCTTCAGGGCCCGTGGAAAGCTTACCTTGAGGTGTTTGGCGCTCAGTCCAGCCGGGTGAGGTCGGCGGCGTAACGCCGCCAGTTCTTGACGTAATGCGCTGCCGAGCGTTTCAAGCCTTCGACCGCCGCATCATCCAGCGTGCGGATCGCCTTGGCCGGCGCGCCGACGATCAACGAATTATCCGGAAATTCCTTGCCTTCGGTGACGAGCGCATTGGCGCCGACCAGGCAGTTGCGGCCGATCTTGGCGCCGTTAAGCACGGTCGCGCCCATGCCGATCAGCGAGTTTTCGCCGATGGTGCAGCCATGGATGATGGCGCCGTGCCCGATGGTGCAGCCTTCGCCGATCGTCACCGGGAAACCGGGATCGACATGGATGACGACGTTTTCCTGGATGTTGGTGCGCGCCCCGAGCCGGATGGGCTCGTTGTCGCCGCGCAGGGTTACGCCGAACCAGATGCCGACCTCTTCGCCGATCTCGACCTGGCCGATGACATTGGCGTCCGGGGCCACCCAATAGCTGCCCTTCGGCGGCGTCTGTGGGCGAAGTGATCCAAGGGCGTAAAGCGGCATCCATTCTGTCCTTTCGCAACATGGCCGATCGGGCCGGTCGGCAGGCGGCGGGCCGCCTGCCGGAAGTGAGCCGGTTAGACGACGCTGACGGCGAGCGCCGCAACCCCATCGACGCCGCAGGTGACCTCGTCACCGCGCGCGACCGGTCCGACGCCCGAGGGCGTGCCGGTCATGATGACGTCGCCGGGGGCCAGCGTGAAGAGTTTGGAGAGTTCGGCGATGATTTCCGGCACTTTCCAGATCATCTGGTCGAGATCGCCCTGCTGGCGGAGTTCACCGTTGACCTTCAGCCAGATATTGCCGTTGAGCGGATGGCCGATCGTTTCGGCCGATGCGATCGCCGAGAGCGGGGCGGAATGCTCGAACGCCTTGGCTGCAGCCCAGGGCTTGCCAGCCTTCTTCGCCTCCGCCTGCAGGTCGCGGCGGGTGAAATCGATGCCGACGGCATAGCCGTAGACGCAATCGAGCGCGTCCTCGACGGCGATGTTGCTGCCGCCACGTTTCAGGGCGACGACCAGTTCGACCTCGTGATGAACGTCGGTGGTCAAGGGCGGGTAGGGGAAGGCGCTACCGGCTGCAAGCAGGTTGTCCGGGTTCTTCTGGAAGAAGAACGGCGGCTCGCGGTCCGGGTCGTGGCCCATTTCGATCGCGTGGGCGGCATAGTTGCGGCCGACGCAATAGACCCGGCGAACCGGAAAGCCGACGAGGCTGCCGGAAATCGGCAGCAGCACGGGGAGCGGTGGGGGGATGATTGTTTCCATGATCGTCCGGTCTTGGGCGTCCGCCTGTCGCAACCGACAGGAAGAGCACCGCGCGTTTGTTGGGCGTTCGCCGTTGGCCGATTTCGGTTGAGGCGAGGCAAGAGAGAATCCGGACGTTACTTCATAAATCCGCGAATCGGAATCGATCCGCAGAAAAATTAAGAACAAGGATGGGGGACGAAGATTTTGATTAAGGCGCGCCCACCTGGGCGCGCGCGATCACGGCATCCGAAAGGATGCCATCATCGGCAAAGTCAGGCGCAATGAGCGTAGGCCTGAAGCTGGTCTCGGGTCAGGAACCGACCGTCCGAACGCGAGTTGAGTTCAGGATGGCTGTATTCGAGGCTGGGGACCTGGGGAAGCTCAAGGGCCTGGCGCACGGTCATGATGCCGAGATCACGACGGCCACCTTCACGCTTCACGGTGACTTCAACGATGCGATAGAGATTGCTCTCGCTCATATGTTCTCTCCCGATATCGTTTTTCTTGAATTCCCTTAATGGGACTAAGGCGCTCCGAAATTGGTTTTTGTGAGGCACCTCAGAATATAGTAGAAAGAAATGAATGCTTCACGACAGAAATCGGGCCATTTCTGGAAAAATCACCCGAGATTGGGCAGTAATGTGCTGAAATGATGCGTTTGCTGGGCGAATGCCCGGAGCCTGAATAATCGTACGCGGCCGTCAAAGGCCGAAGCTTTCAATCAAAAAAGTCATCGTGTCGCTTGCCCGATGGCAAACGCTCGCCGCCTTCCAGCGGCACCTTTCGTTCAGCGCCGTTAGGCGCGTTAGTGCGTAGGCAACTCGGCTTCTTCGGCGGCCGAGATGAACAGCGATCGGGCCTCTTCTGCGGTGCGACGGCCGTCGATGGCGGCGCGGCAGGCACTGCGGGCGGCCACATAGAATGGTCCGCGGCGAGGCCAGTGGTCTGCAAGGCAGGCGAGGGCGTCTGAGGGGCCTTTGACGGTGCGGCAATCGCCGCTAACGAAGTCGAGTTCGATCGGCTGTTTCCAGACTAATTGCATGCGTCTCCTCCTCGAGATCATCTCAATGAACATCGGCATTTGCGACCGCCGGCCTCTGGCTCCTCTCGAGAAGGTCGGCAGTCGATCTTGCTAATGTAGCGCAGGAGTTCGCTTTTGTAAGCAGCTTTTCGGTTATGGCAGGACAGGCTGCCGCCGGCGGCCGCTCCGCCTGGCGCGAGTGCCGCGATTGGCGTTATCTGGCGATGCCACGCTGCAAGCTTTCGGCGAAGGCGCGACCGGCAATAAGCAGGCGTCCTTCGCTGGTATTGCCTGCGAGATAGTCGTCGATCAGCATCCTGGCATGCCGCCGCGCAGGCTCACCGTCTCGCGCCCAGCCCTGTTCGATGCAAAGCGCGTCAAAGACGCGCTGCAACCGCTCCATGTCGGCCTTCGACAGCGCCAGGCATTGTGTCGCTCGCAATGGGGCCACCCGTCCCTCCCACAAGGCCGCATTCCCGCGCGCACTATGGCAGAAGGCCGGCGAATTGAACCCCTCGGGAATGAGGGGTTATACGGGCACGCCCGTTGCCGTCGGTATTGTCAGGCCGCCGGGACGACGCGGTCCACCTTGGTTCGGCGACCGCCTTCCTCGATCCGGTAATAGTCGGAGCCGATCTGCGCATACTGGTCGCAGCGCCGGCCGCCATCCTCGAAGGTGATGCAGACCTCGTCGCCGGTGATCGTGTAGCTGCCGCCATCGCGCACCTCGTAGTCACGATAACCGTAGCGGCCGTCGGGGAAGAAGGTGGAGTTGACGCCGTTGAGATTGTACCGCAGCGTCTTGCCGACGAGGAAGGCCTGGAGCGCATCGCCCGAAAGCGTCGGGACGGACGGTGTGGTCGGCCGGGGCTTCGCGATTTCAGGCGCCTCCAACTCCATCGATTGGCACCCGGCCAAGAGAAGCGTGAGAAGTGCCGCGATCGCGCGTTTCATGCCGTCTGTCCTTATTCCTGTGACCGGTAACGATACAGGAACGCTGCCCTAGTCCTGTCCGCAGTCGCCGTCAACCCCGTGCTGTGCGTAGCGGCCGGGCTGAGGCGAGCTGATCATCTGCCTTCTTTCCGTTGGCAATTGCGAGTTTCGTCCTTTGTGAAACGAAGGCGCAAAAAGCGCCTGTCGCTCAAAAAAGGCTCGTGCCAACCGCGGCAGCGACCGTGGCCGCCAGCGCCAGCAGCAGAAATGCGGCGCCGATGACGGTCGCTATTGTCCGTCGGCGCCGTGCGCCGCTCCAATCGTAGCTCATGTTTCGCTCCGATGACGATCCAGTCGAGGCGGCAAGATGTGCGATTCTTCTTAACAAAGTGGAAACCATGCCCGGCGGGGAGCCGCCGTCGGCAGGACGCCATCGACGGCGGCCGTGTTGCCGGCACCTTGTTGGTGGCCCCGTTAGTGCCGTATCGCGAGGAGTTCAGGGGAGTTGTTGTAACGCAGGCGCTTGTCGCTACAGCGCTGATCGTTGTGACGCGGTGCGATCCGTGGTAGCTCGTCGCGCAGTTGTACGAATCCGATGATGCGTTCGGTTACCCTGCCGTTGATTTCGGAGCGTTTTTTCGCAGTTCCTTGGATCGGGCGCGATAGGCTGACCAAGCGGCGTGCGCCTTCGGCCCACACACGTCAAGATGGAAGGAAGCAAGGGGTATCCATGCGCTGCCTGGTGATCAATCTCGACCGTTCCCCTGAGCGACTGATCCACATCGGAAGCCAGTTTTCCACCTTCGGCCTGAATTTTGAGCGCGTGGCTGCCGTTGACGGGCGAGAGCTCGATGACGCCGTGTTGGCGATGCAGCCGGTGTCGACGCAGTGGAAGAGGATGAACAAGGCTGAAATCGCCTGCTTCATGAGCCATCGGAAGTGCTGGGCCATCATCGCGGAAGGGAGCGATGCCTATGGCGCGGTGATCGAGGACGATGTCTTCTTTTCCCCGAGCGCAACCCAGGCGCTGTCGTCATCGGATTGGATCCCGGCCGAAGTGGGCCTGCTGAAGATCGAAACTTTCCGGCAGAAGGTGTTTCTCAGCCGTGCCCGTGTGCTCGCCGATGCCGGGCGCACGATCCATGCATTGCGGGGATGCCATGTCGGCACGGGCGGCTATGTCATCTCTCGTGACTATGCAAAAAGACTGCTTGAGCTCTCGGAAGGGGCGTTTCCATGCCCTGTCGATCATTTCATGTTCGACGATGAGGTGCCGCGGCCGGACGACTGCCGCATTCATCAGCTCTATCCGGCCGTCTGCATCCAGGGCATGCTTCTCGACAGCGCCGACCCGGCGCATGGAAGCACGATCCGCAAGCCGGCCGGAGCAGCGGCTCGCGTGAAGTTGAAGCTCAAGATACATCAGAAGCTCTGGCGCGAGTGCAAGCGACTGTCACTGCACGTGGCGGCGTTGCCGCCGTTCCTCTTGCGCAGCATTCGCTATCGCTGGACGACCGTTCCCTTTGGCTGACGGGTCGCGTTGCTGAGGCCTCCGCGTTGCCTCTCATTGCCGGCGGTGTCTAAAGCTCGCTTTCTTCGGCGTCGCGTTATATAAGCCCGGCAACACTAGATAATGCCTGCTGGCGGCATGCGCGAATTTTCGGCGCTGCCCTTGCCGCGGCCATTGAACAAGAGACGCACGAAAGATGACTGAGACCGCAGGAAAAGCTGCGCGCACAAAGGCGTATTTCGACGCACCGGTCTTCGCCGTTGCGCCCATGATCGACTGGACGGACAGGCACTATCGGTTCTTCGCGCGGCAGCTATCGAAGCATGCGCTGCTCTATACGGAAATGATCGTCGCCGAGGCGATCCTGCGGGGAGACAGGCAGAGGCTGCTCGGCTTTGACGTATCCGAGCATCCGGTGGTGCTGCAGCTCGGCGGTAACGATCCGGCGAAGATGGCGGAGGCGGCACGGATCGCCGAAGGCTTCGGTTATGACGAGATCAACATGAATGTCGGCTGCCCGTCGGACCGGGTGCAATCCGGCACGTTTGGCGCCTGTCTGATGCAGGAGCCGCAAACGGTGGCGGCCTGCGTTGCGGCGATGAAGGCGGCCGTAAAAATCCCGGTTACGGTCAAGTGCCGTATCGGTGTGGACGACCAGGATCCGGAAGTGGCGTTGCGCACGCTCGTCGCGCAGGTGATCGATGCCGGCACGGACGCCGTCTGGGTGCATGCCCGCAAAGCCTGGCTACAGGGCCTGAGCCCCAAGGAGAACCGCGAGGTCCCGCCGCTCGACTATGGCCTCGTGTATCGGCTGAAGCAGGAAAATCCCAATCTTTTCATCGGTATCAACGGCGGTCTTCAGACCCTGAATCAGGCGCTTGAGCAGCTTCCGCATCTGGACGGCGTCATGCTCGGCCGTGCTGCCTATCACGACAGCGCCATGCTGACAGCGGCCGATCGCCATTTCCCGCATCCGCTGACTGGCGCCAAGCCAATCGTCGAAGACGGCGCCACCTTCTCAGAGCGCGGCCATCGTCTCGATCTTGATTTCTGGGCGGAGGTCCGCGACGCCATGGCCGATTACGCCGCCGCGCATATCGCCAATGGCGGCCGGCTGATCCACGTGACCCGCCACATGGTCGGCCTGTTCCAGGGCTGGGCGGGTGCGCGACGCTATCGCCAGATCCTGTCCTCCGATGCGACCCGCCAGGGCGCGGGGCCGGACGTAATCCACGCGGCCTTCGACGCGGTCTTCGAGGCGACGGCGGCCAAGCAGGCGGCGGAGTAGGCGGTCGCCGAGTGTGCGGGCGCCCGCGGGGCGTTCGAGGGTAAGTGCCGCAGACCTCTCGGTTTGTCGTCCTCGAGTTCGCCCGAGCGCTCATTGGGCCGCGCGTTCGGCGCAGGCTTTGCTGCGTCGGGAGAAGATAGCGCCTCTCCGCGGGTCGAGCGCAAGCCCCAAACGAAAACGGCGCCCCTTGCGGAGCGCCGTTTCCAAATGAATGTCCGACTGGACGATCCGGCTTAGGCAGCCTGGATGTTGACGGCCTTCGGGCCCTTGCCCATGCGATCCGGCTCGGTGTCGAAGGTGACCTGCTGGCCGTCCTTGAGCGTAGCGAGGCCAGCGGCCTGAACGGCGGAGATGTGTACGAACACGTCCTTCGCGCCGCCATCCGGCGTGATGAAGCCGAAGCCCTTGTCCTGGTTGAAGAATTTTACGATGCCCTTGGTGGCCATGGAAGAAGTCCTTTTCCTTCAGTCAATTTGCGTTGCCCGCGCCCCCTGGGGGATGTGGGCATCTCGTCTTCCGCTTGCAAGCGGAAAGGCGTCGAGTGGTCACGATATCGGGGAAAAGACGTCTACGGTGCCGCTGCCGGCGGTCCCGACACAAGGCCGGGCGCAGTTGAAAGTCCAGTCTCCGGGATAGAAATCGCCCGAACGGGGCAAGAAGTGACAGGATTTGCAGAAAAAGGCAAGCGCCTTGTGCGCCGCGGGAAGCCGTCCAGCCTCTGTCTTTGCAGGGCTTTGGCCCGTTCTCGACCGTCGCTTTCCGGGCAGGGAGAAAAATCGGGGACGGCCGGTTTCCGGACACAATTTCGTCCCTACCTCGACCGAACGTGCGCGCCGCCAACGGGCGTTTGCGTTTTGGGGGCGGACTGTCGGGGGGAAGGCTTGCGCCTCTCCATAACACTTGCGCATCCCCGGGATAACGCGCAGGTTTTACCGAAGGTTGGTTCCGTCTTGGCCGCCGATGGCGTAGCCAGTGGCGCAGACGGGCGGCCGCGAGGACGGACGAAGTATCGCCGTGCGGGCGAAGTATCGCCGGGGCTGAATTGGTGGGAGTGCGCCGGCCAGGTCTTGCTGGTGGCGAGAGTGACATACGGAGAGGGACAGCGTGATCGACCCTTACGAACTGCTTGGACTGGAACGCGACGCCGACAATCAGGCGATCCGCAACGCCTATCGCAAGGCGGCGAAATCCGCGCATCCGGATTCCGGCGGCGATCCCGAACAGTTCGCGCGACTGCAGGTGGCCTATGAGCTGCTCAAGGATCCGGTGCGCCGCAAGGTCTATGACGACACCGGTTACGATCCGCAGCTGGCCGACGCGCGCGATCTCAAGGGCCTGATGATGCTCGAAACGCTGGTCAACGAGTTCATCCTCGACGAGCGCGAGCCCGGCAGCTTCGATCCCGTCGCCGCCATGCGCCGCAAGCTTTCGGACGATATCGTCAAGAGCCGGTTCCACATCCTTGAGCTCGAGCGCCACCGGGCCCGCGTGCGCAAGCACCTCGACCGCCTCGGCCGCCGGCCGGAGACCGACGTGCTCGGCTCGATGCTGCGCGCCCGCTCGCGCTCGATCGCCGAGGCGATCAAGAGCACCGACGAGCAGATCAAGACGATCGAGCAGGCCTATGAAATGCTGGAGGGGTATTCCTACGAGCTTGAGGCGCTGGAGGTGAAGGCGCACGCGGCGGAGTAGGCGGCGCCGTCTCGACTTTGCCGGTGGTAAGTACGCCGGGACGACGACGACAACCGTGATCCGGACACCTGGCTGTCGGCCGGCGCGATCGGCGGCGTTGATATCACCGGCGTTCGCCTTTGTGGCACCGCTGTGCAGTCGCCTCCATCGGTGCCATAGTCTTTCGTCTGTGTCCGATAGCCGGGACTTCTGCCATCGTCTGGAGCGAAGGAGAGTGGCATGAGCCGCTCACACATGCGTGCAGCCGTTCTCCTGCTGGCGACCATGCTCGCCGCCTATCTCGCGGTCAGCTATTTTCTCGTCCCGGAACTCTGGGTCTTCCATGATTCCAGGCGCAGGGTTCCGCTCAATCCCATGGTAACGTCCACGGAGCAGGGTATTCCCGGCGACCCGATCAATGTCGGGTTGGTCGGCTCCAAGGAGCAGATCATCCGCGCCTTCGCCGCGGCCGGATGGGACGCCGCCGACAAGGTGACGCTCAGGTCCTCGGTCGATATCGGCCTCAGCGTCGTGCTCGACCGGCCGGATCTCGACGCGCCCGTCAGTCCGCTGTTCTATGAGGGGCGCAAGCAGGACCTGGCCTTCGAGAAGCCGGTCGGCCACAGCGCCGACCAGCGCAACCATGTGCGGTTTTGGCAGACGACCAAGCCTGTGGAGGGCAACGGCCCGCTCTGGCTCGGTTCGGCCAGCTTCGACCGCGGCGTGGGCCTCAGCCACGATACCGGCCAGATCACCCACCACATCGGCCCCGATCTCGATGCCGAACGCAATCTGGTCATCGACGACCTCGACAAGGCCGGGCAGGTGGCATCGACCTATGAGATCCCCGGCGTCGGCGCCACCACATCGGGTCGCAACGGCGGCGGCGATCCTTACTTCACTGACGGCAAGACCTTGATCGGAGTACTCAAGCCGGCAGGCGAAGGGGGCGGTGCGAAGGCCGCGAAGTGAGTGCCCGCCGCCGCACGCGGAGCAAGGACGCGGCAGGCGCAGAACGCTTAAAGCGCAAATCTGAAAGATCGTGACGCGGGGCGGCACAGCGGACGGCGCGCGCCCCGTCACCTACGCGTTACGGACGCCCCATGAACAGCGACAACGATGCAAAATCGTCGTGCAGGTGGCCGGCGTCGATGGCACGGCGGAAGATCGCCTCGTAGCCGTCGGTGATCGTCCGGTCGATGCCGCGGGCGGCCATCAGTTCGACCAGATGGTGGAAGGCGCCATAGTGCGGCGAGACCGAGGAAAGCGTGTCGTCGTCGGCCGTATAGCGCCCGGCGGCGCTACGCTTGATCAGGTCGGCGACGAGGCCATCGATGACAGGCGCCGTCGCCGACCATTGTTTGCCAAGCGTTTCGAGATCGATCGCCTCGGCGCGGCAGACGGCGATCGATTGCAGCGCGCCGAACAGCGCGCCCCACATCAGGGCGAGCACCGCGCTGTCGAGCGCGTTGGCAAGGCCCGGATCGGCGCCGATATGCTGCACATTGCCGCCGAGCGCGCCGAGCACCGCGCGGCTTTCCTCAAACGCTGCGGCCGGGCCGGAGATGAGCAGCGTGCCCGCTTCGGTGCCGATGAAATCGGGCGTCGCCAGGATTGCACCGTCGAGGTAGCGGATGCCATGCCGCCCGGCCCAAGCCTGCACCTCGCGGGCGCCGTCGGGCGTGCCGGAGGTCAGCTCGATGATCAGCTTGCCCTTGAGGGTGCCCGTGACGTCAGGGTCGCGCAGCAGGCTTTGCGTCGCCAGGTAGTCGCTGACATTGACGATGACGATGTCGGACGCTGCGACGGCGTTGCGTACGCTGGCCGCCACCTCGGCTCCGGCTGCGGCGAGCGGCGCGGTCTTTGCCGGCGTACGGTTCCACACCGTCGTCGGGTGCCCGGCCTTCAGCAGCGCACGCGCCAATGCCGACCCCATCCGCCCCATTCCCAAAACGCTGATTGCAGGTTGCATATCCAGTCTCCATATCCTTGGTGCGGGATCGGCGCTCGCTACGCGCATCCCGCTTCGATTGTTCGAGGCGACGCATTTGTCGTCGCGGCTGAGACGTAAGGTGGGACCATCGGGTCGCAATACGCACCCGCGGGTAAGTGGTTACCCCGGCGTAAGGGAGGATGACGTGACGGATGCGATGGAAAACTGCGGTTTCATGACCGCGCTGCGGGCGATCGAGGGTAAGTGGAAGGTCGATATCCTCTGCGAGCTCGGCAAGGCCGCGCGCCGCTTCGGCCGCCTGCGTCAGGCGATGCCCGCCATCAGCGAGAAGATGCTGGCGCAGCAACTGCGCGAACTGGAAGCCGATGGCCTCGTCAGCCGCACCACCTATCCGGAAACGCCGCCAAAGGTGGTCTATTCGCTGACCAAACGCGGTGCCGCGCTGAACGTGGCGGCGGATGCGCTCTGCAAGTGGGGCGAGGAGTTTGGCGACGACGCAGGGCAGGTCGAGGCGAGGGCGGTTGCGGTGGGCTGATCGCCGCGACGTCGGCGTGGCCGTGGGCGGGCTCACTTTCGAGCGGCGTTGGCGCCACGATGCCGCCCGCAGCGGCCCCTCGATGGGTTGCCCGGGCCGTTGGAGCCGCGATCTTGGCGGCTGCAGCCCTGTCTGCCTCCATCTCTGCTCGTCACAGGGATCCCGTACCAATGCGGCCGTATGGCGGAAAACTGCGGCGGCGCGTTCCGGCAAAGTTTTTGGCTGTAGGCCCTTCGCGCCGCAGATGCGGCGCTGCTGGACTCCTGTGACAGGCACAGGAATGAGGGCGGTCGGGTAATCCCGGCACTTCTTCGGCCAAAGTGGTTCGCTGCGAGCCGATTTCATAAGAGCGCCGCCGGTTACCGTCGTCACGCCCAAGCAGCCACGATCTCTGCGGCTGCATCATCTCCACCCTCATCTCTGTGCCTGTCACAGAGATCCAGCCGCCGCGCGTCGGCGCGGCAGGAGATGCCGAGCCAGCGCACACAGGCGCTTTGGTTTGCCGACGCATCCCCTCGCGCCGCAGATGTGGCGCGAGGAGGGTCCAAAAATGAGCGCCGGGTCGAGGGCGGTGAGGCTGTGGTCGTCGCGGAGAACCGCTACTTCACCACCACATGGCGCTTCTTGCCAAGCGAGAGCCGGAGAGCCCGGCCGTCGACGGTCAGCAGTCCGTCGCCATCCTCGATGACCTCGCCGTCGATGCGGACACCGCGGCCTGAGATCGCCCGCCGCGCTTCGCTCTTCGATGCCGCCAGCCCGGCCCGGACGAGCAGGTCGATCAGCATCACGCCGGCAGTGCGCTCGGCGTCGTCGAGTTCGACGGTCGGCAAGCCCGCGGCGGCTTCGCCTTGCCCGAAAGCCTGCCGCGCCGTTTGCTGTGCATGATCGGCTGCTTGCCGCCCATGCACCAGTGCCGTCGCCTCGTTGGCAAGCCGCTCCTTCACCGCATTCAGTTCCGCCCCCTCGGCGCGGCCGAGCCGTTCGATCTCGTCGAGCGGCAGCTCGGTGAAGAGTTTCAGGAAGCGCACGACGTCGGCATCCTCGGCGTTGCGCCAGAACTGCCAGTAGTCGTAGGGCGACAGGCGGTCCGCGTTGACCCAGACGGCGCCGGCCGCCGTCTTGCCCATCTTGACGCCGGAGGCGGTGGTGAGGAGCGGCGTGGTCATGCCGAAGACCTCCGCGCCCTCGATCCGCCGCAACAGATCGACGCCACCGACGATGTTGCCCCATTGGTCGCCGCCGCCGAGCTGCAGCCGGCAGCCGGTGCGGCGAAACAATTCCAAGAAATCGACCGCTTGCAGGATCATGTAGTTGAACTCGAGGAAGCTCAGGTTCTCCTGCTGCTCCAGCCGCGACCTGACGCTGTCGAAGGAGAGCATGCGGTTGACGGAGAAGTGTTTGCCGACGTCCCGGAGCATGTCGATCCAGGCCATCCGGTCCAGCCAGTCGGCATTGTTGACCATGACCGCATCGGTCGGCCCGTCGCCGAAGGTCAGCAGCCGCTCGAACACCTTGCGGATGCCGGCGACATTGGCCGCGATCTCCTCCTCCGACAGCATCGGCCGCGCCGCCGAGCGAAAACTCGGATCGCCGATCCGCGTGGTGCCGCCGCCGATCAGCACGATCGGCTTGTGGCCGCCCTGCTGCAACCGCCGCAGCGCCATGATCGGCATGAGATGGCCGACATGCAGACTGTCCGCCGTCGCATCGAAGCCGGCATAAACCGGCACGACCCCGGCCGCAAAGTCGCGGTCGACGCCAGCAAGATCGGTCACCTGGTTGACATAACCGCGCTCGACCAGCGTGCGGGTGATAGTCGAACGCGGCTCAAAGGCATCGGTGGGATTGTCGGATATTGTCATCGGTACTCTCCATGGCATTGCCGCCAGGGAGCACTGAACAAAACAAAGCCGCCTGACGGCGGCTTGTTTCAAGGCATGATCGAAACGCGCCGCTCCCTATGGAGACGTCGCATAATAGTTGGCGGCGATGAGCGCGGTCTTGATCATGCGGTGGTTGTAGCGGGGAATGGGGGAGGCGGCAAGGGGGAGGGGAGGTTTGGCTTGGACCTCATTTGGCCGGGCACTCTTGCCGTCCCAAAAGACACGGGTACCACCTACGAGAACTGGGTGAAAAGGATATCTATTCGGAGGCGCTGGCTAAAGTGTTGCATTTGCTGACGGAACAGACTGGCTCACGGAACGCTTTTGTGCGAGAGGGGCGCGGATCAGCTAGCTGATCTTCGTCTGATGAGGGAAATCGCGGTCAGACTAAAGCACGAATTGCGCGTGCCGCGCCTTGAAGCGAAACTACAGATGAGACTCGAAGCGAGCGCGGATATGCCGCATAATGTCAACTCTTTTTCTTAATTTAATTTGATATACAACGTGTACTGCGTCTAGGCGCAATTCACAAAATGGGAGTCGTCGCGATGACGGTGTCAGGAACGAAGTCGCAATCGGTAGGCCTTCGTGGGGCGAGTGTTTTAGGTTCGTCGAAGATTTCTTCAGTTTCTTCAGTTACAATTACAGGTGAGCGTACCAGAACTATTGCAATTAACGCTGCTTCCGGAAAGATATCTGCGAGCGAATCGCGGAATCATCGGGAGCCTCGTGCACGTGCCAAAGGTGGTAAGTAAGCTTTATAATAAAGGCGGTTGGGAGCGTATCAGTCCCGAAATTGGTAAATCCGCAGAGAAATATAGGATGGCGTCGCGCCGAGATTACGCGCGCTTAATACATTCCCCTGCATTCCGTCGATTGCAGGGGAAGACGCAACTATATCCATCTCACGAAAGCGATTTTTTCAGGAATCGCTTAACTCACTCTCTAGAAGTTGCGCAGATTGCAAAATCGATAGCGATCCGGCTCAATAATACTGAGAAATTTCTCTCTCCGGCGAATATGCGGATCGATGAGAATTTAGTGGAGTTTGCTGGGCTTGCTCATGATCTAGGGCATCCGCCATTCGGCCATAATGGCGAGAAGACGCTTGATAGGCTTATGATGGCCGATGGGGGATTTGAGGGGAATGCGCAGACGTTGCGCATTCTGGCCCGTCTGGAAAAGAAGGAGACAAAGGATTTTCCTTCTTCTAGCAGCGTCCCGCTCCCTGTAAGTGTCAACGGTGAAGATCTTCGCACTGGTCTGAATCTTACCTATCGTACACTGGCCTCGATAGTTAAGTATAACAAGACAATCCCAATGACTTTGGAAATCAGGAAGCAGCAAGGATTGGATGGTGGTCCAGTCAAGGCAATCTATACGTCTGAGGTTGATCTTCTAAACACAATTAAATCAAAACTCGAAGTTCCCGCGGAGAACTTTAAGACGATCGAATGTTCAATCATGGACGTTGCGGATGATATTGCATACTCGACGTATGATGTGGAGGACTCGCTGAAGGCAGGGTTTCTGTCTCCGCTTCGAATGATCTCAATGCCGGATGATTTTAAAGAAATGATTGCGGCCGGGGTCCGCAAGAAGATAGCAGAATATTACGCCGACGAGTCAGAGGAAAACAGATCGTTTACCATAAATGATTTGAACGATACTTTGGCGCGAATATTTAAGGACATGCTTCTGCCAGGGGATGCTGTCTTGACTAAGCTCTACAAAGGTGTTTCCCCGGAGGAAGCCGCATTCATGTTGGGCTCGCATGCGTACAGAAGTTCCGAGGAAATATCTGGGAACGGGTACTTGCGGACTGCGTTCACGTCGCAGTTGGTTGGAGAGTATATTCAGAACATAGAGTTTATCCCTAACGAGAGCCATTCTGCCTTGAGTAGAGCGAGGTTGAAGATCGAGACCTTTAAGAAGGTGGAGATGATGAAGCGCTTTGCGTACGAATTGCTGATTTCGTCCCCACGTCTAAAGATAGCTGAAAAACGTGGAGATGAAATAATTAGCAAGATATTCAGTTCGCTAATTGACAATCCAGAACTCCTTCCTGACGACTGGAAAGCGCTTCACCAATCGGTCGACAATCCTTCGTGGAAGAGGCGCACAATATGCGACTATATCGCGGGGATGACTGATCGATATTGTGTTGAGGTCTACAGTCGCCTGACGGGCGAGAACCCAATGACTATCTGGAAGCCGCACTAACCTTTACGTCGTGGACAGAGTTCGAGTTGCGGTTGGCGCCGCTCGTTCTCACATGCCGACTGTCAACACCTCACCTTCCAGGCCGCCCCGTCTTCCCCTTCGTCCGGCCCTTCTGCCGCTTCTCATCCGCTGGGTCCTCATAGGACCCGACACCCGGCTTCGCTCGCGTGAGAATCGGCTTTTCCGGCACATGACCGATCACCGGCTTTTCAGTGCGGCCGACGGTCATTTCGTCCAGGGTGTTCCGGCGGAATAGCGACTGGTCGGAGCCGGCGGGTGTCGCGATGTCGCGGCCCATGTCGTCGAGGTGGGGTTTCTGGAAGAGTGACTTGTCGTCGGTGGATTTGGATCCTCGGGTTGAACCCGAGGATGACGTCGAGGAGCCGGACCGCTTGCCACCCTCCTGCGACCGTGCCTCTTCCCGTGCCATCGGGTCGTCCATTGCCGCCAGTTCGGCGGCCTTGAGGCGTTTGATTTCGTCGCGCAGGCGGGCGGCCTTTTCGAAGTCGAGGTCGGCGGCGGCGTCGCGCATCTGTTTTTCGAGCGCGTTGAGGTGGGCCTGCAGGTTGTTGCCGACGAGGTGGCCGCCGTCTGCAAAACCCTTGCCGGCGACGCCGGAGATGTCGGCGCGGACGTGGTCCTTCTCATAGACGCTATCGAGGATGTCGGAGATCTTGGCCTTCACCGATTCCGGGGTGATGCCGTTGGCCTCGTTATAGGCCATCTGCTTTTCGCGGCGGCGGCTGGTTTCGTCCATGGCGCGCTGCATCGAGCCGGTGATCTGGTCGGCATAGAGGATGACCTTGCCGTCGACGTTACGGGCGGCGCGGCCGATGGTCTGCACCAGCGAAGTCTCGGAGCGCAGGAAACCTTCCTTGTCGGCATCGAGAATGGCGACGAAGCCGCATTCGGGAATGTCGAGGCCTTCGCGCAGCAGGTTGATGCCGACGAGCACGTCGAAAGCGCCGAGGCGCAGATCGCGGATGATCTCGATGCGCTCCAGCGTATCGATGTCGGAGTGCATGTAGCGGACGCGAATGCCCTGTTCGTGCAGGTATTCGGTCAAATCCTCGGCCATGCGCTTGGTGAGCACGGTGACGAGCGTGCGGTAGCCGGCGGCGGCCGTCTCGCGGATTTCGCCAAGCACGTCGTCGACCTGGGTCTTGGCCGAGCGCACTTCGACCGGCGGGTCGATCAGGCCGGTCGGGCGGATGACCTGTTCGGCAAAGACGCCGCCGGACTGTTCCAGTTCCCAGGAGCCGGGGGTCGCCGACACGGCGATCGTGTCCGGGCGCATCGCGTCCCACTCCTCGAAGCGCAAGGGACGGTTGTCCATGCAGGAGGGCAGGCGGAAGCCGTATTCGGCCAGCGTCGCCTTGCGGCGGAAGTCGCCGCGATACATGCCGCCGATCTGGCTGACGGAGACGTGGCTCTCGTCGATGAACAAGAGCGCGTTGTCGGGGATATATTCGAACAGCGTCGGCGGTGGCTCGCCGGGATTGCGGCCGGTGAGGTAGCGCGAATAGTTCTCGATGCCGGCGCAGGAGCCGGTCGCCTCCAGCATCTCGATATCGTAGCGGGTGCGCTGCTCCAGCCGCTGGGCTTCGAGCAGGCGGCCGCCCTTTTCCAGCTCGGCCAGGCGATGCACCAGCTCTTCCTTGATCGCCTTGATGGCGCCGTTCAGCGTCGGGCGAGGCGTGACATAGTGCGAGTTGGCGTAGATTTTTACCGACTTCAGGTCGCCGGTCTTCTGGCCGGTGAGCGGGTCGAACTCGGTGATGGCGTCGATCTCGTCGCCGAACATGGAGATGCGCCAGGCGGCATCCTCCAGGTGGGCCGGGAAGATTTCGATGGTATCCCCGCGGACGCGGAACGAGCCGCGCTGGAAATCCATGTCGCGGCGCTTGTACTGCTGCGCCACCAGGTCGGCGAGAAGCTGGCGCTGGTCGAGCCGGTCGCCGACGCTCATCTGGAAGGTCATGGCGGTATAGGTCTCGACCGAGCCGATACCGTAGATGCAGGAGACCGAGGCGACGATGATGCAGTCGTCGCGCTCGAGCAGCGAGCGGGTGGCCGAATGGCGCATGCGGTCGATCTGTTCGTTGATCGACGATTCCTTCTCGATGAAGGTATCCGACCGCGGCACATAGGCTTCCGGCTGGTAGTAGTCGTAGTAGGAGACGAAGTACTCGACCGCGTTGTCCGGGAAGAAGTTCTTGAACTCGGAATAGAGCTGGGCGGCGAGCGTCTTGTTCGGCGCGAGGATGACGGCGGGGCGCTGCGTCGCCTCGATCACCTTGGCCATGGTGAAGGTCTTGCCCGAGCCGGTGACGCCGAGCAGCACCTGGCTGCGCTCGCCGGAGTTCAGGCCCTCGACCAGATCGGCGATCGCCGTTGGCTGGTCGCCGGCCGGCTGGTAGTCCGACGCCATGCGGATTTCGACGCCGCCTTCGGACTTCGGCGGCCGGGCAGGGCGATGCGGCGTCCAGAGCTTTCCGTCCTTGAACAGCGGGTTGCCGCTCTCGATCAGCGCCGAAAGCGCCTCGACGGTGGCGGTGACGCCCGAGGTGGAGGTCAGCTTGGCGGCGTCTTCCAGCGAGACGTCGAGGCCGGCCACCGGATTGAGGCCGGCGGCGGCGCGGGTCTTCGGGTCCGTCGAACCGCCCATGGAGGTGCCGCGCGCCGACTTGCTGCCAACGATCTCGACCTTGCCTTTCTTGCCCGCCTTCTTCGGCTGCGCCTCGTCATCGGCGCCCGCTGCCTTGCGCGCCGCCTTGGAGGCGGCGATCTCCACCGTCTTGCGGTGCTTGCCGGCCTTGGAGGCGATCTGGCGTTGGGTTTCGAAGGCCGAGGCTTCCGCGTCCGCCTCAAGCTGCTTCACCCAGTCGGAAACATTGCCGGATAGAGGCGTGCCTGACAAAGGCGCCTGCGGCGCTTCTTCGAAACCGGACGGGGTGGAGGGCTTCGGCGGGGCATTCTTCGGAGCTTTGGTCATGCCGGGAATATGGAGAGAGTCCGGCGGAAAGTGAAGAGGCGAGGGAGTACAAAAGGGCAACATTTCGCCCCGGTTGCCGAAGTCGATTCTGGCGCCGTTTGCGCCTTGAATCGCGGGCTTCAACCGAGGCGGGTCGGATTCCTGTCGCATTGTAACCCTTACGGTTGCGGGCCTGACGCAGCGTTACCCCGATTGGGCGAGAAGACAGCCAAGCCTGCCGCGTGATAACAATAGTTCTTTGGAGGGTGCCATGTTCTGCTTGCGTGGTGCCGCACTTGGGCTTTGTGCCGTGGTCCTTGGTCCGATGTCCCTGTTTGCCGCCGAACCGGTCGGCAAGGCAGTGGAGATCCGGACAGCGGTCAACGGTGCGCGGGGTGCGATTGCGGTCAGAGACCCTGTCTACAAGAACGAACGGATATCGACATCGAAGTCCGGGCTCGGGCAGTTTGTCTTCGAGGACGGCACCAAGCTTGCCGTCGGCTGGGGGTCTTCCGTCGTCATCGACAAGTTCGTCTATGACGACAAGAAGTCGGTGAAGAAGCTGACCATCATGGCCGCCAAGGGCAC